>Ga0268360_1000015_pt1 | contig 547291 bp, 425 predicted proteins | sample BioMet11_FD_192465 | JGI IMG/M metagenome (GOLD analysis project Ga0268360, IMG submission 192465) | Sewage microbial communities from Oakland, California, United States - Biofuel 11 (Illumina Assembly) | ecosystem: Engineered > Wastewater > Sewage > Unclassified | place: USA: California... | reverse complement strand
TTGAGCGCTGCTTCTAACACCAATAAAACAACATAGTATAACTTGGACAAATGAGCTCGAAAACAAACAGCGAGGTGTCGAAAGAACTTTACGAAAAAATGTCGAAGTTATATTTGCTTATTACACACGTTTCCAAGAGACTCGTGCGGTCTCTCGTTGTTATAGTCATTCATCCAGTCTTCCGTTATCTGCCTGACTTCGTCAAGCGTCCTGAAGATGTATGCATCTAGTACTCCACGCCTGTAACTGCCGTTGAACCTTTCGATATAGCTGTTCTGGGTCGGCTCTCCAGGCTGGATATGGATGATGTTTATGCTGTTGGCTTCACACCATTCATGGAACACCTTTGAGATGAACTCTGGGCCATTATCGCACCTTATGTTGTTTGGCTTGCCCTTCTCCCAGATAACCTCCTCAAGCATGCGTACAAGCCTTTCTCCCGGTATTGATGTAGCAACCATCTGGCCCATTGCCTCGCGGTTGAAGTCATCGATGATGTTCAGTACTCTGAACTTGCGATGACTCTGCAGTGTGTCACTGACGAAGTCTATTGACCAAGTGACATTCGGCTGATCCGGAACCGTAAGCGGGTTCTTCACTCTTGCAGGAAGGCGTTTCCTCAAGTTAACCCTCTTGTTCATCTTCATCATTACGTACACCCTATGCACTCGCTTGTGATTCCATGTCTTGCCCATTGCCCTTATCCTTTCAAAGATCTTCCTGAAGCCATCTCCGTACAAGGCCGCGGCTTTGATGGCATCCATTATCTCGTCATCATCCTTGCGGCTTTGATAGTAATAATAGGACTTGTGTATACCCATCATCCTGCACGCCCGAGCGATGCCTATATTGTATCCGGTCACAATCTCCTCTGCTATCTCTTTCTTTACCTCGGGCTCTAGAGTTTTTTTTCGATGACTTCCTTGAGTATCTTGTTGTCGAGAGCAAGGTCTGCATACATCTGCTTTAGCCTTGCGTTCTCGGCTTCAAGTTCCTTTAGCCGTTTTAACTGGCTTGCATCCAAGCCGTCGTACTTCTTCTTCCACTGATAGAGCGTCGCTCTTGAAACTCCAATGTCTCTGGCGACGATGTCCGAAGTGATGCCGGACTCCAGTTGCTTCAGCGCCTTGATGATCTCACTTTCACTGTGTTTGCTTGTTTTCATTTTGACAGGTCCCTACCGCAAAGGTAGCTTTTTATGTCTACTTTTAAACAGTCCTACTAACAGGGATGGCTACAAAAAGGGGATGTTCACACCATTTTGAATAAGTCTACTTACAATATCCCGTTTGAGACCCAGATTCTCTGGTAGATTCAGGTCGATAATGACATGTTTAATTCTGTGATCCCGTAGTAATTGTTCCGACACGCCCAAGTATTCATTTGCTTCTGAAAGCCTTGTATTCCAATCTGTTAACGATGTTGGGTCATAGATATTCCAATATGGATCATTTGCAAACAGAACAAAAACAACTTCTGTATTTACTCCAAGATTATTAAGAATAACGTCATATGCAATTCGATTTGCATTCTGATAGTATTTTTTTGTCCAAGGATTGCTATTACCTATATCCATCAGATTCTTTGCATTATCTAATTGCTTCTCAATACAAAGTAACGATCTACCACAAGCGCCGCAGTCACTATTCATTTCTCCTTTATGTCCCTTTGCCTCAATCAATACTAAGACTTTAGTGTTATCTGGTTCTGTAATAACTGCCAACCCATCCCAGTTGGGACCACCATTTATCCAAAACTGATCAGGCTTCTTCATTCCTTCCCAAAAGGAATCTTGAGATGATTCTAAACAACCACTCCAAAAGGACCTATCAACAAACTCCTTGTAGTTTGTTTCTTTGATTGGTGAAAACCATTTAATAGACGACCCTATCAGGTGATCTTTCAACAATAAAGATGACAGTTCAGAGCGTGGGGATTCAACGGCGACCTGAAGGTCTAGCTGACTACCTGCTTTTCCCTTATTATTCATATTCGTTCAGTGTATTAATTATTTGTTCTTTCATTTCATCTCTCAGCCACTCAGGCTCAAGCACTTCAACAGCGTTCATATATGAGAACAGTTCCTTCTTGAAGTAGAAGTTTGGAATAAGGTTGTATTCAAAGACGGAATGGTCATCTCGAATCTCCGTTTCGTTCTGGCTCTCGTGAAGAGGCAATGTCCTAAAGTAGTTTCGCTGGTGAGCATTTACCTTTACCTTGATATCAACGGGGAAACCATACTTCTCACTTCCAAGTGGATATCCGCAGAATGGCTTAAAGTATTCCTCGGCATTGAACTACGCAGGGACTGTGAACTCCGCATGTCCCTACTTTATCTCAAGCATTCTATCAAGTGCACATAGATCTGAGGTTCGGGATTCTTATCATAAGATGCCAGCAGATACCATCTCTGCTTGTAAGATTTCACGCAGTACGGGTTGAGGTATCTGTCATCCGGGCCTTCCTTTGCAAAGCTCTGGTACTTGACATGAATCTTATTGCCATCCTTCATTGCTTTGACAATAGGAACAAGGAACTTCTGGCTTGAAGGGATGTCCTCGAATAGAAGACGATCCTTCATTGATGCCGACTCTGTAAGTGTATTGTTCAGGCTCAGCGCACTCATCATCCAATTGCGGATGCCACTCCCCTTTATATCCTCCTCATTCTCGATGTAGTACTCGTTGGTTGACCTGTTGCAAACAATGGAAATACCGAACAACTCAAGGATGGAATCAATTGTATTGTAGAAGGTACGGTCAGCGAGAGGCTTGCCGTCCTCATTCACAGAGCTGTGCAACCAGAAATTCTTTATCTCCTCAAGCGTGAGCATAGAGTAACTCTGGAGCAGTTCAACCAGCCAGATGTACCTTCTGAAGAAATTCTTTGCCATATCGAATATCATTTTTCATCAACTTATACGGCAAAGATAAAAATATATTCTGCAAAAATATGGCAGAACTAAAGAATGCTCGAACAATCCACAAACGAGCTGAGAATCACCACCTCAAATCGGCCTTTTATGACACAAAGAATACTTACCAGCGAAATCACTCAAACTCAGCTTCTGCGAAATCTTCCGAACCGGAAATTATGGTTACTTTTGAGTGCTCCGTACCATTATTGTACCGCTAATATGCCAAAATATTAATAATCAAATTGCTCTAAATTTTATATCGGGAAATATCAGCGATTGCTATTCTTGCCGATATCGGCAAGAATTCCTATCTTTACGTCAGTTTTCGGCTGATGTCTTGCCGATGACGAGCGATTATGGAATATCTATCTGTGGGGCAGTTTGCCCAGAAACATGAATTGCCGGAACGCACAGTGCGCAACTGGTGTGCTGCAGGGAAGATTCAAGGCGCCTTTCTGACTGGAAAGACATGGAACGTTCCCGTTGATGCCGAATTGCCAAGGAGGGGGAAGATCAAGGAGATGCCATTGCTGAAGGTCCTTCGAGAAGAGAGGTCAGCCAAACTCAAGGGCGGAATCTATCATCGCACGCAGATCGACCTCACATATAACTCGAACCACATCGAGGGCGGCAAGCTCACTCACGACCAGACACGCTACATTTTCGAGACGCGCACGCTTGCCGCTGAAAAAGACGGAAACCTGAATGTAGACGACATCATCGAGACTGTGAACCACTTCCGCTGCATTGATTTCATCATTGACAATGCAACGGAACGACTCACTCAAGACATGATCAAGGAGTTGCACCGCCTTTTGAAGAGCGGTACGTCCGACAGCGACAGAGATTGGTTCAACGTAGGCGAGTACAAACGGCTGCCGAATGAAGTCGGCGGCATGGAAACCTGCCCGCCTGAAATGGTCGCAACGCAGATGCGTTCTCTTCTATCCGATTACAATGCAACCGAAGAGAAAAAGCTCGAAGACCTGATCGACTTCCATCAGAAATTTGAGAGCATACATCCGTTTCAGGACGGCAACGGCCGCGTCGGGCGCCTGATTCTATTCAAGGAATGTCTTGCCAACGGAATCGTTCCCTTCATCATCACGGACGGCCTTAAAATGTTCTACTATCGCGGCCTTCGCAACTGGCCGACAGTCAAGGAGTATCTTATGGATACCTGTCTTACCGCTCAGGACAGTTATAAGGTTTTAATGGATTATTTCAAGATAAAGTAGGGTTTACGGCGAGGCCATTTCCCGGCCTTGTATCTTTCGGTCTCGCGCTCATATCGCTCGAAGTCTCTGAAGAACGGCTGCGTGCCGCCGAATCCTGAGCCGAAATCGTAGTTCGCACCGGCGGCAATCGCATTCTGGATGTACTTCTCGGAGTAAGCCACGGCATCTTCAAGCTCGAAGCCGCGGGCAAGGCAGGCTCTTCGGCAAGAATTGGAAGTCAGTTTCTTTCGGAGATGCTTGGATCCGTCCGAAAGACCGCTGCTGAATCGAGGGCTCTCCCCTCTCTCTGACCTGCCGATCTAGGCATTGAAAGAGGAAGGAATCGCCGAACTCAGGAAGGTCCTCTCCGACTCGCAGAATTCGCTTCGCACTGCGCCGGACCAGACATTGATTACGAATATGAGGCACTATGAAGTCCTCCGCAGCTCCAACGAAGCCCTCACCCGCGTCAAGGACGGCCTCGCCAGAAACCTCTCGACCGGCCTTCTCACCCATGACCTGCGTGAAGCCCTCTATTTCATAGGCTCGATTGTCGGTGAGGTGCAAATGCCTAAAATACTGGATAATATATTTAATAATTTCTGCATGAGAAAGTGAAGGAGTTGTGTCAGCTGATCAACATCAGCTGCATATTTCTTCAAGCATTTTCTTGCATTGTTCAATATTGTTCGTATATTTACGAACAATATAAAAGTACAGACATATGGATAAAATTACTGATAACGAACAGATTGCTCGTATTGCAATGACCGATAATTGGCCAAATAGATGTCCAATGATTTTTTCGATGACTGTGCCGGTAATAAGAAAGGTTGTTGTAAATGACCTTTTATGGAATCAACAAACTATTGAAATAATATAATAAAATGAAAACAATCGAAATCTTTGACCCGGCAATGTGTTGCCCTACAGGTTTGTGCGGCACAAACATTAACCCTGAACTAATGCGTATTGCAGTAGTGATAGAATCCTTGAAGAAAAAAGGTTTTATAGTAACCCGTCATAACCTGCGGGATGAACCGCAAGTATATGTCTCCAACAAGACAGTTAACGAATATCTGAACGCCCACGGAGCCGATGCTCTTCCCATCACCTTGGTGGACGGACAAGTAGCCGTCTCGCAAACATACCCCACCACTTTTCAGATGAGCGAATGGAGTGGCATTGACCTTGACTTTATACCTGTAATCAACAAATGACATTAAAATGAAACCATTTGAAATAAAAGAAAGCGAACTGACTAAATACCTGTTCTTCACTGGAAAGGGAGGTGTAGGAAAAACTTCCATTGCATGTGCTGCAGCAATATCATTGGCTGATGAAGGGAAGAAAATTCTTCTCATCAGCACTGATCCCGCTTCAAACCTGCAGGATGTATTTCAGCAGACACTGGACGGCCACGGCACTGACATCAAGGAAGTCCCAGGATTGACTGTAGTGAACCTTGATCCGGAACAAGCTGCGGCGGAATATAGGGAAAGTGTCATCTCCCCATATCGTGGCAAACTCCCTGAAAGTGTCATAAAAAATATGGAAGAGCAACTCTCCGGCTCGTGCACAGTAGAAATAGCAGCATTCAACCAGTTTTCGGATTTCATCACAGATGCTCATAAATCAATGGAGTACGACCATATTATCTTCGACACTGCCCCAACAGGACACACTCTGAGGATGCTTCAACTTCCCTCTGCATGGAGCACCTTTATCAGCGAAAGTACCCACGATGCGTCTTGTCTAGGACAATTATCAGGACTGGAAGAAAGGAAAGGCATCTATAAACAGGCGGTAAACACCCTATCCGATGCCAAAGACACTCTGATGGTATTAGTCAGCCGTCCGGAGACCACTCCTCTTAGAGAAGCAGCACGCTCTTCGCACGAGCTCCAGTTGCTCGGAATCAAGAACCAGCTGCTGGTCATCAACGGACTTATGCAGCAAGTGGAAGAGTCTGACGCCATCTCCAAGCAAATGTTTGATCGTCAGAATGCTGCTATGAAGCAAATGCCTCAGGAGCTGATTGATTTACCCACATTTTTTGTTCCCCTCCGTTCCTATAACCTCTCAGATATTGACAACATACGCAGAATGCTTAGTAGCGACACCATTTCAGGGAATGTAAGCTATACGCGGATTACGGATTATAAGAATATGGATGACTTGGTATCCGACTTTATAAAAACCGGTAAAAAAGTAATATTCACTATGGGAAAAGGAGGTGTCGGGAAGACCACATTAGCAACTGAAATAGCCTTAAACCTTAAGAAAAGAGGGACGAAAGTGCATCTTACCACCACGGATCCGGCAAACCACATTAATTATAATCTCGCCATATCTGCCGGCATCGATGTTAGCCGTATAGATGAAGCACAAGTTCTTGAAGAGTACAAGGACGAAGTTCGCAGCAAAGCTGCAAAAACCATGTCTGCCGAGGATATGGAATATATCGAGGAGGATTTGCGCTCTCCATGCACACAGGAAATAGCAGTATTTAGAGCTTTTGCAGAGATAGTGGATAAGGCAGAAAGCGAAGTGGTAGTGATAGACACGGCTCCGACCGGACATACCCTGCTGCTGCTGGATGCCACCCAAAGCTATCATCATGAAGTGGAACGCACGCACGGCGATTCCGTCCCGGAATCTGTCAAAAAACTACTGCCGAGATTAAGAAACGAGAATGAAACGGAAGTGGTGATAGTGACATTGCCGGAGGCAACTCCTGTATTTGAAGCGCAGCGCCTGCAGATGGATCTGCACAGGGCGGGAATCCACAATAAATGGTGGGTGGTAAATTCTTGTCTTTCCCTCACTGAGACAGGAAGCTCTTTCTTAAAGGCTAAAGCTCAGTCAGAGCGGACTTGGATTAATAAAGTGAAAGAATTATCGAACGGAAACACGATTTTAATACCATGGAAAGAAAGATAGGTTTTTTCGAGAAGTATCTCACCATCTGGGTAATATTGTGCATTATAGCCGGAATAGCCATTGGAAAATGGATTCCGGCCATTCCCCGGACATTAATCAGATTTGAATATGCCAATGTATCCATACCCGTCGCCATCCTTATCTGGCTTATGATATACCCGATGATGCTTAAGGTGGATTTCCAAAGCGTCAAGAATGTGGGGAAACGTCCAAAAGGGATTATCATCACCTGTGTCACCAACTGGCTCATCAAGCCATTTACGATGTTCGGGATAGCCTATATCTTCTTTTATTTTATTTTTAAGGCTTGGATTCCTGCTGAGTTGGCTGGTGAATATCTTGCAGGGGCAGTATTATTGGGGGCGGCACCTTGCACGGCGATGGTATTTGTCTGGAGTTACCTCACAAAAGGCGATGCTGCATATACGCTGGTACAAGTGGCTGTGAACGACCTGATCATCCTCGTGGCCTACGCCCCTATCGTGGCGTTCCTCTTGGGGATCGGAGGTATTTCCATCCCTTGGAACACCCTACTTCTGTCTGTCATCCTTTTTGTCGTCATACCTCTTTCTGCAGGGATCATCACTAGAATGATGGTTACAAGACGCAAGGGGGCAGACTATTTCAACAACGTGTTTGCGCATAAATTCGACAATTACACCACAGCCGGATTATTGCTTACGTTGATCATATTGTTCTCGTTCCAGGGAAATACCATTCTGAATAACCCTCTGCATATCATCTTGATAGCCGTTCCACTAATCATCCAGACATTTTTGATTTTCTTTTTGGCATACGGATGGTCGAAGTTATGGAGACTCCCCCACTCGATTGCTGCTCCTGCCGGGATGATAGGAGCCAGCAACTTCTTCGAATTGGCAGTTGCAACAGCCATCTCCTTGTTCGGCTTGCAATCAGGAGCCGCATTGGTAACTGTTGTCGGAGTGTTGGTTGAAGTGCCTGTGATGCTGACGTTGGTAAAGATTGCGAATGACACACGCAAATGGTTTCCCGAAAAGTGACCAGAACAACTGTATCACCCGTGCCTACGCGGAGGAAGAATGATTTTGTATCTTTCAGTTTCGCGCTCGTAGCGCTGAACGTCTCTGAAGAACGGCTGCGTGCCGCCGAATCCTGAGCCAAAATCATAGTTCGCGCCGGCGGCAATCGCCTTCTGTATGAACTTCTCGGAGTATGCCACGGCATCTTCAAGCTTGAAGCCGCGGGCAATGTAAGTGGCTATTGCGGAGGCCAATGTGTCGCCCGTGCCGTTGCGGTTGTTGGTCGTTATGTACTTCTTCGAGAAGATGCGCATCCTGTCATTTGAAGGGTCGTAGAAGTAATCCCGAAGCACTCCCCCTTCGCAGGACGAACCTGCCGCATTTCCACCGTCGGACTCCCCTATCGACTTGACAAGTAAGGCATTGCCCTTGATGCACAAACTCCTCATATCGGCTTTCATATTATGTTTGTCCAGCGGTCGGCCAAGCAATACTTCCGCCTCCCTGCGGTTTGGCGTTATGATGGTCGCCTCGGGGAAAACCTCTTCCTTGTAACATTCGATGGCATCTTCCTGAAGAAGGCGGACGCCGGCTGTGGAGACCATCACAGGATCGACGACGCACGGAATGTCGTGATAATCTGCTATCACTTGAGCCACCCTGTGGATTATATCCTTGGAATAAAGCATTCCTGTCTTTATGCAGTCCGCTCCGACATCGGCCAGGAACGAGCGGCATTGCGACTCGACCATCTCGGCGGGTATGGCCATTATCCCCTTCACTCCTCTTGTATCTTCGTCTACGATGCAAGTCAGGGCTCCGGCAGCATATCCGCCGCAAGCTGTTATCGACTTGATGTCTGCCTGGATTCCGGCGCTGCCAAGGGGCTCGCTGCCGGCAATCAGGAACACTTTATGATGTCCTGTGTAATTCAATCCTTTCATTTGGTCGCAAAGTTACAATATTGCAGGTGCAAATCCACTCTTAAGGAATGATCTTCCTTGCTATTTCAGCGCAGGCTTCAGCGTCTGCCAGAGCGTGATGATGGTTTTCGAGGACATATCCGCAGGCTTCGGCTACCGTCTGAAGCTGGTTGTTCTCTAGCGTCCTGCCGAAATGCCTGCGCGATGCCGCAAGGGTATCATAGAACTTGTAGGCGGGATAATCCATCCCATAAACTTGGAATGCCGCCTTCAGGCACCCCTCGTCGAATCTTGAATTATGGGCGACAAGCGGCAGGCCTGCAATCATCGGCTCGACTTCCTTCCAGACCTTTGAGAAGACCGGAGCATTGCAGGTGTCTTCCCAGCACAGGCCATGCACCTGCTGGCAGAACCAGCGGTAATAGTCGGGTTCAGGGTTGATCAGGCTGTAATATCTGTCGACGACTTCGCATCCGCGCACTATCACCACGCCAACGCTGCACACACTGCTTGGGCATTCGTTTGCCGTCTCGAAATCTATAGCCGCGAAATCTTTCATTGCCGGAATATTTTAATCAAAGATACTCTACTTTTCCGCCAAATCGATGCACAAGTTCACGGTCCCTCCCTCTTAATTTAGTATATTTGCCTTGTGAGGAAAGATATCGATAAGATTCTTCGACGACCGGGAGGTCCGCGCATACACCTCTTCCCGTAGACTTCCATCAGGCAATCGATGTCTGGATGAACTAACACCTTCCTTGAGCATTGCAAGGCTGCAAAGTTTCACGCCACCCGTGTCACAAACTGACACAAAAAAGCCCTGCCCAAAAGGAGCAGGGCTTTCGAATCCAATGCTTCCCTCGAAGCCTACTTCACCTTTATCTCATTTACCCTTTCCGCAGGCAACATTACCTTGTTAGCGCTCCAGGACAGAGCTTTAGGCTCCTTTGCCACTGCGCTGGTCCTGATGTCCTCGGAAGATGCTCCGAAGCGGACCAGGTATTCTCCTGCCGCGGTCTGCCACTCGCTGCGCTCCTCATTGAATGAAGCCAGGGTGTAAGGGTCAATGCTGAACGTCAGCTTCTGGCTCTCACCAGGCGCAAGTTCGCGGGTCTTTCCAAAGGCTCTAAGCTCCATTTCAGGCTTTACCAGCCCTCCATCCGGAGCTTTCACATAAACCTCCACTGCCTCTTTTCCTGCTGCCTTGCCTGTATTCCTGACAGTAACAGTCGCTGTCAATGCTCCGTCCTTCCCCACCTTGACCGATGGCGCTGAATATTCGAATGTGGTGTAGCTCAAGCCGAAGCCGAACGGATAGGAAACCTTCTTTCCGGTCGTGGCGAAATATCTGTAGCCTACCCAGATGCCCTCTTCGTAGTTCACATAGTCGACGTCCTTCTCCTGCTGGCGGTTCTTTCCGTCGATTCTGGTGTCGCTGTCGTTGAAGTCCTGTCCAAAGTAGTCGTAAGGGAAGTTATGCGAAGAAGGAATGTCAAGATAAGCGACAGGGAATGTCATCGGAAGCTTGCCGGAAGGGTAAGATTTTCCTGTGAGCACATCGGCTGCCGTGTATCCAATTTCCTGTCCAGAAGTCCAAGCGAGCAGGATTGCGTCAGGAATATCCTTCCAGGAAGCGGTCTCTATCACGCCTCCGATGTTCAGGACGACGATGACCTTCTTTCCCACAGCATGGTAAGCGTCGGCTACGCCCTGCAGCATCGCCCTCTCGTCAGACGTCAGCGTCCAGTCGCCGTCGACCATCCTGCGGTCGCCGCCTTCGCCGGCATTCCTGCCTATCGTGATGACAGCCGCATCGTTCGTTTCGACGCTCTTCTTGACCAGCCCAGCAGGAAGATTCGCATCCGGAACGAGTGCGCTTCCGAGCAGCACATTGGCGCCCGAACTTGCATATCTGCCATCTTCCTTCTTGAAATCAATATATTTGGCATACCAATCCGAGACCTGCCTGTCAACCTTCACATTGTCATTCTCAAAGCCTTCCCGCAGATTTCTGACATACTTCTTGTTCACATTTCCCGACCCTGTTCCGCCAGCCACCATGTCATAGGAAGTGGCTCCGAACAATGCCACGCTCTTCACTCCATTGAGAGGCAGTGCATTTCCTTCGTTCTTCAGCAGTACCATAGCCTCTGCCGCACCGGTGCGTACGAATTCCGCGTGCGCTTCGATGTCAGGGCTGTCGGAATGCCTATAGCCATTGAAGCTTGGAGTCTTGACAATATACTCAAGCACGCGCCTTGCATTCCTGTTTACGTCTTCCATTGAGAGAGATCCGTCATTCACTGCTGCCAGTATCCTGTCGGCCTCGAAAGCCATTCCAGCCTCCATGACGTCATTCCCGGCCTTGACGGCCTCAACTGTGCCTTCCTTATAGCCCCAGTCGGTAATGACGATTCCCTTGTAGCCCCACTCGTCGCGCAGGATGGTCGTGAGCAACTCATGGCTCTGCTGCGCGAATACTCCGTTTATCTTGACGTAGGAAGCCATGATAGTCCACGGCTGAGATTCCTTGACCATTATCTCGAATGCCTTGAGGGACATTTCCCTGAGAGTTCTCGGATTCATCCTGGCATCGACATAGAACCTGTTCGTTTCCTGGTCGTTTGCTGCAAAATGCTTTGCGCTCACTCCCACTCCGTTCTCCTGGACGCCGTTAACCCACGCCGCCGCCATCTTGCCCGTCAACAGCGGGTCTTCCGAGAAATACTCGAAATTTCTTCCGCACAGAGGGTTGCGCTGAAGGTCCATTCCTGGGCCGAGGACGACGTCAACTCCATACTCCTTGACTTCGTTCCCGATGTCGTTGGCGAACTTGTGGACGAGCTCGGCATTCCAGGTGGAAGCAAGGGAGGTGCTGGAAGGGTAAGAAGTGGCATAATACTTCTTGTCTGTACCTTCACGCGTTATATTGAACCTGATTCCGGCAGTTCCGTCTGACATTCCGGTTCCCGGAATTCCGAAGCGAGGCACAGGCCTGGTTGAAAAAGGTGCGCCCGGCACATTGACAGGCCCGGAAACGTAAGCGCTTCCGTCCGTCTCGCTGGCAGGATTCCTGGTGCCCCAGGCATCTCCGACCAGAAGGGCGACCTTTTCCTCAAGCGTCATTGCCGAGAGTACTTGGTCGATGTTGTCTTCGCGCAGCTTGGGCTGAGCCGACAAAGCAGCTGAAGTGCAAAGCACTGCGATGAAAATGGAAATGATCTTGCAAAGATTGTCTTTCATGGATTTGTTAAAATTAATTTTACAAAACAAAGAAAAATAATGGAAAGCGGTTTTCCTTATCGTCTTTTTTTATTGTCCGTTATTTGTCTCTGCTTCAGGATGTCTTCAATGCTTGTGTTGGTGAAGTCATGTTGGAAGGAGCAGATGATGGAATTGTCCTGAAGGATGTTCTTGTCTCCTTTTGTAATCGTGCTCTTTCCAATTCGTATCAATTTAAAAATTATCTTTGCATTTATAAACATCAAGGCTTTCAGCCATGAAAAAAGCAGGAAAGACCATCCATATTACAGCATTGTCCCTACTGGCCGTTGCTGGAGCGGCGCACGACTTCTTATGGAGACGCAATTACGAAAAACCGGAATGAAGTTGGATTTAAAAGAAAATTGGCCATATTCGTGAAAATTATTAAAAATAAATATTCATTCACTCATATTATATTATGAACCGCGCATTAATTCTTCTTGCAACGATGCTCGCCATGACAGCTTGCACTACCAGACAGAATCCATTCCTGACAGAATGGAACACACCTTATGGAATACCTCCGTACTCCGAAATCAAGAATTCTGACTACATTCCTGCCATCAAGGAAGGAATCAAGCAGCAACAGGCTCAGGTAGATTCGATTACGAATAATCCTGCAGCTCCTTCCTTCGAGAATACAGTCGCTCCTCTTGAGCTCTCCGGCGACATACTCAAAAAAGTTTCAGGCGTCCTTTTCAACATTTCGGAAACCGACAACTCTCCTGAGCTTCAAGCGGTCGTGGACGAAGCTACTCCGCTCATTACGGAGCACAGCAGCAACATGGCCATGAACAAGAAGCTTTACGAAAGGATCGCAGCAATTTACAACGGAGACCAGAGCGGGCTTACGACAGAGCAGAAGACCATCGTCAAAAAGCGCTATGAGGATTTCAAGCGCGACGGAGTCGGCCTTGACGATGAGGGACAGGCAAAGCTCCACAAGATCAATTCCGAGATGGCTACCCTTTCGAACACGATGGGCAACAACATCCTGGCCGAGAACAACGCATTCAAGGACACTTTCAAGGTCACTGTATCGGCATATCCTGTCGCGATGACGACGACTGCCGACAGAGCCCTGCGCGAAAAGATGTTCAAGGCCTATTCCTCCCGCTGCCATAACGGCAATAAGTACGACAATTGCGAGAATGTGGTCAAGATGATGGACCTGCGCCTGCAAAAAGCCAAGCTTTTGGGTTATGACAGCCCGGCAGCCTACATCCTAGAGCCAAAGATGGCCCACGATCCTGCCTCTGTCGACAAGTTCCTCGACGACATAATGAAAGCTTCCATGAAAAGGGCCAAGGAAGAAGTGGCGGACATGCAGAAGCTCATGGACAATGACATCGCAGCAGGCATTCTCACTGCAGGTTCCAAGATCCAGCCTTGGGACTACTGGTATTATTCCGAAAAGGTCAGGAAGGAAAAATACGACCTCGACGAAGAACTCGTCAAGCCATATTTCGAACTGGACAATGTAGTAAACGGGGTCTTTGAAGCTGCTCACGAGCTTTACGGGATCAACTTCGATGAACTGAAGGACGTGCCCTCATATAATCCGGAAGTACGCACATTCAAGCTGACGGACACGTCCGGCAACCTTATCGGCATCTTCACCGCCGATTACCACGTGCGCAGCAGCAAGCGCGGCGGCGCATGGATGAACAACGTCCGCGACCAGTATTACGACGCGAAGGGCAACGACGTTCGCCCGATAATCGAAAACGTCACCAACTTCCCTGAAGCCGATTCCAACGGCGTCTGCCTTCTCACTGTGGACGAAGTGCAGACCGCATTCCATGAATTCGGCCACGCGCTCCACGGCTTCCTTAGCAAGTGCCACTACCCTTCCGTCAGCGGAACTTCAGTCACACGCGACTTCGTCGAGACATTCTCGCAGTTCAATGAGAACTGGGCATTCCAGCCCGAACTGCTTGCAAAGTATGCAAAGCACTACAAGACGGGAGAAGTCATTCCTGCCGAACTCGTAGCCAAGATCAACAACTCGCTCAAGTTCAATCAGGGATTCACCACGGGAGAGCTTTGCGCAGCTTCCATCCTCGACATGAAGTGGCATGAAATCACCGAATCGCCTCTCGCTTCCGGCAAGGACGCCAAGACTTTCGTAGACGAATTCGAGGCAAAGGCCTGCAAGGACATGGGCCTCATCGACGAAATCATCCCGCGCTACCGTACGACCTACTTCAACCACATCTTCTCGAGCGAATACAGCGCCGGCTATTACGGCTATCTCTGGGCTGAAGTACTCGACAAGGACGCCTTTGCGGCCTTCGAGGAAGATCCGAAGGGAGTCTGGGACCCTGAAATGGCAAAGAAGTTCAAGGAGACATTCCTCGAAAAGGGAGGCAGCGAAGAACCCATGGACCTTTACCGCAGTTTCAGAGGCAAGGACCCCGACACCAAGGCATTCTTCCGCGGACGCGGACTGGACTAGCCGCACCTCTGCAGGAAAACCAATCGTTTCTTGAACCTTTGATTGACCTAAAATAAGGCTTTTTTACAGTAATCCGGTTACTGACACAAATGTGCCGTTTAATCACTCACCATTATGGAAAACACCACCCAAAGCAATCGAATCCAGACATCCATTCTCAACGGCGTTGAGAGGAAAGCACTTATATGGCTTGCCAAGCGACAGCCTTCCTGGGTAACATCCGACATGCTGACATTGGTCGGCTCTATCGGTGCTGTCATCATCGCAGTAGGATACATGCTCTCAGGCATCAATATCAACTTCCTGTGGCTGGCCACCTTCGGCTTCCTTGTCAACTGGTACGGCGACTCCCTCGATGGAACGCTCGCAAGGGTCAGGAATGCACAGCGTCCGCTATATGGTTTCTTCGTCGACCACATGATCGACTGTTTCAATGAGGTCGCAATGTTCATAGGGGTAGGCCTTTCTCCTCTGATGCACCTGAACCTGGCCTTGCTCGTGCTGGTCTTCTACCTCCTTCTGTCAGTCTACGTCTACATCAGCGCCCACCTGAAAGGAGAGTTCAAGCTGACATACGCGAAAATGGGGCCTACTGAACTCAGGCTTCTCATCATGATCGTCAACACCATCTTCATATACGTTGCTCCCATACGCGATTATGTCCGCGAGATCACCCTGTTCGGCAGACATCTCTCCATGACAGTCTTCGACTTCGTCGCAGTATTCCTTGTCATAGTCTTAGCCATCATGCTGATAGTAAGTTTCTTCCACGATGCAAAAGCTTATGCCAAAATAGATCCGCGTATCAGGAATGTCAAAGACTCCGACAAATAGAAAAAGAGAGCTTGCCTCAAATTTCATAGGGTTCGTCGTAAGCCGAGGTCTGGGTACCGTCATCGACACAGCAGTGCTGTGGCTGTGTTCTACATTCCTTTTCAAGGGATATTGGGGGGAGTATTGGATTTCTCCCGCCATATCCTTTGAAGCAGCCACCCTGTTCAACTTCGTACTGTCATACTATTGGATTTGGAAGACCCGGATAGAGACGAACAATGCAAAGTGTTTCTGGCATCTGTTCTGGATCTTCAACATCTCCTGCATTGCCGGATTTGTTGTCAAGATGGTCTTCATGCTGCTGTTCGAAAGGCTTTTCGGGTTCGATGCCGTAATCTGCAACCTTCTTGCCCTATGCATCTCGGGAGCTTTCAACTTCTTTCTTTCCGAAGCCGTCGTCTTCGGAAAGAAAAAGCCTCAGACCGTGAATTCAGTCCTTACGGTCGACGAGCTTGCCGAAATGTATCCGATTTTCAACAGCGACTCCGGAAGGCTGCTTGCCAAATTCCTGATGGACATATTTGGCGTAAGCAGGCTCAACAGGCTGTACGACAGCGCTTCGTCGTACGAAGGAGCCGACTGCGCTTCGAAGCTGATCGAGAACATGGGATGCAATTATCTGATAGGCAACCCCGAGAAGCTTGAAGTCCTGCCGGAAGGAGCTTTCATCACCATCAGCAATCACCCTTACGGAGGCTTGGACGGCCTCATCCTGGCGGATCTCTTCGGACACAGGCGTTCGGACTATAAAGTGATGGTCAACAACATACTCGCACGCGTCAATACCATGCGCAGCGTCTTCATCACGGTGACTCCCACAACTACCGAGAAGAAAGCTCCCGATGCCATTACCATCAAGGGAATAAAGGAGATACTATCTTACCTGAAGGACGGACATCCATTGGGCTGTTTCCCTTCCGGTGCGGTTTCAGACTATAAGATCAAATTGAAGGCCTTGCAGGACAGGGAGTGGCAGGAAAGCATGATACACCTGATCAAGCGGGCGCACGTTCCCATCGTGCCTGTCCACTTTCCGGACGGCAACTCCCGATTCTATTACTTTCTTGGCCTTGTCAACTGGAAAATACGGCTTCTGAGGCTTCCGAGCGAGTTCTTCAACAAGAACAAGGGCCGCCACAGAGCAATCGTCGGAAATGCCATAAGCGTCGACGAGCAGGACAGGCATGAGGACTTGGACGAATACGGACAATTCCTCCGGTCCGCCGTCTACGGAATGCCGGATCCGGGCAGCTATGTGGCAAGGGACAAGTATACATTTTAGCTGAATTTGTTACATCCAAACAACTATGACTTCTGTGGTACTATCATTTATTGGACAAGTGCCATTCCATGAACGCAAACTGGCTTCCAACGGACACTCTTGCGAAGTTCATCACCGCCTGGGGCAAGGAAAAATATTCGAACCCATCGTTGCGCAGGAAATTCGTCAGGCAGACGAACGTGAACGTAGCATTCATGGAAAGGAGATTCGGAACAGCATCGTATGGAATGAATTACAGAATCTGGGCTGCGTGGCCTTTGGTGTCCACCTTGCCGATGATCCTTTCGATGGTACCGTCCGGGGCAATCAGGAACGTCTTGCGTATTGCACCTACGACAGGCTTTCCATACAGTTTTTTCTCGCCCCAGGCATCATATGCCTGCAGCATGGTCGTGTCCGGGTCCGAAAGCAGGTCGAACGGGAGCGAATACTTGCTCCTGAAGTTCACGTGCGACGCTCCGCTGTCCCTGCTCACCCCGTAGACAGTGTACCCCGCAGCCTGCAGAGCCCCGATGTTGTCTCTCAAGTTGCAAGCCTCCGCAGTGCACCCCGGCGTATTGTCCTTCGGATAAAAATAAAGGACTGTCCTGCGTCCAAGCAAGTCCTTGTCCGTAACTGTCTTTCCGTCCTGGTCCAAGACCGAGAAAGCCGGAATCCTGTCTCCTTCCTTTAGCATGATATCATTTTTTGTCGAATCAAAAATAACGACTTTCCGCATATAAAACAAGCCCCGAAGGCGATAAGGCCTCCGGGGCTGAAAATGTGGCTTTATTCGCTGACCGGCCACTGGATTTCAGTGAGCCAATCATCTTCAGTCTCGCTGTCCCAGACTCCGTGAATGTAGCAGAATCTTGGATCGTCGGCAATCTGAAGATGGTGGTCTTCGATGTATCTGGCAAGTACGGCCATAGATTCGCCGAATGTCCTGTAATTTCCACGATGCGAGAAGCATACTGCCTTTTCAACTACGGGTATCTTCTTGAATTTCAAGATGTCCGATTCGCCGTCATGCCTTGACACGATTTCGCAATACTCAACGTCGATGTCTGAAGGATTGTAATTCCTGTTATGGTCTACAGAAAAGCAATATGCTGTTTCCTGTGGACATTCGCACCCCAAACGATGCATTTCCGGCCCGATTACGTCACAGCACAGCGGACCTAGCTCATCGTAGCTATCGATTCTTTTTCTGAATGATGCCACTTCGCCTCCGGGAAGCGGCTTGATAGTAATGTTTTCCATAAAATTCTGATTTGTGGAGAATCCCCGCAGTGCCTTCAGCTCAGTTATGCGTTTCCGTACGGTGGCAAGGTCGCTTTCAGCCGCAGCCAATGCCTTGTCGATGGCCTCAGGAGACATCATGCCGTCTCCCTCCTCCTTCATGTCGCGAATTTCCTCGAGGGAAAGCCCCAGATGTTTCAGACGGACTATATCGTTCAATTCTTTCATCTGGCTCACCTCGTAATAACGGTAACCCGTCCATTTGTCTACCTCGTGAGGCATAAGCAATCCAATTTTTTCATAATACCGAAGCGTCTTCACAGTAACGTAGCAGAGCTTCGAGAACTCTCCGATTTTTAATTTGATCTTGTAATTGTCCATAACGATGCGCATTGTCAAGTGCAAAGATAAACACTGACCTCGGGGACGAGTCAAGTGTTTTTTGATTAATTTTGAAAAAGTTTTGAAACTACGATGAACAGCAAGGCAATGAATAAGATCATAATCAAGCATTATCAGTCTCCGTTGGGAGAAATGATCGTCGGCTCCTTCGGTGAGAAGGTCTGCATCTGCGACTGGGCAGACGGCAGAAAGAGAGCAAGGAACGAATCCAGGATGAGCACAGCATTGAAAGCCGGATTCGAGGAGGGAGAATCGGAAGTCCTAGAAAAGGCGATTGGGGAACTCGACGAATACTTTGCAGGCAAGCGCAAAGTATTCGACATATCCTTGCTCTTTACAGGCAGTGAGTTCCAAAACCTCGTCTGGCTTGAACTTCAAAATGTACCTTACGGAACCACAGTCTCTTATGCAGAACTTGCCCGTCGGATCGGGCGTCCGAAATCGGTGAGGGCTGTTGCGAATGCCAATGCCGCCAACCCCATTTCAATCCTGGTTCCGTGCCACAGGGTCATCGGGAGCGACGGGTCACTAACCGGCTACGGAGGAGGCCTTGATGCAAAGGAAAAGCTGTTGGAGATAGAAAAACAGTTGTCATCTAGTACTTTTATTCAATATAAAGCACGGCAATGAGCATCGTATCGGAAAGATCGTCGACTCGACCAGCATCAGGAACGACATGGTACCATCATTCGACAAGACTGGCGACGGTATCGCTCAAGTCCTTGATCTGATCTCCGGTGCAGGTGTCAAGAATAGCCTTGACGACTGTGCCGGATTTGTCTACCAGATATGTCCTTGGAATGTATTTCGGCGCATATTCCTTGTACTGGACACGTTCTGGATCGCAAAAAGTGACTTCTTTTATGTATGAGCAATCGGGATTCTTGTCCAGGAACTTGACGACATTCTCAGGCTTGTCGACTGCCACGGCTATCAGTCTGAAATCCTCTACTCCGACCAACCTTTCCATCATCTGCGCCATTTCAGGCGTCCTGAGCTCCTTAACGCAATATGGGCACCACGGCGCCCAAAATATTATCAGTGTCACTTTTCCCTTTTCCAAAGTAATCTGGTCGCCGGAATAGACATTGGCACCGCTCAAGGCAGGTGCGATGTCTCCTATGGCAACGGAATCCTTCTGGGCATAAGCCCCTACTGTAAGCAACAGGGTGGAAACGATGCAGGATATCAAACGCTTTGACATGGCATTATATTTTTCACAAATATATAAAAACGCCGGCATTAATGGACGGTCTATCCTTTTTTGTATTACTTTTACAAAAAATATGAAAAGTCATACTATCATGAAAGAGATCAAGGACAAGTACGTCGGGGTCTGCAAAGTTGGCGACAAAGGCCAGATTGTGATTCCCAAAGAGGCAAGAGACATGTTCGGAATCAATCCGGGCGATTCAGTGGTCGTGCTTTGCGACAAGAAGAAGGGAATGGCCATCGCGAAGGCGGACATCTTTGACGCCATTTCAGATGGAATCTTCAACAAGAAATAGCCATGGTCTGGCATTTTTCCCCTCTCGACATCAATACCCTGGGGATGATAAACTCAGGGAGTTGGCTCTTCGGATACGATATCGAACGTGGCAAGCTTCAGGAATCACTCGGCAAGACGCTCCTTTCATACCCAGTATTCACCGGCAGATGCATCGGAAAAGGCATAGAATACTATGATGACTGCAAGGCACCTCAGATCGATCTTTCGGAATCCGATGCCGTTTCCAGCGACATAAAGGGACTTTGCAAACTGCCTGCAGCATTTAAAGCTGGCTTCGACCTGGGAAGTTTCAGGAATGGCAATTCCTTCCCTTTGAGCATCAAGGTCATCAAGCTGGCAGACAGTTCTCTTCTGAGCATCGCAGTCAGCCATTCCTGCTGCGACGGGGCGACGCTCTACAGGTTCGTGAACGACTGGGGGCGGACCTTTCGTGGAGAGCCGATTGAAAAGCCGCTCTTCGACCAGACTCTGCTCCCTTCATTGACCGATTCGAAGGAGGGACTGATGAAGATACTGCCTGCCGAAGGCTGGCACCCCGTCTCTCTGAAAGCCCTGTTCAGCCATATCGGAGATGAGATAAGAGGAATAAGCCGGCAGGAATCCGAAACCGTTTTCCTGCCGGGGATCAAGTCCAATGCAGAGGTCTGCAAGATTCTGTCCGAAAGAGCCGGAAACAGCCCTGCATTTATTTATGTCGTCGATATGCGGGGCAGATGCATGCCTGAGACCTTCTGTGGGAATGCAGTGGCCAACCTTCAGGACATCTCCATGCTGCATGACTGCGAGAGGCTTTCACGATTCTTCAAGCTGAATCTGGAATCAATGCAAAGCAAGATGCCTTTCACTGGATTCGACCTTGATGCCATCGGAGGCTCCAAGCCAAAGGCCCTTATGGTGAACAACTTCTGCAAGTTCCCCATCTATGGCCCCGATTTCGGAAGCGGCACGCCGCTGAAGGCATATCCGAACGACTTGCCGGACACGATAAAGGTCTGGCCAGGGGCGCCTTTTGAAGACGGCGTCTATCTCATCCTTCGCGGCAACGCTAGGAAGTTGGCTTATCAGAAATAAAGAAAGGCCTGATGCCTTGAGGGACTACGCGATTGATGCTGCGTAGATTTCCTTGATGGCCTTTGACAGGGTGGCGTCGAATTCAGGCTGGGTCTGGGCGTCGTTCAGGTCCGACAGCAAAGCCCTAGAGAAGCTGGCGATGAGGCCAGGATTCTTCTTGAGAAGCTCGTCTGCTTCCTGGCGCGAGTAACCGCCTGAAAGGGCGACTACCCTTACGACTGAAGGATCCGTCATCACTCCGGAATAGAACCCCGGAACGGTAGGGATGGAAAGCTTGAGCATGATCTTTGTGTCCTTCAGAGCCTTGAGATGCTTCTCGATTTCGTCGAGCATCATCTTTTCAGCCTCTTTCTTCGTGGTGCTGTGGATGTCTACTTCAGGCTCCAGGATAGGGACGAAGCCTGCGTCTGCTATCTGCTGTCCGATTTCGAACTGCTGGTCAACGATGGCTTTGACGCCCTTCTCATTAGCTTCGTGAATGACCGAACGCATCTTCGTTCCGAATATGCGACGTTCTTCAGCGCGCTTGAGAAGATCTGCAAGACCAGGGATGGGCTTCATTGCCTGAACGCCGTCGGCCTGTTCTGCAAGTCCCTTGTCGACCTTGAGGAAAGGAACGACACCCTTCTTCTCCCAGAGATAGTCGGCTGTGTAAAGTCCGTCGATCTTGCGGTCCATGGTCTTTTCAAACAGGATGGCTGCAAGGATGTGCTCGGAGGTGAAGGCAGGACTGGTGATGATGCGGCTTCTCATCGCCTGGATGAGGTCGTACATCTCCTCTTCGTTATGGTAGCGGGTCTCGTCGATGCCATAGCTCTTCAGTGCCTTAGGCGTGCTTCCACCGCTCTGGTCCAGAGCCGCAACGAAGCCTTTGCCTTTTTGAATGCGTTCCAATTGTTTTATATTCATAACTTTAGATTTAAAGTAAGCCGGATTTCAGCTGCAGGATGCCACCTCTTATCCGACGCGCAAATTTACCTTTTAATGGCATAGGATGACTTTAAAAACCTCTGTTTTTTCAGGATTGCTATATTTGCAGTCAAGCAATTACAGCAATATGAAAGATTTCAGTCTATTCAGGGTCGCTGCCGCAGTGCCTGAAGTAAAAGTGGCCGATGTGGAATTCAACCTTTCCGGCATCATATCCTTGACCAATTCCGCCATCGGCGAAAAGGCATCCCTTATCGCCTTTCCGGAACTTTGCATTACCGGCTACACCTGCGCCGACCTGTTCGGTCAGGATGCTCTTCTTTCCGCTGCAGAGCAGTCAGTATCAATGCTGTGCGAATACAGCAAAGGAAAGGACATCACCATTCTCGTCGGCACCCCGGTACCTTTCCGCGGCAGGCTCTACAACTGCGCAGCAGTGATTGCAGGTGGCCATCTGAAAGGTCTGGTCCCGAAGATCTGGCTGCCTACATACGGAGAGTTCTATGAGGGCAGGTGGTTCGCTTCGGGAGCCGATTTCCTGAACGGGACTGAACGTGGCATTGAAATCGGATATGCCGGGAATGATGTCCCCATCTCTCCGAATCTGCTGTTCGAGGTCGGGAAAGCCATCGTAGGCATTGAAATCTGCGAAGACCTTTGGACCCCTATCCCGCCGTCGTCGCATCAGGCGATGGCAGGAGCCGATGTGCTGGTAAACCTCTCGGCAAGCAACGAGGTCCTTATGAAGGAGGAGTACAGACGCCAGCTGGTAGGTCAGCAGTCAGCACGGACGGTTTCCGCATATCTCTATACTTCGGCCGGCTGGGGCGAATCGACTCAGGACCTGGTCTATGCTGGGGCTGCGCTGGTTTGCGAGAACGGGACAGTTCTGGCTGAGAACAGGCGCTTCCAGAAAAGGTCTTCGATAATCTACTCTGATTTGGACCTGGAGAAGCTTTCCGTCCTGCGCCAGAAGATGAGCACATTCAACTCGATGTCTCCTGATGGAACCGCAGAGGGGAAATATTGCCCTCTTTATCGGCACATCAAGGCAGGCAAGGCGGCTGCCACGGACTTTGAAGCGAAACTTTACCGATTCGTCGACCCTCATCCCTTCGTGCCTGGCGGATCCAGCGAGAGCGACAAGGAAAGGGACGCCCGCTGCAATGAAATAATATCGCTGCAAGTCAGCGGCCTTGCCAAGAGGCTGTCGCACATCAACTGCAAGACGGCGGCAATAGGCGTTTCAGGCGGGTTGGACAGCACGCTTGCACTGCTGGTAACCGCCCTCGCATTCGATTACCTTGGATGGGAACGGTCGAGGATAATCGGGATAACGATGCCTGGATTCGGCACCACCAAGAGGACACATTCGAACGCTGACGACCTGATGGATGCCTTGGGCGTCACATCGAGAGAGACAAGCATCGTACCGGCCGTGAAGCAGCACTTCAAGGACATAAGCCACAATCCAGATGTGCACGACGTCACTTATGAAAACTGCCAGGCGCGCGAGCGCACCCAGATCCTGATGGACGTCGCCAACCAGGAGGACGGGATCGTAGTCGGAACGGGCGACCTGTCTGAACTCGCATTGGGATGGGCGACCTACAACGGAGACCACATGTCGATGTACGCCGTCAATGCCGGGGTCCCGAAAACTCTGGTGCGCCATCTGGTAAGATGGGCTGCGGAGAACAAATTCCCATCGGCAAAGGAAATCCTGCTGGACATCGTCGACACGCCTGTCAGTCCGGAGCTGCTTCCCACCGACTCTAAAGGTCGCACGAACCAGATAACCGAAGATGTGATAGGGCCTTACGAGCTTCACGACTTCTTCCTTTACAACTTCTTCCGGTTCGGCTACGCGCCAGACAAGATCTTTTTCCTGGCCAGGAAAGCGTTCCCTGAAACCGATCCTGAAGTAATAATGAAATGGCTCCGCACTTTCATCAGACGGTTCTTCGGCCAGCAGTTCAAGCGATCATGCCTGCCTGACTGTCCGAAGGTGGGGTCAGTCACTCTCTCGCCACGCGGCGACTGGAGAATGCCTTCCGACGCTTCGGCTGCGCTTTTCCTCAGCATTTTGGATCAGGATTGCCCTCACAAATATCAGACAATTCAAAATTAAGATAAGCCAAAGGCAATGTGGCGGTCAATGTTTATTTTTGCCTGATAAACAATTTTCCATTCTATGGCACAAACTACCTACTTCGCATCAAAGCCGCGCTATGCCATCCTTGACGGACTGCGCGGAGTCGCAGCTCTGATGGTCGTCGCTTTCCATCTTTTCGAGACCTATATTCCCGTACTGCACACGCAGGTCATCAACCACGGCTACCTTGCCGTCGACTTCTTCTTCATCCTCTCGGGCTTCGTCATCGGCTACGCCTACGATGACAGGTGGGCTAAAGGAATGACAGTAGGAAACTTCTTCAAGCGCCGCCTGATCCGTCTGCAGCCAATGGTCATAGCAGGCACCATCTTCGGCACGCTGCTGTTCCTTTTCGGCGCCGAAGCATTCCGAGGAATGACAATGTCATGGTGGAAGATTCTTCTTACGGCTATCCTAGGCTGCTGCATGATTCCATTGATTCCAGGGCTCGACATAAGAGGATGGCAGGAGATGTACCCTTTGAACGGCCCGCAATGGTCATTGTTCCTCGAATACATCGGCAACATACTGTACGCCACGATAATCCACAAGTTCTCAAAGAAATGGCTCTCTGTGTTTGTAGGCATCGCCGCTGCAATCCTGATAGAATACGCTGTTACTTGTCCAATGGGATCCCTTGCCGGCGGGTGGTCGCTGAACTGGCCGCAACTCAGGATCGGCTTCACCAGGCTGCTGTTCCCGTTCTTCGGAGGACTGTTGCTCTACCGCTTCAACAAGCTCATCCATGTAAAGCACGCCTTTTTGTGGTGCAGCCTGCTCATAATCCTATTCCTTTCAGTGCCCAGACTTGGCTCATTCCAGAATCACTGGATAAACGGACTTTACGAAGCCCTCGTAATCATCTTCGTATTCCCCGTAATAGTTTCCATGGGAGCCGGCGGCGAAACGAAGCCCGGCATAAGCACCAAGATCTGCAACTTCCTCGGAGAGATATCCTACCCCATCTATATCACCCATTATCCTCTGGTCTACGCACAGAATGCATGGGCGTCAGCGCACAATGACGCACCAGTTGGAGCGCATATATTCGTAAGCGTATCCGTCTTCATCCTTTCAATGGCCCTTGCATACGCCTGCCTGAAGCTCTACGACCTCCCTGTCCGCGAAAAGCTGAAGGAGAAGTTCCTTGTCAAGCCAAAGGCACAGGAGCAGGCGGCGTGAATAAGGATGCTAGATGTCGGAGATGGAAGAAGCCTTGTCGATGTAAAGCACCCCGTCCAGATGGTCGGTTTCGTGTTGGAAGATGACGGCTGTATACCCGGAGACGATCTCCGTGACGCGCTGAAGAGTATTCGGGTCTGTATACGTAATCTTCACAGACGTGTAACGGTCGACCATTCCGCGTTTCTTAGGTACAGAAAGGCACCCTTCACGGCCGCATGCAGTCTGGTCGGTGGCTGGCTCGATCACGATGTTGAAATAAACTTCAAAAGGATTTCCGGGCTTGTCGAAACGCTGGACTGCCACTACCCTTCTCAATACGCCGACTTGGGGGCCGGCGATTCCGACTCCGTCTTCCTTTGGTGATGTCACGGTAGCTATCATCTTGGCAGCAAGCGTCTTGGCATACTTGCTCCCAAGGACCCTGTCTGTGAACAGCTTGCTTTTGTCGCGAAGGATCAGGGAATCTTCCCTGTCGTCGATGGTAAGGACCCGCATGACCGAGTCAGAATCCATGATCAGCATTTTCTCATCCTTTGAAAGACCGGACGTCTTCATCGCACTCCTTGCGAATTCAGTGGAAACGCGGCCGGTCAGGAAATCGACGGCGACATCGGCGGCGTAACTGAGATTGATAAGGAAATCGTGTCCATATCCCTCCATCAGGTGCAGTTCGCTGTTCTTGTAGGTTTCGTGGTATCTGAAGCAGCAAGTATATGGAACTGTTTCGTCCGATGTTCCCTGAATGATGCAGACAGGACCTTCGTACTTGGACGACCGCTTGTAAACGTCCATTGTCTGGAGGTCGAGAATGTATCCGCGACCTATGTGGGCGCCGTTAAGACAAACGTAGTCAGGGACATCGAAAGGGTCGAACTTTGCCTTGATCACGTACCCCTCCCTGGCCTGGTCGGCCAGCATGGAGGCAGGAGCCATGAGAACGACTTTGCTTACGGCGTCATCCCCGAGATCTCCTGCAAGAAGCGACGCCACCAGACCGCCTTGTGAATGGCCCAAAAAGCTTACTTCGGTGTAGCGGTCGAGCCCCCTTACATAATCATATATGAATCTTGCATCGGCGACCTCATTCGACACTGTCATGTCGACGAACTTTCCTCCGCTTCGCGCATGTCCGTCGAAATCGAATCGGACAGTGGCATAGCCATTTCTGACAATCTCGCCTGAAATGGAAACCATCACTGGATCGTCGCACAGCGACATGAGTCCGTGCATAAGGATTACCACAGGGCATTTCTGCCCTTCAGCGAGTTGCGGCTCGTCAATCACGGTGTACAACTTTCCGTTGGGACCGTCTATCTTGAATCTTCTTGCGGAAAGCCGGAACGGAAGGCAGGCTATTGCCAGACAGAGCAGCAGATACTTGAACTTCATTTTACTGATGTATGATTTGTGTTATGTGGAAGACTGCGCATTGGAATTGATGGCGAACTTCACCGAAATGAATGCGGAGAGCGGAAAGGCCTTGAATAATAAGCTCTTGTCCATATCATTTTATCTATTTGGATTGAGAGGCAGGAATCATTTCACAGGCTTTGCAAAGAAGTCCATCGTCTGCCCAAGCAGCTTGTCTATCTGCTCCTGTGAAGTCAACGACTCGATCGGGAAGCCAAAGGAGACGCATCTGTAGTCATGACCGTCGTAGGCGACTCCGGCTGATATTTCATTCTCGTCGTAGCGCATTACCGTGACCGCGTGCTTTCCAACCGGATTGATGCCGTCGGGAGCCTCGACGCAGTATTGCCTGTCGTTGAACCCGGTATTGAACTCGTAGCTGCCGGTAAAGCCGGCTGGCGTCTGTTCCGCCTTTACGGCTCCACCCCTGGAAGCATGGTTTGTCATCCACCTCCAGTGAAGTACGTCCTGGACAAACTTCTTGGAAGGCATGATTATGTCTGCTGTACGCACCGAATCGATTGGAAAGTCGAAATCCTTGTCCCAGATGTCGGTTCCGATGTTTGCTCCGGAAATGATCACATTCCCGTCGCCGTCGAGGCAATATTTGGCGATGTCACTCTGAAGTTCGAGAGGAAAGACGGCATATCTCAAAGGATTCGATCCCGGACGGCCTATCTGCGTGGTAACCTGCTTGCCGAAGATGAAATCTACGGTGCGGTATTCGCGCAGGTGCATGTTGCCTTCGGTAACGGCATCGCGGCTGCTGGAGCAGAATGAATAGCCCTTCTTCAGGAATGCTGCCCCGTGTACCTTGGGGTAGTCGAAAGTGTTGCCTGCGATGACCTTCGTTTCAAGGTCTGCGTAAGAGGCTCCGAAGCCCGGAGCATCGTCGTCAGTCCAAGGGACATTGCGGCGGTACTCGTGCTGCTCACCTATCGTACTGATGTCGCGGATGTAAGGCACTCCATTATCAGTCATGAAATCGAAGCCAGCGCGCGAAGTGTCGCGGGTGGCATAGCTCGCCGGTGCGGAAACGCGGTCGAAACAGTTGACCACCAATACTGTCCCCTTGGACTTGCCCTTAGGGACACCCACTGAGAGGATTTCCGATGAAAAGCTCTTTCCGCCGTCGTTCAAGGCCTCAACCTTGTAGCTGTAGATGTGTCCCGGAACTATTGCTACGTCTGCCGATGGGGATGAGACCACCTTGCCGTTGTCGAAGCCCCCGTCATCGACACGTGTATATACTATGTAGCGTGAAGCCTCGGCGGTTGGTTCAAGCGGATCATCCACTGCTTTCCAAGCCAGATGGACATTGCTCTCACCGGTCAGCTGGGCATAGAAAGACTTTACGGGCAGAGGGGCCACCACATACTTCACTCCGTAACGGTAGCTAAGGTATTTCAACATTCCCTTATAAATGGCGCGGCTGACGGTAAAGCGGAAATTGGGGTCCAGACCGTAGCGCATGTCTGCGAAATTCTCGTGCGATAACAGCTCAAGAAGCATAGCAGGCACTTCTGCAATGCGCGATTCGGCGTAGTTGGACTGCCAAAGCATCCTCCTGTTCCAGTTCGGCTCGAACTGAGCCTTCACATCGTTCACGATCTGTGTCTGTACGATGTCGCAGTAATCCCTGGCGGTCATCTTGCTGCTTCCGTCCGGATATGTAGTACCCTTCATGTCGTTGGCGAAAGGAGTATAGATGGCCAGCGTGCCGACTATCGAGTCATTCATGGAGAATCCGGCATCGGTATGGAAAGCGAAAGAGAGGTCGATGGGAATCTTCTTGCCCATTTGAGGCTGCTTGTATTTAGGATTGTTGGCAGAGCCGTTGTTCAAGGCGTTCACCCAGATGCCGCGATTCTGATAATCATCCGTGTAATCGGTCATATCGTTCTGCGGCGAATAGATGTCATGAGAGAATCCCGACCATTGGAGCCAATATCTTGAGCCTTCTGTAAAACGGGGATAATGAGATATCTCAGGTTGCATGTCGTACTGTGTGGATTTCTTGTTGCCGTTCCTGTCGACGAAGGAAGGCGACGGCTTGCGGGCGATGTTGCCCATTCCGCCGCCGAACTTCACCGCATCGGCAGAGACAGTGAACTTCTCGTTCTTTCCTATGTTGCTGAGCATCACTCCCTGGTCCTCGCTCCTTCCCTTCCTGAAAGTAAAGGTTCCGAGATACACCCACATCCTGTCGCCTATCTGCTGGTTGACAGAGAATTCAGTGACTCCGCCAGCATGCATGACAGTATACTTTGCAGCATCGGTGCTTTTTGGGCCGGTCACGTAAGAGACATAGACGGCATAGTCGCCGTTCTCAGGGATGGTCGGCCGCCAATATGCGAAGCTTCCTGCCTTTTCTTTCCCGTCTACGGTCTTGACAGTCCTCGAAGTGCCCATCCTGAAAGGATTCTCACCTGTTACATAAAAAGGCTTGGGATTGGCAAAGGCGGAATCCCTTGAAGTCGTCCATTCCATTTCTCCGGAATAGTCGGAGTACCCCGGATTGCTTCGGTCGTCATTGTCTATTATCACCTCGTTGCAGTTCACGTCGCGTTCACGCGGCAGGAACACCTTAGCCCCGGCATTCTCAAGCATCGGCACAAGGAAAGGCAGGACATAGCTCTGAGTGTAAAGGTCCTCCACAGTGAGGAACATCCTTGCCCGCTGCCACTGCCACCGTTGCAGATTCTGGTCATAATAGTAGCCGTGACTCTGCCAGACAGCGATATTCCTTCCTTCCAACCCCGACTCGATCTCATAAGGAGCGGAATCGTTGGTGACTATCGGCGCGATGGTGGAACGCTGCCTATGCTGGTTAGGATTCCTTCTGCCGCTGAAAAAGGCATCTGAAAGGTCGTCGACCAGCCTTCCGTCCGGGAGATAGAACTTGAACTTGCCGTCGAATTTGGAGTACTTGGAAGGCATCAGGGCCTTCCCCACCTCGTACATCATCCTGATGTCCGCATCGCGAAGCGGATAATCCGAGAGCGAGGAGCCGCAAATCACGTTCAACTGCCTGTTCCTGATGACTTTGATCGTATCGATCTTGACTTTCCCGATAGTCGCCCTCCCTGAAAGACGGATGTTTATGGAATCTGCCATCGGCTTGAACTGGGCCTTGATGGACTGAGAATGTAGAGGCACTGCCGCAAGCATTGCCAGAACGAGAGTTGGGATTATGCGTATTGCTTTCATAAGAGTCAATTTACCGAACTGCAAATTTAAAAATCGAAACCCTTTTTTCAAACAATTTGCATCGAATTGTCATTTCGATATTTTACTGACTGAAAAAGAAAAAGAGTCATCCGTGGTATTCCGGATTCAAATTCCATGAAATACTTTTGTCTCCGCAACCGGCAAGGCTTCCTTCTGGCCCGATGCCGCTTCACCAGGAAACATGATCCGCAGAGCGGCAATGCTCCTCTCAGCCCTCCTTTGTGCCTGCACCTTGCAGGCGCAAGAAGCCGACGTGGCGCTCAATCTCTTCGACCTTGCAGATTTTCTCACATTGAATGTGGATGCGTCACTCGAGGTCTGCGAGGGGTTCAGAGTCACCGCCGGAGCCAAATACAATCCTTGGACTTTCAATGCAGATGGCAGACAGTTCCAGAACCGGAAGAGGCTGTTCTCAGCCGGTGTAAAACGAGACTTCGAGCATTTGAACGGATGGTCAGCCGGAACGAAGCTACAGTATCTGGAATACAACAGCGGAGGCTTCATTTCTAACAGGACATACGAAGGGGATGCTTATGGAGCAGGGCTTTACATCGTCTGGAGCATACCGCTCAAGGACCCGGTCAGTCTCGAGCTGGGAGCCGGATTCTGGGGAGGATACGAATTCAGGACACAGTATGCCTGTCCGCGATGCGGAAAGGCACTCGACAGCGGCGGAAGATTCTTCCTTCGTCCCAACGACATATCAGTCGGAATAAAATACGCTTTTAACACACTTATTCATTCAAAACACAAAAATCATTGATCTTATGGGAAAGAACATTTTCATCGCGGGGACAATCCTCGCGGCAGCCATCTCCTTAGCTTCATGCAGCAAGGAAATCAAAAGGGAACAGCTTCAGATACGTGAAGCGGTCGTGACAGTCGATCTTGAGGGTGCTCCAGGAACGAAGACCGTACTCTCGGCAGCGCCTGCCACAGACGCAATGGTGAACGATGTAACCGTCTTGGTATTCAAGAATGAAGGCAATTCACTTTCAGACCATCTCATCGACGGCTCCTACTCGGGCGGATCGCAGCTGACAGGCATTACCGTCAAGGCGACGACCGGTTCAAGGAACATCTACGCAGTCGCCAATGCACACGGGACGAACTTCGCTTCAGTCGCAAACGAGGCAGAATTCAAGGCCATCTCGAGCAATCTGAAGAGAGAAGGCGAAGGCAGTTTCACCATGATCGGAGTAGCAGAGAACCAAAATCTCGTTACAGGAAGTTCAGCTACCAACAACATCACCATTCCAATCCACAGGATGGTGGCAAGGGTTACCTTGAGCGGCATCAATGCCGACTTCAGCGGGACTCTGCTCTCAGGCCAGAAGCTCAGCGACGTAAAAGTCTACATCACTAACGTGGCAGGCGACAAATTCTATTTCGACGGGGAGACTGCTCCGTCTTCAGCTGCAGTCTACAATTATACGGAATACGTCGCCGCCGATTCACCTGCAACGGGAACGACAGGAATGTTTTACGACGCCATAGCTTCACAGATCGGCACCGAAGCAAGCGCCTATTCGAGCAAGCACTACTTCTATGCCTACCAGAACACGCTGGAAACCGAGACGGAAACAGCCAGATTCACCAGGCTCGTCATCGAGGCGAACATAGGCTCCAACCACTACTATTGGCCGATCGACATCAACCGCACGGGCTTCAAGGGCGGCAATACCACCGACCACGACGGAATCAAGGCAAACTGCACCTATGACTACGCTGTGAAGGTCACCCACGCCGGCAGCGACGATCCGGAGGGTCTGGTCGACATCTCATCGATGGGCATCACCTTGACAGTCACCGACTGGACCGTCATCCCGACAGTCAATTACGAATTCTAGAACCCACGCATATCAATTTTTCGCAAATGTCGTCGCAAAGAATCATCGTGAAAGCCGCAGCCTCCATATTTGCCATCCTCGCAATGTGGGCGGCGCCATCAGGCTGTTCTGTCAAAGAGGAGCGATCGGAGTGTCCCCTCCTTGTCACTCTTTGGCCCGAAAGGGATTGCAGGGCGGCCGGTTCGGCAGTCATCTGGTTCTGCGACGGCTTTTTCATCAACTCAAGCCTGCAAGCAGACATTTTCGACTCGGCTACGGTCGTCGAATTTCCAGTCAGGAAGAGCACCGACAGGATATCAGTCTGGGGCAACATCACTTCCAAGACCAAGCTTGAAGTGGAAAGCAGAAGAATGACCGTCAACGGCAAGGACTGCGACAGCCTCTACTGCGCCGAAGCATTCCCTGCCCACGGTTCAGAGACTTTCAGGCAGGAAATGCATTTCAAGAGAATGTACGCCAAGCTGATAATTTCGGTGACTGGCTACGAGGCCAAGGACCCGCCGATCAGGATCCTGATCAGGAGCACTACTACCGGCTACCTCGCCGACATGTCGGTGATAGAAGGCCCTTCGGTACTCGAGACAATGCCTGTCTACGAGACAAAAGGTTACTACGCAGACTGCGATACATCGCATTTCATCGCGAACGTGATGCGGCAGAACAATCTTGAATCATTGAATATGAGCGTCGTATCTCTCTCCGGAACGGACACTGAACTGCCTTTGGGCAGCATGATGGCTCAGTCGCTTGAAGGATCCGAAGAAGAAGACGCATTCTTCACAGATTATTACATAGAAATAGACCTCGAGCACTGCACCGTGTCGATAAGAGTGGCGCCGTGGGAATCGGAGTTCTCGTTCAAAATCGAATATTGACGCACTATCATCATGGAAGACAATGCAACAGCCAACAAACCAGGGGATTTAAGCATCCTGAGAATACTGATACTTATAGCCGTCCTCGGAGCCGTAATGCTCCTGATAGCCTGCTCGTGCAAGAGTGAAAGGAGAGGTCCTGAGGGAGAGCTGGTAAGCGTACAGCTCCGGATCTCGCTCGACTGCGACAGCGGATTCAGCACGAAATCCGCCTACGCCGGAGATGCAATTTCAGACATAAACGTCTGGCTTCTGGATCCATACGGAACAAGCTCTTTCCACTCTTACGGAAGTTTCGGCCCGTTTGCCGTAAAGTTGTGGAGCGGATTGAAATACGACCTCTACATCGTCGCAAACGCTGGCGGCGACCTTGGAGACGCGGACTTCACGATGCTCCGCTTCATGCGGTTCGAGACTTCCGTCCGAAACAGGGCTGCATGCATTTCTGGAGGAGTCCCTATGAGCGGCAAGAGGCTTGGAATGTCCCCTTCTGAGCTTTCGGCAGCTCAGGTAGCATTGGACAGGGTTTGCAGCAAGGTCAAGGTCAGACTCGACAAATCCGGCTTGGTCAATGCGACAGTCGCGATCGACAGCGTGGCGCTGTGCGACATCCCGTCCTCGGTGCGTCTCTACGGTGAGAGCAAGGCCGAGAGTTCCGTGCAGACACTCCCCAAAGGAAACGTGATTTCAGGGACAGGCTTGAACGCCCTCACCTCCACAGGAATTGAGCTCTATTGCTTCGAAAACGCACAAGGAATTCTCCTCGAATGCAATACTGACGAAAAGGCAAAAGTACTAGGAACTGGCGACGCACATTACGGACGGTGCACGTACCTCGAATTCTGGGGATATTACAGCAATGTGGTGACGGCGATGCACGGGCCGATCCGTTACCGCCTGTACCTCGGCGGCGACGAGACAAGCGACTTCAACCTGTTAAGGGACAAGCTCTACGACGTCCATGTCAGCATTTCAGGAAACGGATACGCTGAGACCACATGGCGTGTGGACGTCAGCGACATCAGGTCTATAATACCTGAAAAAGGCAATTACTTTTATTCGGATTCCACATATTCGGGCAAATACGACAGGACAAAGACCTGCGTTGGGATCCTCTTTGACGTCGACACCACAAGGCCGGCAGGAAACCGATACTGGATTGCCGCGCTCCAGTCGACCACCAATGCTTGCTGGTCCACAAGGAGTGAAGCAATCGCAGGATTGAGATACAACGCCTCTCCGAGCGTCAATCCCGAAAACTGGGTGAACGACCGCGACGGCGCATACAACACCAGGATGATCGTGCAATCCGCCAATTACTCGCAGGCAAACTACCCTGCAGCCTATTACTGTGCCAATTATTCCACTGCCGGATTCGGTGCAGGCAGATGGAGCTTTCCAGCCTTTCCGCAAGTATTCAGCCTGTTCGACATCTATAACCAGACCGCCGTATGGACGGCTATGACGACTGCCGGCGGTAAAAGCCTTTCAACGGACTACTCGCTCTACAACTGGTCAAGCACTCCAAGCACGTCAGGCATGGCAAGGTACATCAACACTTACAATTCTCAGGGTTATCTCATTAAGAGCTATTCCAACAACACGTGCGTCAGGGCGATACTTCAATTCTGAGCGCAGATACCGTTCATCGCTGGAATTCGACATCACGCCTACAGGCAGGATCGGAGTCTCTCTGGAATTCTGGTCAGTCCACTGAAAGCTCGTCCAGGAACAGGAACGCGGGTTCCCCCACCGCTCCAGGTTCCATCCATGACGGAAGCGACTTTTCGCACTCCAGCACGAATTTCACATACCTCGCATTGACAGGCTTGAAAGATAGCCTGTGTTCCGAAATGTAATTCAACGGTATCCTTGAAGCAAGAGGAGCATACTCTTCCGAAGCCGCATCGGCATATTCCTTTCCGTCTTGGGAGACTTGAATCCTGATTCTTCTTGCATCGAAGCACCATTCATTTATATAAACACAGACATCTGCCTGGACAGAAGAGATGCTCCGGACTTTCCCAAGGTCCACGACTCCGACGAAATCCTTTCCGTAATAGCCGATCCATGGTGACGAATAGTACTGATTGCTGCCGATAATTCCATCTACAAGAGTCTTTGGACCTCCCTGGGCATACCTCTGATGCGGCTCCACAAAGACTTGTATCCCGCATCCGGTGCTCTTGCTCAACCTGAATCTGGTCTCCACGGCATTGCTCAGGCGTCCATCCTTTGAGGCGACCGCCCTGACTGTGCAAGAAGAGCGGACCTTCAGAGGTCCGGAACAGACCTTGGACTTCGCGTCAGGCTTGGAGCCGTCGGTGGTATACCTTATCTTATATCCGTCAAGGGCACGGTATGAGATTGTCGCCAAATGCGTAGAGCTGTCTACGGAGACGGTTGGCACCGGGCAAAGAATGTCAGAAGAATAATTGTAGCCTAGCTCGTCGTAGATGTCCATCAGGTGTGAGAGCCTCCCGGCGAATCCATGGTAATCCTTAGCCGAAGGGTCGCTCCATAGCGCTTCTGAAAGTGCTGCAAAGCGCGGAAGAACCATATACTCCGCATGAGGCAGGCTGCGGACAGACTCGGTCCAGAGGTTTGCCTGGGCCCCGATGACATGGCTTCGCGAAGCATTGTCAAGGCTGTCTATACCCGCAAGCGGATCGAAGCTGTACGTCTTTTCAATCGTGGTGCAGCCTCCGATTTCGGCATAAGGCTCATTTGTGATGTCTTCTGCCTGATAATGGTCGAAATAGCAGTAATCTTCCGGACACATTATCACATCGTGCCCCATCGAAGCTGCCTTCTGGCCGGCCTTGACTCCGCGCCACGACATCACGGTCGCATTCGGCGAAAGCCCTCCCTGCATTATTTCGTCCCAGCCTATCATCCTCTTGCCGTGAGCGGTAAGGAATGAATCCAACTCTGAAGTGAACCTGGATTGAAGCTGTTCGTAGACGTTTCCAATAGAATCCGACGCCAGTCCAAGCCTTTCTATCCTTGCCTGGCACAGAGGGCATTCCTTCCACTCCCTATACCGACATTCGTCGCCTCCGATGTGTACAAAAGGAGACGGAAAGATATCCATTATCTCAGTGAGGACATCCTCGGCAAAGAGCAGAGTCGAGTCGTTGCCGGGGCAAAGCTCGTGGTTGTTGCGCAGGTCGGCGTCATCCTCCCCTATCTTCACTCCCTTGCAGGCAAACTGCGGATAAGCCACCAGCCCCGACGTGAAGTGCCCGGGCATGTCTATTTCGGGAATCACGGTGATGTAACGGTCTGCGGCGTACTTTACAATGCTTCGCATCTCTTCCTGCGTGATATAAAGTGGCTTGTCGAGTTTCTGCACCCTTCTGCCGCTCTTCGGGTTCACCATGTCGTACCTTCCTCCCACTAGAGCGAGTCTCGGATATTTCTTGATTTCAATGCGCCACGCCTGATTGTCCGTAAGATGCAGATGCAGGTAGTTCGCGTTGTGAAGGGCGATCATGTCGATGTAGCTCTTTATCTCGTCCGGAGTGAAAAAGTGCCTGGATATGTCCAGATGCATTCCCCTGTATTCAAATTGCGGATAATCATATATCTTCACCGGAGCCAATGCCACGCTCCGCACCTTATGGGCAGGCAGGGCCTTTCTCAGGGTCTGGATTCCGTAGAAAAGCCCCTCCCCGGACGGACTCCGTATCGTTATCTCATCCTTCGTGACGGTCAGCCGGTAAGAATCCGGCCTTTCTTTGGAGGAATCAGCAATTTCAAGGATTATTCTGTTGACTTTGCCGTCGCTGTCAGGCGATTGGGGACTCAAGGCAAGCCTGATTCCTGTCTGCTTCTTCACGCAGTCGGCCAAATATGCCGCATTTCTTTCCATATCTTCTCCGCCTCCTTTGCAACAAATGGAATTCCCATTCGTTAGTATATAAGACGAAGAAGAATTATTCGAGACATTCTGTCTCGGGATGGGAATTACTTCATAACTCGCTGTCTGAATGTGAGTTGAACACGAAATCAAGGTTAATGCCGCCACTGAAAAAAGTAGGAGGCGTTTCATTTATTTTAAATATTTTTACAAAGATATCAAATAAATACTATTTTTGCGGCGTATTTGAAAAACGACAAAAGCCAAATTAATTAACATAAATTATTATGAAGAAGTATCTTACTATTTTAGCAGCTGCATTGATGCTTTGCGCATGCAGCCAGCCTGCAAAACAATTCGCAGGAAAAGTCGTTAGCGTTGCAGATGACAACAGCATCGTCGTCGTCGATTCAGCTAATGTTGCACAGTCTTTCGTTCTCCCTGAAGGAACAACCGTTCTCCCAGGCTGCCCAGTAGTCGTCAAGTACACTGGCAATCTGAATGACACCGCTTCCATCAAGGCTAGCGAAATCGCTTGCGACTCTACTTTCGTAGAAGCTATCGGCACATGGATGAATGCTGACGCCAAAGGACTCAAGATCGACGCTGCAGGCGTTGCATCTGCTGTCAACTGCGATTCTCTGATGATTTCCACTTGGGAACTCACCGGCACTCCTCACGCAATCGTCGTAAAGGGCATGCAGGTTAATCCTAAGGACACTACAGAGTACGTTGAGAATGTAACCATCGCCGGGAACGTCATGACAGACCAGGCTGGCGCTACTTTCACAAAACAGGAATAATTACAACCTGCCAACGAATTAGCCCCGACGCCAAGCGCCGGGGCTTTTTTTGCCCATGCACAAATAATGAGGGCGGCTGGACTGAAGTTCCGGCCGCCCTCAATGGCACATGCCCTTCAGATCGGGCTATTTCATCAAAAGTTCAGCAGACCTCTTGATGAAGTCCGCAAGAGCCTTGCCTTTCAGCATGTCGTTCGACAGCAGGGCAAGGTCTACGCACTGCAGAAGTTCCTTGTTTTCAGGTGCGATGTTCGCTTCGTCGCTGAGAATGGAAATCATGACGGGGTTCTGGGCATTGACAACGACATTATATGAAGCTGGCATCTCTCCCATGAAGTTCAGGCCTCCGCCAAGGGCTGACATGTCGCGGTAGCGGCGCATGAACTCACTCTGGGTGATTATGATGGGATCCCCTGTCTCGCCGGCATTCTCGACATCCACGGTAAATTTGCCATCCTTCGGCAGAATGGTCTGCATTACGGCGTCAAGGGTCTTCTTCTTGCTTTCCTCCATCTCCGGCTTTGCGACGTCTTCCTTGACTATCAGTTTTTCGGCGATGTCGGAGTCGACGCGGACGAATGAAGAGTCGGGTATCTTGGTTTCAAGAAGGTTGACGAAATGGGCGTCAAGCTGCGTGTCGAAGACCAGGACGTCGTAGCCCTTGTTCTTGGCAGCTTCGACCTGAGGATACTGTTCCACCGGATTTGAACAATAAAGGTAAACCACCTTCTTGTTCTTGTCGGTCTGCTCCGTCTCTATCGCCTTGCGGTAATCCTCATAAAGGAAATACTTTCCATCAGTGTTCTTGAAGCGGGCAAACTTCATCGCGCGTTCGCAGAACTTCTCGTCGGTAAGCATTCCGTATTCGATGAAAAGCTTGAGATTGTCCCACTTGCCCTCGAAATTATCCTTCTCGTCGGTTGAAATGTCCTCCAGGCGGTCCGCCACCTTCTTGGTGATGTATGTGGATATCTTCTTGACATTCAGGTCGCTCTGCAGATAGCTGCGCGAAACGTTGAGAGGAATGTCAGGCGAGTCGATGACTCCGTGGAGCAGGGTCAGGAATTCCGGCACTATGTTGTCGACCTGGTCGGTGACGTACATCTGGTTGCAGTAGAGGGAAATCTTGTTGCGGAGTACATCCAAGCGGTCCTTTATCTTAGGGAAATAAAGGATGCCGGTGAGATGGAACGGGTAGTCGACATTGAGGTGAATCCAGAACAGAGGGTCGTCGGCAACAGGAAACATTTCGTGATAGAACTTGAGGTAATCCTCGTCCTTCAGGTCGGCCGGCTTGCGGGTCCAAAGCGGATTGATGTCGTTGATGACGTTGTCCTTGTCGGTGTCCTTCATCCTGCTCTCCTTCTCGTCCCATTCCTGGGTCTTTCCGAAGCGGATCGGGACAGGCATGAAGCGGCAGTACTTCTTGAGCAGGCCCTCGATCCTATTCTTGTCCGAGAACTCCTTCAAGTCGTCGTCCAGGTAGAGAGTGACTTTGGTGCCGCGTTCTGCCTTGTCGCCTTTGAGCATCTGGTATTCGGGGTCGCCTTCGCAGGCCCATTTAACTGGCTCCGCATCAGGCTGATAGGACAACGTATCGATTTCCACTTTCTTGGAGACCATGAACGTGGAGTAAAAACCGAGGCCGAAATGACCGATGAGGTTCGTCTGGTCCTTATATCTTTCCAGGAACTCTCCGGCTGAAGAAAAGGCTATCTGGTTTATGTCCTTCCTGACCTCCTCTGAAGTCATTCCCAAGCCGTGGTCGGTGACGGAGAGCGTATTGGCCACAGGATCGACCGCGATGTCGATGGTAAGGTCGCCGAGATCGCCCTTGAAATCGCCTGATGAAGCCAGCGCCTTAAGTTTCTGCGTGGCATCGACGGCATTGGCGACGACCTCGCGCAGGAATATTTCGTGGTCCGAATAAAGAAACTTCTTGATTACCGGAAAGATGTTTTCCGTGGTAACTCCAATTTTTCCTTTTGACATGATATTAGATTATAAGTTGTTTTCCGTTCGGACTACAATTCAAAAAAAATACCATCGGAGGAATACTGACAATTAGTCAGAACGACGTAGACAACCTGCTAGAAAAGCCAGTCCTTGTCGTAGGCGTAGGCGATGGCCATGTTCAGCGTCCGGTTGAAATGATAGGTGCTCCTGAAATCGGCCACGGCACTCTTCACCAGGTCCTTTGACATGATGTAGGATTCATCGACGTCCTTCTCGACCGTCCAGGCCCGGAACTTCAGATACTCGGCATAAGGATGATCCTGAGGATATGGCTGCGGGACACGCTTCATCTGAGACCAGCCGCTGAGAGAGAAGCCCTTGGCTTCCCTGACGGCAGCATCGAAGTTCGCGCCGTTGCCGTCGATGTCCTCGCGGATGCTCTTGATGACCTCCGGCGGCGCCCAGTAAATGCCCGTGCAGAGCATGTGGGTCGTGGTGTCGAACTGAGTGTCCAATGCCACTGGCTGGATATGAAAATAATAGCCGCTGTATCCGGAGCATTTTCCGAATGGGCAGATGTAGGTTCCAATGTGGTTCTTGTACGGAGTCTTGTCCTTGGAGAAGCGTATGTCCCTGTAGATTCGGTAAGTGCACTGTTTCAGGTCAAGACCCCGGACAGATGGGTCGAACTTCCCTATCCCTTCAAGCAGTTGCGCGACGATTCCTTCGAAATACTCTTTCACCTTCAGGTATTCGGACTTGTGCGCGTCGAACCAAAGCTTGTTGTTGTTGGAGGATAGGTCGGTGAAGAAATCGAGCAGCCTGCGCATTTCTCCATTGTCATTATTCATATACACTGTGAATTAGAAAAGGACTCCTGTCAAATTACCGAGAATTATCAGCCCTGCGAAGATGATGACGAACTGGGCAGTTTCCGCATCGATCTTGAAAATCGCCTGCGGTTCATCGCATTTTTCCATTTTTTTCATCAGTTTTACTGCCTCCGGCAGTGATGCTAGAGCCAGGATGGGAACAGTCCAGCTGACGATTTCGAGACAGGCGTCTATGAAAAGCAGCACGTACGCGGCAATGCCGAGAGCGTCGTACATTATGATGCAGCCTTTTGTGCCAAGTCTATATGCTCGCGTCCTGCAGCCGCCTGCAGAATCGGTTGCACGGTCGCGGGTGTTGTTGCAATGAAGAATGTTGACCACCCAGAGACCTATCGGGGCCGATACCATGAGCAGCGGCCAGCAGAGGTCATGAGTCATGACCAGGAACATTCCTTGGCTGACCAGCAGGCCGTAGACTATGAAAATCACAAGGTCGCCCAAGGCAAGATACTTCAAATATGTATAAAAATAGGTAAGCAGGGCACCGAGGACGCCGATGGCGATGAGTTCCCACATTGCCTTAGCCGGAAGGGAGAATGCTATCAAAAGCCCAATGAGGCATGCAGTAGCCATGAGAGACATGCTGTAGATGAATATCTCTTTCGGCTTGAACCTGCCGCTGATAAGCGAGCGGTTCACTCCGATCGAGGCCGGAGTGTCGACTCCGTGAGTGTAGTCTACATAGTCGTTCATCGTGTTGCCAGAGGCATGAAAGATCTCGCACCCGACGAAAGCGGCGAGACCGAGCCACCATGAGACCGAAACTATGGGATGGACCCCCGGCACAGGAGTGCCGGAATTGGCATTGAACCAGCAGTAAAAGACATAAGAAACGGCCGCGAGGGCGGGCATGGCCGAAGCGGGCAAAGCCCATGGGTTGATGGCGAAAAACCACTCCTTTAGAGTTCTCTTTTCCTTTTCCATAGCACAAAGTTAGACAAAAAGAGTTTTATTTATAATGCAACCGGAAAATGAGACGGGTGCCGAAGATAAAAAACATTAAATTTGGCAATATGAAAAAGACAAGACGGAAGTATGATGCAAAGTTCAAGGCATGGGTGGCAATCGAAGCCTGCAACAAGTGTCCGGGCATGCAGTCCAGCATGGACGGTCGCGACCTCTACCGGGGAATCGACCGGAATATGCAGTTCAAGTAGAAAAATGATTATCGGATGATTTTTAAAGTATAAATTTACAAAACTTATAAAGATTGCAGTAAAATGGAAGACCGAATTTTATTTGCCGACAAGGAAGCATTCAAGGCATGGCTTTCGGAAAATCATTCCACGAACAAAGGAATATGGTTGATTTTCGGAAAGAAAAACGGGCCTAAGACCCTGACGGCAGACGAAGCGGTGGAAGAAGCCTTGTGTTTCGGTTGGATTGACAGCCAAATGAAAAGCATCGACGACAAAACATATATCGAATATTTTTGCTCGCGACGGAAAAGCAGCAAATGGTCGGAACGTAATAGGGCTACCGTCATCAGGCTTGAAGAGCAAGGCAGAATGACAGATTCCGGACGAACGAAGATCAAGGAAGCAAAGCAAAACGGCATGTGGGATGCTGCAAAACCACAGCCGATTTCTGAAGGACAAATTAATATCCTTACCGAACTTCTCAAAGCGGTTGAACCCGCCTGCTCCAATTTTGCAGCCATGTCGCCTTCGGTCAGGCGGACTTATACGGCGTGGTATTTCGATGCCAAATCGGAATCATCAAGAAAAAACAGACTGGACAAGATCATAGAAAGGTTGAATAAGAATTTGAAACCGATGTAAAGATAATATGAACATTGGAAGAATGTTGAGAAACAACGCCTGACAAACTTAATTACCAAATGCTTATCTCTATTTATCCTATTATTGCCATTATTCCAGTCGCTTTTACTATCTTTGTTACATAAACCTTAAACATTAATCTAATGAAGCGTCAAAAGTATTTTGCAGAATTCATCGGCACGATGGTATTGGTCCTGATGGGCTGCGGAGCGGCAATATTTAACGGAGGCTGCGGCACTGCCGCTCAAGTCCTCACTGTAGCATTCGCATTCGGCCTGGCCGTAATGGCAATGTGCTACGCCATCGGAAACATTTCCGGCTGCCACATCAATCCGGCAATCACCATCGGATTCTGCGTATCAAGCAGAATGAAGTGGGGCGAAGGCCTCCTTTACATGCTTTCGCAGGTTCTGGGCGTCACCGACAGCAAGAAAGGGACAGGATATGTCGGCGGACTCGCCATCGGCCTGACCCTCACATTGATCCACATCGTCTGCATTCCTATCACTGGAACATCAGTGAACCCTGCCAGAAGCATCGGACCTGCCATCTTCGAAGGGGGAGAGGCTCTGAGCCAACTCTGGATCTTCATCGTGGCTCCTCTGCTCGGAGGCTGTCTGGCTGCTCTTATCTGGAAGCTCGTCGGCGAAGAATGCAAATGCTGCAAGGCAGAAAATTAGCACTAGCAACACTGTTCTGAACGGTCATGTCACGGGATTCCGATACCAACTATAACGTCCTTATGGAGAAAAGGATCCGTCGGATCCTGATGATATGCAGTTCGTATGACGCTTACGTATTGGAGGAGGACGGGCAGATAGACGCTCAGGTCTACAAGGAATATGTCGACCTGAACATCTCCAACCCTCCTTCCTTTACATGGGTGACCACCTCACTCGAGGCCCTCGAGCTTCTCAAGAGAGAGCATTTCGACCTCATCATCTGCATGTTCAACATCGGCGACCTCGATGTCTTCCGCTTCTCGAGACAGTTGAAGGACGAGGGCACGGACACGCCTATCGTGCTTCTCACCAATTTCTCAAAGGAACTGTACAAGCGGATTGAGAGCGAAGACCGCTCTGCCATCGACTATATCTTCAGCTGGCATTCGAACGTCGACCTCATCATCGCCATCATCAAGCTGATAGAGGACAAGATGAATGCCGAAGTGGACATCTTCGGAGTCGGAGTCCAATGCATACTGCTCGTCGAGGATTCCATCCGCTATTACAGCACCTACCTTCCCGCCATTTACAAGCTTGTGCTCAAGCAGAGCGCAGAGTTCATGCAGGAAACGCTGAACGAGCAGCAGCAGAAGTTGCGAAAACGCGCCCGCCCGAAAATCTTCCTCGCCACGAACTACGAGGATGCCATTGGATTGTATCAGAAATACAAGGACAACATGCTCGGCGTCATATCAGACGTCGGCTTCGTCCTCCACAAATATGACAAGTCCGAGACCGAGAAGGCTGATGCCGGAATCGACTTGTGCAAGGCCATAAGGCAGGACGACCCGCTGATGCCCGTCATCCTCCAAAGCTCGCAGCTCTCCATGAAGCACTTTGCCGACGAGATGCAGGTGGGCTTCGTATTGAAATATTCACAGACCCTGCTCCTGGAACTGAGCGAATACATCAGCCGAGAATTCGCCTTCGGCGACTTCGTAGTGCGCGACCTGGACAGCGGGGAGATAATAGCCAAGGCGTCGAACCTGCGCGAGATGCAGATTCTCGTCTCAGAAATCCCGGACAGGGAACTGCTTTATCTGACATCACATAACCGCTTGTCCAAGTGGATGTTCTCCCGCGGACTCATAATCTTGGCAAGGAAGGTCAAGGCCATCACCAATTCCGACTTCAAGGATTTCGACGAACACCGCACATACCTGGTAAACCTAATCAAGGACTACAGGATTACCAGCGGACAAGGCGTCATCGCCAAGTTCGACTCTTCCACATATAACCGCTACATCTGGTTCGCGAGGATCGGTGAAGGCTCCATAGGCGGCAAGGCACGCGGACTTGCATTCCTTAACAGTCTGGTGCAGAAATACTCTCTCGCAAGAAAATATCAGGGCGTCGAGCTGACCATTCCTCGCACTATGGTGCTGGCCACCGACATCTTCGACGACTTCATCGTAAACAACGGGTTGCAGTACGTCATCAGTTCAGACAAGGCCACGGACGACGAAATCCTTTCAGAATTCGTAAGCTCCCAGCTGCCTGAATCGGTGCTGGCCGAGCTCAAGGTATTCATCGAGACCGTTAACACGCCGCTGGCAGTGCGTTCCTCATCAAAGCTGGAAGACTCGAATTTCCAACCTTTTGCTGGGATCTATTCCACATACATGATTCCCCTCACGGAAAACAGGGACCAGATGCTCAGGCTTCTCGCCAAGGCAGTCAAGAGCGTCTACGCCTCGGTTTACTTCGCTCGCAGCAGAACATACATCCACACTACGGCAAACCTTCTCACGGAAGAGAAGATGGGCATCGTCATCCAGAGCATCTGCGGCTCCGAGGACCAGGGATTCTATTTCCCTACCCTTTCAGGCGTCGCAAGGTCCGTGAACTTTTACCCGATAGGCTACGAAAAACCTGAAGAAGGAATAGTGAACATGGCTTACGGACTCGGCAAGCTTGTCGTCGAAGGAGGCAAGAGCCTCAGGTTCTCCCCGAAACATCCCGACCACATCCTTCAGACTTCCACCATGCGGCTGGCACTGGTGGAAACGCAGGAGGACATGTATGCCCTCGACCTCTCCCCTGAAGAGTTCAAGACATCCATCGACGACGGCGTGAACATCCACAAGTTTTCCATCGATGAGGCGTCCAGGTTCCGCAACATCAAGCATGTCGCATCCACCTACGACTACCAGAACGACCGGATTTCTCCCGGCACCTTCGAAAAGGGACGCAGGCTGATTACATTCGACAACATCCTTAAATACGACACACTGCCTTTAGCTCAGATTCTCAGCGACCTGCTGGAAATCTGCAAGTCGGAGCTGCGGTGCAACGTCGAGATGGAGTTCGCCATGGACATGGATGTGGCCGAAGGAGAGGATGCAAAGTTCAACCTTCTCCAGGTCCGCCCTGTCACTGACAATGAGAGCCTCGGCACTTTCGAGTGGGACAGCGTAAACAAGGAGGATGTGCTCATTTCAGCCGACCACGCACTGGGCAGAGGATACATCGACGGAGTCACTGACATCGTATACGTCCGGAACGAGCACTTCGACAATTCCAAGACAGAGCAGATTGCAGAGGAGATCCTTGCATTGAACAGGAAAATGCAGGCCGAAGGCCGCTCCTACATACTGGTCGGACCTGGCAGATGGGGATCTTCTGACCCTTGGCTGGGAATCCCGATCAAATGGAACTACATTTCGGAGGCCAAGGTCATCGTGGAATGTGGGCTGAAGAACTTCGAAATCGAGCCTTCGCAGGGCACGCATTTCTTCCAGAACCTCACTTCGCTAGGCGTCGGCTACCTGACCATCAATCCTTTCAGAGGCGACGGATCCTGCGACTTCGACCGGCTGGACGCAATGAAGGCGGAATACGAAAGCGAATTCCTGCGCGTCATAAGATTCGCAAAGGAGCCGACCGTATTCATTGACGGGCGCAATTCCAAAGGGATAGTACTTATTTAGATTTCTTCTTGGAAGGCTCGGACTGGGCCTTTTTCATCCGGTTGCTGTTCAACCTCTGGAGAACGGCGTAGTCGGAATCGGACTTGATCTTGTCGATGATGGCAGTGACTACCTTGTAGATCTCGCCGTCCTTGCGGTAATCGGCCGGGCAGATGAAGTTCACCCGCTTGTCGTTCAGCATGGAGCGGCTTTCCTTGGCGAAGGCCGCCTTTTCAGCTGGAGGATAAACTGCTATCGAGTTCCCTCCGAACATCTTGACTATCTTCATGCAAGGGATGTCAGTCATTCCATCGCCAAAATATATCATGTTGGTGAAAGGCACCGGCTTCTCGTCCTCGGGCTGGCTCTCGTTCACCTTGCGGCTGTCGCGGATGCTCATTATGCCCTTGTTGATCTTGAAGAGGAACTGGGTCTTGTTGGTGTAATCCACAGCTACGGCAGGCCAAACTGCATTGCCCTTTTCATTGTACATGTAAGAACAGGCAAAGATCTTCTTGAACTCCTTGCCGATAGGACTGCCTTCGATGATTTCGGTCTGGCCGCTGGAGTTGATGTAGTGCTCTACAACCACGTCGTGCTGCAGGCCATATTCGTTGATCAATGCAAACCACTCCTTCACGCCATCGAAAAGCTCGATGTTCTTTCCGAAACTGACAAAATTCTCGCGCTTGAGGGCGATGCCGTACTTCTTAGCCTGGTCAATCATGAGCTTCATGTAACATAGTATCTGACTGGCGTCCTGTCCCTTAGCCACCTGGTGGCTCATGTCCCAGAACTCGTCGGGAGTCTTGCCCACTGCCTGGATGAATCCGAACTCCTGCATGTTGCCGGGAGAGAGCGTCCCGTCAAAATCATAGATCAATGCCGCTATTGGTTTCTTGCGTGCCATTTTCAAGCCTTTTCTTTGCAAAGGTATAAAATTTGCTAAATTTGCTTCGCTAAAACCTTATATACCCTTATTAAATGAAACATTACTTTACACGTCTCGAGGACTCAATAAGGAAAAACTGGGACAAGCCGGCGCTTACGAACTACGGCGGGAAAACTTACACTTTCGGCCAGATGGCTGTCGGGATCGAGAAATTCCACATCCTTTACGATAAGATTGGACTCAAGAAGGGAGAGAAAGTCGCCCTTTGCGGCAAGAACAGCGCCGAATGGGGAATAGCATTCCTCGGATCCACCACATACGAAGCCGTATGCGTGCAGATACTGAACGACTTCCCTCCTGAAAGCGTCGAGCATCTTGTAGACCACTCGGAAGCTGTAATCCTTATCACCGACCAGAACATCTGGAACAAGCTGGACAGGCAAAAGATGCCGAATCTGAAGCTGGCCATCAACCTTGCCGACTACACTGTCCTCTTTACCTCTGACCGCAGTTTCGGCCTTACCCCGGAAGACGTAGACGCCCTATACGCCGCAAAATTCCCTTCAGGCATCCAGCCTGAAGAAATCAGCTACCCGAAGGACAATCTTGATGATCTCGAACTGATCAACTATACTTCGGGAACGATGAGCTCCCCAAAGGGCGTCATGCTGACTTACAGGAACATATCGACCAATATGGAATACGGAGAAGACGGGATTCCTCACATTCCCGGCGACACCCTTCTATCCCTCCTGCCTCTGGCACACATGTTCGGCCTCGCTTTCGACTTTCTTTATCAGATCGACGGAGGATGCCACGTCTACTTCCTCGGAATGGCTCCAACTCCTCAAGTCCTAGTGAAGGCATTTTCGGAAGTCAAGCCTTTCATGATGCTTACAGTACCTCTCGTCCTCGAGAAGATATTCAAGCGCTCCGTTTTCCCTCTCGTAAAGAAACCGTCCATCCAAAGGATGCTGAAGGTTCCCTTCCTGAGCAACATTATCAAGAAGAAGATCCGCAACAGCATAATAGACACATTCGGAGGAAAGATGCGCGTCATCATCATCGGCGGCGCCGCCATCAACCCCGAGGTGGAATGGTGGATGCGTTATGTAAAACTCCCTTATACAGTCGGTTATGGAATGACAGAATGTGGGCCTCTGGTCGGCTACAAGGATACCAAGAAATTCGTCCTCGGCTCCTGCGGCGCCTGTGTCGACAGAATGCAGATCAGGGTGGATTCAGAAGACCCCCAGCATATAGTCGGCGAAATCCAGATGAAGGGAGATCCGGTAATGATAGGCTACTATAAGAATGAAGAGGCCACCAAGGCCACATTCACAGAGGACGGCTGGCTCAAGAGCGGCGACCTCGGACTGATTGACAAGGGGGGCAACATCTTCCTGAAAGGCCGCAGCAAGAACATGATTCTCACAAGCAACGGACAGAACGTCTATCCTGAAGAGATTGAGGAACGACTCAACTCGCAGCCTTACGTCGTCGAATCGGTAGTGCTCGAGCGCGACAAGCAGATCGTGGCATTGGTCTTCCCTGACCAGGACAGGATCTCCCAGGAGCAGCTCGACACTGCAGGCGTTGCCGACATCATGGAACGGAACAGGATCAACATAAACCTCCTGCTACCCGTCTATTCCCGCATTTCCAGAATCGAGGTGATGGACAACGAGTTCGAGAAGACTCCTAAGAAATCCATAAAGCGCTACCTTTACAAGTAGCGCTCATCCATTCCCCACACTTTCCGCTCCATGCGGATGCGACTCATTCAAGATCATTCCGGAGAAGCCCTACCCTAGCGTTTGTGGCATCTTGACATCCAGGATAATACAAGGGAGCCAAATTTCAGGCACATTTGCGTCATGATAAAGGTAAGCGACATAATCACTACTGCACCGGTGGAATTCAAGACGGAGGTACAGAAGAAAGTCTACGAGACTTTGGAAAAGCTTGATATCCCATTCGAAAGGATCGATACTGAAGATGCGATAACGATGGAGGACTGCCAGGCGATTGACGCCAAGTTCGGCTACAAGACGGTAAAGACCGTCTTCGTCTGCAACAGGCAGCAGACCAACTTCTACCTGTTCGTCACCGAAGGCGACAAGCCTTTCAGCACCAAGGACTTCGGTCACGCACTGGAAATCTCGAGAGTATCCTTCACTCCCGCAGAAAAACTCTACACGATGCTGGGCACAAAGATTGGTGCCACATCGGTGCTCAGCATTGTCCACGACCCTGGGCACAAAGTCAATGTAGTCATAGATAAAAAGGTCGCCGACAGCGAATGGTATGTCTGCAGCGACAGCACGACCACCTGCTACATCAAGTTCAAGACCCCGGACATTCTCGGCAAGTACCTGGACTTCACGGGTCACAGGCCGACGCTCATAACAGTGTAAGCTATTTATACAGGGAAGCCCGGGGTCATCGGGCTTCCCTGTATGCACCGTAATTTTCAATAGACCACAACATTCCTCGCTTTCAGATAATTACTTGTACAAATATAAACCCTTCTTTATTATCCGCAGGTCCTTATTGTATGTAGGTCTTGAGCGTTTCGACGTATTCGGCGAAGGCAGCCGCACCTTCGGGAGTCATCTTGCAAGTAGTGCACGGCATCTTTCCCTTGAATGTCTTGGTGACTGAAATGTATCCGGCGGAGGCAAGCTTGTCGATCTGGACGCTCAGGTTCCCGGCCGTGGCGCCCGTCTGCTGCCTGAGGTAGGAAAAGTCGGCATCCACAAGTGATGTAAGGAGCGACATTATCTGCAGGCGCAGTTCAGAATGGATTATGGGATTAAGTTCCTTCAACATGGTTACTTGCTGTGACGATAGATGGCTGCCTGAATATGTGCAGGGATCACCATCATTATTGCGAAAGCACCGGCAAACGCCAAAATGCTTGTCAGTCCGTGCAGATACATGAACGCAATCGAGCCTGCCAGTCCAATGAAACCGCTTATTGAAAGCACTTTGCTATTTATCATGAGGCCCGTCATCGCTGTCCCGCAGCCCATTGTGAAGCATACGATGAAAAGGATTGGAACAAATACGGACTTGCCGGCGAAGAAATGCGAGGTGCCCGACGGGGCAAGATTGAGTGAAAGGACCATGACGACGCACGCGGCGCACATTACCAGCCATACGATGCTGACGCACTTGCCGACATAGGACTTCAAATGTTCCTTGGAATATTTCTTGTCAATGACCAGCGTAAGAGCCATGCCAATTACCGGAATCAGCCACCAGAACCACTGCATTGCCGGATTCCCGGTCAGCTTAAGGAGTAGCCATACCAACAGGCTCACTCCTATCGTCGTGTATCCCCAAATGAAGAACGGCCTCATAGAGCCGTGTTTTAGGTTTTCCTGAGACTTGTGTATCATCTCCGAAATTAGTTCCAGGCTCTTCCTGCTGTCCATACCTGTTTCCAATGCCTCGCTTTGCATTGTACTTGAGCCATTATTTTCGATGTTCGGCCTATCACATCCTGAAATTTTGCTTTGCATTGTGATCTTTGTTTTTTGTTTGATGCAGCAAAGTTATTAAGTTTATTATGTAAACCAAATTATTTTACAAATTATTTTACGAAGAATGGCGGCATCGACTGATCACAAACTGCATCTGAACACACACCCATCATATTCCACCCCATTCTCACTTACTCATCCATCATACTCGCCCATTCACAATTCAATCTTCGAGATGGATCGGTTTTCATACACTGCAGGGCAGATCCAAGACACGATCAATGAACGGACGCATCGATTCCCAAGCACTTTCGCAAAGCATCTCAGGCTTGCATCCACCTATGGAGACAAATGTCTGACCTTCATAAAGGTCACACGCATGTTCGATGGGGTTCTCGTACTTGTCTGAGAGATCCTTGTAGCAAGCCTTGCGGATCACTGTTATCCTGCATGATTTCATAAGCCATCATTCCTTTTCCAAAGTTAGCAATAAAGTGGAAAAGAAAAGTATCTGTATGACATTATGACTTTTATTGAGTGGAAAATGAACATTGCAGAAGCAAAAGTGGTGGCATATTTTTTGCGCGAAAAGGGCGTACAAATACTAAAACCTACTGTAATGACTCATTACTTTAACAGAATCCAAGATTCTATGAAGAAGTACTGGAATGATCCGGTACTTTCCAATTACAATGGAAAAGCCTTCACATTCAAGGAAGTAGCTGAAAGCATCGAGCGTTTCCACATCGCATTCCAGACCTTTGGGCTGAAGAAGGGCGAGAAGGTCGCTCTCTGCGGACGCAACTGCGCTGAATGGGGAATCGCATTCCTTGGAGTAGCCACTTACGAAGCTGTCTGTGTTCCACTGCTTAACGACTTCCTTCCTGAAAGCGTCGCACATCTTACCGACCACTCCGAATCCAAGGTGCTTTTTACCGACAAGGCGATATGGGAGAAGCTGGACAAGAGCAAAATGCCACTTCTGGAAGCTGCCATAGCCATTGACGATTATGAAATCCTCTGGGCAAAGGACGAACGCGTCGCAAAGGCCAAGGAGGGAAAAGATGCCGCTTTCACGGCAAAGTATCCTAACGGCATGACCCCTGCCGACGTACACTACCCTGTCCTCAACATGGACGATCTGGCGATAATCAACTACACGTCAGGTACTACCAGTGCTCCGAAGGGAGTCATGATCACCACCCGCGGCATCTCTTCAAACGTCGAGTTCGCAGAACACATCATTCCACATCAGAAGGGCGACAAGCTGGTTTCAATGCTCCCTCTTGCCCACACTTTCGGACTCACATTCGAATTCCTCTACCAGATTTCCGCAGGGTGCCACGTCGTGTTCCTTGGCAAGATTCCTTCCCCGAAGGTACTCCTTCAGGCATTCCAGGATGTCAAGCCGTACATGCTCATCACCGTTCCCCTTGTAATAGAGAAGATCTTCAAGGGATCGGTATTCCCTGTCGTGAAGAAGCCGTCCGTCCAGGCAATGATGAAGGTTCCATTCCTTAGCAACATCATCAAGAGCCGCGTGCGCAAGAGCGTGCTCTCCGCTTTCGGCGGAAAGATGCGCGTGCTTGTGGCCGGCGGAGCCGCAATCAACGGGGAGGTCGAATGGTGGATGCGCTACGTCAAGCTGCCTTACGCCATCGGCTACGGCATGACCGAATGTAGCCCGCTTGTGGCATACCAGGTTCCGGAGAAGTTCGCTCAGGGCTCCTGCGGCATAATAGTCGACAGGATGAGCGGCCGAATCGATTCCGAAGACCCACAGCACATCGTCGGAGAGATCCAGGTAACCGGAGACAATGTAATGCGCGGATACTACAAGAACGAGGAAGCTACCAAGGCTGCCTTCACAGAGGACGGCTGGCTCAAGACCGGCGACCTCGGACTTATCGACAAGAACGGCAACGTCTACATCAAGGGCCGTAGCAAGAACATGATCCTCACTTCCAACGGACAGAATGTCTACCCTGAAGAAATCGAGGACAAGATGAACAACCAGCCTTACGTCGTCGAATCGGTCGTGCTTGAACGCGACAAGCAGATCGTAGCCCTCGTCTTCCCTGACCAGGACCGCATCTCGCAGGAGCAGCTCGATTCCAACGGCGTAGCCGAAATCATGGAGAACAACCGCGTGCACGTGAATCTTCTTCTTCCTGGCTATGCCCGCATCTCGAAGATCGAGGTTATGGAGCAGGAGTTCGAAAAGACCCCGAAACGTTCCATCAAGCGCTTTATGTACAAGTAGTCCGATGGTTTACAATAAAAAGGTCCGGCTCGAAAAGGCCGGACTTTTTTTGTGCAGGGATTGCCCGGAAGGGCAAGAGCATTCCTCAATCTGTCAGGCTACCTGTTTGCGTACATCGACTCGTAATACTTCATGTAGGCTCCGCTGGTGACATTGTCGAGCCAGGCCTGGTTGTCGAGATACCATTTCACGGTCTTCTCGATCCCTTCCTCGAACTGGAGAGAAGGAGACCAGCCCAGTTCCTTGTGAAGCTTCTCGCTGTTGATGGCGTAGCGCAGGTCGTGGCCCGGACGGTCCTTGACGTAAGTGATCAGATGGTCGGAAGTCCCTTCGGGACGGCCCAGCAGCCTGTCGGTGATCTTGATCAGAAGCCTTATCATGTCGATGTTCTTCCATTCGTTGAAGCCTCCGATGTTATAGGTGTCCCCTACCTTGCCCTCGTGGTAGATCAGGTCGATGGCGGCTACGTGGTCCTCGACGTACAGCCAGTCGCGGACGTTGCATCCCGTGCCATAGACAGGCAGTGGCTTGTCGTGGCGGATGTTATTGATGAACAAAGGAATGAGCTTCTCCGGGAATTGATTCGGACCGTAATTGTTCGAGCAGTTGGAAATCTTGACCGGCATGCCGTAAGTGTCGTGGTATGCACGGACGAAATGGTCGGAAGAAGCCTTGGAAGCAGAATACGGCGAGTGAGGCTGATAGCGGGTGGTCTCGTAGAAATACGAGCCGTCGTTCGGCAGGGAGCCATAAACTTCATCCGTCGATACGTGGTAGAAAAGATTGTCCATGAAGCCGTTCGGAGCCCAGAAATTCTTGGCTGCCTGAAGAAGAGTCAGTGTTCCCATCACATTCGTGCGGGCGAATGAGAAAGGGTCGAGCACCGACCTGTCGACGTGGCTTTCGGCGGCAAGATGGATGATTCCGCCGACGTCGTACTTGTGAAGCAATCCGTCCACAAATGCGTAGTCGCAGATGTCCCCCTTCTCGAAAACGTAGTTAGGCTTGTTTTCAACGTCCTTGAGATTCTCGAGATTGCCGGCGTAAGTCAGCAGGTCCAGGTTGATGATTCCAGTTTCAGGATACTTGTTGACGAAGTGGCGGACAAGATGGGACCCGATGAATCCCGCTCCGCCTGTGACGATTATACTTTTCATATCTATGCTGTTTCAGTTATCAAAGATAAGCAAAAAAACGAGGCCCGCTAATCGAATCAGCGGGTCCCGTAAATCGCCATCAGGAGTAAATCGCTAATGGAGGAATTCCACAGTATAGCCAAATGGCCTGACATTCACTGTCTCAGGCCTTGTATGGTTAAATGCAGACGTCTCGACCATCCCGAGATACTCGAATGCAAGGGCAGGAAGATTGACTTTGACCGTGACCTCTTCAGAGCTGAAATTGCATACTACCAGCGCCGACTTGCGGCCGTCGGAACGAATGAAAGCGAACTGTTTGGATGGATCGAAGCAGTACGAAAAAGGATTGCAGTACTGAAGGTCGAAACTCCTGCCTCCGAGGAAAGGTGCGGAGACGGCGTATTTCATAAGCCGGCTGTAAGCATTCAATGCCTTTCTCTCCACCGGAAGAGATTCGCCTGCAAGAAAGCGGCTTACACTTGGGACAACGCAGTAGTCGTAGATGGATGTCCTGCCGTCTGGTCCGCTGAAGCCTTCGCTTTCCATGCCACGCTCGCCGAATTCCTGGCCGAAGTAGATCATGAAGGAAGCATTGTTGAACAATGCTGCGACCGCAGCGGCGCACATCTGGGTGCGCGCATCCAGCAGGGCTGCTCCTTTTGCCGCCGAAGCCGTCTGCATCGATTCTGCTTTTTCTGCAACATTTCCGGTCACGAAATCCGAAGCAATGCGCGGCTCGTCGTGGTTCTCGAGAAAGTTCAGCATATTGTCCTGAAGGTCTCCGAGAGACTGCCAGGCGCCAGAGATGGCTGAAGCGGGCTTGGAGCCTTCAATTATGCCGCGAAGGGTGTCGTACATCCCGCTCTTGTCGTACAGCAGGCTGAATCCGGCATCGCGGTAACGACGGTAATTCTCAGGCTTATAGACTTCTGCGATGAAAATGACATCCGGATGAAGCTTATGGACTTCAGAAATCGCATAAGCGAAGAATTCGCAAGAAACCATCTCCACCATGTCGCAGCGGAATCCGTCTACGCCCTTTTCAGCCCAGAATAGAAGTATGTCCTTCATCTTCTTCCAAGTGTCGCGGCTGCCATAGTTCAGCTTGACGGTATCATACCAGTCGTCGACAGAAGGAGTCGGAGTGAAAGCGTCATTGCCGGTGGCTCTGGCAGGATCCTCGATGTAAGGGCAGCCTTCCTCGACAGGAAGCGTGAGCGGAGCATTGAGGAGGAAATAGTTTTCAGAAGTGAATTCGTTCCTCCGGGAATGGTACTCGCGAGCGACATGGTTCGGAACGAAGTCGATCACGACCTTCATCTTGTGGCGGTGTGTCCTGACTACGAGGGAGTCGAACTCCTTCATCCTGTAGCTGAGCTTGTCGGCAAGCTCGGGAGCCACGTCGTAATAGTCCCTAATGGCAAAAGGAGAGCCGCACTCCCCTTTCACCGGAGTGGGATTGCACTCCTGGACGCGAGTGAATACGGTCTTGCTGGAATGTGCAAGCACTCCGGCATACCATACTGCATCGATTCCAAGCGAGGCTATCTGATTCAGCACTTCATCCGTAATGTCGGAAAACTTGCCGCTTCCGTTGCTCCGTAAAGTGCCATATCTCCGTGTCTTCCTATTGCCGAAGGCACGGAGCAGTATTTCATAGACGTTCATCACGCGGCTACCAGTTCAGGATCCTGCGGAAGTCATATTCCTCCGGATTAGGAACATACTTCCTTGCAGCCTCGTAGTCCGCAGGTGTGATGTAATGGCAAATGTGATTGTAGATGCCTTGAGCCATGTCTCCATCGATGTCGACGACGCGCGGCGGTATCTTTCCGGTAACCTTGTCCTGGAGGTCCTTTAGATAAAGGGGACGGGTCTCGCCCATCTGGTCGACATAGACCATGCAGGCAGTCTCGCCCTGCTTGAAGAGCTCGTAGACTCCGAAGCCGAGCTGAGTGCAGTACATAAGGTCGTAAGCTATAGGAGCGACGCAGCGGATGTCGTAGCCGATTTCCACCGGACGCGTCTTGATCTTAAGGCCAAGAGCCTTGAACTTGAGGTCCATAAGGTCATTGAAGAGAACTGCCTTGGAAACCTTTCCGAGTTCCGGATGGCCGTGTTCGTCGTAAGTGAAGCGGAGGCCGGTAGCCTTCAGGTCTTCAGGATCCATTCCGTCGAAGACGCCTTCGGCGATCACGATGCCGCCGTAGGAAATGTCCATCACCTTCCTCTTGAGAATGGATGATATCGAGAGGTTCACAATCTTGTCTATGGATATCTGGGTCTTGTTGAACATCTCCGGAATTATGATCATCGGATAGTGGCAGGCAGCGCCGATTCCGAGCGCAAGATGGCCTGCAGTCCGTCCCATGGCTGAAACCAGGAACCAGTTGCCTGAGGTACGGGCATCCTCATACACGGTCTGGGCGATGCGGCATCCTTCAGCCTTTGCGGAATTGAATCCGAAGGTCGGGGTGTTCATCGGAAGAGGCAGGTCGTTGTCTATCGTCTTTGGGACGTGGATGTTCTTGATGTCGTAATGCTTTGCCTGCAGGAACTTGCCGATCCTGTTGGCTGTGGATGCGGTATCGTCGCCGCCGACAGTTACGAGAAGCTTTACGTTATTGTCCTGGAAAAGCTTGAGGTTAAAGCGCTTTTCGAAATCCTCGTCAGTAGGCTTGTAACGGCTCATCATAAGATAGGAGCCGCCGCGGTTGAAGATGGAGTCGGCCGTGACGAAAGTCATGTCCTCCATGCGCGGATCCTCCTCAAAGAGACCCTGATAGCCGCCGTGAAGGCCTATGACTCTGTAGCCATTGGCGAGAAATGTCTTTGAGATGGTTCCGACGACCGTGTTCATGCCCGGGGCCGGACCTCCGCCTGTAAGGATAATGATCGATTCTTTCATGATATTAGATTCTTAAATATTTTGTTGTTGGATTAATCTGCGCCGTAACGGGGGCAAATTTACTATATTTTTCAAAAATTGACTATTTTTGTAACTAATAAGGCGGAAGCTGAAAATGGCTAAAATCACCAGAGAAGCTGCGAAAGAACGCATTGCAGAGCTGACTTCGACTCTAAAGGAGGCGAACAGGAACTATTATGTCCTGAACGCTCCCACAATGAGCGACTTCGAATTCGACACAATGCTTCAGGAACTTCAGGCTTTGGAGAAGCTCTATCCCGACCTGGCACTGCCCGATTCTCCCTCTCAGAAAGTCGGAAGCGACCTTGAGAATATGGCTCCAGGCTCTCCTCTGAAGGAATTCGCCCAATATCCGCACCGCTATCCCATGCTTTCCTTGGGAAACACTTACAATCTGGAAGACATGTACGAGTTCCACCGCAAGATCAAGGAGCTCGTCAGCGTGCCTTTCTCCTACTCCGCTGAGCTAAAGTTCGACGGCGCCGGAATCTGCCTTACCTATCGCGACGGAATCCTGGTACGCGCCCTGACTCGCGGCGACGGCCACATCGGGGATGACGTCACCGCCAATGTAAAGACCATCAAGGCAATACCCTCAGTGCTTCATTCGGACGGCAGATGGCCTGTCCCGAAGGAATTCGAGATCCGCGGCGAAATATTCATGCCTTACGCCGCTTTCGACCGGCTTAATGCCGAACGCGACGAGGATGGCGACCAGCTTTTCGCCAACCCACGCAACGCTGCAGCGGGCAGCCTCAAAATGCTCGATCCTGAAATAGTTGCCACACGAGGCCTCGACTCCATACAATACCACATGCTGGGAGAAGGCCTTCCATACGCCTCCCACGACGAAATGATGCAGGCAGCCGCCAGCTGGGGAATTCCGACGGGCAAGTACTCCAAGATCTGTCATAGGATCGAAGATGTCATAGAATACATAAGGTTCTGGGACACGGAGCGCAAGAAACTTCCATTCCCTACCGACGGGGTCGTCATCAAGGTGAACGAGTTAGCCCTCCGCACGCAACTCGGCTATACTAGCAAGATCCCGCGCTGGGCGACTGCATACAAGTTCAAGCCAGAGCAGGCTTGCACAAGACTCTACAGCATAGACTATCAGGTCGGGAGAACAGGCAAGGTGACTCCAGTGGCTAACCTCGACCCGGTCCAGCTTTCCGGAACGGTCGTGAAGCGCGCGACGCTCCACAACGCCGACCAGATGGATGCGCTGGACATCCACATCGACGACTACGTCTACGTGGAAAAAGGCGGCGAGATCATACCGAAGATCACTGGAGTGGAAATGAGCAAGAGACTCCCTGGAGCGGAGAAGCCGGTTTTCCCGAAAGTCTGCCCGGACTGCGGTACGCCCCTGGCCAAGGATGAGGACGAAGCTGCATGGTACTGTCCCAACGACGCCTGCCCCACCCAGATCAAGTCGAGATTCATACATTTCTGCTCGCGCCACGCAATGAACATACTTGCCGGCGACGCTACCATAGACCAGCTTTTCAAAAAGGGATACATCCTGCATCTTTCAGACATGTACGACCTTACTAAAGAGCAGCTGCTCACCCTAGACGGCTGGAAAGACCTGTCGGCCGAGAGGTTCCTGAAGAGCATTGAAAATTCGAAGAAGGCGCCTTTCTCGGCAGTGCTCTTTGCATTGGGCATAAGACATATAGGCGAAAATACAGCAAAGGTGCTCGCATCGCATTTCAAAAGTGTCCAGGCGCTTGCCGCCGCATCGGAACAGGAGCTGGACGAAATGGACGAAATCGGCCCTGTCCTTTCAAGGAGCATAAGGGAGTATTTCGCGGATGCGCGTCACATTGTTTTGATAAACAGGCTGAAAGCCGACGGGCTGCGGTTCGAGCAGGAAGAAGAGCAGAAAATCAGCGACATATTGGCAGGAAAGACCGTGGTAGTCACAGGCACCTACTCCATCCCACGCGATGCGATGAAGAAGCTGATCTCCCAGAACGGAGGAAAGAACACGTCCAGCGTCAGCGCAAGCACCAGCTATCTGCTTACCGGAACGAAACCCGGCCCGGATAAGGTCAAGAAGGCTGAGAAGTTGGGCGTCAAGATGATGACCGAAGAAGAATTTCATTCCCTGATCAATGACGGACATTAGGACAAAGGCGCTGAACACCTACCAGAGGTTCTTCAAGTTCATCACGCATGACTTGTGGGTCGGGGACTTCACAGAAGTGAAGGAGTCCACGAAAAGGCTGATCCAGTACCTTAAGGTCGCTGTCATCACATTAAGGAACTTCATCGACCACAGCATAGGCCGCGAGGCTGCAGCACTGAGCTATTCAAGCCTTATGGCGATTGTCCCCTTCATCGCCATGGTGCTTTGGATATCAAACGGCTTCGGGCTGAGCATAGCATTGGCGGACCTGCTTTACAACTCCTTTCCCGACAGCCAGCAGATGGTCGACTCGGTGCTGAGAATCGCAGACAACATCCTAAACACCACACAGCAGGGACTCTTCGGATGGATTGCATTCGGAACCTTCATCTGGCTTGTCATCTCAATGCTCCTGAACATCGAAGGAGCATTCAACAAGATATGGAGCGTTCAGAAATACCGCGCACTATGGAAGCGCGCGCTGGTCATAGTGGCCATCATTATCCTCTCTCCGTTCATTTTGCTTCTCTTCCTCTACGGGATGATGTATTTTACCAAGGGGCTTAAGGGGGTGGTCACCACAGGTACGGGAGCGCAGTTCCTGGACTTCATCGCCTCGAACATGTACTGGCTGATCTTCTACATCATCATCGTCTTGGTATTTACCCTGATGTACAGGCTGATACCTCATGCAGACGTGCACTGGAAGCCGGCTTTCCGCTCCTCGCTTCTTTCAGGTCTGGCATTCCTAGTCCTACAGTTCCTGTACCTGAAGACACAGATGATGGTTTCAAGGACCAACAGCATCTACGGAGCGTTCGCCGCAATCCCTCTCGCAATGGTCTGGCTCAGCTACTGCTGGCAGATCATCCTTTTCGGATCGGAACTCTCCTATGCCTACCAGCACGTCGACACTTATGACAAATACGCCACCATTATACCTGAAATCAAGGTCAAGCCCAAAACCAAGGACAATGCAAAGAAAGCGGAAGTCGTCCACATCGCTGCCGAAGGGACCAAGATAAGGCGCATCGACCCTGCCGGAAACTGCTTTCTGAACAGCGCAGCCGGACAGGCAAAAGAACCGGAGGCAGACATCGAAAAGGCTCCTTCCACGAAATAATCCCCAAGAATATGGCATTCACTGAAGAAGACAACAACTTGATAGACAGCAAATGGGAAGAGCTCCGGCTCGCCGCGCTGAAGCGCTGTGCGAGTCAGGATGAGTATGAGACCGTCATCAGGGCCTTCAACTTCGCCAGGGAAGCCCACAAGGGAGTCAGGAGAAAATCAGGAGAACCTTACATCATACACCCCATCGCTGTGGCGCTGATAGTCGTCAAGGAGATAGGATTGGGCTACAAGTCCATCTGCGCAGCGCTTATGCACGACGTGGTGGAAGATACGGACTACACCGTCGATGACATCCGACGGCTTTTCGGCGACAAGATAGCCGAGCTTGTCGACGGCCTCACCAAGATCAAGAGCGCGCTCCACAACGACGCCAACATGGACGACAAGAGCCTTCAGGCAGAGAACTTCAAGCGCATCCTTCTCACGATGAACGACGACGTGAGGATCGTGCTGATCAAGCTCGCAGACAGGCTCCATAACGTCCGCACCATCCAGTACATGCCTGAGCACAAGCGCGACAAGATTCTGAGCGAGACCATGTACATCTTCATTCCTCTTGCCCTGAGACTAGGTCTCTACAGCATCAAGAGCGAGATGGAGAACATCTGGCTCCAGTACAAGGAGCCGCAGGCTTATGCCGAAATCAGGGAAAAGTTGAACAAGGTCATGCTCGAGCAGGGCGAATCCATAGACAAGTTCATCGCCCCGATTTCCGAAAAGCTGGACAACGCCGGCTTCAATTTCCAGATAATAAAGAGGATGAAGACACCTTACTCCATCTGGGCAAAGATGAACGTCAAAGGCATCCCGTTCGACGAGATCTACGACCTTTACGCCGTAAGGATAATCTTCACACCGATGGAAGATACGTCTGAGCGCGAACAGTGCTGGCGCATCTTCTCGATGGTCACCGACCTATACCACTGCAAGACTGAACGAACGCGGGACTGGGTGAACTACCCGAAGAGCAACGGCTACGAAGCCCTCCACTGCACCGTCATGTCGCAGGGAGGCTACTGGGTGGAGGTCCAGATACGCAGCGAGAGGATGAACCTCATAGCCGAAAAGGGCATCGCGGCGCATTGGGCATACAAGAAGAAATACAACATCCAGGAGGATGAAAACGAGGTTGACCTTTGGCTGAAGAAGGTCCGCGACGTCCTGGAAAGCCCTGACGCCAACGCGCTGAACTTCCTTGACGACTTCCACAAGGAACTGGTCACGTCCGAGATCTACATCTACACTCCAAAGGGTGAAAGCAAGACCATGCCGAAGGGAGCCACCGCACTCGATTTCGCCTACACCGTCCACTCCCATATCGGAGACAAGGCCATCGCAGCCAAGGTCAACCAGAAACTCGTTCCGCTTTCATACGAGCTCCAGAACGGCGACCAGATAGAAATCATCACCGCCGAGAACTCGAAGCCTAAGCGCGAATGGCTTGACTTCATCAAGACCAGCAAGGCCCGAAGCGAAGTCATCGACGCACTGAAGAACGACACGAAGAACAACATAGCCGAAGGGATGTCGATCCTTTCGGCGAAGCTGGCCGAAAACGGCATCAAGCCGAGCAAGAGAACCATCACAAAGCTGATGGACTACTACCAGCTCAACGGTGGCAAGGACGACCTTTACAACAAGATCGGAATGGGCATCATCGACCTGAGCGACCTCCATGACGTGCTAAAGACGAACAGCCAGAAGAAGAACGTCGAGATGTGGGGAGTCTCAGCCATTGCCGACCCCAACCAGAAGGACGGATACGTCCTGAGCGAGAATCCGAAGGACATGTCGCTCTCCTTCAAGATAGCCGACTGCTGCAACCCGATTCCAGGCGACAGCGTAATGGGATTTCTCGGCGACGACAAGAAGGTGATAATCCACAAGAAGAGCTGCATGGTAGCCCAGAACCTCGCTTCGGTCCAAGGAGACAGGATAATCGCCGTCAAGTGGAGCAAGTTCAACGTCCAGTCCTTCCTGGCACGCATTTCGTTGCATGGCATCGACCGGATAGGCATGCTCAACGAGATCACCAAGCACATTTCGCTCGAACTGAGCGTTAACATCCGGAAGCTCTTCATACAGTCGCACGACGGCATTTTCGAAGGTTACATAGACCTTTACGTCAAGGATACCGAAGTGCTTAACAGCCTGATAGCCAAGTTGAGTTCCATCAAGGGGATGGAGAACGTGAACAGGGTGGAAATCAGCGGAAACAACAAAACGGAGGACACTGAAGAATGAAAAAGAAGGACATATTGACTTTTATGGCGGCCGCCGTGACCACGGCCGGGCTGGCACTGTTGCCCAACTCCTGTGCGAACACCAAGGCTGCTCCAAGCGGCGGATTGAAGGACACCCTTCCTCCCGTCCTGGTGAAAGTCGTCCCGCAGCAGAACGATACGGCCTTTCCGCGCACAAAGGGAAAGGTGACTTTCTATTTCAACGAATACACGGTAGTCAAGACCGCAAACGAGATATTCCTATCCCCTCCACAGAAAAAGAAGCCGGTCACCAAGGTTTCAGGCAGGAACATAATCGTATCCTTCCCAGATACCCTGAACGAGAACCAGACATATACGCTCGACCTTGGCAACGGCCTTGCCGACAACAACGAAGGCAACGTATTCCCGAGATTCGTATATACATTCTCCACTGGAAATGTAATCGACTCGATGTTCATTACCGGCAGCGTCATGGATGCCGAGAAGCTACTGCCTGTCAAGGGCGCCCTGGTTTCCCTCTATACGGACTTCAGCGATTCGGCCGTTTTCAAGCAGATGCCTTACGCCGCGACCAGGACAGACGACTGGGGATATTTCGTCCTCAGGAACATCAAGCCTCAGGAATACAGGCTTTACACCATCACCGATGCGAACACCAACAATCTCTACGACCCTGCCACCGAGAACATAGGCTTCATCTCACGCGTGGTGGTTCCCGACAGCGTCTGCAGGGAAGACAGCTATGCCCTCCAGGTATTCGACATGAAGGACACCCTCGGCTGCAAGATGCGTCCTACCGAATACGATATGCTGATGTTCAAGGAAGAGACGTCAAATCAGAAGATAACGAACTCCGGGAGGATATCACCGCGCGAACTTTTCATCAAGTTCCTATCTCCCAAGCCCCAGATAGACACCATCCATCTCTCCGGAGTCCGCGACGACAGGCTAATCAGGCAATTCAACGAAAAGAAGGACAGCCTTACCATTTACATCAACCAGCAGGGCTACATGTCGGACACGCTTTTCGGAGAAATCCGGTACCGCAAGACCGACTCCACGGGCAAGCTCTCCCCCATTACCGAAAAGCTGAAGCTGTTCGTCGAGCGCGCGGCAGCCGCCAAGCAAAAGAAGCAGAAAGACACGTCTATGAAAGCGACTCTGCAGGCCGAGCCGGACAAGGTGGAACAGGATGGATTCATCTTCACATTCCCGATGCCGCTTTCCAAAGCCATCTTCGACTCAGTGCATTTCGTTTCCAAGGATCCTCGCGGCAAGGAAATCAACGAGAAATTCATCGTCAAGAAGGACGAAAAGGATGTGAGAAAATACGAACTCAAGCCGAGGACGACTCTCCAGATGGGCTACGATTATACCTTGACGGCCAAGAAAGGCATCTTCACCGATATCAACGGCCTGCCTAACGACAGTCTGGGCGTCACCGTCACCCTGCCAAAGGGAGAAGACCTCAGTTCAATCACCTTGTTGCTCGAAAACGTCGACAAACGCTACATCGTCGACCTCGTAAGCGAGAACCGCGACAAGGTGTACCGAACCTACCAGGTTGAAAAGCCATGCATCCTCAAGTTCCCTTATTTAAAGGAGGGCAAATACTCCATCAGGATTACCGAAGACGGAAACCGCAACGGCGAAATCGACACGGGCAACCTGCTTGAGCGCCGCCAGCCAGAAAAAGTGCTGCTCTATTATCTACCGGGGCCTCTCCCTCAAAAGGCGGTGATCGAACTGAAGGCGAAGACCGACATTGAGCAGACCATTAACATTGGAAAGATGTTCAAATAACACGATGAAAGCGAGATTTCTGACATATATTCTGGTTGCAATGCTGCTTGCTGCCCAATGCCTGCCTGCTGCAGCCCAATCCAGGAAAAATCCTAAGGACACGGTCATCACGATGGCCCAGGACTCGGCAACCATCTCCGGCACCGTCGGCAAGAACGGCAAGAAGATACTGAAATACCCGCCTTATCACATGATTGGCGTACAGTATTCCTACGACATAAGCGGGATTTCATTCTCGCCGGACATCACGCCAAAATCCACCCTTCAACCCATTAACATGGCAGTGCTTTACACTTGCTACATGAGTCTCTGGGACATGATGCCTTATTTCGGAATCCAGACTGGCGTCCGCTATGCCACAGAAGGATTCACATCCGGATGGAACAACTGCAACGGCACCTATAAAGTGCTGGAGGCCCCGCTGATATCTCAGTTCAACTACCGCATCGGTCCCATCAGGATACTGCTCGACGGAGGCTGTTACTGGGGCTACAGGCTTTCCGTATCCCGGATCCTCACCGACGACTACACAGGCGAAACGACTACATCGACGTCATTCGATTCGAACGACATCCGCGAGGACTACGGCTTCATATTCGGCGGCGGGTTCGGAATCATACTCGGCCCGGTAGAACTTCACCTCGAGGCAAACTACAAGCGTTCGATGTGCAGCGTCTACCAGACCACCAAGATCAGCGACGAATACTGGCTCTTCGGCTACGGCCACCAGATCCGCTTCTCAGCCGGAATCAACATCCATATTTTCTAGCACAATGCAACGAATCGGATTTGAGATCTGCGGAGTGCCGTTCGGCAACGGAGCCCCCATTGTGCTCCAGACGATGTGCAACACATCCACCGACGACGTGGATGCGTCCGTGGCCCAATGCAAGAGGTGTTTCGATGCCGGAGCAGGGCTTGTCAGGCTGACGACACAGGGACTGAGGGAGGTCGAGGCGTTGAAAGAGATAAAGGAAAGGCTGCACAGGGACGGTTACACGCTACCGGTGGCAGCCGACGTGCATTTCTCGGCAGAGACCGCCATCGCGGCGGCGAAAGTGGCGGACAAGGTCCGCATCAATCCAGGAAACTTCTCATTCACAAGGGTCCATTCGAAAGAGGCCGAGAAGGCTGCCGAATCCGCATTCGACAGGCTGATAGATGAATGCAGGAAGTCCGGAGCTGCTCTTCGCATTGGAATAAACCACGGTTCGCTCGGAGAGAGGATAACCTCGCTTTACGGAGACACTCCGAGAGGAATGTCGGAGGCGGCGGCAGAATGGATGGAGAAATGCCTTGAAAGAGATTTCACAAGAGTTGTCTTCTCGCTCAAGTCCAGCAACATCATCGTAATGACTGATGCGTACAAGGCGTTTTACAGGAAGATGTCTGATAAGGGCGCGATCTTCCCGCTCCACCTCGGAGTCACCGAGGCAGGCAACGGCGACACGGCAAGGATAAAGTCTGCGGCCGGAATATACACGCTCCTCAAGTCTGGCATCGGAGACACCATAAGAGTTTCGCTGACGGAAGCTCCCGAAAAAGAGATACCGGTTGCAAGGCTGATTGCCGAACACGACCCGAAAGGCTCCTACGACTTCGCAAGTTGGGAGGAATTCATTGTGGCAGCCTCATGCGATTTCGGACCGGCACTGATAGCCAAGCAGATATCGGACTTCGACATACGTGCCAAGGTGGCTGGCGAAGAAATTCCGAAGGAAAGGATGGAGTCATTCAAGGAAGACTTGTTGCAGGCTTGCAGGCTCAGTTTCTCGAAGCCGGAATACATCGCATGCCCCGGCTGTGGAAGGACGCTCTACAACATCGAGGAGACGCTCGACAGGGTAAAGACGGCTACGGCAGGGCTCGGCGGAGTGACGATAGCTGTGATGGGCTGCATCGTCAACGGTCCTGGAGAGATGGCTGACGCCGATTTCGGATATGTAGGCGCAGGGCACGGACTTGTAACGCTTTACAAGGCGGGGAAAGTCGTGGAAAAGAACATCCCCGAAAGCGAGGCCGTGGAACGTCTCGTGAGATTGATTTCGGATTCCAAAAAACTCTCTTAAAAACGGCACGGAGGTCTTGGTATTTTGGGGCAATAATCGTATTTTTGCGTCAAATCACGGATAATGCAACTGCAAAATAGAACTGAAGCCAAGCTTCAATTGGTAAATGGCCTTGAATTTCAAGGCTATTCTTTTGGTTACCAGGGACCTGCAGATGGAGAGACGGTTTTCTCGACCGCCATGGTCGGATATCCCGAGAGTCTGACCGACCCATCCTATTCCGGCCAGATACTCTGCGTCGCCTACCCTCTCATCGGCAACTACGGTGTGCCAAAGAACACCTCCACAAATGGCATTTCGGACAATTTCGAGTCCGAGAAAATTTGGGTGCGCGGCCTGGTCATCTCCGATTATTCATTCGACTACAGCCACTGGTCGGCGGTGGAAAGCCTCGACGAATGGCTGAAGCAGAACAAGGTGCCGGGAATCTTCGGCATCGACACCAGACTCCTGACGCAGAATCTGCGAGAGCACGGCTCCATGCTGGGCAGGATTGTTCCTGCAGGCAAGAAGGGCGGCTGGGAAATCCCAGACCCGAACAAGGAAAACCACGTTGCATTGGTAAGCTGCAAGGAAGTCATACGCTACGGCGCTTCAGAGGGGAGCAAGAAGGTCGTTCTGGTTGACTGCGGAGTCAAGCACAACATTCTCAGATGCTTCCTGAAGCGTGGCATTGAGATAGTCAGGGTTCCATGGGACTATGACTTCAACGACGGCTCTCTCGGAGACTACGACGGACTGTTCATCTCGAACGGGCCGGGAAATCCGGAGTACTGCGGCATCGCGGAGGATCACATCCGTCAGGCTATGTCCAAGGACAAGCCGATATTCGGAATCTGCATGGGCAACCAGTTGCTTGCAAGAGCGGCGGGAGCCTCCACATATAAGTTGAAATACGGCCACAGGAGCCACAACCAGCCGGTCCGGCTGGCGGGAAGCGACAAATGCTACGTCACCTCTCAAAACCACGGCTATGCAGTGGACGACAAGACACTGCCGGAAGGATGGGAACCGCTCTTCACCAACATGAACGACGGCACGAACGAGGGCATACGCTGCATCGGAAAGCCGTTCTTCTCAGTACAGTTCCATCCGGAAGCCTCAAGCGGCCCTACAGACACAGAATTTTTGTTCGACGAATTCATCAAGATGCTATGAAGAACAATAAAATGAAAAAGATACTGCTGCTTGGCAGCGGAGCATTGAAGATTGGGGAAGCTGGAGAATTCGACTATTCAGGGTCCCAGGCTCTGAAGGCAATGCGAGAGGAAGGCATCCATACCGTCCTGATCAATCCTAACATAGCCACAGTCCAGACTTCAGAAAAGATTGCGGACAAAATTTACTTCCTGCCCGTCACTCCATATTTTGTAGAGAAAGTGATTGCGAAAGAGCATCCCCAAGGCATCCTTCTTTCATTCGGCGGACAGACCGCGCTGAACTGCGGCGTCGCCCTTTACAGGAGCGGAGTCTTTGAAAAATACGGAATGGAAGTCCTCGGTACGCCGGTACAGGCCATCATTGACACTGAAGACCGCGACTGCTTCATCCATAGACTTAACGAAATCGACGTGAAGACCATCAAGAGCCACGCCGTATACAACATCGCCGATGCCGAAAAGGCTGCGGAAAGCCTCGGCTATCCTGTCATACTGCGCGCAGCCTATGCGCTTGGCGGACTTGGCAGCGGTTTTGCCGACAACAAGAATGAGCTCGACAAGGTAGCTGAGAAGGCATTCTCCTACTCTTCACAGGTTCTGGTCGAGAAATCGCTTAGGGGATGGAAGGAAATCGAGTACGAGGTAGTGCGCGACCGTTATGACAACTGCATCACGGTCTGCAACATGGAGAACTTCGACCCGCTCGGCATCCACACGGGAGAGAGCATCGTCGTCGCACCTTGCCAGACCTTGACCAACAAGGAGATATATCAGCTTCGCGAACTGTCCATCAGAATCGTTCGCCACATCGGAATAATCGGGGAATGCAACGTACAGTATGCCTATGACCCTTCGAGCGACGACTACAGAGTCATCGAAGTCAATGCAAGGCTCAGCAGAAGTTCCGCCCTCGCATCCAAGGCGACCGGCTACCCTCTCGCCTTCGTCGCTGCAAAGCTTGGACTGGGCTACGGGCTCTTCGAGCTGAAGAACTCAGTCACGAAGACCACTCCGGCCTTCTTTGAACCAGCATTGGATTACATAGTCTGCAAGATTCCACGCTGGGACCTCTCAAAGTTCCACGGTGTCTCGCGAGAGATCGGCAGCAGCATGAAGTCCGTCGGCGAAGTGATGGCCATCGGAAGGTCGTTTGAAGAGGCCATACAGAAAGGTCTCAGGATGATCGGCCAGGGAGCTCACGGCTTCGTTGCGAACAAGGAAATCGTCATACCTGACATAGACAAGGCGCTGCGCGAGCCCACCGACAACAGGATATTCGTGATCTCGAAGGCCTTCCACAAGGGCTACACCATCGACAAAGTCCACGAGCTCACCAAGATAGACAAATGGTTCCTCTGCAAGCTGTATAACATTATCGACACCGAGAACGAACTTTCCAAGCTGTCGGACAAAAAGGAGCTTTCAAAGGAACTCCTGCGCCTGGCAAAGCAGCAGGGATTCTCAGACTTCCAGATCGGACGCCTTATTTACCAGGACAAGTACGACATGGAGGAATCGGTCGACATCATCCGGGAATACAGAAAGAAACTGGGAGTGATGCCAGTCGTAAAGCAGATCGACACGCTTGCGGCCGAATTCCCGGCAGCCACGAATTACCTTTACCTGACTTACAACGGGACTTCCCACGACATAAGGTTCGAAAAGGACCATAAATCCGTAATAGTCTTAGGGTCAGGAGCATATCGTATAGGAAGCTCGGTCGAATTCGACTGGTGCTCAGTCAATGCGCTCCAGACCATCCAAAAGGACGGCTACAGGGGGATCATGATCAATTACAACCCTGAAACCGTTTCCACCGACTACGACATGTGCGACCGCCTCTATTTCGACGAGCTCACATTCGAAAGAGTGATGGACATCTACGACCTTGAGTCGCCTCACGGACTCATCGTTTCCGTGGGCGGGCAGATACCGAACAATCTCGCGCTGCGCCTCGACTCCGCCGGAGTCAAGATCCTGGGCACTTCAGCCCAAAGCATCGACAAGGCCGAAGACAGGAACAAATTCTCCGAAATCGTGGACAAGCTTGGCATTGACCAGCCGAGATGGAGCGAACTTACGAACATGGACGAAGTCTACGACTTTATCGGAAAGGTGGGCTTCCCCGTTCTGGTCCGTCCTTCATACGTGCTTTCAGGGGCTGCGATGAACGTCTGCTCGAACGACGAGGAGCTGAAGGAATTCCTGAAGCTCGCTGCGGACGTTTCACAGAGGCACCCGGTAGTCATTTCTCAGTTCATCCAGCACGCCAAGGAGATAGATTTCGACGCCGTTGCCGACAAGGGAGAGATACAGGCTTACGCCATATCCGAGCATGTCGAATTCGCCGGAGTACACTCTGGCGACGCAACGCTGGAGCTCCCCCCTCAGAAGCTTTACGTTGAAACTGTAAGAAGGATCAAGAAGATAGCCAAGAAGATCGCGATGGCACTCGAGATATCTGGACCTTTCAACATCCAGTTCCTGGCAAAGGAAAACGACATCAAGGTCATAGAATGCAACCTCCGTGCTTCAAGAAGCTTCCCGTTCGTTTCAAAGGTACTGAAGATCAACTTCATCGAACTGGCTACCCGAATCATGATCGGAGAGAAGTACGTCAAGCCGCAGAAGAACGCCTTCGACCTCGACTATGTCGGGATCAAGGCATCCCAATTCTCATTCTCCAGGCTTCAAAAGGCCGATCCGGTGCTCGGAGTCGACATGGCTTCCACCGGAGAAGTCGGATGCCTGGGAGACGACACGAGCGAAGCCATCCTGAAGGCGATGCTGAGCGTAGGGTACCAAATTCCTAAGAAGAACATCCTGATTTCCAGCGGTGACGCCCTTCAGAAGGCTTCAATGCTCAACGCATGCAAGCTTCTGGCTGAAAAGGGCTACAAGATATTCGCCACTGGCGGGACGTACAGATTCCTGATCGATAACAATGTGGACTGCGCAAAGGTCCTTTGGCCTTCGGAGAGCGACGTCTCGGACGGCAGCGTTCCTTCCGCCCTCGACATGATAAGGAACAAGGAACTCGACCTAGTCATCAACATCCCGAAAAACCTTACCCCTGTAGAACTGGACAACGGCTACAAGATACGCCGCGCATCAATCGATTTCAATATACCTTTAATCACTAACCCAAGACTCGGCTCTGCTTTCATCAGCGCATTCTGCACTTTGCCTCTCGACGACGTCCAGATAAAGAGCTGGGACGAATACAAGTCATAACTCCTTTCTGAGAGCCGCATGATTTCAAACATCTGGATTGCAATCCTAATTCTCCTAATCGGCATCGCAGCCTCCGTTTGGGGCGCCAACCTTCTGGTAGACAACGCCTCCATAATGGCTCGAAAACTTGGAATTTCCGAATTCGTAATCGGAATCGTAATCGTCGGGATCGGGACGTCGTTCCCGGAATTGTCGGTCAGCTTCTACTCGTCCATTATGGGGATGCCCGACATGTCGGTAGGCAACATAGTCGGTTCCGACATCTTCAACACACTTTTAATACTCGGCGTCACCTCGATGATAGCTCCTATCTTCTACGAAAAGGAAAATGTTCGAAGGGACATTCCTGTAGCCATCGCATCGGCTGTGATACTTACGGTCATGGCCCTCATCCACAACGACTTTTCCAGGCTTGAAGGCATCATCCTACTGGTGCTTTTCGGAGTTTACATATTCTGGATCCTTCGCGAAGGGCATAAGGATGCCGCTCTCAAGGCGGCAAAGGAAGGCAAGCCTGCCAAGGAAAAGATGTCAGCCGGAAAGACGGCTGCAGCCATCCTGCTTATTCTCCTTGGATTAGCGCTCCTTGTCTTCGGCGGCAAGTGCTTCGTCGATGGAGCGTCCTTCATCGCCCGTGCATGCGGAGTGACAGACGCATTCATAGCCATCACCATCGTCGCAGCCGGCACATCGCTTCCGGAACTAACTTCCAACATCGTATCCATCACCAAGAACAAGGGACAGATGGCGCTTGGCAACATAATCGGATCGAACATCTTCAACATCCTGCTGATAGTAGGCGGCAGCGCCACTATCCACCCTCTCACGATGTCGAATGTAACATGGGTCGACTTCGCCGTCCTCATTCTTTCGCAAGCAATGATGTTTGTCGCCGCATTCACTTTCCGGAAGCACAGGCTCGACAAGCAGGATGGAATCCTCTATCTGCTCTGCTATGGAGGCTACCTCGCCTGGCTTATCAGCCAGATCTGATGTCAGGATCCGATACCCGATCCAGCACCGGTTCAACTACCATCCAAATTCTATACTCAGCTCGTACGGACAGTGTTTCCAAAGCGGAAAGCACACGGTGGAACCACGTGTTGATGACATCGGATATGAAATAGGCCCTGCAGATATCTGCAGGGCCTATTTCATAAATAATCTTCGAGATCTCCGTGCGTCCTAGTCGGCGGTCAATATCAACTTCTTGGTGGAAAGCTTGCTCATGCCGTCGGTAATGAACAGCAACACTTCGCCGGAAGTAGCGGCGTTGGCCGTTATTGCAAGCGTTGCAGTCCATACCTTGGTGGCGGAATCCTGAACCAGGTGAGTGAGATTGACATTGAAGTAATTGGAAATGGATTCAATCTGAGGCGTGTCGTATGCGCCTTCGATGGTGATGTTCAAAATAGTACCGGCAGTGTGCTCAAAAACAGATGAATAAGAGTCCATGATAACATTGAAATTCTTGTAGTTCAAGACCTTGACGACAGTTCCCCCATCCAGGGTGAAGTACGTGAAATAATCGTCCGAGGTGATGGAGTCGAAGAGGTTGAAATCAGTGGATGCCTTTCCGTCAGAGCCGGTGACAGCGATGCGGTTCCCGTCAGAATCAGTGATGAAATAGGAAGCAGTCCCCACCTTGATGACCCAATAATCAACACCAGAAACGGTTGAAGTCCCAACAATCGGGTAAGAGCCGTTTTTGGTTGCGTCAGCGCCGATGGCCAGAATCCTATTTCCGGAAGCATCGAGTATAAAAGAATAAGAGCCTGAACCGTATTTTACTGTCCAGTAATATTTTCCATCTCCAGCATACTGAGAAATCCCTATTACAGGCGTCATGACAACCAGACTGTCCGAATCGGCATTCGTGCCATTGCTGATGTCGAATACGGAACCATCTGAAAAAGTGACCTTGTAGCCGACAATGCTGGTAGGACCCAAAATGATTTGCGAGCTGACGATCATGACCGTATCGTCGGTGAACTTCGCCGCCAATGCAAAGAGGCTTTCGCTCCTTGCATTTGAGGAATCGATTGCAGCAAGGACTTTTTCATGGAAAGACCACGTAGGAAAAACGACCTTGGATCCTCCTGTAAGGGTGAAGATGACTGAATCCTTCGATGCAGTAGTATCCACTGAGGCAATCCAGGAGTCGCCTCTGCTTCCGTCACAGGCTATCTTGTTGCCGCCGGAATCCAGGATGAACTCAGCTTCGCCGCCGTTGACCGAAACGGCCCAATAGTAATAGCCGTCGGTGGTATCCGCCTTTGCTGTCACCAGAGGCGAAATAGCGGCAGTGCCGTCAGTCCCTTTCACGCGAATCTTCGCTCCTGAAGAGTCCAGGAGGAAAGAAGTGTCTGTTACAGTGCACTTGCTCCAATAATAAACGCCGTCGTCTGCAATCTTGGTACCGATGGTAAAGGCGGGAGCATCCTTGCCATCGTCGCCATTCCGCAGGGTCAGGACAGTTCCCGACTTGAAGGAAACAGTGCGGATGGTGTCTCCATCAGTGACCGTCTGGGTGATTCCTGTGATGTAATCCATGGATTCAAGCTTCTCTATGGACTTCCTGGTCAGCGCGATGCTCGAATTGATGTCTGTCAGATAACCGGAAATCTTGGACCAGAGAGCTTCCGAAGGGAATTTAAGAAGAGTGCCGTCGCTCATCTGAAAAACGACATAATTTTTCGAGTCAGTGTATACGGACTTGAAGAATGTGGTCCCGGTGTCACCGGTAGCCTGTCCTAGAAGCGTCCATGTCTTGCCATTGTCTGAAGACATGTACCAGTAGCCGTCGGTGATTTTAAGTTGAGGAGTGATGGCGTCAGTTCCATTCTGTCCCGACGCACCCTTGTTGCCCTGGGCACCGTCGGCTCCATTGATTCCATCGGTGCCGTTCACGGCCCCGGCGCGCACCTTGAGATGTGTGGATGAATCGTATATATAGCTGGTTACTCCATTGTAGGTAACAGTCCAATAATAATATCCGTCTGTATACATCCTCACTCCTATTACCGGAGTGTATCCGTTGACCGCATTTGTGCCGTCAGTACCCATCGAGACGAGTATGGACTTGTCATTCGAGAAAGAGATCCTGTATGCGATGGTGTCGCCCAGAGAGACCACGGCGTTGTATCCTGTGACATAGTAATAGCTGTTATACATGGTCATCAGCGAAGACAGCGTCGCAGTCTGGTTTTTCATCCTGACAAGTTGCTGTTTGACGGTATCGACGCGCACGTTGAGGTCGTCGATCTCCTGATAATACTTGTTGTAGCAGGAGGTGGCAAGCAGCGGCATCAGGCAAATCGCCAATATGCTTAATAAGCGCTTCATGGCCTTGCTAGTTGAATTTGACAGTTCTCATCAGCACCTTGCCCTGACCGTCTCCGAAGAATAGGATGAGCTTTTGTTCAGAGGCTATGGGAGTACCTATGAAAGTGACGGTTACAGTGCCGGTGAAGGTGCTCAGGGCAGTGTTAGAAGTTATGCTGCCCATGGTCACCGAGCTAATGCCTGACGAGGCGTAGTACTGGATATCAGGCAAAGTGATGTAGCTGCATGAAACCACGAAACTGAGAACATAAGACTTCGTGTCGGAGGTCGTCGGGATCGTGTAGTCGGTGCCCATGGACGTTGTGCCGTAATTCCAAGTGCTAAGAGCGAATTGCTTGTAAATCGGAACCTTGAATGTGGTCGTTCCGTCAGCAAGCACGAGAGTCATGAAATCGGAATCGGTGGTTACGGACTTGAAGAAAGCAGTGCCGTCCGCTCCGTCCTTGGCGCTGGCAGCAACCTTGTTGCCTTCAGAATCCTTCACATAGGAAGTGTCAGTTCCAACGATGACTATCCAATAATAGATGTCGTCGGAATCCTTTCTGACACTTATCAGAGGGGTTGACCCATCCTTGCCGTCGACAGCGACTGCCTTTACCTTGTTCCCTTCCGAATCAAGGACCCACTTTGCAACGCTGAAACCATATTTGACCGTCCAATAATAAATGCCGTCGGTATCTTTGGCAACGCTCATCAGAGGTGCGACTCCGTTGTAACCATTATACAGATAAAGCGTCTTTCCGGTTGAAAGCGTGACTGAATAGCCCAAGGTGTCGGCATTGCTGAGCAGAAGCTGCACGGACTTGATATATGTCCTGGACCGGATGGCTTCCACGAGCGCCTTGGTGGTGGCGATATTCGTATTGAGAGTATCGATGAGCTTGATGATCCTTTCATAAGCCGCGTAAAGAGGAATCTTTACCGTCGTGCCGTCAGGCATCGTGAAAAGAGCATACATCCCAGAAGACACATCGACGCTTGTGAAGAAGGAAGTTCCGTTCTGGCCTGAAGCCTTGACCTTATTGCCTTCCGAATCGAGTATCCAGGAAGCGGTCCCGCCATTGTAGGTTGCAGTCCAGTAATAAATGCCTGCGCTGTCGGCCACTCCTACGGTAGGAACCTGGCCGTTCTTGCCGTTCACTGCGGCAGCCTGTATCTTGTTTCCGCTTGCGTCAAGCATCCAGTTCGTTGTGCCGTTCACAGTCAGCGTCCAATAATAAACGTCGTCGACATCCTTCTTTGCACTGACTGTAGGAGCTACTCCGTCCTTGCCGTTTACGCCCTTGTTCAGGACTATGCTTGAGCCGTCCGAGAAGAGCACGGTGTAGCTCAGCGTGTCCTCCCCGCTCAGGTTAGGAGTCACCTTGCTGACGAAGATGCTGTTTGTGTAAATGGAGTCCACAAGCTTGCCGATGGCGGCGATCTGGTTGTTCATGTCCTTGACTTGCTGGAGAATGGCTTCGTAAGCAGCCACTGTAGGCACAGTAAAGGAACTTCCGCTGCTCATAGTGAAGACGACGTAGTCGGGGTTGGAAGTGTCGATGGATCCGAAAATGGCATCGCCTGTGCTTCCTGTGGCCTGTCCTACTTTTGTCCATGTAGAACCGTTATCGAGAGACACATACCAATAACCGTCCTGGATCTTCATCTGAGGAGTGGTTCCGTTCGCACCGTCCTTGCCGGTGTCTCCGGTTGCACCCTTGTCGCCAGTCTTGCCGTCGGTACCGTTCTTTCCGTCTACGCCGACCGCAAGGATCTTATTGCCCGATACGTCGGTGAGCCACTGAGCAGTCCCGGAGCCATAAGTTACGGTCCAGTAGAGATTGCCGTCGGGGCCTTCGGCCACTCCGATGACAGGTGTCTGTCCGTCTGTACCATCGGTTCCATTTTTGCCATTATAGATGACGATGGATGTGCCGTCAGAAAAATTGATCTGATAGCCGACTTTGACCCCGTTCTCCTTGTAATCCGCAACATTCAAGATGTAATTCTGGGATTTGAGTGCAGTTGCGAGTGTCTGGATGGACGCGATGTTTGTGTTAAGTTCGGTGCAATAGTTCTCAAGGTCGGTGACCCGTTTTGCCAATGCGTTGATCTGGCTGTCGATCTGCGTCGTGCACGACGCGAAAATCAAGAGCGAAGATGCCAGCAAGATGGCGGAGAAAGTTCTTTTCATCTTTATAATTATGATATTATGATTATTTCAAACCAGGCAAAAATAGGCAATCGCCTTCTAATACGCAAGTTCAAGTGCCTCAGCGACCACGTAGCAACTCCCGCCGATGAACACCGTACCATTATTAGATGCTTTTTTCATCGCCTTTGTTACAGCTTCGGCCACGGAGCCTGCAGCCTCTCCCTTGAGTCCCACAGCAGTAAGCCTCACACAAAGCTCTTCACACGGAAGTGCCCTGTTTCCCTTTGCATTGCAAAAGAAATAATACGCACTCCTTACAAACAAATTCTGTTCCGCTTCGAGATCCCTGTCCCTTACGACTCCCAGGACAATGATGTCCACTCCTTCCCTTTCGAGCTGCGGCATTACGTACGAGATGCCGTTCGGATTATGTCCAGCATCGCAGATGACTCTCGGCCCCGACTCCCTGAGCACCTCCCATCTACCCCTAAGCCCTGTCCTCGAAGCCACATGCCTCAATGCCTCCTCCGTCGCTTTCGTGTCAAAAGCAAAGCCTTCACCCTTAAGCACTTTCAATGCACAGCGCACCGTGCGGAGATTGTTCTTCTCATAGTCGCCCTGCAGTTCAAAGCCTTCCAGAGATGAGACTTCCCTCTCCTCATCCTGAGCAAAAAGCAACCGGCTGCCATGATTCGCAGCTTCCCGCTCGAACACCGGCCTTGTCTCATTCACGAACTCTCCCACCACTACAGGAACGCCGTCCTTTATGATTCCTGCCTTCTGCAAGGCAATCTCGGGCAACGTATGACCGAGGTACCTGCAATGGTCGAAAGCGATATTGGTGATAACGCTGAGTTCGGGAACTATGATGTTCGTGGAATCGAGCAAGCCTCCCAAGCCGACCTCGATTATCGCGATATCCAGATTCTGTTCGGCGAACCAGCTGAAAGCCAGTCCGGTAGTTATCTCGAAGAAAGAGAGGGAGCGTTCCCTTATGTATTGTTTCTCCTTGATGATGAAGTCGTAGACGAATTCCCTCGGCACCATTTCGAACGAATTGCCGATGCATACTTTCGCCCTTTCGCGGAAATCCATCAGATGAGGCGAAGTGTAAAGTCCTGTCTTGTAGCCGTTCGCTGCAAACACAGAAGCCAGGAAATGAGATACCGAACCTTTGCCGTTGGTTCCCGCCACGTGGACGGAGCGAAACGCCCTTGAAGGATAGCCCAAATGGCTGTCGAAAGCGCGCATAGCGTCGAGTCCCGGCTTGAAGGCACGATCCCCCACGACCTGAAACGAGGGGGAAAGCGAAAAGATTTCCTCCAATTCCATATTATAAATGTCCAAGTCCATACTGCAATTTTAGCAAAATTCAGTTTATGCTGTTTCCAAAAGAAAAAATCACTAATTTTACATTTATAAAAAGAGCAAACTTATCAACGACATGATTTTTTTCTTCTCAGACCGCGACAAGCACATCATTGCGGTAAAAGCCAAACAACGATTCGATGAAAGGACTATTGAAGCACTGAACTGGCTGTTTTCAGGCTCGCTGCTTCTGGATTCAGAAACGGTCGACGGGCACTTCGTGGGCCCGAGACGCGAAATGGTCACCCCCTGGAGTACCACCGCAGTCGAAATAACTCAGAACATGAAGGTCGACGGCATCGAAAGGATAGAGGAATTCTTTCCCGTCGCCAGTGCCGACGCTTCTTACGACAAGATGCTTCAAAGGATGTACGAAGGGCTTGACCAGAAGATATTCGACATAAGCCGCAAGCCTGAAGACATCGTCTACATAACCGATTTCAAGGAATACGACCGCAAGGAGGGCCTTGCGCTCTCCGACGCAGAGATAGATTATCTTCAGAATCTCAGCAAAAAGATCGGAAGGCCGCTGACTGACAGCGAAGTCTTCGGCTTCTCGCAGGTCAATTCGGAACATTGCCGCCACAAGATCTTCAACGGCACTTTCATAATCGACGGCAAGAAGATGCCTTCATCCCTTTTCAAGCTGATAAAGAGCACTTCCAAAGCCAATCCAAACAGCATAATATCAGCCTACAAGGACAACTGCGCATTCCTTGAAGGTCCCGAACTCGACCTCTTTCACCCTCAGGATGGATCCAAGCCGTCCTTCTTCGAGATGGACCGTGAAAAGACGGTCATATCGCTGAAGGCGGAGACCCACAATTTCCCGACCACAGTCGAGCCTTTCAACGGCGCAGCCACGGGAACCGGCGGAGAGATAAGGGACAGGATGGGCGGCGGCCGCGGCTCGTTCCCCATCGCAGGGACGGCGGCTTACTACACCTGCTACCCGCGCTTTGACGGCGACCAGCGCGACTGGGAAAACGTTCCTCCGCGCAAATGGCTTTACCAGACGCCTCTTCAGATATTGATCAAGGCTTCCAACGGCGCCTCCGACTTCGGAAACAAGTTCGGGCAGCCCATCATCACGGGATCACTTACTACCTTCGAGCACTTCGAAGGCGACCTAAAATACGGCTACGACAAGGTGATCATGCTCGCAGGCGGCGTAGGTTACGCCAAGCGCGACGAAAGCATGAAGGATATCCCCGTCAAGGGCGACCGGATAGTTCTGCTGGGAGGCGACAACTACCGCATCGGCATGGGCGGCGGAGCTGTATCGTCGGTAGACACGGGAAAATACGACAACTCCATAGAGCTCAACGCAGTGCAGCGCGCTAACCCGGAAATGCAGAAGAGGGTTTACAATGCAATCCGCGCACTTGCCGAAGAGAAGGACGACCCTATCGTTTCAGTGCATGACCACGGAGCCGGCGGCCACCTCAACTGCTTCTCGGAGCTCGTCGAAGAGAGCGGCGGGACCATAGACATCTCGAAGCTTCCGATAGGCGACCCTACCCTTTCCGACATGGAAATCGTCGGCAACGAAAGCCAGGAAAGAATGGGAATCGCACTCGGTGAAAAGGGCGCCGCCCACCTTAAGGAAATTGCCGAAAGGGAGCGCGCTCCTTTCTACGAAGTTGGAGAAGTTACAGGAGACCATCGGTTCACGTTCGCCGACCCTGTCAGAAAGACGTCACCTATAGACCTGGAAATAAGCGATATGCTTGGCTCTACTCCGAAGACGGTGATGGAAGACTCCACAGTGGATGCCACTTTCAAGGACGTTCCTTCGGCAAGCGGGATGAACGCCATCAAGCTTGAAGAGGTCATCGAGAAGATGCTCAGGCTCGAATCGGTTGCCTGCAAGGACTGGCTGACGAACAAGGTCGACCGTTCCGTGACAGGACTGATTGCGACTCAGCAGTGCTGCGGGCAGATACAGCTTCCGCTCAACGACTGCGGAGTGACGGCCATCGGTTACGAGAGCATGGAAGGCATAGCCACGTCTCTCGGCTCAGCTCCCATAGCCGGCCTGATCGACCCGGAGGCAGGATCAAGGCTGTCGATAGCCGAAGCGCTTACAAACATAGCATTCGCTCCGCTCAAGGAAGGTCTCAAGAGCGTTTCGCTCAGCGCGAACTGGATGTGGCCGTCCAGGAACCCCGGCGAGGACGCGCGTCTCTATAAGGCCGTCAAGGCATGCGCCGATTTCGCCATAGCCTTGGGAATCAACATACCAACGGGCAAGGACTCGATGAGCATGACCCAGAAGTATCCTGACGGAAGCAAGGTCGTTGCTCCCGGAACTCTGATGATTACGGCGGCTGGACGCGTGAGTGACATAGGAAAGACTTTGCACTGCGACCTGAAGCCCATCCCGGGTTCGCTGATCTATTTCATTCCATTTTACATGGGAGAGGACTATCCCCTCGGAGGCTCTGCATACGCTCAAGTCTGCGGGAAGATAGGGAAAAAGGCTCCGGATGTCGGCGCCGACGCCGATTCGGCCGAATACTTCGCAGCCTGCTTCGAAGCGGTGCAGGAACTTGTGAGGCAGGGCTTGGCATTGGCAGGACACGACATTTCCGCCGGAGGCCTGATCACTTCCCTTCTGGAGATGTGCTTCCCTACACCTGAAACAGGGATTGCATTGAACATCAAGAAGATGAACAATGACATGCTCTTCAGCGAAATGCCGGGAGTCATCATACAGACGGCAGAAAAGATTCCGGCAGCGGCAACGAAGGGAATCCAGTGCCTGAACATCGGCACAGTCACATCCCTGAGGGAAATCTCTATCAGACTGCAGGGAGTAAGCATCCCTATGTCGCTTGACGTCGACCTTTTGAGGGATTCGTGGTACAAGACATCCTATATGTTCGACTCGATTCAGTCCGCAGGCAAATCCGCAAAGCTGCGCTACGACAATTACAAGAAGCAGCCGATAGTCCCGATGTTCCCCGAAGACTTCACAGGCGCATCTCCTGCCCTACCGGCTCCGGAAAAGCGTCCTATTGCGGCCATAATCAGGGAAAAGGGATCGAACGGCGACAGGGAAATGGCCTTCGCCCTCTACAAGGCAGGCTTCAAGGTACGCGACGTCCATACCACTGACCTCACTGCCGGCAGGGAGGACCTCCACGACGTACAGCTCATAGTGTTTGTGGGAGGCTTCTCGAACGCAGACGCTCTGGGGTCCGCAAAGGGCTGGGCAGGGGCATTGATTTACAATGAAAAGGCCCATAAGGTCATGGATGACTACTACAACAGGAAGGACACCCTGAGCCTCGGAATATGCAACGGATGCCAGCTCATGGCAGAAATGGGCTTCATCACGAGAAACGACGGGATTGCATCCCCGAAGATGGAACACAACTGTTCGATGAAATTCGAAAGCGGCTTTTTGGGAGTCACCGTCCCGATATCCCCTTCCATAATGCTCCGTTCGCTCCAGGGCTGCACGCTCGGAGTCTGGGTGGCTCACGGAGAGGGCAGGTTCAAGTTCCCCGATTCCATCTCGCAGTACAACGTGGCATTGAAATATGCATACGACGCATATCCGGCAAACCCTAACGGCTCGCCTTGCGCAACCGCTGCCGTATGCAGCAACGACGGACGCCACCTGGCCATGATGCCTCATCCGGAAAGAGGCATAAGACCTTGGAACTGGGCGTATTATCCTTCAAAGCGCGCGAAGGATGAAGTCACTCCGTGGATGGAGATGTTCGTCAATGCGCGCAAATGGATTGAAAACAGAAAATAAAATGGCCAAGAAACTTCCCAAGATATTCGTATTGGACACCAACGTGATCCTGCACGACTGCATGTCCATCTACAACTTTCAGGAAAACGACATAGTGATTCCGATCACAGTCATCGAGGAGCTCGACAAGTTCAAGAAAGGCGAGGAGGCGACGAACTACAACGCGAGGGAATTCGCCAGGGAGATGGAAAAAATCTCGGCTGACTCGCTCTACGACGGAGGACTGCCTCTTGGCAAAGGTCTCGGAAAGCTGAAGATTGAACTTGGACATCCCTACACGCCCGAGATGAAGGAATCCCTCATCGACGACACTCCGGACCATAGGATCCTGGCAATCACCGAATGGGTGAAGCAGCAGCATCCCGACAGGCAGGTCATTCTCGTGACGAAGGACATGAACCTGAGGATGAAGGCAAAGGCCTTGAATGTCATGGCTCAGGACTATCTGAACGACAACGTCAAGGAAGACCGGCTGAAAATAATGACCGAGGACGTCCCTCCAATCGCTGACGCTCCAGACGATTTCTTCAACGCATTGGTCTCCACCGGAACCGCTCCAGTGAAGCTGCTGAATCGCAAGGACGTGTTTGCTGCCAACTCCCTGCTGAAGTTCGAGGTCAACGGCGGGATCCTGCTTGCAAGATACCGCGAGAGCGACCAGACAGTAGTGAATGTAAAGCCTTCCAAGGCATTCGGGATCTTCCCGAGGAACGACGAGCAGACCTTCGCTCTCGACGCCGCACTTAATCCTGACATACAGCTCGTTTCATTGACAGGAACCGCCGGAACCGGAAAGACTCTCCTGGCCTTGGCCGCAGCCCTTTCACAGGAGAGCAAGTTCGACCAGATCGTCCTGGCAAGGCCTGTGATCCCACTTCAGAACCAGGACATCGGATTCCTTCCTGGAACAGCCGACGAAAAGGTATCTCCTTATATGATGCCCCTCTTCGACAACCTTGCCGTCATCAAGAAAGCCTTCAAGAGCGACACTTCGAAGGAAGTGGTGCGCATAGAGGACATGCTGCGCCGACAGAAGCTGATAATCACTCCGCTTGCCTACATCCGCGGACGCTCACTGAACGACGTGTTCTTCATCATCGACGAGGCACAGAACCTTACTCCTCACGAAGTCAAGACCATTATAACTCGCGCAGGGGAGAACACGAAACTGGTCTTCACAGGTGACATCTGCCAGATAGACTCGCCTTACCTGGACATCCATTCCAACGGATTGAGCTACCTCACTGAAAAACTGTTCGGACAGCAGATATTCGAGCACGTGAACCTGGTCAAGGGAGAGCGGTCCGAACTCGCCGAACTGGCGGGTAGACTACTGTAAAGAAAATGAAAGAGATGCACATTTAATATTTTTTCCTTATATTTGTAAACTAAACCAGGCAGAATTATAACTAAATAATACAAATGACAAAAAGAGTTTACCGTTTTAACGGAAAACGTGCCGAAGGGAATGGCACGATGCGTGAATTGCTGGGAGGAAAAGGCGCGAACCTGGCTGAAATGTGCCTGTTGCACATGCCTGTTCCTGCAGGATTCACTATCACCACGGAAGTATGCAACGAGTATCTGAAGCTTGGCGGAAAGTTCCCGGAAGGTTTCAAGAAAGAGGTCGAAGAGGCCCTGAAAGAAGTTGAAACCGAAATGGACATGAAGTTGGGCGACCCTATGAAGCCTCTCCTAGTATCCTGCCGTTCAGGCGCCCGCAGCTCCATGCCGGGCATGATGGAAACGGTACTTAACATCGGCCTTTGCACCTCTACCATTCCAGGTCTCATCGCAAAGACTAAGAATCCGCGCTTCGTATACGATGCATATCGCAGGCTCATCATGATGTACTCAGATGTCGTCATGGAGAAAGCCGAGAACATAGAGCCGGCTGAAGGCAAGGGAATCCGCGTCCAGCTCGACAGGATGATGCAGGATGTCAAGGACAAGAAAGGGTACAAGAACGACACGGAACTTACCGAGGATGACCTCACAAAGCTCTGCGACGCATTCAAGAAGAGGATCAGGAAAGTCCTCGGCGTCGATTTTCCTGACAATGCCAAGGAACAGCTTTGGGGAGGCATCGGAGCCGTATTCAAGTCTTGGAACGGACGCCGCGCAATCTCCTACCGCCACATCGAGGGAATTCCTGACGATTGGGGCACTGCCTGCACCGTCATGTCAATGGTATTCGGCAACATGGGCGAAACATCGGCCACCGGAGTCGCATTCTCGCGCAACCCTGCAAACGGCGACAACCATTTCTATGGAGAATGGCTGATCAATGCCCAGGGAGAGGACGTAGTTGCGGGAATCCGCACTCCTAACCCTCTGAACGAGGCCACAAAGAACGAAAGGAACAAGAATATGGCATCCCTGGAAAAGGCCATGCCTGAAGTCTACAAGCAGCTTTACGACATCCGCACAAGACTCGAGCAGCATTACCATGACATGCAGGACATCGAGTTCACTATCCAGGAAGGCAAGCTTTACATGCTTCAATGCCGTGTAGGCAAGCGCACCGGCCTAGCCGCTCTCAAGATGGCCATGGACATGATTGAAGAAGGACTTATCGACGAAAAGACGGCGGTCATGCGACTCACCCCTTCTCAGCTGGAGGAACTTCTCCATCCGGTTCTCGATCCGGCCAGCGAAAAGACTGCCACTCCTGTGGCACAAGGACTTCCTGCAGGTCCTGGTGGATCGGTAGGCAAGATTTATTTTACGGCTCACGACTGCTGCGCAGCCACTGACCGCAATGAAAAGGTCATCCTCGTCCGCGAGGAGACGAACCCTGAGGATGTCGAAGGAATGCGCGCATGCGACGGACTTCTTACAGCACGCGGAGGCATGACTTCCCACGCGGCTCTCGTAGCCCGCGGCTGGGGAAAGTGCGCCATCGTCGGATGCGATGCCGTCAAGATAAACATCTCCACCAAGACACTTACCATCAATGGAATAGATTATCATCAGGGAGACGTATTCTCACTGAACGGCACCAAGGGGCTCGTTTATGACAAGGCCCTGAATACCATGGACGCTTCCGAGAATCCGCTCTTCGTGAAGTTCATGAAGCTCTGCGACAAGTACCGCAAGCTAGGTGTCCGCACGAACGCCGACAATCCTGAGGACGCTGCACGCGCATTGTCGTTCGGAGCAGAAGGCATCGGACTGTTCAGGCTCGAACACATGTTCTACGGCATCAATTCCGAAGCTCCGCTCGGAAAGCTACGCAAGATGATCCTCTCGAACACGGAAGAAGAGAGAAAGGTTGCCTTGAAAGAACTCCAGCCTTATGTCATCAAGGCCTGCAAGGGCACGATGAAGGTTATGGACGGCAAGCCTGTGACATTCCGAATCCTCGACCCTCCTTTGCACGAATTCGTGCCTCAGATCCTCGAGAAGCAGAAGGCTCTCGCAGCGGACCTTGGCATTTCTGTCAAGGACATCCAGAAGCGCGGCGCAGCATTGCACGAGGTCAACCCAATGATGGGACTTCGCGGCGTACGCCTCGGCATAGTCTATCCTGAAATCTCGGAAATGCAGTTCAGGGCAATCTTCACTGCCACAGCCGAACTGATCAAGGAAGGCCTTCACCCGCATCCGGAAATCATGATCCCCGTCACCATCGACGTAAGCGAGTTGAATTTCCAGAAGGAAATCTGCGACCGAGAGCACGACGCAATTGAAAAGAAGTTCGGAGTCAAGATTTCCTACGAATACGGCACCATGATAGAAATCCCTCGCGCCGCCCTGCTCGCAGACGAGATGGCAAAGACGGCGAAGTTCTTCTCATTCGGCACCAACGACTTGACTCAGATGACGTTCGGGTTCTCACGCGACGACGTCGGAGCATTCATGGGCGACTACATGAGGAAGAAACTCCTGACCGCCGATCCTTTCCAGACCATCGACCAGAAGTCCGTCGGAAGACTGATCAAGGTCGGAGTAGACGAAGGGCGCAGCACCAATCCTAAGCTGTTCGTCGGTATATGCGGCGAACACGGCGGAGACCCTGCTTCAGTCGAGTTCTGCCACAGGGTCGGAATGAATTACGTATCCTGCTCGCCGTTCCGCGTCCCTATCGCAAGGCTTGCGGCAGCACAGGCCGCCATCATCAACGACAAGAAGTAAGCGGCTCATGCCATTGAAGCGTTACATTCAGAAACTTATCCTTAACCGCTCGGACGCGCCGAGGGAGCACAAGTCGTACTGCTTCGACACGGCCCGCAGCGTCGGGATAGTCCTGCCTGTGACGGACGAGAACAGCGAAGAGGCGTTCGGCATCCTTAAATCCGCGTTGAAGAAATACTCCATTCCCCACAGCGGAATAGCAATCGTATGTACGAAAAAACCAATAGGCATGTTCTGGTGCATATCCGATTCCGAAATGACCGTGATCAACAGGAACGAGGTCAACTGGATTGGACTGCTTTCCAACGAACAGGATTCCTACCGCTTCCTCAAGCACAACTTTGACATTGCAATCAATTTATCAGTGGATGGTAATTTCACTGCCGAGTACATTATGAGAAGTTCCAGAGCCTATTTCAAGATCGGCTTCGGGAATGAGAACGACAACATTTACGACATGTCGATGCGGGGTCACGGAGAAAAGGAAATCCTGACTCAGACAGACCTTGCGAACCAGATCGTCCAATACCTATCCACCATCAAATCCAGATAAGCGCCCGAAAGGAATTTTGGGATGACTTAAGGGAGCGGTCTCATTTTCAGCCGCTCCCTTATTTTTTTTCAATGCAAGGCCCAGACCTGTGCGGAGAAAAGGAGGATTAATGCTTCTTCCTGGAAGAGAGGAGCTCGGACCCAATGACAATCGCGACTCCCACCAGACACCAAATGATGGCGGTAAGGACCTGAGGATTGCCGACCTGCGCGGCATAGGCATTAGGTGAAAGCACTTGAGAAATGCCGGAAGGGAGTGTGACGTTCCAAGGCCATACCTTAAGAAGCGAGCCCAGCATGAAGCCTGAAAGCAGGCAGATGGTGGCATCGTAGAACTTCTTCAGAAGCCAGGAAAGCAGATGCGAAAATGCTAGCAGTCCGATGACGCATCCCAGGAAGAAGACCACGATGAACCATATCTGGTATCCTGTCGCCTGGCCGACCGACATGTCGCCGAGAGCCTTCATTATCGTGTCGTACTTGCCCATCAGAAGCATGATGAAGCTTCCCGAAATTCCGGGCAATATCATGGCGGTTACGGCAATGGCTCCAGCGATGAACACGAACCAGAGACCATCCGGGGTCTTGCCCGGAGTCAGGAGACAGATGGCCGCACCGATTCCGCCGCCAATCAGCAGCGCGATGATCTGCGTCCAGCCCCAATGCTTGATTTCCTTGAGTACATAGACAGACGAGGCTATGACCAGGCCGAAGAAGAACGACCAGATGGCGATTGGCTGATATTTCATCAGATAAGTCATCAGGCGAGCAAGGGAGAAGATGCTGACCACAAGTCCGGCGCAGACGGCAAGCAGGAAGCCGAAATTGACCTTCTTTCCGAAGCTCTTCCACTTTAAGGTGAAGAGATACTTCATGGCGGGACCATCGATGGACTTGAGAGAGTCTACAAGTTCCTGATAGATGCCGGTCAGAAATGCGATGGTGCCTCCGGAGACTCCGGGAATCACATTGGCCGCTCCTACCAGCAGCCCTTTGATAAATAGAACTATATAATCCCATAAGGTCCTTTGCCTCTGGGTCAGTCCTTCCGAGATGGGCTGAGTGCTTGTAGTTTCCGGCATTGCCTTTTCCATTTGAATGAGTCGCAAAAATAGCAAATAATATTTTAAAAGTGTAAGTGAAGAGCTGCTGCGGGGGAGAAGATGGAACAATGTCACAGTAATGCAGTCGACGTATCAGCTTTCGTATGCACACGTGACGGCAAGCCTGGACGGAAGCATTGTCAACATGAAATCCATCTTCAGACCGCAGCCTTTCGACGGAACATACAGCGCCAATAAAAAAGGAGGCTTTAGGGCCTCCTTTTCTATTTTTCGAATGCAAGTTGTGGCATATTCAGCGTGCACAATCCGCGTCCAAGCGGCCAAGGCCGATTCAAGTGATCCCGAAGGGATTCGAACCCTTGACCCACAGATTAGAAATCTGTTGCTCTATCCAGCTGAGCTACGGGACCCCGCGCTAAAAAGCGCTGCAAATGTAAGAAAAAATAGCCATTTATCTAAAGCATTTTTATCGTTGCAGGCGAAAGTCCGGTGCAATAGGAAATAAGCTTCATGTCGATCTCGTTTGCAACCATCTGCCCATCTGTTCGACGACGTCACGGCCGATGGACATTCCGAGGCCGCCTCCCATCAGTCCGTCAGAACGCATGCCTTCATGCACCTTGCCCCTATCATAATTCGCAATTACAACGAGCGATATCGTTACTTTTTCCACTTCTTCGACATCAAGCCCGGCCAGATCCTCGGCAACCGCCTTGTACTCCCTGAGCCATTGTCCGGTAGCCTTCCATTCAAAATACGAGGTGTCGGCGTTCAGTACCTCTATATAATGATGACGCTCTTCGGAGTCTATGCATCTTGCCATCAAGATATTCTTCGGATCCTCCCATAGAGCCAGAATAAGCAGTGGATCGGAGAAGTATAGGTCTTCGAATGTATATTTCCCCGTAAAACGGCTGCATCAATGCAACATCTTCCATATCATCAAGATTTTCAGCATTAAACCTCTGCCAGCCTGACCATCTTGACAATCCATCCCGGCAGGTCCGAATCGTCGATCTTGGAATCAAGTACAGCGAGGTGCTTGAAAAGACAAAGACATTGTTCAAGGCTGTCTTTGCACTCTGTCAGGCTTTCAGGAGCGAGTCTCGGACAGAGCACCACTCCATAGAATTCCGGCTTGACAGGATTGTCGTTCTCATCACCGATATCGGCATCCGACCACATATATCTCAAGTTAGAATCGTACTTGTTGATTATTCCGATCACGCTGACCGGCTTGCCGTCCTTTCCGTCTGGCCTGACGTCAACGCAGGAAGCCATCTCTTGAAGCATCCTTTCGCGCATGTAATAATCTCCAATCTTCTTTAGAAAGTTCCCTTTGCATACGTTTCTGACTTCCACCACGTGTCCCCTTCCCCGTTCATCCTTACAATGCAGCAGGAAGACTCCGTTCGGGTCTTCCTCAGTTCCAAGCACTACCAGCTTCGAATCTGCATACCGTTCGATGGAAGTCATCTTGTACTTCCCGGCATAAGCCGCGTTCAGAAAGCCAAGCATGACCTCTTCATCCCCGAAAATCCTTTGAAAGGCTCTGTTGTCCCTCGGGTCGAGATAGCAGAGGCCTTGTTTGACATTTGTATCCATATCCTTTTCTTTTGTGAAGCCAAAGATATGTTCATGAGCCCTCAAATCATACGCACAATCGCATAATAATTAACTTGTTGCACATAATACCCGTTTAACGGAAAAAGCAACGCCGTCAGATTTCGCGCGTCCTGCATTCGCCTGATAATAGTTGACTCACAAAACGCCAAAAAGCGACTCCGGCCGAAGCATCTTTGGCCACTTCCGATACCCATCTCCGACCTGACATTGGCATTGCCAGCTCCGACTTCGACTGCGAAGGATGGCTGAAGAACTTCGGACACGACTGCAAAGGGCGGAAACGAAAAGCGCCCAATAGAGCGTGAATGGCAGAAGTTGGCGCCGACTGCGAACGACGGCCGAAAGAATTATAGAAGCAACTGGAATGTCGTCAGAAGGACGGATGGATTTCGGAGGCGATGTCTGAGGCGGAATATCGGCTGACAGACAAAAAAAAGCCGCTGAGAAGCGGCCTTAAATTTATCTTATGAATTATCGTTGCCGACAGATTATCTCTTAGGTTATCTAACCCTAAGGGACTTGCCGACGCGGAGGACAGTCTTCCTTGTAATACCGTTCAAGGAGCAGAGACGGGTTATGGTGGTTCCGTTGCGGGTAGCGATTCCGCCCAGGGTATCGCCCTTGCGGATCTTTATGTACTGAGCAGCAGATTCGGAAGCGTACTGCTTCTGGGTCTGGCCGTAATGGGAACGGATGTCGAAATACTGCTTGTGGAGTTCGAAACTGGAATCGCGAATCACTCCCGCCTGAAAATCGAAGATACGTTCAGGATCGAAGGCGTGTCCCTGATAACGCGTCTCGAAATGAAGATGAGGTCCAGTGGAACGTCCGGTGGAACCGCCTATTCCGATAGGTTCTCCCGCCTTGACCAAATCTCCGGTAGCTACGAGATGCCTCGAGAGGTGCCCGTAATACGTTTCAAGCCCGTTGGGATGCCGGATGACGATAAGATTGCCATACCCTCCGGTATCACGAGTGAGCTCAGCTATCCTTACAACGCCGTCAAATGCGGCCCTGACGGTATCGCCGACAGAAAGCTTGAGATCGGTACCGCGATGAGGCCTGCGCCCACGGTATCTATAAGTGGAATTGACCTTATCTGTATCCAACGGCATGCTGTAATGATTTCGGGAATCTACAAGAAGCAGGTCGATCTCGTCAGGCAGGGAATCCAGTGGAGCGCCCTTCATGTGAATGTTTTCAGTATCCCAATCGTCATAGATATCGTCATCCTCTATTACTGGTTTCTCAAGGTTGAGATATTCCCAACTTTTGTCGCTGTAAAGGATGATCTTGACAAACTTGTCTGCAGTGTTAACTGTGTCGATGGCGACTGACGCACTGACTTCAGGGGCTGAAGAAGAACCCGCCGAAGAAGACCCTGTGTTCAACTGCTGGGCATTCATCAGTCCGCTGCACAGGAAAAGAAGAGATATAAGGCTTAGTACTCTTTTCATTCGCGGTAGGTTTTAGACAGCACAAATATAAGATTATTTTAGATACATTTGTACGGCAACCTGACAAAAAATCCAATAATTTTTGTCTCAAAAAAATTAACATGAAGAATATCGGCATTTTCGGAAAACGCAACGTGGGCAAGAGCTCGCTGATCAATCTGCTGCTTGGACAGAATCTCGCCATTGTGTCCGACACTCCTGGCACTACGACCGACCCCGTCAGGAAAAGGATGGAAATCCACGGAATCGGCCCGGTGAACCTTATTGACACCGCCGGGATAGACGATACCGGAGAGCTGGGCAAGAAGCGGATCGACAAGACTCTTGACATCATCGACCAGATCGACACGGCAATACTGATGTTCTCGGGCAACATTTTCGCAAAGGAAGAGATGTACCTGATGAAGCTCTTCAAGGATGCAGGGCTCCCCACAATCCTGCTCCACAACCAGTCGGACATCATCCCGCTCGATTCCAGACTGGCCCAAGAGATGAATGAGAAGTATGCCGTAGACGTCCTCGAATTCTCGTGCAGCCTTCTGGACGAAGACGAACAAAAGGAAGCCGTCGAGAACCTATTCTCCCTTATAGGCAAATGCCTCGCGCAGGATGACATCGAGGAGAAGCCCATACTGCAAGGGCTGGTAAAGCAGGGCGAAACGGCTATTCTGGTATGTCCGATGGACTCAGAGGCGCCGAAAGGCCGCCTTATCCTTCCTGAGGTAATGGGAATCCGAGATGTACTGGACAACAATGCAATAGCCGTAGTAGTGCAGCCCTCAGAGCTCAAGCAGGCCCTCGAAATGCTGCCGAACGTCGCATTGGTGGCAACGGATTCACAGGCATTCAAGCAGATAGCTACGATAGTTCCTGAGAGCGTAGCATTGACTTCTTTCAGCATCCTGCTGGCAAGGAGCAAGGGAGCGTTCGAGACGTACACGGACGGAATCAGGCATCTGGACGGACTGATTGACGGAGACAGGGTGCTCATGCTCGAATCTTGCACGCACCATCCCACATGCGAGGACATCGGGCATGTTAAGATTCCGAAGATGCTTCAGGAATACACGCGAAAGAAGTTGGAATTCGTCTATTCGTCAAGCCTCGACGACCTGCCGGACCTGTCCACGATAGCGCTGGCCATACAGTGCGGCGGATGCATGGTGACCAAAAGGCAGCTTCTGACGAGGATCAAAAAAATAGTTCGCGCCGGGATACCCGTCGCGAACTATGGAATGACCATTTCATATATTACAGGAATCTACAAAAGAGCTATTTCGCCCGTCTGCCGGTAACCGGCTTGTTTTCGGGGCCGTTGTCTGAAAGGACGATTTTCCCGTCCTTCGCATCCACGCTTATTACGCTTTCCTTATGAATCTTGCCGGCTAAAAGCCCGGTGGCAAGCTGGTTGACAAGTTCGCGCTGGATGATGCGCTTGATCGGACGGGCTCCGTATGCTGGATCGTAGCCCTGTGCGTCGAGGTAGTCGACGAAGGCTTCGGTGTAATCAAGGTTGATGTCCATGCCCTTCATCTTCTCCTGAAGCTCGTTCATCTGAAGGACGATGATCTTGCGGACGTCGTCGCGGGTGAGAGGATGGAACATGATGATCTCGTCGATCCGGTTCAGGAACTCAGGGCGGATGCTGCGCTTGAGAAGGTCGATGACCTGCTTGCGGCACTCATCAAGGACCTGCGCGCGGTTTGCGTCAGTCATCCTGTTCATATAGTCCTGGATGATGTCGCTTCCGGCATTCGAGGTCATGATGAGGATGGTGTTCTTGAAGTCCACCGTCCTGCCCTTGTTGTCGGTAAGGCGCCCGTCGTCGAGCACTTGCAGCAAGACGTTGAATACGTCCGGATGGGCCTTCTCGATTTCGTCGAGGAGGATTACCGAATAAGGCTTGCGGCGGACTGCTTCCGTGAGCTGGCCGCCCTCTTCGTAGCCGATGTATCCCGGAGGCGCGCCGATAAGCCTCGATACGCTTTCACGCTCCTGGTACTCCGACATGTCGATCCTGGTGATGAGGTTCTCGTCATTGAAAAGATATCCAGCCAGAGCCTTGGCAAGTTCCGTCTTTCCGACACCGGTGGTGCCGAGGAAGAGAAAGGAGCCGATAGGGCGCTTTTCATTCTGTAGTCCCGCACGGGACCTGCGGACGGCATTGGATACGGCAGAGATGGCCTCATCCTGCGCCACCACTCTCCTGTGCAGCTCGTCTTCCATGCGGAGGAGCTTGTCCTTCTCGCTTTCCAGCATCCTGTTCACAGGAATGCCGGTCCATTTTGCGACGACCTCGGCGATGTCTTCCGGGCCGACGGATTCATTGAGGATAGGGTCCTTCTCCTGATCCTTCTTGAGTGAAAGCTCGTCGATTTCGCTGTTCAGCTTCGCAAGCTTGCCGTAGCGGATCTCTGCCACCTTGCCATAATCTCCGTTGCGTTCCGCAGTTTCCGCCTCAAGGTTCAGTTGCTCTACACGCTGGCGCTTGTTCTGTATGTCCTGAAGCAGGACCTTTTCAGTGTTCCACTTCTTCATGAGCACTTCACGCTCCTTCTCGGCCTGGGCTATCTGGGCGTTGATGTCGTCGAGCTTCGGGGATTGTCCCTCAAGCTTTATGCCTTCGCGCTCGATCTCAAGCTGCTTTATCTTGCGGTTGTATTCGTCGATTGGGTCAGGAACGGAGTTCATCTCCAGACGCAGCTTAGCGCAGGCCTCGTCGATGAGGTCGATGGCTTTGTCCGGAAGGAACCTGTTCGTGATGTATCTGTGAGATAGTTCCACGGCGGCGATGATGGCGTCGTCCTCTATCTTTACCTTGTGATGGTTCTCGTACTTCTGCTTGAGACCGCGGAGTATGGAGATCGACTCGGCAGGCGAAGGCTCGTCGACCATCACCATCTGGAACCTGCGCTCGAGCGCCTTGTCTTCCTCAAAATATTTCTGATACTCGTCAAGAGTGGTGGAGCCTACTGCTCTCAGCTCTCCGCGGGCCAATGCCGGCTTCAGTATGTTTGCGGCGTCCATCGCTCCGCTCGTGCGGCCTGCGCCGACGAGGGTGTGTATCTCATCGATGAAGAGGATTATCTCTCCCTCGCTCTGCGTGACTGCCTTGACGACGCCTTTCAGGCGTTCCTCGAACTCTCCCTGATATTTGGCGCCTGCGATTAGCGCGCCCATGTCGAGTGAGAAGATCTGCTTAGTCTTCAGATTGTCAGGAACGTCTCCGTTCACTATCCTCTGGGCGATTCCTTCCGAGATCGCGGTCTTGCCCACGCCCGGCTCGCCGACCAGAATAGGATTGTTCTTTGTCCTGCGGCTGAGAATCTGAAGCACTCTCCGGATTTCGTCATCACGGCCGATGACCGGGTCAAGCTTGCCTTGACGGGCCATGTCGTTCAAATTGACCGCGTACTTGTTCAGTATTTCCATGTCTTCCTTCGTAACCATATATTTTTCTCTCCTTTTTTCAAGTTTCGCAATTTTGCTGTAACAAATATGTGCCAAAGGGCAAAACGTGCCATTTTGACACCACAAAATCGTGAGCAATTTCATACCTTTGTGATTGCCATATTTGAAACAACGAACTAACACAAATGAAAAAGAACTTGACTCTAACGCTGATCGCACTCCTTGCGATCACTATCGGAGCTTCCGCACAACCACAGGCGACGCAGGCTTCCAAAAAGGACTCTTCCGCATTTACATTCACCACCATCAAGGAACTGCCCATAACATCCGTAAAGGACCAGAACCGTTCCGGCACATGCTGGGATTACTCCACCCTTTCCTTCCTTGAATCGGAGATCCTCCGCGTCAAGGGCGCCAAGGCAGACACTGCTCTCTTCCTTTCCCCGATGTTCGTCCTCTGGAAAAACTACTCGGAAAAAGCCACAAAGTACGTACGCATGAGCGGCAAGCTGAATTTTGCCATAGGAGGATCATCCATGGACGCCATCCACGCAATAAAGGATTACGGCATAGTTCCGAACTGTGAGATGCCTGGCTATTTCTTCGGCCAGCCCGGTCCGGTCAGCGGAGAGATGGATGCCGTCCTGAAAGGATACGTCGACGCAGTGAACGCCAACCCTAACGGGAAGCTCTCACCAATCTGGCACGACGGCCTTGACGCCGTCCTGGACGTCTACCTCGGCAAATGCCCGGAAAAATTCACATGCCAGGGAAAGGAATACACTCCGAAAAGCTACTACGAATCTCTTGGAATCGACATGGACGACTACGTCTCAATCACATCCTTCGCACATCATCCTTGGTACTCCCAGTTCGCCATCGAAGTCGAGGACAACTGGCGCTCGGACTCATCCTACAACGTTCCTATCGACGACATGGTGAAGATCATCTACTATGCCATCGATCACGGATACACTGTAGCTTGGGCTTCAGACGTGAGCGAGAGCGGCTTTGACCGCTACGGTCTAGGCCGCATTCCCGACGAGGACGCAGTGAAGAAGAACATGAGCGGTTCCGACATGGCCCGTTGGCTCGGACTTCCGCGCACTGCACGCAACGAGGAGCTTGCCCGCAAGATGGCAGATCCTTCGGTTCCCGAAAAGGTCTACAACGACGAGATGCGCCTTGAGGACTTCAACGACAGACAGACTACCGACGACCACGGCCTTCACCTATATGGCACGGCCAAGGACCAGAACGGCAATCCGTTCTTCATGGTCAAGAACTCGTGGGGAAAGACCGGCAACTACAAGGGAATCTGGTACGTATCCGAAGCTTACGTCAGAGCGAAGACCATGGACATCATGGTACACAAGGATGCCATTCCAAAGGACATCCGCACAAAGATGGGAATAAAGTAATCTCCCTCGCCTGACGCAGCCATGAAAAAATACATACCTAACATCCTTACTTGCCTGAACCTCCTGAACGGAGCTTGCGCCTGCATCTTCGCGGCGTGGAACATGCCTATGGGAAGTCTTGCCTTTCTCGCCATCGCATTCATATTCGACTGCATAGACGGCTTGGCGGCACGCAAGCTGGATGCGGTATCACCTATCGGGAAGGAGCTGGACTCGCTGGCTGACGTCGTCAGCTTCGGCCTGACTCCTTCCATTGTCCTGTTCGCATGGTGCCACGACAAGTTCACCGGCGACATCTCATTCCTTGCATTCTTCCCTCTTTTGATAGTCGCAGCTTCAGCCTTGAGGCTTGCCAAGTTCGACATCGACCAGAGACAGACAGAAAATTTTCTCGGCATGCCGACTCCGGCAAACGCGCTGATGATCACATCCGCCACAGCCTATGCCACCGTCCCCTCAGTTCAAGGAGGAGCCAACGGCATTGCCCTGGCGATGTCCGTTCCTTGGGTGGTCCCTACTATCTCCTTGCTGCTCTCCATACTGCTGGTCAGCGAACTGCCTTTCTTCTCCCTGAAGTTCAAGACTTGGGACTTCCGGTCTAACATGGTGCGCTACATTTACCTGATGATCATAGCATTGTTCGCAGCCATAGCATTGATCTGCAAAGTCAGCCCCATCCTTGTCACATTCATCTGCTTTGCATTCTATCTCATCCTATGCCTCGCTCTCTGCTTCTTTGGTTCGCTGAGCCACAAGCGGAAAGCGGCTTAGCTCAAATCTGCCCGATCATGAAAATACGAATCGTTCCTGCACTGGCTGCATTGTTTTCACTCTCATTCGGAGCTTCTGCCCAGCCGCAGGCTCCCCAGGCTTCCAAAAACGACTCCTCTGCCCTGAGATTCACCATCGTCAAGGAGTTGCCCATAACCTCCGTAAAGAACCAGAACCGCTCAGGCGACTGCTGGGACTATGCCACCCTCTCCTTTCTCGAATCCGAGGCTCTCAGGATAAACGGCTCCAAGCTGGACACATCCCTCTTCCTATCACCGATGTTCGTCGTGTGGAAGAGCTATTTTGAAAAGGCCAGCCTTTACGTAAGGCGGGACGGGACCTCGACTTTCTCCCCCGGAGGCTCGCCGATGGACGTGATTCACGCCGTAAGGGATTACGGCATCGTTCCGAACTCCGAAATGCCTGGAATATTCTTCGGCCAGCCGGGGCCCGTCAGTGAAGAGATGGACGCCGTCCTGCAAGCTTATGTCAAGGCCGTCAACAGCAACCCGAACGGCAAACTCTCCCCAATCTGGCACGACGGGTTCAATGCCATCCTCGACACCTATCTTGGCAAGTGCCCTGAATCATTCTCCGTCAAGGGCTTGGAATACAACCCCAAGAGCTATTTCGAATCACTTGGGATCAATCCGGACGACTACGTATCGATAACCTCATTCGCACATCATCCATGGTATTCGCAGTTCGCAGTCGAAGTCCCCGACAACTGGCGTTCCGACCTCTCCTACAACGTTCCGGTAGATGACATGATGGCCATCATCCACAACGCCATCGAGAACGGCTACACAGTAAGCTGGGACGCCGACATGAGCGAGAAAGGCTTCGGCAACAGCGGCATAGCCCGCATCCCCGACGCCGAAGGAAAGGCGAAGGAGATGAGCGACACCGACATGGCACGCTGGCTCTCACTTCCCAGAACCGTGCGTGACGCTGAATTCGCCGGCTGGGCATCCGATCCGACTGCTCCTGAAAAGGTCTGTTCCGACGCCGACCGCCACGCCGATTTCAATGACAAGACCACGACCGACGACCACGTCATGCACCTCTACGGCACCGCCAAGGACCAGCACGGCACTCCATATTTCATCATCAAGAATTCCTGGGGCCCGTCCGGCAATTACAATGGCATCTGGTACATCTCAGAGAACTACCTTAGGGCGAAGACCATCTGCATCCTCGTCCACAAGGACTCCATCCCAAAGGCCATACGGCAAAAGCTCGGAATATAGCAGCCGGACACTTGTCCGTGACTCCCGAAAAAAGCATGAAAATTTTCGCTTTCTCCTCGAAAACGACCACTGATGGTTTATTTAAATAGAAATGAGAATCATACACACTGCCGACTGGCATCTGGGCCAGACTTTCTATGAGTTCGACCGCTCTTCTGAACATTCCGCTTTCCTGGAATGGCTACTAAAAGTTCTTGAAGGCAACGCTGCTGCCTGCGGTACGCAAGCCTACCAGCCCAAAGCCGACGTCCTGCTGATCGCCGGCGACGTATTCGACACAGCAAATCCTTCTGCGGAATCACAGAGGATGTATTACAAGTTCCTCGCAGACGCATGCAAGCGGATTCCGGGGCTGAAGACGGTAATAATCGCAGGCAACCACGACTCGGCTGCACGCCTGGAGGCTCCATCAGCGCTTCTCGACGCCTTCGACATACACGTCGTCGGCAAGGTTCGCGATGCTGATGGAAATGCCGACCTTAGCAAGATGGCCTTCGTCATGGGCGGCCTTAACGTCATCGCCGTCCCATTTACCAGAAACATTGTCTCTGCCGAGACAAAAGGTTATTCAGAAGGCATTGCTGGACTTTATGGAGCCTGCCTCGAATACGGAAATGCAAACGGGTTCGACTCTTCGTTCCCTACCATCGGGATGGGCCACATGTTTATGAACGGCGGGTCCATCCGCAACGGAGAGAAGACCGATCATCTTGGGAATGTCGAGAAAGTCGAGATTGGAAACATCTCCACAACATTCGATTATTTCGCACTCGGCCATCTTCACATGGAACAAGAGGTAAGCAATTGTTGCAACGTACGTTACGCAGGCTCTCCGATTCCGATGTCATTCACTGAGCACGGGAACCTTCAAGGCGTAGATGAAATCCTCTTCGAAGGCGGTTCCAAAGTTCCATCCATCAGACAGATAAGTTATGAATCCCCCATCAAGCTGCTTTATGCCACCGACAAGGCAGTATCTGTTGATGAAGTTGCGAATGCGATAACAAGAATGCCCGTGTACGATCCTGAATGGGAGCCGTTCCTTCAGGTCAACGTGAAAACCGACTTCTTTTCTACGGCTGACAGGAAGAAGATCGACGACGCCTTGTCGGGAAAGAACATTCGTCTGGTCAAGATCGACGCCGAACGTCTGACGCCGAAGTCTGAAGCCGAAGACAGCATAGACCTCGAAAAGCTTCTCAGCGAAAGGACCGATCCCATGGACATCGTAAAGGACGTGTATCGTCGATCCAAGGGAACTGACATTCCAGATGAATTTGAAAGAATGATGAAAGACATCGTGAATAAAGCACTTAACAGCGAAAACGGAAATGATGATTAATTCCATCAAAGGCAAGAACATTGCCTCTCTTTACGGGGATTTCGAAGTGGACTTCAGAAAATCCCCTCTATCAGACAGCGACCTCTTTGCCATAACCGGAGACACCGGTTCCGGGAAGAGCACTATCCTCGACACATTATGCCTTGCCCTCTTCGGGAAGACGCCACGCCTTGGCAACGACCGCAAGAACGACGCCACCAACAGATACGTCTACGATCCTTACACTGCGAACATTACAATGCGTGACCCACGCCGTCTCATGTCCAACGGCGAATCCGAGTGCTACGCAGAAGTGAATTTCACCGGCAACGACGGCGAGGAATATGTCTCTTCCTGGAGCTGCAGAAGAGCCAAGACCGGCACATTGCAGCCTGCACTCATCAAATTGTCTCTCCTTAAATCCAATGTTCCGGTAGACTGCGAAAGAGCTATTGAAGAAGTGCTGGGTATGGACTTCGACCAGTTCTGCAAGACCGTCCTGCTTTCTCAGGGCGAATTCCAGAAGTTTCTTGAAGCCAGCGACAACGAGAAGTCGGATATCCTCGAAAAAATCACCGGTACTGACCGATATTTTCAAATAGGATTCGAAGTCCATCAGAAATATCTTGACGCCCGCAGGAATCTTGAGAACATTCAGGAACGCACAAAAGGCCTGGTCATTCTTTCCCCTGAAGATCGCAAAAATAAGGAGGAAGACCTGAAACAGGCTGAAACCGAGTTGGGCGACAAGCGGGTTGACTCAAAGTCCATAGATGGCCAGATCAAATGGAGGGCGGAGCGGAAGAGACGATTCAGTTCTCTTGATGCGGCACAAGGCGAATCAGAGGCGGCTAAAAAGGCCGATGAAGGTTCGGCCCATATAAAGAAGCTTGTGACCGAATTGGAAAGCCTGCGTGCCATCAGGCCAGACTTCACATTATGGAAAAATGCAGTTGCCAATGTAGAGACCAGTCAGACTCAACTTAAAAAAATTGAAGAATCGCTTAGTAAGGAGAGCGAATCGCAAGAGTCAGCAGAATCCGCCTTGACCAACGCTCAGGCTGAAGAAGCATCCTTCAAGGAAGGTGCTTATAAGATCCAACAGGATAACATCCTGAGAGCAAGGGACATCAACAGCAAGATGGTTCCATTTGACGCGGACTATCAAAGCAGGAAAACAGATGTGTGCAATCTTTCTAATGCCATTGATGATCTCAAAAGACAGATTACCGTAAAAAATACAAATATCGAACAGCTGAAATTATCGGTTTCCGAACTCGAAGAATGGTTCAAGGCTAACGACAGTTTTTCTGAAATATGCGCAAACTTCACTGAAATAAGCACTATGCTCTCCTCTTACAATACCGAGACAGCCTATTCCAGAAATGACGAGAAGAAGGCTCAAGACGAGCAAAAAGAACTCGACAGATTAAAAGGGATACTTAAAGAGCAGACTGATCGGCAAGTTAGGATTCAAGGACTGTTACCTGCCGACATTGCTCTTCTCAGAAGCCATCTCGTCGATGGCGAGGTTTGTCCGGTCTGCGGGAGCAAGGTCCATCCGGATGCCCACAAAGGCCTCGATGATGAGACTTGGGATGAAAAGAAGGAGAACAAGACCAAGGCGGAGGCCATCGAGGACCTTTGGGAAAAAATCGAGAATACCAAAAAACAAATCAGTGCTGCCGAAATCAACAAGTCTACTTTTGATAAGACTGCCAAGGAACATCTCGATGAAGCAATGAAGACATCCAATAGCCTGGAGCCTCACTTTTCCAATCTCACTGACTGGAAGACCATTCCGAATCTTCTCCCAGAACTTACAGCCATTCAAAAGCAATGGACCGAAAAAAACAACGACCTGCAAAAGGCAAAGTCCGGCAAAGCAACTGACGAGTCGAACAGAGATCTCATAAAAAAACAGGCTGAAGATAAGAGGTCCGAATTAACCTCGAAAGAAGGAGAGTTGACAAAAGTTAAAAGTAGCCTGGATAGCTTTAGCTATGAATTGAAATGCCTCATCGGTGAAATGACCGTTGACGAAGCCGAAAAGCAGAATGAGGCTGCTCTTAACGCCAGAACTAATAAAGTCAAGGAAGCTGAAAAGGCGAAAAGTGATTCCGACAATAACATCTCCTCTTTGAGAGGACAAAACGCCAAAATTACCGAAACCCGTGACAAATCCATCAGTGAGAAAGATGAATACGAAGGCAAGGTAAATTCGTGGCTCGATTCTGCAAACTCATCTCGTACACCCGAAGACTTGCTCGACAAGGATGTCTTAGCCAAACTCTTCGCTACCTATCAGGAATCATGGATCGTATCAGAGCGGGCAAAGCTGGACAAGTTGAAGCACAACGTTGAAACATGCAATACCATCTTCGATGAGCGAAAGGCAAAGCTCGACGAATGGGAAGCCACTCCTGGCAAGCCGGAGGATTCCATCTCCGATGAAACCCTTAAAGAGCAATACGATAAAGCCGAAAATGCCGTCAAGGAATTCGAGGACAGAAAGACGGCCCTTATCGGAGCCTTGAAGGCCGACGACCAGAACCTGGAAGCGAAGAAACAATACGCTGGAGAAGAGGCGAAGGCACAGTTGACGTACGACAAATGGAACGTCCTCGACGATGTGTTCGGAAAGCAGGAAGGAAAGCTATTCAAGAGAATTGCACAGTCTTATGCCTTGCGGACGCTTGTGGAACATACTAACCTGCAGCTCGATACCTTTATGAGCAGATACCAGTTGGTCAAGGAAGACAACAAGAGCCAACCCGACTCTCTCAGCCTGCTGGTAGCCGATTCAGACCAAGGCGGAGCTCTGAGAACCACTTCCACTCTCTCCGGCGGTGAAAAATTCATCGTCTCGCTGTCACTTGCTCTCGGCCTCTCATCCCTCGCATCAAACAGGATGAGCGTTGGATCGCTCTTCATAGACGAAGGATTCGGATCGCTTGACAACAGCACTCTCAACACCGTCATGAACTCACTCGACCAGATGCAGATTCAGGGACGGAAAGTCGGAATCATCTCTCACGTACAGGAAATCAACGACAGGGTTTCAACACAGATCAAAGTCGAGAAGGAAGGCAACGGGCACAGCAAGATCACAATTCAGGGCTAGGCCACATTATACTGATATCCAGTCAAAGAAGATAGGATGGCTGAAAATAGATTTCTCAGCCATCCTATCTTCTTGTCGGCGGTGAAGCGACGACTTGTGAGGGTGCGTAGGAGACGCTCATTGTGAAGATGTTGCAAGATTCGCGCATCACCGGAGCATCACTCTCCGAACTGGGCGGCGAGATCCTTGATCTTGCGGTCAGCTTCGGAGCCGTGGGCGCCGAAATAGAACTTGATCTTCGGCTCGGTACCGGAAGGACGGACGGTGACTACGTCGCCGTCGGCGGAATAGAACTGCAGGACGTTCGACTTGGGAAGTCCGGTCGCTGCAGCGTCGAGGTAATCCACAGCGCGGGTGACCTTCTCCCCTCCTATCTCGTCGAAAGGATGCTCGCGGAAGTTGCCCATCATCTGCTGGATCTTGGCGGCTCCTTCCTCCCCCGTCTTGTAGACAGACAGCAGCGATTCCTTATAATAGCCGTATTCCTTGTAAATTTCCTGCAGGAACTGGTAAGGAGTCTTGCCCCTATCGGCAAGCCAGGCGGTACATTCGGCGAACATCGAGCAGGTAATCACTGAATCCTTGTCGCGGACGAACTCGCCGACGTTGAAGCCGTTGCTCTCCTCGCCGCCACAGATGAACGTCATGCCCTTCGTCTCGTTTTCGCGGACGACCTGGGCTATGTACTTGAAGCCGGTCAGCACATTATACATCCTGACATTGTAAGAATCGGCTATAGCCTTCAGCAATTCCGTGGTAACTATGGTCTTGACGCAATAGGTCCTGTCGGTAAGCTTTCCGAGCTGCTTCCATCTCTCGAGAATGTACTTCATCAGGATGGACGCAGTCTGGTTGCCGCTGAGAAGATAGAACTCCCCTTTGTCGTCGCGGACAGCAGCTCCTACGCGGTCTCCATCAGGATCGGATGCAAGGACTATGTCGGCGCCGACCTCGTTGCCGCGGTCGATGGCCATCTTCATTGCACTGTGCTCCTCAGGATTAGGCGAGACGACAGTAGGAAAATTACCGTCGGAGACATCCTGGTCGGGAACGTGGTAAATCTTGGTGAAGCCCAACTGCGCCATGGCGCGAGGCACCAGATAGACCCCCGTCCCATGCAAAGGAGTATAGACTATCTTGATGTCGCTGTGCCTCTTGACGGATTCCGGAGAGAGCGTCAGAGAAAGGACGGAATTAAGGAACGCCTTGTCGATGTCGCTGCCGATGAGCTCAGGATAATTCAGTCCGTCCCCCCACTCCACCTGGGACGGTGAGGTAATCTTGCCGACCTCCTCAATGATGTTCTTGTCGTGAGGCTCGGTAACCTGCGCGCCGTCTTCCATGAAGACCTTGTAGCCGTTGTATTCCTTCGGATTATGCGAAGCCGTGATCATGACTCCGACATTACAGTGCAGATATCGCACCGCAAAGCTGAGTTCAGGGGTCGGGCGAAGATTGTCAAACATATAGACATAAAATCCGTTCGCAAGAAAGACGTCGGATGTGACCTTGGCGAAATCGCGGCTGTTGTTCCTGCTGTCGAAGGAAATGACGGCCTTGATCTGCTCGCCCTGATGAATTTTCTTCATGTAGTTCGAAAGGCCCTGCGTAGCCATGGCGACGACATACTTGTTCATGCGGTTCGTACCTGCGCCCATCACTCCCCTCATGCCTCCGGTGCCGAATTCGAGGACTCTGTAAAATCTGTCCTTCAACTCCTTGCGGTCGGCATTGAAAATTCCTGAAATTTCCGTTCGAGTGGCGACATCGTATTCATTGCCCAGCCAGGACTTGGCCACTTCTTCCCAATTTTCCATAATAGTTCAATTTTCTCAAATGTACGCTTTTTTTCGCAAAACGCAGTTCCATATATGCCGCACTTTGGGAAAAAACAATTCCCCCAAGCAAGCAATCAATCATCGTGTTCACAGTAGTTTGCGCTCAGTGAGAGGTGCCCTGCAAAGAAATCTTCAATAATCTCCCTGGCACTTTTCACCGGCCCTCCCACAAGAACGTTTATGTTCTGTCCGTTAAAAAGGTCTATCGCCTTTTGCCCCATGCCGCCGGCTATCACGTCGGTCACTCCCAAAGATGCGATCCATTTCGGATATACGCCCGGCTCATGCGCAGGAGGGGTCTTTTCCTGTATTTCCTTGATCTGACCGTCTTCAACAGTTGCGATAGCAAAATACCCACAATGCCCGAAATGGGTACACAACATTCCGTTTTCCATAGGAATGGCAATTTTTTTATTCATTTCACTTCAATGTTTTATTTATTCCATCATGTCTATTAATTGGAATCAACTCATTTTCCCAGTGGTTATCGCAATCCTTGCATGGAACGTGGTTTTCGACACCGTCTACCAGTCTGCAGCATTTCCTGCACCGATACCAAATTCGTCCGAAATCCACATTGCCACCTTCAATCTCTATCGTTCTCCCTTCAATGAACGCTTTTGCAATCGTTTTGCGTGCGTTTTCATAAATTCTGGAAAGCGTCGGACGCGATATGTTCATCTTTTCCGCCGCCGTCTCCTGCAAAAGCCCTTCATAATCCAGTAACCGGACTGATTCATACTCGTCATAATGCAGAACGATTTTCCCCATCTCAGGCAGAGAAAGGCCAAAGGGCTTGAATCCACACATCAAAGGGGGGAAACCTATTTTACGGCAATGCTTTGGACGGGACATGTTCGTTAATCGCATTAATGGATCATACAATGCAAAGATATATATTATTTTGAACCATTGTTCATAATAACTGCTTTGGAAATAACTATTATTTGCCTAACTTTGTTCCATGGATGCCGCACTCAGGAAATTCACCATCGCCCATGAAAACGACGATACCGTCTCCCTTCTTCTAAAAGGCGGAGAATACCAGGGCATAGACTTGAAAACAGCGGTCGTGCAAATCGAAGCTCGCCGCAAGGTGAAATCTAAAATCCCGTTATTCTATTCATGCCCCGACATATTTTATCCCTCCCTTATCTCGGTAGAGCAGTGTTCCTCAGAATCCACCGCTAAATTCAAATGCCGCTTCCTTCCCGATGCTGATGCAACGCTATGCGACCTGACAGGAGGTCTCGGTGTGGACAGCTTCTTTTTCAGCCGACAGACCGGAAGAGTCTTCTACTGTGAAAAGAATCCGGCCATTTGTGATGCAGTCGAAGAGAATTTCAAGGTACTCGGAGCCAATAACATAACGGCATTCAATGTTGACTGCGAAAATTTGGAGGCACTCTCCGCCGCAATGCAATGCGCAGGAAGACACGCAGACATCCTTTTCATCGACCCATCACGCCGCGACTCCAATTCCAACCGGAAATACGCCCTGGAGGATTGCAGTCCAAATGTCCCGTCTCTGCTGGGAAGCCTGTTCGCTATCTGTCCGAGAGTGCTTGTCAAAGCCTCTCCAATGCTTGATATAAGCTTCATTTCAAGACTATTCCCATCATGCAGCAATATAGTCGCCCTCTCGGTGGACAACGAATGCAAGGAAATCCTGATGCTTCTTGAGAAAGAACATTCGGGCAAAGAGCCCCAAATCACTGCAGCAGACCTGAAAGGAACCGTAGGCAGCATTGAATACGAAATCAGTGCCTCCCTCTCCGAAGAGCGGGAAGCTGCAGCTTCATTCTGGGTCCCCGAGAAAGCGGGAAGGCAGTACCTCTATCAGCCCGGAAAGGCAATGCTCAAGGCAGGTTTTTTCAAGCTGCCGTGCAGCCGCTTCGGAGTTCAGAAGATAGATTCCGGCACACATCTTTACATTGGCCGGGAATTGGTTCCCGACTTTCCAGGGAAAGCCTTCATAATCCTGGAAACGATGGATTTCAGCAGGAAAGGAATGGAATACGCAGCGAAAGCATATCCCAAAGCATCATTGACGGCAGTAAACGTACCTATGACCACCGCCGGATTCAAGAGCCGCACCCGAATAGAGGACGGCGGGAATGTCCATCTTTTCGCGTGCGGCTCCAAAGGCGGCAACATAATAATCGCCGCCGAACCTTACAGGTAATCCCTAGTCCCTAGTAATCAAGCTCGGAAGGGATGTTCCTTCCCAGCAGGTACTTGTACCAGAATATCATATTGTCGCGGTCCCAGAACTTGCGCTGTTCGCCGCGATAGCCGTGGAAGCCTTCTGGATAGACCATGAGCTGGAATTTCTTTCCGCTCTCCTGCAGCTTGCGCACGAGTTGAAGCGTATTCTGGAAGTGGACGTTGTCGTCGAGAGTCCCGTGCGAGAGGAAAAGCATGTTGCTGTCGTCCCCGTAATAGTTGCCAAGGTCGTTGACGACGGCGTTCTGCTGATAGCCTTCAGCATTGTCCTGAGGCGTATCCATGTATCTTTCAGTATAATGGCTGTCGTAGAGGCTCCAGTCGTAGACTCCGCCGCCGGCGATGCCGTACTTGAAGTATTCGTTTCCACGCGTTACGGCCAGCGCAGTCATGGTGCCCCCATAAGAGAAGCCTTCGATTCCGACCTTGCCGGCGTCGATGAAGGGATAGGTGCGTTCGAACCACTTCATTGCGTCGCAGAAGTCGCGAAGCTCAAACTTTGTAAGCTGTCTGTAAACCTGGTTCATGCCCCTCTTTCCAAGGTGTCCGGATGCGCGGTTGTCGAGCCATATCTGTATTACGCCGTTTTCGGCCCACCACTGGTTCGACATCGAAGGATTTGTCCAAGTGTCCATCACTTCCGTGTATCCAGGGCCGCCATAGATTTCAACGATGACTGGATACTTCTTGTCCTTGTTCATGTTGACCGGCCAGATGACCTTTGCAGGAATTCTCAGGCCGTCGGATGTGGCGTAATGGACGATTTCCCCGCAGGCAACGAAATAGTCGTAGAACCTTGCTCCTCGGCTGTCAGCAAGGAGCCAGCTGTCTCCGTCGACCTTAGTCTCGACGGCGATGACCTTGGAAGGGGTCTTGGTATTGGAATAAGTCGCAACATATCTTGTTCCTTTGGGAGATACGATAACATTCTTATAGTCGTAGTCGGTCAGTGACAGATCCTCGGTCTTCCTTTTGTTGCCGCTCAAGTTCACTCGATAGAGTTGGTTGACAGTGGTGAAATCGCGGCGTGCGGTGTAATACAGATACTTGGAGTCGAACTTGACAAGCTTGATCCCCCAGTTCGTACCGTCGGTTATCTGGACGTACTTGTCCTTGTAGCCCATGGCATTGAAAGGAATGTAATAGACCTGTTCATATAGCGAGAAGTCCCTGACGATGTAAAATCCACTGTCGGTGAAAGCAAGCCCTTCCGGCCAGTCTACCCAGGTCTTCTGGTCTTCGGCGTAGACGAGGTCAGCACCGCCATCTGCGGGAGAAACCGAGAGTATCTCGAAGTGGTTCTGGTCCCTGTTCATCCAGGGCGCCATCAGGCGGCGGGAATCCGGAGACCAGTAAGGGGTCCCGATGTAATGGTCCTGGGTTTCGTCGAGCTGCGCCCAGGCGATCGACGGACGGCTTCCGGATGCAAAAGCATCCTTCAGAGAAACGACACCGAGCTTCACATCGGGATTGTGGTCTCCCGCTGCGGCGTAGCGCCATTCCACCCAGGATCCAGCGTGGCCTTTGGAATCATACGTCCTGAAAGCAGGGACATTGCTGTCGTCAGTCCTGAAAAAAGCGATGTAGCGGCTGTCGGGAGACCACCAGAAAGCCTTGTATGCGGTCGTACGGCCGATAATCTCTTCATTGTATACCCAAGAGGAGTAGCCGTTCCTGATAAGGTCCGTTCCGTCGGTTGTGAGGCGCTTCTCAGTACCTGATGACAACTCCTTGACGAAAAGGTCGTTGTCGCGGGTAAATGCGACCATTGAATGATCTGGGGAATAGTAAGGGTTGACGGCGTTCTCTATGCTTCCGCCATATTTCTCCACGCCTGCTGCGTCTGCCGAAAAGTGGATTTCAGGCTCATTGCTGACGGAGCCATTGTATTCCATCGAGGACTGGTTGGAAATCGTATATATTCTGGAAACGTGAGTGGCAGGATCGGTCATTATGACATGATCCTCGTCGGTAAACCTTACGGGAACCGGAAGCGACTCGATTACATGCTCGGGAATCTTTCCCATGGCAAGATTTGTCGGAGGAAGCATTACCTGCGCTCCGGCTTCGAAATCAATCATTGAAATCAAGATTGCAAGCGGCAGTATCGCCGCACTCCTTTTGTTCATTATTATGGATGATTTATTTTGTTTCATCGGTTTTGGGGAAGTTGACGAGGTATACCTTTTCGACTGCCCTTGTAATGGCGGTGTAAAGCCACTTCATATCGTCGAGCGTGAAGTCGCCGAAAAATGAATTGTCTATGAAAACGCACTTCCACTGTCCGCCCTGCGACTTGTGGCAGGTAATTGCGGCTGCATATTTAAGTTGGAGAGCATTGTAGTAATGGTCTTCGCGCACCAGGCTGTAGCGCTTGCGCTTCGACTTGGTGTAGGCGTAATCGGCATCGACGCCTTCATATAGCGCCTGCGACTGCTCCCTGGAGAGTGACGCAGTTTCGGAAGTTAGCGTGTCGAGGATGATCTTCGCCTTGATCTCCACATTGTTGTAATCAGGGAAAGATAGGTCCGCATCGGCGAAATGCAATCCGTACCGGTCTTCGTAATGCCCTATCCTTTTCAATTCGGCGATGTCGCCGTTCGCGATGAAGTCCAGGTCCTCTACATCCTCAAGGAACTGATAGCAGTTCTTCACAACCATTACCTTGTCCCCGACGCACAGCTGTTCCTCACGATAAAGCACTGTGGACCTGATGCCGGCATTATAACGGTTGGCCCGCTTGTTGGAGCGGCAGAGTATTACGGTCTCGTCCTGTCCGTATTTGTCGTAGGCGTCGCCTATCTTTTCAATCAGCTCCCCACCGGTGATGCGCTCGATATCGGAGAAGCAGTAAGTCTTGAACTTTGGAAAGCCCTGCTCGTCGCTTTCGATGGCATTGCGAAGAAGCGTGGCATTGTATAGGATTCCGGATTCATTGGCCTGGCGGACGACTGTGGTCAGAACGGAGCTGAAAGCCTTGCCGAAGTGTGACTCGACATAGCCAAGGTCAAGCGCCGGGCTAGTGTCCAGGCCGATCGGAGGAAGCTGGGCATTGTCTCCGACAAGGACCAGCTTGCATCCCGGGGCGGAAGAGACGAATTCGTAGAGGTCTTCAAGCAGGTCGCCGGAGCCGAAAATGTTTCCTTCGGGAGAGGCGCAAGTGATAAGGGAGCTTTCGTCGACGATGAACAGCGCGTTGCGGTTCTTGTTGACATTCAGTTCGAACTCCCCAATGCCTGAAGTCAAGGTTTTCTGACGGTAGATGTGCTTGTGGATGGTATAAGCGCGGCGTCCCGAATAGTTGCTTAGAACTTTGGCAGACCTGCCTGTAGGCGCAAGGAGGACGCAGGTTACATTGAAGTCGGCGAGGGCTGAGATGAATGCCGAAAGGGCCGTCGTCTTGCCTGTGCCGGCATAGCCGTTGACAATCATGATCCTGGAATCGGACTGCATCATGAAGGAAGACAGGGTGGCGAAAAGGCGTTCCTGGCAGGGCGTCGGTACAAGCTTGAAATGCTTGGCAATGGAATCCTTCAAAAACAACTCCGCAGGCATCAATTCTTGCGGGATAAGGAAAAGACAGCGAAGAATGGGAAAAGTTCGAGGCGCCCGATAAGCATCTCGATGCCCATTATGAATTTGGCTAAGCTTGGAACGGCGGAATAGTTGCCCATCGAGCCTTCCGCGCCGAAGGCCGCCCCAAGATTGCTGAGGCATGATACGGAAGTGGTCAGAGAATCTACTGCAGGCATCCCGAGCACACTGTAGATGGCGGAACAGACGAAAAGGACAATGAAATACATAAGGACGAAAACTCCTACGGTGGAAACCACGTCGTTGCTGATTACCCTTTTTCCCACTCTTACCGGTACAACTGCGTTGGGATGTGTGGATTTTTTCATTTGTGCGCGGAAGGAAGCGAACATGATCACGATACGGTCCGTTTTGATTCCACCTGAGGTACTCGAAGTGCAGCCTCCCTGAATGGCGACCCACTGGAGCAGAAGGATGGAAAAGACAGGCCATACGGAAGAATCCGCATTTACGAATCCAGTACAGGAAGCCCGCGAAATCGTTTCAAAATACGACACCCGCATGGCGTGCCAGAAGCTGGTCTCCTGCCCGCTTGAAATCAGGTTGAGACCTACGAGAAAACCGGTGACAGCAACCGTGCCGATGAACATCTTTGTGGCCGGAGACTTGAAGATTTTGGTGGACCTGTTGACGACAAAATAATAGATCAATCCGAAATGCATCGCAGCCAGGATCATAAAGACGGACACTATGGTTTCTATAGCGACCGAATTGTAGGCGGCGATGGAAGTATTGGTAACTGCAAAACCGCCGGTGGCAATGGTGCTGAACGATACGTTTATGGCATCGAAGGAAGGCATTCCGAAAATCATCAACAGAACGTATTCGGAGAGAATGAGTCCTATATAAACATAAACGCGTATAAGGGCTATGCGGTTGGTACGTTTATGATAGTCGTCTATGGTCAGGTCGGATATCTCTATACCTGAGATATGCGACTTGTATGCATCCGCCGCCGGGAGGATCAGAAGCATGTAAACGACAATTCCTATGCCACCGATGAAATGGGTGGATGACCGCCAAAGGAGCAGACCTTTGGGAAGCGCTTCCACATTGGCCAGAATGGAACCGCCAGTGGTGGTATAGCCTGAAACGCTCTCGAACCACGCGTTAACCAGATTGAAGTCTCCGCCCCAGAGTACGTATGGAATCATCCCGAATATGCAGCAGAGCAACCAGGAAAGAACTATGATGAGCAAACCCTCGCCGATGCTTATCGGGGATTTCTCCCTGACGAATATCAAGGGGAAACAACCGGTCAGACCGGAAATTATCGCACTTAGGAGCAAGGGGGAAAATGAAGTGTCGTGCCCGTAGAACATCGCTGCAATAGCACAAAAAAGCATGGTCATGGCATTGAAGATCAATGCCAGGCCGACGTTCTTCGAAATTACCCTCACATTCATATTCGGAAAAGCCCTTTAGCCGTTTCCCTTGCCTCCGGATGCCATCCTGTCGTGGTCCGTAAGCTCCTTGACGTTGTCGTATAGGCCGCTTATCTCGTCCTTGTCGCTGAATTTCATGGAGAATTCCTTGTGACTCTTGTTGTATTCGGAAACGCCCCTGGAAATCCTTATGACCGGGTCGATGACGTAATAATTGATGAAGTAATTGAAAAGGAATACCATAACGATCCCTACTGCGACTGCGACGATGCCCGGCATGATGCTTCTGTAAAAGCTGTCCTGCATTTCGATGGAATTATTGGTCAGAGACTTCTGGCACATTGCATTCACGTCGTCGATATAATTGTTCAGTTTGTCGTAATACGGCTTGACGCGGTTGAAATACCATTGCTTTTGATGGTCCGGAGTTCCGAGCCAGACAGTGTCTGCTTCATTGACGACCTGCATGTACGCGGCATAGGCGTACATCAGGGTGTCGCAGACGGTGCGTTCGGACTCCTTCTTCATAAGCATGCGGATCTTCTGCAGCCTATCGGGAAACTCATTGTCGGCAGACAGGTCGGGAACGGCGCCGTTTTCATGGACGCCAATGGCGGCCTCGACTCTGGAATCATACTCTTCCGCCATACTCTTCAGGTCACGGGACAGATTGATGCTCATGACGTTGTCATCGATAAGCCTGGAGACGTAATTGCTCATCTTGCTGTACTCGAAGATAGCTATGAGGCTGGAGAAGAAGAGCACGAGCGCTAGTACCACGAACCCTAGCGAAATGCGTCTCTTGATGCCAAGTTTTTCCTTAACCATACTGCAAAGATATCAATATTTTACTCTTTATCTTTATGGATTTGAATCTGCGGGAATGGGAAGCTTATTCCGGCCTTGGGGAGCTCGCGGTACAGATCTTCATAGAAGAAATACATCTGGTTCCAATAATCCGCAAGCTTCATCCAGCATCTGACCTTGAGTATGACCCCGTTGTCTCCTAGTTCGCTTATGAAGACATAAGGATCTTCCCTCGAAACCGGCTTGCGGATAATCCACTCCTTGCTCTCCAGCAAGCCTACGATGCATTTGCTGGCTTTTTCAAAATCGTCGCCATAGGAAATGGCCACGGTCCATTCGCATCGGATCAAGTCGGTCTTGGAGTAATTCCTGATATTCCCGTTCGAAAGGGTACCGTTTGGAAGGATTATGTCCTTGTTGTCGAATGTAATCAGCGTGGTCTGGGTGATTTCAATCTTGTTTACGAAACCTGTATAGCCCTGTGTATCGATGTAATCTCCGACCTTGAAAGGCTTGAAAGTCAAGATCATTACACCTCCTGCGAAATTCTGCAGCGTTCCGCTCATCGCCATGCCGATGGCAAGGCCCAAAGAAGCGAGGAGTGCGGCGAAGGAAGTGGTGTCCACTCCGAGTACGCTGATTATGACCGCTATAAGAAGTACCGTGAGGACGAATGTCACCAGGCTTCCCACGAAGCCTGCCAGCGACTTGTCCGTTGCGCGCTTCTCGAAAATCTTTTCAAGAAACTTCTTCAGCCTCTTGATGAGCCATGCGCCCACGAAATAGATGGCAAGGGCAGCGAGCACTTTCAGTCCGAACTTCAACAAGCCTTCTGTTATGACCTTGAAAGCCTGTTCAGGCTTCAAGGTGGAAAGGGAATCGACCTTTTCGGTCAGTTTCTGGATTACGACGGAATCGGACGGCGCTTTTGAAGGTGGCCCCGGAGGCGTTTGCAAAAGAATGAATGGCATTACCGTTGAGTGTTTTTGGAATTGATGGAATCTATCATCGACCGTGCCGTCCTTTGAGAAGCACCGGGCTCGCCAAGCAAGCCTCTGAGCTCATCGTAGTCGCGCTGCATGGCGCTGCGGTAGGCATTGTCATAAATCAGCCTTTCACATTCCGCACCAATGCCGCGGGCAGTGCAGGCATCCTGCATCAGCTCCACGATTACGGGACGGCCCATGATTATATTTGGCAGAGTATAATTTTTCAGCCTTATCAGGCTTGTAGCCAATGCAAAGCTCAATGCGCCACCGCCATAGACTGCGACTTCGGGGACCCCGATTAAAGCAGCCTCAAGAGTGGCAGTTCCGGAATCGACGACGGCACAGATGGAATTCTTCAGGATTCCGTAAGTCTCTCCCTTAAGTATCCTGATCCTGCTTTCGGAAGAAAGGAAACCCTTGTAAAAGTCCAAATCGATCTCAGGCGCTGCTGCAAGGACGAACTGGCAGCTTGCAAGTCTGGATCCACCGACGGCGGCAAGCCTCTCCAGCTCGGCGAATCTCGGCATCAGGAAGGATATTTCCATCTTTCTGCTTCCCGGAAGCAATGCTATGATCGGCACATCGCTGAGCGCATTGCGTTTAAGGAAGCTTTCCCTGCCTTCGAAACGGGACTTGTCGGAGGCGACGGAATCCATAAGAGGATTGCCGTCAAATTCTGCCCTTATCCCATGCTTGGCGAAGTAATCAACCTCGAACGGAAAAATCACGAACACGCGGTCAACGAACTTCCTTATCTTCCTTACGCGCCATTCCTTCCAGGCCCAGACCTTGGGAGCGATGTAATAGAAGACAGGGAAGCCTTTCTTATGGGCGAATCCAGCAATCTGCAGGTTGAATCCCGGATAATCTATCAGTATCACTGCATCAGGCGAATATAGCAATATGTCCTGCCTGCATTCGCGCATGTTGCGCGCTATCTTGCCAAGATGTGAGACGACGGCGGTGAAACCCATGACGGCAGTGTCCTTGTAGTCGCGCCAGATGTCGGCTCCCGCTTCCTTCATCTTCTGTCCGCCGATGCCGCGGATTTCAACTGACGGATCCACATCCTTCAGTCCCTTCACCAGATTTGAACCGTGAAGGTCCCCGGAGGCTTCGCCGGCTATGATGTAAAGTTTCATAGGCTGGCGGCTATCGGAACTGGTCGACTTTCCAGAGCTTTCCGATACGCTCGGATTCAGAATAGTCGGTCGTGTCGAGCAGATGGGGGACGATGCTCACATAGCCATCTTCCACCAGAAGGTGGTCTGCGCTGACATTTTCATCGTAGTTTATAAAGCTGCCTGTCATCATGTAATATGTCACCCCGTCCTCTTCCCTCGTCTTGTCGAATTCCTGGATCCATTGTCCGTAGCCCTGATGAGCCATCCTGACGCCCTTGATGCTGTCGATAGGAAGGCAGGGAAAATTGATGTTGAGATAGACTCCCTTCCTGGGAGGGTTCTTGAGATAGCTTCCGATGATTTCAGGGATGAAGTGAAGCATCGGGCCGAAATCCGGATCGCAACTGTGGGAATTAAGCGATAGGCCAATGGAAGGGATGCCGTAAGCAGTGGCTTCGGCGCAGGCTCCGAGAGTGCCGGAATAAAGACTGGCTATGGAGGCATTCGAACCATGGTTTATGCCGGATATCAGCAAGTCAGGCAAAGACTTCAAGTTGAAGAAGGAGTTCATGGAGACCTTCACGCAGTCGGCCGGAGTACCGGAGAAGGAGAACATGCGAAGGGAGCCCTTGTCTCTGGAAGAAGCTGATTCGCAAACATTCCGCATTGCCATCTCACGGTTCAGGGTCAGGGCGGCGGATTTGGCGGACTGAGGCTCGGACGGAGCTACGACCGTCACATTGCCCCAGGAACGCATGAATTCCGCGATGACGTTGATTCCCTTGGCGGCAATCCCGTCATCGTTGGTTATGAGTATTTCCATCTTATGAATTTTCTTTGCTGTCATTGGATTCACAAAGATATAGAAAATTGGGATTTTTTTCAGTAATGATTATCTTTGCACGCTGTTTGAAACAAGTATCGGACAGCAGTAATAAAAACTAATTTCACAACAAAAATATTTAAGCATTATGGCAAAAATCAAAGTTGGTATTAACGGCTTCGGCCGTATCGGACGCCTGGTATTCAGGGCCGCTCAGACTCGCGACGACATCGAGGTCGTAGGAATCAACGACCTTTTTGACGTTAACTATCTGGCATATCTGCTCCGTTACGATTCCGTTCACGGACAGTTCCAGGGCACTATCGAAACCAAGCAGGCAGAAGTCGAGACCGATGCCGAAGGCAAGGTCGTAAAAGTCCTGAAGCCTGCATACCTCATCGTCAACGGCCATTCCATCAGGGTAACCGCTGAAAAGGACCCTAACAATCTGAAGTGGAACGAAGTCGAAGCCGAGTACGTCGTAGAATGCACCGGCCTCTTCCTCACCAAGGAGAAATCCCAGGCCCACATCAATGCCGGCGCAAAGAGAGTCGTCATGTCTGCACCTTCAAAGGACGACACCCCTATGTTCGTCTGCGGCGTCAACGAAGACACATACGCAGGACAGCCTATCATTTCCAACGCATCCTGCACCACCAACTGCCTCGCACCTATCGTAAAGGTCCTGAACGACAACTTCGGTGTCATTGAAGGCCTCATGACCACAGTTCACTCCACCACAGCTACCCAGCTCACAGTCGACGGACCTTCCAAGGGAGGCAAGGACTGGAGAGGCGGACGCGCTGCTTCGGCGAACATCATCCCTTCTTCCACAGGTGCTGCAAAGGCTGTCGGCAAAGTCATTCCTGAAATGCAGGGCAAGCTCACAGGCATGTCCCTCCGCGTTCCTACCATCGACGTATCAGTAGTCGACCTCACCTGCCGTCTTGAAAAGCCTTGCACAAAGGCCGACATCGACGCTGCAATGAAGAAGGCTTCCGAGACTACGATGAAAGGCATCCTCGGATACACTGAAGACGAAGTCGTTTCAAGCGATTTCATAACCGACCCTCGCACATCCATATACGACCAGAAAGCCAGCATTTGGTTGAACGAGCACTTCTTCAAGGCCGTTTCATGGTACGACAACGAATGGGGATACAGCAACAAGGTGCTGAATCTCATCGAAGCTACTGCAAAGGTCAAATAATTCACCTTCAGTCATCAAGAAACAGGGCGGCCGGAAATTCCTGCCGCCCTGTTTTTGTGCGCATTGCTGCCGGAAAGCCCGGCAGAAGAGTTTTCTAATAGCCTTTCGTGACTCCGGCAAGCTTGTGCCAGCAATAGCCTATATAGGCTATGACGACAGGAACGAAGAATGAGACGCAGGTCATGACCTTCAGCGTCATAAGGCTCGATGAAGCACTCTTCAGCGTCAGGGAGTCCTGAAGGGCTACGGTCGAAGGGAAGAATGCGGTGTTGTTCAATGCCGCGCAGCAGAGCAATGCCCAGACTGCCATGACCACTCCCAAACCTGCCGTATAGAATGAAGCTTTGGGAGAATAGCGTTTCGACTTGAGAATCCTTGTGGACACGCCGACAAGAACCAGGACGGTTCCGACAATGAGGACGACTAGAGGCCATCCAAGCTGTGTCATGTTGTGGAAATACTTTGAGTGTTCCTCGAAAATGCTTCCATCGGGCGCGACGCCGTAGCCCGTGCGGATGCAGAGGTCGATGACGAAGACGATGAAGAGCACGAGGAATAGGCAGGCACACGGGACGAAGTTCCTGTAAGCCTTGCCGGCAATAAGGTCTCGGTCGGCGCGTTCGCGCTTCAGCCCGGCTTCAGCGCCGGCAAGGCGCTTTGCCTGAGCCTCCGCCGAAGGAGCAGGAGCGTCTCCGAACTCGGCATTGAGCACTTCCTGAGGCGTCGTCTTCAGAGGAATGTCGAACTGATACATGAAATACATCATTCCGAGTGTCATGGAACAGAAGAGCAGCACAAGGCCAAGGAGCAGATTGAACTGATTTGGAATAAGGTCAAGTCCGTGCAGGTCGTTGGCCCAATATGAAACTGTGGCATTGGAAGCGCCGTTGACGATGTTCATCTTGTCCATGTAATATGCTCCGCCGGAATAGAGGGTGGCGACGGCAACTCCTAGAAGGATCGGCGCGAAAATTCCGTTAAGTATCAGAAAGGCGTCATAGGTCTTCGTGCCGAGAAGATTCGAGAGCTTGTCCCGGAATTCGAAGGAGAATGCCTGCAGAACGAAGAGTATGAGAATGATGAGCCAGAGCCAGTACGCTCCGCCGAAGGAAGTGGAATAGAAAAGCGGAAACGAGGCGAAAGCCGCTCCGCCGAATGTGACCAGAGTGGTGAAAGTGGTGCCCCACTTGTGGCCGAGAGAGCCGAAAATCATCTTTTTCTGGCGGTCGTTGGCGTTCATCCTGAGGATGAGTGCCTGACCTCCTTGAACGAACATCATGAAAACCAGAAAGGCTCCCAGGAGGGAGACTACCATCCACCAGTATGTCTGAAGATTAGCTAAATCACTCATAATCGTCGTGATTAGATGTTATTTGATGACTTCAGGCCCGAGCTTGACGGAGCGCAGCATGATGGTGATGTTGGCGGCCAGCATGACAGTGAAGAGCACGGCGAAGATGATGATGGTCGTGTTCACGCTGGCGACCGAGGCGCTGGTAACGGCGGCGTTGACAGGCATGAGGTCTTGGATGGCCCAAGGCTGGCGGCCTACTTCGGCGACGATCCAGCCACATTCGATCATGATGTAGGAAAGAGGGACGCAGATGATGGAGACGATGCCCAGCCAATTCCTCCACTTCATCGCAAGGACGAGAATGAAGAGCAGGAAGAACAGGCAGCAAAGATAGACCATCGCCCTGAATGCAATGAAGTTCATCGGAATGTTCGGAATGCTGTCCTCCGGCTTGTCCAGGAAGCCATAGCCGAAGTTAGGGTAATTGAGGTCCAGAACGGTAGCTGTGTAATCCATGGCAGCCTGATCCTTTGCAAGTGAGGCTGCGTGATAGTCAGCGAGAGCCTGGCGAGCGATCTTTCCGCTTTCCTTCTTCTCCTCGAAGGAGAGGGTGTTGAAGACGTTGCCGTCCTCATCCTTGTACTGGTAGCCGTCGATTATGTCGGTAATGCCTGGAACGAATGAATCCGGATCCCGGAAAGCCAGGACTGAAAGCAACTTGGGGACGCTGACGTCGAACAGGTATTCCTTCTCGTCGTTGTCGTATCTTTTTGAAGGATTGAGAATTCCCACTCCTACCATGGAGGCCCCGTTCCCACCGTCATAAAGCCCTTCAATAGCCGCCAGCTTCATAGGCTGGTATTTGGCGACATCCTGAGCCGAGCGGTCGCCGGCAGCAAGTGCCAGGACAGACGAAATGATGCCGAACACGGCAGCGACCTGAATGCTCCTCTTTGCGAAAAGCGTGTTGCGCTTTTTCAGAAGATACCATCCGCTGATGCCTATCACCACTACTGCGGATAGGACGAAAGAGCCTGTTACTGAATGTGCGAACTTTGTCATTGCCACGGGCGAAAAGATCACCTGAGAGAACGAGACAAGCTCGTTCCTGGCCGTAGCAGGATTGAACTCCATGCCGGCAGGATACTGCATCCATGCATTGGCGGAAAGGATCCATACGGCAGAAATGACTGCTCCGATGGCTGTGAGCCACGTCGAGGCGAGGTGGAACCTCTTCCCTACCTTGTCCCAGCCGAAGAACATCACAGCGAAGAAAGTGCTCTCAAGGAAGAAAGCCACTATGCCTTCGATGGCGAGAGGAGCGCCGAAGATGTCGCCGACGAACCAGGAGAAATTGCTCCAGTTCGTCCCGAACTCGAATTCGAGGATGATCCCGGTCGCCACTCCGCAGGCGAAGTTGATGGCGAAGATCCTGCTCCAGAATCTGGCTGTATGCTTCCAAAAATCGTTTCCGGTTGCAACATACTTGCTCTCCATGTAAGCTATCATGAAGCTGAGTCCCAGCGTGAGCGGGACAAAGAGGAAATGATAGAGAGCAGTCAATGCGAACTGGAACCTGGAAGCGTCTACTACATTGCTGAACATATAATTTATTTATTGGTAAGGTTCTCGATCACTCTGTCAGCCTTTTCATCCATTGTCTTGTACTTGCCGAGCGCGTTCGGAAAGAAAGGCCTTATCACAATAAGGACGACAAGCAGCTGGACAACGATTATCAGGATGATCTCCATGCCGAAGGTCATCTTGAAATGCCTTTCGGGCTTGCAGCCGCTGTTCTCATCCGCTTTCATCAAATCAAAGGTAATGATAAAATTTCAAAATACGCTATCTTTGCAGGAGAAATGATTCAAGTAACTGCAGCCATCGTCCGCGATGAAAAAGGGCGAATAATGATATGCCAGCGGCCGGAAGGCAAGAGCTGCGCCCTTCTCTGGGAATTTCCCGGAGGGAAGCAGGAAGAGGGCGAAACGCTTGAGGAGTGCCTGGCGCGGGAATGCCGCGAGGAACTGTCAGTCGACCTCCGGGTCGGAGAGCTCTACGGGTCGGTAGAACACGATTACGGGACGTTCTCCGTGAACGTCCATTTCTTCCTCTGCCAGATAGCTTCGGGATCCGTCGTCAGGAAGGAACACAAGGAAATACTCTGGGTGAGCCCATCAGAACTCAAGGACTATCCTTTCTGCCCCGCCGACGCGGAAATCATAAAGAACTTGTCTAGAGAGCCGAGTAAGAGCAGATGAAAGTGTCGCCACCCTGGATGGTACCATTCCGGATGGCCTGCTGCGGGCTGCCCCAATTGGAATTTTAGTTTCCACACATCGGCGAAAATCAGATGACATCAGTACTGCCTCTCGCCAAAAATGGCGGTTCCCACCCTGACTTCGGTCGAGCCTGCCTCTATCGCGGTCTTGAAGTCGTTGGTCATCCCCATCGACAGCGTATCGAAGAATCCGTAAGGGTAAAGTGGGCTGTCGGCAGTCTTAAGACGCTCTCTGACAAGATTGTAGAGCGAGCGCAGATTGTCGAACTCGCATTTTACCCGAGCCATGTCCTTTACGTTAGAAGCCATTCCCATCAGGCCGCGCAGACGGATGTGCAGGAACGGTGCATCGTTGGAACCGGCCGAAGAGCAAGGGCTCTCGGTGGAATAAAGGATGGAGTCGATGAACTCTATCAGTTCGGAGTCGATGAAGCCCTGCTTGGTTTCTTCGTCTTGCGCGATGTGGACTTCGAGAAGGACGTCCGAGACAATGCCCAGCCGCTCCGCCTCACGGTCGATTGCCCGAAGCAGGCGTTCCGAATCGACGGATTCGACAAGAGCGCAGTAAGGGACTACAAGTTTCACCTTGTTCGTCTGAATATGGCCGATGAAATGCCACTGGATCCACGCAGTGTCCGAGACGGACATCGCCTTGTAATAGACTCCCATGCCTAGGAAATCGTCGACCTTCTGCTTCAATTCCTGGGGACGGCTTTCGCCGAAGCAGCGCTGACCGGCATTGTAGGCTTCGACTATGGAGGAAGTCGGGTGGAACTTGGAAACGGCGACGAGCTTCACCCCTTGGGGAAGCTCGTCGCGCAAAGTATTCAAATTAGATTCAATGCTACCCATGGCAGAATAATTACCTCCTGCCCTGCTTCTTCATCTGCTCCTGCTGGGCTTTCATGGCTTCGTCCAGACGCTTCTGGAATGCCGACTTCTTCTGTGACGACGGAACCTTGGCGATTGCCTTCCGGTGAAGGTCGGCTGCAAGCTCCTTCTCATTGATGACGAATTTCTTGATGATGAATGTCACAAGCATCGTTATCATATTGGAAATCATATAGTAATAGCTCAACCCCGCAGAGAGGTTGTTGCAGAACAGCAAGAGGAAGATAGGCATGAAATACAGCGTCATGAAGTTCATCGACTTTGCATTCGCGTCATTGGACGGATTGTTCCCGATGTTCATCTTGGAATAGAAGAACGTCGTGACGGCCATCAGCAGAGCAAAGAGGGACATGTGGCTGCCGTAAAGCGGGATGTTCACTCCGAAATCCCAGATTGAATCATAGGTGCTCATGTCGGCGCACCAGAGGAAGTGGGATTGGCGCAACTCGAACGAGACAGGGAAGAAGCGGAACATTGCCCAAAGCAAAGGGAACTGGAGAAGCATAGGCAGACAGCCTCCCCACATGTTTACGCCACATTTCTTGTAAAGGTCCATGGTGGCCTGCTGCTTCTTCATGGCATCGGACTCGCTCGGATACTTCTCGTTGATCTTGTCGACTTCCGGCTTGATGAGTCTCATCTTGGCGGAGGAAAGATACGACTTGTAAGTGAGAGGCGAGAAAAGCGCCTGAAGCATCAGGGTCATTATCAGAATAATGATGCCGTAATTGGAAATGGACTTGTTAAGCCAGTTGAAGATCGGGATAAGGATTATCCTTACAAGCCCGCCTATCAGCCATCCGCCGAACTGGATGCTCTTCTCGAAGTGCTGGTGGTAGCTCTTCATGGTCTGGTAATGGTTCGGGCCGAAGTAGAACTGGAAAGGAATCGTAAAGTCCGGGCTCTTCTGGATATCGATCTTGCCGGCTGAAGTGCAGGACATCAAGTAGTGGTCCGGATCGTTTTCCGGAACGAACTTCAGGCCGAGGTCCAACGACGAGAAGTCGTTTGGAGCGACCATCAGTGCGGAAAAGAACTGCTGCTCGAAGTCGAACCAGCGGACTTTGGCCGGTATTTCACGCTTTCCGTTGTCCTTCCTTCCCACAGAGACGGTTTCGACCTTGTCCTGACCGGGATAGAGGTATGCGACCTTGGAGTACTGCCTCTCATTCTTGTAGCCTTTCTCGAAGCGCGTGATGGTGAGGTCCCAGTTCATGTTGATGGATGTGTAGCTGCGGGGGATGACTTTGTCCATTCCGACAAAGCGAAGGCTGTTGTCAACCAGATAGCTGCCTCTGGCAAGGACGTAAGTGTTCTCTATATAAGAAGAATCGGAGAAATTCAGGCGCATGGTGGCGGAAGAGTCCGTACGTTCTACGCACTTGAAATTCAGGTCCGCAGTGTTGACATGCTGAGGAGCGTAGAATTCGAAGTCCATCCTGCTCTTGCCCGGAGACACGATGTTGAGCTCAAGGCTGTCGAATGTGTAGTAGTTCTTCACATTGACCTTATAAGGCTGGGCTCCCTTGGTGGAAAGAGTGATCTTCAGCTTGTCGTTCTCGATGTCGATATATTCAGGGGCTTCCTTTGCCATGCTGTCAAGGACTGCATTCCCGTAAATGGACGCGGTGTCCTTTGATGCCTGCTTGGCGGTGGTGTCGCCTTGAAGGGCTGACAGAGAATCCGCCTGGGCTGCCTGGTTGATGGCAGAAGCCATGGCGGCCGAATCTGCTTGCTGCTTGAGTTGGGCCTGCTTGTCGTACTGACGGCTATTGTACCAGCTGAAAAGCAGCAATACGATACCTATCAGTGCAAAGCCGAGAATGCTCTTGTCCTTCATCGGGCGTAGGGTTATTTCTTGTCAACCGACGGATCGTCGTTTCTTGAAGATTCGGCAGCGTCGATGTCCTTGATCATCTGCTCTGTCTTGGCGAGCTCTTCCTTTGCTTCGGCAATCTTCTTGTTAAGGTCGGCAAGGATAGCCTCGGCATTCTTGGACTTCGAGAAGAAGCCCATATTGTTCTCGTAGGTCTGGATCTCTTGCTGTTCCTTCAAGTACTTCTGGTACAACCTGTCGCGTTCGGTACGGACCGGAAATGAAGTGACTCTCTGGGAGAAGCGGTCACGGTTGCCGGAATAGCGGCTATTGAACTTGCGGACCTGGGAATCGTCTCCGCCAGCAGCGCGGATGGCACTGAACTTGGCGTCCATGGCGTCCTTGAAATCCTTCTGGACCTTATCCTTTTCCTTGAACGGAACGAAGCCGATGTTGTCCCACTCCTGCTGAATGGCCTTGAGGTTCTCTGCGTCTGCGTTGACGTCGTCGCCCAGAACATAGTCCTGAACTTTCTTTATGATATCCTTCTTGGCGGCGAGGTTTTCAGCATATTCCTTGTCCTGGCTGCCGAAATGCTTGTCACGGTTCTCGAAGAAAGCATCGCATGCAGTACGGAAACGCTTCCAAACCTGTTCGGAATGCTTGCGCGCCACAGGACCGATTACCTTCCACTGCTTCTGGAGATCGATGAGATCCTCAGCTGTCTTCTTCCAGTCGGTACTGTCCTTGAGGGCTTCAGCCTTTGTGCATATATCTTCCTTCTTGGCGAGATTGTCGTCCATCTCGCTCTTGAACTGGCCATAATAGTCGCGCTTGCCATTGAAGAACTTGTCGCAAGCAGCGCGGAACCTGTCGTAAATCTTCTGGTTCTCTTTCTTGGAGGCGAATCCCACCTTCTTCCATTCAGCCTGCAGGTCCTCTATGATCTTGGACTGGGTATTCCACTGCGAAGCGTCCTTGATCTCGCCGTTGGCAATCTCTTCCGCCTTTTCGCAGAGACCGGTCTTCTTTTCAAGATTTTCCTTCTGCTGGTCCTTGAGAGTATCGTAATACGACTGATGCTTCTTGTTGATGAGGGCTGTGGCAGCCTTGAAGCGGTCCCAGATCTTTTCGCGGTTTTCCTTGTCCACCGGTCCGATTTCCTTCCACTGCTCGTGGAGCTTCTGGAGCTTGCGGAAAGCTTCGCCGACATTTGTTTCCTTATCCAATGCCTCGGCCTCCTCGCAAAGCTTGTCCTTGGCTTCAAGATTCTTCTTGAAATCCAGGTCGCGGAGCTCGCGGCTGATCTTGACGTAATCGTAGAACTGCTCAACGTACATCTGATAAGTCTCGTAAGTGCTGTCGGCCTTTGCAGGAGGAACAGGGCCGATGGCGCGCCACTCAGCCTGAAGCTCATGGAACTGGCGGAAAGCCACGTTGATGTCCTCATCCGGCTTTTCAGCAAGGGCCTTCAGCTTTTCGATGACAGCTTCCTTCTGGGTGAGGTTCTCTTCCTTATGCTGTTCGGATTCCTTGAGGTAATCCTGTCTCATGGTCTTGTATTGTGCGTAAAGGACCTTGAAACCCTTTTCAACTTCAGCGAACGGATTGGTGGAAACTGCATCCGCAGGCTTTACCGGCTCAACTTCAGGGGTTTCTACAGCAGTCTCTGGATTAGCTTCGGCAACCTGCGCCGGTTCAGCGGTCTCATGCTTCGCATCTGCGGTCTCAGGCTTAGGCTCTCCGACAGTTTCTGTCGGAGCTACGAATCCTGAAGCTATCTTCTCCCGTTTCAGCACTTTATAAAAAGCCGCCTTGATCATTTCGGCGTGCTTGTAAAGCTCGCGCTGGTCGCCGCTGTCAATCAAGTGCTGGAAGTTGTCGAGCAACTCCTTCAGGCTCTTGTTGTTATAGTCCACGAAGGGTTCGGCCTTCTCTTCGGCCATGACTTCTGTAGTCTTCAATGCCGAGCCGACCTTGTCGACCGCCTCCTTTGCAGCGTCAGACATCTTGTCGTAAGTCTCCTTCACTGCGTCCTTCACCTTGTCTACGGTCTCGCTTTCAGACGCTGTCTTCACGGCGTCTGATGCCTTGTCGACTGTCTTGTCGATGAATTCGTCGGCCCTTGCACCTGCGGCCTTTGCGGTCTCAGCTACCTTATCGGCAGCATCGCTTACAGCATCGACGGCTGTCTTCGAAGCCGACACCACCTTATCAATGAATGACTGACCTTTCTCCTTTGCCTCATCGGCAATGCCTGGAACTTCGGCCTTAACCTGATCGATCTTCTCGTCGACGACGTCCGCCGCATTGGAAACGGCTTCCTTCGCTGCATCGACTGCATTGTCGACAGACACTGCAGCTTTCTTTACAGCATCGGCCAACTTGTCAAGCGTGGACTTGGCTGTTTCGGAGATCGTCTCTTTTGTTTCGGAAACCTTTGCGTCGCCGAGATTCTGTTGAGCCGCTTTTTGCTGCTCTTCGTTAATTTCGTCATTCATGGTAAAATATGTTCAATATGTCTTTTTAGCTCGCAAATATACATTTTTTTAAGATAAACGGGCAAAATAGCTATTTTTGTACCGCAATGAGAATAGACATCCTTTCCGTCGTTCCGGAGCTTCTAGAAAGCCCGCTTGACCACTCCATCGTAAAACGTGCGAAGGAGGCTGGTCTGGTCGAGATAAACATCTGCGACATCCGTGAATACGGACTTGGAAAGTGGAAAAAGACCGACGATTACGCCTTTGGAGTCGATGCCGGCATGGTAATGATGGTCGAGCCGGTATACAAATGCATCGAGCATCTCAAGTCCGAACGCGACTACGACGAGATCATCTACATGGCACCTGACGGAGACCTGTTCACACAAGACATGGCCAACGAGCTTTCGCTCAAGAAGAACATGATGATCCTGTGCGGGCATTACAAAGGAATCGACCAGCGCATCCGCGAACACTTGATCACCAAGGAAATATCGATAGGAAACTACGTCGTGAGCGGCGGTGAGATTCCCGCTTGCCTAGTCACGGACGCCATCATCAGGCTCATTCCTGGTGCACTCACCGACGAGACGTCAGCCCTTAGCGACTCATTTCAGGACGGACTGATCGCGCCTCCGTCCTATACTAGGCCTGCCGATTTCCACGGCTGGAAAGTACCTGAAGTGCTTCTCAGCGGCAACCACAAGCTCATCAAGGACTGGCAGGAACAGCAGTCGACCGAACTGACAAGAGCCCGCCGACCGGAGATGCTGGCAGAAATTTCACAGGAGATTCCAGAAGAGAAAAGCAAAAGAAAAAGGAAAAATCAATAAATTTATCCGTCATTTTTAACGGCATTCGACCATGAAGGCAAAACAATCGTCACTAAATGGGGCACGAATATTCAGGATAGTGTTCGCGGCGGTCTGGATAGTCCTGCTGACTCTCCCATCCGTCTTTTTCGCCCGCCAAGCGGAGCCTCTTAAATGGCTTGCGCTGAAAACGCAGTTCGGACCTGCTCTTATGGGCATCTTCAGCGGTTCTGTGCTGGCGCTCTGCATACTGCTGCTCGTCACATTGATTTTCGGAAGGGTTTACTGCTCCTTCCTATGCCCGCTCGGAATCTGGCAGGACGTCGTCGGCAGGGTGGCTGGGACCTTCAAGAGCAAGAAGCAACGCCTGACTCATTGCGGCAAGCCGCTTAATTGGGTAAGATACATCATTTTAGGCATAGTAGGAGCATTCTTCGCATTCGGCATTACATATCCTTTCGCCTTTCTTGACCCATACTCCACCTACGGCCGCTTCGCCTCCATGCTTTTCGGAAATGCCGCAAAGGGAATGAACAATCTACTCTCATCTATCTTTCCGGCTTCGTTCGGATTGCAGAGATTCGCGAATTTCCAGCTTTGGGCATTTGCCGTCGCACTTTTCATGTTCTGTGCAGTGACTGTCCTAAGCTCCTTCATGGGCAGGATATGGTGCAATGCCATCTGCCCTGTCGGCTCGCTGCTCAGCATCATCTCCCCATTTTCCATGTTCAGGATGCACATCGACTCCGACAAATGCAAGCATTGCAAGCAATGCGAACTGCACTGCAAGAGCCACTGCATAGATTCAGAAAACGACGGGATCGACCTGTCGCGTTGCGTCGTCTGCTTCAACTGCGCCAGCCGATGCAACTTCGGAGCCATGTCCTACAGGTTCTCGTGGATACCGGGAGCCAATGCAAGGAAAGGCGCAAAAGAGAAGGATTCCACTGCCGACATTACCGAAGTTCAGAAGGAAGAGCCGGAAGACATCGGGCGCAGGCAGATGCTCATAGGCCTTGCTGCAGGAGTGGTGGCTGCTTCTGCAGCATCACTGATATCAAAGGTAAACGGCCCTGCCGAGGAGAAGCTTTCAGGAGTGGTACCTGACGGCTTCGACAATGGAGCAGCAATCCCAGTAGGCATCGTGCCTCCTGGAGGACTTTCAAGGATCCATCTGAAAGAGAACTGCACGGCTTGCCAGGCCTGCGTCTCAGCCTGTCCCAAAGGCATAATCCACCCATCCATTACAGAATATGGAATCGAAGGGTTCATGATGCCTGTCATTTCCTATGTGCAGGGATTCTGCGATTACGACTGCCACGCCTGCTCGGACGTCTGCCCAGCTGGAGCACTCGAACACATATCACTGGAAGAGAAGAGGAAGACTCAGATCGGAGAGGTACATTTCTCCCCTAAGAACTGCCTGGTTCCAAAGCTCGATGCAAACTGCGGCCAATGCGCAAGGCACTGCCCTACCGGAGCCATCCTGATGATTCGGCTCAACACAGGCAAGATGTTCCCGAGGATCACGCCTGAAAGCCGTTCAGCTTGCATAGGATGCGGCAGATGCGAATATTACTGCCCTGCCGACCCGAAGGGAATGACCGTCATACCAAAGTCGATACACTCGATCGCACAGCCGATACCGGTCGTCGAAGACGTATCTTAACATTTTTTTCGGCTCTTGTTCTATGCACATCCATTAGGTGCCGCAAAGCATCCGGATACGGGCTATCGTTGTTGTAAGTATTTGAAAATTATTGAAATATTAAATTTTTACGAATCATTGACAATTATTATTAAAATGAAAAAGACAATCTTTCTTGTTATCGCTCTGGCAACTCTGACTTTCGGAGCTACAAGCTGCGCTAAATCCTGCAAATGCACAACTTCTGTGAACGAATCAGTCAAATCCACATCCACCATTGACCTCGATGAAGGCAAGAAGTGCAGCGACTACAACTCCAGCGTTACTCTCCTCGGACAGACAGCTACTGTAAAGTGCACTCCTATCATTTTCTGATAAGGAGAACTTTATTGATTTACGGCATTTGAAAAACTGGGAATACATACCTCGCACCTTGACGGGCGCGATGTTTGTCTTTGCCGCTGTGGCGAAGCTGATCTCGATAGACTCATTCGAGATCTACGTCTTCAGTTTCCAGATGCTGCCCCTCTGGGGCGCATACCTGGCGGCGAGGCTTCTGATAGCATTCGAGGCGTTCCTGGGAATTTGGATGCTCATAAATTGCGACTCGAAGGCTGCTTGGTGGACCGGAATGGTCTTGCTCGCAGCCTTTACTGTCAGGCTTCTGGTACTGCAGCTGTCCGGCAACGATGAAAGCTGCAACTGTTTCGGGGAATTCATCGACCTGAATCCAGTCCAGTCAATACTCAAGAACATAGCCTTTATGGCCGTCCTAGGCGTCACCTACGGCTGCAAGTCATTCGACATCAAGCATAAATGGCTATGGCGCACATTGGTTCCGACAGTCTGCCTGGCGTCGGTGCTCATCCTTTCCCCGCCCGACAACTGGCGATACAAGGACTACGCAAAATACACCACCCTCAACACCGAAGCATTCCAGGAAGCGCGCACGGACGGCGAGATCCCGGCCAGGGCTTTCGAAGGCGAAAAGATACTATGCTTCTACAGCCTGAAATGCCCTTTCTGCAAGATGTCCGCCCAAAAGATGGGCACCCTTAGAAGGATGCACACGTTCCCGGAAGCGCCTATCATCGTGGCGTTCGGAGGTGAAAAGCGCGATGCGGCATACTATTTCAGGGAAAACAGGCTGGACTGCACGGACTGGTTCTTCATCTCCCCTTCCACGTTCCTCCGCATCACCCACGGGGACATGCCGCTGATCCTGGTTCTCAAGGACGGCGTGATACAGCAGAAATATTCTTACAGGGACCTTCACTAGGCTTTTCAGCCGTCAGTCGCCGGTCTTCATCGATTCCACCATGTTTATTCCGTTGATGCTCCTGCGCATCAGCAGGTTGATCAGGAATGTGAAACCGATGGATATCAGCGCGGCATAAACGTAGCTCATCGGATAAACCGTCCTACCCCACATCGCGGCGTTGACCTCGGTGGTTCGGATGACGAAGCTGTGGAGCGGCCCTCCGAGCAGCAGGCCTAGGGCGGTCCCCATGAAACTCAGAATGTCGATTTCGCGGAAAATGTAGCGTCGGGCCTCCTTTTGGGTATAACCCAGAACGAGAAGGGTGGCAAGTTCGCGCTTCCTCTCGCAGATGTTGATGTTGGCAAGATTGTAAAGCACTACCATCGAGAGGATTCCTGAGGCAAGGATAAGGACGAGCACTACGATGTAGATGCTCCTCATTTCCTTATAGGCGGTGTCTCGAAGGCTTCTGGAAGAGAGCGTGTAGACTACTGAGCCGTCGTCCATCAGTTCCTGAAGCGTGGCATCGTTGTCCCTGCCAGGCTTCAGCTTGCAGATGGCCGAAGTAAAGTCGGGCTTTGCATTGAAAAGGGTCCTGTACTCACTTGGAGTCATGAAAGCAAGGCCATAGATGTAGTTTTCGGCACCGCCGAGCACCTTTGCCCTGCCGGTCAGCCCGTCGCCGTTCTCGACCGTGACCGAATCTCCTGCATGGACTCCGAGCTGCTCGCAAAGCTTCTCGCTGAGCACAACCCCATCGTCGGTCAGGGCGATAGGCCTGTGGGACTTCCTGTGGCGCAAGTCGACGAACTGGCGAAGGCTGTCTGGATTGTCAGGGACGTAGACGAACACCGGTTGGACCTTGGTGCCGTTCATCACGCGGCCAGCCTCATTGCGGAAAGGAAGGTAGTCTGAGGAGACGTCCCTGACGCAGGCAGGGACGTTGCTGTCCTCGAACATCATCATAAGGTCGTACTTGCAGATTTCGTTGAACTGCTTGTCGACTATGTCGTAGATTGAGTCGCGGAGGCCGAAAGCTGCGACCAGGAGAGCGGAGCAGCCGGCAATTCCAAAGACTGTCATATAAAGACGCTTCTTGTAACGGAAGAGGTTCCTTGCAGTCACTTTGACAGAGAAGGAGAGCCGCATCCAGATGAAGCCTATGCGTTCGAGAAGGATACGCCTGCCTGCTGCGGGAGCTTTGGCGGTCATGAGTACGGCAGGGACTGCGCCTGTTTCAGAAAGGCACGCCCAAAGGGTGGCAAGAAGTATGCCTACCATAGCTATTCCGCCGGATACCAACGCTATGTTCCAACGGAAAGGAGTCTCGACCGGCGGGATGATGTACATCATTCCATAGGCTTTGCTGATGACTCTCGGAAAAAGCTTGAAGCCGATTTCAAGGCCGGCGAAGGAGCCGAGGAGAGTTGCAAGGAAAGCGTAGGCAAGATACTCGGAAAGCAACTGCCAGTTCGAGAATCCGAGAGCCTTGAGCGTGCCAGTCTCCGAGCGGCGCTCGTCCACAAGACGCGTCATCGTGGTAAGCGACACCAAGATGGCGATGAAGAAGAAGAATGCGGGGAACACGCGGCTCATGGCCGCTATCTTGTCGATATTGCTCTTGTAGCTGGCATAGCCGGTGTTGTCCTTGCGGGTGTTCACGCCGGATATCTTGCCCTTCATCTTATCCATCAATGCGAACTGCCCCTTCACAAGGGAATCTGCAGTTTCAGCCGTCATGGATGCCGGCTTGACCGAATCCTTGAGAATGCGGCAGGCATCGGCAATGGCTCCGATCCTCGATGCAAGCAGCCTTGCATTCCGGCCACCATGGGAATTGAGCATGCTTTCGATCCTATACGACTGCGAAGTCCTGACATTCCGGTCCCTGGCCAGTGCGTCCTGGACATTTTCGGAAAGGGTGACGGATTCGACGACTTTCCTTGCGGCGGACTTGACCGAGTCGATTCTTGCATCGGTGATTCTCCCTTCCACAGGCAGCAGCCTGCGTCTTTCTCCTGCAATCAGCGAGTCATAGTCAGGAGACCAGGTGCTGAAGCGGGACGGGACGGTCATGTATATGTCGGTATAAGTGGAGAGGGAATAGAAGGAACGCATCGTGAAGACGGCAAGGGAGATGTTCCCCACCCCTTTCATGCTGGGCTCGGACTCGGCGGAGATGAAGAGCGGACTGCGGACTATGCCGGAAATGACCGCAAATGAATAGGCGAATCCTCCCGGAGCGCTGGGTGAATTGAAGAAGCGGAGAGTGTCGCCTTCCTTCGGCAATGTGGTGGTGTAGCCGTTAGGCGACTGCACGACACATTCGCAAGGCTTGGAAGGCATCCTGCCCGAAACAAGCTCGAGACTGTTCATCGATGCAGTTCCGGCAGAGTCCAGATAACCGAAAACGCGAGCGGTGAAACGCTGTCTGCCGGATATGAGAACCTGGTCAGTGACGTTGGCACAACAAAGATCACCTATTCCTTCGATGTCGGATAGCGACTGGACCTCGTCTTCCGTATAGCCGAGCGCGCTTCGGACATCAATGTCGTACATATTGGCTTCGGACATATATTTGGCGGCAGCCATTTCCATATCAGGGGTGGTTGCGGCCAGGCCGCCAAGGAATCCCGTGCCGAGAGCGACAATCGCCGCTATCGACAGGAACCTGTTCAGGCTGTCCCTGATGTTACGCCGGATGTTCTTGTTGCGAGCCTTAAGCATTACCACTCAATTTTCTCAACAGGCACCGGCTCAGAATTCATTTCAATGCCTGCCGTCTCGCCGTTCATGATATGTATCACTCTGTCAGCCATCTTGGTTATTGCACTGTTGTGCGTTATGACAACGACAGTCTTGCCCTTCTCGCGGCACATGTCCTGGAGTACCTTCAGCACGGTGGTTCCCGTATGCGTGTCTAGAGCGCCTGTTGGCTCGTCGCAAAGTACTATCTGAGGATTCTTGGCTATGGCGCGCGCTATGGAGACGCGCTGCTGTTCGCCGCCTGAAAGCTGAGCGGGAAAATTGTCCTCGCGGCCGGCCAGGCCGACTTCGCGCAGGATTCCGTCGGCATCGACGTCGCTGCCAGAAAGCTCGGATGCCAGCTCGACGTTCTCGCGGGCGGTAAGGTTCTGGACCAGGTTGTAATACTGGAAGACGAAACCGACGTTGAGCCGCCTGTGCATCGTCAATTCGTTCTGAGTCAGGGATCCGATGTCCTTTCCGTCGAAAGTCACATTCCCGCTCGTGACGGTGTCCATGCCTCCGAGGATGTTCAGTAGGGTGGTCTTCCCTGCCCCGCTGGGCCCAACGATCACGCAGAACTCGCCACGCTCGATGGTGAATCTCATGTTGTGAAGCGCGTATACCTTCTGTCCTCCAGTCTCATAGACTTTGCAGACATCCTTGAATTCTATATATGCCATATCATTTATATCCCTTCATCAGTTTCAAATATGTATCGGGCATGTGCTCGTTCAGCAGCGCCTTCGCTCCGGAGCCTCCGTCGGCGGCAAGATTCTGCAGGACTCCCAAAAGCGGGCTGAAGTCGGAGGCTGATTCCGGCAATGCTCCGAACTGCAGGCTTACGGGGCTTTCCATTGAATCCGGCTTCAGATTGGAAAGGCCTTCAGAAAGCAGGATAAAGGCCTGGAAAACAGTCATCCCTTCATCAGAAAGTCCTTTGCTGAGCAAAGAATGTCGGGCAAAATAATATGAATCCACGTCGCCGGCGAGAGCCGAAAGGGAAGTCAGGGCATCGTCCAGCTTTCTGACGCTAGAAGGGTCGGCAGGAAGGATGATGTCCTTTCCGGCACGGGAATAACCCCATGCGGCAAGAGGCAGGCGGGGCACGCAGTCGCAAGGATTGATGACGTTGAAGATGTTTGGGGCATCGTAATCGTTCAGGCGGACAGTGGCAGGAGTTGCGAAGGTGTAGACGTAAACGTCCGAAGGCTGGAACATGGCATTGAAAAGAAGGCCGAGAAGGTTTGCGCAGGCCGCGCCGCGGCTGTGTCCGCATACCAGAATGACAGGATTCCGAGAAGATCCGGCACCTTGGATGATCGGGTATACATTCAGGAAGATGTCCTGAGCGGAGAAAAGGAAGCTTTCGGCGAAGAAGGAGCTGTCGCTGCGCGAAGGTGCAAAATCGAAGTTGGAATACCATTCCGCAGCATCAGTACCCCTGACAGCCAGGATAAAGGCCTCTCTTTCCCTGCCTGCAACCCTCACATTGCCTCTGCCGAGAGTGTAGGCGGAAGTATGGTCGACATCGGAGGATGTCTTGCCGTAATTGCGCTGCGCCACAACCGAAAGGCCGTATTGTCTGAATACTGCATATGTCTTGTCAGCGAAATGCTTGGAGCATAGGTCCAAAGCCTCTTCTGCCGTCTGCATGTCGAAAGTGGAGCTGCTAGAAGGAAGCTTCAGATTTTCTGCCGCAAGGCAAATGGGGAAAAGGAGCGAGACAAGAGCCAATGCTCCGAACCTAAGCAAAGCAAGCTGCCTCATTTCTCATTCGAAGTGGTCTTGCGCTTCGTGGTCGTATTCTTGACAGCCTTCTTTTCAGGCTGTGGCTGCGGAATCTTCGACAGGGAGTCCTGGCGTGCGGCTTCGGCCGCAGCATCGATATAATACCGGTTGACTTTGGCCACCTCCTGCTTCAGTTCCGGATGGGCGGCGATGAATTCGGACATTTCCTTATAGCCATAAGCGAAAAGCGCTTCCATCTTTCCGAAATCAAAGAAGGTAAAATGTTCGGCAGCGGTGCTGCTAAGCAGATAGTCGGTCTTTTCGCATCCGGGAGCGGAAGTCACCGCTACCTTTGCAAATGAGGCTCTGGTGAGCAACTGGCTGATGGTGCGCACTTCGCCTTGTTCTGAGGGGGGCAGCACATCGATTCCTATTATCATGTCGCACTGGCTGGCTATGGCAAGGGCCGGATAGTTGTCTAGGACTCCCCCGTCAATGCAAAGATGTCCGTCTATGTCGACTGCTTCAATGAGGCCCAGCATTGACATGGAAGCCAGCGTATATTCCTTAAGGTGCCCACCGCTGCCGGCATAGATGCACTTCTCGTCAGTGATGTCGGTGACAGTGATGGTAAGAGGATAAGGCAGCGAATCGAAGGAATTGTATGGTATGTACTTGTCAAGCACCCTGCGCAGATATTTATGGGAAGCATAGCCTGTCTTCGGAATCTTCCAGGAGCGCGGGATGATCCTGCTGCGGCGGTTTAGGTGCTCCTTCCGGCATATATTCTCTATCTGGACAGCGGAAAGCCCGCTGGCATAAAATGTGCCGACAAGCGCGCCGACGCCTGTTCCGGCTATCACGTTCGGGCGTATTCCATTTTCCTCCATGGCAGCTATGGCACCGATTTCGGCAAAGCCCAATGCTCCACCCCCGCTCAGCACTAGTCCTATCTGAGCTTCTTGCGCCGCCGACATCCAGATTCCCAGCAGCATGACCGCTGCCGCAGTTGCCAAGATTTTCATATCCTGCGATTTTTATGCAAGGTACAAAAAAAATCCGCGCCAGATAAAACTGAGCGCGGACTGAACATATTTCTGTAAAAAATCACTTTCCGCAGACGTAGGCAAAGAGCAGCGGAGCTACGATGGTGGCGTCCGACTCGATGACGAACTTCGGAGTGTCGGCAGCGAGCTTGCCCCAAGTGATCTTCTCGTTAGGAACGGCGCCGGAATAGGAGCCGTAAGAGGTGGTCGAGTCGGAAATCTGGCAGAAATACTGCCAAAGAGGGACGTCCTTCCACTGAAGGTCCTGAGACATCATAGGAACCGCGCAGATAGGGAAATCGCCCGATGTGCCGCCGCCGATCTGGAAAAAGCCGCATCCGCGCGTTCCGAATACGTTCGCCTTGTACCAGTCTACGAGAGCTATCATGGTCTCAATTCCATTCTTGACGATGTTTACGTTCACGTCGCCGTGGATTACGTGGGCAGTGAAGATGTTTCCTGTTGTGCAGTCCTCCCATGCAGGGACGAAGATTGGAATGTTCTTCTTGCATGCCTCTAGTACCCAGCTGTCCTTAGGGTCGGCCTCGTAGTACTGTTCGAGGACGCCGCTGCGGATAAGTTCGTACATGTATTCATAAGGGAGCTTGCGCGTTCCTTCCTTCGTAGCCTTGTGCCAGATCTTCACGAATTCCCTTTCGAGAACGCGGAATGCCTCTTCCTCAGGGATGCAGACATCGGTGACGCGGTTATAGTGATTGTCGAGAAGTTCCTGCTCCATGTCCGGAGTCAGGTCGCGATAATAAGGCACATCCTTATAATGCTTTAAAGCAACGAGGTTCATAATGTCCTCCTCAAGGTTGTTCGCTGAGCAGCATACGGCTGCAAACTTGTCTTGACGGATCATCTCTGCCAGGGAGATTCCGAGACGTGCGGTACTCATGGCGCCGCCCATTGCCAGGAACATCTTTCCGCCTTCAGCAAGAAGCTGGTTGTAAGCCTTTGCGGCATTTACGAGAGCCAGTGAATTGAAGTGGAAATAATTCTCATCCATAAACTGAGAAATAGGTCCTTTTTGCTTTTCCATTTTGTTTGTTTGTGTTTGTTTTTAAAAGGTCTGCAAAATTAGCGATTCGGGAGGAATTTTATTTATTTTTGCAAGAAATTTTATCAAATCTTCAAGATGATTTCAGCGGAAGCACTCAAGGCTTTTTCAGGATTCGGCACCCCCTTCTATTATTATGACGTGGATGTGCTCGAAAAGACATTGTCGGCCTATGCCTCCATGACTGCAAAATATGGATTTTCAGCCCATTATGCAGTAAAGGCGAACTGCAATGCCCCCATTCTGAACATCATCAGGAAAGCCGGGCTGGGTGCCGACTGCGTTTCCGGCAATGAGGTGACGATGGCATTGAAACAGGGGTTCGAACCTTCAAGAATTGTGTTTGCCGGTGTCGGGAAGACCGACAGGGAAATCAGGGAGGCGCTTGAGGCTGGAATTTTCTGCTTCAACTGCGAGTCATTGCAGGAGCTTTCGGTCATCGATTCGATATCATGCTCTCTTGGCGTGAAGGCACGCTTTGCATTGAGGATGAACCCGAACATCGATGCGCATACGCTGAACTTCATCTCCACCGGCCGCAACAGGGACAAGTTCGGATTTACCGAAAAGATGCTCCCGGACTTCTTTGCCCTCCTTCCGAACCTCAAGTCCTGCGAATTCATCGGACTGCATTTCCACATAGGATCGCAAATAACTGACATGCAATGCTTCAAGCTGCTCTGTGAAAAAGCCGGAGCTGCTGTCAGGAACTTTGCTGCAAGAGGAATCAGGGTAGCCGACTTGAATCTCGGCGGAGGGCTTGGCGTTGATTACGAAAACCCGGAGATCCATGCCATTCCGGATTTTGAACCATATTTCAGGACACTGAAGGCAGCGCTGAAGCTGCCTGAAGGAGTGAAGGTGCACCTTGAACCTGGAAGGTCGATAGTTGCCCAATGCGGCTATCTGATTACCAGAGTCCTGTTCGTCAAGGACAATGGAGACCGCAGGTTCGCGATTGTCGATGCGGGGATGAACAATCTGATACGTCCGGCATTGTACGGAGCGCACCACACCATAGTGAACCTATCTTCCTACGGCCCATGCGGAAAGTACGACGTGGTCGGGCCGGTATGCGAGACAAGCGACAAGTTCGCCGAAGACGCGGTACTGCCGGAATGTGGCCGCGGCGACTTCCTTGCGATATGCTCTGCAGGCGCCTACGGAGAGGTGATGGAAATGAAATACAACCTCCGCGACTTTGCAAAGGCATATTACAGCGACAGATTGAAAGAATATAAAAGCAATTTTGAAAAATAATGTTTGAATCATTGATGGACCGCCTGGAGAAGTCGTTCAAGCTTCTCAAGGGCGAAGGCAAGATAACCGAGATAAACGTATCGGAAACGCTGAAAGACGTGCGCAGGGCACTGCTGGACGCCGACGTCAGCTATAAGATCGCCAAGGAGTTCTGCGACGACGTGAAGCAGAAAGCCATTGGACAGGACGTCCTGACGGCCGTTAAGCCCGAGCAGATGATGGTGAAGATAGTTCACGACGAGCTTGCTGAGCTGATGGGAAGCGATTCGTCGGACATAAACGTGAAGGGCAATCCAGGAATCGTTCTGGTTGCCGGCCTGCAGGGTTCGGGAAAGACCACGTTCGTCGGAAAGCTCGCCAACAATCTGAAATCCAAGCGGTCTATGCAGGCAATGACGGTCGCCGGCGACGTTTACCGTCCTGCCGCCATCGAGCAGCTGAAGGTACTCTCCGACTCCATCGGAGTACAGATGTACACGGAGGAAGGAGTCAAGGATCCTGTCAAGATAGCAAAGGACGCCATAGCTTTTGCTAGACAGAACGGAATCTCATGCGTCATAATCGATACCGCAGGCCGTCTGGCCGTAGACGAGGAGATGATGAACGAGATCGCGGCCATCAAGAAGGCCGTGAATCCGACTGAAACTCTGTTCGTTGTGGATTCGATGACGGGACAGGACGCCGTAGAGACGGCAAAGGCCTTCAACGACAGGCTGGATTTCGACGGAGTGGTACTTACCAAGATGGACGGAGACACCCGCGGAGGCGCAGCCCTTTCCATCAAGGCGGTCGTAGGCAAGCCCATCAAGTTCGTCAGCAGCGGCGAGAAGCTTGACGCACTCGACATCTTTTACCCTAAGCGCATCGCCGACAGAATCCTCGGGATGGGAGACGTCGTTTCCCTCGTTGAAAAGGCACAGGAGCAGTACGACGAGGAAGAGGCGCGCAAGCTTCACAAGAAGCTGGCGAAAAACCAGTTCAACCTTGAGGACTTCTACAGCCAGATCCAGCAGGTAAAGAAGATGGGAAACATCAAGGACTTGGCAGGAATGATTCCCGGAATGGACAAGGCACTGAGGAACACCGAGATAGACAACACCGCCTTCAAGAGCGTTGAGGCGATCATCAACTCGATGACGCCTTACGAGAAGGAAAATCCGGAAGTGATCAACGGCAGCCGCCGCAAGCGAATCGCCGACGGCAGCGGCACTTCAGTAGCCGAAGTGAACCGCCTTCTCAAGCAGTTTGAGCAGACCAGCAGAGCCATGCACAACATGGCTACAAGCAAGATGATGACCAACATTAAAAAATGACATACTTGAAATGATACTTTTAGACGGAAAGAAGACATCGGCTGACATAAGGGCGGAAATCAAGGCTCAAGTGGAAGGAATCATCGCGGAAGGCGGCAAGCGTCCCCATCTTTGCGCAATCCTGGTCGGCACTGACGGCGCCAGCCAGACCTATGTCGCATCCAAGGAGAAGGCATGTGCCGAAGTCGGCTTCAAGTCGACGGTCCTGCGCCTACCGGAAGCGACTACCCAGGAATACCTTCTGGGCGAAATAGCCCGCCTGAATGCCGATCCGGACATCGACGGCATAATCTGTCAGGTTCCGCTTCCGAAGCACATAAGCGAGACGACCGTCCAACAGGCAATTTCTCCGGACAAGGACGTTGACGGATTCCATCCTGCGAATGTCGGCAAACTGATGTTGGGAATCCCGACATTGGTATCCGCCACGCCTAAGGGAATCATCACATTGATAGAGAGATATCATATCAGGACTTCCGGAATGAACTGCGTCGTCATGGGCCGCAGCAGCATAGTTGGACGCCCAATCGCCAACCTGCTTTCACAGAAGGCTCCTTACGGCGACTGCACGGTCACAGTCTGCCACCGCAGCACGAGGGACATCAGGTCGTTCACGCTGAACGCAGACATGATCGTAACGGACCTCGGCTCTCCCGAATTCCTCAAGGAGGACATGGTGAAGGAAGGCGCCGTCATAATCGACGTCGGCATTACGAGAGTCCCCGCCGACAACCCCAAGGGTTATGTCAACAAAGGCGACGTCGACTTCGAACATGTCGCACCGAAATGCTCCTACATCACGCCGGTTCCCGGCGGCGTAGGGCCGATGACCATCGCATCCCTGCTTCAAAACACCTTGCAGGCTGCAACATCCGGCGCCTAAAAAGCATTCGGAGGATTGCCGTCAAAATATTTTTTGCTGCCAGATGCAGCATTTTGCATATTCTTGCATTTTTAATTAAACTAACTTGTCAGAGATATGTGGAAAAACAACTTCAACGCCTTAAAAAGAATGATGCTTGTAATCTTGGCAATTCTCGGAATCGGATCCGTCTCGACCGGCTGCCTTGAAGAAGAAGAATACGGATGCCCCACTGCGGATTTCAGCTTCCAGGGCACTGTTACAGACGAAAGCAGACAGCCTATAAACGGAATCAAGGTTTCCGTTGCCGGCAAAGAGTATCATAATATTGAGGGGACGGCCACGACTGACTCCAAGGGAACATATCACCTCAAATACAGCGACATGCCGTCATTCCCATCCGACGTCGTAATCTACTTTGAAGACACGGACGGCGCAGCAAACGGAGGAACTTTCCAAAAGGACTCAACAACCGTGACCATCAAAGAAGCAGATCTGGTCAAGGAAAAGGATCTGACTAATTCGTGGTACGAAGGCAAGGTTACAGTGACGGCCGACAAGACACTTCATAAATAATGTCAAGTGGATTAGGCATAGTCAAGCGGGCTACGCTCGACCTGTATGCAAGCTACAAGTCAAAGGAAATCGCAAAGCACGAGCTTTCCCAACTCTTTTGGGAATGCACCCTGCGCTGCAACTGTCACTGTCTCCACTGCGGCAGTGACTGCAAGGTTTCGTCCGCACTCCCCGACATGCCTGTCAAGGATTTCATCGACGTCATAGACGGGATCATCCCCCATATCGGCACAAAACTCCCTTTCGTCATTTTCACAGGAGGCGAAGCATTGGTCCGCAAGGATCTTGAACAGGCCGGAAAAGCTCTTTACGACAGGAAAATAGCATGGGGAGTCGTCAGCAACGGAATCCTGATGACGCAACAGCGCTTCGACTCGCTTCGCCGGAGCGGCATGCACACCGCCACCATCAGCCTCGACGGCTTCAAGGATGAACACGTCTGGCTCCGCGGCAACCCTTCCGCCTTCGACGGAGCGGTGAACGCCCTGAAAGTCTTCGCAAAGGATGAAGCCTTCATCTACGATGTCGTGACTTGCGTGAATCTCAAGAACATATCCTATCTGAACGACTTTAAGGAATTCCTGATCTCGCTCGGAGTAAAATCGTGGAGGATCTTCACCATCTTCCCTGAAGGACGCGCTGCAGAGCACCCGGAATTCCAGTTGTCCAATGACAATTTCACGCAAGTCCTCGAGTTCATCAAGAAGACACGGGAAGAGGGACGCATCAAATGCAGCTACGGCTGCGAAGGATTCCTCGGCAAATATGAGATGGAAGTCCGCGACTACCCTTTCGACTGCCATGCAGGCGTGAATGTAGCTTCCATCCTGATCGACGGCTCCATTTCCGCCTGCCCGAGCATCCGAGCGAACTATGCCCAGGGCAACATCCACAAGGACGAATTCTGGAATGTCTGGACCAATCGCTTCCAACCATTCCGGGTCCGCAGCTGGGCAAAGAAAGGCACCTGTGCCGACTGCAAGATGTGGAAATACTGCCAGGGAAACGGCATGCATCTCCACGACAGCGACGGCAAACTGCTCGTCTGCCATTACCAAAGAATCAAATAGACTGCTGATATCATGAAGGAGATCAATCGTGTCAAAAGACACCGACGACCACTGGTATTATGGAAAAGCGACCGTCACTGCGAACATCTCCCTCACAAAAAAACAATCGATTGCTCTAGCAATGCTCAGGCCGCAGGAGGTCGAGCACGGTCTTCACAGGATTGAAGGTCGACAAAGGCACTTCAACGAAGACGGTATTCCAGTTAGACATCGCTCCGTTCCAGAGCCCAGGCCTTTCCAAAGCTGTGAGAGGTCGTCCCTGGAAACTCTTCGAAGAGATGAACCCCGCCTGTGGATCCACGTACTTGGCAAGCTTGAATTTCTTGCCTTTATAATCAGTTATAAGACACGCCAGGTCAACTGGATTGAAGTGCGTACTTGAAGCCATTAATTTGGCTGTTTTCGGGTCGTTGGGATTCAGCTGGACGCTTTCGAGGATTTGAAGGGAAGTCGATCCGTCGGCATCGCGGACTATGAAAGGACCGCCGCCAGGCTCCCCCTGGTTCTTGACCATTCCGCAGACGCGGACAGGCCTGTCCAATTTTTCGTGAAGATAGAGTGGAAGCAAATCCAGCGATACATTAGGAACGTCGACGCAGAATTCTGTGCTCATGAAATTTATGATTTCCTTGCACAGAGCCAGCGTGTCCTCGTGCTGCATTCCAGGAGTGAGGCAGACGTCAAGTCTGTTCAGATAGCCAGCAACGGCGACAGCCTCCTGCTCAAGCACTCCTGCCACGATCTTCTTCCAGCGCACTGTGTCGCTTACAAGACTTTCCTTCACCACATTATCTATGTTCTTCAGAATAATCACATCAGCCTTGGCATCCGAAAGGTTTCCTATCAGCGAACCGTGTCCGCCAGGCCTGAAGAGCAGTTCCCCGTTGTCCTTGCGGAACGGCTTGCCATCCTCAGCGAGAGCCAAAGTGTTTGTAGATGATTTCTGCAATGTGAAATCTATCTGGTAAGTCACGCCGTACTTCCGTTCGTATGCCGGCTTCACCTTCGCCATAAGGTCCTTGAAACTGTTGAGAAATTCTGGAGCTACGGTATACATCATCCTCACTACACCATTCTGATTGCAGTAAAGTGCTCCTTCAACCAGATGTTCCTCAAACGCTGTGCGTGAGCCTGTTTCATATTTATGGAAAAGCACCTGCCCCTTCGGCATTTCACCATAGTCCAATCCTGGTTTGTGAAGTGTCGCCCTCAACTGTTCGAGGGGCGTCTTGCCTTCGAAAAGCTTCGGATTGTAAAATGCGAAGCGCTGCAGGTTGTCGATGAACTTCTGTCCCGGGGTACCGGCAATCTTCTTGTGAGCCTCCAGATCGGTCTCGGCGTTGAAAATATCCTTGAACATTCTCGAAGCTCCGCCTGAAGCAGGGACGAACTTCATGACCCTTCTCTTGGTTCCGTCAAAGGCAGCTTCGGCGGCCTTCTGATCTTCCGCCGAAAGCACCTTCATTCCCCTTTCCGGAGTCGCAGGAGCGACTACCTCAAGATAGGTTATTCCCGTCTTCAGGAGGTCGAGCTGCCTTTTTACTTCAGCCTGCGAAATGCCGTAGGCTTTCATTTTGTCGAGGTCGCGTTTAGTCAAAGATGAATTCATATCTGTAATCGTATTTGTTTCTCAAATCCTCGAATTTTTCCGGATGCATACGAAGGGCTGCATCATCTGCCATAATATCATAGAGAGCAGGGATTTCCTTCGGATCATCAACAGTCTTGATTTTAGGAGGCAATGCGAAATCCAGCAAAGGCACTATACCGAAGTGCCGAGCAAGATCCCTGACGACTGCAACCGTTCCGTTTATCTTTCCCTGCATGGAATAACCGGCAATGTGCGGGGTGGCAATGTCAACTGCGCGCAGCAGGTCAAGCGAGATTGCCGGCTCTCCAGGCCAGACATCGATGACTTCGGCCAAAGCCTTGGCAGAATAGTCGAGTATGGCTCCGCCATCCGCAACTTCGCCGCGCGATGCATTGATGAAAATCTTTCCGTGGCCGAGAGTGCGGAAAAAGCCGGAATCGGCAAGATGGAAAGTGGTCTTGTCAAGCGGGACGTGCAGAGTGACCGCGTCGCAGCGATCCAAAAGCTCTGGCAGCTGGACAAATGAGAATCCCGAGCCGCCGCAGGCTTCGAGAGGTGGGTCGTTCAGAATGGTTTTCATGCCAATCCACTCTGCGACGCGCTTTACCCTGCTTCCGACGTGGCCCACCCCTACAATTCCCAATGTCTTGCCTTTCAGGTTAATATCTTTCAATTCTGCTATTTTCAACAGGGCGGTGGCGATGTATTGCTGGACAGCGGATGAATTGCAGCCAGGAGCATTGACAGCCTCGATTCCGTTTGCAGCGCAGTAATCCCTATTTATATGGTCAATGCCGATCGTGGCAGTCCCGATGAAGCTGACACGGCTGCATCCCAGCAACTTAGCGTCGCATTTGGTGCGGGTACGGATGATCAGGGCGTCGGCATCACGGCAGACGTTTGAATCGATTGCGGAGCCAGGCATGTAAACCACTTCGGCGAAGGGTTCCAAAACTCCGCGAAGATAAGGCACCGCTTCGTCTGCAATCACTTTCATCTCAATGCTATTTTTTTCACCGCTTCTTCGTTCAAGGCAGAGTTTATGCCTTTCCTGATCTTCTCCAAGGATGGCAAAAGCTCGCTTCTGACAACCGAGGAGCCAATTGCGCAAGTCAGCGTCCCTCTGGAAAATGTATGTGAGAGCACGGACTTGGCATTGTCCTTACCTATTATCAGGTCAAAGGCGTCGAAGACGCGCTGCTTCATGAGACCTTCCTTCAACCCCGGCTCCTGAACTATCGCCTGTAGCAGATCGGCCAATTTCTTTGTCCTTTCATCTCCTTCCATGGCCTAGATCCTCTCAAAATTCCCCGCCTTCACCATGAAAGCGGCGTTGTCAGCTCCTGAAGCCCCAACTACCGAATCGATCCGCTCTCGGTTGCTGTCCGTAATGAATATCTGGCCGAAACGGTCGCTGGCGACAAGCTTGATCAACTCCTCCACGCGGCCGGCGTCGAGCCTGTCGAAGATATCGTCCAGAAGAAGAACTGGAGCGAAGCCGTAATGGTCGCGCATCAGGCTGAACTCAGCCAGTTTCAATGCTATCAGGAAGCTCTTCTGCTGTCCCTGGGAGCCGAAGCGGCGGATGCTGAAGCCGTCCATCAGGAATTCCATGTCGTCGCGCTGGATTCCTGTCGTAGTGTACTGCATCATCTTGTCACGCCCGAGGCTCTCCTTCATCAGGTCGAGCATTGGAGCCTTGAAAAGTTGCGATTTGTATTCGAGCGAGACGTTCTCCTTTCCTCCGGATATGCCGGAATAGAATTCCGCAAGAGGCTTGCCGAACTGCTCGCACAATGCCTTTCTCGCCTTGAAAATGCCGTCTGCCAGGGCAGAAAGCTGTTCTGACAATGTCAAGAGCAGTTCGTCCGAAGGATCCTGGCTTCTAAGCAGGCTGTTCCGCTGAAGAAGTAACCTGTTATAAGCCTGAAGGGATGTCAGATACGAACGGTCGGTCTGGAACAGGATGACATTCATGAACCGGCGGCGCATTTCGCCCGAGTCGTTTACCAGTTCAGAGTCAAAAGGAGATACCATCACCGTAGGGACAAGGCCGATGTAGTCGGAAATCCTTGAATATGGCTTCATATTTCGTTTGAGAAGCTTCTGGCCATTAGAGTCCACGCTAATGGCAATCTGCTCTTCCTCATCGACGACGAATGTCCCGTTCAGCGCCATCCTTTCCTCTCCGCGACGGATCACGAAGCGGTCAGGGGCATTGAAGAAGCTTTTAGTGACGGAAAGATAGTAAACTGCGTCCAGCAGGTTGGTCTTTCCCTCCCCGTTGTCTCCAAGAATGGAGTTGAACTTCGGCGAAAACTCCAGTTCGGTCTGGGCTATGTTCTTGAAATTCGAAACTATGATTCTACGAAGATGCATCCAGTAGCGCGGTTTTGATTTACAAAGTTAGAAAAAATTTGGCTATTGAGCATTTTGTTGTAAATTTGCTGTCTGCATTGAAAAAGTTGTAATTAACAATGGCTAAGAAAAACAAACCAACAAAGGCAACAAAGTCGACTGCCGATCAGAAAAATGGTGAAAATGTAGAAACAGCGGTTTCCAAGACCGAACAATTCTTCACCAAATACGACACCTTGATAACCTGGATAATGGTAGGCATTATCGTCGTGGTTTTCGGCGTATATGCTATCAACAAATGGGCGCTGAAGCCTCAGCGCGAAGAAGCTGCTGCACAGTCATTCGTCGCTGAAAGATACTTCCGCCAGGACAATTTCGACGCTGCGCTGAACGGCGACGGCAACAACCTCGGATTCCTCGACATCATCAAGCATTACGGCAACAAGGGCGGCTCGGACGTCTATTTTTACACCGGAATCTGCGAAATGCAGAAGGGCAATTATCAGGACGCCATCAAATATCTCAAGAAATATGAGAGCGACGATCCTGTCACAGCGGCTCGCGCACTCTGCAACATGGGCGACTGCTATGCCAACCTCGGCGAAAATGCCAAGTCACTGAATTATTACAAGCAGGCCATCGCCAAGGCCGACAACGACTTCACGGCAAACTATATGCTGAAAGCCGGCATCATGTGCGAGGAACTCGGCGACAACGCCACCGCCCTCAAATACTATAACGACATCAAGGTCAAGTATCCTCAGACTTACGAGGCATACGAAATCGACAAATATATCGCAAGGATTTCCAAATAAACCTTATATCATTCCAGCCTTATGGGAAGAGCATTTGAATTCAGGAAAGAGAGAAAGCTGAAGCGCTGGGGCAACATGGCCCGCACCTTCACGCGTCTCGGAAAGGAAATAACCATCGCAGCCCGCGAGGGAGGCGTGGATGCCAACGGCAACGCACGCCTGCGCTCCCTAATTCAGACTGCCAAAGGAGAGAACATGCCTAGGGAGAACATCGAAAGGGCTATCCGCAGGGCTGTCGAAAAGGATATGGGCGAGTATCAGGAAGTGGTTTATGAGGGCTATGCTTCACATGGAATCGCTGTCTTGGTCGAAACCGCTACAGATAATACCATGCGCACTGTCGCGAACGTCAGGGCCGTCTTCAACAAGTTCGGAGGCAACCTCGGGACTTCAGGCAGCGTTGCTTTCATGTTCGACCACAAATGCTGCTTCAAGATCGTTGATGACGGAAAGACCGACGTCGACGATTTGGAGCTCGAGCTCATCGACCTTGGCGTCGATGAAGTCTATCGCGAAGACAAGGACGAAGACGATGAAGAGTCCCCTAACCTCATTGTCATATACGGCGACTACAAGTCTTACGGACAGATCCAGAAATACATCGAGGACCACGGCTATGAAATGAATTACGCAGGCTTCGAACGCATTCCTAACGTCGACCTCAAGACCCTCAGCCCTGATGACCGCATTGGCGTTGACAAGCTTCTGGCAGTTCTTGAAGAAGACGATGACGTCCAGAACGTTTACAGCACTCTGGCTCCTTCTCAGTCTCCTGAATAGATTTGACAAACGATTACACAAAACGCGGCTTGACCAAGGTCAAGCCGCGTTTTTGTGTATCAGCCTATCAAGTCAGAATTGGCTTCGTCGCCGGTGAAAGGCTTGATTTCCTGCTTGGGGAGCGAAAACCATACAGTAGTGCCCACGTTGACTTCGGATATGATGCTTATCTTACCTCCCATGTTTTCAACTATGGCTTTCGTAAGGGACAGGCCTAGACCGAAGCCCGGAGTAAAGCTGTCGATTTTCTCGAAGCTCTTGAATATGCGCTGAATGTCGCTTTCCTTGATTCCGCAGCCTGTATCCTTGATATAGAAGCTGTACGAGTCCGGCCGTTCCGTGTAACCTATGGAAATGCCTCCGCTGCTGGTGAACTTGCATGCATTAGAAATGAGATTCATGTAAATCTTGTTTAGACAGACTCCGTCAGTGCGGAAAAGCGGACTTCCGGAATGTTTTCCGCACAGGGCCCGAATGTCCGGCGTCTTGCATTGGCGCTTTATTTCATAGAGGTAATTGTTGAACGATTCGTTCAGGTCAATGACCTTGTAATTGAATTTATAGCTGCCTGCCTCGAACTTCGAGATGTCGAGAACGTCGCTGATAAGCTTGAAGAGCTGCTCCTTGTTCGACTTGATGGAATCGATCATCATAATCTTCTCATCCTCAGCCACAGGTTCTTCTGCCGCAAGTATGTTTGAAAAGCCGACAATGGCATTCAGAGGAGTGCGGATTTCATGGCTCACATTGTTCAGGAAAGAGGTCCTATCCTTCTCCGCCTGCTTTGCCAATTCTTCAGCCTTGCTCAGGTCCGACTCGTCGTTGCGAATCCTGTCATTGTTGAGAATCAGCTGCAGAATGGATTCGCAGCTTTCTTTTTCCGACTTTATGGAAAAGATGTACAGCGACACATAATGGCTGGATCCGTCCGGATAAACAAGGACAAGATTCGAAGAAAAAGGAGGCATAGGCGACTTGAAGCGCTTCTCCATATCATCGGTCACATCCGCCCTGTCGGCAGGCGAGAAAGTATGGTAGTCGGGTACGAACGTATCGCTGTGAGTCTTCTCGTCCCCCGTGTATTGGAACCAAACGTCATTGGCATAGGCATACCCGTCGCATGGGTTGAAGCATGCCATGCCGATGTCGAGCGATGAGGTAGCGAAGTCGATGAGACCCTCCATATCCATGACTTTCAGACTCTCCGACCTGAATTCTTCCAAGTTGCTGACAGCGGCGATATATCCGGAGGAACCGTCCACATTCTTGAAGCGGTTGACCACTACGTGACTTGGAATGCCATTCAGAATTCCGTCCGAGCTGTAGGATTCTCCGGCATCAAACCGGCTTTCAGACCGTTTTGAAAGAAGTCCGGACAGATTGATGTCAACAGGCATGTCCGACGACTCCGAATAATTGCTCCGCCCGTCAGAGCTATATATGGAGAGCATGAAATTGGCATTGTTGAACAGGAAGGACATTTCCTCGAAAAGGGACTTGTACTTTTCAGATATTCTATTGATCTTGCGATTGTTGGCCCTATATCTTTTGTAGACTGAAATTCCTGCCGCCATCATTATCAGAAAGAAAAGGGCTTCCATCACCTCAACCTTGTATGTTTTGAAGAAAGACGACTGACGGTTTACATATATCGCATTCTTATAGACATAGGAACTGGCAGGAACCTTATAATAATTTAGGGCGGTCTTGTTGAACACATAGCTCCCTCCTTTAAGTTCGAGCGAACGGTCATCACTTTTCCCGTCAATGTATTGCGCTGCACAATCCACTGCAAGAGAAACCGCTTCATCCTCCGACCGGAAGAAGCCTCCAATCTCGCGATTGTGCAGCAGAGTGTGGCTCTTCAGATAGAAAATTGGATTGCCTCCCTTTATGTTGAGCACCGAATCCATTTTTTCCTGACTGAAAGAGGAGAAATCCCTCGACCATGAAAATGCATAGGAAAGATATACCCTGCCAGGATGCGAGACTGAGATGGAGTCGAAGATAGCGTTCGAATTCGTCAGCGAAACCGACATCTGCCAGACCGATGCCCTTGATGAGTATCCTTCCTCTTTCATTGCAGCCTGCAATCCGTTCCAGACGTAATGGACTGCAGGGTATTTGGAATCGAGAAAGACAATCTCCCTGGTGTCTGGGAACATTGCGAAAATCAAGTCCAGATTCTCTTTCAAAGGCAGTTTCAAATTGACAAATGACATCGGCTCATGCGAGTAAGCCTCTCCTTTGCCATCTTCAGCAAGAAGGTGCCTGCTCTTCTCGATTTGAATCGGATTGTAGTACCCGGTCATGGGATGATCAAAAGGATCATAGATATTGCTTACTGAATCCACATCGCTCAGAATGACTTCAGGAACTTCGTGTGCGGAGCCAGAATCATTCATGTGATTCATGAAGCGCATGTAGCGGTACACATTCCAGCTCTCCTCGCCTATGAAAATGTTGCAAATCGGCTGGTTCTCAGATTTGAAGAATCCATTGTAGCATTCCGGGAATTCGTCAGAGCTTAAATTACGATAGCTGAACGCAGACGAGCGGATGTGGATCATAGGGATTATCCTAGTCTTTGCCCTGTCGCAGTCGGCGAAGCCGTGCGCGATGGTCAGCCAAGGATACCTCGCTTTCAGCGAATCCCTGACGATTCCATCCAATGTCGAAGCCCAGGCTATCCTCTTCGAATACGAATTGTAGATGACCACCCGACGCGTGGTGTCGCTTGCAAAGTTGAGAGTATCGGCCGCAGAAGAGCCGAATGCCACGGAGAGAAGCATTGAAAAGGCGACGATGAACTTCAGATGGGCTTTCATTGCTCCACCTCCTTCTTTATCTTGATCCAGAATGTGCTACCTTCACCAAGCTTGGACCTTACGCCCACTACCCCACCCATTGCACTGATTATCTGCTGAATGATGGATAGCCCGAGCCCGTGGCCTTCAGCGTCGGTCTCCCCGACCCTGACATAGCGCCTGAAGATATTCTTCTGGTCCTCGTCCGTGATTCCGATGCCGGTGTCAGATACCGTTATCGTCAGCCATCCGGCAGCATCGAGATTGTAATCAAGGGTTATGTTTCCCTGCTTGGTATATTTTGCCGAATTGCCCGAAAGATTCGAGACGGCCTCCTTGAGCTTGTTCCTGTCCTGGTAAATGACCATCGAGTCATACGGCATCCTGAAGGTCACCTGTATCTTGTCAGAATCGACCGACAGCCTAGTGGCGTAGGCGATCTCCTCCATCATGTCGTTGAGGTCGAAATTCTCCTTGTTGAGCTTCACTCCCTTCCCTTCGGAAGCCGGAATGTTCAGGATGCTGTCGATGAGCTCCAAAAGCGAATTGTTGTTTTCAGTGATGAAATGCACGTACATCTGTTTTTCCTGGGAATCCTCGGAAGAAGTGAGCAGGTCCGTAAATCCGACTATGGCATTCAGCGGGGTCTTGATTTCGTGGCTCATGTTCGCCACGAACTTGCTCTTGAGCTGTCCCGATGCCTTCGCAGCATCGAGGGATGCCCGGATTGCATCGGCTCTGGCCACATCCTTGTCAATGTTCCGCGCCATGCCCATGATGATATGGTCACCTTCTTCGGTCACGCTGCCGACGAAGCGGACCTCCAGCCAATGGAACTTGTCTGGAGCATAGCGGACCCTGACCTTGGCAGAATAAGGGATTCCAGACCCGTCATCCACCTTGTCAAGGCAGGACATCACGGACTCGCGGTCTTCCTCGAAAAGATTGCTGAAAGAGTCCCTTATAGAGGTATTCTGGCTGACCCCAAACAGGTTGAACCAAGGGTCGGTCGAGAAGAGCATCTTGCGGTCGGGGCCAAATTCGACTACGCCGACGCCGATCTGATTCATCGAGAATACGAAGCTGTCGGACAAGTACGAGAGGCGGTTCCTCTCTTTCTCAAGCCTTGTGCAGTCAATGAGGATGAGAAGGTATCTCCCCGGCTTGCCTTCGTTCGCTACAGGATAGAAGATCACGCGGTACGACGTACCGGACGCCTTAAGATTGACGGTTTTCTCAAAGCTATCCCGTACTGGGGAGCCGGCGATGGCCGACTCGGACACCAAGCCATTCTCAAAGCAGTTCGATTCAAGCCCCCAGAATTCAGGATTTGCCTTGAAGAGGCGAAGGGCTGAAGGAGTCGCCTTCAAGACCTTGCCGTCAGAAGCATACTGGACGAGCGGGATGGGCATATTGTTATAGATGAGCATGGAGTGCTCGTAAAGGTTCTTGAACTTGGAGATCAGCTTCCTTGACCGTGTGCGGTTCACGTCGGCAAACACGAATGCGGCGATGATCACCAGAGTTGCAGCGATGAAGAGCACTATTATGAAAATAAGGACTATGTAACGCCTGAAGAAGCTTTCAGGGGCATTGTAGTAGGAGGCTGTCCTGGAGAAGTCGGACTTGCTGAATGCCCTGTCCAATCCGTAGTCGTGGAGGCAGGTGCCGTTAATCTTGCAAACGTTGTCCTGGAGCGTCACGTTACCTAAGGCAGGAGCCTCGGAGCCGAGCATCTTTGCCGCAGCTTCGGCTACAGCCTTCGAGACCGCCCCACAATCGACCTTCAATCCCCCCAGGGAATTCACATCAGCCGGTCCGCAATCCGTCACTGTAAAGTAAGGCTTTGAAGGAGAGGCAAATTCCTTATTCCCAAGGAAAGAGTAGCTTTCCCGCATCATCACGACTCCGTCCTCGGAACATTTCCGAAGGGAATCTGCCAGTTCCCTGTCGTACATCGAGCCACGCCTGACGCTTTCTATTTTCAACGACCCGAAATTCTCAGCCGCCTCGTACCGGAGATGGCGTATGTCGTATTCATCGGCAATGCTCTTTTCAGAGTAGTAATAAATCGTTGAGACCTCTGGATACAGGCTCTTAATGAGGCGCAGATTCGAATAATAGTCGGTTTTCTGAATGACGGAGAAAAGCTTGCCGCAGTCTTCCGCATCAAGTCCGGAAGAGGACACAGGCTCAAGATCCACATCGTTGAAAGTGCTTCCACCTTCATAATAGCTAGTCAACGAGACTGGTATGGAGTCAGGGACATCGCAGAGCACTATCGGTATGTCCGCCCATTCGGGATGATTCATGCTCTTGTACTCAAGCCAGGCCTCTGCCCCCACGAATATCAGTAAAGAAGGATTCCGGCCTAGCATTGAGATGTCTTCAACCATGCTGTATGCGATGACTTGAGGCAGATTAAGTTCTTCCGGCTCTGAGAAATCGAGACTGACCGTCACGCCCGGCACATCCCTGCGGATGAGGTCCGCGATAGTGCTTGAAAGAAATCTTTCATAGGCGAAGTCGCCATTCACTTCGATAAGGACTAGCCTGTCAGGACTTTTGGAAACTGCGGCACCGCTGCGGGGAACTTGAGCTCCGACAGGGAAAACCGAAATAGTCATGGCCGCCAGCAACAGGGCAAAGCATATAGGCTTCAAGCTTCTCATACACTAACCACACAAATTTAAGGTATTTCATTTAAAATTCCTACATTTGCGCCAATTATTCTTTAAAAAACGCTTTAATGAAAATTTCTCACATAGAACATCTCGGAATTGCGGTAAAGTCTCTTGACGAGGCAATTCCGTATTATGAAAAGATTCTCGGGCTCAAGTGCCATGCCATTGAAGAAGTTCCTGACCAGAAAGTCAAGACCGCATTTTTCAAGGTCGGCGCCACCAAGATAGAGCTTCTCGAAGGGACGGATCCTGAAAGTTCAGTCAGCAAATTCATAGAAAAGCGCGGCGAAGGCATCCATCACATTGCATTCGCCATCGAGGACGGAGTCCAGGACGCACTCGACGAAGTGTCTGAAAAGGGAGTCCAGGTGATCGACAAGGCTCCACGCAAAGGTGCCGAAGGCCTTCAGATTGCCTTTCTCCATCCGAAATCCACTCACGGCGTTCTCACCGAGTTCTGCGAGAAACCGAAAGAAAACCAATAATAAATCATACATACAGTTCATAATATGAGCCAGCAAACAGATCATATCAAAGCCCTTGTAGAAAAAAGGGAACAAGCTTCTCTTGGCGGCGGCCAATCGGCCATCGACAAGCAGCACCAGAAAGGCAAGTACACTGCTCGCGAAAGAATCGCGATGCTATTGGACGAAGGTAGCTTCGAAGAGTTCGACATGTTCGTGACCCATCGCTGCACCAACTTCGGAATGCAGGACAAGACTTATCTCGGAGACGGGGTCGTAACAGGTTACGGCACGGTCAACGGACGCATTGTCTATGTTTTCGCTCAAGATTTCACAGTTGCGGGAGGTTCTCTCTCTGAAACCATGTCCCAGAAAATATGCAAGGTGCTTGACAAGGCAATGCTGGTTGGCGCTCCGGTCATCGGAATCAACGACTCCGGCGGAGCCAGGATCCAGGAAGGCGTCAACGCCCTCGCTGGCTATGGCGAAATCTTCGAAAGGAACATCCTCGCCTCAGGCGTCGTTCCCCAGATTTCAGCGATGTTCGGTCCTTGCGCAGGCGGCGCAGTCTATTCTCCTGCCCTGACGGACTTCAACATCATGTGCCGCAACACAAGCTACATGTTCCTCACCGGCCCTTCAGTCGTCAAGTCCGTAACCGGCGAGGACGTGAATGAAGAGACTCTGGGCGGAACCGACGTCCACGCTTCAAAGAGCGGCGTCGCCCATTTCGCAGTCGACAGCGAGGAGGAAGGCGTAGCCCTCATCCGCGAACTTCTCGGCTATCTTCCACAGAACAATATGGAGGAACCTCCTTACGTACCTACCAACGATCCTATCGACCGCAGCGAGGACTTCCTGAACCAGATACTTCCGGACAATCCCAACAAGCCTTACGACATGTACGGCGTCATCGGCGCCATCGTCGACGACGGCAAGTTCCTCGAAGTCCACAAGGATTACGCCAGAAACCTCATCGTCGGCTTCGCACGATTCGGCGGCACTTCAGTCGGAATCGTCGCAAACCAGCCGCAGGTTATGGCAGGCGTGCTCGACATCAACTCTTCACGCAAGGGAGCAAGGTTCGTCCGCTTCTGCGACGCCTTCAACATCCCTCTGGTCACATTGGTCGATGTCCCGGGCTTCCTCCCTGGCACTCAGCAGGAATACGGCGGAGTCATCGTCAACGGAGCAAAGCTTCTCTACGCTTATGGCGAAGCCACCGTTCCAAAAGTCACAGTCACATTGAGAAAGGCTTACGGCGGAGCTTACATCGTAATGAGCAGCAAGCACCTGCGCAGCGACATAAACTATGCTTGGCCTTCCACCGAAATCGCCGTAATGGGCCCTTCGGGAGCTACCAACATCCTTTACAAGAAAGACCTTGCAGAAGCTGAGAAGCCGGAAGAGGTCCGCGCAGCAAAGGAGCAGGAATACAGAGAGATGTTCGCAAATCCTTACTATGCAGCCAAATTCGGCTACATCGACGACGTCATCGAACCAAGGAATACACGTTTCCGCATCATCCGCGCCCTCGAGCAGCTCTCGACCAAGAAGCAGAGCATACCTGCAAAGAAGCACGACAATCTCCCTATGTAATTTTTCTGAGAGATGAACAAGAAAAGAATAATACTTGCCCTCGTCCTGTCCTTTGCAGTGACCTTAGGCTTCGCCCAGAACAGCAACGACATGCGTCTGAACGAACTGATGGTCTACAACACTCAGGACATGACGGACGACTATGGCGAGCACTGCGGGTGGATTGAGCTCTTCAATTCATCCTATGGAGCCGTCAATATGGGAGGCTGCTACTTCAGCAACGACCCTTCGAACCTGATGATGAACCAGATTCCGAAAGGTGACGTCAAGACATTGGTGCAGCCTCGCCAGACTGCCGTCTTCTTTGCCGACGGCCAGGGATTCAGGGGCACGTTCCATCTGAATTTCAAGATTGAACCGGGCCAGGAGATATTCCTCGTACTCGGCGACGGCCATACGATAGTCGACCGCATCAAGGTTCCTGACCAGATCGACACCAACAGGTCATACGGCAGGATAACAGACGGGATAGGCCCTATCAACGGCGACGCTTCCTATTGGAAAATCCAGGACCATCCTTCTCCGGGAACTACCGTCTACCAGGAAAAGTTCGAGACCAAGAGCCAGCACATGGCCAAGGTCGACCCTTACGGCTGGATTATGGCAATCACTGCAATGAGCGTAGTATTCATAGCATTGGTCATCCTTTACCTCTGCTTCAAGGAAATAGGCAACATCTCCAAGAAGAAGATGCGCAAGGCAGCAGTCAAGACTCCGGCAGGAAAAGCCGCAGCCGAGGCAGACGAAAAGGCCGTGCTCTCTGCAGAAACCTGCGCTGCAATCGCCATGGCGCTGGAACTTTACAAGGAAGAGAATGAAGCTCACGACCAGGAGAGCTTCGTCGTGACAATGCAGCACACAGACCGTTCATACTCACCTTGGAGTGCCAAGATCTATACTCTCCGTCAGACTCCGGAAACCAACAAGAAAAAACGTTAAATCATCATGAAAGAATATAAGCTTAAAATAAACGGCAACGACTACGATGTTGCCATTCAGGAAGTTGAAGCTAATTCCGCCACAGTGGAAGTGAACGGGACTCCCTTCAATGTGGAGTTTGCTGAGCCCATCGTAAAGGCAACGGCTCCAAAGATCCAAGTAATCAACGCTCCGGCTGCCGCTCCTAAGCAGGCAGGAGCCGCTCCTGCACAAAAGGTGAGCGCATCTTCGGCTGCCGCCACTTCAGGCGAAGAGAAGAAAGTCGTTTCACCTCTGCCTGGCGTCATCCTTAACGTCAAGTGCAAGGACGGGGATTCGGTGAAGAAGGGACAGTGCCTGATGGTGCTTGAAGCGATGAAGATGGAAAACAACATTGAGGCTCCAGTCGATGGAACCGTCACACTTAAAGTTGCGAAAGGCGATTCCGTTCTTGAAGGAGCGGTTCTCGCAACCATCAAATAGTCCGACGCCATGGAGAACATCGTCAGTAACCTTAAACAATTCTGGCAGTATACGGGCTTTGCCAACTGCAATTATCAGTATCTTCTGATGATTGCCATCGGCATCCTGTTCATATACCTCGCCATCAAGCACGAGTGGGAGCCGCTGCTGCTCGTTCCGATCGGATTCGGAATCATCGTCGGCAACATCCCTCTTTTCCAAGGCCTCAATGTAGGCGTATATGAGCAAGGGTCGGTACTGAACGTACTTTACCAAGGCGTCAAGCAAGGATTCTATCCTCCTTTGATCTTCCTCGGCATCGGAGCCATGACCGACTTCTCTGCCCTCATCTCGAACCCAAAGCTGCTCCTTGTCGGAGCCGCCTGCCAGTTCGGAATCTTCGGAGCATACTCCCTGGCACTTCTTCTCGGATTCTCACCTGCTGAGGCGGGAGCCATCGGAATCATCGGAGGCGCTGACGGCCCTACCGCCATCTTCCTTTCAGGCAAGCTTGCTCCAGACCTTCTCGGCGCCATCGCCGTTTCGGCTTACTCCTATATGGCACTCGTACCTGTCATCCAGCCACCAGTAATGCGACTCTTCACGACCAAGAAGGAAAGGGTCATGAGAATGAAACCGCCTCGCGCCGTTTCACAGACCGAAAAGCAAATCTTCCCTATAGTCGGGTTCCTGCTCACAGCATTCATCGTACCTTCAGCACTTCCACTGCTCGGCATGCTCTTCTTCGGCAACCTGCTTAAGGAAAGCGGCGTTACCCGTCGTCTTGCACAGACAGCCGCCGGTCCTCTGATCGACGTCGTCACCACCCTCATCGGCCTCACCGTCGGTGCATCCACACAGGCAGACAAGTTCCTGCAGATGACTTCAGTAAAGATATTCGCTCTCGGCGCCTGCTCATTCTTCATCGCAACCGCCGCCGGAGTGCTCTTCGTGAAGTTCTTCAACCTCTTCCTCAAGGAAGGGAACAAGATCAATCCTCTCATCGGCAACGCAGGCGTTTCAGCCGTTCCGGACTCAGCGCGCGTTTCCAACATCGAAGGGTTGAAATACGACCCGAGCAACTACCTGCTCATGCACGCCATGGGACCTAACGTCGCAGGCGTCATCGGCAGCGCGGTCGCCGCAGGCATCCTTCTCGCATTCCTTTCATAATTTCGAGAACACCTAACATTTAAGAGGGCTGCCAGCCAAGGCCGCCCTCTTTTTTTTATATTTGCACGATATGAATTTCAAGGACAAAATATGGATACTGGACGGCGCCATGGGCACAATGCTCCAGAAGAGCGCTCCGGCCGAAGGCTGGGGCGTGCCTGTCAACGACATGCTGAACGTATTCAGGCCAGATGCGGTCGAAGCCGTCCACAGAGCCTACATCGACGCCGGAGCCGACATCATAGAGACTAACACCTTCAATGCCACTAGCATCTCTCTGACACCTTACGGAGCGCAACAATGGGGCTACCAGATCAACCTGACCGGAGCCAGGATCGCCCGCAGCGCCGCCGACTGGGAGGAACACACTGAAGACGACGTAAAGGGCGGCATACTGAGAATCAGGAAGCCGCGCAGCCGCAAAGTCTGGGTGGCAGGCAGCATGGGACCGACAGCCAAGTCGCTCTCCATCTCCCCAAAAGCCGACAACCCAGAATTCCGCGAGACCGACTTCGACTCCATGGCACAAGCTTACGCCATCCAAGCTGAAGGGCTCATCACGGGCGGTGCCGACTTTCTCCTGGTCGAGACCGTATTCGACGGGCTAAACCTCAAGGCAGCGCTTTACGGCATCAGCAAGGCCGTCTGGAAAATGCGCAACGAAGGCAAGCCGGTCCCCGACATTCCGGTAATGATCTCCCTGACTCTGACAGGCAAGGGAGGAAGGACCCTGACGGGCCAGACGGTCGAATCAATGTTCCGCGCGACAAAGGATTGCTGCAGCCTGCTTTCATTCGGGCTGAACTGCTCATTCGGAGCGGAAGAGATGATAGGAAATCTCCGCGAGCTGAAAGACCTCCCCTGCCCCGTTTCAGTCTATCCGAACGCCGGACTTCCCGACGTGGACGGGAAATACGACGAGACGCCCGAATTCTTTGCCGGCTGCATCAGGAGGATGGCTGAGGAAGGGCTCGTGAACATAGCCGGCGGCTGCTGCGGCACCACGCCTGAACATATCCGAGCCGCCGCCGAAGCCGTCAAGGACATAAAGCCAAGAGAAATTCCTGAACTACACGAACATATCCTATATGTAAGCGGACTCGACACCGTGATGGTCGACAGAGATAAAGCGAACTTCATCAACGTCGGCGAACGCGCCAACGTCAACGGCAGCAAGAAATTCGCAAAGTGCATCGAAGCGCACGACTTCGCATCGGCAGCCGGCATAGCCCGCAAGGAGGTCGAGGACGGCGCATCGATGATCGACATCAACACCGACGATGCGATGATAGACAGCGCAGCTGAAATGCAGGCTTACGTCCGCACCATCGAAAGCGACCCCTACATCGCCAGAGTCCCGCTGATGATCGACTCGTCAGACTGGAACACCCTGGTGGCTGGGTTGAAGAACGCACCGGGCAAATCGATAGCGAATTCCATCTCGCTCCGCGACGGAGAAGAAGATTTCCTCAGAAAGGCCTCCGAGCTGAAAAGGCTCGGCGCCGCGGCAGTCGTCATGGCATTCGACGAGAAAGGACAGGCCGTCACATTCGACAGAAAGACAGAGATATGCTCCAGAGCCTACGACCTTCTCACACAGAAGGCGGGCTTCGCCCCGGAAGACATCATATTCGACCCCAACATTCTCCCCGCAGGCACAGGCGTGGCCGAACAGGCAGCCGTCGGAATCGACTACATAAAAGCCATCGGCTGGATAAAGAAGAACCTGAAGGGAGCCCGCACCTCCGGCGGGGTATCCAACCTTTCCTTCGCCTTCCGAGGCAACGACAAAGTGCGCGAGGCCATGCACAGCGTATTCCTATACTACGCCATCCGAGAGGGCCTCGACATGGCCATAGTGAATCCTGCAATGCTCCAGCCTTACGACGAACTCGATCCTGAGCTCAGAAAGGCCGCCGAGGAGGTGGTGCTTAACTCCGACCGGGCAGCCACAGACAGGCTCAGCGCCCTAGCTGCCAAATACGCTGCATCGGACAATGCCGCCTCCGGCGAGAATCCGCAGGCCCAGCCTTCCTGGCGGGACGCAGATCCCGGCGAGAGGCTGCAGCAGGCACTTCTCAGAGGCGACGGCACAATGCTCGAACAGGACCTGAAGGAAGCATTGGATCTATACGGAAACCCGCTCAAAGTGGTGGAAGGACCTCTGATGGACGGCATGGGACGAGTAGGAAGGCTGTTCGCCGAAGGCAAGATGTTCCTGCCTCAGGTCATAAGGTCAGCAAGGATAATGAAGGAGGCGACTGCCATCCTCCAGCCTGCCATTGAAGCCGTGAAGAACGGCTCGGAATCGGACAGGAAAATGCCCGTGATGGTGATCGCCACAGCCAAGGGCGACGTCCACGACATAGGCAAGAACATTTGCGACATAGTCCTGAAATGCAATAATATAGATGTGCGAGACCTGGGCGTGATGGTGGAGAATGGAGCCATCGTTGCGGCCGCGCGTGAAAGCGGAGCCGACTACATCGCGATAAGCGGTCTGGTAACGCCTTCCCTCAAGCATTTCGAAGAGCTGTGCAAGCTGATGGAGGCAGAAAGGATGAAGCAGCCGCTGTTCGTCGGCGGCGCAGCGGCCTCTGCATTGCATACGGCCGTCAAGCTTGCTCCTCTCTACAGCGGACCAGTGGCCTACACAGCCGATGCCTCGAAGTTTGCAGCCGAAGTCAACTCATTCACAGCCGATCCCGAAGCGGCAGCTTTGCGCTGGAAAGAGCAGAACGGCAAGATAAGGGAGATATACCTTCAGAAGCAGGCCCGCGACGAATACTCATCCACATTCCTCAGCCTCGAAGAGGCCCGCAGCCACGCTCCGAAATACTCTGCCGAAAGCTTTGTCCAGCCCATCGGTTACGGCGACAGCAACCTGAGAGCCAAGGGAATAGGCATTAAGAACCTCATACCTCACATCGACTGGCAGATGCTCCTCGCCTTCTGGGGCTTCAAGGGCAGGTACCCGGAGATGGCATACAGCAATCAGGAAGCCGAGAAATGCTTCGGATACGCCCAGAAAACCCTCTCCGAGATTCTCGAGAAGGACAGCGTCCGCATCGACATTTTCTGCAGGTTCTTCGACTCCCAGAGCCGGAACGAGGACATGATCCTCTCCGTTCCAAACGGTACCGTGACCTTTACAATGCCACGCGCGACATCAGTCAGGTCCGAATTCCTCTGTATCGCCGATTTCCTGCCCTCGGTCGAGTCGGGAAAACATTCCGCCACAGGGCTGTTCGCAGTCAAGGTGGAAGACCTGGAAAAGCCTGCCGGACCCGAAGAGGCGAAAAGCTACGATTTCCTGATGCGATCGGCATTGTGCGCAAGGCTGGCTGAAGCAGGAGCAGAATGGCTCCGGCAGGCGGTCGCGCCCGAAGGCACGAACATCATCACGCCGGCGTTCGGCTACGCCTGCTCGCCCGACCACTCAATGAAGAGAACGGCCCTCGGTCTCATCGACCCGGACGGGGAACTGGGCATAAGACTGACGGAATCCTTCGCCATGATTCCAGAAACCTCAGTCTGCGGAATGGTGATCGCCCATCCTTCAGCGAAATATTTTACAATCGAAAAGCCATCATTATGAAGATAATAGACATCATCAACTCGAAGCGGCAATTCCCTTCGCTTGAACTCGTCCCGCCGCTCAAGGGCACCGACATAAGAAAGCTGTATTCGAACATAGAGCAGCTCATGGAGTTCAAGCCTCCATATATCAACGTGACATGCCACGCCGATGAAGTTGAATACCACGAAAATCCGGACGGCACCATCTCGAGGCGCACAATCACGAAGAGACCGGGGACAGTGGCCATCGCGGCGGCGATAATGAAGCATTTCGACGTGGAAGTCGTGCCCCACATCATCTGCGGCGGACAAAGCAAATGGCAGATAGAAAATGAGTTGCTCGACTTGAACTTCTTGGAAATCAATAATGTGATGGCACTGCGCGGAGAAGTTCCCACCGATGCCAAGCAGTTTCAGCCAGTACGCGACGGATGGGCCCACGCATCCGACCTGGTAGCCCAGATTTCCGAGCTGAACAAAGGAAAATATCTCGACGAAGGTCTGAAGGACCCCATCCCGACAAATTTTTGCATTGGAGTCGGAGGTTATCCAGAAAAGCATGTGGAAGCTCCTAATTTCGAGACGGACATCCGTAACCTGAAGAAAAAGGTCGACGCCGGTGCCGACTACATGATCACGCAGATGTTCTTCGACAACGCGTCGTATTTCAGTTTCGTGGCGATGTGCAGGAAAGCCGGAATCAGCGTGCCAATTATTCCGGGGCTCAAGCCCCTCTCGACTGCGAAGCAGTTGGAAATGCTTCCGAAGAGCTTTTCAATCGACATACCGGAGCCCCTCGCGTCGGAAATCCGAAAGTGCGACACCCCCGAAAAAGCCTACGAATGTGGGGTAGAGTGGTGCGTAGCCCAGAGTCGGGAATTGCTTTCGAATGGTGTTCCGGCAATACATTATTATACGATGGGAAAGGCGGAAAATGTGAAAGCCGTCCTTCGGGAAGTATTTTGATCGGGAAATAATGGTTTATTTTTCATCTATATTCGACCAAAAACGGGAACAAAATCTATATAGATTAAGCAATTTATTTCATAAATTTGCGAATTGATTAAAAAAATAATTCTAAAAACTAATTTCTAGATCCGTTATGCCAGATAAATTGCAGGAACTTACAGACAAGCTCTACCAGGAAGGTCTGATGAAGGGAAAACAGGAAGCCGAGGAAGTGGCTCAGAAAGCCAAGGAAAAGGCCGAAAGAATCATTGCCGAAGCTAACGAGAAGGCTGCAAAGATCGTCTCCGACGCTGAAAAGCAGGCTGATGATCTCAAGCAGCGTACTGCCAACGACGTCAAGATGGCCTCCACACAAACCATTTCAGCTCTCAAGCAGAAAATCGAGGCTGAATTCCTCAACAAGGCCGTTGCCGTTCCGGTTAAGGAAGCCATGAACGACACTGAATTCATTAAGAGTCTGATAGACAAAGTAGTAACTGCGTTCAAGGATAAAGGAGAGGCTTCTCTAGACGTAATTCTTCCAGACAAGTTCAAGGACGAACTCGATTCCTATCTCAAGAACGAAATTTCAAAGAAATTCGGCGCCACCATTAACGTCCGCTACGACCGCGAAACAGGAAGCGGCTTCAAGATTGGCCCAAAGGACGGCGGATATTTCATCAGCTTCACGGAAGGCGAATTCGAGAAAATCGTTTCCGAATATCTTCGTCCCGCCACCAGGAAACTCCTATTCAAATAATTGTGAAAGGTAATGGATAATTACCCCTTCATTATCGGCGGGCTGCCGACCCTGACTGCCGATTTCGAAGTCCAGAACTTCAGCTACGACAAGCTGCGCGAGGAGATTTGCTCGTTCATGTCGCCTAAGGACGTCGAACTCGTCGAATTCATGGAATACGGCTTTGACGAGGACCATCTGAACGACCACTTCTACGCTCTCTGCGAAAGGAAGAGCGACAGGTTCGTCCGCGAGTATTTCGCCTTCGACCGCAAGGTGCGCAACGAAAAGGTTGCCTTCATCGAAAGGAAGCCTACCGAAGACGATTCAGACTTGAAGAAGACCGTCCTGGCCGTCTTCGCCGAAAGGAACATCATCGAGCGAGAGCGAAAGCTTGACGCCCTTTACTGGTCTCAGATCGAGGAAATCGTATGTTACGACATCCTCGACATGGACGTCATCCTAGCATTTCTCGCCAAGTCACGCATAGTCGAGCGCTGGTGCCGCCTCGACAAGGCCAAGGGCGCCGAATTCCTCGCCAAGCTTGTGACCGAGGTCCGCGGGACATTCCATGGAGTCAAATACGAAGAATAATCTCATCAGAACAAAAAATAACTCAATATGAAAAGTACAGGTATCGTAAAAGGAATCGTTTCCAACCTCGTCACCGTCGACTTTACGGGGCACGTTGCCGAAAACGAAATCTGCTACATCGATCTGAACGGAGTGAAGCTTATGGCTGAAGTCATAAAGGTGAACGGCAGCCACGCCTTCGTTCAGGTCTATGAAAGCACGCGCGGCCTCAAGGTGGGCAATACCGTGGAATTCGAAGGATACATGCTCGAAGTTTCACTCGGCCCGGGGCTGCTGTCCAGCATCTACGACGGACTCCAGAACAATCTGGCCACGATGACGGACGTTTACCTAAAGCGCGGAGAATACACTCCTGCGCTGGACTCTGAAAAGAAATGGGACTTCACACCTTTAGCGAAGCCGGGCGACACAGTCGAGGCTTCGGACTGGCTCGGAGAAGTCAAGGAAGGATGGCTCCCTCACAAGATCATGGTGCCTTTCTCCTTCAAGGGCAAGTTCACAGTAAAGTCGGTAGCCCCTTACGGAAGCTACACCATCCAAGACACCATCGCAGTACTTACGAACGAGAAGGGTGACGACCGCGAAGTCACCATGATGCAGAAATGGCCTGTAAAGGTCGCCATCGGAGGTTACTCTGAAAAGCCAAGGCCTTCACGCGTCCTTGAAACAGGAATGCGCACCATAGACACCATGAACCCTATCGCAGAAGGCGGCACAGGATTCATTCCCGGGCCTTTCGGCTGCGGCAAGACGGTTCTCCAGCACGCCATTGCACAGCACTCCGACGCTGAAATCATAGTCATGGCAGCCTGCGGCGAGCGCGCAAACGAGGTCGTAGAAATCTTCACCGAATTTCCTCAGCTCATCGACGCCCACACCGGACGTCACCTGATGGAACGCACCACCATAGTCTGCAACACATCCAACATGCCGGTCGCAGCCCGCGAGGCATCCGTCTATACGGCAATGACCATCTGCGAATATTATCGCCAGATGGGAATGAAGGTACTGCTCCTTGCGGACTCCACTTCCCGCTGGGCTCAGGCATTGCGCGAAATGTCGAACCGCATGGAGGAACTTCCAGGAGCCGACGCATTCCCCGTCGACCTTTCCGCCATCATTTCCGGATTCTACGCCCGCGCAGGCATCGTAAAGCTTCATAACGGCAAGACCGGTTCCATCACTTTCATCGGGACCGTCTCCCCTGCCGGCGGAAACTTGAAGGAACCTGTCACCGAATCCACGAAGAAGGCTGCTCGCTGCTTCTACGCTCTCGCCCAAAGCCGCGCAGACAAGAAGCGCTATCCTGCAGTCGACCCGGTGGACTCCTACTCCAAATATCTGGAATATCCTGAAGTATGCGAGTACCTGAATACTAAATTCGACAAGGAATGGACTGCAAAGGTCAACGAAGCGAAGACAATAATACGCAGAGGTAAAGAAATTTACGAACAAATCAACATCCTCGGCGACGACGGCGTCCCTATCAGCTACCACGAAATGTACTGGAAGAGCGAACTTATCGACTTCATCATCCTCCAGCAGGACGCATTCGACGCCATCGACGGCCTCTCTTCCATCGAACGTCAGGAATACATGCTGAGCCTCGTCCTCGATGTCTGCCACAAGCACTACGACTTCAAGAATTTCGAGGAGTGCTCCAAAAAGTTCAAGGAAATCATCAACGTGATGAGGCAAATGAACTTCTCCGAATTCAAGAGCGACGATTTCAACAAGTATCACGCACAACTTAAATCAATGACCGGCAATGAATAACGCATTTCAAAAGACTTACACTAAGCTTGAGGCCATAACAAAGGCTACCGTTACCCTGCACGCCGACGGCGTACAGAACGACGAACTTGCCAAGGTTGCAGGAAGGCTCGCACAGGTCGTTAAGATCAAGGAAAATCTTGTCACATTGCAGGTTTTCGCCGGCACTGAAGGCATCCCGACCAACGCAGAAGTCGAATTCCTAGGCGAACCTCCTTCACTTAACGTTAGCGACGAGCTTGCAGGACGCTTCTTCAACGCCTACGGCGACCCTATCGACGGCGGTCCAAGAGTGGAAGGAGAACACCGCTTCATCGGCGGCCCGTCAGTGAACCCTTACAAGAGAAAGCAGCCGTCCGAGCTGATTCCTACCGGAATCGCCGGCATCGACTTGAACAATACCCTTGTTTCTGGACAGAAGATTCCTTTCTTCGCCGACCCTGACCAGCCATATAATCAGGTAATGGCACAAGTCGCACTGCGTGCCGACGTCGACAAGATCATTCTCGGAGGCATGGGACTTTCAAACGACGACTACCTTTACTTCAAGCAGGAGTTCGAGGGTGCCGGAGCATTGAACAAGATCATCAGCTTCGTGAACACCACCGAACAGCCACCTGTAGAACGTCTGCTCATCCCGGACATGGCCCTCTGCGCTGCCGAGTATTTCGCATACGACAAGAACCAGAAAGTCCTCGTCCTGCTTACGGACATGACCCTCTATGCCGATGCGCTCTCCATCGTCTCAAACCGCATGGACCAGATTCCTTCAAAGGATTCCATGCCGGGCTCGCTCTACAGCGACCTCGCCAAGATCTATGAAAAGGCCGTGCAGTTCCCTGAAGGCGGTTCCATCACCATCATCGCCGTCACCACCCTTAACGAAGGCGACATCACCCACGCCATCCCTGACAACACCGGATACATCACCGAAGGACAGCTCTTCCTCCGCTACGACACCGACACCGGAAAGGTCATCATCGACCCGTTCCGTTCCCTGTCGCGTCTGAAGCAGAACGTCATCGGCAAGAAGACCCGCGAGGACCACGGACAGGTAATGAACACAGGCGTCCGCCTTTACGCCGACGCAGCCAACGCCAAGACCAAGATGGAGAACGGATTCGACCTTTCCGACTACGACAAGCGCTGCCTGGAGTTCGCCAAGGACTACTCCAACAAGCTGCTCGCCATCGACGTGAACATAACCATCGACGAGATGCTCGACACCGGTTGGGCACTTTTCGAAAAATACTTCACTCCTGCCGAAACCGGTATCAAGCAGAAGTTCATCGACAAATACTGGAAGAAATAACATAAAATGGCTATCAAATTCCAATTTAACAAGACATCGCTGAATGAACTCAACAAGCAGTTGAAGGTTCGCCAGCGCACTTTGCCTACGCTGAAAAGCAAGGAGTCGGCTCTGCGCTATGAGGTAAAGAAGGCAAAGACGCGCTCTGTACAGCTGGTGCAGGAATTGGATGCCGCTCAGAAATCTTACGATTACCTTTCGGGTCTCTGGAACGAATTCGAACCGGGCCTTATCGCGATAAAGGATGTCGAGCTTCAGACCGTCAAGGTCGCCGGCGTGAAGACTCCGGAGCTCAAGAACATCATCTACGAGGTGAAGCCTTTCAATGTATTCAAGAAGCCTTTGTGGTACAGCGACGGATTGGAGATACTCAAGTCCCTCGCCCGCCTGGGCATCGAATCGGAAGTCTACACTGAAAAGAGCCGCGTCCTGGAAGGACAGCGCAAGAAGACCACGCAGAAGGTAAATCTTTATGAAAAGGTCCAGATACCGGGTTATCAGGATGCTATCCTGAAAATCAAGAGGTATATGGAAGACGAGGAGAATCTGAGCAAGGCAGCCAGCAAGATCGTGAAGGAAAGACACCAGCTCGAAGAGGAAGATGAAGCGAAGGCCAACGCAACCAAAGAGGAGGTCACACAATGGTAAGGAAAATGACAAAATACTCCTTCATCGTCTACAAGAACGATGAGGATGCTTTCTTCGACAAGCTCAAGGAGCTCGGAGTGATGGACATCACCCGTGCACCGCGCGCTTTCGACGCCAAGTCCCACACCATGTTCGACGACTCCCGCCGCTTCAAGGATGCCGAACGCACACTGAAAGCTGTGGCCAAGAAGAACGAAGGAGCAGAAATTCCACACTTGGAATGTCCTTCCAGCGCCCTTCTGAAGACAGTCGAATCCCTCACCAACGAGCAGGAGAGCCTGAACACACGCCGCTCAGCCACCGTCGCTGCCATCAAGGAAGCTTCCCCTTGGGGTGATTTCCACCCCGAAGACATCGACCGGCTTGACGAGATGGGCATCGTGCTTCACTCCTATGTGATGAAGGATACGGATTATGCCAAGCTTGGCATTGCCTCCAAGTACCCTTCCGAGGTTATGAATACTGTGACCGGACACAGCTACATCATTGTAGCTTCCAGGAAAGGCGAGCCTTACAGCTTCCCTGTAGCCGAAACGGCAATGCCCGCACGCACTCCTCACGAGCTCGAAATGGAGCTTGCTACCATCGAGGGCGAACAGAAGGATGTCGACATGCAGCTTCTTGCACTTTCAGCAAGAGTCGACGAGCTTGAAGCTCAGAGAGTCGAGCTGATGAAAGGTTTCGACCTTTATGCGGCGATAGCCGGTTCCAAGAAGGCTGCCGAAGGCTCACTTACCGTTTACGAAGGCTTCGCCCCTACAGACGACGACCAAAAAGTCCAGGAAGCCCTCGAAGACATGGACTGCTATTACGAGCACCGCCCTGCCATAGCTGAAGACAATCCTCCCGTCGAGCTCAAGAACAATGGCTTCGCCAAGCTGTTCGAGCCTATCACAAAGATGTACATGCTCCCGAAATATGACCAGGATCTCGATCTGACGCCATATTTCGCTCCTTTCTATATGCTTTTCTTTGGAATCTGTCTCGGAGACATTGGTTATGGTCTGGTACTTCTGTGCGCAGGACTGTTCATGACATTCAAGATGAAGTCCATGAAGGAATACGGAAAGCTCGTCATCCTGCTCGGAATTGGCGCCATGATCATGCCTATCCTTACCGGATCCGCTTTCGGCGCAAACCTTTATGAAGTATTCCCGAACCTGCATATCCCTCACCTGCCATTGTCCAATATGTCGCTCTTCTGGTTCGCCATCCTTTTCGGCGTATTCCAGATCCTTTTCGGCAGGCTTATCGCAGTAGTATATTCCTTTACCAAGGGAGACTGGCAGGGAGCCCTCTCCACTCTTGGCTGGGTATTCGTGATCCTTTGGTGCGTAGTGGCTTATGCAGGCACACAGAATCCAGCTGTCTCGACTGGACCTGTGTTCAACTACATATTCGGCTTTGGAGGCCTGTTTCTCATAGTAGTCTTTTCAAAGCCTGCCAAGAACCTGTTCAAGCGCATCTTCGGAGGAGTCGTCTCCCTGTATGACATTACAGGAGTATTCGGAGACATCCTTTCCTACATCCGCTTGTTCGGTCTTTGTGTCTCCGGAGGCATTCTCGGCATGGTCATCGACAATATGGCGATAAAACTGAATGCCGTCCCTTACGTGGGCTGGCTCTTCATGCTCATTCTGCTGCTGATTGGTCATGCATTCGTGCTTGCTCTCTGCGCCCTGGGGGCCTTCGTCCACCCAATGCGTCTCACATTCGTCGAGTTCTACAAGAACGTCGGCTTCACAGGAGGGGGAAAGCCTTTCCGTCCTCTGGCTAAATAAAGAATAACAAAAACAATCAAAAATACATTATCAAATTTTATGGAACAAGCTTTATTACCTTTACTCTTCGCTTATGTAGGCATGGCCATCATGCTCGCCATGGGTTGCTGTGGAAGTGCCGCCGGAGTCACCATCGTCGGCAACGCCACTCTCGGATCTCTGAGAAAGAATCCCGACATGTATGGACAGGGCCTGATTCTCAGTGCAATTCCTGCTACCCAGGGGCTTTACAGCTTTGCAGGATTCTTCCTGATGCTGAACGCCATCAAGGGACTTACAAGTCCTCTCACCCAATCACAGGGCCTTGCAATGTTTGCAGCCTCCATTTCACTTGGATTCGCAGCATTCTTCTCCGCACGCCGTCAGGCGAGCATCTGCGCAAACGGCGTCACTGAAATCGGCAACGGCCGCGACGTATTCGGAAAGACCCTGATCCTCGCCGTATTCCCTGAACTTTACGCAATTCTTGCCTTCGCAGCTACATTCCTCGCACTTCCTTAACAGAGAAGCGATAAGACATTATAAAAGCCGGACGAATCATTTCGTCCGGCTTTTATATTACCCCGCCCAAAAAGCGCAGAAGCGATCAGCAACTATCTGAACCTGTATTTGAATTCCAAATAGAACCCTCTGCCGAAAGTAGAGAGATGCTTCAGTCTGACAAAATCATCGCTTATGGAAAGGGTCGACGGATTATTCCTGTCAAGAAGGTCCAATCCTTTGATGGCTATGGACCCTTTGCCTTCAGGGCCGAAACCGTACTCAAGTGAGGCATTCAGGACGGAACTGCTGAACGAATGATATCCCCCGGTCGGAAAATAGCATTTATATACGGCTTCGGCCGAAGCGGTGAAATGCTTCAGGAAATTGACCCGGACGGATGCTGTTGAAAATCCGGAAAGGAAATCATAGACCTTGGTGTCGTCACGCTGCTGACGCCCTACATCGATTCTTGAATCCAAAAAAATGTTCACATAATTCGAAAAGCCGCTGATATAGATCAGGTCGAGGGAAGACCGACGGATGTAATTTATATGCATTGCAGCCCCAGAATAAAAAGGCAGCCGGTCGCAGCTGTATTCCAGGGAAGACTTGAAAGTGGAGGAAAGGGCATAAGTGCTGAAATTCAAGGAAGCCCAAATTGTCCTTCCCCCATCGACGTTGACAGGCTCAACTAATTGTGCCCCTTTTAGAGCCGTATAGCCGTATTGGGGAAGATCGGTATCTTCAGAGAAGTAAGTCGTCCTGCGCGCTATTCCGTCGGACCTGGCAATCAGCTTTGCATTGAGTCCCCAGGTGCTGTTCGAAACCACATCCGTGTATTTCGCCTCGAATGAAGCCTGCCTGTCCACGGAAGCCTTCAGGTTTTCGTTTCCGACGGTCAGGAATAAAGGGGATGCATCATTGATCACTTCCCTCAGTTCCTCTACTGACGGAGTCGAGACCATCTCAGCGTAATCGAGAGATAATTTGAGCGGCTCCTTCCTATACGTGATATGAGCCTCGGGATTCAACATCATATAATTATAGTTCCTTGTCCCGTAAGATTCAGGGAACCTTTCCTCCCGGATCTTGCCTATATCTCCGACATTGAGTCCCGCATAGGCGTACAGTCCGTCTGATATCTTGCCATACTGGAATCGGGCATTTATCTTATTATTCAGATTCCGTTGGGTGTAATCGTATGTATTTATCGAATCTGCACGATCAAGAATTTCATCGAACGCTATCCTGGTGGACTTGGATATCTCGAGGGAACCGATGTAAACGGCGCGGAAAGACCATTTCCCGGAAAAAGGATTCAAGAATGTAAGGGAAACGCTCGGGACGTGGGAATAGCTCCCCTTATCCAGGACAAGCCATTGCGGAGATGCTGAGGTGGACAAAGTATCCAGACGGAGTCCACCTCCATTTGCCAGAGCCGCATCATAATTGATGGATACGGATGCACTTCGCTTCCTGAACCGTCCTTTGTATTCAATTCCGACGGAAACTTTACCGTCCGAGTCATTCGTACTTTCTAGGACGGATGTCGATGAAGACATTCCGTCTATGACAGACAGCGAACTGTCAACGACATTGGAAACAAGCCTTGAATAGCTGCCTGACAACTTGAATGAAATGCTGGACTCCTTGCCAACCGGCTTGCCGAACATTCCCGCATAGCTAAGTGCCAAGCTACTCCTGGCATTGATGTTGGAATTATAAGCCATCTTTGAATCATAGGATTCAGTCGGTCCATATATGTCAGAATTAGAGGATTCGTTTCTGCCGTAATCATATTTGAAAGTAAAAGAATTGTCGTAAAAATATTTGCGTGGTTTGGAGTCCGATATCCTGAAATTAGCATTGAGACCCCTTGAAGGCTCTTCAGAGACATTTCCGGATCCGTCTTCGTTCTTTCCAACAGAAAGGGATGCCACAATCTGCGGTTTCCCTTCTTCGAACTTACGGAAAACCGGATTAAAGCCGAAAAGCAGGGACTGAGCATTTTTGGGACCTGAGGACTTGAGCGAGCCAGCCGACATTTGAAGGAGAATCTCCTCCGCCTTGCTTATCGGTTTCTTCGTCTGAACATCGACAACCCTCTCCTTTGTATCGAGAGTGTCGCTCTCTACCATACGTTCATTATCGAAACGGTCATATACCTTGACATTCCGCACATCGTCGCTGTACAGCATCTCCATCGCCGCTTGTATGTTCGTACCGAACAAAGCCGTGCCATTCACAAGAACCTTCGAAACTGGTTCGCCGCGAGCATATATCTTGCCATTTGACACATCTACGCCAGGCAGCCGCTTAAGCAGTTCGCCAAGATTGTCTCCACGCAGCGTCTTGAATGATGAGGCATTATAGACGACCGTATCTCCCCTCATTACCATGGCGACGGATTCTCCGGTTACTATTATTGCGTTGATCGAAGCGACGTCTTCCACCATGTCGGCTTCCAGGATCATCTGATAAGAAGAGAACAGCACTTTACCCGAAAGCGGCCTATAGCCCAGATATGAGACTTCGACCCGGACGCTATCCTTTTGGAAGTAATTGCGAAACATAGCCACGCCGCCGTTGTCCGAGACGGTCCTGACTGTATCACTTCCCGAAGAAAGGAATACGGAGGCGCCGGGCAATGCCGACCGGGTCGCAGAATCCAACACATAGACACAAGCCACATTGGCCGGGCCATCAAATGAAACCTTACTTTTCGAAGATTGTCCAAGGTCAACAATCCGCTGTGCGCAGAGCGGTTGGAACAGGCCCACGACAAAGCAGCCGACCGAAAGAAATCTTTGAAAAGCATTTCTCATCTGTCCTCTTTAGTCAAGAAAATGTCAAGAACCATGAAGAGCGTCATAGCAATTCATCACGATCAGTGGTTTACCTTGCATCGTGACGGAAACCTTGTCATTTTTCCTGATCTGACAATAACACATTGATACATTGATTAGGAAAAAACAGAAAATCAAAAAAAAATTCTTCATATCATCGGCACTCCTCACAGCTGCAGTGGCCGCAGTCCTCGTGTGAACATGAACGTTCACCGTGCAGGCCGTTGGTCAGCTCTTCGTCCGTGGCATCGCGTACGGTCAGGATTTCACCTTCGAAGTTCAACGTCTTGCCGGCCATGGCAGGATTGAAATCCATCGTTACTGAATTTTCGAGAAGGTTGACCTTCACTACCTTGCCTGGGATGACGCCGCCCTGCTGGTTCATCATCCTGATGACGTTGCCAGGTGTAAGGAGGCCTTCCTGCACCTTGTCGTCAACCTCGAAGACGCTCATCGGCAGGTCGATGACTGCCTGAGGGTCCATCTCGCCATAGCCTTCCTTAGGCTCGAGGGTGAACTTGAACTTGTCGCCGACTTCCATACCGGCGATGTTCTCCTCGAACTTCGGGATGAGGTATCCGAGTCCGTATATGAATTCCAAAGGACTTTCCTTTGAAGTCTGGTCAGCGATCTGTCCGTCGACCATCAGTGTGTAGATAAGGCTTACGACCTTCTCGTCTGCAATTTTCATAAAATGTGTGTTAAGTGTGTGATTAAATTCCGTTAAAATCGACGTCTCCGAACATCAGGCAAGGGATCTGCCACTTGGCGCATCTCCTCGGGTCGCTGCCTGCGGCAAGGAATCCGTTCCACAAAGATACGAGATTCCCCGTGACATTCATGCCTGAAACAGGATGGATGACTTCACCTTCTTCGAAATAGAAGCCTTCGATGCCGTAGGAGAAGTCTCCTGTGGCAGTGTCGCAGTTGCCTCCGTTGAAGCCTGTTATGAAGATTCCCTTTTCTGCAGCGCGAAGCATTGATTCCGAGCTCCCTGCAGAACCTCGCGGAAGACCGAAGGAGTCAATGCAAAGCACCGACGGTCCTCCGACAGTCTGCTTCATTCCAAGCTTTTGTGAACAGTAAGTGTCTATGTAATAAGATGCTATCGTCCCCTTGTCGACTATCGTGCGGCAAGTGCAGGCGACCCCTTCGGCATCGAAGGGACGCGACCCGATGATTCCGGGACGCAGCGGATCGTCATAGACGGACATGCTCTCGGAGAACACCTTCTGTCCCAGCTTGTCAAGGAGGAAGGAATTCTGCTGATAGAGCGAATATCCGCTCAATGCCTCCATGACAGGGGAAAGCAGCTTCGAAGCGGCAGCATTTTCCAGAACAGCCGTATACTTGCCTGAAGGAAGCTTGTGGGAGCCCAGACGGCTCACAGCACGTCTCAATGCTTCTTTTCCTATTCCCTGAGGCTTGAAATCCTTTAGCATAAGCGAGCCGTCGAACCAGAATCCCTCCGGTTTCGACGAGCCCTCGCCTTGTATGGAACATTCGGCGCTGATGGAGAACTGGGTCTGTCGAAGCGTCCTGAAAAAGCCGTTGGAATCGGCCAGAGTCATGGAATCGTCCATATCGTCGTATTCCGACTCGATGGAGATCACGCGAGGGTCAGAAACCGCTTCGGTGGCACATTCCAGCACGGTTTCCCTCCTGAAAGCAGAGTCCACGCCTGAAATATGAGCGTCGCATTGTTTCAGGTCGGGCAGTTCGCCCTTAAAGCAGGCAGAAGGGTCAGGCAGGGAGCGGCAGGGGTCCTTCTCCAGAAGCCTGACGACTTCCATGCCTTCCTTGATGAACTGCAACAGGTCGCTGTCAGAGAGCTTGTTGGTCGAAAAGGAGCCATACCTTCCATCGGCGTATATCCGAATCGAAAGCGACGAGCCTTCGGAGCTGAAGATGCTGTCGATATCCTTTCCGCGAGCCTTGAAGGCCGACTGGGCGGCACATTCATACGTTACCGAAGCGCTGTCTGCGCCACAGTCCCTAGCCATCTGAAGCGCCTTCAGAGTTAAATGTGGATTGTCTTTCATTGTTGTACGCCTCCCACCGTAAGCTTCCCGACAAGCACTGACGGCATCCCGCAGGAAACCGGGACATACTGGTCCTTGCCGCAGGTCCAGGCACTGTCGCTTATCTTGCTGTCGGATGCTACCATCCTGATGTCCGCAAGCGCCTGAGGCCCGTTGCCGATGATGTTTATGTTCTTGATAGGAGCCTTAAGCTTCCCGTCCTCGATCAGACGACCGTTGCTTACGAAGAACGTGAAGTCGCCTTCGCCTATCTGCACCTGTCCGTTAGTGAAATTGTCGACGTAGATGCCTTTCTTCACGCTTCTGACGATGTCTTCAAGCGTGCAGTCGCCGTTTTCCATATATGTGCAGCGCATCCTCGGAATCGGGTTATAGCGGAAATCCTGCCTGCGGCCGTTGCCGGTGGAAGGCACTCCGAAGAACTTGGCGCTGATGCGGTCGTGAAGATATGAGCTTAACACTCCGTCTTTTACAAGATATGTCTTCTGCCCGGGCACTCCCTCGTCATCGAAGTTCAATGCTCCGCGGTTATGCAGGATAGTGGCGTCGTCGACTATGCTGATGCGGCTGTCGCATACCTTCTCTCCCATCCTGCCTGCAAAGACCGAAGTGCCCTTGCGTATGAAGTCCGCCTCAAAGGCGTGCCCTATGGCCTCGTGAAGGAGTATTCCGGAACTTCCTGCCCCCATCACCACGGGCATCTCCCCTCCTTGCGGCTGCGAAGCCTCGAACAGGATCTTGCATGTGGAAACCGCCTCCTCTGCCATTTCATCTATCAATACATCGTTCAGCATCTCGAATCCGGTGCGGAAGCTGCGGGTCGCAACGGAGCTCTCCACTTCCGTCCCCTGCTTCATTACGACCTGGACCACGCATGAAGCGAGCGGTCGCTCGTCATAAAAGCTGTCGCCGAGGGAATTTGCAAAGAAGACTCGCTTATCCTCGCTCGCAATGCGGGCCAGGACCTTCACCACGCGGCTGTCCTTGGCAAAGATTGTAGCGTTCAACTTTTCCAGATAAGGCTTTCTGTCTCCTGCGCCGTGGTCGTTCCAACTGTCAGCGACAGGATAGCGCGAATCACATTCCAGGCTCCTGAAAGCGGCAGGCCGCACTGAGCCGGATGGAGAATCGGCGATGGCGGCGGCAGTCATTGCCGCGTTACGCATTGCCTCCGGAGTCAGGGCCTCGGTGTATGCGTAGCCGGTCTTGTCACCTTTCAGTACGCGTATTCCCAAGCCAAAATCCACATCGTGGCTGGCCGAGTTCACTTCATTGTCGCTCAATGTGATGCCGTCGTCGACCATGTATTCGAAAAACAGGTCGGCATAATCTCCGCCGCGTGAAAGCGCGTCGGCAAGAAGCTGGGACACAACTTCCTGGGTTATGTCAAAAACAAAGAGGCCGCAACTTGCGCTGCGGTCTCTATTGTGTTGAATTTTAATCATTTAACGTTAGCAGAGTTCAATAATTAAATATCAACGGCTTTTACTTTGATGACCTCTCCTTCGTGGGAAAAGGCAAGCTCTGAATTGGTGTTTTTTTTCTCTTCGACAAGCTTGCTGAAGGTGAGATTGAGCCCGCGGACAATTTGTTCCCTAAGGCTCCGAGTCTCCAATTCGCTCATAATTAATTAAAAGGTTATATAAGGTTTTGTTATGTATTTTCGTAACCACCTGCTTCCCTCCCTCCGCGATGATCTCGAACTTCGTAGACGAGTTGTCTATCGTAATCCAATAGTCGACGATGGGAATGTACACTTTCAGCAGGTTAGTCAGTCCTGTGTAGTAGCGGCGGATGATCACAGCCTCATCGATGTTGTGGCCGCCCGATGCTACCCTGAGCTTCACTCTTTCAATGGCCAATTGCGGGACGTTAAGCCAGAAATAAACCAGCGTCACTGAATAGCCGCGTCCCTGCGCGTCGAGGATGATGTTCTTCAAGGACTTGGTGGCCAATGTGGTCTCGATGGCAAAATCGGAACCCTTTTCTATCAGCTCCCTCATCCTCTCCAGCATAAGCTTGCTTGCACGCAGCGCCATGCTCTCAGGATCGAAAGGATCAAGCTCCTTGGCGATCTCGTCTGCATTGACGAACTCAGTGCAATTCAGCATTTCAGGCAAAATGGTGTACGACGCCGTCGTCTTTCCTGCTCCGTTGCAGCCCGAAATGATAAATAGCTTAGGCATATTCTCCTCCCCAAACTCCTGACAAAAGTAACAATATTCGCTTCTGTTTAAAAGTAATTTTATAAAAAGTTATCAACAACCGTTCCGTTTTTCAACAGGCTTAGGATGCGTCACTCCATATCCGAAAAGGCAGAAGTCCCCTAGGCATGGGTCGTCGGGAAAAATATTCCTGAAGAAGTCAGTTATCTCACAGGCCGTTGCATAATCCGAGCGATGCCTCTGAGTTATTCCAAGCCTGACAGCTTCATCGTGTACATGGACATCAAGCGGGATTACCAAGTCGCGAGGGTCGGTATTCTTCCATACTCCAAAATCGACGATTCCGTCACGGCGGACCATCCACCGGCGGAACATGTGGATTTTCTTGTTGGCGGCCTTCGGGTCGCTCTTCTGGGAGAAGACCTTTACGCGCATCTGGTCGGGAGTCAGTTCTTCCAATGAGGAATGTGAGGAATAGAATTCCCTCAAATTCGAGCATATCCTGGCGAACTCACACCATTTGACGGTCCTGTGGAGGCTTACCGGCTCACACCTGTAATTTCCTGACATCACATAGTCGTAAGGCTTCCAGCCCATTTCATCGAGCGCGCGCGTACTGTCGCGGACGATCATGCACCTCCTGCCCCATGCAAGATGCGCGGCAATGACTCCAGCGACTTCGATGTCCTGCAGCGAAGCCTTGCCATAAAGGTAAAGCTCATGAAAATGCTTCGGAAATGATATGGGATCGCTCCTGAAGTATTGCGGATCGTTGTATTGTCTTGCAAGAGAGATGAAATCCTCTGCCATCATCACGGTTATTTGGTCATCTCGAAACCGCACTGCATGTCGTCATAGGAAGTCAGGAGAGTGCCGACGGTCTTCATCGTGGAATTGCTCGAGGAGAGGGAAGAAATCTTCTTGACCAATGCAAGGAGCTTCTGGGATTCGAAGAGCAGCTGAAGATTCGAGCCGTTCATCGCGGTGGTAGCGGAAGTGGCGATATAGTTGGCGAACTTGAATTCGACCTTGGAATTGTCCTTGTCGTATTTCCACGTTCCCGGGTAGGAACGGGATCCGACTGCCATTTTGCAGGTGCTGTCGGCCCCGAAAGTAATGGCGAACTTGCCGGCCTCGATCCCGACTTTGGCGAGATATGTGTCTAGTTTTGCAGCAATATTCGGAGCGGCTGCCTTGGCCCCGACATTTGCAAGGGCGCTCTGGGACTCAAAAGCCACTGCAGAACCCTTGTATGTCCACTTTCCCTGCAGGTTGTACTCATTGATCCGGGTGCTTGCCACAGCTCCTGTAATGGCATTGACAATGGAGTTGAGGGGGGAATCTGAAGCGGCGGCAGTGGAAGATGAGGTTTGGGCATAAGCCGTCTCAGCACTGTTTGCTGCAGTCTTGAGTTTGCCAAGGAGGCTGCTAAGCTGGGCATTGGAGGCAAAAGAGAAAGCGCAAAGTGCGATTACAATGGTCAGTAACTTTTTCATGATGTCGAGTTTTGTTTGTATTTCAAATTTACTAAAAATACGATAACTTTGCCAAAATTAATAAAATTTAGGTCATGTCATTGATAAAATCCATTTCAGGCATCAGGGGCACCATAGGCGGAAAACCGGGTGAAGGACTGACGCCGCTGGACATCGTAAGATTCGTTTCAGCATACTCCGAAATGCTCGGGAGAAGGAACCCCGGCAAGCAGCTCGCAGTGGCTGTAGGAAGGGACGCGAGAATGTCGGGAGAGACTGTCGCCTCTCTGGTATGCAGGACTTTGACTGCATGCGGAATAAACGTCACAGACATCGGGATGGCTACCACTCCCACCACGGAACTTGCTGTAAGGTACACCGGGGCTGACGGCGGAATCATCGTCACGGCATCCCATAATCCAAGGAACTGGAACGCGCTCAAGCTCTTGAACGGATGTGGAGAATTCTTCACCGCGGCAGACGGGGCGGAACTTCTCGACATCGCCGAGAAGGATGCGTTCGAATATGCGGAAGTGGAACATCTTGGAAAGATTGCACGCGAAGATTTCGCGATACGGCACATCGAAGACGTGATGAAATACTCTCTGGTAGACGTCGAAGCCATCAGGAAGTCTAATTTCAAGGTAGTTCTCGACCCCATAAATTCAGTCGGCGGAGTGATCCTTCCGCAGCTCTTCGACGCATTGGACATCAATTACGTGGCCATCAACTGCGAACCCGACGGCAACTTCATCCACAATCCCGAACCTCTGCCGGCAAACCTTACCGAGCTGTCCAAGCGCACGGTGAAGGAAGGAGCCGATCTTGGCATTGCCGTGGATCCTGACGTGGACCGCCTCGCTTTCATCTGCGAGGACGGAACTCCATTCGGAGAGGAATATACGCTCGTGGCAGTGGCTGACTACATCCTTTCCCAACGCAAAGGTCCGGCATGCTCGAATCTAAGCTCATCGCGTGCGCTCGACGACGTGTGCGAGAAATACGGCTGCAAGCGCTATGTGTCGGCGGTAGGCGAAGTCAACGTGTCCACCCTCATGAAAGAAAAGGGAGCGGTGATCGGCGGCGAAGGCAACGGAGGCGTAATAGTACCGGACTTCCACTACGGACGCGACGCCCTGATCGGAATCGCTCTTTTCCTTACTAATCTGGCCCACAAGCATATGAAGATGACCGAACTGCGCGGCTCCTTCCCGAAATATGCGATCTCAAAAAACAGGGTTGACCTGCCCACCGACCGCAAAGTGGACGTAAATACCATCTACGAAGCCGTCAAGAAGCATTTCGAAGGCGAAAGGTTCACGGAAATCGACGGACTTAAGGTAGACATCGACAGCAGGAAGCAATGGCTCTGCGTCCGCACCTCGAACACCGAGCCGATCATGCGAGTCTACAGCGAGGCCGGCGATGAAAAGTCTGCCCAAAAGCTCGCTGACGAAGTGATCAAGATAATAAAGTCCCACATATAGAAGATGTTCTCGTTCCGCACCACGCCGCTCCTCGAACAGGAGGACATAGTACTCCGAAAGGGGCGCGTCGGGTTGCTCTGCAACCAGGTCGCCTGGCATCCTGAAACCGGCGAGTATCTATTCGAGACCCTCTCCAGACGCGGCAACCTGAAGCGTATCTTCCTGCCCGAGCACGGCTTTTTCGGAGAGATGCATTTCCAGCCGGACCTATCCGACATCGAGACGGTGATGCTGCCCGCCGACAGAAAGTCACTGGAGGACATCGACGCTCTGATCATAGAGCTGCAGGACGTCGGAGCAAGATATTACACCATCACATCGACCCTCCTGAACCTTTTCAAGACGCTAAAGAAGGAATCCATCGACATATCCGTCTACATCGTCGACCGCCTTAACCCCGCCGGCCGTCAGGTCGAAGGCACAATGCTGGAAAAGAAGTACTCCTCATCGATAGGAATGGAAGGGCTGCCCCACCGCCATGGACTCACCATCGGCGAGCTCGCAAGCTTGTTCTACTCCGACACCGACGCAAAGTTCCCGCTGCACATCATCTCCGCCGACACAGTAAGCAAAGCCTTGATGCCTTGGAGCATACCTCCGTCTCGCGACATCGCCGGCCTCTTCAGCTGCTACTACTACAGCGGCCAATGCCTCTGGGAAGGAACGAACGTAAGCTACGGCCGTGGCACCACCAGGCCTTTCGAGCAGTTCGGAGCTCCCTTCATGAAGGACCTCATTTCTGACAATGCCAAGCGCAGCGCGGCCATCAAGGGCATATCTCCATCCTATGCCTCCGATTTCGATGCCGCAGCCTTCGGGATTACCGAGCACGACGGTCCCCTCTCCTATCCAGGCTCCTATGTAAGGTGGGAATGCTTCACCCCGCAGTACGGCAAATACGAAGGGCAGGTCTGCTACGGCTTTCAATTGCTGCCAGACCCTGCTGAGCCTTACCATGCCCTTTGCCACGCGTTGCGTTGCATAAGGTTCGTATCAGAAGACTGCCCCGAATTCCAGGAAGACACTTCAAGGCTCGGCACCCTCGTCGGCGACGATGTCCTCCTCGATTACCTTCATGGCAAATGCAACTGGGAGGACGCCCGCGAGCACATCAAGATCGAGGAGCAGAAATGGATCCGCAAAGCCAAGAAATATACCCTCTACGAAGACCAACCCTACAGAATCAAGGCCGAATGACTCGGACAACTTCAAAAAAACATCATAATTTTTGCTAATCCACAGAATATTCATACTTTTGCAACCCGATTTAGGAAAAATATTTAATTCACTATAAAATGAAAAATGAAATTCATCCCGAAACCTACCGTCTTGTAGCTTTCAAGGATATGTCAAACGATCACGTCTTCCTGACACGTTCCTGCGCGAACACCAAGGAGACCATCGAAATCGAGGGAGTGGAATACCCTTTGGTAAAGGTAGAAATCTCCAACACATCTCACCCGTTCTACACTGGCAAGATGAAGCTCGTCGACACAGCCGGCCGCGTTGATAAGTTCTATCAGCGCTACGGAAAGAAAGATGCAAAAAAGGCTGATGAAAAATAATCGAACGATAGCCACAAGCTAGTCGCCAGATAGCCAGTCAGTTCACGATAGTCATTAATGCCTGCCGATTAATCGGCAGGCGTTTTTTTGTGCTTCAGCGAAGGCAATCTTCGAAATCGTGGAAACCGGCCTAGCGAGATGTATGGGCTATGGCCTGGGCGCAGGCGATGCCGTCTAAGGCGCTGCTGACGATGCCGCCGGCATAACCGGCTCCTTCCCCGGCCGGATAGATGCGAGGAAGAGAAAGTGACTGAAGCGTGTCAGGATCCCGTGGAATCCGCACAGGAGAAGATGTGCGCGACTCAACGGCGAGGAGAAGGGCGTCGCCATTGTAATATCCCTTCATCTGACGGTCGAAAACAGGAAATGCCTCTGCCAAGCGTTCTGCAATCGGTTTTGGAAGCATCAAATGCAGCGGAGCGCACTCGACCCCACAGGCATAGGAAGTGTCCGGAAGATTCCGGGAAAGTCTTGCGTGACAGAAATCGGTCATCCTTTGCGCCGGGGCCTTGAACGACTTGCTGAAATCCCACATCCTGCGTTCTACATCTTTCTGGAAACGCAGAAGCTCCAATGCTCCGTACTTTGCATATTCAGGATAATCACCTGGCTCCACAGAACTGACAATGCCTGCATTGGCCCAATTCGAAGACCTCATGCTGTTCGACATCCCATTCAAGACGACTTCTCCTTCCTGTGTCGAGGAAGGAACGAGCACACCTCCCGGGCACATGCAGAACGAGAACACGCCTCTGCCATGAATCTGCGTCAGCAATGAATATTCTGCGGCAGGAAGGGACGCAGAAGATGCTGGACGGCCGGACGATGAGGAGACGGGACGGCGGTAAGCTGGAGAGACTGGAGCAGAAACATGGCCGTGATACTGGATGCGGTCGATGAGGGACTGCGGATGCTCGGCGCGTACGCCGAGGGCGAAGCCCTTGGCTTGCAGCGCCCAGCCGCGCGAGTCGAACAGCTCATAGAATTCCGTGGCGGAATGGCCGGCGGCCAAGATCACGTCGGCCGCTTCGTAAGACGAGCCGTCGGCACAGATCACCTTCCAGCAGCCGCTTCCGTCAGAAGATGAGGTCCTTTGAAAGTCTGTGACCCTTGCATTGAAATGACATTCGCCCCCATGCTCCTCGATGCATAGGCGTATGTTCTCCACCACCCTCGGAAGCACGTCGCTGCCGATATGTGGATGAGCGTCTACGAGTATGTCGGGATCGGCACCGAAGCGCACGAACTGATGCAGGACTTCGCGGACATCGCCGCGTTTTGTGGAACGTGTGTAAAGCTTTCCGTCGGAGAAAGTCCCTGCTCCGCCTTCGCCGAAGCAGTAGTTCGAATCAGGGTCGATGGCTCCTGTACGCGAGATGGAAGCGCAGTCCTTCTTTCGCGAATGGACGTCCTTTCCGCGTTCCAGGATTATCGGCTTGAGTCCCTCCATCATAAGCCGCAAGGAAGCGAACATTCCCGCTGGTCCACAGCCGATCACTATCACCCGGCGAGCCGGAAAGACATCCTTATATTCCGGTAATTGATAAGTATCTACATGCTCGCCCTTCTGGTAGGCGCGGATTCGGAAACGGTATTGAGGGTCGCCTCCCCTGCAGTCGAGAGAGCGGCGGAGGACAACTACATCACCGATGCGTGAAGGCTGTACGCCCAATGCCCGGCAGGCAGCCTTTTCGAGCTGCTCACGCGAAAGCTCGCGGCAAAGTCCAAAAGCACTTTCAAATTCTTTCATCAAACATCATTATAAGCCGCATAGAAAAGCGACATGATCAAAATGCTACTTGTCAAAATGTTGCATTGACGCAAAGGGCTCTTTCACAAAATGGATCCTTGCCGGAAAGAGATCTATATGGACTTCAGGCTGTAATCCAGAGCGCGGGAAATCGGAGCGATGTCGAGGTTGCATGTCATGCCGCGCTGGAACTTGTAAAGTCCGACTATCGCGATCATCGCCGCATTGTCGGTGGTGAAGCGGAATTCCGGCAGGAAGGTGTTCCAGCCGCGCCTGATTCCCTCGGCAGTGACCCTCTCGCGCAGGCCGCTGTTCGCCGACACGCCGCCGCCGATGGCTATCTGCTTGATGCCGGTCATATCGACAGCCTTTATGAACTTGTCCATCAGAATGTCTATCAGCTCTTTCTGGAAAGAGGCGCAAAGGTCTTCCTTATGATGTCCGACAAAGTCGGGATCCGTCTTGATCGCATCGCGGAGGAAATACAGCAGGCTTGTCTTTATGCCGCTGAAGCTGTAGTCCAATCCCTCGATGTGAGGCTTTGCGAACTTGAAGGCATCAGGATTGCCCAAGTGAGCAAGCTTGTCGACGACAGGGCCGCCAGGATAACCGAGTCCCATAAGCTTGGCGCACTTGTCGAACGCCTCTCCCACTGCATCGTCGATGGTATGTCCGAGAATCTCGAAGTCGAGATAGTCGTTCACTTTCAGTATCTGCGTATGGCCGCCTGACACCAACAAGCATAAAAACGGAAATTCCGGATGCCTGTTCTCCTTTCCTTCGACTTTTATGAAGTGCGACAGGACGTGTCCCTGAAGGTGATTGACCTCGACCATGGGCTTGTCGAGAGCCATGGAAAAGCCTTTGGCAAATGACGTTCCCACCAAAAGGGATCCGAGCAGGCCCGGCCCGCGGGTAAACGCAATCGCATCGATGTCCTCCTTGCTGACGCCTGCCTGCCTTATGGCTTCGCTGACCACCGGAACGATGTTCATCTGGTGGGCGCGGGATGCCAGTTCGGGTATGACTCCTCCATATTGTTCGTGAACTTTCTGGGACGCCATGACGTTCGCAAGCAGATATTCACCGCGAATTACGGCAGCCGAAGTATCGTCGCAGGACGACTCGATTCCAAGGATTGTCTTTTCTTTTTCCATTGCGCTGCAAATGTAGTTAAAAAAAGGGTGTGTCATTATTTTATGTAATTTTGCAATTTAGGTAAAGTCCATTAAGCCATCAAAACCTGGAAGAAAATAATCTACATTATCCTTGCGATCGTGATAGGTATCCCGATCCTTGCTTCCATTATTGTCCAGACGCCTCCGTTCCAGAATTACATCGTCCGCAAAGTCACTGAATCGGTCAACAGCCGCATAAACGGCAAGCTTGACGTGGGGCGCGTCTATATGGTCTTCATCAGCAAGCTGATAGTAAGCGACGCCATCCTTACCACCGAAAAAGGAGATACTGCCGCCAGCATCGTCCACATAACAGTCACCGTACCTCCCGCCTTCTGGGTCGGAAGGGAGATCAAGGTCGGCAAAGTCATCCTGAACGACGGCTATTTCCGCTACGCAAAGGATTCCACCGGAAAAAGCAACTTCCAGAGCATATTCGAAGGTTTCTCAAAAAAGGATTCACTGGCCAATGCAAAGGCCAAGTCCAATGCTAAGGACAGCACCGTCAAGACGGACTGCTACTCCCTTAAAAGCCTACAGCTGAAAAACTTCCAAGTACTCTACGACAAGTGGAACGCCGACGGCATCTATCTAACTTTCAAGGACATCCGCTACTGCAACGATTCCATCAGCTGCAAGATCACTGAAGGCATGGCCAAAGAGAAGAGCGGCATAGAGATCAAGGAGATGAAAGCGGATTTGAGCTACACCCCTACCTCCATTGAACTGTCGGGACTCACCTTAAAGGATGCATACTCCGACATCGAGATCGACACCGCATCAGTCCGCGGAGACACCACAACGTATCTTAACGACTTCATGCACGCAGCGCGGCTAGATCTCAAGATGGCGGATTCCCACATTTCTTCGGAATCCGCTGTTCCTTTCGTCCCTTCTCTCAAAGGAAAGGACATCAATGCAGTGCTTAGGTGCAGAGCGAAGGGCACATACGACAATCTCCAAGTCAAGGAGCTCAACCTCAGGACTCCGGATGGAGGCACAGCCATCAACGTCGACGCATTCTTCTCCGGGCTTTCCGATCCCAGGAAAGCGCTGGTGCATGTAGGAGTATCCAACTGCTACACTTCAGTCAGACAGATAGCCAACATCATCGATGAGACAGGCGACACCAAGACAGCGCGCAGCATCGCCAAATTCGCTCCCGGACAAAATATCAGGTTCCAAGGCTCCTTGGACGGCTTCTTCGACGACTTTGTGGCTTATGGAACATTGAACACCACTTCTGCCGGGGCTGTCAAGCTGGACATGCAGATGCAGAAGGATGCAAGGAGCGGAAAGATCAACCTGAACGGCCATGCCAATACAAAGGAAGTAGACTTGGGCAAGATCCTTCAGTCCTCCTCGCTTGGAAAGCTGACTCTCGAGTGCTCTCTGAAAGCGGCATTGGGAAAGGACCAGGAACACTCTTCAGTAAACCTCAAGAACCTATCCATCAAGAGGCTGGGACTTATGGGCTACGACTACTCCAACATAGTTGCCGCAGGCACTCTGAAAGGCTACGAATTCGACGGCAAGCTTGCATGCAGCGACCCCAATCTCAACCTCCTCTTCCAGGGCATCTTCACCTTCGCGGGCAAGAAGGGCAACAGCGTTTACAAGTTCTCGGCGAACCTCGGCTATGCCGATCTCAACGCGCTGAACCTTTACAAGAAGGACAAGGCTGAAGTCAGGCTTTCGGCAGACGCCAACCTGACGACGATGCCATCCGGGGACGCTTACGGCGCCGCCAAGATCTCCGGCCTTCATTTCGTCGACAAGGATAAGGACAGGGATATCGGCGACATCACACTCACGGCGTCCAACGAGGGGAACTCATATCGCATGAACTTGAATTCCAAGATTCTAAAAGCAAGCTACGAGGGTACGGCGGCGGTGTCGCAATTCGGCAAGGACTTCAGCAAGCTCCTCGCCAGCGAATCCGGCAACCTTATGGACGAACCTGTCGAAGATGACATGAAACGCATCGGGCAGACATATGACATCTGGCTTCAGACATACGACACCAGGGATGTCTGTTCCTTCTTCGCGCCGGGACTGTTCGTCAACGACAGCACTACACTGAAACTTGACATCAACAGTGACGACATCATCACCGGAAGCCTCAAGTCCAACCTTGTCTCATATCATAACAACTACGTCCGCAACCTTTTGGCGCTATTCGACAACCATGGTTCGAAACTCACCACCACAGTATCGGCCGATCTCCTCATAAACGGCAGCATCCCTCTAAACAATAATGTCATAACCATCATAACCGACGACAACGTCGCAAGCGGGAACATAAGATTTTCCGCAAGCGGACCTTACAACAACAAGGGCAACATTTCCGCGAAAGTGTCGTTCTTCAATGCCGACGAACCCTATAGGATTGCAGTAGACATGCAGGACTCATATCTCGACATCCAGGGCGAGCATTGGGACATAGAGCCCGGAAAAGTCCTCATCAGAGACAAGCACTTCGATGTCCGGAACCTGAACATGCACTGCAACGATCAGGAAGTAAGCATTGACGGACTTATCTCTGAGTCTGCCGAAGATACTGCCAGCATAACGGTCAAGAATTTCGACCTATCCCTTCTCAATACCTTCCTAACCGATTTTCCTGCTAAATTCTCAGGTACGCTCAGCGGTCATGCATCTGCATTTTCCATTCTTTCGAATCCGACGGCGCTGTTGGACTTCAACGGCAGGAACATCAGGATAGGAAATGGAGCAGTCGGAGACATCGCCCTTTCCACAGAATGGATGACATCCGAAAAGCTGTTCAAGGTAATGGTCAGCACCACAAACGAAGGAAGGCATCCTCTGAACATTGGAGGCACATTCAAGCCTACAGACAAGCGGCTGGATCTTGACGTGGACCTGGATCGATTCGACGTCGCCTGCGCCGAGCCGTTCCTTGCCTCTGTCTTCTACCGAATGGGAGGATCCATCTCGGGAGGAGTCGACGTTTCCGGCACTTTCGACAAGCTGAAAATAAACTCAAGGAATCTGCAGGCTGATTCAGTAGCACTGCTTGTCGGCTGGACAAACGTCGCCTACATCCTCACGGGGCCTATCGGAATAAAGGACAACAAAGTCACTTTCCAGGACATGACACTGAAGGACGTTCTCGGGAAGAAGGGCAAAGTATCCGGTGGAATCGACCTCGGCAACTTCTCCAACCTCGTCTTCAACACCAGGATCGACTTCAACGACATCATGGGAGTGAACAACAATGCCAAGATCAGCCCTCAATTCTACGCTACGGCTTTTGTCACGGGCTCATGCAGGCTATTGGGGCCGTTGAACAAGCTCGTGCTGGACATTCGCCTCAGGACCGAAGATAACACCGTCCTTCACATCCCTCTCGGAGGCGAAGGCAAGCAGTCCCACTCCCTCCTCACCTTCATCAACTCTTCAAAAGTCAATGAGACGGACTTCGCATTCGACTCCCTGATGCATGCATCAAAGCCTGTAAAGAACACGGGATCGCTTGAAATCAAGGTGGATGCGATGGCTACTCCGGGAGCGCTGGTGATGCTTGAACTTAACACCTCTTCCGGAGACGCGGCAAAGGTACGCGGAAGCGGCAACGTAATCGTAGACTTAGATCCCGGCATGGACCTCTTCGACATCAAGGGTCTCTATACCGTTTCTGAAGGAGAATACAGGCTGAATGTTGCGAACATCGCCTCAAAGAACCTCACCATCGATGAAGGAGGCACGTTCGAGATGTTCGGCGACATCATGCAGAGCAAGCTGAACCTTACAGCCAAGTACAAGACCAAGGCGCCTATCGGAGTGCTCATAGGCGACACGACGTCAGTCAGCACGCGAAGGAACATAAACTGCGGAATTGCCGCTACAGGAAAGCTGATAAACCCGGAACTAAAGTTCTCCATCGACATCCCTGACCTCGATCCGACCACAAAGGGCAAGGTCGAGTCCGCGCTCAACACAGACGACAAGGTAATGAAGCAGTTCATCACGCTGCTTGTCACCGGAGGCTTCATCCCTAACGAGCAGTCGGGAATCATGGACAACACAAAGATGCTCTATTCAAATGCTTCGGAAATGCTCGCCAACTCCCTCAACAGCGTATTCCGACAGCTCAACATCCCGATCGACCTGGGATTCACATACCAGCCGGGATACAACCAGAAGGACATCTTCGACGTCGCCCTCTCCACCACGCTGTTCAACAACCGCGTAACGGTAAGCGGCAGCGTCGGGAACAAGCAGTATTCGACGGGCAACGGGAACCTTGCAGGAGACATCGACGTCGAGATCAAGCTCGACAAGAACGGGCGCATACGCCTGAGCCTGTTCTCCCACTCCGCCGACCAGTACACGAACTATCTGGACCAGACGCAACGCAACGGCGCCGGCATCGTCTGGCAGGAAGAGTTCGACACGTTCGACGAACTGTACAGAAAGGTATTCTGGTCAAAGAAGAGAATGCGGGAATACATGCAGTCGCACATCGCGGACGGAATGGTCCCGCCTCCTGAAGCGGAGGAATCGGAGCCCGAATCCGAAAACAAGCCTAAATGACGACTTCCACTATCTTTCCGATGAGACTTCGGTCATAAGGACGTTCAATCCTAATATAATTGGTGGTATACCCCGACATCTTGCCTCCGCGAGCCGTACTTTCGAAAAGCACGTAATCCTTGATTCCGCGATTGGCCTCCACGAATTCCGAATTCAGCCTTTCACACAGGGCTTCCAAGGCATCCACCCTTTCCGTCTTGACGGAGTCCTTCACCTGGTCCGGCATTGAGTCTGCGTCAGTACCGTGACGACGTGAATACGGGAACACGTGGATAAAGGCAGGCTTGACGATATCAGCCAGGAAATCATAAGTTTGTGCAAAATCATCATCAGTCTCTCCCGGGAATCCGACGATGACGTCCATTCCGAAAAAGACTCTTGGTATCTCCGAACGGATAAGCGCTATCTTTTCGGCGAACATCTTGGTGTTGTACCTCCGGCGCATCAGCCTGAGGATCCTGTCGCAGCCGCTCTGCAGAGGAATGTGGAAATGCGGCATGAACTTGGGCTCTCCCGAAATCCACTTGACGATCTCCGGGGTCATCAGGTTCGGCTCTATCGAAGATATCCTGTATCTTTCTATCCCATCCACTTCAGCCAATGCCTTCAGCAGGTCCAGAAAGGACTCCCCTGTGGTCTTGCCGAAATCTCCTGTGTTCACACCGGTCAGGACGATCTCCCTTATCCCTTTTGCCGCAATCTCGCAAGCCTCCGACTTAAGCTCCGCCACCGGCAGGTTCCTGCTATGGCCGCGAGCCAGAGGCACGGTGCAATAGCTGCATAGGTAGTCGCAACCGTCCTGGACCTTAAGGAACGAGCGAGTGCGTTCGCCTGACGAATAGGCTGGAAAGATCGAGTCCACCCCATTTATCTCACAAGGCAACGCCACCTTCTCCCCAGGCTTGAGGCTCAGAGCCTTTTCGACAGTCAAGCCTTTCGCGCCGGCGCCCAGCACCAGGGAAACACCTTCTATTTCAAGGATTTCCTGGGGATTGAGCTGCGCATAGCAGCCTGTAACCGCTATCAACGCCTCAGGATTCTCCGAATGTACCCTCCGTATCATGTTGCGGCATTTCTTGTCGGCATGCTCCGTCACAGAGCAGGTATTGACCACGTAGATGTCTGCCTTCTGCGATGCGGGGACCACAGAAAATCCCTGCGCTTCGAACATCCGCTCAAGCGTCGAGGTTTCAGAGAAGTTCAGCTTGCAGCCGAGCGTAACGAATGCCACTGTCTTCATCGTCTGGAAATCATGGCAGGACCTTGGGGAGCCGCAAGAATCAGGAAGACGCACGGGCGCTTCCCTATTTCCACCGGCTTCACGCGCCACTCCGCGATTTGCATTGTCCTTATGAAGGCGTCGGGCATCATTATGTCCGCAGCGATGCAGAGTCTGGTGTCAGGCTTGCAGGAAGACAGAATGTCGCTGAGCATGGCATCGTTCCGATAGGGAGTTTCAATGAAAAGCTCGGTGCAGTTCCCTGAGGCGGAGTGCTTCTCCATCCTCAGCAGTTCGGCACGTCGTTCCTCCTGCCTTACAGAGAGATAACCGTTAAATTCAAACCTCTGTCCATTCAGGCCCGAAGCCATCAGGGCGAGCATCAGAGATGAAGGTCCGACCATGGGGACCACCTCTACCCCTGCCTTCTGGGCCAATGCAACGAGCATTGCTCCAGGATCGGCAACGGCAGGAAGGCCGGCCTCAGAAACCACCGCGACGTCTTCGCCGTCAAGCAGGAACTTCAGGTAAGCCTCGGCATCCGACCGGACCGAATGCTCGCTCAGTTCATAGAAGCGGATTCCTTCTATCTTCCCCTTCAAGCCTGCGGCTGAAAGGAACCTGCGCGCCGTCCTGATTTCCTCTGCCACATAAATGCCGACCGACTGGACGACCTGCAGCGTGGACTGCGGAAGCACCTCAGCCGGAGTGTTTTCGCCGATGGGAGTCGGGATGAGATAAAGCTTGCCTTTCATAAGAGTTTATTGCACCTAAAAGCTTGCAAAGTTAAATATTTTTTAACTTTGCATTTATATGGCGGACAAAATCACATTCCTCGGCACCGGCACATCGCAGGGCATTCCCATGATAGGGTGCCAGTGCGATGTCTGCAAGTCTCCCGACTGGCACGACAAGCGGCTTCGCACTTCGGCTTACATCGAGTACGAAGGGCTGAAACTTGTCATTGACGCCGGCCCCGACTTCAGATACCAGATGCTGCGCGAAGGAATCATCACCCTTGATGCCATACTCCTGACCCACGAGCACATAGACCACATAGGCGGCCTTGACGACGTAAGAGCCTTCAATTATCTGGAGAAGAGATCCTTCCCCATTTATTGCGAGCAGCACGTGCTGGATGCCCTGAAAAGCACTTTCAGCTACGCCTTCGCAGACGAGAAGTACCCCGGCGTGCCGAGTTTCGACGTGCACGTGATCGACGATAATCCCTTCAAGATCGGGGGGATTGAGATAATCCCCATCCGTGCAATGCATTACAAGCTGCCTGTGCTCGGCTACAGATTCGGGAAGCTCGGCTATCTGACCGACGCGAACCATATCGGCGACGACCAGATAGAGAAGCTGCGCGGAATCGACGTATTCGTCATCAACTGCGTCAGGATGACGCCTCACATATCCCATTTTTCTCTTCCTGAGGCCATAGAAGTGGCAAGAAAGGTCGGGGCGGGACAGACATTCCTCACCCATCTCTCACATCAGCTACCTTGCCACGAACAGCTTGTCAAAGAATTGCCAGAAGGCATAACAGACGCTTACGACACCTTGAAAGTACCATTCTAGGACTACTTACTTACAATAACTAATTAAAGATCATCCCGTCCGTAGGGAAAAACAAAAATGGAAAAAGAACCTCAAGACGAAATGACCTTAACCGAACAGGGAGAGATCAGAAAGGGCGCAGAACGCGCCGCAAAAGCCAAAAGAATCACTTGGACAGGTTTCTATGTGAACCTTGTCCTCACCATCGCGAAATTGCTGGCCGGCATCTTCGGAAAGAGCGCCGCAATGGTCGCGGACGGCGTACACTCGCTTTCCGACTTCGCAACGGACATCGTCGTACTGGTGTTCATAGGGATTTCGGCAGCCCCCGGAGACGAAAGCCACGACTATGGACACGGGAAGTATGAGACATTCGCCACGATGATAATCAGCATCGCCCTCCTAGCAGTCGGAGCGCTGATCATGGCAGGAGGCATTGAAAAGATCGTCGGTTCCATCAAGGGCACGGCGGTGATAGCAAAGCCGTCCATCATCGCACTGGTTGCGGCATTGGTCTCTATAGTTTCAAAAGAGATACTGTTCAGGGTAACGAAGAAGGTCGGCGACGACATCCAGAGCGATGCGGTAGTGGCTAATGCCTGGCACCACCGCTCGGACGCCTTCTCATCCATCGGCACCGCGCTTGGCATTGGCGGAGCGATCTTCCTTTCTGAAAAGTGGAGGATTCTCGACCCCATCGCTTCCATAATCGTCAGCGTATTCATCATAATTGCAGCAGTCCAGATCCTGAAGCCGGCATTGGACGAACTTCTGGACCACTCGCTCTCAGCAGAAGCTGAAAAGAAGATGACCGACGCCCTCTATTCGGTCGAAGGAGTCCTCTATGTCCACAACCTCAAGACAATGAAGACCGGGAACTCGTATGTGATCGACACGAACATACACGTCGATCCCGACCTGACGGTGGTCCAGGCCCATGACATCGCTACCGCAGCCGAGCAGAAGCTGCGCGAGACTTTTCCAAAGATTACAGTTCAGGCATCCATTCACGTAGAGCCGTACGAAGGAGAAGAGAGGGATTCGTAGGGAAAATTCCGGCGTTTGTTGAAAATCAGCCCAAATGAGGGACTGAACGCACTATTTTTGCAAAAGCAAAAGCATTAAAACGCCTTTATCATGAAAGCTAAGACCTACTTCCTTGCCGCATTGGCCATGGTATTCGCCTTGACCTGCGTATCCTGCGTCGGAACCGACGACTATGATACAGACGACGAAACGGACGTCAACGACGACAAGAACGACAACGACAATTCCGACACGACGGCCGCATTCAATACGTCGTCTACCATAAAAATTGCATTCACCGGCTCTTCCGCCACCATCGACGGCGCCAACGACAGCGTATCAGTCGTCAAGAGCGGCGCAGGCTTGACGGTGACATCCACAGCGACGGGCATCTGCTACGACCTGTCCGGATCCACCACAAGCGGATACTTTAAAATATACAGCGACAAGAAATTCCAGATAAAGCTGGACGGCGTGTCGATCAAGTCAGCCACCGGTTCTGCCATCAACAGCCAGTCAAGCAAGAAATGTTCGGTCGTGCTTGTCGGCGGAACCACAAATACGCTGACCGATGCAGCTTCTTACAGCACTCCGTCAACCGAGGATGAAAAGGGCTGCTTCTTCAGCGAAGGCCAGCTGATCTTCAGCGGATCGGGCTCCCTGAAGGTTACCGGAAACTATAAGCACGGCATCTGCAGCGACGACTACATCATCATCGACGACGGTCCTGCCATTACGATCGCTTCGGCCGTCAAGGACGGATTGCACGCTCTCGATTACTTCGAGCAGGACGGCGGCACCCTGAATGTCACCGCATCTTCCGATGGAATAGACTGCGAGGACGGATACATTATCATGAACGACGGCATCCTCACTGCGTCGACTGCAGGAACCGCAAAGAAGTGCGTAAAAGCAGAGAGCTACATAGACATCAACGGAGGAACGCTGACATTGAACACTACGGGCGGCGGAGAATACGATTCCACTGACAAGGATGTAGCAGGAGCGGCCTGCATCAAGTGCGGAGGAGACTTTACCTTCGACAATGCAACGGCCACACTCAAATCCACCGGAGCCGGCGGAAAGGGCATCAATATTGACGGGAAAGCCACTTTCAACAGCGGCGTCCTGAACGTGACAACGACCGGACAGCAATACAGCTACGGTTCGACGGGCTCTGCCGGAGGATTTCCGGGAGGCGGCCAGTCCACCAACAGCAACTCCACAGGTGCCAAAGGCATCAAGTCGGATGGAGATATGACCATCAACGGAGGCACGATAACCGTTTCCACCACAGGCGGCGAAGGAAGTGAAGGCATTGAAGGAAAGGCCAATATCATAATCAATGACGGCGTGGTCTCCGTCACTTCCTATGACGACGGCATAAATGCGGGGACCAAGCTTACAGTCAACGGCGGGCAAGTCTGCTCATACGCGACGAATAACGACGCGATCGATTCAAACGGATCGTTCCTCTTTACCGGCGGACTGACGATAGCGCTCGGAACAACGACTCCCGAATGTGGGTTCGACTGCGACCAAAGCAATTTCGCAATCACAGGCGGCACGCTGATTGGATTCGGCGGAGACACCAGCGTTCCTACATCCGGATCCTGCACCCAACGCTCAGTCGTCTACTACAGCGTGCCGACAGGTTCCCTGCTTGCACTGCTCAACTCAGCGGGCGCAAACCTCTTCACTTACAACCTTGCTAGGACCTACAGCAGCGCCACAATGCTCTACAGCAGCCCATCGCTTGCCAGCGGAAGCACATTCACATTGTACTCAGGAGGTTCGGTCACCAGCGGCACCACATTGTTCAACACCTACACCATAGGAGGCACATACGCCGCAGGCACAGCCAAGAGCAGCTTCACCACATCCTCTATGGTCACGACGGTCGGCACCGGCGGAGGTACAGGCGGCGGAGGCGGCAGACCTGGCGGCTGGTAGCCTTTGTGAAAGATGTTCTAATTAGAGTGCATCCACCTCGCCAAGAGAGCAATACCACACATACCCCGTGACCGAGGCATACCCCATGGCTTCAAGCTTGGACATATATCCGGCCACTTGAGTCTTGTACTTTTCCATCTTTTCCGAGCCGAACTTGAAATCGACCACTATCGCCTCAGCCTTAGAGCCGTTCCTCGAGACCAGCACCCTGTCCGGCCTGACTATCTCGCCTTCGGGCGAAAGAATGTCACATTCCTTGAATGAATCATAAGTCCCGTCGAACCAATGCCGGTCGCTTACCCTTTCGAGCATCCTTCCAAAATCTGACTTCACCTCTTCCATCTGCTCCGGCTTCAGTTCTCCTTGAATCAATGCTTCCTTCAAGGCGGCATAGAGGTCTTCAGGCTTGTCGATCGAGGCCATGACAGCGTGGAGAACAGTTCCTCTGCCTCTGGCGGAATCCTGTCTCTGGAAGAAATCCCCTCCCTTTAGCGTAAGGTGCAGGCGGTCGCCGATAGGGACTGAAATGAATTCCGGCTGGCGCAACGATTCGGGCCCGCCATTATCCTTCACATCCTCCTTATCTTCCTCCATCTTACTGATGGCGGCGGCATCCGTCCAGCTGCCGAACTCGTATGTCTCCTTCGGCTCGGAAGCAGAAGCAGTCAGATAATCGACGAGTATGGTCCCTATCGTAGTCTTCGAGTAGTTTCTCTGTGGCGCGATGATTATCATTTCGTTCTTTGCCCTGGTGCAGGCGACATAAGCGACGTTCAGTCCGTCGATCATTGTGGACAGCACTTCCCTCCGATAGTCGTCGGCATATATGCTGTTCCTGAGGTCAGGATTGCACTGTACAGAAGCCACGGGGATTCCCTTGAAAGCCTCGAGGTCGCCGCAGACCTTGGAAGGGGAGCACCAGATGAAGGTCTTTACGTAAAAGTCATTCCTTACATGATAGTCGAAGTTGAAGAAAGGCAGGATCACCGCCCTGCTCTCCAAGCCCTTTGCCTTATGCACGGTCATCACGGAAACGGCGTCGCAGCCTATCGATGAAGAAATGCACTTGCCTTTTCCGATTTCATCCCACCAGGCGATGAAAGCCTTCGGGTCGGATCCCTCGTCATGTACGTAGTCCCTGACATTGTCAAGGAAAGCGTTCAAGAATGCCACCTCCCTTCCTTTGACAGAGCCGTCCAATTCCTCCATCTTCATGATTATTTCAAGGACTGCCTCATAAAGCGGCTTTGCGCCAGTCTCCACGTCAAGAAGGTTCAACTTGCGCTTAAGGTATTTGTTCAACGGATTATGCGAATCCAGAAGAACTCGAAGCGTGGATACGACCTTCAACACTGTCGGCGAAGAAGAAAGCTCAAGCTGCTCATCCGTAGATACCGATATGCCCGCCTCGACGAGCGCCTTGGTCAAGATCATGACCTCGTCTCCGGTGCGGACGAGCAGCATGATATCCTTATAGGCATATCCATTTTCATGGAGCGTGGCTACGTAGGCAAGCGCTCTCTTGGTGCCTTCCGACTTGAAATTGTCGGATGTAACATAATTCGATCCCTCTTCAGGCTGGACCACATCCACACGGACATGCCCCGGCAACTTGGAATTCTTGTCGCTGACTTTCTGCCTGCTGTCCTGATAGATATTCGTTATTTCAGAGAACTGCCTGAAATGCCCTTCGTCAGGAGCGGTCGCTCCTGGAACATCGAATTCCCGGTTGAACTCGTCCTGAAGGGTGGCCGGGGAACTGCAGAAGAAGCCGTTGTTGAAATCCACCACCACAGGGGAGCTTCTGAAGTTCGTATCAAGCGACTTGTCGTACACCCCGAACCTCTTGAACTGCTCTTCTATGCCCATCAGAAGGCTCCATTCCGAATTTCTCCAACGGTAGATGCTCTGCTTGACATCTCCGACCACGAGGCTTTCATTGCCTGATGCCAGACTCTCGTCAAGCAAAGGGAAGAAGTTGTACCACTGCAGCTTGGATGTATCCTGGAATTCGTCGAGCATATAATGGTCATAGCGTATTCCTATCTTCTCGTAGACAAAGGGCGCGTCCTGGTCCCCAATTATCCTGCTTAGCACTTCAGTGGTATCGCCTAGAAGGACGCTGTCGTTCTGTTCGAGGACGGCAGCCATCTCCCGTCTGAGTGCATTGAATACAGCCAACACATAGAACCTCGAGAGTGTCCTCTTAGCCGAATTATACTCAAAGTAATGCTTGTCGTAAAGTTCCTGAGCCTGCCATATGTATCCCGAAAGGGCAGGAACGCAACTCGCTATTGCATCATTGTCGGGAGATGCCTTGGAAAACCATGCCGTTGAGTCAGATCCGGCCCAACCGATCAGCGTGTCGTTCGGCGGATCGGTCAAGCCGTCGGCAAGCTTCTGAAAGTAAAATGCAGACGACTTCTTTCCGCCTTTGAAAGATGAGCATTGGAGACCGGCTTTCTTGATGACTTCGCAAGACTCATCACCGATGGCCTTCATCGCCGATTCATAGGTACGTACGATCTTGGAAAGTCCTGACTTCAATTCGGCTATGTCAAGCTTTTGGAACTCATCGTCGGTGATCTTCAGACGAAAACTCTCCTTCAGGAAATCATAGGACGCTTCGACAAGCGGTCCGCTGAAGTCCCAGCCCTTTCCGTCGTCGATCAGGTCCTTAGCATAAGAAGTGATGTCTTCGAGCAGCCTCTTATGCTCCTTGTCATCGGTGCCGAGAGAATCGAACATCCTGTCGAAGGCCGCGGCTATGACGTCGCCCGGATCGAGCACGACCTGATATGAAGGCGACTCCCCTATTTCCCTTGCGAAAGAGCGCATCGTCCGCTGGAAAAAGCTGTCTATGGTGCTGACGGAGAATCGTGAATAGTCGTGAAGAAGGCTCTTCTGGATCTCCTTCGCCCTATCCATCACGAGTTCCGGAACCTTTTCCGGTTCGTCGGACTTCACAAGAGGCGCGATGTCGTCATAATAAGGAGACCTAAGGGGGGCTTCAGCCAGTTCGTTCAGCTTGCCCAGAATCCTGTCCTTCATCTCCTGCGTGGCCTTGTTCGTGAAAGTCACGGCAAGGATGTGCTTGTAGCCGTCTTCCGGCTTCGCCTTGAAAAGCAAAGTCAGATATTCCCTTGTCAAATTGTAGGTTTTGCCCGAACCCGCAGAAGCCTTATAAACCTTTAACATAGCATTTACCTGTTACATAACATCCTGAAATCGCACTGCCCGCACCTGTCAACGACGTCCGTCTTATTGAAAGGCACTGCCGGATCCAGTATCTCCGAAATGACACCTTTCAGACGCTTCTCAAAAGAGTCCAGCATCGTATCCTCGACGTCAAGAGCGGACTCCGGAGTCTTGCCGCCACCGTTTGCAAAACCGGCGACAGTGCGCAGGCCAAGCAGACAACTTCGCATCGAAGCAAGTCCGAAACGCTTCTCGGGAGGCTGCAGACGCATAAGGAGCATATAGAAAAGCAGCTGAAGAGAATGGCCTGACCTTCCCTTGTCGTCCTTCTCGCGCGTGAAAATAGCATCCACATCTTCCGGCTTGACATTATTCACGCTCGGCTGGCCCGTCTTGTAATCGGCTATTCTCAGGACGCCGGGCTCGAATGAGTCCATCCTGTCCACATAGCCGAGAATTTTAGCCGTCCTTCCGTCGTCAAGTCGGATCTTGGAAATCACCCGCTGTTCAGTCGCAAACATCGTAAAAGACGATATATTCTTCTGTTCCAACATCTTGGCATCAGACTTGAGCAATAATCGCAGATAGCGGCATAACAGTTTTTCAACCACAAGGTTCTTGCCTTCGATGGCAGGTATATTGCATTTTTCAGCGAACGCCTTTCGTACTGCATCGGAAATCGTCTGGTCGCTGACAGACTCAAGCATCGCCTCGTCAATCTTGACCGGAGATTTACTCAAGTCCCCAAAGCCACCGTAGATATCCTCCGCAGCTGCATGGAAAATGGTTCCGAACATGGCTGCGTCCAGCTCTTCGGTGACATCTTCCACGGCGGCAAGCCCCTCGACGCTCGAATAATAGAATTTCATCCGGCAGTCCAGATATGTGTTTATGTTCGAAGCCGAAAAGGCGCTCCAATATCCTTTTTCATCCGTCGGGCAATACTTGGCATCGATCTTCTCCATTATCTCAGGAGTCTTGGCTACCTCCTCGAAATCGGGCGCCTGCTCCGGGACAGGCACAGTAGTTATCTGATTATCTTCTACTTCATCGACATATTCGACTGTATGTTCCTCTATCTTCCTTCCAAAATGGTACTTCAGCTGCCTTACGAACCGGCTCGGCTCGCCGACCACCATTCCCCCCGTTCGGGAGTCATAAAGCATGTAAACCTTCTTCGCCCGGCATATCGCCCTATAGAAATTGTAGGCTGAAACTGCATCCTGAAGCTCATAGTTTGGCAGGCCATATCCCTTTCTGATGTTGTACGGAATGAACGACCTGGCATTGTCCGATGCCGGCAGCACACCTTCGTTCACAGAGAGGATTATGATGTTCTCAAAATCCAATGCCCTCGTTTCCAGAGGCCCCATGATTTGCAGACCTTTTAGGGGTTCGCCTCTGAATGATATGCTTTCTCCCGAAGTCAATGCAAAGAGCTGCCGGAAATATGTCTTCAACTCCATCCGGATGTGCAGCGAACTGAGACGCGTGACGTCAGTGTAATACCTGTACGCAAATTCCTTGTCGGTCGCGCTGAGAGAATCAATCAGGCTTTCAAGGATGGCATGCAGGTACTCTTCCGCCTCCTCTGCTTTGGTTATCGGCTTGAAAATCAATGCAACGAGCTCTGCTACAGCATTGTTATCCTCCTTTGCGAACTGTTCCATGATCCACGTGCGCTCCGGAAAGACGACGTTGTCGTTCACCATTGCGGCCCTGAAAGCCATTACGCAGGCACTGTCAGGAAATGCAGTCTGGTTCACGACTGATGCGACGTCGCGGTAGAGAAACCTGCAGGTTCCGTCTTCCTTGAAGTTCTTGCCGTCCTGCAGAGACTGCACTGCCGCCATGAAGGAGAACACATTGCTGCCACCCATCGACTCCCCCATCGTCACGTTGACTTCATGGACGTTGAGAGGGACTGCATTTATCATCGGATCCAGCATCCCCTCATCCGCCAGCACCACAGCGGTACTTTCGTCTACATGCTCCAGATTCGAAAGCAGCATCGAGGCAACCCCGGTCTGCCCCACTCCGGACGGAACTGCAATCAAATGATATTCAGTTCCGCCAGCAATAGGTTCAAGTGCGGCATCGTCGAGCCGGTGTACAGTCGGATACCTTTCGACGTTCTTCGCCATCACCAGCGACGACCTGTTCGACGGATCCTTTATCATGTCGCCGTAGAAGTCCCAGTAAAAGTCGGCGTCGAAGCCGTCGGCGCGAAGGTCCCTGACGTAGTCCAGCAACCGCAGCTCACATTCGTTCAAGGCATTGAGCCCGACGAAAATCACTCCGCCATAACTCCTTATCATCCGCGAGATGTAAGACCCGTCCTTCTCGGCCTCTTCCGCCACCTCCCTGTAAATCATTCCGCTGTAGCCCAGCCCTTGGGCGCGCAAGTCTTCCCTGAATCCTGCATAGACCGGATAGAGCACCTTCCAGATGGCTATGAACCTGTCCTTAGGCGTGCCACCGACGGTGACATTGACTTCGGAGGAGCTGTAATCCTTCAGGAAATCTCCCCAGAACTGCCTTATCGCACCGAGCTGTTCCTTGGAGAGGAAGTCGTATCCGCTGTCCAGTTCCTTGAGGTCCCTGACATTCGCAAAGAGCTTTTCCGCATCCGCCATATACTTGTCGACGTCGTCGAAATCATTCAGGATGACATCCCCCCAGGTGACGAACCTGTCGAAGGACTCGTCTGTCCCTGACAACTTATGATACTGCTGATAAAGCAGATACAGCGACAGTATCCTGTCAGCCTGCTTAAGCCCCGAAAGTTCGCCGAAGAATTCGTCCACCGTCACCAGTTTCGGCGAGAAGACAGGGCCGGAAACCATTTCCCCGAGGTATTTCCTGAAGAAAATCGAAGAACGACGATTGGGGAAGACAAAGCAGTACTTGCTTATGCCTTCTCCCAAACGCTCGCTGCAGGTCTTTGCGACCTGATACAAAAAACCGTCACTCATAGCTATATCGATGGATTATAATCTTTTCTTCAAAACTGCAGCCTGCTCTTCATAGCCCGGCTTGTCAAGCAGTGCGAACATGTTCTTCTTGTATGCCTCGACGCCCGGCTGGTTGAAAGGATTCACGCCAAGGATGTAGCCGCTGATTCCGCAGGCCTTCTCGAAGAAATAGAACATCTCGCCGATGGTGTACTCGTCTATGATGTCGACGCCTACCTCCACGTTAGGCACGCCTCCGTCGACGTGCGCCAGCTTGGTCCCGAGCCTTGCCATCAGGTTGCACTCGTTTATCTCTTTCCCGTTCAGGAAATTGAGTCCATCGAGGTTCTGAGGGTCGTCGTTTATCTTCATCATTCTCCGGGCGCCTTTGACTGCGATCACGGTTTCGAAGATGATCCTCTGGCCGTCCTGGATGTACTGTCCCATCGAGTGGAGGTCGGTAGTGAAGTTCACAGATGCCGGGAAGAGCCCCTTCCCGTCCTTGCCTTCCGACTCTCCGAAGAGCTGCTTCCACCATTCCCCGAAATACTGGAGCCTGGGCTCGAAGCTCACCAGCATCTCCACGTCCTTCCCTATGGAAAGCAATGCATTGCGCACTGCCGCGTATTGGATGGCAGGATTCTCCGCCGACCTCTCCATGCATATCTTCTCCATGTCCTCCGCTCCCTGCATCATCTTCCTGAAGTCGAATCCGGCAGCTGCGATAGGCAGCAGGCCGACAGGAGTCAGCACGGAATAGCGGCCTCCGACATTGTCAGGAATCACGAAGCTCTTGTACCCCTCCTGCTCGGAAAGGCTCTTCAATGCTCCGCGATGCGCATCGGTAATGGCCACAATGCGATCCCTCGAAGCTTTCTTTCCGTATTCGTCCTCCAGATACCGCTTGAATATCCTGAACGCAATGGCAGGTTCGGTGGTAGTGCCCGACTTGGAGATGACTATCACAGCCGCAGAGCGCTGCTTTACCAGATCCATCAGGTCGCAGAGGTAATCCTGCGACAGACTGTTCCCGGCAAAGACCACCTGAGGCTTGTTGACTCCCAGCGAAGCAGAAAACGTATGGCTCAATGCTTCGATCGCGCACTTTGCGCCCAGGTAAGAGCCTCCGATTCCGATGACCACCACCAGGTCGATCCCGATCTTCTTCCACTTCTCGCAGACTTCCTCGATGTCGCGGTACATCTGTTCTCGGTCTTCGCCGGGCAGATGGTTCCATCCAAGGAAATCGTTCCCAAGCCCCTTTCCGCTTTCCAGCGTATCGAATCCGGCAAGAGCCTTGCCTGTATACTCTTTCATCTGTGCGTCAGTCAGAAACGAGCTGACGGCTTTCAAATCGATTTTAATCATATCCGTTCATTTATAAAATTGCCATTCATCAATCTGAGTGCCAAAGTACCCTTTTTCCATCTAATATGCAAAATGCAAATCCACCTACACGATGAACGAGCGGAGCGTGGCGATTTCCTGAGGCCAGAGGTCGGGCTCCGGAGTCTCGAGAATCAATGGGATGCCGTCGGTGCGGGAATCCCTGATGATCTTCCTGAAGAGGTCCCAGCCGATTTCGCCCTGTCCAAGCGGAGCGTGGCGGTCGACGTGGGAGCCGAGCGGCTTCTTGGCGTCGTTAAGGTGCATTCCCTTCAGATACTTGAAGCCGACAACTTCGCCGAAATGTTTCATGACAGCTTCATAATCCGGATACTCTTCCATGAGTTCGCCCTTTCCTGCGAGGTCGTAGCCGGCTGCGAAGGAGTGGCAGGTGTCGATGCAGACTCCCACCCTGCTCTTGTCATCGACGCCGTCCATCATCTGAGCCAGCTGCTCGAACCTGTTGCCGATGTTGCTGCCCTGGCCGGCAGTGTTCTCTATGACGGCGATGACTCCGGAGGTCCTGTCCAGAGCCATGTTGATGCTCTCGGAAATCCTCTTTATGCATCCGTCAATCGAAATCTGATTCAAGTGGCTGCCAGGATGGAAGTTGAGGCGATCGAGCCCGAGCCTTTCGCAGCGCTGCATTTCATCGAGGAATGCGGCACGCGACTGGGCAAGTCCCTCATCGGTAGGGGCTCCGAGATTGATGAGATAAGTGTCGTGAGGCAGGATGCTGCCAGGCCCGAATCCTAGCTCGGCGCAGTTCTTCTTGAATGCCTCGATGCTCTCCTCGGAGCTCTGAGGGGCGACCCACTGCCTCTGGTTCTTGGTAAACAGCGCGAATGCGTTCGCACCTATGTTCTTTGCATTGACCGGAGCGTTTTCCACTCCGCCTGCGGCGCTCACGTGCGCCCCGATTAATTTTGCCATATCTAGCTGATTTGAGAATAGTCGAGTTCCTTATTGTGCATTCTGTTCAATTCTCTGACGTACAGAGCTGAAGCTGGCTTTTCAAGAGAAGGGTCCGCTTCGAGGATGCCCTGAGCGGTGCGGCGGGCATCTTCAAGTATCGGCGAGTCCTTGGCCAGGTCGGAGATGTGAAGGTCGACGGCAAGGCCGCTCTGCTGAGTCCCTGCCATGTCGCCGGGGCCGCGCAGGCGCATGTCCGCCTCCGCTATCTCGAAGCCGTCGTTGGTCGAGCACATCATTTCGATGCGCTGCCTGCTTTCATGGGAGAGCTTGTAGCCGGTCATCAGGATGCAGTATGACTTGTCGGAACCACGTCCGACGCGGCCTCGAAGCTGGTGCAGCTGCGACAGACCGAAGCGCTCGGCGCTCTCGATGACCATCACCGAGGCGTTCGGCACGTCGACGCCGACTTCGATCACCGAAGTGGCCACCAATATGTTGGCGCGTCCGCTTGCAAACGCCTGCATTCCGAACTCCTTGTCGGCAGGCTTCTGCTTGCCGTGAACGACTGCCGTCACGTATTCCGGCGAAGGGAAATGGTCCTTCACCATGTCGTAGCCTTCCTGCAGGTTCTTGTAATCCATCTTTTCAGACTCCTCGATGAGGGGATAGACTATGAACACCTGCCTTCCTGCCTTGATCTGCTTTCTGAGGAAGGCGTACATCGCCTCGCGCTTGCCCTCCATAAAGGAGACCGTCTGCACAGGCTGCCTTCCGGGAGGCAGCTCGTCTAGTACCGAGACGTCCAGATCGCCGTACAACGTCATTGCGAGAGTCCTCGGAATAGGCGTTGCCGTCATTACCAGGATGTGAGGTAGTTCCTTTCCCTTCGCCCAGAGCTTCGCCCTCTGGTCGACTCCGAACCGGTGCTGCTCGTCTATGACGGCATAGCCCAAGTTCTTGAAGGCCACATTGTCTTCAATGAGAGCGTGCGTGCCGAGCATGATGCGGATGATTCCATTCTCAAGCCCGGCATGGATTGCGTCGCGTTCCTTCTTTTTCGTGGTGCCGGTAAGCAACGCACAGGTTATGCCCGTACCTTCCAGGAGCTTGGAAATAGTGGCGTAATGCTGCTGGGCAAGCACTTCTGTCGGAGCCATGATGCAGGCCTGCCAGCCGTTGTCCACCGCCAGAAGGGCCGTAAGCAATGCCACGACCGTCTTGCCGCTGCCCACATCTCCCTGAAGCAGCCGGTTCATCTGCCTGCCGCCCATGAAATCCGCCCTTATCTCCTTTATCACCCGCTTCTGCGCCCCGGTCAGAGGGAACGGAAGCTTGTTGTATACACTGTTGAAGGCATTGCCCACCCTGGGCATCACAATGCCGACCGAGGAGCTGGTCCTTACGAACTTCTGCTTCAGCAGGCTGAGCTGCAGGAAGAAAAGTTCTTCGAACTTGAGCCGGTACTGAGCGGCCGCAAGAGCCTGAGCATCCTTCGGAAAGTGGATGTTGCGCAGTGCGTCCCTGAGGGAGCATAGCTTCTTGCATTGGATAAGGTCCTGAGGCATAGTTTCCTGAATCTGCTGAAGATGGCTCTGAAGCAGGGTATATTCGAGCTTGGCGAAGGCCTTGTTCGAGATCCCGCCGTTGCGAAGCTTTTCGGTGCCGGGATAGACTCCGCGCACATAAGTCTCATACTCAGGATTTTTGTCGGTAGCAGGATCAACCTCGGGGTGAACCATATTATACTTCTCGTTGAAGACGGAAGGCTTTCCGAAGACGATGTACTCCTGCCCAGCCTTCAGCTTCTCGGCCACCCACTTTATGCCTCCGAAGAAAATCAGGTCAATGTAGCCAGTGGAATCGGCGAGCGTGGCTATCAGCCTCTTCGCCCTCCCTCCGCCTGCCATGTTCACGTCGGTTATCTTTCCCCTGAGCTGGATGTACTGGACGGTGCCGTCGATGTCGGCGATGTTATAGAACTTGCTGCGGTCGACGTGGCGGAACGGGAAAGTATAAATCAAGTCCCTGAACGTGCTGATGTCCAGCTCGCTCTTCAGAAGCTTGGCCCTTGCGGGCCCCACGCCGGGCAAATACTTTATGTCGCTGTCCAAAACGTCCGTCATAGATACAAAGATAATTCAAAAAAGGACCTTTTCAAAGTCTAAATCACAATGCCTGACACATCCGGCTTGATTCCGCTACTTTTTTGTATCTTGCAGAAAATTTGAACGAAAGTTATATGTCACAGAAAATATTGGTCGGAATCACCACCGGAGATTCCAACGGAATCGGATACGAGGTCATCGTCAAGGCGCTGATGGACGCAAGGATGTGCGAAGTCTGCACTCCAGTAGTCTACGGCTGCTCGAGGACGTTCCATTTCTACTGCAAGGACATTCCTGAAACTGAGCAGCTCACATTGAACATGATCAACTCGGTCGAAGAAGCTCGCCCGCGCAGGGTGAACTTCATCAACTGCGTTCCCGACACCATTCCGGTGGATCCGGGCCAACCGACTCCTGAAGCCGCAAAGGCTGCGGTCATGTCGCTGCAGGCAGCAGTAGCCGACATCAAGGCGAACAAGCTCGACGCCATCGTGACCGGACCTTTCAACAAGCACACGGTGCAGGGCGCCGGATTCAACTACACCGGCCATACCGAATACCTGATTAAGGAATTTGGGGTTAAAGACGGACTCATGTTCCTGATTTCAGACAAATTGAGAGTTGGCTGCGCCACAAATCACCTTCCGCTGTCACAGGTCAGCGCAAACATCACCATCGACCACATCCTCAGCAAGCTAACATTGATGAACGACTCGCTCAAGCGGGATTTCGGCATAGACAAGCCTAAGGTCGCCGTATTCGGCCTAAACCCACACGCAGGCGACGGAGGGACTCTCGGCGGCGAAGAGAACACTGTGATCGGCCCGGCCATAAAGCAGGCACAGCAGAAAGGAATCCTTGCCTACGGCCCATACTCCGCCGACGGATTCTTCGGAGCAGGAATGCAAAAGGATTTCGACGCCATCCTGGCAATGTACCACGACCAGGGCTTGATTCCTTTCAAGGCCTTGAGCTTCGACACAGGAATCAACTATACGGCAGGACTCCCCATCGTGCGCACATCTCCCGACCACGGAACGGCATACAACATTGCAGGCAAATGCCAGGCGAACCCTCAGTCGATGATTTCATCGATTTACGAAGCCGTCGACATAGTCAACAACCGCAGGGAATACGACGACATTACCAAGAACCCATTGCAGGCCAAGCAGTTCGACAACAACCGCGCAGACCACTCCTTCGAACGCATCTTCGAAAAGAGCTTCGACAAGAGCTTCAAGTCCCGCGACAACGACGACGAACAATAGGACGGCATTCCATCCCATCATGGAAAGAGTCCCAATATCGCTGTTCACCGATGGAGCGGCCAGCGGAAATCCGGGTCCCGGAGGCTACGGCGCAATCCTGCGTTGCGGCAAATACGAAAAGGAGATGTCGGGGGGCTTCGCCCTTACCACCAACAACAGGATGGAGCTTCTGGCTGTAATTACCGGCCTTGAAGCCATCAAGTGGGAGCATGCCGATGTGACAGTCTACACCGATTCGGCTTACGTCGTGAACGCTGTCAACAACCGCTGGCTCTTCCAGTGGGAATCCAAGCAGTTCGCCAAGAAAAAGAATCCCGACCTATGGAAGCGGTTCCTGGAAATATACAGAAAACATTCAGTCAAGTTCGTCTGGATCCGCGGCCACGCCGGCCACCCGGAAAACGAGCGCTGCGATAAGCTGGCCGTCGCCGCCCGCGAGCTCCCGAATCTTCCCCCGGACACGGACTACGCCCTAGACTCCGACTCTCCGGAACTGCTCTAGCTTTAGACTATTTTCAATAATATTATAATTTTTAATCAAGATATTGGTTTTGACAATAAAATCATTACATTAGCCGCCTATTTAATTAAAAATCATAATAGGAAATGAACAAAAATTTGGATTACAGCATTAATCCCATGATTCAATCCCTCTGCAAGGAACCGGAGGAATTCACGAAGGCAGACATCATGCGCTTCGTTGTAAATCACGAAATCAGAATAATCAATTTCAGATATGCGGCATCTGACGGAGAATTGAAGACCTTGAATTTCCCTGTCACCGACATGTCATATCTCGAGTCCATACTGACTTACGGAGAAAGAGTGGACGGGTCGAGCCTGTTCCCATACATTCCTGCAGACTCTTCCGATTTATATGTAGTCCCCCGCTTCTCTACTGCCTATGTCGATCCGTTTGCGGAAATTCCGACACTGGGACTGCTCTGCTCGTACTTCACCAAAGACGGGCAGCCTCTTGAGACATCACCGCAGTACATTCTTCACAAGGCAGAGGCCGTATTCCACGAGAAGACAGGTTATTCGTTCCAGGCAATGGGCGAATTGGAATTCTACATCATTGGGCAACCAGTAACATGCTATCACATAGAGGACCAGAAAGGTTACCACGAATCGACTCCTTATGCAAAGAATGAGGCCTTCCGCTGCGAGGCGATGAAGATGATAGCAGAAGTTGGAGGAAGGATAAAATACGGACATTGCGAAGTAGGAAATTTCGAATACGAAGGCAGGAACTACGAGCAGAACGAAATAGAGTTCCTTCCTGACGATGTCGAAACCGCTGCTGACCAGCTGCTTCTGGCAAAATGGATACTTCGCACCCTCTCAGTTCAATACGGGCTTGAAATCACATTCGCCCCTAAGGTCTGCGAAGGCAAGGCAGGCAGCGGACTACACTTCCACACACGCATCATGGGAGACAACGGCTCCATGATGATGTCAAACGGAAAGCTCTCTGTCCAGGCCCACAAAGCCATCGCTGGTTACTTGAAATGCGCGGCTGCACTTACCGCATTCGGCAACAGGATTCCAGAATCATACTTCAGGCTAGTGCCTCACCAGGAAGCTCCTACCGTAATCTGCTGGGGCGACCGAAACCGCTCGGCACTGGTAAGAGTTCCTCTCGGATGGACCGGGGAAGGAAACATGCTCGCCAAGGCCAACCCTCTGGAAATCGGCAAGGACTTCGAAATGCCTGACAAGCAGACCGTAGAGCTACGTTCGGCTGACGGAAGCGCAGATATTTATCTTATGATGGCAGGGCTTGTGGTTGCAGCCCGCATAGGATTCGAGATGGACGACGTCTCCAAGTTCACCGACGCCACCTACATAAACGGGAACATCAACGCTCCTGAAAACGCAGCGAAGCTGGCTACCCTCCAGTCTCTGCCTGAATCCTGCCCTGAATCGGCGGATGCCCTTCAGGCAACCCGCAGCTTCTTCGAAGCATATTACGTATTCCCTGCATCGATCATCGACGCCACAATAGCCGACCTGAAGTCCAAGAAATAGGGGGCCAAGCCAGAAGATTCAAATTTACAGATGATTATAAAAGGGCGGGGCATCCGCGCGCAGGATCAGGCTCCGGGAAGCCTGTACGAATCGCGAAGCGTAACGGTGCGGTTCATTATCAGATGTTCCGGAGTGCTGGAAGGGTCACGATAGAAATAGCCTGTACGTTCGAACTGAACCGCGAGCTGCATTGAATCCTTAAGAAGGTCAGGCTCGCAATAGGCAGTGACGACCTTCAGGGATTCGGGATTCAGATAGGTCTTATAATCGACTCCTTCAGGGATGCCGCCCATGTCCTCGAGGGTGAAGAGGCGGTCGAAGATGCGGGCTTCGACCGGCTTTGAATACGCGCATGAAACCCAGTGGATGGTGCCCTTCACGCTGCGCCAAGGACCTGCTCCGGGCTTGGAAGCAGGGTCGTAGGTACAGTGGATGAGTGTTGCATTGCCTTCGGCGTCCTTTTCGATGCCGACGCACTTGACGATGTAAGAGTACTTGAAGCGGACCTCGCCTTCAGGCTGCAGACGCTTGTATCCCTTCGGAGGAACGTCCATAAAGTCTTCCCTTTCAATGTAAATCTCCTTGCTGAACGGGACGCTGCGCTTCGGGCCGTCCGGAGCATCGGGATTCAGCGGAGCATCGAAATACTCCACTTTCCCGTCTTCCCAGTTGTCAATGACTACCTTGACAGGGTTCAGGACTGCCATATAGCGGTTTGCGCGAATGTTAAGGTCTTCGCGGACAGCGTTTTCCAGGCGGGACAAATCGATAAGGTTATCACGCTTGGCCACGCCTACCGATTCGGCGAAATTGCGTACGCTCTCTGGGGTGTAGCCGCGACGGCGAAGGCCGCAGATAGTAGGCATGCGGGGATCGTCCCAGCCTGAAACGTAATTGTTCTTCACGAGCTCGAGCAGCTTGCGCTTGCTCATGAGCGTATAAGTCAGGTTCAGGCGGGCAAACTCGTACTGATGCGACGGAAATATCTCAAGGTGTTCGATAAACCAGTCATAAAGAGGACGGTGCACGTCGAATTCGAGTGTGCAGATGCTGTGGGTGACATGCTCGATGGAGTCACATTCGCCGTGAGCATAGTCGTACATCGGGTAGATGCACCACTTGTCGCCGGTGTGCTGGTGAGAAGTATGGATGATCCTGTACATCAGAGGGTCGCGGAACATCATGTTCTTTGACGCCATGTCAATCTTTGCGCGGAGCACCTTCTCTCCGTCGGCATACTTGCCATCCTTCATCTCTTCGAAAAGCTTGAGGTTCTCCTCAATGGAGCGGTTTCGCCAAGGACTGTCCTTTCCGGGAGATGAAATGGTGCCGCGGTTCTCGCGTATCTCCTCCTGACTCTGGTCATCGACATAAGCCAGCCCCTTCTTTATCAAGACAATAGCCCATTCATAGAGCTGTTCGAAATAGTCGGATGCGTAACACTCCTTGGCCCAGTCGAATCCAAGCCAGTGGATGTCTTCCTTGATGGAATCCACATACTCCTCGCCTTCCTTGACTGGATTTGTGTCGTCGAATCGAAGGTTTGTCTTGCCGCCGTATTTCTTGGCAAGACCGAAATTCAGGCAGATGCTCTTGGCATGGCCAATGTGCAGGTAACCATTAGGTTCCGGCGGGAAACGGGTCTGTATTTCAGTATACTTTCCTTCTGCGAGGTCCTTCTCGATTATTTCTTCCAGAAAATTCAGTTGGCGCCCTTCGCCTGCAGGTTTGTTGACTTCTTCCATTTTATATCATTATTATGATTGCAAAAATAGTAAAAATGAGTAAATTTGACCTTATAAATAACTTTCATAGTTAATGATCAAATCAATGACGGGCTTCGGCAAGGCGGAATGCGTCCTGCCTTCAGGCAAATATCTAATCGAGATCCGTTCACTTAACGGAAAAAACTGCGACATCACATTGAAGACATCCCTCATTCCCCGCGACAAGGAAATGGAACTCAGGCAAATGATCACCGACCGCCTGAACCGCGGCACAGTCGACATATTCATAACCGCAGAAAACAACACCGCCGCAGGAGCCAAAGTCCTGAACAAGAACATCCTTCTCAGCTACTACCGCCAAGTCCAGGAAGCCAAGCAGGGCAACGAGATGGCAGACCTCGACGACTCGAGCCTTCTGGAGACCCTGCTGCGCATGCCAGACATCTTTGTAAATGACGACCAGGAACTTACCGACGACATGTGGGATGCCCTGAAGGCCTCTTTCAATGCCGCCCTCGACCACTTGGACGAGTTCCGTGCCACTGAAGGGAAGAGGCTGTACGACGACGTGCTGACCAGGGTCACGAACATCGAAAGCTATGTCGGCGAGGTAGACAAGTACGAGCACGAGCGGGTCGACACAGTGCGCAAGAAGCTTGAGGACGGCATCGCCGAGCTCAAGGCCGACCCGGACAAGAACCGTCTTGAGCAGGAAATCGTCTTCTATGTAGAGAAGCTTGACATCAACGAAGAGAAGGTTCGCCTACGCCAGCATTGCAAGTATTTCCTTGAAACGCTCGACACCGAACTTTATCCGGGCCGCAAGCTGGGTTTCATCTCTCAGGAGATGGGGCGCGAAATCAACACTTTGGGCTCCAAGGCGAATCACGCTGAAATCCAGAAGATCGTCGTAAAGATGAAGGACGAACTGGACAAGACCAAGGAACAATCCGCAAACATATTATAAACCTCACATCGTTATCATATCATGAAGAAACTGCTAGCAACACTCATGCTTCTAGCCCCCATCGCAGCATTCGCCGATGGAACGGACGCACGGCTTCTCAGATTTCCAGCCACGAACGGCAAGGAAATCACATTCACTTATGCAGGAGACCTTTATAGGGTATCCATCGACGGCGGCACCGCCGTCCGCCTTACTGCCGACCAAGGCTTCGAGATCTTTCCGAAATACTCCCCTGACGGCAAGACCATAGCATTCACTGGCCAATATGACGGCAACACCGAACTTTACTCCATCCCTGCAGAAGGAGGATTTCCAAAGAGACTCTCCTACTCCGCCACAGTCGAGCGCGATGACATCGGAGACAGAATGGGGCCGAACAACATTCTCATGGGCTGGTCCCCGGATGGCAAGACCCTGATCTTCCGCAGCCGCCGCTACAGCTTCTCGGGAATGCGCGCCAATCTTTTCACCATGCCTTCCATCGGAGGTCCTGCAATCCCGGTACCTCAGACCGAAGGCGGCTTCTGCTGCTATTCACCTGACGGCAAGTATCTTGCAGTGAACCGCACCTTCCGTGAATTCCGCACTTGGAAATACTACCGCGGAGGCCAGGCCGACGACATCTGGATCAACAAGATCGGCACCACAGAGCTCACCGACATCACCAACAACGAAGCTCAGGACATTTTCCCGATGTGGATAGGCGACGAAATCTATTTCCTCTCCGACCGTGACCATTGGATGAACCTGTTTGTCTACGACATGAAGACAAAGGAGACCAAGAAGCTGACCGATTTCACCCGCTACGATTGCAAGTTCCCTTCCTGCTATTCAGGAGAGGGCGGCTGGATCGTATTCGAGAACGGCGGATACATATATAAGTATTCAGTCAAGGACCGTAAATGCGAGAAAGTGACAGTCATCCTTGAAAGCGACGGCCTCAACTCACGCACGACATTCGGCGACGCCTCCGACCAGATAGAATCCGTTTCCGTATCTCCTGACGGAAAGCGAGTGCTGATGACAGCCAGAGGAGACATCTTCTCTGTTCCTGCCTCAAAGGGCGCTACCTATAACCTCATGTATTCACCCGAATCGCACGAGCGCGAAGCCACCTGGTCGAACGACGGCAAGAAAATCGCCTGGTTCTCAGACAAGAGCGGCGAATACCAACTTTACGTCTCAGACTGGGACAAAGTAGGAAAAGAAGCAAAGCCGGTCACATCCTTCAAGAACGGCTACCCGGAAGCGATAGAATGGTCGAACGACTCCAAGCAGATTTTCTTCCAGGACGAGAAGAACAACATCTACCGCTACGAGGTTGCATCAGGCAAACTTACGTCCCTTTACAAGAGTACAGCAGGATATTTCAGCTACAGCTTCTCTCCAGATGCAAGCTGGATGGCTGTTTCCGAATCCAACGAGAGCCAGACTTCCATCATATACCTTGTCGATCTGAACTCTCTCAAGGTCACTCAGTTGACCGACAGATGGTTCTCATCCGGCAACCCAATATTCTCGTCGGACGGAAAATACCTTTATTTCTCATCCGACAGGAATTTCCAGCCACAGTATTCCGGCATCGAATGGAACTACACCGGAAGGTTCACCACCAGCCTTTTCATCGTTCCTCTGGCCAAGGACACCGAGGATCCCGTGAAGATCCTGGCCGACGAATACCAGCCTGACAAGGCAGTGGAGAAGACTCCTGAGACTTCAAAGCCAGCAGGAATGCCTGAGGGAGGAAAGCCGGGAATTCGTCCTCAAGGCAAGCCTGCCTCAGCCAATGCAAAGCCTGCCGGAAAGCCAGAAGCAGCTCCTGAAAACGCCGTCTCAAAGGATTACAAGCCGGCCACCACCAAGGTAGACATTGACGGCATCCAGGAGCGAATTGCCACCCTGCCTATTCCTGCCGGCTCAATGCGTCCTGTTGCAGCAGATGCCGAAGGCGTCTACTACATCGAGATGGGCGGATTCCGGGGGATGGGCGGTCCAGGCGGCCCAGGCGGAAGAAGTCAGGAAATCACCATCAAGAAATTCAATCTCAAGACGCTCAAGTCTGACGATGCTTTCAGCGGACTGCCTCAATGTCTCAATCCTGCCACAGGCAAGATGGTCGTCGCCAGCGAAGGCAAATACTACGTCGAGGACTTCCCTGCAGGACGCAAGGGCGATGCCGTACCTACCGACGACATGAACCTTGAAATCGACCGGCACGCAGAATGGGCGCAGATCTTCAACGAAAGCTGGCGCATCTACCGCGACTTCTTCTATGCCCGCAACATGCACGGCACCGACTGGAACGACCTGCACGACAAGTACGCAGCTCTGCTTCCTTACGTTGGATCACGCAACGACTTGACTTACATCATCGGCGAGATGCTTGCCGAACTCAACGTAGGCCACGCATACATCACATCCCCTACCGAAGGCTACCCTGCAATGAAGAGCGTCAGCGTCGGAATGCTCGGAGGACGCTTCGAGAAGGATGGCGACGCCTTCAAGGTCGTAAAGGTCTTCAAGGGAGAAGCTTGGAACTCGAATCTCCATTCCCCTCTTGATGAGGCCAATGTAAAGGTCGGAGAATATGTAGTGGCAGTCGATGGAACCAGCCTCGCAGACAAGAGCGACATCTATGAGACTCTCGTAGGCAAGGTCGGAAAGACAGTTTCCCTCAAGATAGCTTCCGATGCAAAAGGCAAGAACGCCCGCACGGTATATGTCAAGCCCATCGAGAACGAAATCCAGCTAAGCTACATCGAATGGGTAAAGCGCAACATCGCCATAGTAGACAATGCCTCCAACGGACGCATCGGATACATCCACATTCCTGACATGGGCCCTGCCGGGCTCGATATGTTCACCAAGCTGTTCTACACTCAGATGGACAAGGAAGCACTGATCATCGACGACCGAATGAACGGTGGCGGAAACGTCTCCCCGATGATTCTAGAGCGTCTCCAGCGCGAAGTTTACAGAATGACCCAGTCCATCTACAACAGGGCTGGCACAGTTCCTGACGCCGTCCAGTACGGACCAAAAGTCTGTCTGATCGACAAGTATAGTGCATCCGACGGCGACCTGTTCCCTTGGGGCTTCAAGGCTCTCGGAATCGGTCCTCTGATCGGCAAGTGCACCTGGGGCGGAGTCACCGGCATCGGCGGATCCATGCCTTTCGTCGACAATCAGGACATGCGCACTCCAGTCCACGCCACCTTCTCCACCAAAGGCGAATGGATCATCGAAGGCCACGGAGTCGATCCAGACATCGAGATCGACATCAATCCTTACGAGGACTACGTTGGAAACGACGCCCAGCTTAACAAGGGCATCGAAGTCCTCCTCGAAAAGCTGAAGGACTACAAGCCTCTGCCAAAGGCGGAGCCTACGGTCTTCCCTACCCGTCCGCAGAAATAGCGGAACGGCCTTTCACAGAAAAGCCCCGATGCGAACCGACGCACCGGGGCTTTTTCATCATTCACTCGAATACGGGCCTTACTTTTCCATTGCCTGAAGCCTTCCCTTCAAACGGGTAGGAACGTTGTTTGGAAAATATTTCTCCAAGAATGCTATCCATTCGAGGCCGTCTTCCGGGTCCTCAAGCATCTCATCGGAAATTGCCATGTTGTAGCATGCGGCGTAGACGTAATCCATATTTTCGGACTTGGTCAGTTCCAGCCAAATACGCTGTGCGCTTGCCCAATCGAAATTGCGCGCCATGTTCTCGGCTTCCTTCCACCGTCCCGAATCCATGGTGTAGATTTCACGCGTCTCCTCCACCCACTGGGGAAAAAAAGCGGCAGCCATGTTCTCGCCTACCTGACTTACCGTCGGATAGAACTCTCTGGAAACCGCATTGTATATCGTATCGTCGGGCAAGCGCCTGCTTGACCTGAGTTCCCACTGCAATTCATCCTTTGCCAGATAAGAATCCTTTACTATCCCTCCCTGCATGACATTCAGGACAAAGTTGTATGGCAAGGAGATGTTGTATACGACCTGTCCATTATCTTCGTCATAGGAGTTCCCCAATCTCACGAAAGGACCTGCCGCCAGAGAATCGAATTCGAACTGGTACGCCCCGTTGCTGTCTACAACATTCAGAGACCTCTCGAATCCTCCTGCAATCGAGTTGAAAAAAGCAAGATCCAGAGAATCTGCCGAGCCGCGATAAACCAGGTTCACCGGCTGACCGACCACATCCACCTTGGCCTGAGACGGCTGCAGCCTCTCAATGGAAATCGTGACCCTGGAAGGAACGCACGATGCCAATGCAAAGAGCAGGACGGATGCGGAGAGAAGCGGCATTATTCTGATTTTCAAGCTTTTCATACTCAAACTATTTACATTGCCAAACCGCCGTCAACATAAATCACCTGCCCCGTGACATACGACGCCAAGTCGCTTGCCAGGAAGAGGCAGGCATTTGCAATTTCGGAGACCTGGCCTGCGCGATGCATAGGAATCATTTCCATCCACTCCCTATGGGCCTCCTCCGAGAGCTGCCGGGTCATGTGGCTGTCGATGAATCCTGGAGCCACGCAGTTGGCGCGGATATTTCTTGTTCCCAATTCCTTGGCAATGGATTTAGCCATGCCGATCATTCCGGCCTTGGAAGCTGCGTAGTTGACCTGTCCGGCATTTCCGTGGCCGCCTACGACAGAACTCATGTTGATGATGGAGCCTTCGTGCTGGCGGACCATTATGGGAGTCACGGCATGCACGAAGTTGAATGCGGACTTGAGATTCACGTTGATGACGGCGTCCCACTGGTCCTCCGTCATCCTCAGGATGAGCCCGTCCTTTGTAATTCCGGCGTTGTTCACAAGAATGTCTATCCTGCCGAATTCTGCCATAATGACATCCACTGCCTTATGTGCATCGCTGAATGATGCAGCATTCGATGCAATCGGCAATACCTTGACACCGAGCTTTTCGATGTCGGATTTTGTCTGAAGAGCATCGTCGTTGATAGCTAGATCGGTAAATGCGATATCAGCGCCTTCCGAAGCGAACTTCAGGGCGACCTCGCGACCGATTCCTCTTGCTGCGCCCGTAATCAGGGCGACTTTTCCTTTTAGAAGATCCATATCAGTATCAGTCTATTTTTTTAGCATACAAGTCATAATCGTCTGCTGCAGTAATCTCCACGTTCATAAAGCTTCCCACAGTCCCAGCAGGAACGAATCCTGAAGCAAAAGCTCCCATCACATATATCTCTCCGTCCACTTCCGGCGACTCGCCCTGGCTTCTTGCCGTGAAGGAACCGTCGGCAAAAGCATCGACGACAACCCTCTCGACATTTCCTATCCTCTTCAAATTATGTGCCTTGGAAATTTCTTCCTGAATTTCCATCAATCTGTCATACCTCTCCTTCTTGACACTTTCAGGAACCGAGTCCTTGCAATGCTCCGCATCGTAGGTTCCCTCCTCTTCGCTGTACGTGAAGGCTCCCAGCCTTTCGAACTTCATCTCCTTCACGAAATCAAGCAGCTCGCCGAACTCCTTTTCCCCCTCTCCGGGGTGTCCAACGATCATCGTCGTCCTTACAACGACTCCCGGGACTTTTTCCCTGATCTTGATAATCAGCTCCTTATCGTAATCAGCTCCGGCCGCGCGGTGCATCATGCCCAGCAGCTTGTCAGAAGCGTGCTGAAGCGGTATGTCGACGTACTTGCATATCTTCGGTTCAGAAGCCATTACGTCCAGCACATCGAGCGGGAAATCCGCCGGATACATGTAATGGATCCGTATCCATTCTATCCCGTCGACCTTCACAAGTTCTCGAAGCAGGTCCGCCAGCCTTCTCTTCCCATAAATGTCAATCCCGTAATATGTCGTATCCTGGGCTATCAGGATCAACTCCTTGACTCCCTGTGAAGCCAGGATCTTCGCCTCGGCGACAAGATTATCGATCGGCACCGAATGATGCGGTCCGCGGATCAGAGGGATGGCGCAGTACGAACACCTCCTGTCGCATCCCTCGGAAATCTTTAGGTATGCATAGTGCGAAGGCGTGGTGAGCTTTCTGTAAAGAGCCAGGCTTCCCCTTGGTTCAATGCCAAGCGCAGTGAGGAGCGAGGCATCGTCGACGGTTCCGAAAAAGCCGTCCGCCTCAGGAATCGATCCGATCAAGTCGTCACGATATCTTTTTGACAAACAGCCGAATACAAAAACCTTCTCCACCAATCCACGCTTCTTTGCCTCGCAAGCCTCCAGAATGGTGTCAATGGATTCCTGCTTTGCCGCAGTGATGAATCCGCAAGTGTTTATTATTACGACATCCGCCTTCGCATCTTCGTAGGAAGTACCGTCGGGGACCACCTCGTAAAGGCCGCCGGCCGTAATCTGCGCCAGCAGCTTTTCTGTGTCCACCCGGTTCTTCGAGCAACCTAGACTAATTGGCAGCAGCCGCTTCATTCTCTGGCGCTTCTGCCTTTTCCTGCTCCGCCTTCCTCTCCCCGTCGGTCATGAAATCGAGGGAAGCATTGTGCTTCAAGTTATTGTACCACTCAACGCACTTCTTCATGTGCGAGACGTAGAAACGGTCGTGGTCGTAGTTCGGGCAAGCCTTCTCGAAGAAAGCCGTAAGAGCCTTCGGATCGGACTTTGCCGAAGGGGCGTCGTCCTCGCCGAGAGCCTCGTGCATCTTGCCGAAAAGATCCCTGACAGGAAGGTCCTCGGCATCCGTGTAGATCGCTATGTCTCCCAAGGAGGAGATTCTGGAATTCACGTCGAAAATGGTGCGCTTCCCCGTTCCAAGCTGCTCAACGATTATTCCAGACTTGTTGCGGGTCAACAGCTTATATAAGCCGGGCTGGCCGGCTACCGAAAGGATTGTTGTAAGATCTGTCTTCATTATATCGGAATGTTTAATTCATGTTTCTTGCTTTCTTGATGGTCTCGTAAGCGGCTACGATGTTCTTGAACTTTTCCTCGGCAGCCTTCTGGACGTCGGCTCCAAGGGTGGATACCTTGTCAGGATGGTACTTCATGGCCATCTTCCTGTACGCCTTGACCACTTCATCGTCAGTGGAGGTGACCTGTATTTCGAGAATCTTGTAAGCCGACGCTATGTCCTCCGGATTGTTGATGTTCATCATCGAATCGCGGTCAGAATCGCTCAAGCCAATGCAGAAGGCTATCTGCTTCAAGCAATTGACCTCGCTTTGGCTGACATCGCCGTCTATGCCTGCCAGCTGCACCAGGAAATGGTACAGCTGCATCCTCTGCGAATAGTTCATATACTGTCTGATCTGCCCGCCGACAGAGGCGACGTCGATGTTTTGCGAATAGAGTTTCTTGACGATCTGGAGCCCTTCCGCCACAGAATCCTCTCCGAAATTCTGGCTTATGAAACTCTTGATCAGCTCGAGCTCGGACTTCAGGAATTTCCCGTCCGACTTGACGACGGCGGTAGCCATAACCAAAAGGCTGGCCATAAAGCTGTTGCGCACTGCGTCGGCACTGTTCTGCCCATAGCCCCGGGAATAGCCCGGATATCCGCCGGTGCTTTGCCATCCGCCCCGGCCGGTACGGGCGGAATCGTCTTCTTCGTCACTGTCGTTGACCCTGTGGACATTTACAGCACTTATGCCGGCATCAATGACCGCTCCGACGGCAAAACCTATAAGTCCGCCGATCGGTCCGAGCCATATCCAGCCCAAAAAGCCTCCTATCCACTTGGTCCAAGCCATTTACTTCATTATTTTTATGATTTTCACGATTTGAGGGAGCAAAGCGTCCGAATCGGATGCAAAGATAGTAAAATCCGACGCTTTCTGTCTGTATGAATCCGATGCCTGCGAGCCTATCCTGGCAAGAGCCGCATCTCGCGTGCAGCAATCCCTGCGCATCACCCTTTCAATGCGAAGCCCTAGGGGAGCAATGATGGTCAGGACCTTGTCGTAGCATCCGAGGAATGCAGGCTTTTCAAGCACGATGGCCGACTCCAGGAGAACAAGATCTGCACCTTCCCTTTCGCGCTGCGCTCTCCATTGAATAAAGTCCTCCAGGACAGCAGGATGCACAATGCCTTCCACTTCAGAAAGCAATGAAGGATCGGAGAATATCCTGGCAGCGAGAACCTGCTTCTGCAGGACACCGTCCCTGACAATGTCGCCTCCGGCAACCTGCGCTACTCGCTGCAGGATTTCTGGCCTTTTTGAATAAAGGGACTTGGCTTCGGCGTCGGCATCATAGGAAGGGATGCCGATTGCATTGAAAATGCGAACTATGTAGGATTTTCCGGAGCCGATTCCTCCGGTGACGGCCAGGACTTTCATCACTTTCGACGAACAGCGTCCGTCAGTATGCCCTCGACGACGGGAGGATCCATCTCACATGAAAATACATCCGTCCTTGAACTGATGTATCGGGGAATCATCTTCTTGGTATCCGAGGCAACGAAATCGTTGTAATCTACTGCAACGACGAAATCATTGCTTTGCGCCTTCTGCGCTCCGAACGAGGTGCGGTAGGTAACTCTCACCCTTGAAGGGAGGAGCACCATCGACTTTCCTGCCGGAAGATGCTCTACTTTCAGCTCCACATCGCGGCTCATTTCGACATAGCGCTCGATGCGGATGTCGTAAATGGCTTCAGGAACCGAGATGGTCGTGTTTTCTGGAACTTTCAACTTGACGATGCCCTTGTGGGACTTGTCTGCATTGTTCAGGCTTATCACACCTGTCATTACTCTGTCGACGGCATCGAGTGCCTCCCTACCGCCGTAGACATCCACAGAATCAGGTGTCAGGGCAATTTCCCCAACCTGCATCCACTGCGGGCGACAGTACACGAACGATTGCGCCACTATCGGCACTCTCTTGTAGTATCTGGAAGGGAAAGTGAACGTCAGGCTGTCGGTTCCTATATATTCTATCTCGAAAGCAGGACCTATGCTTTCGGAAATCTTCTCCCTGATGTCGGAAACGGCGACGCGGTAAACGTCACCGCCTTCCGATGTCAGATTCTTCGCATCGGTAGCGACATCCAATACTGCAGCCTTATCTGCAGTGCGCTGCTGTGCTATGTAAAAGCCTCTTCCCTTGCCTCTGATAAGAAGAGTCTCATCGGAAACGGCAGAGGCCGCATGACAGACAAGGTCTGTCTCAAGATTCACTTTGTATTGTAAGAAAACTGAATAGTCAAGCGACATGTTATGGATGAACCAGACAAAAATGGCGAGCAGAAGAGACAGGGCGAAAAGGCCATATTTCTTCCATGCTCCGCCGATATTTGTCCGTTTCCTGTCCATCCCTATGAGGCCTGGGTGTCAGCAAAAGTCCTTTCGATGGCAGCCTTGTCGACGCGGATCTTCACGTTGTTGTCGATTTCGATGGTAGCGCTCTTGTCGTCGATGCTGTCGATGGTGCCGTAGATGCCTCCGATGGTGACGATCTTGTCTCCCTTCTTGAGTTCATCGCGGAACTTCTGAAGCTCTTTCTGCTTCTTCTGTTGCGGACGGATCATGAAGAGCCACATGATGAGGAAGATCACCACGATCATTATGATGAAGCTCCAAGTGCTTCCTGCTGCATTGCCCTGTGTCTGGGATGCCTGTAAAATTGTAATTAAGTTCATACTGGGTGTTTGTGATTAAAAGTTATAAATTCATTCTTTGTCTTTCGTTATTTCTCCGGAATTGATCTTCTGCTGGATGATCTTGTCGAGAAGGCCGTTCACGAAAATTCGGCTGTTGGGCGTGCTGTAATACTTCGAGATGTCCACATATTCGTTGATGGTGACCTTGACGGGTATGTCAGGGAAACTTACTGCTTCGGTTATTCCCATTACTATCAAGGAAATGTCTGTAGGAACGATGCGGTCGGCATCCCAGTTGGCAGTGTTTGCGGCGATCAGGTCGCTGTAATCCTTGTAATTCAGGATGGAGCCGGAAAGGAGCTGTTTTGCGAAGCTCTCGTCGGCTGTGCTCGAAAAGACGCGCGGCAGGCTGAACTGGCTGCTCTTTGCGTATTTTGACACATCGTTGATGGCGCAGTTCAGGACGTATCCGATGTCGTCGGTCCAAAGCGGAATCCTGAACTCGTCGACGACAGTCTCGAAATCGTCGTTGTCCTCGAATTCGTTCTGAAGTATGCTGACGACAAAGTTGCAGTCCGCCTCCAGACTGTCCTCGTCAGAAGTCATGTAATCCTGATGATAGGCGCTTTCCTCTATCCTGTCGAACATATTCTTGATGAAGGCGTAATGCCTGTCGTTCTCCTCCTCGCACCAGCTCCACTCGAGGGACTTGCCGCTGCAATAGTCGCAGAACTTGGCATTGTTCTCAAGCATCAGGATGAATCTGTTGTTTATGAAACGCATGTTCGGGTGGAGTTCCTCTTCCGTCGGGAAATGCTTGTGCATCCTCTTGTCGGCAAGGTCTGCAGCCCGTTTTCTGAGAGCGGGCAAAACATTCATTGTAAAGCAGTAAAGGTCACGTGTCCCTTCGCAGTGGGCGGTAAGACGTTTCTGAGCATCCTGGGGAGTCCATTCCCCTGAATTGATAATGGAATAGAGAACCTTGAAGACCTTGATCCGGATGATTCGGCGATTCAACATAGCGCTTGATTTTATATGCAAATATAGGATTTAATTCATATATTTGCCTTGAATATATCACATAAGCATTATGGATTACGACAATTACGACAACAGGGATGCTCAGGAAAGACAAGGAGACGACGTGTATTCCAAACCTGTCAGAGCGGGAAAGAGGACCTATTTCTTCGATGTAAAGGCCACGAAGGGCAACGATTACTATCTGACCATCACGGAAAGCAAGCGCCGCATAGAGGAGAACGGCCGTTACGTTTACGACAAGCACAAGATTTTCCTTTATAAGGAAGACTTTGAAAAATTCGCCGACGGCCTGCATGAAGTTGTCGACTACATACGCAAGCGCTGCCCGGTGGCTGAGCAGAACGGTCCTGCTGAACCCAGAGACGATGATTACCAGCAGCCAGAATCAGCTGAAGGAGCTCCTAAGGCTACGGAAGGCGACGGCAGGAATTACTCTTCGAATGTGAATTTCGACGAACTTTAACCAAATTTCTTATATAGTGTTACCAAAAGAAACCCCGAAAGTTTGAAATAACTTTCGGGGTTTCTTTTGTCATCCGATGATTCAGTTAACCTTTTGCCGGTACAGACGGCGCAAACGGCACTCCATGCGGTATTGGTCGTTAAACTTGCCGAAGCCGCCCCGCCGTCATGAGCCAGCAGTCCGCTTGAGCCTGTAAGGCTTTGGATTCCTGTAATTCAAATATCTATTCGACATAGAGAGCCAGACCTTTAAGATATTCTCCCTCCGGATGGTAAATGTTCACCGGATGGTCTGCGGGCTGGTTCAGCCTGTCAAGGATGCGGACTTTTCGGCCCACAGATGCCGCAGCAGAGAAAACCGTCAATGCGAATGTGTTGTGGTCCACCACCTCTGAGCAGCTGAAAGTGAAGACGAAGCCGCCTGGAGCGACCTTAGCGATGGCATTCGCATTGAGCCTGCGATAGGCGCGAAGCGCATTGTCCAATGCAGCCCTGTGCTTTGCGAAGGCGGGCGGGTCGACGATTATCAGGTCGTACTTGCCGTCATCCGAATTCTTCAGGAAGTCAATGGCATCCGCACAGGATGTTCCCGAACTTTGTGGCCCGAATCCGTTGAGTTCGACATTCCTGTCGAGCATGTCCATCGCAACTTGCGAACTGTCCACCGAATCAACGTGTCTTGCGCCGCCAGCCAAGGAATAAACGGAAAAGCCGCCTGTGTAGCAAAAGAGATTCAGCACATTGCGATCCTTGGCATATTTTCCGACCTGGAGCCTGTTTTCCCTCTGGTCGAGGAAGAAGCCGGTCTTCTGACCTTCCTCCCAGTTCACAAAGAACTTGTGTCCATATTCAAGCACCTGCTTGCAAGAATCGGCAATATAAGAATCGGATTTCCAAAGATATCCGTCCTGCAGATCGAGGCCCGCCCTGAAAGGCGCAGTGCCGGAACTCTTGTCGTATATCGCATTCAGCCTGGTTCCCAACACCTTTTTCAATGCTTCGGCTATCCTTTCGCGGGACTTGAACATTCCGGCGCTGTGGCACTGCATGACCGCGGCATCGCCGTAGATGTCAATAATCAGCCCCGGCAGGGAATCTCCCTCTCCGTGCACAAGCCTGTAGCAGGAGGTTATGCTACTGTCTGCCAGTCCAAATGCCTTGCGGGCCTGATACGCTGCAGAGAGCCGGCTTTCCCAGAAATCAGGCATCAGGACCTGGGAATCGAAGCTCAACACCCTGACGGAAATGCTGCCTATCTGGTAGTGGCCGCAGGCGAGAAACTCTCCGCCTGCCGACCAGACCGACACGACGTCGCCTTCTGCCGGCGAGCCGTCGATGTGGGCGATGGCACCGGAGAACACCCATGGATGAAAGCGCATGAGCGACTCTTCCCTGCCCTTCTTGAGTATTATTTTAGTCTGTCTGTCCATTCGGATTGCTTACTGGGTGTCGGACGCAGGTTTCTTAAGAGGATGCTTTTCGCAAGTGAGAAGCTTGTCGTACATAAGGCGGCAGACCCAGGCGTCGGTTGCGGCGTACTTTATCTGCGCTCCCGAAAGACGCGCCGCCTCCCAGTTCGAGAGCTGCTGCGCCTTGGAAACCTTGAAGCCCAATATGATGGCGGACATCTTACGGACGCTCTTGTCGGCTATGCCGTACTCCTCTGCCATTTTCTGCAAGTCCACGAATCCGCGCGGATTGAACCTGCGGAACTCCTGGAGGCCGCGTATGTCGTCCTTGACGGCGGCGCCGACCTTGACGATTTCGGGGTTGGAAAGCAGTTTGGTTATCTCTTTTGGAAGGCCTATGTGATGGAGACGGAATATGAATGACTTGTCGCTGCCTGAAAGTTGAAGCAGCGCTTCAGTGTTCCTCGGGCCCTCATGGGTAAAGCATGGCTTTGTCTCTGTGTCGAAGCCGATGACGGGCTGGCGGGAAAGATATTCGACTGCATCGGCGAAGTCATCGTCGCGAGCGTCTATCACGCTCACAGGCCCTTCAAAAGCCTTTAGCTGCAACTCCTCTATCTCTTCGACTGAAATATTTGCTGGAAACATGAAACTAATGTTGTATATTCTTGAGAATCATTGAATACGCATGAGGAAGGCGGCCATGGATGGCAGAGAACGACTCGATGTCCATGCGGGTGGCTGAAAGAGGCACCTGCTTTGTGGTCACCTCTTCGGTGCCAACCTGCCTGCCGTACTTGAAATTATATGTCAGATTGCCGAACGTGTCGACGCAGCCTTCCGGAAGTTTGTAGGATGGGACAGAAAGGTAAGTGCACAGAGTCTGCTTCTTCGAGCTTAGGGAGAGCAGCTTGTGACTTCTCAGATAGTTGTAGCAGGCCATCGCCGTATATTCTGAAGGATCAATGAAAACGAAGTCGTCAGCAATGATTTCACGATAGACTGCGCGGTCATCCTTGTCCCTGAAATTGCGAAGCTCGTCAAGTTCCTCGTTGAGAGCATCCATTACGAAAGGCAGATGGGTGGAGCCGAGGATGACGCATTTCATCGGGACCGACGGGCCGGTAGCCAGATACTTGTCCACCAACTCCTTGAAAGCGGACTTTGCCTTGGCGGAGGCCGAATCTGAGCCGACGTTGATGGCAGCGTCAAGGCTGCCGCAATCCTGTTCGACAAGATCTATACGGACCTTTCGTGCAGCAGCGGAATCGGCAATCTCCCTGGAATATATCCTTGATTCGAGAGTGACGGAATTGGACATCACTCCTACAGCAAAATGACCTTTGTCAGGAATGTCCTGAAGAGCTGCAGCCACTCCTGCATCGATCACACCGATCATCCTGATGTCGCAGCCGGCAGCCGAAAGCATGTTCTGGGCATCGCTCATTCCATAAGCGGAGGCGGTGTTGCATGCCACCACTATGAGCTTGACGGGAGACTTATCACCGGAAGGCATGTCCTCGATGTTGTTCTTGAAATAATGCCTGCCCATAAGGAAAAGGACGTCCTTGACGACAAGCTCGCGGAGATAATCGGCATTGTTTTCCGAGAGATAGTTGTTGTAAGGCATGTTGGCGTCGTCGTCAAGGTACTGGAATCCCTCTCCTGCAAAGTCGGGAATGCCGTCAGGAATCAGTTCACCGGTGATGTTGTCGTGATTGTCGAGAGCGAGGAGTTCCTCTATCACATTCATTCCGCCGGAGCCTGAATCGAACACGCCGATGGGCAGCTGCGAGAGCGCAGTGTCAGAATAATGCGTGAAATCCCTATAATAAATGGATGTGGTGTCGTTGATTGCGCTCTGAGCGACAGGTATAAGATCTACCGGTTTTTTTGATACCGCCGGCTTGCAGCCCGCTGCCATCAAAGCGGCGAGTACGATAAATAAGAATGTTCCCTTCTTTCCCATAGTCGCCGGTAAAGTTACCTAAAATAAATCAATACACGAAGCGACCGTACTCAGTGGCTAGAGTAACAGTCGGTCTATCAGCCTTTTCAACGTGCCCAACAATGCGAGCCGAAATACCGTATCTTTCGGATGCCTCTATGACAGACTGCGCGTCCTTCTCGCCGAGATAGACTTCCAGACGGTGACCCATATTGAATACCTTGTACATCTCCTCCCACGGAGTTCCGCTCTCAGACTGTATGGTGCGGAAAAGCACTGGAGTTGGAAAGATGTTGTCCTTAACCACATTGAGGTTACCGATGAAATGCACGACCTTGGTCTGGGCTCCTCCGGTGCAATGCACCATGCCGTGGATTGCATTGTTCCCGAGCTCCCTGAGGAAATCGAGGACGACAGGCGCATAGGTGCGGGTTGGAGAAAGCATAAGCTTGCCGTAAGTGAGCCCGGTTTCAGGCTCGATGTCGGTGAGATGCTTAGAACCGCAGAAAACGTACTTGTCGTCGGTGAGGTGGTCGTAGCATTCCGGATACTTCTCCGCGAGATAGTGCGCGAAGACGTCATGACGGGCAGAAGTCAGGCCGTTGGAGCCCATACCGCCGTTGTATTCGTCCTCGTAGGTTGCCTTGCCGTCGCTGGCCAGAGCGACTATGACGTCTCCCGGGCGTATGTTGGCATTGTCTATCACTTCGCTGCGTTTCATCCTGGCAGTCACTGTGCTGTCAACCACGACTGTGCGGACCAAGTCGCCAATGTCTGCGGTCTCTCCGCCGGTAAGGGTGACATTGATTCCCAGAGAGGCCATTTTAGCCACGAACTCGGCTGAACCCTGTATCAGGGCAGCGATTACTTCGCCGGGAATCAGGTTCTTATTGCGGCCTATGGTCGAGCTCAGCAGGATGCCGTTCACCGCGCCGACACAGAGAAGGTCGTCGGTGTTCATGACGATGGCATCCTGCGAAATGCCCTTCCAAACGCTCATGTCGCCCGTTTCGCGCCAGTAGGCGTAAGCGAGCGAACTCTTTGTTCCGGCTCCGTCGGCATGCATCAGGAAGCAGTCCTCCCCTTCCGGATCGGCCGGGTCGGGGATGATCTTACAGAAAGCCTTGGGAAACAATCCTTTGTCTTCGTTCTTGATGGCAGCATGCACCTCTTCCTTTGAGGAAGAAACGCCGCGCGCAGCATAGCGTTCGGAGTCGAGCTTATTCATAATCAATTACTTAAACAGTCCTCTTTAGCATCAGGCTATTTGAGGAACTGGAGTTCGCGGTATTTAGGCAGCGGCCATAGCTCGTCGTCGACGATCATCTCGAGCTTGTCGGCCTTATCGCGGATGACATCCATGTAAGGGAGCACGGTCTTGGAATAGACATGGGCCTTCTTGACGTAATCCTCGATCTTGTTGCCTTCCTTGCGGGCTTCCACCATATCGTGGACTCCCTGGTGCATTACGCCGATGTAGCCTGATATCTTCTTGATGGTGTCGATGTTAGGCTGTGCGCTCTCCTTGAATGCCTCCTCGCTGTCGCCAAGCACATCCTTCATCATCTGCACGTTCTTCAGGAGGACGTTCTGGTACTTGATGGCGGTAGGAATGATGTGGTTTATCGTCAAGTCGCACATTACGCGCGATTCAATCTGGAGCTTCTTGGTGAAGTTTTCATCGAGGACTTCGCGCCTAGCCTCGATTTCCTCGCGACTGAGGACGCCCTGGCTTTCGAACATCTCGACGGTTTCGGAAGTTACGAGTTCGTCGTAAGCCTCCGGGACATCGTTGATTCCCCTGAGTCCGCGCGCAGCAGCTTCCTTGCGCCACTCGTCGCTGTAGCCATTGCCCTCGAAACGGATAGGCTTGGATTCGACGATGAACTCGCGGATGACCTTCATTATGGCTTCCTGTTTCTCGACACCGTTCCGGATATAAGTGTCTACGCGCTGGCGGAACAATGTAAGCTGCTCTGCCACAATGGTATTCAGTATGTAATCAGCGCTTGCCACATTCACTGACGAGCCCACTGCCCTGAATTCAAACCTGTTGCCAGTGAAGGCGAAAGGTGAAGTGCGGTTGCGGTCGGTATTGTCCGGAAGGATCTCGGGAATCTTGTTTACAATGTCAAGCTTTGCAAGTTCGGTCGCCTGATCGTTCTCGGCGGTGCCAAGACTATCTATCTCGTTCAGCACCTTGTCGATGGTGGATCCGATGAAGACGGACATGATTGCCGGAGGAGCTTCGTTGCCGCCTAGGCGGTAGAAGTTGTTCAGGCTGGCTACGCCCGCCATCATGAGGTAATGATGCTTGTAAACGCCTCTGAGTACGCTGACCAATACACTGAGGAACTGCAGGTTGCGGCCAGGAGTGGCACTAGGGCTCAACAGGTTCGTGCCCTTGTCGGTACACATTGACCAGTTGCAGTGCTTGCCGCTTCCGTTGACGCCGGCAAAAGGCTTCTCGTGGAAGATGACGCGAAGATGGTGACGGCTTGCAATCTTTCTCATAAGGATCATCAGCAGGTTGTTCTGGTCGACGGCAAGGTTTGCCTCACAGAACTCGGGAGCACATTCGAATTGGTTAGGCGCCACCTCGTTATGCCTAGTCTTCAACATGATGCCGAGCTTATATGCCTCGGTTTCGAAATCCTTCATATAATCGAGCACGCGCTGCGGGATGGCTCCGAAATAGTGGTCGTCAAGCTGCTGGTCCTTTGCGGCAGTGTGTCCCATAAGGGTGCGGTCGCAAATCTGAAGGTCCGGACGAGCCTCGTAAAGGGCGTCGTCGACAAGGAAATACTCCTGCTCGAGTCCGAGGTTGACGCTCACCTTCTTCACATCCGGGTCAAAAAGGTTCACGACCGAAGTCGCAGCCTTGTCGAGAGCCTGAAGCGACTTAAGGTGAGGAATTTTCATATCAAGGGCCTGACCGGTATAGGAAACGAAGATGGTCGGGATGCAAAGTGTCTGGTCAAGGATGAATGCCGGAGACGAAGGGTCCCAGGCGGAATAGCCGCGAGCCTCGAATGTGCTGCGCATTCCACCACTTGGAAAACTGGAAGCATCAGGTTCCTGCTGGACGAGAGCGCTTCCCTTGAAGTTCTCGAACGGCTCACCCATCTTGGTCTTGGAAATAAAAGCTTCGTGCTTTTCTGCGGTAGAATCGGTCAGAGGGTTGAAGAGGTGAGTGTAATGGGTGGCCCCCATTTCAACTGCCCAGTTCTTCATACCTTCGGCGACCTCGTTGGCAATGCTTCTGTCGATTTTCTTGCCTTCTCTGATGGCTTCGCTCACTTTCTTGAAAGTTTCCTTGGACAGGTACTTCTCCATCTTGTGCGAATCGAAAACGTTGCATCCGAAATACGCACTGACCGGCCTGTCGTCCTTGTGGAATCTTTGAGCTTCGTGAATCGAGAACTCAGCTAAAGCTTTTTGACGAATACTGCTCATAATATTGTGGTATTTATAACAAAGTGCAAAAATAACATTTCTCACCCCCTCGCTGGCTATCTGCCATATTTTTTTTTCAACATTGTTCACATCGGAGCCTCCCTCCCCCCTGCCACCCCCACTTCACCAGGCCAAGCCAGCCACGCCAACAGGCCGTTCCCATAGCGCCTGCCGGCCGCGGGGCAGTATAATCGGGACTGGACAATCCTCGAAGCCTGCTAACTCGGCGCCAACTCCGGAAGCCTTCCAGTAAAGCTATGACTATCAGCACTCCTGCCGAAATGGCACTTTTTGCAACGCTCGAATAATCAAGACGTCCTAAAACCCATTCTATGAGTCATGACCTGGAGGCGGCAGGTTCAGGCTCATCTCGGCTTCGTGCTGCATCCGGGTGACTTTCTTTGCCTCTCTCCTGTTTATCTTTTGATATTCAAGCTTCTTCCTCAAAATCCGCCTCAGTTCATCTGCATTTGCGACAGTATGGGACACCAAGCTTGTGTCGACTGATATCAAGTGTTTAAGGGGATTGACCTTTCCGAAATAGAACTTGAACGAACTGAACTTGTACCCTCCAGGCGTCTTGCAGATGCCGGCAATGACAGGGTTGTTCAAGATATAATACAAAGCATCTATTTGCCAATCAATTAATGGTTTTGGGATTATCCTGCACGGCCAAGCGATGACGGCACCCTTATGCTGGTACTTCTCACAGTAATATCCTGTGTAGGACAGATTCAGTTCCAGACAGAACTTTTCCACGCTCCCGCACATGACCAGCAAATGCACGTGCGTATCCATAAGCACAAATGCATACAACGATGCACAATACCTGAAAAGAAGCAAATTCAACAAGACAAGGAACTTCTTCTTGTCCTCATCATTGCGAAACAAGCGAACCAGATCTTCGCTCGCATTGAAAATCAAATGATAAACATTGCAAATACATCTTTTGTCCATACCTACCTTACTCTTTATCTTGCATGGCAATATAATCATTTTTCATATACCTGCAAATTTCGAAGCCTCTTTGCAAAGTCCTTATTTTCAGAGCGCCTGTTAAAAGTCATTTTCCAGAAAATGGCACTTGTTGCAACTGCCGGATTATCAGGTCACCCTACGACCCCATCGAAATAAAAGAGCCTTCGGCATAAAACCGAAGGCTATCATTCAATGCCCGACTATAAGTTCGTTCCAGAGCAGCTAGGCAATGCCGGCCGAAAGCTAGAGCTCGTGGTGAAGCTGATATTCGGCAATGCCGGCACGAAGGATTTCGAGACTCTTGCGGATCTTGTCCTGCTCGATGACGTAGGCAAGGCGGACCTGATTCAGGCCGCGGCCAGGAGTGGCATAGAATCCGGCCGCAGGAGTGATCTGCAATGTGCCCCCTTCATACTCGAAGCTCGTGAGAAGCCATGTCGCAAAATCTTCAGCATTCTTTACAGGAAGCTCTGCAACGCAGTAGAATGCTCCCTGGGGCATAGGGCAGAAACAGCCGGGGATGGCATTGACTCCATTCACAAGCAGGTTGCGGCGCTCAATATATTCCTCCTTTACAGAATCGAAGTATTCCTTTGGAGTGTCCAAAGCAGCTTCAGCGACATACTGTCCGAGAGCAGGAGAGCAGAGGCGGCTCTGTCCGTACTTGAGCGCGCAGGCCATGACGTCCCTGTTCTTCGAAACGATGCATCCTATGCGTACGCCGCAGAGACTGTATCTTTTTGACACTGAGTCGATCATAATGATGTTGTCATCCATGTTCTTCAGGTTCAGTACTGAGTAGTGCGGCTCGTTGCTGTAGTTGAATTCGCGATAGACTTCATCGACCATCAGGAAGAGATCGTGCTTGCGTGCGATTTCACCCAACTGCTTGATTTCTGCAGGAGTATAAAGGCACCCTGTAGGATTGCCAGGGTTGCAGATGAGAATTCCCTTGGTGTGAGGGCCGATCTGTTCCTCGAACTCCTCGATGCGAGGAAGCGCGAATCCGTTGCGGATGTCTGTCTTTACTGGAGTGAGCTTCACGTCGCAGAGCATGGCAAGGGTCTTGTAATTGGTATAGAACGGCTCGCAGACGATGATGTCGTCCCCTTTGTCGCAAGTGATGCCTATCACTATGCTGATGGCTTCGCTGCCTCCGGTGGTAACGATGATATCCTTATGATCGACGTCAAGTCCAAGATTTTGATAATACTTGGCCAGACCCTTGCGATAGCTCAGGTTTCCTGCGGAATTGGTATAGGAAACGAGCTTCATGTCGCAATCGTGCAACGCATCGAACACGATGCTTGGGGAAGGCACGTCGGGCTGACCTATGTTAAGATGATAGACAGTTAGGCCGCGTTCTGCAGCAGCGTCTGCAAGCGGCACAAGTTTCCTGATTGGTGAAGAAGGAATCGACTGGGCTTTAAGTGAAATCTTTGGCATGGAAGTAATAGCAATGTTTTAATCTTTAACTTTTTAATTACGATTTGAAATCAAATGTAAATATATACAAAGTTTGCAAAATGAGAATAAGAATTTCAAATGGTTTGCTTGTGGCTTGGAAATTCGGGCATCTTCGACGGCTTTACGAGCAGCAACACGAAGAAGACGATGGATGAGACTGCCAATGCCCCGATTATAAGGTATTGACGGATAGGCGAAAGCGAGGCAACCAGATTTGGCGCCATCCCACACAGGTTGCAGACGATATGCGCCACGATTGCCGGCAGAATGGAGCCTGTCTTTTCATAAGCCAATGCACACACGAGACCTATCATAAATGTGAATATCACAGTCATCACGCTCCCTGTCATAAAATGGACGGCTGAAAACAGCAAGGCGCTAAGGAACACCGACCAGAAAGCGGACATAGCCTTCCGAAGACGTGTCTGGACCAACCCGCGGAATACAAGTTCCTCTACGAGAGGGGATATCAGATAAGCCGAAAGGATCGACACTACTTTGCCGTCAAGCACGCCGTCGTTGACAAGGCCCATTTTTCCCATAAGGAACTGCGGAATCGGAACTATCGTCAAGACCATGTTCCAGGCGAACGAGAATACTGCGCAAGCCAAAAACGGAAGCAGAAACGCAGTCAGATGAACGGTCCTGAGTCCGCACACATCCGAAAACTTCTGTTTCCGGAGATTCACTGTCAGGATGATGCCTGTCAGGATCAGCAGGTTGGCAATCAAAGTCAACATCATCATGTTCTGCATCATATACTGCATCACATTCTGATGGGACTTCGACGCTATCAACAATCCAATTGCAGCGACGGCCATCTGTATCACGCAGAAGCCGACCGTATAAAGCAGAGCCAGAAGGAAGCTCTTGAGTTTCGGTTTCATATTCTTTCTCCTTAATTACTGCCCAAAGTTAATTATTTCACAGAAAACAGCGAGAACTATTTGAGCCGTCACAGACTTGCTTGACGGATTACGGATCTTTCGACCATATTTGAGGCAAAGTGGGCGGCGATGCTGTAAAGCAGAAGGATTCCTGCCAGATAAGGGAAATATGCAAGCGGCAGCGGAGCCATTTTCAAAGCAGCGCCTGCCGGAGTATAAGGCAAGGCGACGCCCAACGCCATTACAATCCCGCTCATCGCCAGCACAGGGGTTGCAGCCCTGCTCTGTATGAAAGGAATCTTGGTCGTACGTATCATATGAACGACAAGAACCTGGGAAAGAAGCCCTTCAACGAACCAGCCGGTCTGGAAGAGACTTTGATGCGCCGCCGAATTCGAGCCGAAGATGAAAAACATCACGGCAAAAGTGATGTAATCGAATAGCGAGCTGACAGGACCCATCGTGAATATGTATCTGGTTAGCCCTGTAGTGTCCCATATTCTTGGCTTCCTTATATACTCCTCGTCTACCGTATCCCAAGGAATCGACGTCTAAGAGAAATCATACAGCATGTTCTGCATCAGGATCTGGATTGGCAGCATCGGCAGGAAAGGGAGGAATATGCTGGCTCCCAGCATGCTGAGCATATTGCCGAAGTTGCCGCTCGTCGTCATCTTGATGTATTTCATTATGTTGCCAAATGTTACACGGCCGTAAACGACGCCTGTGCGAAGTATCATAAGGTCCTTTTCGAGCAGGATCATGTCAGCGCTGTCCTTGGCGATGTCGACGGCCGTGTCAACTGAGATGCCGATATCGGCGCTTTTCAATGCTGCGGCATCGTTGATCCCGTCGCCCATGAACCCAACCGTGTGTCCTTTCTTACGAAGAACGCCGACTATGCGCGCCTTCTGCATCGGACTGAGCTTCGCGAAGATTGTCACATCGTCGACGACTTTGCCCAGGTCCTCGTCGCTCATGTCCTCGATGTCGCTGCCTAGCAGAATGCGGTCGGACGAGATGCCTACATCGTGGCATATCTTCTTGCTTACCACCTCGTTGTCTCCCGTGAGGACCTTGACTGCAACGCCATATTCCTGAAGCGACTTTATTGCCGCTCCGGCAGAAGGCTTTGCCGGATCCAGGAAACAGATGAACCCGGCCATGACCATATCCTTTTCGTCATTCGCGGAAAAGTCTGCGTTCCTGTGGCTGAACTTTCTCACAGCCATTATCAGCACACGCATCCCATCTTCGTTCAGCTTTTCGGACATGTCGAGGATGTGCCTGCGGATATCGTCAGTCATCTCGACGATGCCGTCGGAATCTATCTGGAGCTGCTTGTCGTCGCCCGGGTCGAAAGCATGCGAGCAAAGAGCAAGCATCTCTTCCACAGCACCTTTGCAAATAAGCAAGTCGCTTCCATCCTTCCTCTCGAGGACGACGGACATCCTGCGCCTCTGGAAGTCGAACGGTATCTCGTCTACCTTCTTGAACTCATCGTCCACCTTGAGAATGTCCTTCAGCTCGCAATGCTGCAGGATTGCCACGTCAAGAAGGCTTTTCAGCCCGGTCTGGTAATAGCTGTTCAGGTAAGTCCACTTCAGTACCTCCTCGTCGGATTCGCCCAAGACGTTCAGATGCCTTTCAAGGACCACCCTGTCAATGGTCAGCGTACCGGTCTTGTCGGTGCACAGAGTGTCCATCGCGCCGATGTTCTGTATCGCGTCCAGCCTCTTGACGATGACCTTGTGCTTGCTCATGTTTACGGCTCCCTTGGCGAGGTTCGCCGTCACTATCATCGGCAGCATTGTTGCTCTTGAGTTCCTGGATAAAGCGCAATGCAACGCTGATTGTGACCATTACGCCGACCATTATTACGGTGGAATAATCCTCCTCGGAGGTTTTCGGCAACCAGACGTCGATCACCGCAGATATGCCGGCGATGAAAAGCAGGATTCCGATAAAGGGATTGACCGTTGCATCGATCAAGAGCTTGAACCAGGAAGTCTTTTTCTCGTGACGTACGTCGTTGACGCCGAAATCATCCAGTCTGGCATTGGCTTCGTCCTCACTGAGTCCGTGAAGACCGGTCTTCATCATGTCGAAGACCTTCTCCTCTGCACAGGTTGAAGCATCGCGCAGAGATACATTGTTCTTTTTCAGTTTCATCATGACTGCATCCTTTTTTTGCGCCGCAAGGGATCCGTCGCCATGATGGCTTTTCAGGATTCCTTACCGCTTGATTAGTCTTTTACTGTCTAACGGTATGTCCATTTTTAAATTTGAATTGGTTTTCGGTCGCAAAAATACCTTTTTATTGGAATCTGCAAATTTTTTTGTCTAATTCGCGCCAATGGCCACTCCAATCTTATTCCTGTCTCCCTCAGTCGTTCATTTCCAACGCCCGTCCTTGACTGCCCGCTTCAGTGTTTCTCCTGCACGATGTTGGCAATTTTCACTCGCACGATGATACTCATGTTTCATCAAAAAAATGAGTCTCATATTTCTTCCAGGCATTATTGCCAAAGCATAATATCCTATATTACAACATATTACATTATGTGCCATGGAACCCTTAAAATCAGATAGTTGTCTGACGGCTTCCAAATGTGCTTCTAGAGGGCATCGGAAAAATCGGCCCCACAGAGCGCATATACCATCCTCTGGAAGCCGAATCTGACGCCGAAAACCAAGATTGACGCTGAAAACCGATATAGAACATAGTCAAACTATTGAATATCAGTCACCACAAAAAAGCGAGGGACTAAAAAGTATTTATTCAGTCCCTCGCTTCTTTTATAAGAAGTCTTTTGTCTCTATGCTAACATCGAGCTGCTTGCAAGTCACTAAATTGCGTAGTCGGATTCGACAAAAATGCCGTCACTTGAATGCCAGCTTTCATTTGACCGAGATCAAGCGTTTCGGGCTCTTCTGAGCTTCGACAGCGAGCTTCGGCAAAGTCAGATAAAGGACTCCGTTCTCTACCTTGGCGTCGATCTTTTCCTTGTCGACATCGTCAGGAAGCAGCATTGCCTGCTGGAATTTGGTGTAAGAGAATTCGCGGCGCAGATAGAGGGTATCTTCATTTCCTTCTTTCTTCTCGTTCTTCTTCTCCATCGAGATGACGAGGTCGTTGTCTTCGTCAATCGAGACGTTGAAGTCCTCCTTGGTCATTCCCGGAGCGGCAACTTCAATCGTGTAATCGCTCTTTGATTCCTTTACGTTGATTGCCGGAGCGGTGGCGTTTGCCTGCTTCATCCAATCATCATCAAAAAAGTCGTCGAATACCGAAGGCAGCCAATTGTTCTGGTTGTTACGGTTCAGATGTCTTGAAATCATTGCGTTGTTCATAATAATATCTCCTATTTTTAAATTGTTTAACGTTATTTGGCTTTCGGACCCGCTCCATTCGGAAGCGTGTTCGAAGAGATATCTGGCAAACTCGATACCAATTTGATAATCAAGACATTCTGACATATATTTGCGACATTTTGTCCGTTTTCGGGCCTGAATCCACAAAATTATGGACAAAAAGGCAGGACAAGCCGGCATCCAAGGCTCACCTGTTATTCTTTTCCGCCCGCCGGATAGCACTCTCACCTTAAATTGCTATCTTGCGGCAACTTTGAGAAGAGTCAAGTACATAGAAAGGAAAAGGATTATCATAGCGTGGATGCTGTTTCTGACGCTCACGCCGTTCTTTCTCGTAAAGACTTTCCATAAGCACGAAGCAGCCGGCTGTTCCGTATGTTCAAGCGGGACCGCACAGAATTGCAACGAAGTGTGCCTGATCTGTCAGTTCACGTTCCTACCGTTTACGCAAGCCGAACCTCCCCAGTTCTTCGCTCCAGCGCCGGTTCGCCGTTTTGAGCCAGAGAGCAGGACCGAGAAGGCATTAAGCGACAGTTCCTGTTCATATGGATTGCGTGCACCTCCTATTTCCGCATAGATCTCAATATCCTTTATTTTCATCGGTTTTTTTCCATGGGTCCCGTCGTCCGAGGCCCACAATTATCAATTCATGAACAACATATTAAAAACATTGATATCAACGGCTGCATGCATGTCGCTTGCGGCGTCGGCGGCAACGGCAACACCGCTGATTTTCGTCCAGGCGGGGAAAAGCACGGATACCCGCATCGCCGGATACGTCAAAGACGAGACCGACAAAGAGCCTATCCAAAATGTAACGCTTTCCGTAAAAGGTACGAACATAGGAACGGTCTCTGACAAGACCGGACATTATTCCATAAATGGCCTGCCTGAAGGCGGCATCACTATAGAAGCACGGTGCATCGGATATCTCACCGTGCAGAAATGCGTCAATATACTACCCAATACTACTCTTGAACTGAATTTCGAGCTCAAGCGCGATGAAATCGCCCTCGACGAAGTCGTCGTTACCGCAAACCGCTCCCAGACTGCAAGAAGCAAGGCTCCAAATATCGTCAATGTATTGGGCTCGGCATTATTGGAATCGACGCACGCAGTCTGCCTTATGCAGGGTCTCGATTTCCAGCCTGGCGTGCGCACCGAAACTGACTGCCAGAACTGCGGATTCACCCAAGTCAGGATCAACGGACTTGACGGTCATTATTCACAGATACTCCTCGATTCTCGCCCTGTATTCTCCGCATTGACAGGAGTTTATGGTCTCGAGCAAATTCCTGCTGCTATGATTGACCGCGTTGAGGTCGTGAGGGGCGGCGGTTCCGCTCTCTTCGGGGCATCGGCGATAGGCGGAACCATCAACGTCATAACGAAAGAGCCGACGCAGAATTCGGCGGAACTCTCCCACTCGCTGATGTCGATTGGTGGCAGCGGTTCATTAGACTGCAACACATCTCTGAACGCATCCATTGTCACTGACGACAACCGCGCGGGCATTTGTGTTTTCGGTCAAAAACGCAATCGGGACGGATATGACGCTGACGGGGACGGATACACCGAAATCACGAAGCTGCGCAGCCAAAGCATTGGCTTGCAGTCATTCATAAAGATAGGCAGTCAATCGAAGCTCACTCTTCAATATCATGGGATAAGCGACTTCAGGCGCGGCGGCAACGAACTCGACCTTCCTCCTTTCGAAGCGAACATAGCCGAACAGACAGAACACGACATCAACGGAGGCGGAGTCAACTACAACTTCTCATCACCCGATGATAAGAACCGCGCCGACGCTTACTTTTCATTCCAGAACACCTCGCGACAAAGCTACTACGGAGGCATCGGAGAAGGGACCGAAGATGACATGGGAACGGCACGGAAAGCATACGGGAAAACGCACGACCTGACGCTTGTAGCAGGGACCCAGTATATACATTCATTCGACAACGTGCTATTTATGCCATCTGACTTGACATTGGGCACAGAATATAGCTATGATGGAACGGAGGACAAGACCATCGGCTATAACTGGGAATTGAACCAGAAAATCCATATAACAAGCGCATTCATACAGAACGAATGGAAGAACGACCATTGGACTATTCTGATCGGAGAGCGCGTGGACAAGCACAATCTGATCGATCACGCCATCTTTTCACCTCGTATCAATCTTCGTTACAGTCCAGCCCGCAACATCAGCTTCCGGGCGGGCTATTCGGAAGGTTTCCGTGCACCACAGGCATACGACGAAGACATGCATGTCGCGATGGTAGGCGGCGAGCGTCAGGTAGTCCGCCTTGCAGACAGCCTGAAGGAAGAACGCTCGCACAGCCTCACACTTTCAGCCGATTTCTCCCTGAACTTCAAGACTGTAAGTACGGATTTCCTGATTGAAGGATTCTATACGGATCTGGACAATGTTTTCGCTGAACGCGTTCTGAGCGAACCGGACTCCGAAGGCAATGAAGTGCTTGAACGTTACAATGCTTACGGCGCCAAGGTGTACGGGATCGATTTTGAAGGGAAAATAGTGTTCACGCCACAATATAGGCTTGAAGCCGGTCTGACACTTCAAAAAAGCCTCTACGACGAAGCCGTTGAATGGGACGAAGACGCCCCCGCCCAGCGAAGGATGATGCGCACTCCAGATGTTTACGGTTATTTCACATCCACTGCAAATCCGATAAAAAGATTGGAATTATCCCTTTCTGCCACCTATACCGGCACTATGCTGATTGGACACGCAGCCGGGTCCGGAGTGGACAAACCGGTTGCAGTGGAGACACCCGGCTTCTTCATGCTGGACATCAAGACAAGTTACGACTTGCAACTGGGCAAAGAGGTTGCGCTCCAGATCAATGCAGGCATTCAGAATATTACTGACGCCTTCCAAAAAGACTTCGACAAAGGATGGAACCGCGATTCAGGCTACATCTACGGGCCATCGCTTCCACGAAGTTTTTTCGCCGGCGTAAAAATCAGCTATTGAAGCCTTTTTGTTCTTCATGGTTCGAAGCCGGCGCCGACTCGCGAGTCTTGTTGTACCAGTTGCCGAAACGCCAGTCAGGGAGAGTTCCACTGAACGTGAGTCGCAATAATAATTATTATTGTAGACCTGCCGTACGCCGTCGCTATTGTACGTATATTCTGGGCTCGACGTATATTTCCGATAGGCCAAATCGCCCTGGATGACGGTCGCATATCATCTTGCCGGCTAGAACGGAAGGAAGAAGTCTGAATAGACCGGATAATGGTCTGAAATATAGTCGACGCCGAATCGGTGTCCGTCCACGACCTTGAACGAGCGTACCTTTGCATTGCGGCAGAAGATATGGTCTATCAGCATTGGGCTGTCGTCAGTGCGGCCGAAAGCATTGTAGGAAGGTATCAGGTCAGGCTTGGCAGCCGCTATGCTCGTCCTCTTCATATATGAGTTCAGAGGCTCCAAAGCATCGTCATCGCCCGGCACATTGAAATCGGCAGCCAGGAAAACAGTTGCGCCGTCGCCGGCAATTTCCTTGATCTTATCGACGAGGATGACAGAGCTCCTGCTTCTTGCAATGCTTCCCTCATTGTCGAAATGGGTATTGAAAAAGAAAATGACCTGCCCGGATTTCCTGTGGCGGAGCTTTACCCAGTTTACGTGCCTTGGATAAGCGGCATCCCACCCTTTCCTGTAAGGCGTCTGGTCTTCGTTCAGCCAGAAAAAGCCGCAGTCAAGCAGCTCGAACCGGTCCTTTCTGAATAGGATCGGATTTCCGACGTTCCTGACATCATTGTCACCTGCACTAAGTCCGGTGCATTTTTCAACTATCTCGTAGATGGGAAGTTCCTCTGCCAGATAGTGTCTCTGGGAATATGTAGGCTCCTGCAGTCCGATAAGGTCAGGCTTGTACTTCATAACCGCATTCACGCACGCCTGCTTGCGTGCCTCCCAATTCTGCTTTCCAGTATCCGAATCGATCTGGATCCTGACATTGAAGGACATTACCCTGACCGACCGGGTACAGGCAAAGGCATCGGCGCACAATAGAAACGACACGACAGCCGTCATCGCATAGAGAAGTGGCTTTTTCATAATATGATGTAAAAATAGCTACTTTTATGACTAGAATCAAATCCTCATTGAACATGAAAGTAACCTTGATGCAGATAGATTTGAGCTGGGCCGATCCCATTGCCAACATAAGGAGAAACGAACAACGGCTGGAAAAGATTGGAAAGACTGACCTTGTGATATTTCCAGAAATGTTTTCTACCGGATTCGCTACAAGCCCCGAGCGGATCGCGGAAAAAGACGGCGCCACATTGGAATGGATGAAGACGAAGTCAAGGCAATACGGATTCGCGATGGCTGGAAGCATTGCTACTGAAGACGACGGCCGCTATTACAACAGATTCCATTTCGTGGAACCATCCGGGAAAGTGACGATCTACGACAAGCGCCATCTGTTTTCATACAGCGGCGAAGACTTGAGATACACGCCCGGAACCGAAAAAGTGATCGTTGAGTATGACGGAATCAGGATTCTGCTTCAAATATGCTACGACCTGCGTTTCCCCGAGACCTGCCGCAACGGAATCAATGCCAAAGGCTCTGCAGAATATGACCTTGCCATCTTCGTTGCAAGCTGGCCTTTAAGGCGTGTGGAAGCATGGAGCACGCTTCTGAAAGCCAGAGCCATCGAGAACCAATGCTATGTAATCGGCGTCAACAGAATTGGAAAGGATCCCGACTGCGAATACTCCGGCGCTTCGGCAGCTGTAGACCCGCTCGGAAAGACTGTCATAGCCTGCGCCCCCTTTAAAGAGGAATACGTCACTTTCGACACTGATATGGAAACATTGGCCGCCTTCAGGCAAAGCTTTCCAGTCCTGAAGGACATAATCGTCCATTGAATCCCGGACAAGCCGGACGACAAACTTTTTTTTGAAAATTGAAAATCGATTTCTATTTTTGCAACCAGTTACAAATTGAAACCAAATATATAGACATATAATGTCATCCATCATCATTATCGTGATTACCCTGCTCGTCCTCGTGCTAATTGAACGCGGACTGAGAAGGCATTTACGATATTGCAGATAGGATATATCTAAATTTAAGCAACCCCTTCCCAGTAAAAACCGAGAAGGGGTTTTTTCGTGTCAAACAGTTACAAAATGAAACATATCTTACGCAGTTCGATTACATTTGAAAGCAGAAGAATGGCCGGAGCGAGGTCTCTGTGGCTTGCTGATGGAATGAAACATGAGCAGATCGGGAAGCCGATAATTGCAATTGTTAACTCTTTTACCCAATTCGCGCCGGGACACACTCACTTACACGATGCTGGTCAGATAGTTAAGCATGAAATCGAAAAGTACGGATGCTTCGCTGCAGAGTTCGACACCATCGCCATCGACGACGGCATCGCCATGGGACACGACGGCATGCTCTACTCGCTTCCATCCCGCGAAATAATCGCCGACAGCGTTGAATACATGGTGAATGCGCACAAGGCAGACGCCATGGTCTGCATCAGCAACTGCGACAAGATAACTCCGGGGATGCTGATGGCGGCCATGCGTCTGAACATTCCAACCATCTTCGTTTCAGGAGGTCCCATGGAGGCGGGAGTCTGCGGCAAGGAAATGGTCGACCTGATCGATGCGATGGTCCGTTCAGCCGACAGCAGCGTGAGCGACGCCGAAGTCGAGAAGATCGAGGCCAGCGCCTGCCCTACCTGCGGCTGCTGCTCCGGGATGTTTACCGCGAACTCGATGAACTGTCTGACAGAGGCCATCGGGCTTGCTCTCCCCGGCAACGGCACCGTCGTAGCCACGCACCGGAACCGCAGGGAGCTCATGAAGGAAGCAGCCCGCCAGATCGTCCGCAACGCCTTCGCATATTATGATGAAGGTGACAAAAGCGTGCTTCCGCGAAGCATTGCCTCAAGGCAGGCATTTTTGAACGCAATGTCGCTCGACATAGCCATGGGCGGCTCCACGAACACTGTGCTGCACCTTCTTGCAGTGGCTCACGAGGCTGAGGCCGATTTCACTATGGCCGACATCGACGCACTCTCCAAGAAAGTCCCCTGCATCTGCAAGGTCGCCCCGAATACGGGCATATACCACATCCAGGACGTCAACCGAGCCGGCGGAGTCGTCACGATAATGAAGCAGCTAGCCGACGCGGATCTCGTCGACACGAAGCTCAAGAGAGTTGACGGAATGACTCTTGAAGAGGACGAAGTCATTGCAATCATCGGCTACGGCGTCCAGGGTCCAGGACAGTCGCAGAACCTGAAAGACAACGGCTTCAATGTCATCGTCGGACAGCGCAAGAGCAAGACCTACGACAAGGCGGTCGCCGACGGATGGGTTCCCGGCAAGACGCTCTTCGATATCGAAGAGGCCTGCGAAAAGGCGACCATCATCGAATACCTCGTTTCCGACGCTGCACAGATAGCGGTCTGGCCGACAGTCATGAAGCATCTGACGCCCGGCAAGGCGCTGTACTTCTCGCACGGCTTCGGCATCACATATTGCGACCGCACAGGCATCGTCCCTCCGAAGGACGTAGACGTCATAATGGTCGCTCCAAAGGGCTCAGGCACATCGCTCCGCAAGCTGTTCCTGGAAGGCAGAGGAGTGAACTCTTCCTATGCCGTCTACCGGGACGCAACGGGCAAGGCTCTGGAAAGAACTCTGGCTCTTGGCATTGGCATTGGGTCCGGATATCTGTTCAAGACCGATTTCAAGAGGGAGGTCTATTCCGACCTCACAGGGGAGCGCGGAACATTGATGGGAGCCATCCAGGGGCTGCTTCTGGCCCAGTTCGAGACTCTCCGCGAACACGGGCACACTCCTTCCGAAGCTTTCAATGAGACAGTCGAGGAGCTCACACAGTCCCTGATGCCGCTGTTCGCAGAAAAAGGCATGGACTGGATGTATGCAAACTGCTCGACCACGGCGCAGAGGGGGGCATTGGACTGGATGGGGCCGTTCCACGATGCAACAAAGCCTGTGTTCGAGAAGTTGTACCAAAGCGTGGCTTCAGGGCACGAGGCGCAGATTTCCATTGATTCCAATTCGAAGCCGGGATACCGCGAAGGACTCGACAATGAGCTGAAAGCCATGCGCGAAAGCGAAATGTGGCGCACCGGCGCCGCCGTCCGCAAGCTCCGCCCCGAAAACGTCGACTTCAGCAATAAGGAGGACAAGTAATGGCAGCGATAGATTGGGACAAGCTGGGCTTCGACGCCTACAGGACGAAATCCGTCGTCGTCTCCCACTTCAAGGAAGGACAATGGTCTCCGGCAGAATCCACAGAGACATTCTCATTCACATTCGACCCGTTCGCACAGGTCTTCCACTATGCGATCTCCTGCTTCGAAGGACTGAAGGCCTTCCGCCAGAAAGACGGAAATGCCGTAATGTTCCGCCCTCAGGAGAACGCCGCAAGGCTCGCCAGGACAGCCAAGTACCTCGGCCTTCCGGTTCCAACCGAACAGATGTTCCTGGATATGTGCGAGTCCGCCGTCAAGGACAACCTCGAATTCCTTCCTCCTTATGACCACGGCGCGTCGATGTACGTCCGTCCTCTTCTGGTCGGGATGCATCCTCAGATGCAGCTCGTGCCTTATCCTGAGGCGATATTCGCAGTAATGGTCGCTCCGGTCGGCTCATATTACGGAGCTTACCTTAAATCATTCCGGGCAGCCATTCCGGGAGACTTCGACAGGGCAGCTCCCCACGGATCCGGCAGCTACAAGCTCGGCGCGAACTACGCCGCCACTTTCCGCCCTTACAAAATCGCCCACGACCAGGGATACACCGAACTGCTGTTCCTGGATTCCAAGACCCGCAGCTTCATAGACGAGTACGGTTCCTCGAACTTCTTCGGCATAGAGGGGAACACTTATGTCACTCCTCTGTCGGACAGCGTATTGCCATCTGTAACGAACAAGTCGCTGCAGCAGGTTGCATTGGATCTGGGAATGAAGGTCGAGAAGAGGAAAGTTCCTGTAGAGGAGCTCTCCGAAATGCAGGAGGTAGGCGCGTGCGGCACGGCAGTCGTCATCACTCCGATCAAGCAGGTCGACATCAAGCCGGTCCTTTCTGAGCCCGAAGTCTCGAAGTCATACGTCCTCTCAGATGACGGCACCGTCGGCCCTGCCAGCACCAAGCTTTACAAGCACATCACCGGCATCCAGTTCGGCGAGCTCCCGGACGAACACGGCTGGTGCTACCCTCTGGACGCCTAGCCTTCGGGTACAATCACATCGCTACGCTTCTTGCTCTTCGTCACGAGGTATACTCCGATGAAGACAAGGGCGGTGGAGAAAAGCTTCACCCACGAGAAGTGGTCCTGAGCAGCAGCAATCGCTATCGTTGAAGCGACGATCGGCTGAACGTAGTTGTACATGCTGGCCGTGGTCGGGCGAATGTATCTGAGGGCAAACTGAGTAAGAAGGAAAGCAAAGAACGTAGAGCCGAGAAGGAGATAAAGCAGGCCAAGCAATTGCGCGGCATTGAAAGTAGCCTTGTAGAAAAGAGGGACATCCTTCAGGTGGCTCGAGCATATTGGAGCCAGAACGATGACCGAGACAAGGAACATCCACTTCATCAAGGTGATCGGCGAATACTTCTGCGATAGAGGCCTGGAGAGAACTAGATAGAACGAGTACAGCAGGTTGTTGAAGGCGATGAGCAAGTCTCCCCGCACTGAGCCGGCTCGGTTTACGCCGTGATACGAGGTGAGCACGAGCAGCAGCCCTCCGCAGACGCCGAGAAAGACACCCCTTGCCCTCATCTTCGTAATCGGCTCCTTCAGTATGAGGGCTGCAAGAATCATCACGAATATCGGGACTGCTGTCGAGATGATGGAAGCATTGATCGGCGAAGCGGTTACGAGCCCGATTACGAAGAAAAGCTGGTTCAGGCACACTCCGCAAAGCGCGCAGATGATCAGTCTCAGAATGTCCTTACGATCGACGTTCTCCTTCGGGAGAAACAGCGATACCGTCCAAAACGCGATGCAGGCGAATGTCACACGCATGATGACTATTGCCTCCGGCGGGAATCCCGACGACAGCAGGAACTTGAACACAGGCAACGCAACAGCGAACAAGATGTTCGCTATCAATATCATAATGTGTCCCTTGATTCCGTCTTGCATTCTATTCTTCTTTCAGTTCCGCCTCCAGATCCAGATCCGCATCGAAGAGCCGCAGCTGCCCGCGCACCCCGAATACCGGCGTCCTGAAAAGCACAGAGTACTCCCCTCTCTCCTTGTTCTTCACCACTTTAGGCCCAGGCAAGAACTTCGCCATCGACGGCATGTTATACACGTCCGTTTCCGTCAGCCCGAACTTCTTCAGCGCCGCCTTTCACGATCTTATCGATTTCCGAACTGAATGAAATGTCGCGAAGATAATAAAGTAAATGACTTGTTAAGATACCCCAAAATCAGATTCAATATCTGTTCAACTTTTTTGAAATTGACATAAATTGTCAAACTGATGAAATAGCTTTGTGAAAAATACAGATAAGGATATGACACATAATCCGATTCCCATCTGGGACAACCTAACCCCTGCCGGTTTCGAAGAGCTGCACAGGACTCTGAACGAACTTTACGGCGAAATCGACATTTATCACATAGAAGAGGATTTCATAATGGAGATAAACAAAGTGACATCAGCTTTCAAGCGAGCGGCAGCCCAAACTTACCGCATAGGCGAATTCCAGCCCGAAAGGATCAAATCAGGTCCATGCCGAAGCCTTCTCATCAGGATATATAATCTTTTCCTTCATTCCATAACGAGTCCATATTCCCAAGCCTCCCCTTACCTTCAAGTATGGATAGACAGCGAACTTTTCCGCTTCGCAGGCTTTCGAGTTTCTCTCGAAATGTATGAAGCAGCGACCCACATATTCGACGAAAACGGACACAAACGTCTATTTTGTGATTTCAAGAAAGACATCAAGATTTCCGAATCCGATTTCAACTCAAAATGGCTCATCGCCGAATCACGCATTGCCGCCAGAAACGCCGAGCTCGCAGTCAAGCAGGAACAATCTCCCGAAAGATCATCTCACCTAGGCGAATCCCACATCTTCCCTCCAGACCACCCATATTTGCCGCAAGGCTGCGAAGGATGCTGTGAAAGGCACTTGGACCGTATACCCGCTTTTCAATGTGTCGCAATAGCTGCCCCACAAAATGGAGAGGGTGCCGTAATTTTTCGTGCAGCTAACCGTCATAATGCCTGCCGCCGCCACAGCGGCGATGCAAAGACACGTGGTCATTTCTTTCATTGCGGAGCGAAAGGCACTTAAAATAAGGATATAACGATATCGAAAATATCATATATTTGTATAGACCAACTATCTTGAAAAACATGCATTTCAAACTCAATTTCTCATTCGATTTCGGGCCATACGGGAATCTCTTGCCCGCAAATTACCAGTACGAACTTTCGTCCTGGATTTACCATACAATAGCAAAAGGTGACGAGAAGTATGCCGAATGGCTTCATGCCAATGGCTTCGCACTCGGAAAAAAACAGTTCAGGCTTTTCACCTTTTCAAACCTCATATTCAATAAGTATAGAATGGAGGGGGACAGGATAAGGCTCCTTGATCCCGGTGCAGGTATCATCATATCATTCCTTCCCGAGAAATCGACGGAAGAGTTCGTTAAGGGGATATTTACATCGCAGTCGTTTTCGCTCGGTGACGGCACAAGCCGAGTAAGTTGCTCCATACGAAGTGTCGAAATGATGGCTTCACCGGAATTTTCCGACAATATGTGTTTCCGTACATTATCTCCGATGGTTATTTCAAGAAAATTGCCAGACGGCAGGACGACATACGTCTCTCCGGAGACTGATGGTGCCTGTGAGGCCATATACAATAACCTGTGTTCCAAATACAAAGCCTTTTATGGAAAGGAATATGCTACAGGGGACGACGGGTGGAAAGGGGAACCAGGTTTCAGGATTCTCAGCCAGGTAAAAAGAAAAAAAATAACAATCAAAGTCGGGACACCCCAGCAAACTTATATAATAGGTTACCTGTGTTCGTTCGAAATGACGTTGCCTCCCGACCTGATGAAGATTCTGTACGAGGTCGGTGTGGGAGAAAAAAACAGTATGGGATTCGGGATGGTGGAAAAAAATAATTGCTGTTAGATCAATGATTCGTTAAAAATTTAATCTTTCAATAATTTTCAAATACTTACAACAACAATAACCCGTGTCGGGACACCTTGAGGCACCTCTCGAACGGCATAGGACAAGAGCCTGAGACAGTGTTAAAAAAGATGAAAAAATGCTTGAAAAATTTGGGTAAGTGCTTGATGGTTACTAACTTAAAGTTTACTATAACAACAGTTAGCATGACGATCATCAAGCCCCTTACCCAGCTCAGAGAGATGATTTCGAGGTACCTCTCCGGCCAGACAAATTTAAGCAAATCTTTTCAATCCTTCTTCATCGAAACCATGGAACTTATGCTTACACATACAGGACGACTGAACTTCACCCAGATGGCGAGGTGCGGATGCTCGTGCGAAAGCAGGTTCCGCCAGAACTTCAGGAAAGCCTTCGACTGGTTCTCGTTCAACAAGTCCTTCCTGGAGTCGACGAAGGGACATCGCATTGCAATAGCCATCGATCCTTGCTACATCTCCAAGGCCGGAAAGAAGACGCCGGGTCTTGACTGGTTCTGGTCAGGTTGCGCAGCTGCCATGAAGAAGGGGCTGGAGATACTCGGCATATCAATCGTGGATGCCGATGCAAAGGATGCAGGCAAGGTGGATCTCAAGAATCTCGACATGTCCGTCTTCACCGAGGACTACATCGCTGTCGGCAAACTCGTATGCAAGATGTACACTGCCGTTGTCAATGCCATCAGCCTTGGCCGCGATGTCAGAGTCGTCATCGTCGACCTCGGGGACACCGAGAAGAAGCGTCAGGCTCGCAAGGTCTTCTTCTCGACAGATGCATCGATGTCTGCACGAGACATCTTCGATCTTTATAGAACCCGCTTCCAATTGGAGTTAGTCTTCAATGCCTCTCTCACTTCCGTCAACGTCGCACGGGCCTCCGCCCGTCAGCAAGGGATGAATCTCTCAGTCGGTTCTACCAAGACCCTGCTGCACAATGCTGCAATGGTGGATCGATTTATCGCTATGTCCGGGAAATCCCCTAAGATGCGATTTAATGACACTGTTTTCAAAGAATTATCGTTCTACGGCGTTCGAACAGTGGCGTAAATTTTACAAAATTAACGAACTATTGTTAGATATGAGAATCGTTTTAAAGTTATCGCCTGCTGCCGAAATTATTCCTTTTGATCACCAACCATTGCTGGTTGATTGCATTCACAGATGGCTGGAATGGAATAAGCAGTTTTATGATGGGCATGTCGCTCTTTTTTCTTTTTCAAAATTAAATGGAGGACATCGATCGAATGATGGTCTTTCATTTTCAAATGGAGCAGATTTTTTTCTCAGTTCTTATAATTTGTCATTGATAAAACAACTAATAAAAGGAATAAGAAAAGACCCTAAAATGTTTTATGGGCTTACTGTCACCGATATTATTTTAGAAAGAGATTCTGATATGGATACCAGAGAAGTGTTTGAAGTTGCAAGTCCAATATTAATATCGAGAAGGATAAATGATAGAATTGAACAAATTCTTTATAACGATTCGAGGGCATCTGATTTTTTAAAAGAAACCATTCAAACGAAGATGAAATATGCCGGTTTGGAGATTGACAATTCTTTTTATATAAAATTTGATATGACATATCCAAAAGCTTCAACAAAAATGATTAATTATAAAGAAATTTATAATCGTGCAAGTTGGTGTCCTGTTATTATTACGGGAGACCCGCAAACAAAACTATTTATCTGGAATGTCGGGGTGGGTAACAGTACTGGCATTGGATTCGGTGCTATAAGATAATTGAAATTAAATTGAATAAAGATATGTATTACGTAGTGAGATATTCAGGCCCTTTTGGTTTTATAAAACCTTGGACGGCAGTGCGGGATGCAGGTGGGGGCGAAACTTATTCACAACAATTCCTAACGCCATCTATTGTTGAGGGGATTAGGCAGAAACTTGAAGTAAAAGAGATTTTACGGCACAAACTCACTTATGCTGCGATTGATTTACAGCAAGAAGTTGTAAAGGCAAAAGCATGGAAATTAAATAGAAAAGAATATACAAGAGAGTCGTCAATATTGAAACGAGGAGTATTAATTAATCCGTGTTTGTATTTAGCTTTTGGAAATTTTAGAGATACAAATAACGCTGTTATGCAGCATATCTGTTTGTGCAGGAATGAGGATATACTCTTACCCGATGCAAAAATTATTGAAATGTCAGAACAAGAATTTGACGACAGAGATGGTTACGAGTTGAGGTTTGGAAAGAGTGAAAAATCGTTTTTAGTCGGATATGACCGATTTAATAACAATGAGGAAATGTATGGTTGGATTGACATTGTAGGTAATCCAATAAAAAATTCTTCGTATGAATGATTATTGCAAGATATTAGCAAAAAGTAAAGAAAATGGAGGTACTACTTTACTTAACCACATTAAGTCAGTAAAATTTTTTGCTGTTGAAGCAGCTAAATATGCTGGATTAGACACATCAATAGCGGAAAAAGGAGCACTGTTGCACGATATTGGTAAAGTTAGTCCACTTTTCCAACGGAAATTGGAAAATAATTATAGAGCTAATCCGTTTGAAATGAATTTCAGACATGAAATAGCTTCTTTATTTTTCTTGGATATGGTCGATAAATCTATTCGCCCTCAAGTGATAGACATGATTATCGCTCATCATAAATCCATTGGTAAGGACGGAAGAGAACTTGGCATTTTAGACTTGGATTATTATTATGGAGATAAGGTTTTTGAATATCATGCAACAGACTTTGAATCTTGGAGTATAGATGCAATTGGCATTTTAGTCGAATGTGGGTTTCCTAAGAAATCAATCACTAGGCCTGAGGCCTTAAGTTCGTATAAATATGCTTTGGAATACTGCAAAACGAGAAAAAAAGGATGGTCACAATGGAAAGGATTACTTATTGGGGCAGATCAGATCGCCTCAGCTTTGGGGAAAAATTATGAAAAAATACCAAAGTTATTCCAGCTGCCAGATGTGAGTTTTTATAGTAGACAAAGTGCGTTATATCCTTTATCTTTAATAAAATCCGATGAATCAAAAAGACATACGTTTGTCAAAGCTCCAACAGGTGCAGGGAAAACAGATTTTTTGCTTAAACGTTGCAAAGGGCGAATTTTCTATACGTTGCCTTTCCAAGCTTCAATCAATGCGATGTACGAACGTATTAAAAATGATTTGAGTGGGGAAACAGAAGATATACGTTTGCTGCATGCTATATCTCGACTAGTTATTGAAGGAAACAAGATTGAAGAAAAAGTTATCCAAGACAAATTTGGCGCATCCATAAAAGTCTTGACACCACACCAATTGGCTGCTATTGCTTTCGGTACGAGGGGGTATGAATCTATTCTATTCGATCTGAAAGGATGCGATATTATTTTGGATGAAATACATACTTATTCCGATATTATGCAATCTATTGTTCTAAAAATGGTTGAGATATTGAATAATATAGGTTGTCGAATACATATTGGCACGGCGACGATGCCTTCTGCATTAGAAAAAGCTATTTTAAAGATACTTGGGACTGAGAATGTGCAATATGTAGCATTGGATAAAAAAACGCTTGATACATTTGATCGTCATATAATAAATAAAGCTAATTCATTTGATGATTTATATTACGTTGTAAATCAGGCGATAGCTGACAAACAAAAAATCTTAATTGTAAGTAATCGCGTGGCAGAAGCACAGATTCTATACAAAAAAATAGATGATTTGTATCCAAAGGTTTCAAAAATGTTGATACACAGTCGATATAAAAGATCAGACAGAAACATATTGGAACACAAGCTAAAAGATGTTTATAACAAAAGTTCTGAAGCATGTATTGTTATATCAACTCAGGTCGTTGAGGTCAGCCTTGATATAAGTTTTGACTTAATGATGACTGAAACGGCGCCTATTGATTCTTTGATACAACGTTTTGGAAGAATTAATCGCAAGAGAAATTATTCGACAATAGGAAAATATAAAAATGTATATGTTATTAAACCACCAGAAAATGAACAAGATTGTAAGCCGTATTTCATGAAAATACTTGAACGAAGTTTTAATATTTTACCTAATGGTGAAGTTTTGAAAGAATCTTCATTGCAGGAATTAATCGATAAGGTATATCCGGTTGTTGAAGTTATAAATATAAATTTGGATGCTGTTTTTGCTGATAGAAAATGGCGTTTACGTGAGTTGTGGCATTTGCCCAAATCAGCTTTGTTGGAAAAACTGGATATTGATTCGGTTGCATGTATTACTGAGCAAGACCGGGATACATACCGTAATGCAGACTCAGAAGGAAGGATATCCATGGAGATACCTGTAAGTTTTAATTCCATTCGTTGGAAAAATCTTGATCAGTTGCCAATAGGTTCTAACCCTTTTGTTGTTCCTGATTCTTCATATTCATCTGAGAAAGGGCTGGATTTCAGTAGAGTTAACGTGGAAAATTATGATACAAATTATCAAATAATATAAATTTATAATTATGTATACAACTACAGTAGGCAGGACTTTTTTAAGAACTTATAATAGACAATTCAATAAAGACTATAGTGCAAAATCTTTTTTTGAAGAGGTTTTTGTGCCGCTTTTCTTTGATCATCCCAAATACATGATGACTGCCGGTAATTCCCCGCTTGAAAACCCCAAGTTGAGTTGGGATGATATGATAAAAGGGGAAAAAGCTTTTGAAACACCAGATCAAAGAAAAAATAGGATCAATAAAATGATTCAAAAGATTGAAAATGAGAAAGCAGATGCGAGTATTGCCGTAGGATATGGCGTTCTTGATCAGTCTGCGGCTACTTCTGGGCAAATTACTAACATAGATATTCCTAATAATAAAGAAGACATATACCTTTCTTGGATAGGCGCAGGATTAGGGATTGGCGTTGTAGGTGGAATAACAATCTTATTTGATAAACCAGAGTTGCTTATGGATGTTTTTGAGGGATGGAAATATTACCGTCAATATTTGGAAAATAATCCTTTGTTGAAAGGGAACCAGATTAATACATGGAATGGCCAATGGATTTCTTATCGTTATGGATTTGCGTTCGATAAAGACGATCCGACAGCAGGGCTTAATCCAATGGAGAAAACAAATAATGATTTATTCAATATCCCAACTATTATTTGGGTGAAGGTTTTATTGGGAATTGCCAAACATTTCCAAGGCGTAAATTTAGTTGGATATTTATATAATATCGGACAAACAAATAGCACAATAGGTTTTATTCCTTTCAAATTGGATGAAATCACTCGTCCTAATTTGTTTTATGAAAAAATTTTTGGAAAGGAAGCCTTTATGCGAAATATAAAGCAAATAGAAGAATTATATGGTACTGCTTTCGGAATCAGGGTAGCGTGTCAATACGGTTCGATTGGTGTTGCTGCATTGGAACCTAAAGGATTAAAATCTTATATGCCATCGGCAAAGGGTGGAGGAAAAACATCATTGAAAAAGAATGATAATACGAAAATAATAATATTTAATACTTATTTAATTTGGATATTAGCTATGTTGAACAACGACGAATTATGGAATCAATCTCAACAGATTGCAAAGTTGCTTTGGGCGTATGAAGCTGAAGCAGAAAAATTAAGGACAAACCGAACGAATAACGTTAAACAACTACTAGATTCGACTAGTGCGAAAGTATTCCTTCAAAATTTAATACCAATTGTTGAAGATGAAGTCAAAGCCGGGAAAGATGTCATACTCTATAATGAATTGGGGAAAATGATTAACAGTCTGCCCAGCTACAATTTCCCTTATTTTAACACACTTATTAAATTCCAATATGCATTAATAAACAAATAAAATATATAATTATGAATTCATTTATTTATTTAAGAGGTCTACGTCATGTTGATCTTTCAGTTTTTTGTGTAGAAAATGGACAGAAATTTTATTATGATCCTGTATTTAATGTAAGAGTCCCTTATTCAAGTGGCCAACAAGTGAAGAGGAGTATTTTGAATACTATTAATAGTGATTTAAAAGTAAATCCTTCAACTGTGACATTTGTATTTGATGTAAATAATAAAAGAGCATTAAGTGAAGGTGAGGTCCTTTCATTATGTGATCCTCAATATTACGATCAGATTTTTGGTGGCTGGATGAGAGCGGCGAAAGGTGGAAATGAAAGAACGTTAAAAAGAAGAAGTCCTTTTTCCATATCCGCGATGCGTCCTTTACATCCTTTATTGGGGGGTAAAATTGTTGAAAATGCAACTTTTGATAGAAGTGACAGACCAGAATTGCATAAGGTTGTAGTTAGAGATCCTTCTGGAAAACCGATGTGTGAAAAAGACATCGAGGCCTTTTTGCAAGGAACTGATAGAAGCCTTTACCGTAAATGGATTGCAGATAATACGAGAGCAACAGGTTTATTCGTGTATGATGTTGCTATTGATTTGAGGACTCTTTTTGCTGTATCTACGAATCAAATGGAGCCTGAACTGTCGAAAGAAAAGATAGCAGAGTTAAAGAATAAAGGATGGGTTCTTTCACGAAATGCTTTCGGCGAGTGTTTGGTCATGCCAAAAGAATTAAGAACAAAAGCTATTCCTGCAATTGCAAATGCTTTGATTAATTGGAGAATTTCAAGTAATCAGGCACGTACTTTTAGCTTGATGGAAACTTTAGCGATAGCTATAAGCGATAATGCAAATACTTTAGCCGGTGCAATTAGAGCAAAGTTAATTGATGATTCTGAGAAACTCAAAGTAAAACCAATCATTGATGGAACGTCGGGAGCTGATTTGTTTGTTGCGTTACCTTGTTCTGGTTATGTGGTAACGAATGTTGAGAGTGCAAATGCGCTTAATGATGCGAAGCATAAACTTATAGACTTGTTATCAAATTTTGGTTATGAAAATCAGTTAATTACAGAATGATGAAAATAATTCTCATATTATAATCTTTCGCTTGCATATCGGGAATGATTTTCATTTCCCCCAAGGTATATAAAATTTAAATCATATATGCTTAATGCAAATTACCGGTACTCATTTCAACTATTATAACGTCTGCAAACGGAAACTTTGGTTGTTTGCGAACGGAATAACCATGGAACATGTATCCGATCTCGTATATGAAGGCAAATTGATACACGAAGAATCCTATCCGCAACGGACAGCGAAATATGAAGAAATGGAGGTCGATGGAATAAAGATCGATTTTTATGACGCGAAGAATAGGGTGATCCACGAAATCAAAAAGTCTGACAAGATAGAACCGGCACATGAGTGGCAGGTAAAATATTACATGTATGTTCTCGAAAGGAATGGTATAAAGAGGGTAAAGGGTATTCTTGAATATCCGACTTTGCACCAGACCAGTAAGGTGGAACTTACGGACAACGATCGTGAAGAAATAAGGAAAATCGAAAAGGAAATAGAAGAATTGGCCAATTCAGATAAGTGTCCTCCTGTGATCAGTTCTAAGATATGTAAAAGTTGCAGTTATTATGATTTCTGCTATTGTAATGAAGTATAAGTTATGAAAAGAACATATTACCTGTTCAATCCGGGACAATTGGAAAGAAAAGACAACACTTTGAAATTCACTCCTTGTATCGATGATGAAAACGGTGTCGGGCATGAAGGGCAACCGCGTTACCTGCCTGTCGAAACCATCGACGATTTGTATGTTTTCGGTTCCCTGAATGCAAACAGCTCCTTATACAACTTTCTTGGACAAAACGATATTGCAGTACACTTCTTCGATTATTATGAAAATTATTCGGGATCCTTCATGCCAAGGGATTCGCTGCTGTCTGGCAGAATGCTGATCGCCCAAGCTTCACACTACATCGACAAGAAGAAGAGGATTGTAATAGCGAGGAAGTTCATCGAAGGTGCGGCATTCAACATGATCAAAAACCTGAACTATTACAATAACAGGGGCAGGTACATGGACCCAATCATAGAAACCATAAACGGCTATTCTTCGAGGATATCCGCTACCAACGATGTAGACGAACTTATGGGAATAGAAGGAAATATCAGAATGACGTATTATGATGCTTTCGACATAATCCTGAATGATTTCGAGATGGGAAAAAGGACGAAACAACCTCCCGGGAACGAAGTAAACGCACTTATCTCTTTCGGGAACATGATGTGTTACAGCCAATGTCTAAGGGCAATACATCAAACGCAACTCAATCCTACGATAAGTTATCTTCATACTCCCGGTGAAAGAAGATATTCTTTATCCCTCGACATTTCTGAAATTTTCAAACCACTTCTCGTAGACAGGGTTATATTCAAAGTGTTGAATAAAAAGGAATTGCAGGAAAAGCATTTCGACAGGAACCTTAACGGTTGCCTTCTTAACGAAAACGGCAAGAAGATATTCGTGAAGGAGTTCGAAGACAGGCTGAACGAAACGATTAAGCACAGAACTCTCAATAGAAACGTCAGTTATAAGCATTTAATAAAACTCGAGTGTTATAAATTGAGCAAGCACCTGCTTGGGATGGAAGAATACAAACCTTTTAAAATGTGGTGGTAATATATGTATGTTATTCTGGTATATGATTTCGGAGAAAAAAGAGTCGGAAAGATGCTGAAGTTGTGCAGAAAATATTTATGTTGGATCCAGAATTCAGTTTTCGAAGGAGAGTTAAGCGAGCCGAAACTGAAGGAATTAAAATTCAATGCTAAAAAAATCATGAATGAAGAGGAAGACAGCGTCATAATTTTCACAAACAGGGATGAAAAGTGGCTTGATAAGGAAATCGTTGGTAAAGAATGCAGTAGCATCGATAATTTCATCTGATGTATGCGTCGATCAATGTCGGATTTGATGAAATAAAGCGATTGCATGTGTGATATATTTTTCTTTGTTCTTTGACATATTGAAAATCAATAATTTGAAATAATTGTCGATGTACGGTGTTTTTTGTATCATCGTACATCGACAACTTTTCAATGAAAAAACATTATATTTGTAAAAGATAAATCCTTAGAAAACAGGCTATTATTTTGTGCCATGTTAACGCCTCTTAATCATACCAATGTGGAATTGAAATGGGCATAGTGATGCAGACATCATGACAACTTCAACTCTTAATCATACCAATGTGGAATTGAAATAGCAAAAGACTCAGTCCTTGAACTCCTTGATGAACTCTTAATCATACCAATGTGGAATTGAAATTAATTGTTCTGTATTTTGTATATCTCTTCCTGGACTCTTAATCATACCAATGTGGAATTGAAATTGATTTCACGAAGTATTCTTATGTGATTGCTACCACTCTTAATCATACCAATGTGGAATTGAAATTAGAACTGGAAGAGACCATGAGCCCTTCCATCTTCTCTTAATCATACCAATGTGGAATTGAAATTGACATCATTTGGCGCTTGAAGCTTGTGGAATGGCTCTTAATCATACCAATGTGGAATTGAAATTCGCATCATCTACCTTCATGGCACCAGAAATGCCGTAACTCTTAATCATACCAATGTGGAATTGAAATCGCATACTTTATTTGATTATTCTGCGCATACTTTCTCTTAATCATACCAATGTGGAATTGAAATAACTGTTAGGCTTGTTTTTAGTGTAAACAATACACTCTTAATCATACCAATGTGGAATTGAAATAGTATTGATAATTTCTTTAACATTGATCGTTCTCATTACTCTTAATCATACCAATGTGGAATTGAAATATTGTGGCGCCCCTCTCTTCTTTGCCAAAGAATAACTCTTAATCATACCAATGTGGAATTGAAATAACTATACAACTTACCGGGGAATTTAAAGTGAAGGCTCTTAATCATACCAATGTGGAATTGAAATATAATCCCCTTTTTGTTCTCGGGGTCTTCTTGTTTTTCTCTTAATCATACCAATGTGGAATTGAAATAACCTATGGATACGCACAAGATCAAAAGCATTGCACTCTTAATCATACCAATGTGGAATTGAAATAGAATTCGATCTCACTGTCGTTCATGCCGCTTTGAGCTCTTAATCATACCAATGTGGAATTGAAATAAAACAGTTCAGAGATAGAAAGATTAGCCATGAGCTCTTAATCATACCAATGTGGAATTGAAATGTGCAATCGAGGCCCGTGTACTTTCGTGGGTTGCTCCTCTTAATCATACCAATGTGGAATTGAAATTTTCTCGTTCGCAGTAAACAAATGCATCGCCAAACTCTTAATCATACCAATGTGGAATTGAAATGAGATAATCTCGGATAGGATGGAAGCGATTCTTCCTCTTAATCATACCAATGTGGAATTGAAATGAATCTTTCTTTCCCCTCTCCTGAAGCCCATACTTCTCTTAATCATACCAATGTGGAATTGAAATGTGAGAAGTAAGGTATCGACCTTGTTCTGGATGTCTCTTAATCATACCAATGTGGAATTGAAATATGTAATCTGCACCCCCAACAAAAGCAGCTTCCGGCTCTTAATCATACCAATGTGGAATTGAAATTGAGGAAGAGTTTGAGGCATCTTCCCCCTCGATCCCCTCTTAATCATACCAATGTGGAATTGAAATATGGACGGAGCTAACCGCAGACCAGGTTACTTATCTCTTAATCATACCAATGTGGAATTGAAATTCTTAATCGATTGGGTGAATGCTGTGTCTGAATACTCTTAATCATACCAATGTGGAATTGAAATTTTGCAATGGTCCCCGGCCTTCTGTACACCTTTGCCTCTTAATCATACCAATGTGGAATTGAAATGATCTCGATTTATGAAGACAGTATCGGCTCGGGGACTCTTAATCATACCAATGTGGAATTGAAATAAGATTCGATCGCATATCTCCAGCATGGCATTCCATCTCTTAATCATACCAATGTGGAATTGAAATAGAATTCGATCTCACTGTCGTTCATGCCGCTTTGACTCTTAATCATACCAATGTGGAATTGAAATACGCTACGTATTCGTCAGGAGTGCATTCCCGGGACAGCTCTTAATCATACCAATGTGGAATTGAAATCCGAGCCTGACGGATATAAGCCGCGCCTGGTTGCTGTCTCTTAATCATACCAATGTGGAATTGAAATTGAACAAGGCCGTGGCCAACGGGGTCACGCTGCTCTCCTCTTAATCATACCAATGTGGAATTGAAATGGCGAAAGATACGATGTCTGAAGACGACGCATCTCTCTTAATCATACCAATGTGGAATTGAAATAAGTATATACCACAGGATGGAGACTTCATCGTGGCTCTTAATCATACCAATGTGGAATTGAAATGTTAAAAGCCTATGGAGCGATAGGCAACGAATTCACTCTTAATCATACCAATGTGGAATTGAAATTCTGCATCTGCTCAACTGGGATTGCGACAACTATCTCTTAATCATACCAATGTGGAATTGAAATTTCGTTCCGTCTATCCCGTCCTCAACTATTTTAGCCCTCTTAATCATACCAATGTGGAATTGAAATAGTTGTTCGGCAAGTTGCTTGCCGTCTGCGTTGATTCTCTTAATCATACCAATGTGGAATTGAAATTTAATAAAACATGCGGTAGCCGGAAAGCCCGGAACTCTTAATCATACCAATGTGGAATTGAAATAATTCTACTCTATTCAAGGTTAGGCTCACGACTGACTCTTAATCATACCAATGTGGAATTGAAATAAAGACAGAGCGCACTACTCGCCACTCTGCCCGACTCTTAATCATACCAATGTGGAATTGAAATTTCCATGTACCGAGCGCATCTTTCAACGCATGGAACTCTTAATCATACCAATGTGGAATTGAAATTAGTTTATATTTGTTCTAATTTGTTTCCCCGTCTCTCTTAATCATACCAATGTGGAATTGAAATAACTGGGCAACAGATCGAAAAAGATGTCAACAATCTCTTAATCATACCAATGTGGAATTGAAATCAATATATTATACGCGTGTACGCGCGCACGCGTGCTCTCTTAATCATACCAATGTGGAATTGAAATTGAGTTCGAAATACATCCAATCGCCATTCCTCTTCTGCTCTTAATCATACCAATGTGGAATTGAAATTATCATTTGTTTTTTAAGATTGTTTTCTTTCCAACTCTTAATCATACCAATGTGGAATTGAAATATGAGATGCTGAACGACATAGAAAAGAGACAAGGCCTCTTAATCATACCAATGTGGAATTGAAATAAAAGAAGATGCACCCGAAATCGTCGACGGGCTTGTCTCTTAATCATACCAATGTGGAATTGAAATAGCTTGGCGGCAGTGATTATACCATCAGCGATGACTCTTAATCATACCAATGTGGAATTGAAATGTCGTCAATTCCATCGTCGTAATTAATCCTACTAAAACTCTTAATCATACCAATGTGGAATTGAAATTGATTGGGTATTGTATAGTAGCATCGCTCCTGATCTCTTAATCATACCAATGTGGAATTGAAATTGATTGGGTATTGTATAGTAGCATCGCTCCTGATCTCTTAATCATACCAATGTGGAATTGAAATTGTATTGATTATCTTTCTTACATCAATTGTTCTCATCTCTTAATCATACCAATGTGGAATTGAAATTGATGTCCAGCGTAGCGAGGGCATTTACAAGGTTGCTCTTAATCATACCAATGTGGAATTGAAATTTCACTACCTGCGCGGATATGTTCCCCGACGTGTCTCTTAATCATACCAATGTGGAATTGAAATTGGGAAGGATAGAACTTCAATAATTGAGCTACCTCTCTTAATCATACCAATGTGGAATTGAAATCCGAAGTGGAGAAACGGCATAGGAAATTCATCGACTCTTAATCATACCAATGTGGAATTGAAATATGGTTCCAGAACGATGGACGGGCTGATAGAGCGTTCTCTTAATCATACCAATGTGGAATTGAAATTTGAATTTCCTGTTTGATTAGATAGCGCAGAAAACCTCTTAATCATACCAATGTGGAATTGAAATTCGGGTCTGCCAGAGAGACTTGGTATTGGTTCATCGCTCTTAATCATACCAATGTGGAATTGAAATACAACATCACAATCAATGTCACCGGCGACGCTAACTCTTAATCATACCAATGTGGAATTGAAATTACGTCTATTACAGGTGTCTAGAGGCTACATCAACTCTTAATCATACCAATGTGGAATTGAAATGCACTTACGCTACTCCAACGATGGCGGCACGACGCTCTTAATCATACCAATGTGGAATTGAAATTCGCTTACGAAGACTTCGACGCCGCCCGCAAGACGCTCTTAATCATACCAATGTGGAATTGAAATCGAATCCAGGTATGGAATGTGGCTCCGGATCCTGCCTCTTAATCATACCAATGTGGAATTGAAATGTGCGGATGCCATGCCGTTGCTATTCACGCTGGAAGCTCTTAATCATACCAATGTGGAATTGAAATTTCTGAGACCTCGCGGTACGTGGACGTCAGGAAGCACTCTTAATCATACCAATGTGGAATTGAAATGCAGGCAAGTTATAATAATGTAGTGATACCATTTCACTCTTAATCATACCAATGTGGAATTGAAATGGAGATCGAGGACGAATATGCCAACAAGGAGCTAGCTCTCTTAATCATACCAATGTGGAATTGAAATGCGAGATAGTTGTAGGCCATGTAGCTTATTTCCACTCTTAATCATACCAATGTGGAATTGAAATCAAGGAGATTCTGGCAGCCCAGCAGGCTGGCGACGCTCTTAATCATACCAATGTGGAATTGAAATCAACGGAGAGTTTACCGTGCTTTTCACCGCCCAGGCTCTTAATCATACCAATGTGGAATTAAAATGCGACCAGCGAGCTTACCGATCCGATACATATTCCGGAGCATACCCACCCAGGTTCGAGGCTTAAATCATAGCCTTACAATCTGAGAGTCCAGTTCTTTTCAGCAGCCACTCGTTCACTCGCAGAAAGAAGAAAACGCGAGTAGAATGGCTCAGGATGCTTACAATATTAAATCATGCAAGAAGTGGTGGCTGGCCGCAAGGCCGTCGACGTCTTCTTTTCCGGAGCAAAGCCGTTCAGTGGGCAAGCCAAACGAGCTGTGCCTCAATGTTTTCCGGAGCATACCCGTTCGCCGTTCTTCTACTATCGGTGTGTACCTTTGTGCCTTTGAACAAAGACACAAAGGCGATATGGCAGGAAAAATCACATCAATGAGCAAAATCAAGCAAGTGCTTATAATGCACACGCAAGGGATGTCCAACAGGGACATTGCCGAAGAGGCAGGTCTCAACAAATTCACGGTCAACGAGTATATGCGGAAAGCTCGTTTGGATCCGCTTGGGATCGAAGCCCTGAATGGAAGGCTAGTTCGGAACGCAGAAAGAGCATTACGACCTGAGGCGTGTCAAGGCCAGGACTAAGATCACGGAAATCCTGTACATCTTCTTCGGAATCCACACGGCGAACGTGGTGCAGCTTGCGGACAGGATAGAGCGACGAGCGAAGCTGGCAGTGGCCTGAAAGACGAAAAATCCGGCCGAAACGACCGGAATGAGATATGAAAGTTGAAAAATGACTGAACGAATGAAGGTGGAAGATAGGATAAGTCGCCAGTCCGTTCAAATAAAAAACATTAAACGACAATCCCTAAGTTAAACCCTTGTCAACTTTAGGCTGGTCCGAAAAAGGGGATGTTCACAACTGCGAAAGTCTGTCTAACCGTTCTCTCAACAATTTACTATACTTTTCTTTTAGCTCGGCACTTAGAAAAGAATTTTGAATGATATCCTCAAACTTAGGCAATAGCTTCATATACTTATTTATCAGTCGTTCTACTATCACATTCTCTATACCCAAGGTAGCCGCTAATTTGGTGAAATCCTCCCTTTGCAGCTTTTTCTTTCGTCCATTCAATGTCAAAGCCAGTTCTTCATCATCTTTTGGATTGATGATAATCGCATTCAGCAAGTCATAAGCCGGTGTCAAGCGTATCTTATCTGCTGCTTCATACAAAGAGAAGTTTTTCAAGTGCATATCGTTGTTCCCGGTCAGCCAAGAGAAAAGTACCAATTCGAAGAAATTGGTAACATCCATTTTAGGCAAAGACGAGTATTTCAAAACCGCCTTGCCGATTCGCTCATAACTGCTCTTGTATTTATGTTCCGTTTGCCTTTCCGTCAGTTGGCACATATCTTCCATCGCTATCTTCTCACCAGTAGGAGTTCTGTCGATTCGGCGAGTAAGATAGCAAAGAGTATTGTCTGCCATCCGCATCAACGTATGGGAAACTACATCAATACGTGCCACTTCCGCAAGGTGCATAGTCAAGTCCTCTACCTCCGGCATCAATTCATATTGCGAGGTCTGCGGCTTACAAATATAACCACCCCAAAGTCCCACAATAGTCAATCGCTTACCACCCTCATGTTCATTCAGATGCAAGGATAATTTCGGCTGAACACCAGTCAAAGAAGTTTGGTCTTGAATGATTTTCAGGGCAAGTTGGTCAAGTTGCTCTGTCGTATAATCAATGATAGGCAACGTTGTTGTTCCGAAAAACTTCTTGATGCAAGCCGGGTGCATATCCTTTTCTCCTTTTAGGAGCGGACGATAGCAATATAAACAGTTACACATGGCTTTCCTCCTTTCTTTCAATCGGAACAACGCTTATTGCTCCGATACAATCCTTGCAACATGTCAGCAATAGAGACATTCGATCGAGAATGCTGATGTCTGTATTCCGCAATGCAACATCCAGCAACCACCCTTCAGGAATCAAACCATCGAAAAATGGGAACAATACAGGACTTGTATATGCTTCCTCCTGCAAAGGCAATGTCAAGCTAACAGCCTTTGCTGTTTCCGAAGACAGATACTCTGGCGAATAGCGGAAATCATATCCTGAATCGTTTTCAGTCAGAATCCCTGCCAATTGGTCTTTGTAAAATATATACGCTTGTCTCATTGATTATCAGTTTTTGAAGTGGCAACCATTTCATAATTAAAGAAGTCAAGAAGATGATTCACCTTGTCAAGGCGCAGTGTTTTCTTTCCTTGTTCAAGGTCACGAACAAAGCGCAACCCTACACCCGACTTCAACGAAAGTTCTTCTTGTGTCAGGTCATACTGCTTTCGCAACATCTTGACAGTAGTAGAGAGATTATTCATAAGCATCCAACTTTATACCTTTCCGGGTACAAAGTTAATACAAATATTCGACATTATACCATAATGGGTATAATTTATTTTTTCATAGACATGATTATATTAGATAGGGTATAATATAGTGTTGAAAAAGATGAAAAAATGCTTGATAATCACTAACTTAGAGTTTACTATAACAACAGTTAGCATGACGATCATCAAGCCCCTTCTTCATCGAAACCATGGAACTTATGCTTACACATACAGGACGACTGAACTTCACCCAGATGGCGAGGTGCAGACGCTCGTGCGAAAGCAGGTTCCGCCAGAACTTCAGGAAAGCCTTCGACTGGTTCTGGTCAGGTTGCGCAGCTGCCATGAAGAAGGGAGGGATGACGTGAGCCTCAGATATCTGTATTCAGGGCCGAAGCCTCACAAGCGTGGAAGGCCCCAGAAGTATGCAGGGCCTATTTGGTTCTGGTGGTGAGGTCCTGATAGTGCTTGTAGCGATCGACGAGGTTGTTGCCCATCTTCATGCCCATCGTGATATAGGTGGCGAAGGCGCCGTCGGAGTATTTGGCGGTCGGGTTGTCGAGGACGAGAGACTCCAGTTCCATGCGCTTATTGTAATCGGAGTAGAGGACGCGGGAGTCGAGCTGCTGGGCCATGGCGTCGTAGTTGCCTTCGGAGAAGGCCTTGACAATCTTGTAGAACTTTATGTCGAAGTCGTCTTTGTCGTTGCCGAGGAGCTTGAGGGTGTTGAGCTGGTCGTTGAGCTGATCCTTGGTGAGATCCTTCTTGCCCAGGGTGTAGAGATAGAGGTTACGTTCGATGGTTTGGACGAGAATCAGATTGACCTTTGCGCTGCCGAGACGGTAGTCGGCTTCGTTCTTGGTACTCATCACTTTGTCGAAGACTTTGTCGGAATCCAGCGAGAAGCGGAGATAGTCCCACATCTGGGTGGAATAGAGATCATAGACGGAAGTGCTGTCTATTATCTCCTCCACGAATGAGGTCATCTTATCTATCATATTCTTGTCTTTCAGGACTTTCATATATGAGATGGCATTGTCGAAGGACTTAGATTCGTCGTATTTTCTTCTGATGGATGTCAACGATGTCGATGGATCGCAGGCGTCCTTGACATTTCCGATGAACTCGTCGGCTTCGCTGCTGCCGAGGAAGCGGTTGATCTCATTGCCGTTCGCATCGAGGATAAGGAAGGTCGGATATGCGCTGACGCCATACTTCTTTGCGAGCTCGGGGCCCTGCCCCTTCTCCATGTCTACCTTGGCGCAGATGAAGTTGGCGTTCATATAGTCGCCGACTTGCTTCATAGGGAAGATGGTCTTGCTCATATATCTGCAGGGACCGCACCAGGAGGTGTAGCAGTCGATGAAGATCTTGTTGGGACCTTTCTTGTTCTTCTGGGCCTTCTGGATAAGGGCTGAGACGGTAGAAGTGGTGTCGAACTTGACGCCGACATTGGTTTGAGCTGACATTCCGAGGGAGAATGCGAGCATTGCAAGGAGCAGTATGGTCTTTTTCATTGGTTTGAATTATTTGTACAATAAGTACAATTTGCCGGGGCTTTACCCTACCGGATTTGGAAATAATTGTCTAGATTTGGGAAACATAACAACTTACGACCATGAAGGAATCTATTGCTACAGCGGTGAAAATCGCGGCCAGGGCCATTCTGTTGATGGTGGCGGCAGGCCTGACGGTGTGCACTGCGACAATGTTAGCGGGGTGCGCGGTGCTGACGGAGTCGCAGCTGAAGGCCGTGAACGCGCTTTCGACCAAGAGCGACACGGTGGCGACGGCGCCGGAGCACATATTCGAATGCCTGGCGGCGGTCAGGGAGGAACGGGGCCTGTATTACGCTGCGTCGCTGACGTCGGCGCAGGCGAAGTTCCGGGAAATGAACGGGTTGGCCGAGGAGAGCATCTCGGATGCGAAAGTGGTGGAGAAGGCATCCTTGTACGCGGATGTGCTGGATTCGTACCTTCGAGCCCTGAGACAGCTGAGTGCGGAGACTAGGTACTCGCAGTATGGAACAAGGATTCGGGGACTGGGGAGCAAGTCGGACTCGCTGATCTCGGCATTGAACAAGACGGAGTGGATAAAGGACGACAGTGGAGATGCCTACAGCATTCCGGAGGGCTACGCGAAGATGGCAGGGAAAGTAACAGGTTATCTGACAGAAGAATATATGAGGCGGAGGCAGGCTAAGTTCGTGAAGGAGTACGTAACCTCGGGCGACACGCTGGTCGGGAAGTGCTGCGATGCGCTTTCTGATCTGCTGAAGAAGAAGGAATGCAGGGAACTGTACGAGAATGAGGTGGAAGGGCTGAAGGAGAACTATCTGGCCTACCTGCAGAGAATGGAACGGCTCGGCGGAGCGCCAGGCATTGAAGAGGACAGGAACTACCTGGTGCTTAGCAGGAAGCTTGACAATGCAAAGCTCACCTCAGAAAAGTGCTCCGGCGCCCTTAAGAGCCTGAAGAGGGCGCACCACAAGCTGGTCGTGACATTGGCGGAAAGGAAGGACCTGAAGGAGCATATAGCCGAGTTCGAGGAACTCAACACCTATGCGGAGCAGGTGGCTGAACTGGTGAAGAAACTCGAAAAAACCGATAAAGACTAAGACTATGACACCGGAAGAAGAACAAATGACATTGGCGGACATCAGGAAGTCCATCGCCGATGTGGACGCCAAAAGGGCGATGAAAAGGCTGACTGAAGAGCAGCGCGAGGCATTGGAAATGACGGCGGTAGGGCTCAGGGAAGCAGAAAGGATAGCCATCGCGAAGAAACAGAAGAAGGCGCTGGCGGAGATGGAGGACCTGACCGCGGACGTGAACAAGCTATCAAAGGAGATCCGGGAGCGGATGAAGAAAATGAACGCGTTCCCGAAGGGAGTCGTGAAGGTCGAGGCGGTACTGTCGGCGGCGGTGAAGCTGCTGATAGCGGCGGCAAGGTGGTAGAGGCCTCACTATGGAAGGTCGACCCTCTTTATCCGCCGCCTGAGGTCGGACTTGATGATCAGAGGTACGTCTTCCACATCCACGTTGCTGGTATCGAGGCCGAATGCTCCTGGAACGCTCGTTTCGAGGATTGACAATGTACCATACGCGTTCATTATGAACTTGTCGCGCAGGGTGAAGGTGTTTTCGTGAGAGGCGACGCGGTGTATGACTACGAACTTGAAGTCGCCGTTTACATTGTTTTCGCGGAGGGAAGGATAGCAGCTTGAAATGTCGAACTCTCCTGCAGCGACCAAGTCGTCGATGATTTGCCTGAAGTAGACATTGATGCGCGGCTGGACGCGAAATCCCAATTTAAGATTGATGCGGTATAGAGTGTTCGGTATGAGTTGGCAGCAGTCGTACTCGAGCATCGATGGCTCGTCGTGGTAGTCGACATGAAGGATGAAATAGTGCCGTGCACGCTTGGGGGACTTGTTGATGATGGAGTAGAGGATCTTGGACTCGATCTCGTCCCTGTCGTTCGCCTTGCTGAGATAGATGAGGTTGGTGGCGCACGGAGGGATGGTCTCATCTTCCTTGATGGCAGTGATCAACTTATAATATGGTTCGATCTTGACGAACCGCATCTGGCGGTTGCGTATCTTGCGGGCGTTGTACCAGATGTACATCACAGTGCTTATGAGGCCCGCGATGAGGATGGTCACCCATCCGCCGTGGGAGAACTTGAACATATTGCTGACCAGGAACATGGACTCGATGGTGAGGAACACTGTCTCAAAGAGGGCCACCCATACCCAGTGGACTTTATTGAAATGGAGGTAGAAGCCGAGAAGCACTGTCGTCATCAGCATCGTTATCGTGATGGAGAGGCCGTAGGCTGCCTCCATCCTTGATGAAGTCTGGAAGAAGAGGATTACCAGGACGCACATCAGGAACAGGGTGTAGTTGACGAACGGAATGAAGATCTGTCCCTTGATGTCGGTTGGATACTTGATTCTCTGGCGGGGCCAGAAGTTGAGGTTCATAGCCTCATTGAAGATGGTGAAGGATCCGCTTATCAGCGCCTGGCTGGCAATGACGGCGGCTATGGTAGCCATGACGACGCCGAAGACAAGGAAGTCGCGAGGCATTATGGCATAGAAGGGATTGACGCCCGGCTGGATCTCTGAGGCGTGCCTGATGGTCCAGGCACCTTGTCCAAGGTAGTTCAGGATCAGCATCGTCTTGACGAAGATCCAGCTGATGCGGATGTTCTTGACGCCACAGTGACCGAGGTCGGAATAGAGCGCTTCGGCTCCGGTAGTGCAGAGAAATACGGCCCCGAGGATAAGGAACCATTCAGGATTCGTCGTCAGAAGATGGATGGCATAATATGGATTGAATGCATTGAGGATTGGAACGAAGTCGCCGATGCGCATGGCACCGAACGCGCCGATCATGGCGAACCAGAAAAACATCATCGGCCCGAATGACTTGCCGATGGCATTTGTCCCGAACTGCTGGATGAAGAAGAGAACCGTCACGATGATGAGGGCGATAGGCACGACAGGGATGTTCGGCTGGATGCCCTGCAGTCCCTCCACAGCAGAAACGACTGTTATGGAAGGAGTAATAACTCCGTCTGCAATCAATGTTCCTGCCCCGATGATGGCTAGGATGTAGAGGAACTTCAGCTTCTTGTGCTTACGAAGCAATGCATAGAGCGCAAGTATGCCCCCCTCCCCTTTGTTGTCTGCCCTCAGCGCGATGAGGACGTATTTGACCGTGGTCTGCAGAGTCAGCGTCCAGATGATGCAGGAGACTGCACCTATGATGTAGTTGATGTCGATGGCAGGGACTGCCCCGACGATCGCTTTCATCACATAGAGTGGAGACGTCCCGATGTCTCCGTAGACGATACCCAGCGTGACGATAAGCCCCACAAGACTTAATTTATTGACAGTACGCTTATTAGCAGCGTTTAAAGTGTCCATATCCGCCAAAATTGACCTGCGAATATAATAAATTTGCAATATGCCGGTAAAAATGTTGAAGCCCGCCTGACTTTGAGTTGTCAGACAGGCTCCTCCAAATGATCAAGAACGCAATCTGCTCTATTGATATTCTATTATGACCATATCCCAATATTTGAGAGACGGAAGAGTGAACGTAACACTTGAAGCACTCTGATTGAAAGCAATGCGCTTTGGCACTCCCCCATCGATGTCAGGCGAAGCCATCCAGACGGCAGAAACCTTCTTCAACGTCTTGAACTTCAACGAGGGGAATTCAAGGAGAGCTGGTTCGGGCATAGTGGCATTACGGTCGCGCCAGCTAAGCAAGTCAGCCTTTGCAAGATTTATCAGGTGAAGTATCTGCACGTTGTCCTTTTGAGTCGCGAGGACGCATACATTCCCCGATGAAGGGGGCCAGTTTGCCAAAGCCATCTTTCCATTGAGACAAGACACGTCGATTGCAGATTCGTCGGAAAAAGAAGTTCCATCACGGAGAAGATTCTGATATGCAGTGATAAAGTCATAGTACTTGACGATCTTCGTCTGAAGTCCAGCGTCCATCTTCAGGTTCGCATTCGGAAAATACTCCTTCCCCAGCATGTGGTCGCCAAGTTCGAGATGGTCTCCGCCGAGGGCGAACATCACGGCATCGGTCAACAACACTCCGGGCGTATTGAAATAGCCCTTTGAGTCCGCTTTGTCATAATCCATATACGCAGCAAAGACCGTCTTGAGATTACCATCGCAAAAACCGCTGTTCCTGACGATTATATCTTTCAGGTCCGAGAAATCGGAATCTTCATCCCATACTTCATTATAAAGGAAATCCACCTTGCCGGTCTCAGCGATCTCCTTATCTCCGAAACGGCTGACCGAATTCATCACAAGACGCTTTGCAGGCTGGCGCGACTTCATCGTCCGAATGAAGGAAGCAAAACCGGAAGGAAGGTCTGCATTGCGTCCGTCGTATGAATAGACCGTCCCCCTGCTTCCCAGCTGGTCAATCTGGAACCCGTCGAAATCGAAGACTGAATAGACATCGTCTACACGGTCGGCGAAATAATCCTGCCATCCTTTCAATGACGGATCAACGATGTAGATGTCACTCTTGAACATCGGCTTGGGCAGGGAAAGCACATTCCTTGAAGAATGGTTCCTGTCATTGAAAAGATACCATTCATCTTTTACGCCATCTTCAGCGGCATCGCTGAGGGCTCCGAAACAAAGGTCATAGAAAGTGACTTTGATTCCATACTTGTGAAGACTGGATATATATGAATCTATCGTGGTTTTGGATGTGTTGCGGTTTGCGATGTCGGTCCAGGTCTCTGAAGGATTTGCAACTGTGCCTGCAAGAGGCCTATGATGTTTCCAGTGCCAGTCTTGGAATTGGACGCCATTAAGGTGGTATCGGTTGATCCGTGCTGCCACCTTGGCGATATCGGCGTCAGACACAGTGTCGAATGAAGCCAGGAAGCCATATCGAGGGAACTTGCCCCAATCGCTCGAGACATCCACGCCAATGGTGCCAAGTATTGTTTCTGTGCTGCCGGACTTAGTCAGGACTTGAACAAGATAGCCCTGAAAGTCGACTGAGGGAGATACCCAAGTCCAACTTTTTGCAGACAGCGGAGTTTCGCTGATAGTTTTGGCAAGATGCGAATACCTCACATAAGCCGATGAAGGAAGGGCGTCTGACGTGAACGTAACGGTATCGCCAGGATGATAACAGGACTTGTCGGTGCTGAGACTTACTGATACAACGGCCGCAGAATCTTTCGAACCGCCGCCATTGTCCGGGACCATGTTGTGCGAGCATGACCCCGAACCTAACAGCAGCACGACAAGGGCCACAGAAAAAGCTGTCATTCCCCTATGCATTAGTTTTTCCTGACCGTCATCCTTTCGGTGAGCTGGTTGAGCTCGATGGTATATTTGCCGGCATACTTTACGTTCCACTTGCGGTCTATGTCTCCGTTGCTGGCAATATGCTTGTCCACAAAGGTAATGACTTCAGTGCCTTCGGCAAATTCTTTTTCTCCTTCCGATGCCATGAACCAGGCTCCGCCCCAGTCACTTTGCTTGTCGCAGGAGAACTTGAGATCGCCCTTGACAAGGTTGCCTGTCCAGGTAAAGTTGTATGCGTCGACAACCACCATCGGTGTCGCATTGCCGATGTCCCAGCCGTTCGGAGTGGCATCGCCTACCAGATACATTCCCTCGTACGGAACGAACACGCCCATCTGCAGGTTCTCGGAACCAGGAGTGATGTCAAGCGCCATCTTGTAAGGCTTGCCGCATTCATCTTCAGGGATTGACCACTTGTTGTCGCCGGTATCGTCGTTCATGGCTTCAGTCCATGTATATGGAGCGGAAGCCTGCGTCGGATGGTACATGTTGTTACACTCGCCGCTCTTGGTCCCGAACTTGAACTCCCCGCCACCGTTCCAGTCGAGTACCCTTCCCATTCTGAAAATGAACGGATTGGTAGGGTCCTTCGTCATCTCCTCGAAATTCCAGTCGGTGAATGATCCAACGAAATATATCATATCGTAAGGCGGTTCGCTGCCTTTCGTCACCGTAACCAGAAGGTGCAGCAAGTCGGCAGCTATCGTGTATGATCCTGCCTCGGTGATCGTGAATTGTTCGTCAGGATCATCGGGCGAATTCCTGAAGACAAGCGAATATGCAGACCCGGAGGCATTCCAGTTATAGGAAGGGACGAAACTTCCAAGCGTGGTTATGAACTTATAGCCGCCTTTGGACATCTTCCCGGTCCATGTGAACTGTCCATCCTTGATTCTCTTCATCTCTGTGGCGTTGTCGGCGCTCCATCCGTTCGGCGTCGCATCGCCGATCAGGTAGAGGGTGGTCGTCACAGGTTCGAACGGGATGACGGAAATGGCAGTGTCGGCATTCTGGTCCGCCACCGACCCGTCGGCCACGTCCGCAATGATCCTGACATCAACCTTAGATTCAACCCCTGGCATAAGTCCAAGCTCTTCGCGAAGGATGTCGTTGAATTCAGCCTGTGTATATTTCAAGGAATATACTCCCTGCCCTATCGGAATCAGATATGCATTTCCGAATGAAGTGCCTGACTTGGCCAATGCAAGGCTATAGCTTATTGAGGAGCCTGTGCCCTTGTTCGTGCCTGATGTCCAAGCGAATGACGCTCCATCAGATGTTCCATCCAGCTCAGACAGGTTCTCAATGCAACTCGCGGTGATGGCAAGAGCCGTCTCTCCTTTATCGAGTTCCCGCAAGTCCTTCGAGCAGCCTGCAAATGTCATTGCCGTTGCAAGTATGATTATAATTGATAATGACTTTTTCATTGCTTTGGTATTCTAAATGTTAATAGCCAGGATTCTGGGCCATTGCGGCGTTGCTGTCCATCTCGGTCTGAGGGATAGGAAGCAACAGCCTGTTATAATTCACATTGGTCTTGCCGATGGACTTGAGGAAACTGATGGCATATTCTCCGCTCGTTCCGATTCTCACCAGATCGAACCAGCGCTGTCCCTCGAAAGCTAGTTCCATTCTCCTCTCGTGAATAATGATCTCGCGCAGTTGTGACTGGGTCTTGCCGGAAATGCCTGCCAATCCGGCGCGTTTCCTGACCACATTCAACGGAATGCAGGCAGCTTCTGTCGAGCCCATCTCATTCAGAGCCTCAGCCTTCATCAACAGCACGTCAGCATAACGGTAGACGACGAAATCACTGCTGCTAGTATTATACTCGGGAGAATCAGCCTTTGAGACCAAGAATTTGCGCACGTTATAGCCGCTCATTGAGAATGACGGATCGTATTTTATGCCGTCGAAATCCGGACATCCTTCATAAAAAACGGTAATATCCTTTCTCAGGTCGCCTGGCTCATATTGGCTGATGAATTCTTGTGTAGGTTGATTCCAGCCATAGGCGCCGGCTACCATTCCGGAATTGCGCGGTCCCATGAATGTACTAAGCCAAGACGATTGGCTTTCCGAATCCCAGAAATTGTATTGGGTGCTCCCTGAATATCCTACCTGAAAGATCGCTTCCTTGCTGCTCTTGGCCTTGATTCCGAAATTGGAAGAATAGTCATATTTGCTCAAGTCGTATCCGAGGGATGCAACCTGGTCGCACAGGTCGGTCACTTTCTGATAGTATGAATTATCTTTCGGAGCGAGCACCAGATAAGCCTTTGCCAATTGAGTCAATGCCGCATCCTTGCTGGCACGGCCGATATTTGAACCAGAATATGTGCTCTTGGCTGGAAGCAGGTCGATTGCCTTCATGCAGTCCGAAATGATCTGGGAGTATGTCTCATCAAGGGTATTGCGAGCGATGTTCGTCGACTCACTTGCATTGTGAGGTGCTGTCAATACAGGGACGCCTCCGAAAAGCTGAGCCAGAATGAAGTAATAGTGTGCACGCAGGAAATAGGCCTCGCCCATGCATCTGTCCTTGAGAGACTGATTGATGTTTGCTGCAGCCACGTCCTGGAGGACGATGTTGCAACGGTTTATGCCAATCCAAGGACTGCGCCATACATAGAGGGCATAGCCGTTGTCGGAAGTTGCAACGAAGTTGGCAGCTTGTACCGTCTCTATGCCATCCGTACCGCCGCCTGCTCCGACATTGCTGTTGCCGGCAATAATGTCAAGGGACCACATTCTCATATTGTACAAGTTCGATGACTGAAGAGGCTTATAGCAGGCGTTCGTCAACGCTTCTGCGACCTCATCAGTGACTGTCGCCCCGGTGCTCACCGCATCAAAAGGATACTTGTCAAGGTACCCGCTGCATGAAGCGAACGTCATGCACGCAAGTATTATCGTGATAATATTAAGCTTTTTCATTATCTGTTCTCTTTAGAAGTTAAAGTTAATGCCTAGGCTGAGTGTCCTTGAAATCGGGTATCTGCTGCAGTCAATGCCGTTGATGGCGACCTCAGGGTCGAATCCGGTGTAGCGGGTCAGCGTAAAGAGATTTTCAGCCGAGAGGCTGATGCGAATGGAATTGAAGTCGATCTTCTTCATAAGCGAGGCAGGAAAAGTATAGCCGAGAGTAAGGTTCTTGAGACGCAGATAGGATCCGTCCTCTATGAACCTGTCGGAAGCGCGGCAATTCTGATTGGGGTCGGCGTAGATCGCTCTTGGAACGGTGTTGCCGGTTCCCTCGCCATTCCAGCGATCCAGGACAGCAACGACCTGGTTGTCAGCTGACGACATCCCTGCTGATACTATATCGTTGACATTGTATATTTGATTCCCTTGTACTCCTTGCAGGAAGACATTCAGATCGAACCCTTTCCACGAAAGACTGTTGTTTATGGAAAAAATCCAATCAGGATTGGGATCGCCTATAATAGTACGGTCGTTGCCATCAATGACTCCATTGTTGTCGAGGTCACGGAATCGGATGTCGCCTGCAGCCGTGCCGCCGCTCACTTGAAGGGCATGTGCGGAAACTTCAGATGCATTCTGGAATATGCCGTCGGTCACATAGCCGTAAAATGCATTGACGGGCCATCCATTTTTCTGTATGGTGAGATAAGAGTTGTTGTACTGGTTAAGATAAAGCGGGGTGTCGCTGTTCAGGTCGACGATACGGTTTCGATTGTACGTAACGTTGACAGTCGTTTCCCAATTGAATTCTCCGCGGAAATTGACCGTGGCAAGCGTGAGTTCAACGCCACGGTTAGTGACCTTTCCGGCATTGGTGTAGGTCGTAGAGATATCCTCATATCCCGATGTGATCGGGATTGCTGCCTTGACCAGCATCTGTTCCGTATTCTTGATGTATGCATCGGCAGAAAGGCTGACGCGATAATTGAACAGAGAGATGTCGAACCCTATGTTCGACTGGTGGACTTCCTCCCAATGTATGTTTGCATTAGGCATCGTGACCGATGAAAGTGCATTCAGCGTATAACCGTTGAATGAATACACGCCGGTATTGTATGTCGAAGCAAATGTGTAGTTGCCGATTTCTTGATTTCCTGTCACTCCGTATCCTGCGCGAAGTTTCAGGTCGTCAATGGATCCGGAACGGAACCAAGGCTCTTTTGAAAGCCTCCATGCAGCTGAAAATGAAGGAAATGTGCCGTACTTGTGATTTGTTCCGAATCGCGAAGATCCGTCGCGGCGGATAGTTGCAGTAAATAGATAGCGGTCGGCGTATGAATAATTGAGACGGGCCATAAGGGAAAGGATTGCCCACTCGCTCTTGTTCCCGTCAGAGCTCTTGATGGTCGATCCATTGCTGAGCTGGCTTACACTGTCGAAAAGGAAACCGCTCTTTGAAGTGCTTATAAAATCATATATGTTGTTCTGGGCACTTGTTCCGGCCATAAGGTCAAGATGGTGCTTCCCACAGTCCTTGTTGAAAGTAAAATAGTTGTCCCAAAGATACGTGAATGACTTGTTTGAGGCTTCATAGCGTGAAGATTCCGCAATCGCTATTGGCTTCCAGTCATACGCAGGAGTGAAATTGTCGTAGAACCACCACTTTGCATCATATCCGAAAGTGCTCTTGAACTTCAATGAAGGGAGAATGGTAAAATCGGCTGAGATGTTTGCCAGCAAGTCGTATCCTTTGGTGTTGTTGGAGTTCACCGTCGCCTCGCCTACCGGGTTTCGTACGTCTCCGTACCAATACGAATTGCCTTCCGGGCCGCTCCACTCGCCATCGGAGTCCTTGACGCTTTGCGTCGGCAAGGCAAACATCGCATTGGCGATGCTGTAAGATCCGCTGTCCTTGTTGTCTGCGCTAAAATGCATGTTGCTGCTTACCTTGAGCCACGGCTTGACATTGTAATCGTTGTTGCTCTGGAGGTTGATCCTGCGATAGGAAGTATTGACGACAATTCCGGAAAGGTCATAGAAGCCGCCTGAGAGATAGTAATCCTTCTTCCCGTCTCCTCCTGAGATGCTCACGGAATAGTTTTGGCTATAACCGGGCCTGAGCATTTCTGAAAGCCAGTCCGTGCCTGCGCCTATGGATGAAGGAGCGCTCCAATCGGGGTTTGCCGATATCCCTGCCGCCGTCAGCATTTCATTGCTGTATGCAGCATATTGCGAGGCATTCAATAATTTCGGAACACTGGTTGCATTCTGGACGCCATGCTCAGCATTGACAATGATGCGGTCGTTTCCTTCCGAGCCTTTCTTTGTGGTGACCAGTACCACTCCATTCGCTCCCCGAGAACCATATATAGCAGTCGCTGAAGCGTCCTTCAGTACGTCCACCCGCTCCACATCGCTCATATTCAAGGATGAAAGCCCCAAATCAGTTGGGACCCCGTCAATTACTACGAGAGGGTTGCTGTTGTTGATCGTTCCAATGCCGCGAATCTTTATGACGACATCGCCGCCCGGAGTGCCGTTGTCAGTAATCTGCACGCCCGACACCTTGCCCTGAAGGGCTTGGCCGAGGTTCTGCACCGGTGTCCCTCGGAAATCCCTGGCGCCAATAGATCCTATGGCCCCTGTAAGGTCACGCTTGCGCGCAGTGCCGTATCCTATGACAACTACCTCATTGAGCACCTTTGAATCCTCGCTCAGCGTAATGTCGATGCTGTTCCTTCCATCGACTTTGACAGTTTCCGCCAGGTAACCGATATAAGAGAAGATTAGTGTAGCGTCTGCATTCACCTTGATGGTGTATGAGCCGTCCAGATTAGTTACAGTGCCGTTTTGAGTTCCTTGTTCTACGACACCGGCACTTATCAGCGCCTCGCCTTTCGCATCCTTAACGACGCCGGACACCGTAATGGTCTGGGCTGAAAGGACAGAAGTCAGAAGCAGGAAGGCAGAAAACAGGGACAGCCTTCCGATGATAGATAGTGGTTTCATTGACATCATTGATATGTATTTGTTTTGGTTTATTCGGTAAAAAAGTGGTTTCGCTCATTTTCTGAAATCAAAAATATCCTATATGGATTCAATTTCAAACCGCCATTAGTTAAATAGTAGTGAATCGTAAAAACAAGAAAGTGAATTTCAAGAAGATAGGCAAATACTTGCCACGAAAAAAGTAGATTGCCTAGTGGGTCTCGGTCCCGATATCCATTACCTTTTCCTCAATTCGAGCCCTCTCTCCCAAAGCTGAATTACGCACCTTGACGCGATAGTTGTAAATGGTAGTCACAGAACATCTGAGGAACTGCGCTATCTTTTCGCTGTCAGTGACTCCCAAACGGATGAGAGCGAAAACGCGAAGTTCAGTGTTTAGCTTGCCGTCCACCTTTGGACAAATCTTCCCTTCATCATTCAAAAGGGCGTTGAAATCCTTGACAAAGGTTGGGAACAATTTCAGGAAAGTCTCGTCAAAGATGTCGTAGAACTCCTTTAGCTCATTTTCCATGAACTGAGTCGAACGCAATGCAGTGAAAAGGGCTCCGGCATTCTCGTAGGTTCCGATCTTGATCAAGGAAGCGCGATACCTGTTTATCTTATCGACATAGATGGAAGAAAGGTCTAGATAATGCTGTATTATCTCTGCCTTTATCAGATTTGCGTCAGTAAGCGAGCGATTTGAATCCAGGAGCGACTCGTTGGCATTTTTCAGATTTTCGGAATATGCCTGAAGTTCCTTCCTTGCCTTTGCAAGCTTTCTGATCTGCAGGAAAACCACTATCAACGCAGCAAGCAGAGCCAGGGCAAGCATACCTTCGATTATCATAGCCGTAGTGCGCTGGCGGTTGCGTCTCTCAAGTTCCTTCTGGTAGGCATTGTCCACAATCGGGAAAATATGGGAAATCTCGATGGTCCTGAGTCTGGCATTGCAATAAGCTGCATCTTCCATCGAACATTTCATGTAATCGTATGCACGCTTTAGGTCGCCTTCCTGATAGAGCATCATCGACAAGTCTAGCAGGGCGCTGTATTCCTTTGAAGCCTGCTTCAAGTCCGACAATGCCGACTGAGCCAGATAATATTCGGCGTTTGCAGTATCGCCAAGGTTCCGATATGCTGTCGCCAATGTATAAGCAAGTGTACGTACGGCATCTTCGGAATTCTTGTTCTGGTCGAGGCACCTGTTAAGCAGTTCCTTTGCTTCCAGACTCTTGCCGGAACTGTTTAGGCCATCGGACTGGATCAGCGTATAAAGATATGTCCCTGGAGTGTTGACGGAAAGCAGCGAATCACGATAGATGTCGCGCAGATGCATATACTTCGCCTTGTCATAAGATGATATGCTGTAATCGCTCATCAAGCCATAGATGGTTCTGTAAAGATGGTAATAATAAGGGATATAAGTCTTTCCCAGCGATTCCGCCCGGACGGCAGACAGGCTTTCGATGGCCTCCTTGTACATTCCAGTAGTGCCGTAGACTTCTGCCATGTTCATGCGTGAATCGGCCAGATAATCGCTGTCGCCGAGTCTCCTGGCAATTCCAAATTTCTTCGTGGCATAAAGATATGACGAATCCATATTGAATGCGCGATATTCGTCGAATATCTTGGCAAGGAGCTTATATGTCTGTTCGTCGCTCTCTGCCAAGGGAAGCATCGACTTGAGTTTGTCTATCCTTTCAAGTTTGGCATCAGTATACTTCTGCTTGCGTATGACAACTGTGTCCAATGTCAGAAGCAGCTTCGAGCAGTCTCTTCCCGCCGCAAATGAAGTGCAGCAGGCCGAGAGCGACACAAGAATTGCCAAAGTAGCCTTTTTGAAAGATATATTCACCTTATGGACAAAGATTCAAAGGCGAATATAATGATTTTTTCAGTTCATCAGAATGGACAGAAACAACGAATGTTTTTGTCAGATAATCATTGTATGCAAAATGCCGAATATAAGGGAACTGACTTGATACCGTCCTCGAATCCGAAATTTCTTGCCGATATGCGGATGCTTTTTTCAGGTTTGAAAGTTTCATTGAAAACGCTCAAGCTGCGCGATTTTGTCCTTTCGCTTTTCTTAACCTCTACAGGCATTATTTTACCGCCAATATCAATGACAAAATCAATTTCTGCCTTTCCTTCGCTTGTCCAATAATATAACTTATGTCCGGAAGCCTTTAAGGCAGTCGCGACATAATTCTCGATGACTCCGCCCATAAAGGTGTTGTCCACTGAGAGATCGCTCAAGAATAAGAACACATTGAATCCCGACTTCCAAAGCAAAAGCCCCGTATCAGATGCATATACCTTAAAGCTGTCGTTATCGGCGTAAGCAGACAACGGTTCCTGGATAGACTTCAACAAAGTGCACTTCAGTCCAATTCCAGCATATTGCAACCATTCAATAGATTCCTCAAAAAATGTCGAAGTACTGCCCTTCTTGACAACCTTGTATTGGAATTTTCTATTTTCCTTGGCAAGTTGGGCAGGCAGTGAGTCATAACAGGCCCTAATGCGAACCACCTTATAATCTTCCGGATACTTTGACATATCTGCTATATACTGACTGCATATCAGCCTCTGCATATTCTGCACCGCAATGAAACTCCCGGTTTCTATGTATATCTTTACTACCTCGGGCATTCCACCTATGACAAGATATTTCTGAAAGGACTTCAACGCCATTTCGTGATATGCATTATCGAGTTTCTCATCATTCTCGTAATGCTCTCGGGCCATATCCGAGAGTGCCTTCTGGCCTATTGCCCAAAAGAATTCTTCCATATCCATAGGATACAGCTCGAGTTCATCAACCTTTCCAACTGGATATGAAGATCCGTTACGATTTAAGGCAACACCAAGAAGACTTCCTGCCGATACGATATGATACTGGGGTGCATTGTCACAAAATTCCTTCAAGGCCAGCAGTGCACGCGGACAACTCTGTATCTCATCAAGAATGATCAAGGTCGTGCCTGGATTGATTTTCTCTTCAGTAGCCAATTCAAGCATGGGTATTATTCTGCCAGATAATAAATCTCCATCAAAGATTGACGAAACCGTGACATTCTTTTCCAGATCGACATATACACAGTTTTCATAATATCTCTTGGCGAATAATTCTTGAAGCAAATATGACTTCCCAACTTGTCTTGCGCCTCGAAGAATTAACGGTTTCCTGTCAGGTGAATTCTTCCATTCAACCAATTTGTTTAACAGCTTCCTTTCCATATCTTTATTGTTGACACCTCAAAGTTACAAATAAGTTCGTAAAAATTGCAACAACAACAACTTTTCCGAACTTAAAAATAAAAGAAGTGTCTTAAATCAAGCTTGCGATTATTCGCGGCTCAGGATGAGCATAGAGGCGACGGCGGTGCCGATGCCGACGATCTGGATTACAGGAGGGACGGTACGGTAGATGATGAGCGAGATGATGACCGTCAGGACGGGAGCGCAGGCGTTGGCCAGAGGCGAGACGACCATTGCCTTGCCGTAGCGGGTGGCGTAGACCAGATAGAGCGCGCCGATGGCGTTAAGGATCTGGATGATGAAGGTGAGATACGGGCCAGTGAATCCCCAGTTGATGGGCCTGCTGACATCGGTCATAAGGAGCGCGACAGGAATCAGGACGACGCCGGTGATGGCCATATAGACGAAAATGCTCTCAGCGTCAGGGGTATAGTTGTTGGCAACTTTCATTATGAAAGACTGGACGCCCCATGCGATGAAGACGAGGATTGCGATGATGAGCCAGCCATAGCCATGGACTGCATGGCCGTTGCCCCCACCCTGGTATGCAAAGCAGAACAATGTAACGACCGCCAGTGCGATTCCGGCCCAGCTCCAGCCTTTCACCTTCTCCTTCAAGAAGATGACGCTGAGCAGGATCGTGACTATTGGAGAAAGGGATACGATAGGGAAAATGATATATGCAGGGCCCTGCTTGAGAGCCTGGAAGAGAATCAGCTGCCCTCCTGCCCCGAGGAAGCCTGTGGCAAGGCCGAGCCAAACGGTCTTCTTGCGCACATCCAGCTTCCAGCCAATGTTTTTCAATGCCACGAGCGCACACGGCACCATGCTTATCGCCCAGACGACATAGACCATCGTGCTCGGGAAATTGAACTGCTTGACAGGGATTTCAGAGAACGCGCCCCAGATGCCCCACGTTACAGTGGTTACTAGGGCGTACAACAACCAATTATTCTTCTTTGCCATATATTATTGATTATCTGCAATTACCAGTTTGATGCCAGCTCTCTCGATGCGTTCGCTGCTTTCAGCGGAGATGCCGCTGTCGGTTATTATGCAGTTTACCTTGTCCATTCCTGCGATATAGGCGAAACTGCGCTTTTCGAGCTTGCTTGAGTCGAACACGGCTATGACCTCCCTGGCACATTCGATCATCGCACGGTTAAGGCTCGCCTCTTCGGCGTTCGGAGTGGTGAAGCCCTTGTCGATGTTGAAGCTGTCGACGCCGAGGAATAGCTTGTCGACATAATAGTTCTTCAAGGTGGATTCAGCTGTCATTCCGACAGTCGAGAGAGAGACTGAACGCATATAGCCGCCTAGGACTATCACAGAGAACTTGTCGTAGCGCGCAAGCTCTTCGGCGACGTTGATGCCGTTGGTTATGATGGTAAGGTTGGTGAACTTGTCTAGGTTCCTGGCTATTTCAAGGGTCGTGGTGCCGGAATCGAGGATGATGGTCTCGCCATCCTGGATGAAATCGGATGCCACAGCGCCGATGATGCGCTTCTCTTCTGCGTGGGATTGCTGTTTCTTGCCGATTGAAAGGTCGTCATATTCGCTTGATGCATTGACGTTCACTGCCCCTCCCTTGACACGCAGCAGAAGCTGCTTCTCTTCAAGGTATTGAAGGTCGTTGCGGATGGAAACTTCAGAAACCTCGAAGAACTCCGCCATGTCGGTGACCATGATTTTCTTTTGGCCGCGAAGCATTTCCAGCATCTTGTTGCGTCTTTCCTTGGATGAATATTTGTGCTTCATAACTATTGGTTGAATTAAAGTTCGATTCTTTCTACAAAAATAAAAGATAAACTTGTGAAAACAAAAACTTTTCTTTCATTAAGTAAAAATAGTTGACTTTCTGCAAATATTTTTTCTTTTTGCAACCTTTATCAACACAAATGTAAACTATTTTTAACATAATTTAACATTTTTCGCAAAATATTTTGCAAAACACAAAAATATACTTTACTTTCGTTGCGATTATTTAACGCAATAAAAGTATTCAATACCTATGAATATCGAATGTAAAGAGCCCGTCAAAGGCTTCCACACGAAGAAAGAGATTCTTCAACAGCCCCGGATGTGGCGCGAGACCTATGACAAAGTGGCCTCCAAAATCAATGAATTCAAAGAATTCCTGACAAGGCACGGCATAGACAAATCCTCAGAAGTCATCTTCTGCGGAGCGGGCTCATCAGAATTCGTCGCAGACGCCGTTGCCTGCCTTTTCATCGCAGACGGCTTTACGAGCGCCCGCAGCGTCGCCACCACCGACCTCGTCACCGACCCTGAATTCTATGTACACAAGGACGATACGGTGGTAGCATTCTCCTTCGCACGCTCTGGCAACAGTCCAGAAAGCTCCGGAGCATACGAAATGCTGAACCACTACTGCAAGAAAGCATACCATATTATCATAACCTGCAACGGCAAGGGCGACATGCTTCGCGACATGGATCCGGAGCGCGACTTCTGCTTTGTCCTCCCCGACCCCACAGACGACGTCAGTCTGGTAATGACCAGCAGCTTCAGCTCGATGGCCATGGCTGCCACGATGCTCCGCAACCCTGGGGATCTCGCTTCGCAAAAGGAAAAAGTCTACGAGGCGGCAAAGTTCGCAGACAACTTCTTCACTCCTGCCGCGATCGATGCGGTAGCCGAGATAGCGAAGCGCAATGCAAAGCGCGCCGTAGTCCTCGGAGGCGGTCCTCTCAAGGGAATTGCGCGCGAATGCCACCTGAAGATGCAGGAAATGACCGATGGCGCCATCATGAGCGCATACGACTCATTCATGGGCCTGCGCCACGGTCCCAAGGCAGTCATCAAGGAGGATACCGCCGTGGTCTATCTTCTCTCCGACGACGGCTATTCCCGCCAGTATGAATTGGACCTGATGCGCCAGGTCAATGCCGAGCACAAGCCCATTGCACAGATTGCAGTCTCAAAGCAGCCCATCAATGATCCCGACATCAAGCTGGACCTTCAGGTCAACTGCCCTGAATGCAGTCCTTTCTCTAAAAACCCTTACACCTACACTGCATACGTGATAATCGGCCAGCTTCTCGGCTATTTCTTCTCGCTCGAGCACGGCCTTAACCCCGACAGCCCTTCAGTAAGCGGTGTGATACACAGAGTAGTAGATGGAGTAAAAATCTATAAACCGGTCAAATAGCATGGAACAGGAAACAAAGCTTGGGAAAATTCTCAATTCAATTAAGGAACTCAATGCAAAGGGATACAAGCCGGTGACGCTTTTTGCCGCCTGCCCGAACTCCCCAGCAGTAATCAAGGCAGCCTTCAGGGCCGCAAGGAGGAACAATGCCCCGATAATGTTCGCCGCCACCCTGAATCAGGTGGACTGCGACGGAGGCTACACCGGAATGACTCAGGAGGACTTCGTCCGCACAGCTCGCGAAGAAGCCCGCATGGCAGATTACCGCGGACCGTACATCGTCGCCATCGACCACGGCGGACCGTGGCTGAAGGACATCCAGCGCATGGAAAACTGGCCTTACGACAAGGCGATGGATTGGGTGAAGAAGTCCTACGAGGCAGCGGTCATCGCCGGCTACGATATGATACACGTAGACCCCACAGTTGACATCAACGTTCCTAATGGACAGATAATCAGCATAGATATAGTTGCAGCGCGCACCATCGAGCTCATCTCGCACATCGAGAAGTTCCGCAAGGCTCAAGGCATCGCCCGCATTGCCTACGAAGTCGGCACCGAGGAAGTCCACGGAGGCCTGGCAAACGAAGCCGTATTCGAGAGGTTCCTCACCCTGCTGAAGGCTGGACTAGAGAAGGAAGGCTGCGCCGACGCCTGGCCCAGGTTCATCGTCGGCAAGGTCGGCACCGACCTACACACCACCTTCTTCGACCCGAAAGTCGCTCGCGACCTGACGGAAAAGGTCAAGCCTTATGGCAGCGTCATCAAGGGACACTACACCGACGACGTGTCAAATCCCGAAGATTATCCTCTGGCAGGAATGGGCGCCGCAAACGTCGGCCCGGAATTCACGGTATCGGAATACGTCGCTCTCGAAGGACTCGAGCAGCGCGAGAAGGAACTTTACGCTGAAAAGCAGGTAGCAATGCTTTCGGACATGACCGCCATACTCGAAAAGCTGGTCGTCGCTTCCGGCCGCTGGAAAAAGTGGGTCATTGCAGGCGAATCCACCGAAGACTTCATGAGCATCAGTCCTGAGCGCAGGCGCTGGCTCATCCGGACTGGAGCACGCTACATCTGGCAGAAGCCGGAGGCTGTTGCTGCCCGCTGGACATTATACAAGAATCTGGAACGGAACGGAATCGATGCTGAAGACATCGTTTCGTCCACGATAGAGAAGGCGATGGACAAGTACTACCGCGCATTCAACCTGATAGACTTAAACGATCATCTCAATTAGGATATGGAAAAGAAATTTGACATAGTGGCTCTCGGAGAGCTTAATATAGACCTGATCCTGAATAGGATAGCAGGGTTTCCCGAGGTCGGCAAGGAAATCCTCGCCGACGACTGCACGATGACTCTGGGGAGCTCCACCGCGATTTTCGCCGCCAATGCTGCTTCTTTGGGAAGCAAGGTGGCATTCCTCGGAATGGTGGGCTGCGACGACTTCGGGGACTTCATCGAGAAGTCGCTGAAAAAGCGCGGAGTGGACACATCGATGATCGTTCGTTCAGAAGAACACAAGTCCGGAATCACAGTCGTGATGAACTATGAGCAGGACAGGGCGAACGTAACGTACCCTGGAGCCATGAGTTTCATGGGAATCAAGGAGATTGAAAAGGCAAAGCTGGGCGAGGCCAGGCACGTGCACATTTCGTCCCTCTTCCTCCAGGAAAGGCTGAAGCGTGACATTGAAAGAGTCATAGAGCTGATCAAGGGAGAAGGAGCTACGGTATCGCTGGACACACAGTGGGATCCTGAAGAGAAATGGGACGTGAATTTCAGGCACATACTGCCTTTGATAGACGTATTCATGCCGAATGAGCAGGAACTCGTGGCATTGACGCATTCGGTTTCCCTGGAAGAGGCGGTCGCTGCAGTGGCAGGGCTGGTGAACGTGATGGTAGTCAAGTGCGGCTCCAACGGGTCTCTGCTGGTCACCAAAAGCGGCTTGAGAAGGCGGATTCCTGCATTGCTGAACGAGAATCCGGTGGACTGCATCGGAGCCGGAGACAGCTTCGACTCAGGATTCATTTCGGGATTCGTGCATGGACTTGAGCTTGAAGAGTGCCAGGACCTGGGCAACCTCACGGGAGCCATCAGCACGACGGCTGCAGGCGGAACGGAAGCTTTCACATCGAAAGAATCCATCGAGGCCAATGCGGCCCTTTTCGGAAAGCAAATAATAGTATTTTAGGTATATGAATGGTTATAATAGGACACTGCAACGGATGGCAGGAAGCGCATTTACTCTTTTGGCGTGCTTCCTGCTCGCTGCATGCGGCGGCCAGAAGAAGCAGGAAAAGATCGTCATGACCTGCGACAAGAGCGATACGCTGACCATCGTGGCGGACGGCTCGCAGCCTGACTTCTGGATGTTCGTGGGCTCCTCATCGGAGGCCCGTCAGGACTGGATAAGGCCGCTCGACCGCGACACATTGATAGAAAACTATATGGGAATGAACGATACTGACTACGGCGGAGGCGTGCCTTGCGTAGTAGTCTGGAACAGAAGCGAGTGCATAGCATTGGGCTCGCTGTCGGAAGTTCCCCTGAACATAAGGATCCCGATAGAGAAAAAAGGCGACACCGTAAGGATCTGGATAATTCCGGACACTACAGGGAAGTTGCCTGCAGAGTTCGTTTACCAAGGCTTCGGGGATTGTTTCGACGCACTAAGGGAGTACTCGGACAAACTCGCTGAAAGAGGCGTAGCCGGAACCGAGACCGATTCCGCAGCTCTCGAATCGGCTTGGTGCGCCTGGGGTTACGGGAGGACATTCACGACCAAGGAAATCATAGGCACCCTGCCGAAAGTAAAGGAGCTGGGCATCAAATGGGCCACTCTGGACGACGGATTCCAGATCGCCGAAGGCGACTGGAGGCCGAATCCGAAGACATTCCCAGGCGGAGACGCAGAGGTGGAGGCGATGGTGGATTCCATCCACGCAGCCGGAATGAAGGCGATGATATGGTGGGCGCCGCTGGCGGCGGACCCGGGGTGCAAGTTCCTGAAGGAGCATCCTGATGCAGTGGCGACAGACAAGGACGGAAAGCCTTACGATATTTCATACTGGAACAGCTGGTACCTCAGCCCTACCGACACGAACGTGATCGCCGAGACGAAGCGCCTCGTAAAGAAGTTCGTGGGCGAATACGGATTCGACGGCTTCAAGCTGGACGGGCAGCACCTCAACTGCGTGCATCCGGACTACAGCAGCGCGCACCATCCGGACGATCCGGAATACGACTGCAGGCATCTCCCTGATTTCTATAAGCTCATTTACGAAACGGCACGTGAGATAAAGCCGGACTTCGTCGTCCAGCTATGCCCGTGCGGAGACTGCTTCTCGGTCTATAACCTGCCTTACGTGAACCTCACCGTCGCTTCCGACCCAAGAAGCAGCTGGCAGATAAGGACCAAGGGATACGTGCTAAAGGCATTGGCTCCAGCCACAGCTTATTATGGCGACCACGTGGAGCTCTCAGACGGAGCTGACGACTTCGCCAGCCAGCTGGGCGTCGGCGCAGTACCCGGAACCAAATTCACTTGGCCGGCAGACAATCCAAGACTTGGAGAGAAGAACCTGCTTACCCCCGAGCGCGAAGAGCTTTGGAAGAAGGCATTCGGCATCTACAACGCCGAACGTCAGTCCGAAGGCGAGCTCCAGGGAGGACTTTACGATGTCGGTTACGACCGTCCTGAAACTTATGTCATCAAGAAGAAGGACGGCACATTATACTACTCTTTCTATGCTTCGGAATTCAACGGCACAGTGCATTTCAGAGGACTCGAAAAAGGTGCAAGGTACAGCGTCTCGGATCTCTGGGACGGCTCGGACCTGGGCACTGCAGACAGCTCGAAGGATTCGCTGAGCATCGGATTCAAACAATTCAAAATGTTAAGATTGAACAAATCAACTAAATAAAACCACGCCAATGAAAAAGTATTTGATTATCCTTATGCTCTTTCTGTCCTGCACGGCTTTCGCGCAGACGACAGTCAAAGGAACGGTCACTTCGAAAGCCGACAACGGCCCTGTCCCTGGAGCAAGCATCGTAGTCAAAGGAACTACAACCGGAGCGACGGCCGGAGCCGATGGCACTTATGCCCTCAGGATCGCCGACCCGAAAGCCGCCGTACTTGAATTCTCGTGCATCGGCTACAAGACCGTCGATGTCTCAGTCAACGACAGGGCGGTGATCGACGTCGCCCTCGAGGAAGAGACCCAAAGAATTGAAGACGTAGTCGTAATGGGCTACAGCAACAAGACGAAGAATGAAATCACAAGCGCCGTGTCGGTACTCTCATCCGACAAGCTCGTCGATGTCACATCAAATGGCGTCGAAAGCATGCTCCAGGGCAAGGTCGCAGGCGTTTCAGTCGTCAAATCCAGCGGCAGGCCGGGTGACGAGGCGACAGTCCGCATCCGCGGCATTTCATCAATGAACGCCCCCCAGGGACCTCTGTACGTAGTCGACGGCATCATCGGCGGCTCATACGACCCTAACGACATCGAGACCCTCACCGTCCTGAAGGACGCAGGCTCCACTGGAATGTACGGTGCGCAGGCCAACGGCGGCGTCATCGTCATCACCACAAAGAGTGCGAAGAGCAATAAGATGACTTTCAACTTCAAGGCCAACGTGGGCTTCACCCGCGCCGATTTCGACCGTCAGAGAAAGATGAACTCAGCAGAGCTCTACAACTACTATCGCGAATATTTCCGCGATCCTGAAACCTATCTGGTAGACGACGTCGCTTTCAACGCAGCTCTTCCAAAGAGCGTGCTGAACACCGACACCGACTGGAGGGGCCTAGCATTCCAGACCGGATCCATCCAGCAGTATTACTTATCCCTTATGGGCAAGGATGCAAAGCATTCATACTACGACGCCATTTCATACTACGACAATGCAGGTACGATGAAGACTACAGGCTACAAGCAGGTCAACATCCGTTCGAACAACACATTCCACCTCACGGACTGGCTTGACATCACCAGTAACCTCGACCTCCACGGAAGCATCCAGAACTATCAGGACGACAACCTTCTCTATTATCTTGACGAAGCCCTGCCTTGGGATAGCCCCTACGAGTCTGACGGCACAACCTTGAAGCACTTCTCCACAACCAGCGACAAGATCTGGATGCGCGATAAGGTCAACGCCCTCCTCGCCTTCGAGCCGAACCAGCTCGTCAGGACATCGAAGAGCTTCGGCGGCGAATGGGATTTCGTAGCCAATGTAAAGATCACCGACTGGTTGACCTTCACCTCACAGAACAGGGTCGGCGCAAGCACTGACAAATATCACTATCACAGGACATCCAACGTCGAAAGCATGGATTCCGGCGATTACATCGAAGAGACACAGTCATTCGGCCTGAGCGGAATCTCCACAAACATGCTGAACGCCCGCTACGCCTGGGGCAGGAGCGCCATAAGCGGCCTTGTCGGCTATGAAGCACAGAGAGACTACTATGAATCACTCTCAGCTTCAGGAAAGGGCCTTCCTTATGGCCTTTACGTGCTCGACGTAACCAGCAACACTCCTATCGTCGGCGGCACGAACGCTACGACCGGAATTCAGTCCCTGATCTCCCAGGCGAACTACGATTATGCAAACAGGTACTTCTTCACTGCATCCTTCCGCGCCGACCAGTCCTCGACGTTCGACAAGGCAAACCGCACCGCCTTCTTCCCTTCTGTCTCCGGTAGCTGGATCATCAGCAACGAGCCTTTCATGGCTAACGTTTCCTTCATAAAGGACTGGAAGGTCCGCGCAAGCTGGGGAAAGACCGGCATGAAGGACATCGGAGCATCAAAGTATCTTGAAAAATTCGCATACAACACACAGTACGACAACCTGACGTCCGCCGTTCCTACCCAGATGTCGAATCCTAATCTGAAATGGGAGCAGACCACTCAGATGAACATCGGAACAAGCTTCACGCTTGCCGACAGAGTGGACGTCGACGTCAACCTGTACCGCAACGTCACCAACGACCTTCTCGTCTACCGCGACCTGCCGCCTTCAGGCGGCTTCGACAAGCAGTGGCAGAACTTCGGTTCAGTGCTGAACACCGGATTTGAGCTCCAGCTCGGAGTAGAACTCGTAAAGAGCAGGATGTTCAACTGGGATGCCAACTTCACATTGGCTTACAATAAGAACAAGCTGTTCGGCTTCGGCGACACCGAAATCTACACCACCCACTATGGACTCCAGCAAGTGTATAAGGACGGCGTTTCTCTGTACACCTGGCACGTAAAGGACTATTCGGGCATCGATTCCCAGACCGGCCGCAAGCAGTACTACGACGAGAATGGGGCTCTGACATACGACTACTCCGCAGCACGTTACGTCGATGCAGGCTCACCTATGATCCCTTGGCAAGGCGGTATCAGCACCAACCTCAGCTACGGCAACTGGAAGCTCTCCGCCACAGGAAGCTTCGTATGGGGCAATGTCCTCTCAGGCCGCCAGCGCGCCAGCGCACTTACTCTCTTCGTTGAGAACTCCCTCGAGCCTTCAAGCCAGGACGTCATCTGGAAGAAGCCGGGTGACATCGCGACCATCGGCCTGCCTGCCTATGCTACAGCACAGCTGCAGGACACCGGCATGCTCGTAACCGGAGAGTACTTCAAGGTCCGCAACATCACCCTCTCGTATACATTCCCTAAATTCCTCAACAGCGACAACAAGCTGACTATCGGACTTTCAGCCGACAACCTCTTCACATTCACGAATGTATGGGGAGCCGACCCTGAAGTCGACATGAGCATCAACAGCGGCAGGCTTCCTGGCGAAATCAACACAGGAAGCGACAGGTACCCTAACAGCCGCCAATTCATCTTCCAAGTCAACTTAACTTTCTAAAGAGAAGAAGATCATGAAAAAGATTAATTACATATTCGCACTTCTTGCCTGCGCCAGCCTGTTCGCAGTTACAGGCTGCAATCTGGACATCGCTCCGGCAGATTCACTCACCGGTGACCAGATGAACGCTTCGCCGACTGGCCTGACGGACATCATAAATGGCTGCTATGCAGTCTTCAAGGATTTCCAAGCTGACCAGGGCGGCAACAACTGGTATCTTCGCCAGTACTACCAGATGGGCGACTTCGCATCCGATGACATCGTCTACGGACACGAGACCGAGGACAACCTCAACATGTGCTTCCGCTACCCTCAGCGAACAGCTTCCCTCGACAACTTCACTACATTCTGGGTAAATAGCTACAAGATCATCTACGCAGCCAACACCGCCTACAACGTTGCAAGCAGGGTTGAAAATCCAGACGACGACACAAAGCACATCCTGGGCGAGGCATTGTTCCTCAAGGCTTATGCAATGCACGAATTGGTAAGACTTTACGCAAAGCCATACACTCAGTCCAATCCTGCCGCCGACCTCGGAATCATCATCCGCGAATCCGGCACAGATACCGAGAACAAGGACCGCGCTACCCTGCAGGACACCTATGACTATATCATCAAGTGCCTGCTCGAGGCCGAGACCGATATGGACGGCATCACAAGCTCACGCGACGAAGCCAAGGGATTCGCATCCGTCGGAGCCGTACGCGCCGAACTTTCAAGGGTCTACCTCTATATGGGCAACTGGGGGAAGGCAAAGGAATACGCAACCAAGGTCATCGAGAGCGGCAAATACGCTCTTGAGACTCCTGCGGACATCCCCGGTTATGTAAAAGACGCAGAAGGCGCATCAGAAACCATCTGGTGCATTACAATGATCGCCAAGGACGACAAGCAGAGCGCATCGGTAGCTTCCATGATAATGACTGAAGGCGACGGCTGCTGGGGTGAGGAAGGCTATTCTCCTTCACTGCTGGCCGACATGGGCTTCGGCACTGACGTCGAAGACGTCGACGTACGCTTCAAGTTCGTTCAGGAACCTACATCGAAGAACGGCCTCACGCTCTATCCTTGCTCAAAATACAGCGGACAGAACGACAAGAAGACCTGCGCATCGCCCATCATGATCCGCCTCTCGGAAATGTACTTCAACCGTGCAGAAGCTGAAGCCAATCTTGGAGACGCTACAAGCGCCCTGAAGGACATCAACACCGTCCGCAAACAGAGAATAGACCCGACCGCAAAGGTCAGCGACTTCCTCTACAAGGCATCCGACATCAACGCCTCGACCACAGCGCTTGACCTCGTCCTCAGGGAAAAGAGAATCGAGCTCTGCTTCGAATCGCACCGTTTCTTCGACCTTATGCGCTATGGCAAGGACATCGTCCGCAACTATTGGGGATTCCACATCCTCACATACGCAGCCGGACAGTCCACCAGCAGCCTTCCTGGCCTCAACGTCGACCAGGTCGTCACTAAAGCCGCCTATCCGAAACTAATCTACCCTATACCTGAGCAGGAGACGAACAACAACCCTCTCTGCACTCAAAACGCAGGCTATTAATCCTTAAATGAACATTGGAATCATGAAACATATCCATTCAATGCTTAGCGCAGCGCTATTCAGCTGCCTGCTCTTCACAGCAACTTCCTGCATACATCAGGGAGACCTGAATCTAGACCCTGTGCCCGACATCGCTTTCCAATATACCAGCAACGGCCTCACACTTACATTCAAGCCCACCACAGACGGAGTCAGCAACGTAAGCTGGACCAGCAGCGACGGTGGAACCGGAACAGGCGATTCATACGTGCACACATTCTCAAAGCCGGCCATCTACTGGGTTTCAATGACCGGCAGCATCAACGGCAAGGAACAGTACTGCGCCACTAAAGTCGTTGTCGCAAAGGCAGCTCTGGTCAGCATGACCGACAACACCTTCGACGACTGGAAGAAAGTCACCTATCCTGACTTCCAGTTCACCGGCGAAACCGCAGGCGTCACTCCAGTCATTTCCGGCAAGGCAGACTACGACGCCAACTACGTCTATTTCTACATCGAATTCTCCAACACACTCAATCCTGGAGTCGACGCCGACAAGGCCATCTTCTCCTTCAAGTGCGACAGTGACGCAGACAAGGCGACTGGCCACGTAACTTCCAGCATCGGTGCCGATTATCTGATGGAAGGAAACATTACCGGAGCAGCGCCTTGGTATGACTTCTACACAGGAGCATCCGGAGACTGGGTGCACATCGACGACGCCAATTGGGTAAGCTCAGTCATGGTGCTCGGACATAGGGAAGTCACTGCTTCCACAACCAAGATGGAATGGGCATACAAGCTTTCCAACCTCGGCATTACCAGCAACTCCTTCAGGTTCGTACTCAGCGTCTACACTGACGGCTGGGACGATGCTGACTTCTTATTCTACGACGGCGACAAGAAAATCGTCCTTGACATGAACAAGGAATGACCGCTCCGCCGCAAGCGATATTGCGACAACGAAGCTCACTTTTGCAAAGGGCTCACCTCGGCTGACCACCGCGATGAGCCCTTTCGCTCTTTACTGCCTTCCATCCCTCATCCCTCACATCCTCTCCCCCACACACTAAAAAGCCTCGGCCGCTTCACAGCGCCGGGGCTTGCGTTCTTTCACAAGAACGCCCTAGTGTATTAAAACTTCTGCAAAGATAGCCGAAATTTGTAATTTCGCAGACATCCCTCCGCTTTGTGCACGACTTTCAAGTTTGCACACCTGACCTCAGGCTTGCAGTACAAACCGCAGCTTAGTTCAGCACAAAGGAATCGTACCAGAATCCTAATGGTTGATATTGGTCCGACACCCATCGCCTTTGTTCCTGAGAGAATCCGACTTCAGCACGCTCGACATCAGGCAGGAGACAGACGGCTCCTGGCGCATCCAGTACAAAATTTATCCTCGATAAGGGAACTTTTTTAGGATAATGAGTAAATTGCGGATTGAATTGAAATGCCGAAGCTTTCAGAAGCCACGATAGATTACGATAAATAATTATATATTAACTTATTAAAGCACATTACAAATGAGAAAAGCTTTATCCATCATGCTTGTTGCAGCAGCTACTGCAGCCGTTTCACTGCTGTCAGCATCCTGCAAGAAGACTATCCCTACCCTTACTGTCACCCCAACGGCGGTAAGCATTGATGTCGCAGGCGGAACAAAGACGCTTGCAGTATCTTCCAACGTCGCGTGGACCGCGACATCCTCACAGTCATGGCTTAAGATATCACCTGCGGCCGGCGAAGGCGAAGGCGCCATCACGGTCACAGCTGAAGCGAACACAGGCTTCGACACCAGGACTGCAGACGTAACCGTCAAGACAGAGACACTCAAAGAAACAGCAAAGATCACCCAGATAGGCCTAACGCCAACCATCTCAGCACTTCCTGAAACGGTCAGCGCAACGGCCGAAGGAGGGATGTTCACCATCGACGTGGTTTCGAACACGAACTGGACGCTTGTGGTTCCGGGCGCTACCGACTGGTGCCAGCCGGACATCGCAAAAGGCTCCGGCAGCGGGAAGGTTGTCCTGACTATAACCGCCAACAAAGTCACTTCCGCCCGCTCTGTAGAACTCACTTTCACCGAAACCACTTCCAACAAGACGGCAAAGGTCGCCGTTTCACAGGAAGCCCTCTCGCCGAATCTAGTCATCGGCCCTACAACTATAGCAGCAAAGGCTGCCACAGGAACATACAAGATCACCGTTACCTGCAACGTCGCTTGGAAAGCATCCACATCCAGCGACTTCCTTACCCTCGACAGGACTTCCGGCGACGGCAACGGGGAAGTGATCGCAACAGTAGCTGAACACAGGGAACTCCGCACGCGCTCAGCCAGCATCGTCTTCACAGAGACCGTCACGAACAAGTCCGACTCCACAGTCGTCACTCAGGCCGAAGCCACAGCTTCCAGATACACAGACTCCCTCGCCCTCGTCGAAATCTACAACGCTTCCAACGGAGCTGCATGGACCAAGGAAAACTGGGACCTCGCCACTCCAATGACTGAGTGGAAAGGCATCAGGATCAACGCCGAGAACCGCGTAGACTCCATCAGAATAAATCAGGGCGTAGTAACCGCCCAGAACTGGAACATACCGGAGCACATCGGAGACCTTTCCGAACTCAAGTGCCTCACGTTCTACAAGGATATGGTGAATGGATCCCTGCCTGAAAGCATATACGATCTGGCTAAGCTGGAAAGGCTCGACCTTTCATCAAACAACATTACAGGCGGCTTCAGCTCCAAGTTGGGACAACTGTCTAACCTGACTTACATTTCCCTGATCAACAACACCTCCTTCGGCGGCACCCTTCCTAAGGAAATCGGGGCCCTAAAGAATCTCTATTACCTCAACATGAACAACACCGGTCTCACCGGATCCATTCCCGAAGAGATCAAGGGATGCGAAGCAATGCAGATGTTCATGGTATTCGGGAACAAGATGGAAGGAGAAGTTCCTGACGTATGGGACAGCTTCGCCCATCTGTCAATAGTACAGCTGTATGGGAATGGCTTTACGGGATCCCTTCCTGCATCTTTCGGCAAAGTCAATACTGACGGAAAGACATTGAGCCTCCATCTCTACAACTGCAACTTCACGGGGAACATTCCCGAGTCATACGCAAACCTGCCTGCAGTCTGCAAGCAGCTGCGCGTCCAGGGCAACAGGCTTTCAGGTACAGTTCCAGCAGCAGTGAAGGCACATGCGAACTGGACAGTCTGGAAAGCTGCCGACTACATCTTCCCTCAGCAGGAAGGATACGGCTTGAACTAGCCCTCACCGATTCATCATTACAATGCCGGCTCCCGGTTTCGGGGACCGGCATTCGTTTTATTCAGTATATTCGCAGCCGCTATCAAAAGTCATCATTCAAAATGAACAATCGCATTTTCGCCATTCTCATGATTGCCTCGGCGACAGCCATCCTTTCCTCAACAGGTTGTCAGGAGAAGAAGGTCTCCGACCCGCTGAACATAACCTGGGGCAACAAGCCCGACAGCATATTCGCCAACGACAGCATCGTCATACCATTCACTGTCGGCAATGTAGAAAAGCAGGCCATTACCGCGACAGCAATGACTGCATCCTCCGGCTTCACAGCCAAGGCATCGAAGATCGACGAGAACGGCAACGGCACAGTTTCAGTAAAGGCTCCGGGAGTGCTGGTCGGAGCCGAGACGGTTTACCTAAGCCTGTCTGTAAATGACGCCAAGAACGAGCGTTCAGCAAGCTCCCACCTCTCCTTCTGCACGGAATCGAGCCAGATGTTCTGGTTCAAGTTCAAGACGGCATACTTCGACGACGAGTGGGACTCCTCAGTCTCTGTGACCAAGGACAACAACACGATTGAATTCGCCGTCTGCGGCCTAGGAGACGCCGTACCATCAGCAAAGACGCTGACAACGCCGGGCATATCGCACTCTAACGTCACGTTCACCAAAGGCGCCTCCGGCAAAGACCCGATAACCGGCATCGTGTTCCCCGAAGACAGCTATACAGGCTCATTTACAGTGGAATATCAGACAGCCATCAATCCGACCACAATCTATCTGGCCATAGAAGACAACTACGGCCGCTGGATGGACCAGAAGATAAAGCTTTATTTCAAGTAGCAACCCGACCGAAGTCGGACAGACTGAATCTAGAACGCAGGCCTGATGGCTGCGAAGAAATTGGCTATCGCGGGAAATGCGGAGACGATGGCAGCATAGCCTCCGGCAAACAGGAAAGCTGCAAATCCGGCCATGCTGCAGAAAAAGACCACAAGCCTCTGGCCCAATGCCACGCGGTCCTGCGTCTCCAGCCTCTCCTCCAATTTCGAGTATGTCTCCGCCAAGCTTTCCTCCGGCCTCGGCGTAGCATCCAGGCGGTTTGCCAGCCTGCTCTCAAAACCGGTTCCATCAATGCTTTGTCTGTGTGTGTCGAAGAACTCTTCGAGTTGCATGTCCTTTTTCATCTCAATGCAAATTTACAAATTCGTCAAATAGGTTTTCATAGTCTGCTTGGCCCGCCGCAGATGCGACTTGACCGTGTTCTCGTTCATTCCAGTTATCTGCGAAATCTCGCGTATCTGCTTGTCTTCCATATAGAACAGAAGTATCACATCCCTCTGGGGAGCAGTCAGTTGCTTCAGGGCACTATGCAGCTCTTCCTGCCGCTCGTTGCATTGGACCAAGTCTTCCGAGGCAATGTCACGCGCAGCGCCTAGCTCCACTTCCCTGCCCCGCTTCCGCACGGAATCGTAAAAGCAGTTGTAGGCAATCCGGAAAAGCCAAGTGGACATCTTGCAGCCGCCGCGGAATGAATTCAGGTTCAAGTATGCCCTGACGAATGCCTCCTCAGCGATTTCATCCGCGATGTACGAGTCTCCGCCACACACATTCAGCAGGAACCTTCTGAGAGGTTCCTGCTGCTGCGTCACGAAAGTGTTGAACTCCTCGCGGGACATCTTCTGCTAAAGTCCTTCAGCCTTGTCGATCTTTGCGTAATGCCTTCCCATATAGAAGGAAATGATCAATCCGATGCCGACGAATGCCGGAACGAGGCCCGAGCAGGCTATGCCTAGTGCAAAGGATCTCACCTGTTCGTTGGGAGTCCCCTTCAGCAGAAAGAAAAGAAGGAGAAATAAGGCAATTCCGCCCAATGCAAGGCAGATTCCCGAGGTGAGCAAAGCGTAAGGATGTTCCTTATGCTTTTTTGGCTCGCTCTTGTCCTCGAGCAGGGACGGGTCGATCTGGATGCCCTTGTCCATGGCCTTGCTGATGACTTCGAAACGCTCTTTCTGGTTCTTGTCCTTGAATAAGAGTACCAGAAATACAATGGCGACAGGGAGTAGGACGCAGATGAAAATAGGAACGATAGAATCAGACATATCTTATGTTATTAATGTTTTCGCAAGTTAGACTTGCCTTGTTGCAATAAAGTTGCAGCATCGCATCAAATTTACGAATTAATGTCTTGCTCGAATGTCAACTCCAAAGCTTTTTGGGGATTTGAGAATAAAAACCTATATTTGCAACCACAATTTGGTGCTATGCCCGAGTGGCTAGGGAGCGGTCTGCAAAACCGCGCACAGCAGTTCGATTCTGCTTGGCACCTCTGAAAGTCCGCCGATTTCCATCTGCGGGCTTTTTTTATGCCGTGCGGCTTGATATTTGAGAGCCTGCAAACATATATATATAATATCCCGGAATGAATTACAGACGGAACTTTCAAATCTTGGTCACAGCATCTCTGACATTGTCTGTCCTATTTCTCGACTTCGATTCACTTTCGGCACAGAGACGCGTGAAATACGCGATACTTCTGGTACAAGAGGAGAGCCTGAATCCGGGAAAGCCCATCTTCTGCAAGAATGCGAAAGTCACATTGATAAACGGAAAGGACACTCTGAGGCCGGCGAACTCTCGAAGCGAAGAAAGCATCTACGGTCTCGAGAACATCCTTTCCGGAACCTGGAAGATACACGTGGAATGCAAGGGCTACGAGGACTATGACGGAAGCTGGGACGTCGACTTCAAGGACACGTTCGCAAACAGGACTGTATCTCTCAGAAAGATCGAGCAGCTGTCAGCGGCCGGAGTGACGACCGATGCACCGCTTTTCAAGATGAAAGGCGATACGGTGGTCTTCCTGACAGACAACGTGAAGACCGAAGATGACGCCGCAGCGCTAAGGCTGCTGCAGTCCCTACCGGGAGTTGACATAACCGAACATGGCGTCAGCATACTTGGAGAAGCGCTGACCAAGACATACGTCGACGGCAAGCTCGTCTTCGGCAACGACCCTATGACGGCATTGAAGAACCTGCCGGCGTCGGAAGTGGAATCCATCAAGGCTTACCGACAATTGAACGACGAAGCGCGCAGGAAAGGGCTCGAGAACGGAGCGAGAATTGGCGTGGTCGACATCATTACCAAGCACAAGCTCGACAAGTATATGGGAGCAAGTGCGATTATCAGCGGTGGGGCCGAGTTTGGCAGCGGAGAGTTCAAATACGGAGCCGGAGCCTCCGTAAAGTTCTTCTCGGAGAAAAGCAGCATCACCGGATTTGCCGACTTCAATGACATCGACAGGGAATGTTCCTCATTCATACCATTCACGAGCTGTTCTCCTTTTATTATGTTGTACTCCATTGCGCCTGAAAGCCGTCAGACGCTTGGTGGCGCCGGATTGACTGCCGATTTGCAGAGAGGGACCGAACTTTGGCCTAGGAGCGTTTCGCTCTCATACAAATACGCTTCGTCCTCGGCATCCACGGAAGGCATAACCATTCGCGACTACACATCCGAGGACAGACACTACGACACCCGAAACCTATCCGATTCAAAATCCAGCACCCACTCTCTGTCGATGATGTACAACAACGAGAAGGCCGGGCTATCGTTCAGCGGCGACGGAGCATTCGGCACCAAGGACGCAGTGACATCCTTCTCGAACGAATACAGGATTTCAGGAGTCGAGAACATCGACAAGACTCTGGAAAACAACGCTGGCAAGAACTGGAGGGCAAACGCAAACCTCAATTATAGAATGCTGAGAGCCGAGCTTTTCGATCTGACCATAAACGGAAGCTTCAACGGCACCGGCTCGCCATCGAACGGAATCAGAAGGGACTCCACATCGGTCGGTCCATCGGAAACCGACTACGTCGTGGAAAGCACGTCAAGATCGACGAACTTTAACATGGGCGCTTCGGCTGACTGGTACGTAGGTAAGTCCAGCAAGATAGCATTGAACTATAAGTTCTTCGGCCAAAGCGAGCACTCGAGGAAGGTCAGGGACGAAAAGGGCGATGGCTATATCCAGCTGGATTCCGCATCAAGCTACGATTACCTTTATTCCTATCTAAGCCACAACGCTTCGGTCAACTACGAATACGACAGCCCCGACGGTTATCACACGTTCACCCTCACGGCTGAAGGTGACTACTCCACCATCGGGAACACGAAGTCTTTCCCTATGTCATACGAATACGGCAAGACGTTCGTCACGCCTGTTGCAGGCGTTTCATACACTTTCAAGAAAGGAAAGAATAACTTCGCATTCTCATACCGTCTTTCTTCCGGCCTCCCTTCCACTTCTCAGCTTAATCCCATCATCGATGATTCGCAGCCGCTGTTCGTAAACGCGGGCTATGATGGTCTTGTACCGTCAAGCACCAGCTCCTTTTCAATAAACGGAATGAATGTGTTTTCCCTAAAGGCGCCGATAACATTCTCTTATGGAGCCAGCGTCAATCTCACAGGCAACAGCATCGTCCCATACAAGCGTTATTTCAGCAGGCAGACCGAACTGGCAGACTACGGAGGATACGTGATGTCCACGGGCTCCATGCTGTATTCATACAGGAATGCAGACGGTCAAGTCTCTTGCGACGCGAATGTTGGGGCCCGCACCAACTTCCATAGGAACAACTACAATATAGGATTCAGGTACAGTCATCTGCACGATCCTTCATACATCGACGAAGCCATCATCTTCACCGACAGAAACTCCTTTAATGGCAAAGTCTCGTTCTTGTCGGGATGGTCTCGAAAATTCATGCAGCAGGTAATGCTGACGGCCGGCTACTCACATTCAGCCAGCTCACTTTCAGACTACACCCAGATGCGGTATGGAGCAAGCATGTTTTCATCGAACGACATCACCGACAGGCTCTTCATCAATGCCTCATTCACCGCATCCTACGTACGCACCGTAGGGGCCACCGGAATATTCGACAATTCCCTGAAAGCCAACCTTGGATACAAGCTCGGCAAGAAGAAGGATTTCTGCATAAGCCTTAACTTCTTCGATATACTCAGCCGGTCATCGCGCTACGACGTGCGCTACTTCGACGATTACATGCTGGAGACTTACGTTCCAAACTACGGCAGGTTCTTCACGATAAACTTCGCCTACAAGTTCGGCAACATCGCAAGCGGCGGCATGGTCAGCTTCGTGAGCATCAACTAGAGTCACTCCCTGTTCTTGGTATCGATTACGATGGTCACAGGGCCGTCGTTAACAAGCGTCACCTTCATGTCGGCGCCGAAAATGCCATGCTGCACAGGCTTGCCAAGATAAGCTTCAAGCAGCTTCAGAAACTTTTCGTAAAGCGGAATGGAGACCTCCGGCCTTGCAGCCGCGATGTATGACGGGCGATTGCCCTTCTTCGTGGATGCCATGAGCGTGAACTGGCTGATTGCCAGGATTCCTCCGTCAGTTTCCACGACCGGCCTGTTCATCACGCCAGCCTCGTCGTCGAATATCCTTAGCGCACAGACCTTGTGTGCGCACCAGTCCAAGTCTTCATCAGTGTCATTCTCGACGAATCCGCACAGGACCATCATCCCCTTGCCTATCTCGCCGACCGTCTTTCCGTCGACCTTTACGGAAGATTCGAGAACCCTTTGGATTACAACCTTCATAAAAAAACGCTTTTCGTGTCCCAAATATCGCTAAATTTGCAGACACTAAAACATAAATCTCATGAAACTATCGGAAAAATACGGTTACATCCCTGAACCGAAAGAAATTGACGCCTTCGTTGCAGACACCAGGTCGAACGTCTCGAAATGGGAGAACGCAACTGTCTACAAGCGCTGTCTCGGCCTTATCGACCTTACGTCGCTCCACGTCACGGACACTCCTGCCGGCATCGAGGCGATGGTGGACAAAGTCAACAACTTCAAGGCACATTTCCCCGACCTCGACCTTCCTGCATCCATCTGCGCATATCCTAATTTCGCGGGCGTCATAAACAAGGCCCGCAAGGCAAAGAGCGTCCACATCACCTGCGTCGGCGGATGCTTCCCTGCTTCTCAAAGCTTCCTTGACGTGAAAATAATGGAGTGTTCCCACGCAGTCGAAGACGGCGCCGACGAGATCGACATCGTCCTAGCTCAGAACGCATTCCTCGGCGGCGACTACGACCGTACCGCGAATGAGATCAAGGCCATCGGCAAGTCGATCCGGGCATTGAATGTAAAAGTGATCCTGAAAGTCATACTTGAAACCGGCACTTTGAATCCCGAGCAGATAGCCGAGGCTTCTTTCCTCGCAATCGAGGCTGGAGCCAACTTCATAAAGACTTCCACAGGCAAGACCGAGCGCTCTGCCACTCCAGAGGCTGCAGTCATAATGTGCAACTGCATCAAGGCATATAGCCAAGCCAATGGCAAGAAGATAGGCTTCAAGCCTGCCGGTGGCATTGCCTCAGCCGAAGACGCATCACTCTTCTACGGCATAGTGGAGAGCATCCTCGGCCCTGAATGGCTCGTTCCTGAGCTGTTCCGCTTCGGCGCAAGCAGAATGGCCAACAACCTGCTTGCCGCCATAAAGGGAGAGCCCGTCAAATATTACTAGGAAACCGTAAGACAAGACATAAAAAAGCCCGTCCGCATATAGTACATATCTTTCTTGTTGACATTCTTGCCGTCCAGAAGAGTGGCGCTGGAAAGAGACTATCTTGGGATAATATTGCCTGAACGACTCTTGAAAGAAATCTGTATCCGCCCGGGACTTCATCTTCAGCCCCTGATCTGAACATTGAATCCTTCAGCGACCAGAGGGGCGGCAATCGCCTGCATCTCTTCAACTGAAACTTTATGCAGTTCCTTGTCGGGAGTAGGCCTGTCAATGGTATACATCATCACCTCGCGCGGCTTAATCTCGCGGACAAGAGCCTGCCAGGAAGCTGCAAGTTCCGGCTTGGTGCAGTCGATCGGCCTTCTCTTCCCGGTAACCGGGTCTTCGGCCATTCCGCGGAGGAACATAGTCTGAAGGATGAAATTGCCTCCAAATGCCTTCAACTGCCCTTTAATCCGCTCGATCGAGTAATCAGGATTCACCGGCCCGTCTATCAGCCTTGCCGTCTCCAAATCGCCCGAATCGAGCTTGAGAATGGCGTTGTCCACCTTTTTCAATGCCTCGACCACCTCCGGCCTTCCCAGCTGAGTGGAGTTCGAGAGCACCGTGACCACCGCCTTTGGATACAGCTCATCTCTCAATGCAAGGGTGATGTCCACTATCTCGGCGAAATGAGGATGCAAAGTCGGCTCTCCGTTTCCCGAATAGGTAATCGAGTCAATGCCGGTTCCTGCGTCATGACACTCCCTGAGCTTTGCATTGAGCGCAGCCCTGAACTCTTCAACGGTCGGTACCTTCCGGTCGTCGCCGCCGTCCTTGTTCCAGCCGCACTCGCAGTAAATGCAGTCGAAGGTGCAGACCTTTCCAAAGTTAGGGCCCAGATTGATTCCAAGCGAGGAACCCATCCTGCGGCTGTGTATCGGTCCATAAACTATCTCATTGAAAAGCATGATGATATCGTATTAGAATATGCGCTTCGACTCGCTTTCAGAAGTCAGCTTGAAATCGTCGGTCACATTAGAGATGAAGACCGCGCCGGGCTGCTTGCCGGGAGTGAAGCTGCCGAACCTTCCGTCGACTCCGATCGCCTCTGCTCCATTAAGGCACGCCCAAGTAAAGAATTCCTCGACCGGCACTTCCGGGAAATGATCCTGCAGGCATTTGATCTCTTCCACCATCGAAAGGACGGTATTGCTGGAGAGGCTGTCAGTCCCGACGCAAAGCTTCAGCCCGTTCGCTCGCATCAGTCCGATAGGAGGCATGGCCCTATGGATGAACCAGTTCGAAAGAGGGCAAAGTACCCAGAATACGTTCTTGAGCACCGCCTTTGCGGCATCGATGCTCTCCTGGTCGGTAGCCACATTGTGTATCAACAATATATGCTCCATGAATGGAGCAGGATGTATCTTCTGAAGTATCTCCAGGAAATATTCAAGGGCAGATCTGTCTGCCACTTCAGGAGTGCTCACGCCTCGGCCATGATAGTCATCTGCAAGAGCACCGGTTCCATAGCGAAGCATGTCCTCCTCCTCCCGGCTCTCCTGCGAGTGATATGACAGATATCCGCTCTTGAGCCCCTCCGCGGACACTTTCTGAATCAGCAGTGCGCTGGAAGTATATGGAGAATGAGGCGTCGGCGCTGCGTCTATGCCGGCTTCCACCGCCTTCTTCTGCAGTTCAACCACATCCCTGACAATTCCGTCCGCATCCTGCGGCTCAGTGCCGAAGACCTCGAGGAAAGTCCTCGTGTAAAGAGGAGACTTCGCCTTCAATGCAAAGCTCTCCACACAGTTGCTTATGTCACCCATAGCCCCGACTCCCTGTTCCCAAAGGGAATTCATCTCGCGAGTCATATCCTCAAGCCTCTTCTCCGGTCCTACGACCTCCCTCAGCTCGTTGATTTGCTGAATGAAGCCGTCCATGCCGGTCGCCTGCCTGAAATAGCCTTTCAGGTGCGACAGTTCCAAATGACAGTGTGCATTTGTAAATCCCGGGCAGACTATGCCGTCAAAATAATCATATTCACTTTCGTCCTGAGAATCGGAAACTGAAACTACGCGTCCGTCGTCGTCGAAGATGACGGAGCCGTTCCTAATGGGACTTCCTTCGCAGGTAATCAGGAATTTCGAGCGTATCCTTTTCATTGTCAGAATTCATTAATTCAGTATTGGAAGATGGCGATTCCTGCACCGCGCCTTTCATTGCGGCTTCTATGTCGGCGCGGGCGTCTCGAGGCACTCGCGACGGAATGACTGGCGAAATCACAGGTCCCGCCCCCAAGCCGTCAGTCCCGTCCTGATAGAAATGATGGGGCTTGAAGGAGGCAGTGTCGGAGAGCCCCTTGGCAAGCCTCCTTCCGAATATGGATCCGGAGCCAAGGCCCATGGCCATCATATAGGCGTCGGCGGCAGGGTCTACCGTCTTTTTCCTTTCCCCCAATATGGACTTCACGTCGTTGAGGAGGGCAGTCCACTCGCCGAAATCGGAGATATAATGGTTCAAGGTGGAGTAATACCTGTCCATGGTGTAGCCGTGACTCTCGATTATCGGCTTGTAGATGAAAAGGGAATCGGTCTGCGCGCGCAACTCAGGTCGCGATTCTATGTAGCCGTCCTCCATGTAAAGGTCGGCCAGAAGAACCGCGAAATCATGGCGGGGGATGTAATCATCCTTCTTGCCGCAAGAGGCAAGAATCAGCGCCGCCAAAAGGCAGAAGGCTATTTTCCTAATCGTACGCATTGTGTTACGCAAAGGTAATAATTATTACTTTTGCGAAGATAAAAACCAAATATTATGCCTCACAACGTTCTTGTTCTCGGAAACGGCGGAAGGGAATGTGCCCTCGCCTGGAAAATCGCACATAGCCCGGAATTGGGCAAGCTGTTCATAATGAATGGGAATCCGGGAACAGCATCATTCGCAAGGAATCTTGAAGGCAATGCCAAGGACTTCGCCGCAATCAAGTCAGAAGTCTCAGAAAACAAGATAGACCTGCTGGTCGTGGGACCTGAAGACCCTCTGGTAGAAGGAATATCTGATTATTTTGCGGCTGAAATGCCAAGCCTTAAGGTCATTGGTCCAGGCAAGGCGGGAGCAAGACTCGAAGGGAGCAAGGAGTTCGCAAAGAAATTCATGACCCGCCACGGAATCCCTACGGCACAATTCAGAAGTTTCGACGACCCTTCCATGTTGCCAGAAGCATTGGATTTCCTCCGCACCATGAAGCCGCCTTATGTGTTGAAAGCGGACGGCTTGGCAGCAGGAAAGGGCGTCTTGATCGTCAATACGCTTGAAGAGGCCGAGAAAGAGCTTGGAGAGATGTTCGGAGGAAAGTTCGGAGAAGCCGGGGAGAGAATAGTGATAGAACAGTTCCTGAGCGGGATCGAAGTGTCCGTCTTCGTCCTGACCGACGGACACGACTGGATCCTCCTGCCCGAGGCGAAAGATTACAAGCGTATATGGGACGGAGACAAAGGCCTGAACACCGGCGGGATGGGCAGCGTTTCCCCTGTTCCTTTCTGCACTGCGGATTTCATGGACAAAGTACGCTCGCGCATCATAGTCCCGACCATCAGAGGCATTGAAGAAGAGGGAATCCCTTACACCGGTTTCATCTTTTTCGGACTTATCAACTGTGACGGAGACCCTTACGTAATAGAATACAACTGCAGGATGGGAGATCCCGAGACTCAGTCGGTAATGCCGAGGATTGAGAGCGACCTGCTGCATCATCTGTATGCCGCAGCAAGCGGAGCATTGAAAGATGAAAAGATCGGAATCAGCGAAAAGACTGCCGTAAGCATCGTGGCAGTTTCCGGAGGCTACCCTGAAAGCTACGGGAAAGGCTACCCTATCTCCGGAATCGGAAAAGTCGAAGGATCGACAGTCTTCCAGTCGGGCACCAGGCAATCCGGAAATTATACCGTCACTTCTGGCGGCCGCGTCCTGGCCGTCACGACTTTAGCCGGAAACATCGCCGAAGCGCGCGAGAAAGGCTACGCTGAACTGAAGAAAATAAGCTTCGAGAAGATGGGCTGCCGCAGCGACATTGGCTGCGACCTGATGAAATAGGCGTATGATTTACTCATACAAGCGCGAGAACGACATAACCTTGATGACCGTACTTACGGCCCTTCTGGCTATGGGATTCTACGTGATGTCATTCTTCGCCGCCACTCCGGAGAATTTCATGTTCTCGAAGGGCATGGTACTCAACATTCTCTTCAACCAGCCTGCTTTCAGCCATCCTGGGACCCTTTCGGCCATAATCGCAGCTGCCTTCACCACAATCAACTGCTTCTCCATCTATTACGTAGGAGAAAAGGTCCTGCCCGACAAGAGCATCATATCCTTCATTCCCCTCACCTACCTTATGCTGATGACAGCCATGCCGGAGGCGAGATTCTTCACGCCTTATCACATAGTGACCCTGATGATGATATGGGCATTCTACTGCGTCGTGAATTTCCGAATGAACGAGAGGAACATCGAAGAGCTGTTTCTCTCCATCCTGCTCGTAAGCGTCGCATCCCTCTTCTATCTTCCAATGCTGTGGTTCACCCTATTGCTCATTCTCGTGAACCTTTCCGCAGAAATGGACAAGCTCAGATACCTGCTCATCACCATCACTGCCATCATTACCCCCTACATCATCTATTTCGGGCTTATCTACCTCTTCTGGAATCTCGGCGAAGTTCAAGCCAAGTTCGCCATCTGCCTTTACTACCTGAAAGACATCGACATCATTTCATTCAGGTCCAACCATCCGGCCATTATCTTCGCCTCCATCCTGGGCCTGGCCACCATCATCTCGTCTGTCGCAGTCCTCGCCAACCTGGACAAGGCCAAGGTCATCATTGAAAGGGCCTATGTGCGCATCATCATCGTCCTGCTTGGAATGATCGGAATCGTAATCGTTTACGGAGGTTCGCTCACCGACCTGTCGGGAATGATGGTCTTCTTCCCTATTCCGTTCCTGCTTTTCGACTTCTATACCGAGAGGGCAAAAAAAGTGCCCGCAACGATCTTTTTCCTGATCATCGCGGGCGCCTTGACTTATCTTAAGACCACCCAGCTGGCCTGAAAGGCCTCATTCTATCTCAATTCCGCGCCGAACTTGTCCTGGAAAGCCTTCAGAAGACGAGACATCAGGTTCTCCAGATATGCCTCAGCAAGAGTCTGGTCCGGATCCTGAAGCGTGAAGCTGAGGGCGTACTGCTTCTTTCCCGCAGGAACTCCGCTTCCTGTGTAGACATCGAACAGATTGACCTGCTTTATGCATCTCTTGTCGGCATTCAATGCCACGCGGCGGATTTCTGCATAGCTCGTGCCCTGGTCGAAGAGCAGGGCCAAGTCGCGACGCACCTCCGGGAACTTAGGCAGCTCCTTGTATTTGACCTGATTGCGTTTAACAAGAGAGAAGAAAGTTTCCCAATTCATTTCGGCGGCATAAACAGGCTGGCGGATTCCGAACTTCTTCATCAGGCGCTGTGAAACGAGCCCGATGTATGCAAGCGGTCTCCCCTGCATGGCGTACTCTACGCCTTCGGCGAAGAGGTCGGAAGGAGCGGCGCCACATTCGAAATTATAAAGGTCGATCCCGAAGCGGCGGAGCGCCATTTCAAGGTATCCCTTCAGTTCGAAGAAAGTGCTCTTCCTGGCTTCATTGTCCCAAAGCTTCTGGCTTTCGCCCGTAATGAACATACCCAGATTCAGGTGCTCGCGGTAAGAACGCAGGCTGCCCACGCCTTCAGGATTAGCCGGGTCGAAGAAATAGACATTCCCGACCTCGTAAAGCTTCATATAGCTCTGCTGGCGGTTGATATTGTATCCTATGACCTCGAGCCCCCCGAAAAGCAGGGTCTGGCGCATCACGCTCAAGTCTGAACTGAGGGGATTTATGATTCTGGCGCAATGGTCCAGAGGATATGTCTTGCAGTCAGCATAATAACCTTCAGGAGTCAGGGAGTTGTTCATTATCTCGACGAATCCATTGTCAGACAGCAGGTTGCTGAGCTGAGTGCGGACGGTCTCAGGCTCCGGCTTCACGAAAGCGTTCACCGACGAGTGCATCTCTCCGGGGAATTCGACATTGTTGTAGCCATATATCCTGAGCAGTTCCTCTACGACGTCACATTCGCGATAGACATCCACGCGATATGTGGGGGCATTCACCTCCGCTCCCCTTTCATCGCAGGAAAGGAATTCGAAGCCCATGTCCTTCAATATGCCTACGATGGCTTGTGCGCCTATCTTCTTGCCGATGAGATTTTCCATGCGAGCGAAATCCAGCTGAATCCGCTTGTTCCCAATCTTGACAGGATAAGATTCCTGCACCTTGCCTACCACGTGAGCGCCTGCATACTTTTCAAGTAGAAGGGATGCGCGCTTGGCGGCGTAAGGGAGGATGTTCACATCTGCACCGCGTTCATAGCGGTAAGATGCGTCAGTCTTCAGGCTGTGGCGCTTTGAGGTCTTGCGTATGCTTACAGGGTTGAAGTAAGCGCTCTCAAGGAAGACCTCGGCAGTAGATTCGGTGACTCCCGATTTCTCTCCTCCGAAAACTCCCGCAAGGCACATCGGATCGCTCTCATTGGCGATTACCATATCTTCTGAGGAAAGCTTCCTTTCAACGCCGTCAAGAGTGACGAAAGGCTCTCCTTCGACAGCCCTGCGCACGACGACCTTGCGGCCCTTGATCTGGGCGGCGTCGAAGGCATGCATGGGCTGCCCTATTTCCCACATCACGAAGTTGGTGATGTCCACGACATTGTTGATAGGCCTCTGGCCTATCGCCATAAGCTTCTTTTGCATCCATTCAGGCGAAGGTCCGACCTTTACGTCCTTCAGGGTAACTCCCATATAGCGCGGAGCGCCGTCGGCATCCCTCACCTCGACAGGTATGGCTTCGCCTTCTCCTTCCTTGAATCCGCTGACGTCAGGCAACTTGAGGTCTCCCTTCAGGTCATAACGCCTAAGATAGGCATAGACGTCGCGGGCAACCCCGAAATGGGAGTCTGCGTCGCTTCTGTTTGCCGTAAGGTCTATTTCGATTATATCGTCTTCTGCAAGATGCAGGTAATCCTTTGCCGGCGTACCGGGAACGGCGCTTGGGTCGAGGACCATGATTCCCTCGTGGGAAGTTCCAATGCCAAGTTCGTTCTCAGCACAGATCATTCCGTTGCTTTCGACGCCGCGGATCTTGCTCTTCTTCATCTTCACCTCCTCGCCGCCCTTGCTTACGACAGTCCCGATGGTAGCCAGAAGTATCTTCTGCCCCGCAGCCACGTTAGGCGCACCACAAACCACCTGAAGAGGTTCTCCGGATCCGATATCGACTTTGGTCACGTGAAGGTGGTCGCTGTCCGGATGCATCCCGCACTCGAGCACTTCTCCTACCACGACTCCAGCCAATCCGCCGGGAATCTCCTCCTGACGCTCGCAACTATCCACCTCCAGGCCAATGGAGTTAAGCGCATCCTGAAACTTTTCAACGCTCAAATCCGTTGAAAGATAGTCCTTTATCCAATTATAAGAGATAACCATGATTAAATGAATTTGCTTTAAGAATGGAAAATCATTCGAAGAGGGAATCAACGAACTCCTTCTTGTCGAATACCTTGAGGTCGTCTATCTTCTCTCCGACCCCTATGAACTTGACCGGTATCCTGAACTGGTCGACTATCCCTATCACGACGCCGCCCTTGGCAGTACCGTCAAGCTTCGTGACCGCCATCGCCGTGACGTCAGTTGCCTTGACGAACTCCTTCGCCTGTTGGTATGCATTCTGCCCCGTGGAGCCGTCGAGCACAAGCAAGACTTCGTGGGGCGCATCCGGAATGACCTTGCGCATCACATTGCGGATCTTGGTGAGCTCGTTCATGAGATTAACCTTGTTATGGAGCCTTCCGGCCGTATCTATCAACACTACGTCAGCGCCTTTTGATACTGCGCTGTTGACCGAATCGAAAGCGACAGAAGCCGGGTCGGAACCCATTTCCTGCTTTACGATGTCAACGCCTGCACGCTGAGCCCAGATATCGAGCTGATCGACAGCGGCGGCGCGGAAAGTGTCCGCGGCGCCAAGGACGACCTTCTTGCCCATGCCCTTGAGCTGGGCGGCCAGCTTTCCTATGGTGGTAGTCTTCCCTACTCCGTTCACGCCTACGACCATCACGACATAAGGCTTCTTGGAAAAGTCGAAAGGCTCCGTTCTAGGGGAGCCGTCGACATCCAGCAGCTTATAGATTTCTTCCTTGAGAATCCTGTTCAGGTCTTCCGTTCCGACATATTTCTCCGTCGCTACGCGGTCCTGGAGAGAATCGATTATCTTGAGCGTGGTATCCACGCCAATGTCGCTCGCTATCAGCGCATCCTCGATATTGTCGAGGACCTCGTCGTCTATCGTGGTCTTGCCAAGGACGGCGCGCTGAAGCTTGGTGAGAATCGATTCCTTAGTCTTTCCTAATCCGAACAGTGCCATTGGTCTATCTTTAACGGGGCAAAGATAGCCAAAATTACTGCTTTTTGTATTCTTCCAGACCCTTTTCCAGGAATGCAACGAACTCGTTGACGTCGAGTCCGTACGCCCGAGGATTGGTCAGCACCTTGCCGCCCTTTCCAAGAAGTACGTAGTACGGCTGAGCGTTCACGCCGTAGCTCTTGAGAGCGTAGTATGAATTCACCTTGCCCATCGTCTTGAGCACCTTGCCCCGATCGTTGGTTACCCAGTCCTCCTGATTAAGTTCGGACTTGTCATCGCAGTAGAGTGCGCAGACCACATAGTCGTCGCGAAGATGCTTGAGCACCTTTGGGTCGCTGAAGACGCGGCTTTCCATCTCGCGGCAGTTCATGCAGCCGACGCCTGTGAAATCAAGGAACACAGGTTTGCCTATATGCTCGGAATATGCCTCGGCCTGCTTTAGGTCGAAGAATCCCTTTAAGTTATGTGAAAGTTCAAGATGGTTTGCGTATTTGATGGGATAATATGCGGACGAGTTGGGATCTGCTGCAGCAGCAGCGCCGATGGAACCGGCAGCGGCAGCGCCGGGATATGAAGCCGTCCCTTCAGGAAGGAGGTTCTTGAGCTCCGCAGTGGATGGGATGACGAAATCCTGAGTCTGTATTGGAGGCAGATAACCTGAGAGCCCCTTCAAAGGATCGCCCCACATTCCTGGAATCATATAGACTACGAACATGAAGTCGAATATGGCAAGGATCAGTCGGAAGAACGAGATATGCTCTACCGGCTCGTCATACTTGAAGCGAAGCTTGCCGAGGAGATAGAAACCGAGCATTGCAAAGATAACTATCCAGAATGCGAGATAAATCTCGCGCGGAAGTATGCCCCAGTGGTAAGTCTGGTCTGCGACCTGCAGGAACTTCATCCCCAGCGCAAGCTCGACGAAGCCCAGGACAACCTTGAATGTGTTAAGCCAACTCCCGCCCTTGATCTTTTTCAGCAGGGACGGGAAGAGGGCGAACAATGTGAACGGCAACGCAAAAGCGACCGAGAATGCCAGCATCGTGAGGATTGGAGTCCAGAACTCGCCTGAAGTACTCTTGATAAGAACTGTACCTACGATAGGACCGGTGCAGGAGAATGAAACGAGAACGGTCGTGAGAGCCATGAAGAAGACTCCGAGAAGACCTTTCTTGTTCGAGTTCTTGTCCGAACCGTTGACCAGCTTCTCAGGCATGGTGATCTCGAAGGCTCCGAAAAATGAAGCGGCGAAGATCATGAATACTATGAAGAAGATGATATTAGGTATCCAGTTGGTGGCTAACCAGTTGAAAATATCGGCAGTGACTGCGTGCCCTCCGATGAGCAGCGTCAGCAGAATGATGATCGCGATAGGCAGTGTGTAAAGCAGGATGATGAAAATGCCATACATGAAGGCGCGGAACTTTCCGGATTTCTTCTGTTCCTCTTCGCTTCCGTGAAGGAAGAAAGATACGGTCATAGGAATCATAGGGAACACGCAGGGGGTCAGCAATGCGGCGAAGCCCCATGCGATGGCCTCGAGAATCAGCTTCCAGAGCGAACCGCCTGCTGCGGCAGCATTGGCATCCTTCGGGCCGTCTGTTGCTGCAGCGGCAGCGGCTGAATCGGCGGATGAAAGGGAATCTCCCTGAGCTGCGACCGCGGTATCGGCAGAAGCCTCAGGCTGGACAGCGGCTGAAACAGCCTGGGCAGGAGTCCATGTTCCGGCCCCCGCAGCTGCAGTCACTGGAACCGTGAAATCGATATCGTCAGGCGGCACGCAGGATCCGTTGTTGCAGGCCATCCACTCGACGTTTCCGGTAACCTTGGCATTCTGTGCATGAAGTCGGATGTTCTGGGTGAACTGAGCTCTGCCCTCGAAGGAGCCTATCTCCATGTCGAATGTCTCGTCATGCTGCTTCTTTGCAGGAGTGACAATGACAGGCTTTCCAACCAGCTCATAGCCTTCGCCCTTGCTGAACTTGATGACGGTAGGATTCGGGCCTCCTTCATAAGGGCCGAAATCATACATGTGGTAGCCGTTGGCAATGGTAGCATCGAGAACTATTTGATACGTATCTCCCTGAAGATGTTTGAAGCTGGTTTTCCAGCTTACCGGATTTGACTGCGCAAATGACAATGCGCTGATAAGGACGCACGCTAAAGCGAGAAGCGATTTCCTGAACTTGAGATTCATCAATTTTTATTTTAAATGATAGCAAATATCGGTTTTTTTAACCAAAATACATTAATAATACAATTATCTGAGTCGAAACCCTAACATCGATTACGCAAATAACACATAATATAGGAAGCCTTCACAGACTTCCTATTTGACACTTTTAAAGGCACAAATCCGCCAAACAGCAATATAAATCCATCAGATGGGTCAATGCTTGAAGATTTCCTGCAGCCTCACGTCAAGGCTGTCGCCGACATTGTTCACCAGTATCTTTCCTTCCTTGTCAAGGAGGAACGTATAAGGTATGTAATGTGTTCCATACATCGCTCCAACGCGTGCAGGACGGTTCTTTATCGGAAATTCGTCCTTGACGTGTATCCAAGGCGACTTGTCCTCCTCGATGGCTTTCTTCCACTGATCCTCGTTCGAGTCGTCTGAAACGCCGATGATCTCCAAGCCATCTTTCTTGTACTTTGCATACAACTCTTTCAGGTGAGGGATAGATGCCCGGCACGGCTTGCACCAGGATGCCCAGAAATCGATGATGACATACTTGCCGCGAAGGTCGGAAAGAGATATCCTGGTTCCGTCAGGCTGGCTCAATGTAAAGTCCGGAGCGACTTGTCCGGGAGCAGTTGCCTTGGCAATGGCGATGTTGTCCCTAAGGTCCTTCGACATGGAGCACTGCTGGACGCGAGGTGTCAAGGCGTCGAATACCTTCGTCATCAAATCCGGAGAGGTCACTGAGATTCCCGCAAGATATCCGCACATCTCGACGTCAGGATAAGCGGCGATGAAGGCGAGAATCGAATCGGCTATGACTGCTTCCCTCTTGTGTTCATCCTCTTCCCGCAGATTTCTCATAGCGGCGCTCATTTCATTGAACCTGTCGGAAGCCTGGACGTTCGGGCCGCCCTTCTCTACAGTCTTGAGATATTTTCCCATACCATAGGCAGTATAGTCGATTATGCTGTCCTTGTTTGCGGTGATCGTAATCTTGGCATTCTCGAGTATAATGCTCGACTTGAGAGTATCTCCTCCTTCCGGAACAATTACAAGACCGGCATAGAAAGCTTCCGGGACTACACCCTTGAAAGTGAACTTGCCGCCTGAAATCTTTACAGTGTCCGATCTTGCAGCCGCCTGAGGCGAATTTGAATCACGGACATCAGGAACCAAGGTCATTACTGCGATGCCCTTGTCCATGTTGGCGACTGTGCCTTTGACCGTGTAGCCCTTGTCCGAGGCACAACCAGCGAGCAAGAGAAGCGAAGCGGCTGCGCCGCCTACGCACATGAGTACTGAATCGATAGTGATCTTCATAAGTATTATTGTTGGTTAACATTAGAACACGCAAGCGCCCGCCATACCCTAAACAGAAAAGAGGGAATCGGATGGCCGGTTCCCTCTTTTCTGATCTTATAGTACAAATGTCATTTCTTGTCGAAGAAATCCTTGACCTTATCGGTAGGGACTACTCTTTCGGTGAACATGTAAGCACCTGTTCGTGGAGACTTGTCCATGCGGATGCACTTTACGACGTTCTTTGCCATGCCTTCGTGCAATGTTGCGACTGCTTTCTTTGCCATAGTATTAAAACTTTAAGAGTGAACTATTTGGTCTCGCGGTGAAGAGTCATCTTGCGGAGATATGGATTATACTTCATAAGCTCCAGACGCTCGGTCGTATTCTTCTTGTTCTTGGTAGTGATGTAGCGGGACATTCCCGGAACCCCGCTCGCCTTCTGTTCGGTGCATTCCAGAATTACCTGAACTCTGTTGCCCTTTGCTTTCTTGTTTGCCATAATCGTTTCCTTTTAGATGCGTTAGACAATCTTGATGTAACCTTTCTTCTGTGACTTGGCGATGGTTTCCTTCAAGCCGTGCTTGTAAATGTTTCTCATACCCTGTACGGAAACCTTAAGCGTCACATAGCGCTTCTCTTCCTCGAGCCAGAACTTCTTCTCTTTCAGGTTCAAGTCGAAATCGCGGGCCGTGCGGTTCTTAGCATGGGAAACGTTCTTTCCTATCTGAGCGCGGCGTCCTGTAACTTGACAAATCTTTGACATATCTTAACTTGTTATTTATTCAGTTTTTGGGGCTGCAAATATCATTATTTATAAATTAATTACCAAATCTTTTCTAGAGAATCTTGAAAAACCGCCTCCAGCGGATATTGCTAGGGAAAGATTTGTTCTTGTCCACCGAAAGCCAGATGATCGCAGGCTTGCCCACGATATGGTCTTCCGGAACGAACCCCCAATATCGGGAGTCGAGAGAGTTGTGGCGGTTGTCGCCCATCATCCAGTAATAGTCCATCTTGAACGTGTAGGTCGAATCTGCCTTGCCGTTAATGAAGATGGTATCACCCTTGACTTCCAGCGTGTTATCCTCGTAGACGCGAATGACACGCTCATAAAGGGGAAGATTTGCAGCTGAAAGAGTGATGGTGGCACCCTTCTTCGGAATCCAGATCGGTCCATAATTGTCCCTTGTCCAATGCATGTCTACATAAGGGAAAAGAATAATGGGATCGTCGGGATAGTCAGGAGGATATATGTCGTCGTTCTGAGTGATTTCCTTAACGAGAGGAAGCACCTTGACCTTCGCTAGGCTCGAGCTGTCGAGATTGAGGTCGGGATAACCTGGGAGATTGGCATTGAACCAGACTTCGCCCATGTTCATTCCCATGTCTTCAAGCAGCTTCGGGTTTATCTGCGATCCGTCTGTTATGACGGTGTAGGTGGTCTGAAGGCCCATGTAATGCTTCTGCGGAATGCCGTTCACGTAAACCTGGCCGTGGCGCACCTCGAGCGAGTCGCCCGAAATGGCTACGCAGCGCTTCACGTAATGGTCTTCCTTGTCAACAGGGCGGACGACGACAGGCCCATAAGTCTTCTGAGTGTAATCGCGGCCGTTTATGCGGACATGAGTGTAATAATCTTCGCTCGGAATCTTTCTGAGGACAGTGTCGCCGTCAGGGAAGTTGAAAACTACGTAATCGTCGCGCTTGACGGTCGTCCACCCCTTCAGCCTGCGGTATTTCTTGTGAATCAGAGTGGAATATGACTCACGGTGGGAAAGCGGCAGAACATTGTGGGTGAACGGGACTGTAAGCGGCGTCTGAGGAACTTTAGGACCATATCCGTTCTTTCCTACGAAGAGGAAATCGCCTGTCATCAGGGTTCTCTCCATTGAAGATGACGGAATCTTGAATGCCTGGAAGAAAAACATGTTGATAAAAGTCACGACAATGACGGCGAAGATTAGGGCATCGAGCCAATCATTCCACGCGTCATGCTTTTGTCCGGGTTTGTAACGCTTCTTCCAGAAATTCCACCTTACCTTCTTGGTAATGAATATGTCGAAAATCACTGCGAGCCCGAAGAGCCACCAATAATTACCGAGCCATATTACCCAAAGAGCATAGAGGACAGCCCAGAAAGCGAACTTAACCCACTTGTTACCAAAGAATTCCTTCAACACTGTGGTTGGTCCGTAAAGACTACTTTACTGAATTGACAATAGCTTCAAAAGCCTGAGGATCGTTCATCGCAAGATCGGCGAGGACCTTGCGGTTCAGTCCGATGTTGTTGGCAGCGAGCTTGCCCATGAACTGGGAATAGTTCATCCCGTGCTGGCGTGCAGCAGCGTTGATACGCTGGATCCAAAGTGCGCGGAATTCCTGCTTCTTGGCCTTGCGGTCGCGGTAAGCGTAAGTCTGACCTTTTTCCCAAGTGTTCTTGGCGACGGTCCAGACGTTCTTTCTTGAAAGGAAGTAGCCGCGTGTCTGCTTCATTAACTTCTTGCGGCGTTCCCTTGATGCTACAGAATTAACTGATCTTGGCATAATTTTTTGTTTTTTGGACGTCAGCGCCTTAAATCACTTCAAGGTCTTTTCGGCTGAACGCCCGGTTAATAAATTAATTGATTAGCAAAGCAACAATGCTTTGATTCTCTTCTGATCGACCTTATCGGCGATCGCCGAGTGAGTGAGGTTTCTCTTCTGCTTCTTGGTCTTCTTCGTGAGAATGTGACTCTTGTAAGCATGATGCCTCTTGACCTGTCCATTGCCGGTGAGCGTGAAACGCTTCTTACTACCGGAGTTGGTTTTCATTTTTGACATTTTACTTTATTTTATATATAACGTTTGAGTTATTTCTTCTTTACCGGAGCTATCATCATTATCATCCTCTTCCCTTCGAGTTGAGGCATCGTTTCAGCCTTGCCAAACTCCTCGAGTTCCATGACGAAGCGGAGAAGGAGCTTCTCTCCCTGCTCTGTGAACTGGATGGAGCGACCGCGGAAAAAGACGTAAGCCTTTACCTTGTCGCCTTCCTGCAGGAAGCTCTTTGCATGGTTCAACTTGAACTGGAAGTCGTGCTCATCAGTAGTAGGGCCGAAGCGGATTTCCTTGATGACCACCTTGGAAGCATTGGATTTCATCTCCTTTGCCTTCTTCTTCTGCTGATAGACATACTTCTGGTAGTCTATTATCCTGCAAACGGGAGGGACTGCCTGGGCGGCAATCTCGACAAGATCAAGCCCGGCCTCTTCTGCCATAGCAAGAGCTTCCCTCAAAGGAAACACTCCTTGCTCAGGGACATTTTCCCCAACAACACGCACCGTCGGTGCGGTTATCTGTTCATTGACCCTTGGCCCTTCCTCCTTCTTCTGTGAAGGACGCGGCTGGTTTGGTTTTACTGTAGGACGCGGTCTTGGCGGTTGCGGCCTGTAATGCGACTTGTCGATAATTTTTTCCTCCTATACGTTTAGTTCTTTTTTACATTCGTCGTTGACCTTGGCTGCGAAATCCATTATGGACATCACTCCCTGGTCACCGGCGCCTTGGCGACGGACTGAAACGGTCTGTTCTGAAGCTTCCTTCTCTCCAACGACCAGCAGATATGGAATTCGCTGAAGTTCGTTGTTGCGGATCTTCTTCCCCATCGTATCGTTGCTGTCATCCAAAATCGCGCGAATATCGTTATTATTAAGCAATTCGCAAACTTTTTTTGCATAATCGGAGTATTTCTCACTTACCGGAATCACTACGACCTGGTCAGGAGTGAGCCACAAAGGGAATTTTCCGGCAGTATGCTCGAGCAGCACGGCGACGAATCTTTCGAGAGAACCGAACGGCGCACGGTGAATCATGACTGGACGATATTTCTTGTTGTCGGCTCCGGTATATTCGAGTTCGAAGCGTTCAGGAAGGTTATAGTCCACCTGAATGGTACCGAGCTGCCATGAGCGTCCGAGAGCGTCCTTAACCATGAAATCAAGCTTCGGACCATAGAAAGCGGCCTCGCCGAGAACGACCTTTGTCTTCAGTCCCTTCTCGTTTGCGGAATCCACGATGGCCTTTTCGGCAGCGGCCCAATTCTCATCGGTGCCGATGTACTTGGTCTTGTCGTTAGGGTCGCGAAGGGAGACCTGAGCAGTATACTTGTCGAATCCGAATACCTTAAAGACATAGAGCACGAGGTCTATTACCTTGCAGAACTCTTCCTTAAGCTGGTCAGGACGGACAAAGAGGTGAGCATCATCCTGAGTGAAGCAACGGACGCGGGTAAGGCCGTGCAGCTCGCCGCTCTGTTCGTAACGGTAAACCGTGCCGAATTCGGCAAAGCGCAGAGGCAGATCCTTATATGAACGGGGCTCGCTGCGGTAGATTTCACAGTGGTGAGGGCAGTTCATTGGCTTGAGAAGATACTCCTCTCCCTCCTGAGGAGTATGTATAGGCTGGAACGAGTCTTTGCCATAGTGATCCCAGTGGCCGGAAGTGACATAAAGCTGCTTGCTTCCGATGTGAGGGGTAATTACCTGGAGATAGCCGTATCTCTTCTGTTCCCTGCGGAGGAACTGCTCCAGGCGATCGCGAAGAGCGGCGCCGCGTGGAAGCCACAAAGGCAGTCCAGCGCCGACGCGGGTGGAGAAAGTCCAGAGCTTCATTTCCTTGCCGAGCTTGCGGTGGTCGCGCTTCTTCGCCTCTTCGAGGACGGTCAGGTACTCGTCGAGCATTGACTTCTTTGGGAAGGTTATGCCGTAGATTCTGGTCAGCTGCTTGTTATGTTCGTCGCCACGCCAGTAGGCTCCGGCGATGGATGTCAGCTTGATGGCCTTTATGGCGGATGTGTCACGAAGGTGTGGCCCGCGGCAAAGGTCTGTAAATGTGCCGTTAGTGTAATATGTGATGGTGCCGTCGGCAAGGTCGCGGATAAGTTCGCACTTGTACTGGTCGCCCTTCTCGGTGAAATGCTTCAGGGCTTCAGCCTTGCTGACGTCGGTGCGGACGAACTTCTCGTCGGAGCGTGCAAGCTCCAGCATCTTGTCTTCGACGGCTTTCAGGTCGGATTCCTGTATCTGTGCAACTCCCAGGTCTACGTCGTAATAGAAGCCCATGTCGATGGCAGGGCCGATTCCGAACTTGACGCCGGGATAGATGGCTTGAAGCGCTTCGGCCATAAGGTGGGATGATGAATGCCAAAAGGCTTTCTTCGCCTCGTCGTCGTCCCACTTGTGAAGCTTGAGCGTGCTGTCCGAATCGATGGGACGGTCGAGGTCCCAAATATGGTCGTTGACGCTTGCTACCAGTACTTCCGATGCTAGGCGGGGGCTGATGCTCTCCGCAATCTGATAGGGAGTGGCCCCCTTTTCGAATTGTTTGACGCTGCCGTCTGGAAAAGTAATATTGATCATCATTTTATAGTTTTTGCCTTTGGAAGGGCAAAGGTAAAAATTTTTATTCTTATCTTTGTCCGACTGATAAAATTATTTACGATGGACGAAGATTTTTTTGAGGAGCCGCAAATCGACGAAAACGAACTTAAGAGGCGGAAAGAGAAACGAATGACCTTCTGGGGAACGTCCTCGTCAGATGGTCTTTATCTGGCGCTGGTGTCCATAGCGATACTTGCGCTTTCCTATTTCATCACTCTTCCGGGTTGGATAGGAGTCATCTTAAGCCTTGCCAAGCTCGTAGCTTCAATTTGGCTTCTGGCCCATTTCATGAAGCAGTACTGCAGATCCATAGGCAAAGCCACATACGGCCAGGCATTCGGATTCGGATTCATGACGACCGTCTTTTCCTCCATTCTCTGTGCCGCTTTCACCTTCCTCGTAATGCAGTACCTGAAGCCAGACCTTCTGCAGCAGTCCATGGCAACCGCAATGCAGCAGTACCAGGGCCAGTCCGCTGAAATGGCTTCTGCTCTCGAGCAGTTCATGGATATGTATGGAGGACGTCTGCCTCAGCTGATGTTCGTCATTTATCTTATATGGTACATAATGATCGGGCTTGTTGCATCCCTCTGCATTGCAAGCGCAGTCAAGACTGTCAGCTCGCCTGCTGAGAATGAAGATTTCTAATAAATGGACTTATCAATAGTAATATCCCTTTATAACGAGCAGGAATCTCTGCGCGAACTTGTAAGCGAAATCCACCAGGCCATCGACCCGCTGAAACTCGATTACGAAATAATAATGGTCAACGACGGCTCCACCGATTCATCATGGGACATCGTGAAGGAACTGAAATCGTCCGACCCATGCATAAAAGGCATCCGCTTCCGCAGGAACTATGGCAAGTCCGCAGCGCTTTACGTCGGTTTCAAAGCCGCCAAGGGAGACTTGGTCGCCACTCTCGACGCCGACCTCCAGGACGATCCAGCAGAACTTCCAGAAATGATCAGGATGGTGAAAGAACAGGACTACGACCTTGTATCAGGCTGGAAGAAAAAACGTTACGATAACGTCTTCCTGAAGAACATTCCTAGCAAGATATACAATGCCACCTCCCGCCGGGTTACTGGCACCCATCTCCACGACATGAACTGCGGCATTAAGGTCTACCGCGGAGAAGTAGTCAAGCACATCGAGGTTTATGGAGAGATGCACCGATACATTCCATATCTGGCGAAGAACGCCGGATACGACAGAATCGGGGAAAAAGTCGTGCATCACCATAAACGCAAGTACGGAAAGAGCAAATTCGGAGCAAGTCGCTTCATAAACGGATTCCTTGACCTGCTTTCACTTTCATTCCTGGTAAAGTTCGGGAAAAAGCCGATGCACATTTTTGGAGTTTGGGGAACATTGATGGCTCTGGTGGGAATCATCATCGCCATCTGGCTGATAATCGCCAAGCTGGTTGCGCAGGCCCGCGGAATGGTATTCCGCCAAGTCACCGAACAGCCTCTGTTCTACATCGCGCTGCTCGCGATAGTTCTTGGGCTGCAACTGTTTCTGGCCGGATTCATCGGAGAAATGATCTCGCGCCAGAATCCGAGCAGAAACGATTACGAAATAAAAGAGACTCTCTAAAATCTAAAGAAGGCTTCCGCCTCTCGGATCGTCGTCTCCCTCTTCCTGCACCTTTTCAGGTTCAGTTTCAGGCTTTGCCGCAGCCTTCGGCTCAACGACATCGCTCTTGGACATAGCTGCAAACTCGTCCTTTGCAATCATCTTGCAGGTTCCATTGAAGGCTGCACCCTTCTCAATGCAGAGCTTCGTGACATTCAAGACTCCCTTGAATACGCAAGTGCTCTTCAGGGTTACGCAATCGCCTGCGAAGACGTTGCCCTCCATTTTCCCGGAAATCTCTGCGCCAAGGCAGATTACATCTCCATGGATTTCCGCGGAGTCTCCAATGATCAGTTTGCCCTTTGTCTCGATCTTTCCGCTGAACTTGCCATCGATCCGAACGTCTCCTTCGGACTTGAGGACAGCATCCTTCAGCTCTGTTCCGAAGGCCAGCCTGGTAATGGCAGCGCCTACGGGTTCGGTTTCCTTATAGTTGCTCATATACTCTGGTATTGAATGCTTTTCTTCCTGTTCAGGTTCCTGTTCAGGCTTGTTAAATGTGAATAGTTTCATTGTGAATGGCTTCTGCGGCTTCCATTATCGCCTCGCTCATGGTCGGATGAGGGAATACGGTCCTTGCGAGGTCTGAAGCCTTTACTTTCAACTTGCGCGCCGCCACTAATCCGCCTATCATCTCGGACGCGTTTTCTCCGATGATATGCGCTCCCAGGATTACGTCTGTCCCGGCATCGGCGACCAGTTTGACGAATCCGTCCCTGGCTCCGGCTGCAGTAGCCTTTCCCGATGCTGTATAAGGGAACTTCCCTATCTTGACTTCAATGCCAAGCTCGGCTGCCTTCCTTTCGGAGAGACCTACCGAAGCTATTTCCGGAGAGGTATATGTACATCCTGGAATATTGTCATAGTCAACCGGTTCAATGTCGAGTCCAGCTATCTTCCCGACGCAGCAGATTCCCTCTGCCGATGCCACGTGAGCCAGAGCCTGAGTAGGGATGATGTCTCCGATGGCATAAATGCCGTCCACAGAGCTCTTGTACCACTTGTCGACAATCACCTTTCCGCGGTTCATATCGACCCCGAGCTTTTCAAGTCCCAGATATTCGGTGTTCGGAACGACTCCTACTGCCGAGAGGACCGTCTCCGCCTCCACCGTTTCAGTGCCCTTCTTTGTCTCGACTGCAAGCTTGCACAGCTCACCTGTGACATCAACGCTTTTTACCTGCGCAGAAACCATGACCTTGATTCCGGCCTTGCGGAACGAGCGGCTCAACTGGGCAGAGACTTCGTCATCCTCCAGAGGGACGATACGGTCGAGGTACTCGACCAGAGTCACCTCGGTACCTATGGCGCTGTAAAAGAATGCCAGCTCGCTTCCGATAGCCCCCGACCCAATGACGGCCAATGACTTAGGCTGCTTATCGGGAATGAGCGCCTGACGGTAGCTGATGATCCTCTCGCCGTCGATCGGAGCAAAAGGAAGCGAGTTCGGCCTCGATCCTGTCGCAACGATGATATTCTTGGCTGCGACATTGAAAGCCGGACCTTCGCCGTCGATTCGGACGGTCTTGTCCTCATTGATGCTAGCCTGGCCCTGCAGGACCGTCACGTTGTTCTTTTTAAAAAGGAATTCGATTCCACGCGACATCTGAGCGGAGACTTCCCTGCTTCTGGTCACCATCCTTCCGAGATCAGGAACCACATTCTCGGCAGAGAAGCCGAAAGTGTCGCCGCAAGTGGCATAGTGATAAGCAGAAGCGCTTTTAAGCAGAGCCTTGGTAGGGATGCAGCCCCAGTTCAGGCACACGCCTCCGAGCTCGGAGCGCTCGGCTACTGCGACTTTCATCCCCAACTGTGAGGCGCGGATGGCAGCTACATAGCCTCCTGGTCCGGCGCCGATGACAAGCAAATCGTATGAATCCATATTAGTATCTGTCCTTCTGTCGTTTTCAATGCTAAACTAGACCCTTTCCATGGCAGTTCTTGTACTTCAGGCCGCTGCCGCAAGGGCAAGGATCATTGCGACCGATCTTCTTCTCGACGTGGACCGGGGCATTGCTCTTTTCCTGACCGCCATTGGCAGCCAGGTCATTGTGGCCCGTCTGCATTCGGGAGAGGTCCGTGTGCTTCTGCTGAGCCTCGCTCACCTTGCTGTTGTCGTCCTGACGCAGAGGAATGTGGGCCATGAGAAGGAACGAGATGACGCCCTTGTTGATGCTGTCCATCATCTCCTCAAAGAGATTGTAGCTCTCGAGCTTGTAGACAAGCAGAGGATCCTTCTGTTCGTAAGAGGCCGTCTGAACGGACTGCTTTAGGTCGTCCATGTCGCGAAGCTGCTGCTTCCAGAACTCGTCGATCATTATCAGCGCGATGGTCTTGGAAATGGTGCGAGGAAGTTCTTTACCTTCAGAATCATACGCCTTCTTTAGGTTGACAGATACGGTCATCATCTTCTTTCCGTCGCTGACAGGAATGGCGATGTTCTGATAAATGGCTCCCTGGGTCTCGTAAACTTTCTTGATGACCGGCCAGGTGGTCTGGACCATGGTGTCGTTGCGGCGCTTGAATACCTCCTGGACATTCTCCAAGAGCTTAGCAGCAATCTGCTGCTGCGAAGAGTCCTTGTAGAACTGCTCGTCGAATTCGGGCTCTATGCTCATGTTGCTCATTATTTCGAACTTGAAGTCTTCGAACGGCAACTTTCCGTACTTTTCCATCAGGCTCTCGCAGAAATCGCCCATCATGTTCCTGATGTCGACGTCTATGCGGTCTCCGTAAAGTGCGTTGCGGCGGCGCGAGTAGACCACGCTGCGCTGGGAGTTCATCACGTCGTCGTATTCGAGCAGGCGCTTGCGGATGCCGAAGTTGTTCTCCTCGACCTTCTTCTGGGCGCGTTCTATGCTGCTGGACAGCATGGAATTCTGGAGAGACTCCCCTTCCTTCATTCCAAGGCTGTCTACGACCCTCGCAATCCTGTCGCTTCCAAAGAGTCGCATGAGGTCGTCTTCCAAGGAGACATAGAACAGGGAACTGCCCGGGTCGCCCTGACGTCCCGCACGGCCTCTGAGCTGGCGGTCTACACGGCGGCTGTCGTGACGTTCGGTGCCGATGATGGCAAGGCCGCCGGCGTCACGGACGCTTGCTGCCAGCTTGATGTCGGTACCACGTCCTGCCATGTTGGTGGCTATGGTTACGGTCTGAGGCTCTCCGGCATGTGCGACGACATCAGCCTCGTGTGCGAACTGCTTGGCGTTCAATACCTGATGCTGGATTCCACGCATGCGCAGCATACGGCTGAGCTGCTCGGAGACCTCGACGGAGGTAGTTCCGACAAGCACCGCCCTTCCCTCCTTGGTAAGCTCCACGATCTTGTCGATCACGGCATTGAACTTTTCCTTCTTGGTCTTGTAAATCAGGTCTTCCTGGTCGTCTCGAATCACAGGCTTGTTTGTCGGGATGACGACTACGTCCAGCTTGTAGATGTCCCAGAATTCGCCGGCTTCCGTGGATGCCGTACCGGTCATGCCGGCAAGCTTGTGGTACATGCGGAAATAGTTCTGGAGAGTGATGGTGGCGAAAGTCTGCGTTGCAGCCTCGACCTTCACGTTTTCCTTGGCTTCGATGGCCTGGTGAAGACCTTCGCTGTAGCGGCGGCCTTCAAGGATACGGCCGGTCTGCTCGTCGACGATCTTGACCTTGTTGTCAATGACGACGTACTGGTCGTTCAGCTGGAACATGGTATAAGCCTTGAGGAGCTGGATGACAGTCTGGACGCGCTCGGATTTCAGGGCGTAATCGTTCAGCAATTCATCCTTCTCAGTCTGCCTGGCCTCTTCAGGCTCCTCTTTCTTTGCGATGTCGGCAAGCTTGTTGCCGATGTCGGGGATGATGAAGAAGTTAGGATCATCAAGGTTGCCTGCAAGAAGGTCGTTGCCCTTATCGGTGAGCTCGACAGAATTCTGCTGCTCGTCGATGACGAAATACAACGTGTCGGTAATCTGGTACATCAGCTCGTTGTTGTTCTGCATGTAATAATCCTCCGTCCTCTGCAGGAGCTGCTTCATGCCCGGCTCGCTGAGGAACTTGATGAGTGGATTATAGCTCGGAAGCCCCTTGTGGGCCCTGAGAAGAAGGGCAGCGCCGCTTTCGTGGTCTTCTATCTTGATGTCGTTTGCAGATATCTTTTTCTTTGCATCGTTCAGGATGCCGGTGACCATCTGTCGCTGCGCATTATATACCTTTTCGACTATGGGCTTGTACTGAACGAACTGCTCGTCGCCGGCCTTAGGCACAGGTCCAGAAATTATGAGAGGCGTCCTGGCGTCGTCTATGAGGACAGAGTCGACCTCGTCGACGATGGCGTAGTGAAGCTTCTGCTGGACGATGTCCTCGAGATTGATGGCCATGTTGTCGCGAAGGTAGTCGAAGCCGAACTCGTTGTTCGTTCCGAAAACCACGTCGCACTTGTATGCCTTCTTGCGCTCAGCGGAGTTTGGTTCATGCTTGTCGATGCAGTCTACGCTGAGACCGTGGAACATGTAAAGAGGTCCCATCCACTCGGAGTCGCGCTTGGAGAGGTAGTCGTTCACGGTGACCATGTGAACTCCCTTGCCTGCCAAGGCATTGAGGAAAACAGGGAGGGTAGCCACGAGGGTCTTTCCTTCGCCTGTCGCCATTTCGGATATCTTGCCCTGGTGAAGTACGATGCCACCCATGAGCTGCACGTCGTAATGGACCATGTCCCAGGTAATCAGGTTTCCGCCCGCCAACCATTGGTTCTTGAAGACCGCCTGGTCGCCATCGATGGATACGAAGTCGTGCGTGGCTGCGAGTGTCTTGTCGAAGTCGTTTGCCGTGACGCGGATCTCAGGATTATCCTTGAACCTGCGGGCTGTGGACTTCATGATGGCGAACGCATCGGGAAGACATTCGTTCAGCGCATCTTCGATTTCAGTGTCGATCTTCTTGACGAGCTCGTCGCTTTGGGTGGCAAGGGCCTCCTTCTCTTCGGGGTCGATGTTAGAGTCCTCGAGTTGGGACTTGATTTCAGCGAGGGATGCCTCGTCCTCTGCCTTCCTATCTGATATATATTTCTTCAGCCTGTCGGTTTCAGACCTGAGTTCGTCGTTTGAAAGCTTGTCGATCCTGTCGTAAGAGGCGAGGACCTTGGCCAAGATAGGTTTCAGGGCCTTGATGTCGCGCTGCTCCTTTGAACCGAAAAGCGCCTTGATGATATCGTTGAATCCCATTGTGAGTTATTTTTCGTGTAAAGTTCGCAAATATACTGATTTTATAAATGTCAGGTCTAAACTTCAACAAACAAAGTGCCACCGGAAAAACTGTTCAAGAACTGACAATATGGCGGAACGGACACAAAAAAAAGCCGGCTCGAAAAGCCGGCTCGAATTAATTTTCCTGTATGGGATTAGTCCTTGACAATAGCGCCATTAGGGCAAACCTCAGCACAAGTTCCGCATTCTGCGCAAACGTCCGGGTCTATCTTGTAATGTACGTCACCGGCGGAAATAGCTCCAACCGGGCATTCGTCGATGCAAGTGCCGCAAGCAACGCAGTCGTCAGTAATTCTGTAAGCCATTTTAAATAAAATTTAAGTTGTTAATAAGTCGTTTCAGTGATGCAAATATAGCATTTAACTTTAAGCATACAATTTTAATACCGCGCTAATAGCCGAAGATTTCTTCAGTCTTGACGCGCGTCAGGGTTCCGTAAGGCTCGAGCGCCTTCAAGTCCAAGTCCTTCTCGTCGCCGAGGATGCCCACGGTGTACTTGCGGCCCTTGACCCACTTTTCCTGGAAATTGACTACATCCTGCATCGTGAGTGAAGGGACAGCCTCGAATACATCCTTGTCGACGTCATGGTCGAGACCGAGACGTTCGGCACTGATGTAAGACCAGAGGACGTCCATCCTCAGAGTGCGCTGGGTGCGGATTCGAGACAGGATGGCATCCTTGGAAATGGCAAGCGACTTTTCGGACTGAGGCATGTCGTTAAGGATCTGGTCGAAGGCCGAGAGTGCATCCTTCATCTTGTCGTTCTGGGTGATGATGTGATAGTTCATGGAGATGTCCTCATCCTTTCTTGCAGGCATTGCAAAGATAGAGGATGCGTGATATGCAAGTCCGCGGGCTTCGCGGATCTCCTGGAAGACGATGGTGTTCATTCCGCCGCCGAAATATTCATTGAAGAGGACTTCGACCGGATAGAGCGAAGCGTCGAACTTCTCGCCCCTGTCGCTGAATCCGAAGAGATATATGTTGTTGGCCTTGTAAGGAGCCAGGATGACCTGGGCCTTGTCGTTGGCCATGAGCTTTATATCAGGATTGTGAGGGATGACGTCAAGGGTGTCGGAAGTGCTGTGGACCTTGTCCATGTAGGCAATGAAATCGGACTGGCTCTTAGGACCGAAATACAGGATCCTGTGGGCGGTGCTTGAGAATTTGCGTATCTCACTTATCAGCTCTGCCGAGGAAAGCGAGTTCACCTCTGCGTCAGAGAGCACGTAGTTCAAAGGGTTAACCGGTCCGTATTGGACATAGCTCCTGAGCATGTTGAAATTCTGGCGCTGGTTGAGCTTGCCGTCCGCACGATTCTTGAGGATGTCGCCCTTCATGTTGGCAAGGATCGTTTCATCAGGCTGGCAATCGTCCAGCAGCTGCTCGGTGAGTTCCACCGCCTTGTCCATGTTCTCGGCAAGCCCGGAAATGTTGATGGATATGTTCCTCTCGCTAACCCTTATGGCATAATTGCATGCGATTTCATAAAACGCCTTCTTGACCTGTTCGGCAGTCATAGTGCTTGTGCCGAGATAATCGAGGTAATCTACAGCGGTAGAGATTTTCTTGTCCTCGTTGCTTCCGAAGTCGTAGTAATATGTAAGGTCGAAGAGTCCATCGCCTGTATTCTGCTTGTAAAGGACGTCGATGCCCTTATTGGTGCGAGTGCGTACAAGATCCTTGGAATAATCCACGAAGACCGGTTCGATAGGCTTGACTTGGGAGGCCTGTATGTCGCGCAGGAACTTGCTGGAAGAGTCGCGGTTGGTCAGGACCGGAGTGATCTGCGGCTTTTCCATCTTGACGATGCTCTTGTCCGTCCCCTGCTCCTTGTCGACCTGGACATAGCTGTTCGAACCGAGTACCCTGCGGGCATAGGAGACGACGTCAGCCCTGGTTATCTTTGACATATCATCGAGCTGTGTAACAGACTTTTCCCAAGGGATATCATCGATGAAGGCAGTGACGAACATGTCTGCACGCTGGCGATTGCTTCGAAGCTGGCGCATCCTGTCCGCCTTATAATTGTTCACCGTTGCGGTCAGCATATCATTGCTGAAAGCTCCTGCCTTCAGGCTGTCGATCTGAGCAAGAAGTATGTCGCGGACCTCATCGAGAGACTGTCCAGCCTTCGGCTGGCCAAATAGGCCGAAAATGCTGTAATCGGCCAGCTGGTCAGCAAAAGCACCTGCTCCAAGGACTTTCTGCTGCTGGTTGACATTGGCGTCGATAAGGCCGACGGAGCCATTGTAAAGCATGTTGGCGGTAAGCTGCATTATGTTGGAAGTGGAATCGTTTGCTCCTGGAAGCCTCCAGGCTATATAGATCATAGGAGCCTCGTCGCCAAGCACGGTATAGACTTCCGGAGTCGTGATAGGGTCTTCCGGCTTGAATGTAAGCTTCTTGAGGTTATCGTTCGGCTTCATGCCCCCGAAGTACTTGTCGATTTCGGCGATGACGTAATCCGGGTCGAAGTCTCCCGACATGCAAATTGCCATGTTGTTCGGCACGTACCACTCCTTGTAGTAATTCTTTATATTGGTTATGGATGGGTTCTTCAACTGCTCCTGTGTCCCCAGGACGGTTTGGGTTCCGTATGGATGGTTCTTGAAAAGGCCGCTCAAAAGCTTGTCGACAGATTTCTCGTCGTCGCTGGTCAAGCTGATATTCTTCTCTTCGTAAACAGCTTCCAACTCCGTATGGAACAGACGGATGACATTGTTGCCGAAACGGTCCGCCTGGATCTTCGCCCAATTGTCGATTTCGTTTGAAGGGATGTCCTCTGTGAAGACGGTCTGGTCATAAGACGTGTAGGCATTGCTGCCGTCGGAACCGATGGCAGCCATCAGCTTGTCATACTCGTTCGGGATGGCATACTTCGAAGCCTCGTATGAAAGCGAGTCGATCAGATGGTACTGAGCCTTGCGCTCGGCAGGGTCCGTCATGATGCGATACTTCTCGAACTCCTGTTCGATGCGGTCCAGAAAAGGCTTCTCAGCCTCATAGTTGCTGGTACCGAACTGTTCCGTCCCCTTGAACATCAGATGTTCGAAATAGTGAGCGAGCCCTGTGGTTTCGTGAGGGTCGTTCTTTCCGCCCGAGCGGACAGCTATGTAAGTCTGGATCCTGGGCTGGTCCCTGTTCACCGTAAGGTAAACTTTCAGCCCGTTGTCAAGCGTGTAGATCCGTGACTTCATAGGGTCGTTTGGCACGCTCTCATAATGATACTTCGACTGGGCGCATGAAACGCACAGCAACGCCGTCGTAATCAACAGCAGCGCATTGGAAAGAGTTCTGGTCATATTTTTGCAGTTAATGATAGGCAAAAGATTCGAGGTTTTGCAAAGATAATGAACTATACTATATCTTTGCCATAAATTAAAGCTACGATGAGAAGATTTCCAAAAACCCTCCTGATTGCCGCGACAGTATTGTTTGCCGCCATGCCGACTGCAGCTCAAGGCACATTCGAATTCACAAAGACACTCCATAATTTCGGGGACATCCTAGAGAGCGACGGCAAGCAGACCTGCACCTTCCCCTACATGAACAACAGCGACCAGCCTGTCGTCATACACGAAGTCATCACATCCTGCGGCTGCACCGTGCCTAAGTGGGACAAGCGCCCCATCAAGCCGGGCGAGAACGGCGAAATAAAAGTGACTTTCTCCAACGACCAGGGCCCCTATCCTTTCGACAAGACCATTACGGTTTACCTTTCAGACAGGAAGCATCCCGTCAACCTGCGCATCAAGGGCAACGTCCACCAGAAACCGCAATCCCTGAACGACAGGTTCCCGATCCGCATTTCCGGAATCGGTTTCCGCAAGGAAGTCTATGACATAGGGAACATCCCTCAAGGCGGCTTGAAGAGCGACGACATCGAAATCGCCAACACCCGCAGCAAGCCCATGAGAGTCATCATCGGCGATTGCACTCCAGGCATCAGCGCATCCATATACCCCAACCCCATTCCCTCGAAGAAGACCGCAACCCTAAGCTACACCATCGACACAAAGGCCACCAGAGGACAGCAGTGGGGCAACACCCAGTTCCACATCAGCCTCTCTACAGAAGGCAACAAGGCAGAAGGCCTGAGGATCGGCTCCTTCATAAACGACTCCTTCGACGACATGACCAGAGCCGAGATGAACGATGCAGCCCTGCCATATTTCGACAAGAGCAGCTACGACTTCGGGACCATTACGGTCAACGACGGCATCCGCAGCACTTTCAAGATGGAGAACAAGGGCAAGCAAGACCTGGTAATCCATAAGATTGAGTTGAACGACCCTAACCTCAAGGTCGACATCACCGCCCCGCTGACAGTCAAGGCAGGCGACAGGATATCCTTTACCGCCACGGTCGACAAGCCGAAGCAGGGAATGGACGTCCTCTACATCATCTCGATAATCTCGAACTCTCCGCTCCGTCCGAACGTCAATCTGTTCCTGACCGGAGACGTGAAGAAGAAATAGAACGATGGAAGAAAGTCCCAAGAAATCCGCCCTTGAGGAGATGAAAGGCATCCCTCAGCCGCCGATGGTGAATCCTTACATGGATTCAGCGCCGCGCGAGGCATTGAAGCGCCTCAGCTGCGACGAATGCATCGAAGGCATATCAATGGGAGACCGGACTATCCTCAGCAGGGCCATCACATTGATAGAAAGTTCCCATCCCCGGGATCGGGAGAACGCTGCCAGGATCGTCGAGGCATGCAGGGAAAGAGCCGGACAATGCAAGACGATGCGCATAGGCATCACCGGAGTGCCAGGAGCGGGAAAGAGCACTTTCATCGAATCCTTAGGCAACATCGCCATCAGTGCGGGGCACAGCCTTGCAGTGCTTGCCGTCGACCCAAGTTCAGAAATCAGCCGTGGAAGCATCCTGGGAGACAAGACCAGGATGGAAACCCTTGCCAACAATCCAAAGGCTTTCATCAGGCCCAGCCCAAGCACCGGGTCGCTCGGAGGTGTGGCTCGGAAGACTCGTGAGACCATACTTCTTTGCGAGGCTGCAGGCTTCGACACCGTCTTCATAGAGACTGTCGGCGTTGGCCAGTCCGAAACGGCCGTACATTCGATGTGCGACTTCTTCCTCCTTCTGCTTCTAAGCGGAGCCGGCGACGGACTTCAAGGGATAAAGCGAGGGATAATGGAGATGTCTGACATGATTTCGGTAAACAAGGCAGACGGCGACAACATCGAAAATGCCGAAATCGCCTGCCGCCAGTACGACGAAGCGCTGAAGCTCTTCCCTCCTACCGGCTCGGGATGGACGCCTGCTGCAGTCACATCTTCGGCACTTACCGGAGCCGGCTTGAATGAGATATGGGACAAGATAATGGGGTATTTCTCCCTCGTGAAGTCCAATGGCTTCTATGACCGCCGACGTCGGGAACAGGCCCTCTACTGGATGCATGAAAGCATAAACGAAAGCCTGAAAGACAACTTCTACGAAAATGCCGCCATTTCCGCAATGTTGCCAAAGTGCGAAAAAGAAGTTCTCGAAGGCCGCAAGGGCTCTTTCGAGGCAGCCGAAGAACTTCTCGAGCTGTACCGCAAACCAGAATCCGCCAAGTAGGGCTGACCGATCATGACCTGGCCTGACTTCTGGAAAATACTTCTCGATGCGCTGAAGGAAGGCGCCGGCATCACCCTGCTCGTGATATCCATAATGAGCTGCATAGAACTGGTGAATGTCCTCTCAGGCGGACAGTGGCTCGGAAAGCATCTTAAGGGGAAAGGATTGGGACAGACCGCTTTCGGAGCGGCGCTCGGGGCTATTCCAGGATGCTTCGGCGGGTTTACAGCCGTCTCTCTGTATTCAAGAAGGCTGCTGAGCTTAGGAGCCGTTACAGCAGCGTTTTGCGCATCGTCAGGCGATGCCGCATTCGTCCTTCTGGCGCAGAAGCCGAAACAGGCATTGACTCTATTCGCCATCCTGATACCTGTCGCGATATTGGTAGGATGGATCACAGACTTGATTTTCAAGCATAATCCCCAGCATTTGACGGCGGACAAGCTTAAAATGCACCACGAGGATGAAGATGAAGGGAACCACGGCAGGAACTGGAAGCATTTCCTCAGGGAACACGTATGGGAGCACGTCATAAAGAAGCACGCACTCGGAATTTTCTGCTGGTGCTTCGGCGCCTTGCTGGCTCTCGGCATCGTGGAGCATTTCGTGGACATAGGGAGCTTCACGCGCAGCAACACTGCGCTGATGATGCTGATAGCCGTTCTGATAGGCATCATTCCTGATTCCGGCCCCCAGATCGTGATAGCCACCATGTTCTCGCAGGGGCTGATTCCTTTCAGCATACTTCTGGCAAACAGCATCGTACAGGATGGGCATACTTCCCTTCCGCTGCTGGCGGAAGAGCCTGCAAGCTTTGTCAAGGCCAAGCTTATGAATACAGTCGCCGCTCTGGCTTGCGGATTCGCCTGGCAGCTTGCCTTCGCCTAAAGGACGTAATGTATTTCCTTGAAAGAATAAGTTCTGAGGCCGCCGTCCACAAGGCGGATGACAAGTTGTCCGGGGGTATTAACTCCGAGGATGGTCCCCATTACCTTGTTATCCGAAGGAGTCTCGATAAACGTGCGCACTTCTCCAAGGCGGTAAAGGCGGTCGATGTATTCCCACTTGACCCTGTCCTCGCCGGAAACCTGTCCGTCTCCTTCAAGTTCGTCGCGGTACTTGCCGATGCTCATGAGAATCTGCTCAAGCTCGGCAGCCACATCGTAGGTCTTGCCGGTAAGCAGGGAAAGGGATATAGGGTTTGGCAGGTCCTGACTGAAGTGTCGCTGGTTGATGTTGAAGCCGATTCCGATGATCATGCCTGCCATTCTGTCATTCTCAATGAAAGTGGATATGAGTGTGCCGCAGATCTTGTAGTCGCCGACGTAGATGTCGTTTGGCCACTTGATCTTGGAGGAAATTCCCTTGGTGGAAAGGTAGTCGCAGAGGCCTAGGGCGCAAACTTCAAGATAGGAGAACTGCTTGGTGGCGTGATAGTCCTTTGGCTTGAAAATGATGCTGAAGGTGGCATTGACATCCTTGTCGCTGGACCAGCTGTTACCATGCTGGCCGCGGCCGGTGGTCTGGAACTGGGCAGCTATCACATCGTGGTCCTTGAGAGTCTTTATCTCGCGTTCAGCATAAGAGTTGGTCGAGTCGAGAGTGTCGAACCATTTGATTTTAAAAGTGCGTTCCATTATATTTGTCTGATTAGTGTCAGTAAAGCTCCGAAAAAAGGGATTGGTCGGATATTTGTTATATTTGCCTTTGCAAATTTAATAAAAATGAGGACAGATAATTATCAAATCAAAACTATTGCCGAGGCCATGCTTGACAAAAAGGCCAATAACGTAGTTTCTTTGGATTTGCGCAAGTCCGGCACAAGCATCTGTGATTATTTCGTCATCTGCGACGCCGATTCCACCACACAGGTGACCGCAATCAGCGACAACATAGAAGACAGGATGCTGGAAAGATGCGAACGCAAGATATTTCGCCAGCAGGGGCGTGAAAACGGTTTCTGGGTCATTCTTGACTATTCAAACATCGTTGTCCACATATTTCTGACGCAATACAGGGAATTCTATCGCTTGGAGCAACTCTGGGCGGATGCTAAAAAGAAGACATACGATGATGAACAATAACGACAGGAACGGTCAGAACCGCCCCGGAGGCAACGGAAAGATGCCGGAGAAGACTCCTCCATCAAGAGGACAGAGAAGCATAGTGCTCATAATTTACCTGATCCTCTTCGCAGGGATATGCTACATGTGGTGGCAGACCTCGAAGTCGTCCGATCCGGTAAAGGAGGAATGGAGCGACGTCCGCAGCCAGATTACGTCTGGAGACATCGAGAAGATCACTTACACCCGCAACCAGAACCGCGGTGAGGTTATCATAAGGAAAGACTCCCTTTCCAAATATACAGGCAAGATAGCCGAAGACGCCCCAAAAGGCAGCGCCCAGTTCTTCTTCCTCGTGTCGCAGACATTCGACGCCGAAAAGGAGCTCGTCGACGCTCAGGACCAACTTCCTGAAAACCATCGATTCAAAGTCATCATGGTCCAGAAGGAAAACTACTGGAGCCACATATTCGACTGGATCTTCATCGGCCTGATGATTCTCTTCACCTTCTTTATATTGTTCAGGCCAATGCAAGGCATCGGCGGAGCCGGAGGTGGCGGGATCTTCAATGTCGGCAAGTCGCAGGCAAAGCTGTACGAGAAGGACAACAAGGTGAATGTCACTTTCAAGGATGTGGCAGGCCTCGAAGAGGCAAAGGTGGAAGTCATGGAAATCGTGGACTTTCTCAAGAGCCCTCAGAAATACACCAAGCTCGGCGGCAAGATTCCGAAGGGAGCATTGCTCGTCGGGCCTCCGGGCACGGGAAAGACATTGCTGGCCAAAGCCGTAGCAGGCGAAGCCAATGTTCCGTTCTTCTCCCTTTCAGGATCCGATTTCGTAGAGATGTTCGTCGGAGTCGGAGCATCCAGGGTCCGCGACCTGTTCAAGCAGGCTAAGGAAAAGGCTCCATGCATCGTCTTCATAGACGAGATCGATGCTGTCGGCCGCGCCCGCAGCAAGAACGGCGGGTTCTCTTCCAACGACGAGCGCGAGAATACCCTTAACCAGCTGCTAACCGAGATGGACGGCTTCGGGTCGAATTCCGGAGTCATCATCCTTGCGGCCACCAACCGCGCGGACATCCTCGACAAAGCTCTTCTGCGTGCCGGACGATTCGACAGGCAGATAAACGTCGAGCTTCCGGAACTGAAAGAACGCTATGACATCTTCAAGGTCCACATGAAGAACCTGAAGATGTCGCCTGAAATAGACTTGAATTTCCTCGCCCGCCAGACTCCTGGCTTCTCAGGCGCCGACATTGCGAATGTCTGCAATGAAGCTGCCTTAATAGCAGCCAGGAAAAACAAGAAGCAGATCGAACGTCAGGACTTCATGGACGCCATAGACAGGATAGTCGGCGGACTTGAGCACAGAAGCAAGGTCATTACTCCTGAAGAGAAGAACACGATAGCCCATCACGAGGCAGGCCACGCCACGGTAAGCTGGATTCTCCCTTACGCCAATCCTCTTCTGAAGGTTACCATCATCCCGCGAGGACAATCCTTGGGAGCCGCATGGTATCTGCCTGACGAAAGACAGCTTACGACCAAGGAACAGATGATGGACGAGATGGCCGCCGCCATCGGAGGCAGGGTGGCAGAAGAAATGGTGACGGGAAAGATTTCGACAGGAGCCTTAAGCGACCTTGAAAAGCTGACAAAGCAGGCTTACGCCATGGTAGCATATTATGGCATGAGCGACGAAGTCGGCAACATTTCGTTCTACGACTCCACGGGCCAGTCCGAGTACCAGTTCCAGAAGCCGTACAGCGAAAGGACATCGGAGCTGATCGACGATGAGGTGAAGAAACTCATCGACAGGGCTCACATGACAGCCCAGAAAGTCCTGCGAGAACATCGTGAGGGCTTTGAAGAGCTTGCCCAATTGCTGCTGGTGAAGGAAGTCATCTACTCCGACGACCTTGAAAGGATATTCGGCAAGCGTTCTGAAGAGGCCGTCTCCCCGACCAGCGTAAAGCCGGGAGAACCGGACTCTCCGGCACCAGCCGCCATCGAAACGACCATCGCATAACATACCGACATAATGAGTGAAGACCGCCGAACCGAATTGAAAAAACTGACGCCCAAGCAGAAGAAGTCTGTGACGGTCAGAAGCATCAGCGGCTTCATCTTCATGGCTTTGATGATAGTCGGCGCTTTGTGGAAGTACGCCTTTCCCATCGTAATGCTTTGCGTCATCGTCATCCTTATGGACGAGTATCTGCAGCTTGCCATTGGCGATGGGGAATGGCTTCAAAAGAGTCTTTCCGTCATCTCTGGCGTGTCCGGATTCCTGCTAGCATATCTCCATTATGGATTCGGCCTTCCCTCAAGATACATTCTGCTCTGCATCATTCCCATCCTGGCCGAATTCATCGTTATGCTTTACTTGAACAACGAGACCGAAAAATATACCAAAGGGCTTTCGCTCTTTTCCGGCATCATCTACATAGCTCTCCCCTTGACTCTTTCGAACCTTATGGTTTTCAATGCTTCGGGGAACTACGACGGCAAGATGATCCTGACTATGATGTTCCTGGTCTGGGCCAACGACTGCGGCGCATACGTTTTCGGAATGCTATTCGGTCAGAATCCGGGTCACAAGCTCTTCCCATCCATATCCCCAAAGAAATCATGGGAAGGCGTATGGGGAGGAGCATTCTTCACCGTCCTGGCAGCCATTATCCTATGCACCATCAAGTTCGTTCCTCTGGGTTGGGGACATTTCGCCATTCTTGCCTTGATTGCAGCGGTCTTCGCCGATTATGGAGACCTCGTGGAATCACAGATAAAGCGACATTATGGAGTGAAGGACGCAGGCAACATAATGCCAGGACACGGAGGACTGCTGGACAGGTTCGACAGCCTGCTCTTCGTGCTCCCCGCAGCGGTCATCTATCTTAAAATGGCATCATTGATCTAGGCAATGAGAAAAATCCACAAAGAAGGCAAGACCACGATACTGGTCAACACCGCTATTTTTACTGCTCTGGCAATCCTATTCATCCTGCTTGTCCCGAATCAATGGATCAAATGGCCGGTCGCAGCTCTCTGCTTCGCATTGATAGTCCTGATGATACTGTTTTTCAGAGTGAGCGGACGAACGCCCGTAAAAGACGATTCCCTCGTAATCTCACCTGTCGACGGCAAGGTCGTAAGCATCACGGAGGTCGAGGATCCGGAATTCCTTCAAGGCTCCCTGATAAAGGTTTCCATTTACCTTAATCTGTTCAACGAACACGTGACTACGTTTCCGGTAGGCGGCAAATGCATCTATCACAAATATCATCCGGGCAAGTATCTCTTCGCCTGGATGCCCAAATCGTCCGACAAGAACGAGCACTCCACCACAGTCATGCTTACCCCCGGAGGCGAACAGGTAATGTTCAGACAAATAGCAGGCATCATTGCCCGCCGCATAGTCTGCTACGCCAAGGAAGGAGATGATTATTCACAAGGAGAAGAAGCAGGATTCATCAAGTTCGGATCCCGCGCAGACATATTCCTGCCCAAAGGATCTGAAGTCGTCTGCAAGGTAGGCGACAAAGTCAAAAGCCGCCTCTCGATCCTCGCAAGGATATAGAGGCAGCCTTAGGACATTTCTATCATTGCAATCCTCAGCTTTTCAACGCCTCGATTGCCGCGATTGGATCGTCAGATGTGAAGATGGCATTGCCGGCGACAAGGATGTCAGCTCCAGCATTGAACAGTTCAGAATGGTTTGCCATGCTGACGCCTCCATCGACTTCGATCAGGGCTTTCGATCCCTTTTCAGCGATGAGTTTCTTCAAGCGCGAAATCTTGTCGAGCGAACCGGGAATGAATGCCTGCGCTCCGAACCCTGGATTCACAGACATCAGAAGGACTACGTCGCAGTTGCAGACTATCTCCTCAAGGGCCGAAACAGGCGTTGAGGGATTGAAAGCCACCCCCGCCATGAGTCCACGGGAATGCATCTGCTGCATTGCACGGTTCAAATGAGTGCAGGCTTCGTAATGGATGGAAAGTATCCTGACGCCGAGATCGGCGAAATTGTCTATCCATCTTTCCGGCTCAACGATCATAAGATGCGCATCCAAAGGCTTCTTCGCATAAGAAGCAATGGATTTGACTACCGGGATTCCGAACGAGATGTTCGGGACGAACACCCCGTCCATGATGTCCAGATGGAGAAAATCACATCCGGAAGCGTTCAGCAATTCGACATCGCGCTTCATGTTGCCGAAATCGGCGGAGAGCAGAGACGGTGATATCGCTTTCATCACCACAGCCTTATGCGTGTTGGAGCATTTCGACAAGAAGGTCCCAGAACTTGTCGAGAGTGGCAAGTTCAAGCCTTTCTCCGGGGGCATGTACGCCACGGAGGGTAGGTCCGAAGGAGATCATGTCTATGCCAGGGTATTTCTCGGTAAAGAGCCCGCACTCAAGTCCGGCATGTATTGTAAGAACTTGTGGATCCGTCTTGAAAAGCTTTCTGTAAGACTCCACTGCGACTTTGAGTATCCTTGAATCAGGCTTGGGCTCCCATCCGACATATCCATCAGAGTGGACGACCTTCGCTCCCGCAAGCCTGAAACAGCATTCCACTTTCTGGGCGGTAAAGTCCATTGCGGAATTAACGCTGCTGCGCTGCATTGTGGCAACCTTGATCTTCTTATGGTCGCGGTCGGTACGCACCGAAGCGAGGTTCGTCGAAGTCTCGGTCATGCCCGGAATGCTGTGGCTCATGGCCATGATTCCGTGAGGGCAGCACTGCAGCGAGCAGATGACAGCCATTGCCGTCTTGCTGTCCACGGCGGACTTCTTCCATTCGGTCGGCTCGGCGAATCCGTTGATGCCAGGATCGGTAATCTTGTACTCGTTGCGGATGTCTGCTATTGTGGCATTGAAAGTCTTGACGATCCTGTCTTCCTTGTCCTGCGGAAATGCCAGGATGACGAATGCCTCGCGGGCTAAGGCATTATGGCGGTTGCCGCCTTCGATGAAGCATAGTTCAGCCCCCTTGTCCATGGCCTTGTAGGCGAATCTGGCGATGAGCTGCACAGGATTTGCCCGGTCCTTGTCAATGTCGTCACCGCTATGACCGCCAATGCAGCCATTGATGCCGAATTTCGCTGCCACATAGCCAGCAGGGAGTTTCTTGAACTTGAAAGTGAATTCCGCCATAGTATCAAGCCCGCCTGCACTGCCGACGAATATCTGCCCTTCATCCTCAGAATCGAGGTTCAACAGTATGCCGCCAGTAAAGAATCCAGGCTGGATGCCGCTGGCTCCACCCAGAGTGGTCTCCTCAGAAGTCGTGAACAATGCCTCGATCTTGCCATGCCTGATTTCCTTGCTGTCAAGGACAGTCAGGGCCGCAGCCACGCCGATTCCACAGTCGGCTCCCAGAGTAGTGTCCTTGGCAACCATCCAGCCGTCTTCCATGACATATTGGATAGGATCCTTGGCGAAATCGTGCTTTACGCCGGCATTCTTTTCGCAGACCATGTCCTGATGCGACTGAAGGACTATCGTAGGAGTCTTCTCCATGCCCTTGGAAGCAGGCGCAGTGATAAGGACGTTTCCAACGTCGTCGGTCTTGCATTCAAGCTTGCGGTCAGCGGCGAACTTATGCAGGAAAGCCTGCATCTTCTCTTCGTGCCCGGACTCGCGCGGCACCTTCGTGATCTCTTTAAAGAAAGAAAGAACTTTTTCAGTACTCATGATATCGATTTTTATAGAATTGTCTTACAACTCTACAAAGATACGATAATCTGAGGATATTCCCAATCTGAGGAAAATGGCCTAATCGGTGGAAAGTTTCTTTTTTAGGTCGCTGACGTACTGACGGATTCCGCGGTCGGTCTCCATAAGGTCCTTGACTGTCTTGATGGCGTGAAGGACTGTGGCGTGGTCCTTGCCCCCGATTTGCGAACCGATCGTGGAAAGCGAGGAATTTGTCATTTCACGTGAAAGGTACATCGCAAGCTGGCGCGCCTGAACGATTTCGCGCTTGCGGGAATTCGAATGCAGCTGCTCGGGTTCAAGGCTGAAATAATTGCAGACGGTGCTCTGGATGGTATTGATGGATATCTCGCGCCTGGTGTCTGAAACAAGGCTCCTTACGACAGAATCGGCAAGGTCCATGGTGATGGCCTTCTTTGCGAAGATGGAATTCAGTATCAGCGTGCGATAAGCTCCGACCAGGTCGCGGACATTCGTCTTGACCTTGGATGCGAGGAAATCTATGATCTCATCGGAAAGATCCACTCCCTCGTGAAGGCACTTTGACTTCAGGATGTCGACGCGGGTCTCGAAGGAAGGCGGGAGAAGTTCCGCTGAAAGCCCCCACTTGAACCTGGACAAAAGACGTTCCTCCAAGCCGCTGAGCTGGACCGGCGCGCAGTCTGAAGTCAGCACGAGCTGCTTGCCGGAATTCTGCAGATAATTGAATATATGGAAGAATGCCCCTTGTGTGCCGACCTTGGATGCGAAATCCTGGACGTCGTCTATAATCAGGACGTCCATTCTCTGATAAAAGAGAAGGAAATCGTTCATCTTGTTCTTGCCCATCGTGGCGTCGACGAACTGCGACTGGAAAGTGCCAGCACTTACATAAAGCACGAGCTTTTCAGGCATCCTCGCCTTGATGGCGACGCCGATGGCCTGTGCAAGATGAGTCTTTCCGAGACCGGTGCCTCCATAGATGAAAAGCGGGTTGAACGTGCTCTTTCCAGGATTATCTACGATGCTCCTGCCTGCCTGTCTTGCGAGCCTGTTGCAGTCGCCTTCGATGAATGTGTCGAAATTATAGGAAGTATCAAGCTGGGAGTTCACGTCGATTTTCCTTATGCCCGGAATGACGTAAGAGTTCTCGATAGGCATTTCGGAGTCATAACCTGTTACGATTGGCCTGTTCGTCACCTGCACCTGGGTCTCCTGCGGAAGCCTGACAGGCTTCTCGCCGGACACAACGCGGACCTGATAAAGAAGCTTGGCATCCTTGCCGATTTCACGACGAAGCACGCTGCCGAGCAGATTAATGTAATTCGTCTCGATCTCATCCCTGACGAAATCCGACCCGACCTCGATGGTAAGAGTGGATCCTTCGAGGGAAACAGGGCGTACCGGGAGGAACCAAGTGTCAAATTCCTGCTTGGACACTATGCCGGTTGCCTGAATTATGTTCAGACAATCCTGCCAGACTTGCATGTGCTTAGGTTCTTTCATCAGATAGGTTTGGTTGTTCGACTTACAGAAACAAAATTGAGTAAAAAATTTTCAAAAAGGAAATTATTGCTGTTGATTTTTTGTTGAAAATTTACAACAAGCTTAAAATCAGTATAAAAATTTTTAGCTAACGTAATTAACTAATAATCATATAAATTAAAAGAATCTGAATTCTATAGTATTGTAATCAACATTTTTAGAATTTAGAATTTTTCTATTCCACTTATCATTTTTTCACAATCTTTCCATCACTGACAAAAACGAGGAAACAGTCCTTGAATTTTTTTCTGTAGACAGCCAAATCAGCCTTCGCCGACGATAATGAATCGTATCTTCCAACACAATATTTGTAGTATCCATTTTGTTCGACAGGCTCCGCGTTCCTTACTCCCTTGAAAGTCGCATCATCTTCCTTCAATTTCTTGCGTACAGCGAAAATCTGGATCATCCATGCTCCATTATCTGACGTACTTGAAGCGAGGTCTTTGTCAACAGGGACGCCATTGTCTGAAACGGCAGCTTTTTCTGATGAGGATGGATGAACGGAATCCGAAGACGCGGACGCCTGAATGGCGGACTGGCTTTCAGAGATGTCTACATTGCTGTCGTACTGTTTCTTGAATTGGCCGAAGGCCTCATAAATCCTCTCTGCAAGCCCTTCCTTTCCCTCTTCTGAAGTCAGGACCCTCAAGTCGGAAGGGTTTGAGATGAAGCCGAGCTCGACAAGGACTGCAGGCATTGCAGTGCGCCAGAGCACAAGCAGACCGCCCTGCTTTATGCCGCGATTCACATTGACCGGGCCTTTGGCAAGGCTGCTCTGTATGTCGCCGGCAAGCTTGAGGCTCTGCTCGAAATAGGCATTCTGCATAAGGGACATATAAATATAGGACTCGGCGTTGGAAGGATTGAATCCGGAGTACTTGGTCTTGTAGTCATTTTCAAGGAGAATCACTGAGTTCTCGGCCTTGCAGACCTCCATGTTCGCGTCGCTCTTGTGCGTTCCCATCACGAAAGTCTCAGTACCGCTTGCCTGGGGCGAATTCGGAGCCGAATTCACGTGGATGGAAATGAAGAGGTCTGCGTCGTTGTCGTTGGCGAATTTGGGACGGTCGTAGAGATCCACCTGAACGTCCTTGGTTCTGGTATAAAGCACTTTCACATCGGGATAGCCGTCGCTGATGAGTTTCCCGACCCTCATCGCGACATCAAGGGTGATGTTCTTCTCCCTCACTTTCCTGTCCTTGCTCAAGCAACCTGGATCGACTCCACCATGGCCGGCATCGATTACGACCTTCCTTAGACGGACTATATTTCCGACATCAGCCTTTGAAGGCAGGGATTGAACGACCAAAAACGCTGCAAGGAGGAATCTCTTCAATGCGGATGGCATATAAATTGCGAATAATTTTATACTTTTGTCTTTTGCAAATGTATTAAAATTTGCCGCATTTAACAACTCATAATGTCGTTTAAGAGCCATTTCTGCATATTTCTCCTAGCAGCTTTTGCCTTGGCAGCAAGGACTCCGGCCTCCGCACAGAGGCCGAGGACCACTCCAGTAAACCAGACCGCCACGGCAGCTTCAAGGTCCAAGCAGGACAATGCGAAGGCCAAGGCAGCCGCAGATTCGGCTGCAAAGGCGATGGCTAAGCATAGGGCCGACTCCATTGAACTCGTGAAGGACAGCCTGCGCATCGTGGCCCAGGAAACCGGCCAGAATGCGGACAGCCTCATCAATGCCCAGGTCGACACCACCCCCCCCGGCCCTCCTAAGCCAAGGGGGTCGCTTCAGATGCCAGCCTTTTCAAATGCAAAGGATTCCGTAATAGAGGATTTTACCAACGGACAGAAGATGATCTATTATTATGGAGACGTAACCGTCAAATACGGCAACATCTCCATTACGGCCGACTACATAGCATACGACCTGGAGCATAACACCGTCTTTTGCAAAGGGACCAACGACACCATAACCCACGAGATAAAGGGCAAGCCCAAGATGACAGAAGGATCCCAGGACTACGAAATGGAGACCCTGCTTTACAATTTCAACACAAAAAAGGCCAAGATCACCAACATGTCCACCAAGGAGCAGGACGGCGTCCTTCAAGGCAAGGACCTGAAGAAGATGCCGGACAACAGCTTCAACATCAAGAATGGCAAATACACAGTATGCGATGCCAAGAACCCTCACTACTACCTGAAGATGACTACCGTGAAGGTTCTTACTCAACCTTCGCAGCAAACCGTCTTCGGCCCTGCATACGTAGTGGTGGAAGACGTCCCCTTGCCGCTGGGCGTACCTTTCGGCTTCGTGCCTCAGATGCCTCAGAGATCCAGCGGAATCCTGATTCCTACTTATGGAGAGGAAAAGTCGCGCGGGCTTTACATGAAAGGGCTAGGCTACTATTTTGTCTTCGGGAACTATCTCGACCTCTCTCTGACCGGCGACATCTACACCCTCGGGTCATGGGCAGTGAACATGACCAGCCGCTATAAAGTACGATACAAGTTCGACGGCAGCTTCTCGCTGAAGTATTCCGTCGACCAGACAGGCGAAATGGACTCTCCGGACTTCTTCCAGACCAAGAACTTCGGTGTCACTTGGTCGCACTCACAGGACTCCAAGGCCAACCCAGGAACCACCTTCAGGGCTTCAGTGAACTTCTCCAGCCCATCCAACAGCCGATACAACTCCACTAGCATCCAACAAGGACTCCAGAACCAGACATCTTCTTCCATCTCGTACTCCAAGACATTCGGCTTCGGAAACATTTCGGTCAATGCCCTTCACAGCCAGAATTCGAAGGACAGTTCCTACAGCATAACCTTTCCTAACATCACGTTCAACGTCAACAGGTTCTATCCTTTCAAGCGAAAGCAGGCCGTCGGCTCGGAGAGATTCTATGAAAAGATATCCATAAGCTACAACACCTCTCTGCAGAACAAGATCAACTTCACGGCTGCAGAGGTAGACACGATGAACGTCCTGGCCAAGCTGCAGAACGGCATGCAGCACAGCTTCGCAATCGGACTTCCCCAGTTCACCTTGCTGAACTACTTCAATTTCTCCCCTTCGGTAACTTACGGCATGAACTGGTATTTCAGGGAGTTGCAAGAGTATTACGACGAGACCACCGACAAGGTAGTACAGAAATATACCGACCAGTTCAGCAGGTTCGGAGTCTCCCAGACTTTCTCATCGGGAATATCCATGTCCACCCGAATCTACGGCCTCTTCCAATTCGGAAAGAATTCCAACCTCCAAGCCATCAGGCACATGATAACTCCATCCGTCAGCGTCAGTTACAAGCCCGAACTCGGGACGCCGCTGAACGGCTATACTTCCTTTTCATACACCGACAAGAACGGCAAAGAAAAGACCGTGGAATACAACAAATACAGCGGCAACCTCTATGCACCACCGGGAAAGGGCAAGACTGCTGCACTGAGTTTTTCTATAGGGAACAATCTTGAGGCCAAGGTCAAGGACAAGGCAGACACGACAGGGAAGGGCACAAAAAAAGTCAAGCTGCTCGACCAGCTGAACCTTGGGGGATCATATAACTTCCTTGCCGATTCCATCAAGCTTTCCACGATTTCGGTATCGGCCTCGACCACCGTATTCGGGAAAATGGCCGTCAGCGGCAACATGACCCTCGATCCTTATGCCATCGACGGTCAGGGCAGGAAAATAAACAAGCTGCAATGCCTCCAGCCGGGGAAATTCAAGATGGCCCGCCTTACTAACGCCAGCGCGACCCTCTCCTATTCCCTGAACGGGAAAGGCGCCATAAATGGGAATGACGGTCACCAGAACGGTGGTTCAGGAGGTAGCAACGGCGGAAACAGTTCAAGCAGCGAATCGTCGGCTTACGCCAGAGTCTATGAAAACCCGATTACCGGGGAATACATCCCGGGAGGATGGGTATATTATCTTGACCCTTCCATTCCATGGTCCTTGAGCTTCAATCTAAATTATTCTTATTCACGCTCATATTCTTTTGCCAATCAAGAACTTATTATTAAAGATGCAAACGTCGCGACAGTAAGCATGTCAGGTCAGCTTCACCTTACTCCCAGGATGAACCTGAATCTCAATACCGGATTAGACCTTTCCAAGATGAAGATGACATCCACCCAGCTCAGCGCCACTTATGACCTGCACTGCTTCAACATCTCGGTCTCATGGGTTCCGAGCGGCAAGTGGGCAAGCTGGAGTTTCCGCATAGCGGCCAACGCATCAGCACTTTCAGACGTGCTCCAGTTCAAGAAGGCATCCAGCTACTGGGACAAATAATGTCGAAAAAGTTGCAATACATTATTTTTTGTTATATTTGCGGCATCAATCACGCCTGATTTTTCAGGTTTATTTTCCAATTTTATCTTAATGTATAACATAGACCAACTGGGCGGCAAGACTTCGGAAGAGTTAGCCGCCATCGCAAAGGGTTTTAACATTCAACGACCGGAATCCATGGACAGGCACGCTCTCGAACTCGAGATCCTTGATGCCCAGGCAGAACAGAACGTTGATGTTCCCATAAAAAAGAACACAGTAAGAAAGACGAAGATATCGTCGCTCTCCGGAGAGCCTTCCAAGGAAGACCAGCCGAAGCAGAAACAGTCTCAACAAGGCCAGCGCCAGCAGCAGGAAGCGTCCAAAAAGCGCGGCCGTCCAGCCGGCAGCAAGAACAAGTCCAAAGAGGAGGAGACTAAGGAACGCACTCAGCAGCAGCCTAAACAGCCGCAGCAGAGCCAGCCGCAGCAACAGAATCCCCAGCAGCAGCAAAAACAGGCTCAGCAGCCTAAGGGACAACGCAATCCTCAGCAGCAGAACCAGCCTCAGCAGCCCGGCCAGCCTCAGAAAGGTCAGCCTCAACTGCAAAATCAGCCGCAGAATCAACCTCAACCCCAACTGATCCAACAGAGACAGCAGCAGGACCAGCAGCAAGGCAAGCCTCAGAATCCTGAGGATCACACAGACGACGGCATGCAGAGAAAGCAGCGCCAGCATTTCAAGAAGAACATGCAGCAGCCTTCATCCAATGCTCCACGCACATTCGACAACAGGATCCTGCAGCAGGACAATGCAAAGCGCGTTGCATTGAAAGAACTGGATGAAGAGCCGGTCGAGCCGGTACAGGCTATCGATGAACAGGAGGATGAGGAGATGGTGCAGATGGCTGTCAACACTCCAGCTGTAAGCCCTGAAGTTCCAGAGACGGCAAATCAGCCTGAGGAGGAGAAGGAGTCAAGGCGCAACAATTTAGACCAGCGCCAGTTCCGCGACCAAAACCGCCCTCAGTTCCAGAACAACAACAAGCAGAACCAGAACTTCCAGCAGAACAACGGACGCAACGGCAACCAAATGCAGCAGCAGGAACCGCGTCCTGAATTCGACGGCATCGTCGAAGCCTCAGGATGCCTTGAAATCATGCCTGACGGCTACGGATTCCTCCGCTCTTCAGACTACAATTACCTGAATTCCCCTGACGACATCTACGTTTCCGCGCAGCAGATAAAGACATACGCCCTTAAGACAGGCGACACAGTATTCGGCGTCATCCGTCCTCCACGCGAAGGAGACAAGTATTTCCCGCTCGTAAAGATCAACAAGATAAACGGCCTGGATCCGGACATGATACGCGACCGCGTCCCGTTCGACTTCCTCACCCCTCTCTTCCCTAACGATAAGTTCAATCTCTGCGGCCACGGCCACGTAAGCAACATTTCAGTCAGGGTCGTAGACCTGTTCACTCCTATCGGGAAGGGCCAGCGCGGACTTATCGTCGCCCAGCCTAAAACCGGAAAGACAGTCCTGCTGAAGGACATCGCAAATGCCATAGCGGACAATCACCCTGAAGTCTACATGATCGTCCTCCTCATAGACGAGCGTCCTGAGGAAGTCACCGACATGGAACGCAGCGTGAAGGCAGAGGTGATAGCATCCACCTTCGACGAACCTGCAGACCACCACGTCAAGGTGGCAAGCATGGTGCTTGAAAAGGCAAAGAGACTCGTTGAGTGCGGACACGACGTCGTGATTCTGCTTGACTCCATCACCCGTCTTGCAAGGGCATTCAACACCGTCCAGCCTGCATCAGGCAAGGTACTTTCAGGCGGCGTCGACGCAAATGCCCTCCAGAAGCCGAAACGCTTCTTCGGAGCTGCTCGCAACATCGAAGGAGGCGGCTCTCTGACCATAATGGCCACTGCCCTCATCGACACTGGCAGCAAGATGGACGAAGTCATCTTCGAGGAATTCAAGGGGACCGGCAATCTCGAGCTCCAGCTCGACCGCAAGCTCTCCAACAAGAGGATATTCCCTGCCGTCGACGTTACGCTTTCCAGCACTCGCCGCGACGACCTGCTCTACCCTGCGTCCATTCTGAACAGAATCTGGATTCTCCGCAACCAGCTCGCCGACATGACTTCAGAAGAGGCAATGGAATTTGTCAAGACAAGGCTAGAGCGCACGGCAAGCAACGAAGAGTTTCTCATCACGATGAACGGCGACAAGCTGAAATAATCAGCCGACGCCTTTCTTGAAATGGGAACCATCCTGCTATATCTTCTTCTTGCCATTGGAGTATCCTTCGTCTGCTCCATCATGGAAGCCGTACTCCTGTCGACTCCACTTTCATACGTGAGCATGCTAGAGGTGCAGGGATCAAGCTGCGCCAAGCTTTTCAAGAAGTACAAGCAGAACAACGCCAGGCCGATAGCAGCCATCCTGACGCTGAACACCATCGCGAACACCATCGGCGCCGCCGGCGTAGGCAAGGAAGCCACGGCCTATTTCGGAGAACAGTATTTCGGATACATATCCGTAATAGTCACCGTCCTTATCCTTATTTGCAGCGAAATAATTCCGAAAAACATAGGATCGAATTACTGGAAAGGCCTAATTCCGTTTACAGCCAAGACGCTGCGAGTCCTGATAATCATCCTCTACCCTTTCGTAATCCTCTCGGAATGGATCACAAAGCTTATCAAGCCGAAGACTCCCGGCAACATCATCAGCAGGGAGGAAGTCTCCTCGATGGCGAATCTTGGAGAGAAGGAAGGAAGCATTGAAAGGACTGAGAACAAAGTAATCCAGAACCTCATCAAGCTCGACAGCGTCAAGGCTGCCGACATCATGACCCCGCGCGTGGTAGCGGCGATAGCTTCCGAGAGGATGACTCTCAAGGAGTTCTACAAGAAGAAGTCCTTCCTGCACCACTCCAGGATTCCAGTATACTCCGATTCTCCCGAATACATCACCGGCTATGTCCTGCGCGGACAGGTCCTCGAACTTCTTGCAGACGACAAGTTCGACATCACCCTCGGGGAGATCAAGCGCGACGTAGCCTGCTTCAACGAGGACGTATCAGTGAACACGGTCTGGGAATCGATGCTCGAGCTGAAGGAACAGATCGCGCTTATCATAGACGAATACGGCTCTTTCCAGGGAATAGTTTCACTGGAAGACATCATAGAAACCATTTTCGGACTTGAGATCACGGATGAGAAGGACGAAGTTGCAGACATGCAGAAGCTTGCCAAACAGCGCTGGGAAGAGAGGCTTTCAAAGTACAAGCACATCACCCCCATCGACGATGACGACGACGAGGACGAACCGGGAGAGCCAGACGACATCATCATCACTCAGAACGCCAAGATAAAGAAGAACTTCGACAAACTCCAGCAGGAAGCCGAAGAGGAACGCCAGAGGGAAGAGGAAGAGAGTTCAAACACCCTGGACAGAGACTAGATCCTTTTCATCAGGATTTTCATCTGCTTCGCCATTTCGGCTGCAGCCTTGCCGGCCGCAGATGCGAACTTTTCATCGCGCGAAGCATAGATGATACCGCGGGAGCTGTTTACCAAAAGTCCGCAATGACTGTTAAGGCCAGCATTGGCAACTTCTTCAAGCGAACCTCCCTGAGCGCCGACTCCCGGGACCAAAAGGAAATGGTCCGGACAATATTTCCTGATTTTTTTCAGGGAGTCAGCCTTTGTCGCTCCGACTACGAACATCGTATTATCCCGAGACCCCCAGAATTTTGCCTTTTCGATGACTGTCCCGTAAAGCGACTCGTTGAAGGCGTTAGGCATGTTAGGCGCCTCTCCAAAGGTTTCGAACTCCTCCGACGACTTGTTGGAAGTCAGGGCAAGAATGATGCTCCATTTTCCATCATGATCGAGAAAAGGCCTTACCGAATCGCTTCCCATATATGGATTGAGGGTTATGGCGTCGAAATCGAAAGTGTCGAAATATGCCTTTGCATAACGTTCGGCAGTATTGCCGATGTCTCCACGCTTTGCGTCGGCTATGATCAGCTTTTCAGGGTATTTCTTACGAATATACCTGACAGTCATCAGCATCTGGTCGATTCCCACAGTTCCCTCCGCCTCATAGAAAGCGGTATTCAGCTTATATGCCACGCAGTAAGGGGCAGTGGCGTCGATGATCTCCATATTGAAAAGAAGGAGCCTGTTCGTTTCCGCGAGAAAATGGACAGGAATAAGTTCAGGATCCGTGTCGAGACCGACGCAAAGGAAGGACCCGCAGGATTTTATGTTTTCAAACAACTGATTGTAAGTCATGATCCGATTTAAATATCCGTTTACTGCAAAGATAGCGGTTTTTTTACTACTTTTGCCGTCTGCCATTTTGTCTCGGCACGAAATGCGAAAAAGAGGCGAATGCCTAACTGATTTAGAAACAATCATCAAGATATGAACATTAAAGAAACAATCGTCGACGACCTTAACCGCAAGGTGACCGTCGAAATCGAAAACGCTGATTACCAGGAACAGAAAACAAAGAAATTGAAGGAATTCCGCAGAAACGCCGAAATAAAGGGCTTCCGCAAGGGAATGGCTCCGATGAGCCTCATAGAGCACCTTCGCGGCGGCGAGGCCCTGGCTGAAAGCATCAACGAAGCAGTAAGCGGAGCATTGGACAAATATATCCAGGACAACAAGCTCAACGTGCTCGGCGAGCCTATGCCCAGCGAGGAAGAGGACAATAACGATTGGCAGAATCCTGCCAATTTCTCATTCTCGTTCGACTTGGGACTGGCTCCTGCATTGGACTTCGAAGTTTCCAAGGATGACAAGATTCCTTATTACAACATCAAGATAGACGACAATGCCGTCGCAGAGCAGAAGGAAAACATGCTCCGCCGCTTCGGCAAGTTCGAGGATGCTGAAACATCCGAACAAGACGACCACGTAATTGTGGACCTCGAGCAGGGAGAAAGGAAAGTCGAGAAGGTTTACCTGACCATCGACAGGATCCAGGACAAGGACCAGAAGGCCCTGTTCGTCGGGAAGAAGAAAGGCGAATCGTTCGAGGCGGACCTTGTGAAGGCTTTCCCCGACGAGGCCGAACTCGCTGACGTCCTTCGCGTGAAGAAGGAGGAACTTTCAGCCCTTGCTCCTGCTTGGAAGGTCACCATCGTAAACGTCAAGAAATTCGTGAAGGCTGAGCCTACTCAGGAAATCTATGACCAGATCTTTGAAAAGGACACCGTCACGGATGAAGCAGGATTCGATGCAAAGGTCCGCGAACGCATCGCCGACGAATATAAGTCTGAAGCGGACTTCCACTTCATCGCAGACATGCGCGATTATTACACAAAGAAGACTGACCTGCCTCTTCCTGAAGCTTTCCTGAAAAGATGGATCTACAATGCAAACAAGGAGAAATACTCCAAGGAAGACATCGAGAAGGAATTCGACGGTTTTGCAAAGGATTTCCGCTGGCAGATGATCAGCGGCTATCTGATGAAGAAATACGAACTTAAGGTCGACAAGGACGAGATGCTCAAGCAGGCTAAGATGTTCGCCGCATACCAGTTCGCCATGTACGGACTTTCAAACGTCCCAGACGACCAGCTCACATCCTACGCACAGAACATCCTGAATGACAAGGACCAGGTTCAGCGCATCTATGAAAGGGTCGAAGAGGAGACCATTTCCAAATACGTGATGGACAATGCGACCTTGGACAAGAAGTCGATCACCATCGACAAGTTCCGCGGACTCAAATAATTGACACACAGATATGAAAACAGATTTTGAAAAGTATGCTTCGGCCAGCCGAGGCATCGACAGTCTCACCCTCGACGGCTACAAGTCGCAGGTGAACAAAGTACTGCTGCCCAAAGCAGGCTACATCAACCCCACTATCATTGAGGAAAGACAGCTCAACGTCGCTTCGATGGACGTATTCTCGCGCCTGATGATGGACCGCATCATCTTCCTCGGTTGCGAAATCAACGACGACGTGGCAAACATCATACAGGCCCAGCTGCTTTACCTGGACAGCACCGATTCTTCGAGCGACGTGCAGATCTACATCAACAGCCCCGGAGGAATGGTTTACAGCGGCCTCGGAATATATGACACCATGCAGCTCGTCTCGACTGACGTGGCAACCATCTGCACCGGCATGGCAGCCTCCATGGCATCCATCCTGCTTGCAGCCGGAACCAAGGGAAAGCGCAGCGCCCTGCCCCACTCAAGAGTGATGATACATCAGCCTATCGGCAGTGCGGAAGGCCAGGCATCGGACATTGAAATCACGGCACGTGAAATCGTGAAGCTTAAGAACGAACTATATGAACTCCTTTCCATGCACACCGGAAACAGCGTCACCCGCATTTTCAAGGATGCAGACCGCGACTGCTGGATGACAGCCCAGGAAGCAAAGGATTACGGTATGGTGGACTCCATCCTGACCAAGAAGGTCAAGAACACTCAAGCCGACAAATAATGGCTGACAAGAGCGGAAACACAAAGTATAAAGGGAAGCGCAGGTGCTCGTTCTGCGGCCGCAGCGAAGACGAAGTCGAACTTCTTCTCGAAGGGCCCGATGGAGCCATCTGCAACGACTGCGCCGAAATAGCACATAAATATGTCCAGGACTCATTGAATCCAGGAGGATCCGACAACAAGTCGAGATCGACGGTCAAGGCCCCCGAGTTCAAGCTGAAGCCGAAAGACATCACCGATTACCTCGACCAGTACGTCATCGGGCAGGAAGAGGCGAAGAAATCACTCGCCGTAGCGGTCTACAACCACTACAAGCGCATAAGCCAGCCACTTGACGCAGACCTTGAGCTGGAGAAGTCCAACATACTCCTCGTCGGTCCTACAGGCACAGGCAAGACGCTGCTTGCAAGAACGATAGCAAAGCTTCTAAACGTCCCGTTCGCCATCTGCGACGCCACAGTGCTGACTGAAGCCGGTTATGTGGGTGAAGACGTTGAAAGCATCCTCACCCGCCTTCTTCAGGCAGCGGACTTCAACACGGCTCTGGCGGAAAAGGGAATAGTCTTCATCGACGAGATAGACAAGATCGCCCGCAAGAGCGACAATCCCAGCATTACACGAGACGTTTCCGGAGAGGGCGTGCAGCAGGCACTTCTCAAGCTGCTTGAAGGCAGCATTGTCAACGTCCCTCCTCAGGGAGGAAGAAAGCATCCCGAGCAGGAATTCATCAAGGTGGACACAAGCAACATCCTGTTCATCTGCGGCGGAGCATTCGAGGGAATAGAAAGGCACATCGGCAACCGTCTGAACACTCAGGTCGTCGGATACGGTGCCTCCGTAAAGGGAGAAAGGATAAAGAAGGAGGACCTCATCAAATACGTCTGTCCCCAGGACCTCCGCTCCTACGGGCTCATTCCCGAAATAGTAGGCAGGCTCCCGGTAATAACCCACCTGCTCCCGCTGTCACGCGAAGCATTGAAGGACATCCTTACCAAGCCAAAGAACGCGCTGCTGAAGCAGTATAGGAAACTGTTCGAAATCGACGGAATCAAGCTGATCGTGAAACCCGAGGTTCAAGACCTCATCGTCGACACGAGCCTGAAGTTCAAAGTCGGGGCGAGAGGCCTTCGAGGAATATGCGAAGCCATAATGCTAGACGCGATGTACGATGCCCCTTCATCAGGAAGCAAGAGTTTCACAATCTCTCTCGACTATGCGAAGGACAAGCTAAAGAACTACACCGGGACAGGCAATTAGAAGCTTTCTGCATTATAAGTTACGGGGGTCGGACAGCAGTTCGAACCCGTTTTTTCTATAGCTTCATCTGGCAAGCCCCTATCTGAGAAGGATAGTCAATTATTCATTAATTTATAAAATTTATTAAAGCCTTTGTTGCGATTAAGTATTTATTTATAATAATTTTTTGGTAATTGATTACGAATTGTTATTTTTGTGTTACAAAACATACATAATAATACATCATGGCTGTAGATATCACTAGCATCCTTTCTGACAATGCACTCAGTATGAGAAGATCCGTCATCCGCGACCTCCTCAGCGTAGCCCAGCGCCCCGAGATCATCTCCTTTGCGGGCGGATTCCCTAACAAGAAAGCCTTCCCTGTCGAAGACCTTCAGAGAATAATGAATGATGTAATGGATGAACAGCCTTACGTCGCCCTGCAGTATGGAGCTACGGAAGGCTTTATTCCTTTAAAGGAAGAGATCCTCAAGAGATGCCGCGCAAACGGAATGAAGGGCGAGCAGGGAAATCTCATCATCACCACGGCTTCACAGCAGGCATTGGACCTGATCTCAAAGATTTTCATCAATCCTCACGACGTCGTCCTCTGCGGACTGCCTTCATATCTTGGAGCGCTCCAGGCCTTTTGGTCATATCAGGCAGAGCCTTACGGAGTCAAGGACGGCGAGGACTGCTTCGCAATAATGGACAAGCTCATCGCCGAAGGAAGAAAGCCGAAGTTCCTTTACGCAATCCCTGATTTCCAGAACCCCAGCGGCGTCACCATGACAGTGAAGGACCGCCAGTACATCATCGACCTCGCCAACAAGTACGACCTGACGATCATCGAGGACAGCCCATACCGCGAAATCCGCTTCGAAGGCGAAGACCAGCCTACCATGTACTCCATGGATCCCGAACACGTCATTCTTCTCGGCACATTCTCGAAGACATTCGTCCCTGGCTTCCGCCTTGGCTATGTCCTCGCACGCCACGACATCATCGAGCACATCGTAGTCGCAAAGCAGTCATCCGACCTCTGCACCCCTATGTTCTGCCAGATGGTTGCGGCCAGATACATGGCCAGCGGCCTTTACGAAAAGAACCTCGTGAAGATCAAGGAACTTTATCATCACAAGAAGGACCTCATGATCGATTCATTCGCTCAATATATGCCAGACGGTGTCTCATGGACGAATCCTGAAGGAGGACTTTTCCTGTTCGTCAAGCTTCCTGAACATTATGACACCCGCGAACTGTTCGACATTGCCATCAAGAAGGATGTCGCTTTCGTAATCGGCGAAGCGTTCCATTGCGACGGTTCAGGCAAGAACACGCTGAGAATCAATTTCTCCTACGCCGAAGACGACATGATAGTGGAAGGCGTGAAGAGACTCGCAGAATCTATCCGCGAACTTTACAAAATCCATTCTTAGAAGAATCCCACCGAAGATCGCTAATCTTAAATATTTTGTTCAGAACCCCGCTCGAAACGCTTTCGGACGGGGTTTTGTCGTAAAATAGACCGTCCGCTCCCATCAGCCACATCCTGTCGCTCGACTCGACTGCAATCGAAATGTCGTGAGTCGAAAACAGGACGGCCTTTCCGCGTCGATGAGCGATATCGGAGAGCAACTCGCTTACCATCACCTTATTTGCCGCATCGAGGAAGGCCGTAGGCTCGTCGAGGACTATGACATCGCCATCCTTTACTATCGCCCCTGCGATAGCCACACGCTGATACTCGCCATCGCTTAGCGAGAACGAGTCCCGGTTCTCGAACCCTTCTAGCGAGACCTCCTTCAAAGCTTCGTGGATCAGATTCCTGTCTTCCTTTCCCACAATACCGAGAAAGCCCGTTCGGAAATAACAGTTCGTGGCCAGCATTCCCTCCACGCTCAGGTTCCTTGCTCTTGCCGGAAGAGAGGGCACGTAAGCTATTTTCTCAGCTATCCGCTTGTGGTTCAATTCGACATACTGTACTCCGCCGAGCGATATGCTACCTTCGGAGCCATCCTTCCCATCACGGCGGTAAAGTGGTTCCAGCCCGGCAATGGTTCTAAGAAGAGTGCTCTTCCCCACCCCGTTGGCTCCACACAGCGCAATCAGCTGTCCCGCACAGGCAACAGTTGATATGCCTTCGAAAAGCATGTGAGAGCCGTAACCCAGGGAAAGGCCTTCAATTTTCAATACAGGGTTCATTGCATCCTCCCTTTAATAATTATCACCAGAATGACGGGAATGCCTAGAAGCGAGGCTACGGTATTGACCGGTATTACTCCACCCGTACCTGGAAGGCCGCTTATGATGTCGGTAAGAAGCATCGCGCAAGCTCCGACGAGAGCGGACGCAGGTATCATGACCTTGTGGTCGGCATTCCTGAAAAGGACGCGCGCGACATGTGGAGCGGCTATGCCTATGAATCCCACAGGCCCGCAAAAGGCTGTCACTCCGCCGGCAAGAAGGGCAGTAATGGCCATCAGCCTGCTCCTGGTTCCCTTGAGGTTCACTCCGACAGACGATGCGTACTGTTCGCCGAGAAGCAGTGCATTCAAGTCCTTCACGCTGAACACGGAAAGAGCCACTCCCACAAATACGGCAACTGCAAGAAGCAGAAGCTGGGTGCCCCCGAGGCCGGCAAAGCTGCCCATCGACCAGAGTACATAGCTCTTCAGTGCATGGGCGCTGGAGAAGAATTGAAGCAGGTTTATCAGCGCTCCCGCAATGAACCCGACCATCACGCCGAAAATCAGCAGGCTGAGATTGTCGCGGAGCCGATTCGAAAGGGATATGATGAGAAGAGTCACAAGTGCCGCTCCAATGAATGCCGAGCCGGCGACTCCAATGCTCATGAGTGCGCTGTTCGCGCCGGCACCAACTGCCGAAGCGCCCATGATGAAAAGGGCGACGCCGAGGCCGCTGCCGCTACTGATGCCGAGAATGTAGGGATCAGCAAGAGGATTTCGGAAAAGGGTCTGCATTTCAAGGCCGCAGACTGAAAGCGCAATTCCGCTGAGAAGCGCCGTCACAGCCTTTGGAAGACGATATTCCAGCACAAGCTCACGTGCAGTGGGATCTGCAGCGCCTCCGAAAAGGGAGCCAAGGACATCTCGCAGGCCAATGGATGCGCTTCCCAGGGCCAAGTCCAGCAGGAAAAGCAGCAAGGCACAGATTCCCAAGATGGAATAGAGCGCTGAAGTACGATGTGACGCAGAGATTTGCATTGGCTATCTTTTTCTGCAAATATATCCATTCTTGAACGAATATTCTTAATTTTGCGGACATCAAAAGTTCAACCAAACAACCAATAAAATGAGAAAGAAAATCGTAGCAGGGAATTGGAAGATGAATACCAATGTCTCTGAAGCAGTCGAGCTCGCAAAGGGCATCAGGGACCGCGTTTCAGAAGTTCCATCGAGCGTCAAGCTCATCGTAGCTCCTCCTTTCACGAACATAACTTCAGTCTGCGACATCCTCAGCGGCACTCCCGTAGCCGTTTCCTCGCAAAACTGCGCGGACCACGACAAGGGCGCCTACACCGGAGAGGTCTCCGCTGCCATGGTAGCATCATGCGGATGCAAATATGTCATTCTCGGACATTCTGAACGCCGTCAGTACTATGGCGAGACTTCCGAAAAGATAGTCGAGAAGATGAAGCTGGCATTCGCCAACGGACTGGATGTCATCCTTTGCATAGGAGAGAATCTCGAAGAACGCGAGGCAGGCAAGCAGGATGAGGTAACGAAGAAGGAAGTCGAAGACGTTCTCTTCCAGTTCACAGCCGAAGACATGGCGAAGGTCGTAGTCGCTTACGAGCCTGTCTGGGCCATCGGAACAGGCAAGACAGCCACCAACGAACAGGCAGAAGAGATCCACAAGCATGTGCGCAAGGTCATTGCAGACCATTTCGGAAAGGAAGTCGCAGACAATATGACAATACTCTACGGCGGTAGCTGCAAGCCTTCCAATGCCAAGGAACTGTTCGCTTGCCCTGACATCGACGGAGGCCTCATCGGAGGCGCTTCCCTGAAGCCGGACGATTTCATCGCCATCGCAAAGTCTTACTAAAGGCAGGCGAATGGACTATATTGAGGTTTCCATAACGATCGCTCCCTTCTCGGAGGAGAATTCCGACATAATAGTCGCAGAAATATCCGACCTGGGATTCGAGAGCTTCGTGACGGATGCCCCGCTTTTGAAAGCATACATTCCGCTGGGCAAGTATTCGGAAAAGAACCTGAAGACCGTGCTCAGCGGTTTTTCTTCTGGGCCCCTCAATCTTTCATACACAGCGCAACTGATCCGGGAACAGGATTGGAACACGGCATGGGAAAGCGACTACGAGCCAGTGGTCGTCTCCCGCTGCACAGTAAAGCCTTCTACTGCCAAGAACGTTCCGCGCACCAGATACGTCATCACGATCGATCCGCAGATGTCCTTCGGAACGGCACACCATCAGACCACAAGGATGATGATCGGGTATCTTCTGGAAGACGCCGATGGGATAAGGGGGAAAAAAGTGCTCGACATGGGTTGCGGAAGCGGAATCCTTGCCATTCTGGCCGCAAAGCTCCACGCAGCCGAGCCTGTTGAAGGCGTAGACATCTCAGCCAGGGCGGTGATGGCATCCAGGGACAACGCCTCTCTCAACCGCGTAGGGACGAAAGCGAGATTCGTTCGCGGAGATGCAAGCATCTTGGGAATGGGACGCTATGAAGTCATCCTCGCAAACATCTTCAAGAACATCCTGATCGAGGACATGCGCACTTACTCCAACTCACTGAAACTTGGAGGCACTCTCTATCTGAGCGGATTCTTCATCTCGGACATTCCGGACATCCTTGAAGAATGTGGCAAGGACTGTCTCAAGATAGTCTCTCAGAAATCAGAAGACGGATGGGCTGCCCTGAAGCTTGAGAAAATAAATTTTGCTCCTCTTTAAAAGTTCAATACTTTTGTGTTACGAAGCGGGTATGGCGTAATTGGTAGCCGCGCAAGACTTAGGATCTTGTGACTTCGGTCGTGGAGGTTCGAGTCCTCTTACCCGCACTCTCTTATGGACAGGCTTTTCATTATCGACGGTCACTCGCTGATCTTCAGGATGTACTATGCATTCCTAGGCAGGCCTATGGTGAACACCAAGGGCATCGACACATCCATTCTATACGGCTTCACCAAGTATCTTCTCGAACTTATCGGAAAGGAAAAGCCAACCCACATGGCTGTCACATTCGACGCTCCGGGAAAGACTTTCCGCCACGAAATCTATCCCGAATACAAGGCCACGCGCCTTGCCGCGCCAGAGCTGGTGAAATCCGCCCTCGACCCGTGCACTGAAATAGTCAAGGCTCTTGGCATTCCCGTATTCACCATACCCGGCGTCGAAGCCGACGACGTGATGGGCACTCTTGCCAAACGCGGAGCGGCAGACGGCTACGACGTATTCATGGTAACGCCTGACAAAGACCTGGCTCAATGCGTCGGAGACCATATCTACCAATATAAGCCCGGCAAGAACGGCGCTGAGAGCGAGACTTTCGACAGCAAGGGAATCTGCGACAAATACGGGATAGAAAGCCCGATTCAGGTCATCGACATACTGACTATATGGGGCGACGCCTCCGACAATGTCAAGGGCGTTTCCGGAGTCGGTGAAGTGACAGCTTCCAAGCTGATAGCAAAATACGGAAGCGTGGAAAGCATTTACGAACATCTGGCCGAACTTTCAGAGAAACAGCAGGCCGCTTTCCGCGAAGCCGAGAGCCATATCAAGTTCAGCAAATTCCTGGTAACCGTAAAGACCGACGTGCCGCTGGACGTCGACCAGGACAGCCTGAGGCTCCACCCTACATACTGCGACAAGATTGCAAAGCTCTTCGACTACTATGAATTCCCTTCCCTGAAAAGGCTGTTGCCTGAAGCGACCGGAAGCGAGGTTCCGGAGCAGATCGCCGTCAAATCGGCCAATGCTGCGCATTGCACTCCTTCAGAGCTTGTGCAGAAAGCCAGGAAAGCCGGAAGGGTGGCATTGAATGTAAAGGAAGAGATGATTCTCAGCCTGGGAAACGAGTACGCAGAATGCTCTCCCGACGAGGCGAAAGCCATCCTTGAAGACCCCTCGGTCGAAAAGGTGGGCTACCAGATAAAGGAGCAGATAAATTCCCTCAGGCTGAAGGGGATAGCATTGAAAGGGAAACTGCTCGACATCGAGCTTCTTCATTACATACTGAATCCGGAACGGACCCACAAGCTCGACATTCTCGCAAAATACTACCTTAACGTCGACGTGGACAACGAGGCGGAGATGGAAAAGAAGGCCGTGCAAGGTGACCTGTTCAGCGATGCGGGAGCACCTGCTTTGCAAGCAGGGGATCGGGAGAAAGATTACCGGGAGAGTGCTGTCCTCACGCAGCTTTGCGACGCAGTGATGAAGGAAGTGAGGGAGCAAAAACTTGAAGACCTGTATTTCAAGATCGAGGAGCCGCTCATAGAGGTGCTCGCCGACATGGAGTTCACAGGCGTCAGGATCGACGTGAAGCAGATGGAAGCTTATGGAAAGGAGCTGGAAATCGAAAAGCGGCAGCTGGAATCCGAAGCAAGGGAGCTGGCAGGAGAGCCTGACCTTAACCTGAGTTCGCCTAAACAGCTTGGACCGGTGCTTTATGAGAAGCTGAACCTGAATTCCAAGGTGAAAGCCAACTCGAAGGGAAGCTATCCAACGGACGAGGAGACACTGGACGAGATGAGGGACAAGAGTCCTATCATTGACAAGATCTTGGAATTCAGGGCAGTAAAAAAGCTGCAATCCACTTACATCGAGCCGTTGCCGGCATTGATGGACCCGCGCGACGGGAAGATACACACTTCGTTCAACCAGGCGCTTACATCAACCGGAAGACTATCCTCCTCCCACCCAAACCTGCAGAACATTCCCGTACGTACCGAGCGCGGGAAAGAAATAAGGAAGGCTTTCATTCCATCTTCGCCGGATGGAATGATCATATCAGCCGATTACTCTCAGATAGAACTGAGAATCATGGCTCACCTCAGCGGCGACCCGCACATGACACAAGCGTTCATCGACGGAAAGGACGTCCACACGGCGACGGCGGCGAAAATCTTCGGAGTGCCTGAAGACGAGGTAACGAAGGAACAGAGAAGACGCGCCAAGACTGCCAACTTCGGAATCATCTACGGCATCTCAGCCTTCGGACTTTCGCGAAGGCTGGGCATTCCTCGTTCAGAGTCCAAGGAATTCATCGATTCATATTTCGCCAAATACCCGATGGTAAGGCAGTTCATTGATGAGCAGATAGCAAGGGCAAGGGAAAAAGGCTACGTGGAAACCATCTTTGGACGAAAGAGATACCTGCCTAACATCAACTCGCGCAACGCCACCGTACGCGGACTGGACGAGAGGAATGCCGTCAACGCCCCGATTCAGGGAAGCGCCGCCGACATCATAAAGCTCGCTATGTCGGGTGTCCATGAAAGGATTGCAGAGACCGGACTGAGAAGCAGGATGGTCCTGCAGGTCCACGATGAATTAGTCATCGACGCCTTTCCAGATGAGAAGGACAAGGTTATGGCGATATTGAAGGCCGAAATGGAAAACGTGTGCAAGCTTTCGGTCCCTCTGACCGTAGAATGTAGCTATGGCATCAACTGGCTTGAAGCTCACTGAGCTGACAAACGAGGAAATCGTGAAGCTCGCCGTAAGGGAGACAGCGGGCAGAAAATCCGACTGCAAGGCGTTCTCGGAACTTTCCAGGCGGTTCAGGCCGGCCTGCGTGACATTCATCAGCAACAAGTATGTCAAGGTATTCTCTTCCGAAGAGATGGAGGACATAGTTCAAGAATCCATGATAAAAGCGTACACAGGGCTGGCTTCATACGATTCGAGGTTTGCGTTCATGACATGGCTGATGAGAATCTGCAGGAATACGGCTACCGACCACATCCGCAAGAATAAGCTGCTTGCCACAGAAGACTACATAGAGCCCGACTCCGAGAAAGCCGCCACCGTGGCTTCGCCGGAGGAGACGATGATTGCGGCGCAGGAAGAAGATTCTTTCAACAGGATGATAGGAATGCTTTCAGACAGCTACAGGGAAGTGCTGAAGCTCCAGTTCGGAGGTATGGACTGCAGACAGATTGCCGAAAAGCTCTCCATATCCGTCGCCAACGTGAAGACAAGGCTTTACAGGGCTCGGCAGGAGCTTGCAAGGATGAAAGGACAATCTGATGGAAAATAAGGACAACATAGTATTCAAGTATTTCGACGGCCTGAGCGACGAGCAGAAGGCCCAAATCATCGGCATGGAGGCTCTTTACCGAGACTGGAACTCCAAGATCAACGTAATTTCGCGCAAGGACATAGATTTCCTCTACGAACATCACGTCCTGCATTCTCTGGCAATTGCAAAGATTGCCGATTTCGAGCCAGGAATGCACGTGATGGACCTGGGGACGGGCGGAGGTTTCCCGGGGATTCCTCTGGCGGTGCTGTTTCCGGAGACGAACTTCACATTGTGCGAATCAGTGGGGAAAAAAGCCCTCGTGGCCCGAGAAGTGGCAAAAGGACTCAGCCTGAATAATGTCACTGTCGAAAACTGCAGGGCTGAAGACTTGAAAAGGAAATTCAACTATATTGTAACAAGGTCGGTAGCGACATTCGACGACATGCTGCCTTGGGTCAAGGGCAAGTGGGAGAACGGCATCATCGCGCTTAAGGGTGGAAACGTGTTTTCTGAAATAGACCCTTGCGTGAGAAAATATCATCTTGAAGAGTGCGACATAGAGATAGTAAACATAAGCGACTGGTTCGACGAAGATTATTTCTATGAAAAAAAGATAGTTTTTATCGGCAGATAATTTGGAATTAAACGCAAAAGAATTACCTTTGCAATCCATTTTGAAACAAATAAAAGAGTCATGATATGAAACGCACATTTCAACCTTCACAGCGTAAAAGACGCAACAAGCACGGATTTCGCGAGAGAATGTCCACTCCTAACGGACGCCGCGTCCTCGCATCCCGTCGCCGCCATGGACGCAAGAAACTGACCGTCTCTTCAGAAGATCTCTTCTAGTAGAGAAGGCATCCCATTGTATTTAATAAGTCAAGGCTCTTCCGGAAGGAGGAGCTTTTTTGATTTAGATATCATTCGATATTATTTGCTACTTTTGCGTTAGTAAACACGGTCAAAGATGGATCCAAAACCTACGCCTAAATATTATCACGAAACGCCCAAAGTATGGAAGAACATCATTTGGGGACTGATCGCAATCCTTGCAATCGTTCTGGTCGCACAGGGAATTCTCAGCATAATAACCAGGCACGACAAAGAGATAACTGTGCCTTCCTTCACTGGAATGTCGATGATTCAGGCCAAAAGGGCCGCCGACAGCGCCCACGTTCGCTTGGACGTAACGGACTCTGTGTTCATGCCCAGAATAGCCCGCGGGGCTGTCTTTTCGCAGAATCCGCCTGCGGGAAGCAAGGTCAAGAAAGGCCGCAGGATTCTGATCACCCAGAATGCAGTGACGCAAAAAATGGTGTCCATGCCTCAGCTGGTGGGCTTCTCGCTTCGCCAGGCGAAGACTGAAATCGCTTCATCCGGGCTTCAGATAGGCAAGCTCATATATCAAAGCGACATGGCCACAAACAATGTTCTGGCCCAAAAATATCGTGGAGGCAACATAGCGCGCGGAAAGAAGATTCCTGCAGATTCAGAAATAGACCTGGTACTTGGCCTGAGCGAAGACGACGCCATGACATACGTTCCAAACGTGGTCGGGCTCAAGTATTCAGTTGCCAGAGACATGCTTCTTGACAATTCGCTGAACAGCGGAAGAGTGCTTTATGACAGGAAAGTCAAGACATATTCCGACTCGCTCGACGCCTTGGTCTACCGCCAGTCTCCATCGCGGGACAACGCTTCGTCGCTCAGACGAGGAACCGACATAGACCTCTATCTCACGACCGACTTATCAAAGCTGAACACGGCCAATGGCAAATAACCCGGAGGAAGAGCTCAACGAAGAAGAACTGTACGAGCATTTCAGGTTCGTAGTCGACAAGGGGCAGACCCCGATGCGAGTCGACAAGTACCTTACTGACCACATGGAACAGACTTCGCGGCATCGGGTACAGCTCGCCGTTGAAGCCGGCTACGTGCGATGCGGAGAAAAGATTCTCAAGGGCAGCTACAAGGTCAAGCCAAACGACATCCTGTCGCTGGTACTGCCCTACCGCAGGCACGAATCTGAACTCACTTCGGAAAACATTCCACTCGAAGTGGTCTATGAGGATGACGACGTGCTGGTAATAAACAAGCCTGCAGGACTTGTAGTCCACCCGGGCTTCGGCCATTTCAGCGGCACACTGCTGAATGCTCTCGCGTTCCATGCGGGAATACCTGAAGGCAGGAGCGCCGAAGGCGACGCCAGGATGCCCATGCTCTGCCACAGGATCGACAAGGACACTTCCGGACTGCTGCTCATCGCGAAGAACGAAGACGCTCAGATAGAACTTGGCTCCCAGTTCTTTTACCATACGATTGAAAGGAAATACTTAGCACTGGTCTGGGGAAATCTGGATTCGGACAGCGGCACGATCGATGGCAACATAGCGCGTGACCCGAACGACAGGCTCCGGTTCAAGGTTTTCACTGACGGAGAGACCGGAAAGCATGCAGTAACGCATTACAAGGTCATTGAGAGGTTCGGATATGTCACGCTTGTGGAATGTGTCCTGGAAACCGGACGCACGCACCAGATACGCGTCCACATGGACTACATAGGCCATCCGCTTTTCAACGACGACCGCTACGGCGGAGACAAGATCCTTAAGGGAACGATCTACACGAAATACAAACAATTTATCGACAACTGCTTCGAGATCATGCCGCGTCAGGCTCTCCACGCCAAGACTCTCGGATTCATCCATCCTGCCACAAAACGACTGATGCGCTTCGACTCCGAACTTCCCGATGATTTCACATTGCTTCTCGACAAATGGAGAAGGTACACAGCAGGAAACGAGGAAGTTCAGGCAATAAACAGAAAATAGACATGCCAAACATTCCCAAGACCAATGCAGCCCGACTGCTGGACAAGGCAGGCATAGAATATGAAACCGTACCATACATCGTGGACGAAGAAGACCTTTCCGCCACACATGTAGCCGAGCAGCTCGGAGAAGACATCGACAGCGTATTCAAGACCATCGTCCTGAAAGGCGACAGGAACGGCCATTTCGTATGCATCGTGCCTGGTGAAAGTGAAATAGACCTGAAGAAGGCAGCAAAGGTATCCGGGAACAAGAGCTGCGAACTGATTCACGTCAAGGAACTGCTGCCGCTCACAGGCTACATCAGAGGAGGCTGTTCCCCTATCGGAATGAAGAAGCGGCTCCCGGAATTCATTCATGAGAGCTGTCTCGACCGGCCTTACATATTTGTAAGCGCCGGAATCAGAGGGCTGCAACTGAAATTGAAGCCGGCGGACCTGATTTCATTCATGGAAATCAAATCCGCCGACATAATCCTTTAGAAATTAAGCTATTCACCGAATCTTGGAGGTCCTCCGAAGCCATGGCCGCCCATGCCGCCATGCATTCCACCTCTGCCGCCTGGGCCGAAGCTAGGCCTTTGGAACGTTCCGAACCTGATGGTGAAGGAAAGCATCACATAACGGCCGAGGGTGTTGTTCCAAGTATCCTGGACATAGTTGTCTGTAGTCGTCCTGTAAAGATTCTTGCTCTGGTCGAGAATGTCGTAGACCTTCAGCTGAAGAGTGCCCATTCCCTTAAACAATGTCTTGGCGACGGACGCGTTGATTACGAGAGTCGGGTCGCTGTAGGATGCTATATATCCCTGGTAGAACGTGTAGTTCGCATCTGCAACGAGAGCCCATGTGCCAGGAGTGGCATTGACGCTGGCTGTGATTCCATCGGTAAACGAAGGCTTCTTGTTGGAGTTCGTCTGGTCATACCACGCCTGGTTGTAAGAGACTCTTCCGCCGAGAGACAGCTCGATGATGTCGCTGCGGTAGACGCCGCGAAGATTACCCATCGCACCGATGCTCTGATAATGGTTGATGGTATAATTTGCCAGGTTCAGATATGAAGCCGGATCGTTGCCGTCAATGGAGTTGTTGCCGATGTAGCTCAATGACTTGCTGTAGTTTAGGAACGTGAACATCATAAGGGAGAACTTGCTCTTTGCTATAGGAGTGTTGAACATAAGTCTCGCTCCAGCTGAGAAGGTGCCCTCGTCATTGTTCAAAGGAACGGTGTATTGCACTCCCGAATTGCTGTACCAGGAGCCGTTTACGATGCTGTTGACATTGTACGTGAGGTCGAGGTTGGCATTGAAGGAGGTGAAAGACTGCATATTGGTAAAGTTGTACATCGAAGTGAGGTTATGGGAGAAAGTAGGGACCAGGTCCGGATTGCCTCGGGTTATGAATGTAGGGTTGGAGTTGTCTTCGACAGGCTGCAGCTGGGTTACAGACGGCTGGGTAGTGTTACCGCGGTAGCGGATGCGCATTCCTTCATAGTCGCTGAAATCGTAGTCGAAGCGGGCTTCAGGAGAGAAGTTCCAGCGGAGAGTGTCTATGTCTACGCTCTTGTCGCCGTATGACGTGTGGTTGATGAGACGGGAAGGACGAGCCGCCGCCCCGATAGTCAGGTTATACTTCTCTTCCTGTTTCATCAAGTTCAGGCCTATGGTCTGGTTGATGCCGGTGTTGTCGATTTCGTTTGAATAGGTGGCGTTATATGTGTCATACTTGCCGGTGGCTGCATTCCAGTCGTTTGTGACTTTCTTGGACGTATTGTAGGAATAGCCGTAGGCGTAATTCCCCTGGATGAAGAAATTATGTCCGAGAGGTTCGTTGTACGTAATCCTGGCATTTACGCTATAAGCCTTCGCATTCGAGTTGTACTGCTGATTCACTATGCTGGAATCGGAAACGTTGACGCCATCGTCATAGGAATATGTGTTGGACTGGTTCAGCCCGTCGAATATCTCGTTGTTGGAGAGGGAGTAGTTCATGCGGACGGACATTGTCCTGCCTGCCTTGCCGAGACGCTGCCTCCACAGGAGGGATCCGTCAGCGCTCTGCGACTGATTGTAGCCGGAAGACTTGCTCGAGCCGCTGTTGACATTGGACTTGGCGGAAGCGCCTGCCGCCTGGCTTTCGGTATCATAGTTCGACCTTTCGTCGAAGCTGCCCCAACCGAAGCTGAATGAAGGCTCGAAAATGAAGGACGTAGTCTTGGATGCCTCCCAGATGCCCCTTCCGCCAGCACGTAGGTTATAGCTCTCGGTGCGGCTTGTGCCTTTGGTATTGCTGTACAATGTAGAACCATCTGTAAGGAAAGTCTGCTTTGCAGTACCTTCCTCAATGTAGCGGTCATTGCCGCTGAACATAGTATTTCCCGTTATCTCAGACTCGTCCTTGAAAGACTTGCTGCCGTTGAAGCCCCCCATGTAGGATGTGGTAATGCCGTTGCCGCCGAAGCCGCCGCCGCCCATGCCACCCATGCCTCTGCCTCCACGCATGCCAGACATCATGCTGCCCGCCATATCCTCGAAGCCACGGTTATTGGTATTGTTGGCATTGCCTATGAAGCTCAGCTGCGTGTCCTGGGTGAATTTGGCGACAATGCCGGAAGCCTGGAAACGCGGCTTGTCGGCGATGGTGGTCGCATCCACGATGCTGCTCTCCTCATTGGACTCCTTATTTCTAAGGTCATATCCGCCGCCGGCCGCGATGTTGCCGAACCAGCCGTTCATCATCCCCTTCATCACGCTCAGGTCGATGACGGTCTCCTCGTTGCCGTCGTCGATGCCGGTGAATTCAGCCTCGTCGGACTTCTTTTCAAGGACCTTGACCTTCTCGACGATCTTTGCCGGAATGTTCTTGGTCGCCAGCTGAGGGTCATTCAGGAAGAAAGTCTTGCCGTCGATGGTTATCTTACTGATGGTCTTGCCATTGGCGGTCACAGTTCCATCGGAAGAGACCTCGACGCCCGGGAGCTTCTTGAGAAGGTCCTCAAGCATGTCGTTGTCTGAAGTCTTGAATGAGGACGCCTGATACTCCACGGTATCCTTCTTCACGATTATCGGGTTGCCGACATCTGTAACGGTAGCGCTCTCAAGCGTGTGGACGTCGAGCGCCATCTTGATGCTGCCCAGATCGACTGCAGCCTGCTCGTCGAATGTAACTTCAGACGAATAGGCTACGTAGCCGAGAAGTTCAGCCTTCACGGTATACGTGCCCTTTCGGATCTTCTCGATCTTGGCAGCGCCCTTGTCGTCGCTGAGGACGTACTTGGATGCGGTCGTAGCCCCCTTTGGAGTCAGTGAAACAGTGGCGAACTGCACAGGATTCCCGCTGGGGTCTTCAACGAGCTTCAGGGCTAAGGTGAAGTTGCGAGTCTGCGCTGAAAGCGAAAGGACTGCGCAGAAGAGGAACAATGCCGTCAGGCGAATTGTCTTTGAAAACATACAAAAACGTTTAAAAATGAATAATGTAAATCAAAAAATCATCGTTTGTTAGACGATGAAGTCAGACAAAAGTTAAATCCCGCATGCAAAAAATCTGCCGAGAAAAGCTACTTTTTTACGCGGTCGGCGTGTTCCTTGACGAAAGCCTCCCAGCTGCTGGAATCGGCTTTGTCCGTCAGAGGATTTGCCAACTGATAGAAATGGCACATCGCGATGCCGAGCGCATCGGTGGCATCGAGGAATTTCGGCTGGATTTCTATCCCCAGGGTCTTGCAGAGAATCAATGCAAGCTGTTCCTTCGAAGCAGCCCCTTGCCCCGTTATCGCCATCTTCACCTTACGGGGAGCATACTCGAAGACCGGGATCTGTCTCTCAAGGGCAGCTGAAATTGCAGCTCCCTGAGCCCTGCCGAGCTTAAGCATCACCTGTGGGTTCTTCCCGTAAAACGGAGCCTCGATGGCAAGGTCGTCAGGAGAATAGCGGTCCATCAGCTGCCCAACGTCTTCGAATATACGCCTCAGCTTCATGAAATGGTCCTTCTCCTTTCTCAGGTCGATGTAACCCGCATCGACATAATGTGCCTTGCGGGAATCAATCAGGATGACGCCGTACCCGAGGATGTTGGTCCCCGGGTCTACGCCCATTATAATGCGTTGTTTTTCCGAACCTTTAGAGCTGTCTGCCATTGCGGCTGTCTATGCGGTCGAAACCGGTGTAAGGACGGAGCATTTCCGGAATCATGATGCCGCCGTCGTACTGGTTGTTCTCGAGCATCGCCGCTACGATTCTTGGAAGTGCTAGCGAGCTTCCGTTCAGAGTGTGGGCGAGCTGAATCTTACCGTCGGCATCCTTATATCTGAGCTTCAAGCGGTTCGCCTGATAAGATTCAAAGTTGGAAACGGAACTGACCTCCAGCCAGCGCTTCTGTGCTGCCGACCAAACCTCAAAGTCATAGGTTATTGCGCTCGTGAAGCTCAGGTCGCCGCCGCAAAGCCTGACGATGCGGTAAGGAAGATTCAAGTCCTGGACAAGGCTTTCAACGTGAGCGACCATGCTGTCGAGCGCAGCATAAGAGTTTTCAGGAAGCGAAAGCCATACGCATTCTACCTTGTCGAACTGATGCAGGCGATTGAGGCCGCGGACATCCTTCCCGTAAGAGCCCGCCTCGCGGCGGAAGCACTGTGTGAAGGCAGTCATCTTGATGGGGAATTCGCTCATAGCCAAGATTTCATCCCTGTATATGTTCGTCACAGGAACTTCAGCGGTAGGAATCATGTAGAACTTGTCGAGGTTCATGAAGTACATCTGGTCCTCCTTGTCAGGAATCTGGCCTGTGCCGAAGCCTGAAGCCTCGTTCACCATGAAAGGAGGCTCGACTTCAATGTAGCCGTCGGCAGTGTTCCTATCCAGGAAGAACTGTACGAGCGAACGCTGAAGCTTGGCGCCTTGACCGATGTAGACCGGAAAGCCGGCTCCTGTGATCTTGACCCCGAGGTCGAAGTCGATGATATTGTATTTCTTTGCGAGCTCCCAGTGAGGAAGGGCGTTTTCAGGAAGCTTCACTTCCGGACCGCCCATCTTGACAACGAGGTTTTCGCTGGAATCCTTTCCGCAAGGAACCAGCTTGTAAGGCAGGTTCGGAAGAAGGACGATCTGGTCGTTCATTTCCTTTTCAGCCTTGTCGAAAGCAGCCTGAAGGTCGCCTGACTTGGATTTCAAATCAGCCACCTGGGCCTTAACGGCTTCGGCCCCAGCCTTTTTGCCGTCTTTCATCAATCCGCCTATCTGGGCGCTCAGACTCTTCTGCTGGGCGAGATTTGCATCGAGTCCGCCCTGCAGCGAACGGCGCTCCCTGTCGAGGTCAAGCACCCTAGCAACGATGGCGCTTGCATCGAAATTCTTGACCTTAAGACGTTCTATTACGAAATCGGGCTGTTCCCTGAGAAGTTTTAGTGTAAGCATTTTCTTGATTGTTTTAACGGGCACAAAGATAACTATTTCAGAGCAAAATCATTTACATTTGCGCAAAAGAATACAATCTGGGATGCTTAGGATAGCTGTCATAACCACTTCGCGCAACGACGGGTTCTTCGCCGCAAAATGGCTTGATCATTACGGAGAACAGTTCGGAAAGGAGAATCTGTACATGTTCCTCGACGGAAAGGACCAATCGGTTCCTGAAAACGCCGGTGCTTCTCACGTGAAAGTGCTTGACCACGTGGTTCAGGATGTCGCCGCAGGCGACAAGGCCCGAATCGCCAGAGTCAACGAGTTGGCTGAACGCCTTTTCGAGGAATACGACATCGTCATCGGCACCGACGTGGACGAATTTCTGTCAATCGACCCGATGTCAGGATTCACGCTAATGGAGTACCTAAGGCAGATGAAGCACTTGAGACTGAACGGATATTCCGTTTCAGCGCTGGGAATCGATGTCGGGCAGAAAGTCGGCATAGAGCCGGACTTGGCATTGGACAGGCCGGTTCTGGAACAGAGAAGCTACGGAGTCCTGTGCTCCAGGTACACAAAGCCGATTGTGATGCTGCAGCCGGCAAAGTGGGGATCTGGGTACCACAGGATCGAGGGACACGGGTTTCACATTGACCCGAAGCTGTTCCTATTCCACCTAGGATACTGCGACCTCGCATTGCTTAAGGCGCGAAAGAACGACCAAAGCCGAATCGAGGCAGGTTGGGAAAGACACCTCGACAAGAGGGCAAGGACAATAGATTATTGCACCCATTCGGAAGCGATGGACGGCGACCGCTGCTTCGCCGAAGCCAGGAGGCTCCAGTCTGCTTTCAGGCCCATATATGCATTGAACAAGCCCGGATCCATCGGAAGCAGGAGGGTCATCAGAATTCCAGATAGATTCAAGAGGCTGGGTATCTGAAATTCACGTAAAACGATAAAGGGGATGTGGCATTGTTGCGGCCCATTCAAATTTCCAGCAATAACGTAAGGAAAACGGCGATTGATTTCTTACTTTCTGCTTACGAATTGAAATAATGCAGGTCAAAAAGCAATCAACCGCAAAGTCCGACACATAAAAAGAAAAAGGGAAAAATTTTGCCATTCCTGGAATTAACGCTATATTCGCAATCCCGAAAGGGTCATTAAATGACCGTTAAGCTAGTGATTAAGAGATACTTAAGTGTATCCGCTTACGGTTGAAACTTAAAATTACTTAAAGTTTTATGTACGTTATCGTAGACATCGCAGGACAGCAATTCAAAGTCGAGAAGGGCAGTAAGGTTTACTGCAACAGGCTTCAGGCTGCCGAAGGCGATGAGGTCAATTTCGACAAGGTTTTGCTTGTCGACAACGACGGCGCTGTTAAAGTCGGTGCGCCTTATGTTGACGGAGCCTCTGTCAAGGCAAAGGTTCTCAGTCACTTGAAAGCCGACAAGGTTATCGTTTTCAAAAAGATTCCTCACAAGGGATTTGACAAGAAGAACGGCCATCGCCAGCTTCTCACTCAAATCGAGGTTGAAGAAATCATCTAATCAAGGGGAGAAAGAATTATGGCACACAAGAAAGGTGTAGGTAGTTCCAAGAACGGACGTGAATCCCACAGCAAAAGATTAGGCCTGAAACTCTTCGGAGGCCAGACCTGCAAGGCCGGCACTATCCTGGTTCGTCAGCGCGGCACTGTACACTATCCCGGCGAAAACGTCGGAATGGGTCGTGACCACACTCTTTATGCTCTCTGCGACGGAGTCGTTAAATTCCGCGTAAAGGGAGAGGAGAAGTCTTACGTTTCCATCATTCCTTCAGCCAAGGCCGAAGAAGCAGCCCCAAAGACAGTTTCAAAGGCAAAGGCACCTAAGGTTGAAGAACCTAAGGCCGAGACTCCTAAAGAGGACGAAGTAAAAGCTGAAGCTCCAAAGGCAGAGGCAAAGCCAAAGGCACCTAAAGCTGCAAAGCCGAAGGCTCCAAAGGCCGAATAATTTCCTTAAGGGACATAGATTCAAAAGAGGCGGCTCGTCCGAGCCGCCTCTTTTTGTGTCCTCACTAATTCCTAGCGCTTTGATTCAGGCACATCGAACTTGTATTCCAGAAGGGTGACGACGCCGTCCATGGTAGACACGAGCAATTTGTTCTCAGGAATAGGAACGATGGAGTTTATCAATGCAACAGACACCTTGTAGCGCCACAGCAGCTTTCCATTCGAAGCATCGTAGCAGAATATGTTGCCTTTGTCTGTTGGAACGAAAACGAGATAATTCGTGCATGCGATAGGCGAAGGTGCGATGTCGTAGCCGAACTGCGCCTTCTTGTCAAACCACTTGTTACGAGGGTGCCGCGCAGGAGCAGTGGTTTCAACTGCCATGAGGCCGTCATTCATCGTCTTGACATAGAATTCCTTGCCGTCAGACGAGAGTCCTATGGACTCTCTCCCGCCCTCGCCTTCGAATGCGGTCTTGCCGGTCTTGGCATCAATGGCGTAGAATTTCCTTTCAGGAGTGACGATGTAGATCTTCCCGTCGGATTTGACAGGCCAGACAGCCGCAGGAGAATACATTCTTGACCCTTCAGTCTCCCACTTCCACTGAAGGGTACCGCGGCTTGGAGAAAGACTGTAAAGCGTGTTGCCCCAAGAGCCGAATACTACCTGTTGTCTATCCACTAACGGCTTGCACTCAACAAAGCCCTTAATATCTCCGTAGCTCCATACTGACTTGCCGTCCTTCAGTCTTACTGCCCTGAAAACTCCGTCGGATGCTCCGATGAAGACGTTGCCGTCGAATATGGTAGGCGAACCCAAGACTGATTTCCCGCACATTACGCTCCATATCTGCTTGCCATTCCTCAGATTCAGGCAGTATATGCAACCGTCACAGCAACCCAATACCACCTTGTTGTCCATAATGGCCGGCGTGGAGAATATCTTGCCAGGAAGCCGGACGGACCATTCCACGCGGCCGTTGTTCATTCGAAGACAAGTAACCAGGCCTGCCTCGTCCGCATAGACCACGTGGTCGCCTTTTTCATCGGCAACGGCCCCGCAGCCTATGTCGGATCCGTCCTGAACGCGCCATTCGCTGTACACTCTCGACTCAGGATTGTGCGAGAAATCCATCCATGGAAACTTGTCCGGAAGCGAATAGAAATCGGCTTCGGCGCGGGGATGGTTGCCGTCCACTTTGTCAGGTCTGCTCTTGTTGACGAGCTTGCCGTAACGGGGCTTGTTGCTTCGGGCTACCGAGAACCACTCGGGCAATGCCGCCTTGCCTACATATTTCTCCTGCACGATTATGCTGTCGGGAGTAACAGTAAATAAGGTATAGCCCGTCTCGCGCTCGTCATTGGGATCGGTCGAGCGGCAGGTGACTCCGCGAATGCCGCCATCGTAAGTGAATTCGCTGTTCCTATGCCAGTGTCCGCTGACTATCATCTGCAGATTGGTCCTGCCGAGAGTTTCCAACACCTGAAAATAGTTCAGCACCGAGGTGTCCTGAGGGTAGTGGTTAATGAAAATGACCGGCTGGTCATTGGGAATGGCTTTTGTCAGAGAGTCGAGCCACATCAGCGTCTCGTGAGGTAGCAGTGCAGGGGCCATCCTCAGGTTCGGGCCGCTGTTGGTGCCGATGAAGCGAATTCCGTCGGAAGCGACGAAAGTGTAGTTCTCGTATCCAAACACATTCTTGAAAGTATTGCAGCCGCTTTCAGACCACTTTGCATCGTGGTTCCCCGCAGATATCCAGTAAGGCACCTGCAGACTGTCGATCAGGCTCTTTGCCAGCTCTATCTCGCTGTCCGCCCCGAATTCCGTTATGTCGCCTCCGAAGATGACGAATTCCAGGCCATGGGTGGCATTGACATCCCTGATGCAGTTCTGGAGATACCCTATCCTGTTCGAGCCTTCAGAAATGTGCGTGTCGGCAATGAATGCAAAGCGCAGGGTGTCGCTCGAGACATCCTGCGCAAAACAGCCCGCTGCAAACATGCAAAGGGCTGTCAATGAAACTATAGTTCTCTTATTCATGTCCTATCCTTTATCCTGGGCAATGTCCATCAGATATTGTCCATACTGGTTCTTGAGCATCGGCTTGGCATCCTCGATCAGTCTTTCGCGCGAGATCCAGCCGTTGTTGTAGGCTATCTCCTCAAGACAGGCGATCTTGAGGCCCTGACGGTTCTCAAGGACCTGTACGAATGTGGAGGCCTCGGCCAGGGAATCGTGGGTTCCTGTGTCCAGCCATGCAAAACCGCGCCCCAGAAGTGCCACCTTCAAGTCGTGGCGCTGGAGATAATCGTCGTTGACTGAAGTGATCTCAAGCTCCCCGCGGGCTGAAGGCGTTACATGCTTGGCGACATCAACAACGCTGTTTGGATAGAAATAAAGTCCGACTACAGCGTAATTGCTCTTAGGCTCCTTTGGCTTCTCCTCGATGGAAGTCGGGTTCTGACATTCGTCGAAAGCCACGACGCCATAGCGTTCTGGGTCGTGGACCCAATAGCCGAAAACGGTGGCAAGATCATTCTCTTCAGCATTCTTCACGGCTTCATTCAGAAGCTTTACGAAGCCCGGCCCCTGGAATATGTTATCGCCGAGGACAAGGCAGACGCTGTCGTTGCCGATGAACTCTTCCCCGATCAGGAAAGCATGTGCAAGCCCGTCGGGAGATGGCTGTTCTGCATAGGACAACCTGATTCCGAAATCGGAACCGTCGCCTAGGAGATGGCGGAACATCGGGAGGTCGATCGGAGTGGAGATTACAAGTATGTCCCTGATTCCGGCCAGCATCAGCACGGAAAGGGGATAATAGACCATAGGCTTGTCATAAATGGGCAGCATCTGCTTCGAGATTCCTTTGGTGATCGGGTAAAGCCTTGTTCCCGATCCCCCTGCCAATACTATTCCTTTCATTGTTCGTTTGGGTCTTTCACTTCCTTGAGCAGGATCTCGTGCAGCCTGACCATTCCTGCTGAAGCCTTGTCCTGAATCTGATAGAACTGTTCATAATCGAGGCGCATGGGCTGCGGATCGATCAGGTAGATCTGTGTGCCGCGCTTTACATAGCCGACAAGGCCTGCCGCAGGATAGACCTGCATGGACGTACCTATTATTAGAAGGATATCGGCAGTGGAAACCTCCTCAGAAGCCTTCCGGATCATTGGGACAGCCTCTCCGAACCATACGATGTCAGGGCGAAGCTGCTTTCCACGATTGTCGCAGTCGCCAAGGTCGCAGTCGGCATAGCCGATGTTCTTGACGTGCCTGCGCTCGTCGTCATCCACAGGACGGACTTTCGTAAGCTCGCCATGAAGATGTATGACATTCGTCGAGCCTCCGCGCTCGTGGAGGTCGTCCACGTTCTGGGTGACAACGACCACGTCGTAATACTTCTCAAGCTCTGCGATGATCTTGTGAGCCTCATTCGGCTGTGCAGTCTCGAGCTTCTTGCGAAGCATGTTGTAGAATTCAAGGACCATCTTCGGATTCCTGTACCATCCGTCTATGGTGGCTACGTCCTGAACGTTGTAGTTCTCCCAGAGACCATTGCTGTCCCTGTAGGTCTTCATTCCGCTTTCGGCACTTAGTCCGGCCCCGGATAGAACAACCAGTTTCTGCTTCATGATGCTTTATTTAAAATAATAATTATCAAGCCAATATCTAAGCAGAGGATCCATGATCCGAGCATTGTCGTCAGAGTCGAATGTCACAACCTCCTTCTTCTGGAGCGCATCCTTGATGCGGAATACGTTGGCGGAAGAATTCAGCCTGTACTTTCGGATGACATCCTCGCCGCTGAACCTCTGGACTCCGTCGAGGACCGCCTTCACCAGATTGATCTGGTTCGGAGTAAGGTCGGACATGATCGACGTGAAATGGGGACGGTATATTTCGACAAGATTCTCGACAGAGGCTTCTGCCATCCCTTCCAGTACATAACCGCGCGTTCTGTTATAGCAAAGGCCGGCAAGCTGCTTCAGATAGCCCGGATGACAGTCCGAGACATTGCAGATAAGGTCGATCTGCCAATCCTCTATTACCTTTCCTGCCTTGAGGAATGTGGAGTTGATGAACTCGGCGCATCTGTTTTTCTCAATGCGCGACAGTGGGATATTCTCGGCGAAATCGTAGAGGTATTTTTTCTGGTCGAAGATATACTTCATCTCGTTGACGGCAGAACCCGAAAGGACATAGACCGTCCCATGATGCTTGCTCCAGACGGACTGCAGCTTCGCGAAGAAAGAGTCCGCATCCTCGAAAAGAGCCACGTTCTGGAACTCCTTCATCAGGGCAATTATGGTGTAGCCTTTTGTTGAACAGACTTTCTCGGCTGAAGACATAAGGTCGGAGAAATCATCGTCAGAAAGCGTTTCTGGGTTACCGGTTATCGGCAAAAGGCCCACATTGGGAAATGCGGCTGCCACCGAGTCGTGGAACTTGATGGCAAAGTCCTTGGAAGTGCGCACATTGAAAAGGTCCACCGTGCAGAGTGCGAAATTAGGAGATTCGCGCTTGAGGCCATCGTATGCCCTACGGACGAGAGATTCCTTGCCTGAAGCAGGTATATCATTGAGAATGATGTTCTTCCTCTGGCGCACAAAGCTTTGGAACCTGCTGACGTCCCCTTCCCTTCCAATAAAGTCATCGCCGGTTGCACACCCGCAGTAGTCGAAAGCTATGTCGTTCATTTATAATCCGATTTTATGCTTTAACTACAAAGTTAAGCAATAAAATCAGATTTTAGCAATGTCTGTCTCAGGAAGCCATCCCTGACGGCCGTCGGATATCTCTATCTTCGTCCAGTCGCCGAGAGTGTCGAGAATCTTGACCTTGAGCCCCTCATGTATGACGAAAACATCGGTTCCAGTACCTCCAGGAGCACTCTTGACGCTTGACGCAGGAAGCATTACGATTGCAGTACCCTGAACCGTGGCATCCTTCTTTTCACTATAGGACATTCCGGCGGAACAGAGCACGAAGGCAAAGAATACGCAGGCAAAGACCAGCGATGCCACCCTGCCTCCCCTCGACTGTCCGTAGAAATATATCAGAAGAAGCACTGCCGCAAGAAACAGGAATGTGAGAGAAGCCCACGCCCATCCGTCGGAGCTGAGAGAATATTTTAGCGAGCGCGCCCATCTTACGATGAAGAGTTCAGGGACACTGTCTATCTTGTCGAGAATCCTTGCCGTGCATACGGCAAGGTTGTTCTCCGCATCGCCATACGACGGATCGAGCTTCAACGCCCTTTCGTAATACAGTATTGCCCGGGAATTCTGCGAAAGCTTGAAATAGCAGTTTGCGATGTTATAGTACAGTTCAGGGGAGACAAGCCCGTTCTGTCCCTCAATCGCCTTGTAGCGAGAAAGTGCAGAATCAAACTGCCCTGCCGAGTAAGCTGCATTCCCCTGTTTCCAGAGTGTGTCGACCACCGGAGAGGCGCTTGCAGTGAACACTGAAGATGTCAATGCCACCAGCAGCAGTATTGCAACCGCAGCATCCTTTGCAGCCCTGTTGGCCTGCTTGGGAGCCCTTATCTTGGATTCAATTTCTGAGATGGCCTTCACGGCCTGATCATACTGATTTTGCATTTCTTGCAGATGTGACTGGTCCTCTGGAGCATAACGGGCGTACTCGCAAGCGTCGAGGACATCGTTGAAAGTCTTGATGGTATCTTCAGGGACGCTGCGCACAGCCAGGCCTCCAGAGATGTTTTCTCGAGACAGGTCGGCGAGAGGCATTGTCAGCTTATCGGATATGTAGCCCAGAAGAGCCTTGTGAAGTTCCTCGTAAAAGGCGGAATACAGGTCCTGCTTCAGGAAAACGGAAGCGGTGTTCAGGCGCTTCCGAGCCATCTTGCTGGCCTTGCGGTTCTTTGTCCCCGCGACATCGGCGCGGCGCACCGCCATAGTCTTCAGCAGGAAATATGCTGCAAAGAACAATGCGACAAGCAGTGCTGCAAGGCCCCAGAAAAGCGGAGTTCCAATGAAGAAGGATCCTGCCTTGCGAAGATGGGGACTGCCGTGGGCGATGAAGCGTATGTCGTTTGAAAGTGTCTTGACATCCTGCTGGTTTACCCCAGGGACTGCGACCCCGCCGCTGGCGATGTCGCTGCCCTTCCCGACATTGACCCGTATGGAATCGGACTTCAATGTGACGTACCGGCCCTTTGCATTGTCGAAGTAAGTATATTCGATCGGAGCAATGACATACTTGCCCATACTCCTGGGAATGAACGGGATCTCGAATGTCTTGCTGCCGCTGATGCCGGAAGCCCCGCTGGTGGAATTGTCGGAACTCTTTGCATCGTAAGTCTCGAAATCGGCCGGAAGATGGACTTCAGGGGATTCAAGCAAAGAGACGTTGCCTGTTCCGGAGATCTTGACTATCAGGGAGGCGGCGTCGTTTGCCTTGATGCTGTCCTTGCTCAGGGTTACATTCATGGCATACTGCCCCACTCCGCCCTTGAAGGAGGCAGGAGCGCCTGCAGGCAGCGGACGGACCGTGACCTTTACGGACGGGGAAATTATCTTCTTGCGCACGGTCTGGTAGTTGTCGAAAAAGTCGTCGAAGATGGAGTTGCCTGTGGACTGGCCGCGCACGCGCAGCTGCAGGCCCATTTCGACAGGATCGATGGTAAGGGTACCTACCTGCTGGGCAATCAGTAGATTGCGGCGAAGAAGTCCAACGTTGTAAATGGTGCCGTTAACGCTTTCGCGGTGAAACTCTATGTTCTGCGGCGATTCGAGGTCCTGGCTCCAGAAGCCGTTGTAGTCAGGGAACTTGACATTCTCGAATCCTGCTATGTCAGTCTTTGTATATAGCTTAATGGTGGCTACCAGAGGTTCGCCCTTCACGACGCTGTTCTTGCTTAAGGAGAGCCTGACGAAGCAGTCCTGGCCTGAGACGCCCTGTACCGACTCGCTCTTTTGAGACGAACCGGATTCGGATTCATCGGAGGACGACGATCCAGCAGACGAGCCTTGAGAAGAGGATGAGGAATTGCCTTGCGACTTCACGACCTCGACCTTTGCGCTGCGGGAGGCATAGCTCTTCCCTTCGATCTTGCACGAAGCTGCAGGCAGTGTAAAGGTACCCATGTTCTTAGGCTGCAAAATGTATGTGTAAGTCTGGCTGTAGGAAGACGTCCTCTTGCCGTTGACGAATTGGATGCTTGTGGAAGTCCCCGTCTGAGGCCCCCAGACAACGTCGAAATCTGAAGATCCGGGCCAGTTGAAGTCCGAGACCTTGCCGTCCGCCGTAAACACGATCCTGAAGCTTTCGTCGACTGAAACGACGTTGGGAGCCTCTAGCGTGAAAGTATTCTGCGCGAATCCTGCCAAGCAGGAAAGCAACAGAAAAGCAGCTATATTCAAAAAGCGTTTCATACTACCAATTCTTTTCTTTCTGTCTGGACTTCATCAGCAGGGCCTTCTCCTTCTTGACCTTGTCCTGGGTATTCTTTTCCTGGGCATCAATAGCCTGAAGCATGCGCTGAGCGTCCTGGGGACTTATCTTCTGCTGTCCCTGGCCGCCCTGAGGCTGCTGGTTCTGATTGTTCTGATTCTGGTTCTGGTTGCCCTGGCTGTTCTGATTCTGGTCCTTGTTCTGGTTTTGATTGTTCTGATTCTGCTGATTGTTCTGATTCTGGTCCTTGTTCTGATCCTGATTCTTGTTCTGATCCTGCTTCTTGTTCTGATCCTGCTTCTGCTGATTGTTCTGGCCTCCGCCTCCATTCTTCTGCTGGTTTTCGAGCATCTTCAGGGCGTAGGCAAGATTGCTCTTGGTCTCCATATCTGTAGGATTGCGGCGCAGAGCGTCCTTGTAGGCATCAACTGCATGGCCCCAATCCTTTTGTTTCAGGAAGTTGTTGCCCTGGTTGTGGAAATAGGAAGCAGCCTGCTTCGGCTTGGCCGATGGAGCGGTCATGGTGTCGCGTAGCGACTCGAACAGCTTTCCGGCTTCTGCAAAATTTTCCATACGGTAATAGTTGTTGGCGAGGTTATACCTGCCGGCGACCGAGGTGGAATCCTTCAGAAGCCCTTTCTTGTAATCTATCTCGGCATTCTGCCACTGAGACTTGCGGAACTCGCGGTTTCCCTTGCGCACTTCCTTACGGTCCGTCTGGGCAAAGCAGGCGGCGGAAATTAGCAGGCAGGTGAAAATCGAAGCTGCACGAAGCATTGAATTCAGTTTCATATAGTCTGTTTCCTCCTTAGCTTGCGGTCCGAAATCAGCATCTCGACGATGAAGAAGACGACGGCCGCACCAAAAAAGTACATGTAAATCTCATTGTATTCCTCGAATACCACCGACTCGAATTTCTTCTTGGCTATGTTCTTGACGTCATCCAGGATAGGGTTCAGGCCGAACTCGGTGTTGCCGGCGCGGACGTATCCGCCCTTCCCTGCAGCCGCGATATCCTTGAGAGTGGTCTCGTCGAGCTTGGTCACGACGATATTGTCGTCCTTGTCCTTCAGCAAAGTGCCGTCGGGCAGAGGTATAGGCTTGCCTTCAGGAGTCCCGACGCCGATGGTGTAGACGCGGATGCCCTGCTCTTCGGCAGCCTTTGCAGCTGCGACAGGATCGTCTTCGTGGTTCTCTCCGTCGGTGATGAGGATTATAGCCCGGCTCTTGTCGCTTTCAGTGCTGAAACTCTTGGCGGCAGTCTCGATGGCATTGCCCATCGCAGTCCCCTGGATAGGGACGGATTCGGTATTGACGCTGTTCAGGAAAGCCTTGGCCGATACGTAATCGGAAGTAATCGGAAGCTGCACGAAAGATTCTCCGGCGAAGATCACAAGACCTATACGGTCACCCTCAAGGCGGTCCACAAGCTTGGAAATGGCCAGCTTCGCCCGATCGAGACGGTCAGGCGTGTAATCTTCTGCAAGCATGGAATTCGAGACGTCGAGGCAAATCATCACTTCGACTCCCTCGGTCTGTTTCTTTTTCAGACGGGCGCCCATCTGAGGACGAGCGAGCCCGATGAAGAAGCAGAGCAGCGCAAGGCTGAAGAATGAGAGCTTGAGCCATCCTTTAGCCTTAGAGAACGAAGGCATAAGCTGTTCTACGAGCTCCTTGTCCCCAAACTTCCCTATCCTCCCGGCACGGGCCCGAAGGTAGAGCCAGTAAAGGAGATACAGCAGCGGAACAAGCAGCAGCAAATATAGATATGCGGGTTGAGCAAAATATATCATTGCAAAGTAACTCCTTAAGGTAAACGTTTAATTATCACAAATCTGAACAGCACTTCAAGCAGGATGGCAATAAGGGCGACCAAAGCGAACTTAGGGAAAAGCTCGCTGTAGACAGGGAAGCTGTCGACGGTAGTCCGGCTCTTCTCCATCTTGTTGATCTCGCCGTAGATTTCCGAAAGCTTGGCGTTGTTGGTGGCGCGGAAATATTTGCCGCCAGTGGTTTCAGCTATGCTATTCAGAAGGTCTTCGTCGATTTCGACCTGCATCTGCTGCATCTGTATGCCCCAAGGGGTCTGCACCGGATAAGGTGCTGTGCCCATGGCGCCGACGCCGATGGTGTAGACGCGAATGCCGTAAGTCTTTGCTATTTCGGCAGCCATCTGAGGCGCAATTTCGCCGGCGTTGTTCATGCCGTCGGTAAGCAGGATCACGACGCGGCTTTTGGCGTCGCTCTCCTTAAGTCTTGAGACCGCAGTGGCCAGGCCGTTGCCGATGGCGGTCCCATCATCGATGACTCCGGTCTGAACGTCCTTCATCAAGTTGACAAGGGTGGCGCGGTCGGTGGTAAGAGGGCACTGGGTGTAGCTCTCGCCTGCAAAGACCACGATTCCGATCCTGTCGGTAGGCCTGGAGGCGATGAACTCTATCGCGATGTCCTTTGCCGCACCAATGCGGTCGGGCTTGAAGTCACGTGCGAGCATGGAGGACGAGCAGTCCATCGCAAGCTCGATGTCGATGCCTTCGCTGTTAACTTTCTGTAGCTCGGATGAGGAACGCGGACGGGCGATGCAGAAAATGATGGCCGCGATGGCTATCATCCTCATTACGAACGGAATGTGATGTGCAATCCTCGCCATCAGCCCGCCCTTTCCGCCGCTCTTCCATTGGGAAGCGTTCGAGACAGTCATGGCAGGCCGCTTTCCTTTCACTTCACGGTAAACGTAAAGCGCTATCAGCGGCAGCAGGAGCAATTCCAGATAAAGCAGTTTCGGATATTCGAAGAACATACGCTAACTCTCCTTTTTATTGGTTTCGCCGCTCTTCGGGGCAGCACTCTTCGTTTCAGGTCCTGCCTTGGCATTGGCGTCCTTCTTCTGCCTTGCAGCTTCAGCTTCCCGCTCTTCCTCAAGCTCCTGCATATAGGTGGAATTGACGAAGCGGACTGCAGTCGGAATGATTTCTTCGTTCGTTGAGGTGTCTGCCTCGTACTTGGCGAACTTGACAAAGTCGGCCGTTGTGAAGAGGTCCTTCATCGCGTCGTAAACAGGCTTGTCGACTTTCTCCTTTGCGAGGAGATCCAACATTTCCTTGGAAGTCATTTCCATTGCAGAGATACCGTATCTTGCTGTGATATAGATTCTGAGAGCATCTGTAACCTCAGTATAGAACTGTTTCTGCTTGCCGTTCTGCCAGAGCTTGCGGCCCTTGATCCTATCCAGGGAACGCAGCGCGACCACGTGAGGAGGTTCCTGAACCTTCGGCTTTCCGAAGAAATCCTCACCCTTCTTGCGGGTGCTGAGGAAATGAACCAAAGCCCAGATGGCCAATGCTACGAGAAGTGCAAGCCCAATCCATGGAATCACTTCCTTGAACGTCACAGGATAAACCATCTGCCCTTTGATGTCGAAAGGCTTGTAAGTCGTGGTGTCAATCGGTATGGTCTTGACTTCCAAGTTAGGACCCTTGAAGAAACAGGTATCTATCGTGCCGTCGCGATGTGCGAAGAGAATCGCTATCGGAGGCAGTGCGACAGTACCGCTGTCGAATGAGGTGATGGTCATCCTGCCTTGAAGATGCATTTCAGCATCGCCTTTCTTGGCTTTCAGCGTATCAACCCTGAACGGGCCAACCTTTTCGAGAAACGGCGTAAGCTTGTCTTCAGTGAAATCCTGAAAAGCGTACTTTTCCCCCTCCTTGACCGTAAAAGGCAGAGTCCACTGGATCTGGTCCCCGATCAGGATGGTGTCCTTCGAGATGGAAGAAGGCAGGCTGCGATAGTCGGCAAGATCCAACGTATCGCGCTGCGGGTCGTTCGGGTCTCCGCTCAGCATTACCGTCTGCTGCGCAAAGGCCGGAAAAGCCGCTGCAAGAAGCATTGAAAGGACAAAAGCTGTATTTCTGAACAATCTCATATCATCCCCTCCTGTTAAAGAATGTGATAAGGCCCTTTACGTAATCCTCACCGGTGGAGATGCTCACAGTGTCGATGCGATACTTGTTCAGCACCTGCTTGGTGACGGCATTGGCCTCGGCGTTCCACTTCTCATACGATTCACGGACCTTTCTGGAGGATGTGTCGACCCAGGCCTGTTCACCGTTTTCGGCATCGGCGACGTGCACAAGACCGACGTCGGGGATTTCCCTCTCGCGGGGATCGTAAATGTTTATTGCACTGATGTCATGGCGGTTGCAAGCTATTTTCAAGGCATCCTCGTAACGGGGCCGCATTTCGGAGTCAAAATCCATCATGTCGCTCAGGAGAAATGCTGTGCAGTGCCGCTTCATGGCATTTGTAAGGTATCTAAGCGCCTCGCCGATATCCGTTCCCTGCGACTGTGGCTTGAAATCAAGCAGCTCGCTGATGATGCGGAGCAGATGGCTGCGTCCCTTCTTCGGCGGGATGAACTCCTCGACCCTGTCCGAAAAGAATAGAGCTCCAACCTTGTCGTTGTTGATGGATGCCGAGAAAGCTAGGACGGCCGCGATTTCCGCAGCGAGATCCCTCTTCAGCTCGTTCGTGGTTCCGAAGTAGCGGGAACCGCTGACGTCGACCAACAGGACGACCGTGAGCTCGCGCTCCTCTTCATACACCTTGATATACGGAGAGCGCAGGCGTGCGGTGACGTTCCAGTCCATAGAGCGGACGTCGTCCCCATACTGGTACTCCCTTACTTCGCTGAAGGCCATACCCCTCCCCTTGAACGCGGAGTGGTACTCACCGGCGAAGATCTGGTGGGACAGCGCCCTGGTCTTGATCTCGATCTTGCGGACCTTTTTCAGCAAATCATTCTGATCCATAACAGACTATTAAGGAACCTGGACGGCGTTCATGACGTCGGTGATGATGTTCTCTGATGTGATGTTTTCAGCCTCAGCCTCGTAGGTAAGGCCGATGCGGTGGCGAAGCACCTCGTAGCAGACGGCGCGGACATCCTCAGGGATGACGTACCCGCGGCGATGGATGAAAGCGTATGCCTTGGAAGCCATTGCCAGAGAGATGGAAGCACGCGGCGAACCGCCGAACGCAATCATGTTCTTCAACTTAGGAAGTCCGTACTCTTCAGGGTTGCGGGTGGCGAAGACGATGTCGACGATGTACTTTTCAATCTTCTCGTCCATGTAGACTTCGCGGACGACGTTGCGGGCGCGGACGATGTCCTCCGGCTTCAGCACGCGCTGAGGCTTCGGGAACTGTCCCTCGTTGTTCATTATTATGATCTGCTTCTCTTCTTCCTTCTTTGGATATGTGACGACTACCTTCAGCATGAAACGGTCGATCTGCGCTTCCGGCAGAGGATATGTGCCTTCCTGTTCGATTGGGTTCTGGGTTGCCATGACCAGGAATGGCTCCGGAAGAGGGAATGTGTTGTCCCCGATGGTCACCTGACGTTCCTGCATGGCTTCAAGAAGCGCGCTCTGGACCTTTGCGGGAGAACGGTTGATTTCGTCGGCGAGCACGAAGTTCGCAAAGACAGGCCCTTTCTTGATTCTGAATTCCTCATCCTTCTGGCTGTATATCATCGTACCGATGACATCGGCCGGAAGAAGGTCAGGCGTAAACTGGATGCGGCTGAACTTGGCATCGATTGCCTGAGCGAGAGTGTTGATGGCCAAGGTCTTTGCAAGGCCCGGCACTCCTTCTAGCAAAATGTGTCCGTTGGCGAGCAGACCGATGAGAAGATTCTCGACCAGTGGCTTCTGGCCGACGATGACCTTCTGCATCTCCATCGTGACGATGTCCACGAAAGCGCTCTCCTGCTGGATGCGGTCATTAAGTTCTTTAATGTTTACTGGTTCCATATCAAATGTTTTAGTATTTTTGTTTTACTTTTAACCATGCAAAATTAACACATTTGGCGGTAATGCGGCTTTTCCTCCTACTATCATATTGCGGTGCGCGCTATTGCGGCTGGCAGGTCCAAAAGAACGACAATTCTGTCCAGGCTGAAGTAGAACGCGCCTTGTCCATCGTCCTCAAGGAAAAAATCACCGTTACAGGCGCCGGCAGGACCGATGCGGGAGTGAATGCGTCATTCTACGTACTCCACTTCGACACCTTCTCCGCCGAGGGGGAAAATATCCGCGCAGATATTTACAAATTAAATGCCATTCTGCCACCCGATATTGCAATTATCGACGCCTGCCAGGTAGACGAGAACGCACACGCCAGATTCGACGCGACAAGCCGCACGTACAGGTATTTCCTGCACACGGCGAAAGACCCGTTTTCCGAGCGGTCGCTTTACTGGCCATACCCTCTTGACTTCGAGCGGATGAATGTGGCAGCGGCAAAGCTTGTGGGAAAAAAGAATTTCTCCTGCTTCCAGAAATCACATTCAGGGAGCGCAACCCCGATCTGCGATGTGACATCTGCATATTGGGAGAAACTTGGCGGAGAAGGCTACTATGCCTTCGAAATTACAGCCGACAGGTTTCTCAGGAATATGGTCCGTTCCATTGTAGGCACGCTTTTGGAAGTGGGAAAGGGAAAGAGGGATGCCGGCTGGATCGACGACGTGCTTGCATCCAAGGACCGCTGCGAGGCGGGCCAATCCGTTCCGGGAGAGCCATTGTTCCTGGCAAGAATCGAATATCCGTTCCCCCTGCCTTGGCAGCAGGATGCACGCTGAGAGCAAAGCGTTGCATTGTTTAGGAAAAACTGATTATTTTTGCACGAATTTTTGAAACTGATAAAAACACCATAATCTATGCTATTCACTCTTCTTCAGGCAGACAGCCTCGGCGCCGCGGCAGCAGCTGCTGCTTCAGCAGCACAAACAGCTCCGGCGCAAACACAAATGCACATGTCCCTCCTCGATATGGCAGTCAAGGGAGGTTGGCTGATGATTGTCCTCCTTATCCTTTCAATCATAGCCATTTACATCTTCGCTGACAGATGCGCAGTCATAAACCGCGCCTCAAGAAGCGAGAAGAATTTCATGAGGGACATCGAGGATTATCTCTCAGAGAATAAGGTAAAGAGCGCCCTCCTGCTTTGCCACAAGGCCGACACTCCGGTCGCAAGAATGGTGGAAAAGGCCCTGATACGACTCGGCGGGCCTCACGACGAGATCCAGAATGCGATGCAGAACCAGGCCGACATCGAGGTTTCGAAGCTTGAAAAGGGACTGCCAATGTTGGCCACCATCTCCGGCGGCGCCACCATGATCGGATTCCTTGGGACCGTACTCGGAATGGTACAGGCGTTCTTCAACATGGCCAATGCCGGCAACAACATCGACATCAACCTGCTTTCAAGCGGCATCTACACTGCGATGATCACCACCGTCGGCGGCCTCATCGTCGGCATTCCTGCCCTCTTCGGCTACAACTACCTGACATCAAAGATTGACAGAGTGGCAAACAAGCTCCTGAACTCTTCTGCCGACTTTATGGACATAATTGAGCGCAACGACAACAAATAGTGACAGAGGCGCATCATGAAAATCAATAGAAAGACAAAGCTCGCAGCTGAAATCCCGATGTCGTCAATGACCGACATCGTATTCCTGCTGCTGCTCTTCTTCCTGGTAACCTCAACGCTCGTGAACCCGAACGCGCTGAAGCTGCTGCTCCCTAAGAGCACCGGCCAGGTTTCCGGGAAAGCCGGATGCAGCGTCTCCATCAAGCACCATCTTGAAACCAACACATTCACCTACCACATCAACGGCGACCTGAATCCGATTCCGTTTGACCAGATCGAACCGCAGGTCAAAGCTTTGCTGGCTACGCAGAAGGAGCCCGAATTCTCCATCTATGCAGACGAGAGCGTACCTATTTCAGAAGTGGTTGCGGTGATGAACATCGCCAAGCGGAACAACTACAAGGTAATTCTGGCAACGCAGCCGGAATGATTTCGCCCCGGCCCCAGCCGCGGCATTATTAACGGTTTTATGGACGAGGACTACGACAACAGAAATAATGACAGAAAGCCAATGCTGATCGGCGCCGTTGCGACGGTCGGCGTGCATATTCTGCTTGTCATTATCCTCATCTTCTGTGGTTTGCCTTACATGTACCCACCTCCAGCTGAAGCAGGGATACTGATCAAACCGGAAGATATGCCCGAACTGACGGAAGTTGTGAAGCCGGTGATAGAAGCAAAGGCCGGCGTTGAGCCGCGCAGCCCTCATCCCAACCCAGACAAGCCTATCGAGCTGGTGCAGAAGTCGGAGGCGCAGCAAAAAGGAAAGAAGCAGAACCTTGCAGACGAGGCCACCGTCGGAGACAAGGGAGACATCGAGGTCCCTGAGCCGAAACGCAAGGAAATCGACAAGCGAGCCCTTTTCAGCAGCGCCAAGAACAGCAGCAAGGACACCCTTGCAGCACAGACGGCCGACAGAATTTCAGAGGCCCTCATCGCAGGGCACCCTGAAGGCAATGCAAAGAGCGGAGCATTGACAGGAGAGCCTTCTGCCCAACTCGCAGGAAGGCAGATATTGGGCAGCCTGCCTCTTCCGAGCTATTCAGAAAACGAGTCAGGCAAGGTGGTGATAAAGATCGTGGTGGATGCGGGGGGCAATGTGACGAGTGCATCCGTCCAGCCCAGGGGCACGACGGTCAGCAGCAGCAGGATGCGCCAGGCTGCACGGGAGGCGGCGTTGAAAGCTAAGTTCTCCACGGGATCTGCAGTGGCACAGGAGGGCACCATCACTTACATCTTCTTCTTGAAATAATGTCTTTCTGTCTGCGGCAGCTATTCGCTCCGGTATCTGATGCCTGGCATAGACCCTTCAAACCTGAAACTCACCATCGAGTGCAACCATCTGGTCTCAGGCCAGCACATCGACTTCGACGCTGAAATCAGATAAATCATATCTTTGCAGTCATGTTTGAAGGAATAAGCCACATAATCTTCGATGCGGACGACACTCTCTGGGTCAACGAGGACAATTTCCAGAAGTTCGACTCGGACTTTTCCGAGCTGATGTCGGCATACATGCCAAAAGAAATGGCATCCAAAGAGCTTCTCGAAACCGAGAAGAAAAATATCCCGATCTATGGATTCGGCGGCAAGTCGATGATGCTGTCGATGATAGAGACGGCGGCAAGGATAACCGGCGGGCAAGGCGACCTGGCTTTGGCTCAAAGGATCATAGGAATGGGCAAGGCGTTGCTGCAGATGCCCGTCGTGCTTCTTGACGGCGTCGATGAGACACTCGTCGGACTGAGCGGGAAATATCAGCTGGTGCTCGCCACCAAAGGCGACATTACTGACCAGCAGCGCAAGATCGACGCTTCCGGCTTGTCAAGATACTTCAACGACATCGAAATAATGGCCGACAAGAAGGAAAAGGACTATTTGGACCTCTTCAAGAGGATAGGAACGCCTGCCGACAACTGCCTCATGGTAGGCAATTCAATGATGTCGGACATCGTTCCGGCACTAAATGTCGGGGCCAAGGCCGCCTACATCCCCTATCACGTCACTTGGCAGTACGAAAAGCACCCACAGTCAGAAAGCGGAATCGAAAGCCCAAACTATGTAAAACTTAGTTCGATTGAGGAATTGACTACTATTTTACAGTAAAAATGAACTTCCACCCAAGCATTTGTATCTTCTCAATAGCAATATTTATGACAGCGATAAGCGCAAATGACATCTCAGCAGAGGAACGCGACTCGACAAGAGTCTTCGACAAGCTTGATTCCTCGATGGTCATCAGGGAAAAGCCTTCCCCTACCCGCTCAGTCATGGCCCAGACAATCGTTTTCGATCGCAGTCTGACCTCTTCCGCCTCCTGCCAGACTCTTGAGTCCGTGCTCAAGACATCGACTTTCAAATAACCATTCACGACTATGAGACTTCGCACTTTACTTATTTTCATGACATTTGCAGCCTGTTTCGCTCTAATGTCCTGTTCAGCCCTCAAAAGGGATCCTAAAAAAGCCAATCCGATAATACCTTTGATCCTCAAGACATCAAAGAGCCATACAGGCGAATTCAAGAACCAGAAGGAATATGAAAATGACCGAAGGGTAGCATTGGACAGCCTCTCCCCTAGCCTGAACTATGGTGACACGCTGTTCTTCATCGAAACATTCAATGACTCCGGAGAGGAATACGACTGCACGGTCTACTACTCCTTCGAGCAGTTCCCGGAATATTACATCATGCAGAAGCTGAACGGGAGCCAACGGAACCTTGTGATAGGCCGCTACGCGAAGGGAGTCACAAAAACCGTCATTCCCAAAGAAGTCAAAGCAATCCGCAGAGACAAGATGGAAGAAGAGATCGCGCGGATTCCACATGAGTTCAATCCCAATACCCACATAGTCGTAATGGTCACACTTCTAGATAGCGGATACAGCCTAAAGTACTATTCGTATATGGGTGACCTGTCAGAATAGGAAGTCAGACATTCATTCGAACATAGCCTTGAATCAGTCCGGTTTGCGGGCATCCCAATTCGACGCGTCAGTGCGTCGGCCGTAATTGCAAGACTTAAAATCGCAGCCGCGAAAAACGACTTTCTTGCCATATCTTCTGCTGGCAATATTCGCGATGGCCGCCAGGACAAAGGACGGAAGTAGTCAGCGCGCTTTCCTCCGATGAAATCACGGATCATCTTGCCGGGAAAGTAGGACAGACGGATTATCGTATAAGGAAACCGCCGGAAATGTTGATGAAGCCGCCTAGGATGTCCATTCCGACAGCCTTCCAGCCCAGCCTCTTTTCTGCGGCGCTCCGGCCGCATTGAGGACAGAAGTTGCAGTCGTAGACAGTGCTGCAGTCCCTGCACTTGTGACGCATGCGACTAGCCTTTCTTTCACGTTTCAAGAATAATGAATCTTGCTAACTTTGCAATCATTTAAAACAAATCGTCATGCACGGACTACAAGGCTTATACACCGTACTTTTACTGATCGTTTCGAACTGCTTCATGACTTTCGCCTGGTACGGGCACCTGAAACTGAAGCAATATGACTGGTTCGCATCGTGGCCGCTCATACTCATCATCCTTTTCAGCTGGGGAATCGCATTCTTCGAATACTGCTTCCAGGTGCCTGCCAACAGGATAGGCTACGTGGAAAACGGGGGCCCATTCTCACTGGTCCAACTTAAAGTCATCCAGGAAGTGGTATCGCTGACAGTCTTCACGGTGTTCAGCCTGGTCTTCTTCAAGACCCAGACATTCCGATGGAACCACCTCCTAGCGTTCTTCCTGCTGTTCGTGGCAGTCTGGCTGGTCTTCAAGAAATAGTTATCTACTAGGCTTATAAGGCTTTACGATCTTCAAGACTTTTGCCTTTATGATCTTCACGTCCTTGATGGGACAGTCGTTGCCATCGGTATAGACCTGCTGTATCTTGTCTACGACTTCGAAGTCCCGGTTTACTGATTCGGGAAGTTATCGTCTAGCCATCTTATGAATTCCGCCTTCCAATGTATGGTCTCGCTGGTAGCCCACGGATCATAGGCACCGAATCCATGGCCTCCCTTCTTGTATTGGATATAAGTGTGCTTTACATTATTTGCGACAAGCGCGCTGTCCAACATTACTGAATTGTGATAATCGACCTTCTGGTCATCGACGCAGTTCATGAGGAAGACAGGCGGGCATTGTGGCTTGACATGCTTTTCCAGAGAAAGCGAATCGAGCAGGGCCGGCTTCATTCCGCTGCCCTCGCCAATCAGTCCGTATCTTGAACGCTTGTGGACATATTTTTCCTGAGTCATAGTCACCACCGGGTAGATGGGAGCGACAAAGTCGGGTCTTAGCGATACGTCCGGCTTTATACCCAGGGGCAGCAAATAATCCGTATCGCAATATTCGGCAGATGACATGCTCAAGTGGCCTCCGGCAGAGAAACCCATCACGCCGACGATCCTGCCGCTTCCCTCGCGCTCCCTGACAAGTTCGATGGCTCTTTGGACGTCCTGGAACATATCCGGAAAACGGACGCCTCGGAAGACACGCCTGTAAGGCAGCACGCAAGCCAGATAACCTGCCGTGCGATACGACAGTACATAACAGTCGATGCCATTGCTGTTCAGCCATCCAGCCACCTCCGACCCTTCGTTCTTCATTCCTAGATAGTGGTAGCTGCCTCCTGGACAGACGATGACCGAAATCCCACGGTCCTTTATAGTTGGATCGACATGGTAATAGTGCATCGTAACACGGCCGAGGCCATTGCAGACGCCATTCCAAATATGGATGGTGGTGTAAGGATGATTATTGGCGCCAGTCGCTGAAAATCCGAAGAGCGCCAAGAAAATGAACAAAAAAAACTTCATTGACAGAATGTCCCTTGTCTTCATATTATGAGGTAATTGAAAAATGACTAGCCGATGGTGTAGCTGCAAACGGCAATTGGAGATTTGCATGCAAGATTGCTAGAACCCGAACCTTTATGCAGCGCGCTGCATGGATTCGATGATGTGAACTCCGAAAGGACACCTGTCTTCGCAGAGGCCGCACTGGAGGCAGAACTCAAGTCAGGATTGGATGAATGACAGTCGAAAAAATTGATTCCAAGACTTTCAGCAAAATCGAAGTCGCTTATGACTAGCTCCGGAGTTTTTCCCATTAATCCTTCACATCCCATGGCGATTGCGCTGACGCGTAGGCCGGTGTTACCCAGATACCTATATTGCATTAGACTGATTTTAATTACACTTATGAATGCAAAGATAGCAAAAAGAACATCTGAACATAATCTATGAAAAGGACGGGCACAATCTCACTGAAGTCAACAATCTCCATCATCACTGTAGCTATGCAATGCGCATAGCCTGCATTTCGCGGCTGAAGAAATGCTTTTCATTCCACAGCCTCGTTTCAAGCGCCTCTGGTACGCCCCGATACTGCATATCGCAGGAAGGAGCCTGAGGTGGGAATGCTCCCGTACAGAACCACAGCACCCTCCTCGCGCCAGGCATTGAATGAAATCCGCATAAGGCAAACTCCTTTTGTATCTCAAATGTAGCCGAATTTCGCACAAATGAGTTATTTTTGCGAAAAGGAGAATTTACAATGTACTCGTATAAGGCAGTCTCGGGCGGAAAATATGTCCTGAGCATTGGGAATCACGAAGAAATCACCGCGGCGCTGACAGCGTTCTGCGATGAAATGTCCATCAGGTCCGGCAACATCATCGGACTCGGAGCTGTGAATGAAGCCATTCTGAGATGCTATGATCCCAAGACGAAGCAATACTCGGACAAGACATTCATCGAGCAGATGGAGCTGGCGAACCTGACTGGAAACATTTCCCGGAAAGATGGGAAAGTATACCTGCACCTCCATGCAACGTTCGGGAGGGAAAATTTTTCAGCCGTTGCGGGGCACCTGCTTTCAGCGAGGATAAGCGGTGCATGCGAGCTGGTGCTTGCGGATTCCGGCTGCGATTCCATCGGCCGCCGCTTCGACACGGAAACAGGGCTGAACCTCTACGACTTGGAATGACCATGGCATAACATTACAGCAATATGAAAGAAATGAAGAAATACTGGCCGCTGCTGATTGCGATCGGCCTTATGGTCGTATACCTTATCGTCAACGCAGGAAAAGTCTGCGAACCGTACATCTGGCGCTTCCTGATCACTCCTACCTGTCTCGTCATCGTCGCATGGTCGTGCATCAGACATAAACAGGCTTTCACGGGCGTCATAATCTGCCTTGCGTTCCTGTTCTCCATAATCGGCGACCTATGCCTGCACAATTCAGGATCAAAGCCCATGCTGTTCATCATCGGAGTGTCTTCATTTCTAGTGGCACACGTGTTCTACATTACATTCTGCACAAGGAACGGGAAAATAAACCAGCTCGTGCTCGGAATAGTTACGGCTCTTTACCTGATATATTTCTTCTCGATCCTGGTACCGAAGTTGGACGGCCTGCCTCTTGCCATCGCATGCCTCGCATACCTGCTTACCACCTGCATTTCCTTGGGAGCCGCCGCAGGACTGAAGACCGGCAAGGCAACAAAATGGCTGTTCCTCTCGGGAATCATCTGTCTGGCATTGTCCGACACGCAGATCTCAATTCACAACTTCCTTCACGCCAAGTGTCTTTACGAAGTGATGCTTCCGCTTTACTATGCCTCACAGACTCTCGTCACGGCAGCTATCATCCATCTGAACTCTGAAAAAGCCTGATTGTCTCAGGACGTTATGGAAAGCACTTTCATTTTCCGTCAGGCGAATGCTGACGACTTCGGACAGATCTGGCCGATAATACTTCAGGCGAAGGCCCAGATGGCGCGATTGCAAGTCAAGCCGCAGTGGGATGAGACTTACCCTACAAAGGCGGGAATAATGAAGGACATAAGCGACGGAGTCGCCTACGTCCTATGCAGCAATGGCGATTACCACGGTGTCGTGGATGGCGAAATTGTCGCATACGGAGCCGTGATATTCACCGGGGAGCGGACCTATGACCGCATCAACGGTGCCTGGCTGACAGCCGACGACGCCCAATACTCAGTCGTCCACAGGCTTGCGGTATCGGATAAAGTAAAGAATCGCGGCCTTGCCACGACCTATATCGAGGAATCCGAGAAGCTTACAATAGAAAAAGGCGTCCATAGCGTGCGCATAGACACCAAATACGAAAACCCTTACATGCTGAAGATTTTATATCGCCTGGGCTACAAGCATTGCGGGATAATCGACCTGGTCCGCGTCCCGGAAACAAGGGATGCGTTCGAAAAGATACTCTTTTGACATAGGCTAGAATAAGGTCAGCTCTATTGCGTCTTCATCGCCTTTTCCGGCTTCGTTCTTCGGGGCCGGCTTCATCGGTTCGGAAGGTTTTGCCGGTTCTGCAGGAATTCCGGATTCCGCACTGAGCGTTGCATTGTCCTCTTCTTCTGCCAGATCAGGTTCAATGCCACCTTCAGAGACATCTTCAGGCTCTGGACCTGATTCGGATTCAGGCTCTTCCTTCTGAAGGGGCTCTATGAATACGGCCTTCTCAACTTCATAGGAGGAGAGGCGCTTGCCTTTGGCTCCGATTCCCTTGCGGGCAATGAACTGCTCGGCATCGACGGTCTCGGCGGAACGCTCGACATTCTTGCCGCCGAAAGTCACAAGCACCTGCGGATACTGGTCTTCTGAAAGGGCGACGAGATATGATCCGGCGCCGTCGGAGATGAATGAAACCTGACTGTCGGACATCTCGAAGCCGAATCTCTTCAGATAAAAGAACTTCTGGGCGCCGTCAAAATAGATGGCCGAGAAGGTCTTGTCCTGGTCGAATTTCTGGATGAGCAGGATTTCGTTCGGGTAATGGTTGGAAAGGTCGAACGATGTGGTAAGATAGGTCCCGTCCTTGCAGACGACAAGTATCTTGTCTCCATCGAAGAACTCCCCGATAAGGACGCCGCGGCCGTCTTCGTTCAGGCGGTTGATGTCGGAGTCGAACCAGATGTTCTTGCCGCCGATGGTGGAGACTCCAGCCTTGGCAAGCTGGATGGTGCGGACAGGGTTCTTGGAGAGCACGTTGCCGCGGGAACCGCGTCCCTTTATGGCCAGGGTGGAGAAATCAAAATGGAACGAAAGCTTCTTGAGCTTCGGCTTCGGGCGAAGGTAGACGTTCACGGTCTCCGCCTCGCCATTGCCGTTTGCAGTGAACCAGATGACCGAAGATCCCTCCTTGCCCTGCGTGAGGTCATATTCCTTGTCGCGGGTCACACCGGTAACGCTGAAGCGCTTGGCGTAGCTGATGCCGCCCTTGCCGTCGCGATAAATGACATTGTAGACAGTACGCTCGTCATTGCGGTGGAAGACTGCGGCATGAATTATATCCTTGCCGACAAAGACCTTGTCAGCCACCTTGACGACCTTGTACTTGCCGTCCTTCATGAAGACTATGATGTCGTCGATGTCGCTGCATTCGAACACGTTCTCGGCGTTCTCGTCCTTGCGCATCGGAGCGCCGATGCCGATGAAGCCTTCTGCACGGTTGCAGTAGAGCCTTGCGTTGCTTGCGGCCACCTTGGTAGCCTGTATGGTGTCGAGGGAAGATATCTCTGTCCTGCGCGGATGTTCGGCTCCGTATTTTTTCTTGAGCATCTCGAAGAACCTGATGGTGTAATCGACAAGATGCTCCAGGTTGTTCTTCACTTCGTCGATGTCTGCCTCAATGCCACGGATCTTCTCATCGGCAGCCTTGATGTCGAACTTGGAAATCTTGCGCACCGGAAGCTTGACAAGTTCAAGGATGTCATCGTGAGTGACAGGCCTGCGAAGCAGCGGCTGATAAGTGCGCATCTTCGCCTCTATTTCTGCAATCTGGGCATCCCAAGTCCTTGCATCGTCCTCGAGGATGCGGTAAACCTTCTCTTCGAAGAATATCTTCTCAAGGGAGGAGGTGTGCCAATCGTCTTCGAGTTCGCCAAGCTGGATGTTCAGCTCCCTGCGGAATATGTCGACGGTATGGTCGGTATTGTGCTTCAGGATCTCGTCGACGCCCATGAAGCAAGGGTGCCTTTCGAAGATGACGCAGGCATTGGGCTTGATGGAAACTTCGCAGAGCGTAAAGGCGTAGAGTGCGTCGATGGTCCTGTCAGGGGAAACGTCGGCGGAAAGATGGATGACTATGCGGGCGTTGGCCGCGGTATTGTCGTCTATCTTCTTGACCCTGATCTTTCCTGTGTCGTTAGCCCTCACGATGGAGTCGATGAGCGTGGAAGTGGTGGTACCGAAAGGTAATTCAGTGATGGCAAGAGTGTGCTTGTCAACCTTTTCGATCCTGGCGCGAACCTTTACCTGGCCGCCCCTGAGACCATTGTTGTACTTGGAGCAATCCGCTATGCCTCCCGTCGGAAAATCAGGATACAGAGTGAATTCCTCGCCGCGAAGGTAAGCGATGGATGCATCCAGCAATTCGTTGAAATTGTGAGGCAGGAGCCTTTCCGCAAGACCGACGGCAATGCCTACGGAGCCCTGCGCAAGCAGAAGCGGGAACTTGACAGGAAGCGTGACAGGTTCCTTGTCGCCACCGTCATAAGAAGGAGCCCATTCAGTTATTTTCGGGCTGAAAGCCACATCGAGAGCGAACTTGGACAGTCTTGCTTCAATGTAACGCCCCGCCGCAGCATCGTCACCCGTCAGTATGTTTCCCCAGTTCCCCTGAGTGTCGATGAGAAGATTCTTCTGCCCCAATTCGACGAGCGCATCCTTGATGGAGGCGTCGCCGTGAGGATGGAACTTCATGGCGTAGCCGACTACATTGGCTACCTTGTGGTAGCGTCCGTCCTCCATCCTGAAAAGGGAATGAAGGATTCGGCGCTGTACAGGCTTCAGGCCGTCTTCAAGATGAGGGACAGCTCGGTCCAATATGACATACGAAGCGAAATCGAGGTACCAGTTCTTGTACATTCCTGCCAAACGGTACTTCTTCTCTCCATCTGCCAGTATCTTGTCGTATTTCCCAGTAGCTTTCGCCTCACCCTCTATGGGCTTGTCCTCCAGCGCGTCGCTGAGGTCCATATCTTCTTTAATCATCCTTCTTTCCAAGCGGTTTCGGTAAACAATGTCAATCTTCGCGGATGTAGCCGTACTTCTTCAACTCTCTTTTGTTCTCTCTCCAGTCCGGATCGACTTTGACAAATGTCTGCAAAAAAACTTTCTTTTCAAAAAAAGATTCCATCTCGATACGCGCCTCTGTCGCTGTCTTCTTCAGCGCAGAGCCGTTCCGGCCGATGATGATGCCCTTTTGGGAATCGCGCATCACGTTGATGACGGCGCTGATGTCGTACCGCTCCTCCCCTTCCTTAAAAGTCTCGATGACTACTTCGCAGCAATAAGGGATTTCCTTGGAGTAGTTCGTGAGGATTTTCTCGCGAAGGATCTCAGAGGCAAAGAAACGCATGCTCTTGTCGGTGAAAGTGTCCTTGTCGTACCAGTCAGGAGCATAAGGGAGATGTGCGACGACAGCATCAAGCACTGACTCGAGATTGAACTTCTCCTTGGCGGAAACAGGGATGACCTCGGCTTTCGGCAACAGGCCGTGCCAACGGTCGATCAGGGCCTGCACGGTCGGCTGGTCCGACACATCTATTTTATTGATTACAAGTATTATCGGACATTCAATCCGATTCAGTCTATCGATATAGTCCTGATTCTTCTCTGATGTTTCTACCACGTCCGTGACATATAGAATCTCGTCAGCGTCGTCAAGTGCGGAATCCACGAACTGCATCATGGCTTCCTGCATCTGATATTTCGGCTTCAGTATTCCGGGGGTGTCGGAGTAGACGATCTGGCAATCGTCTCCGTTCACTATCCCCATGATGCGATGGCGTGTGGTCTGGGCCTTTGCCGTCACGATGGAGAGCTTTTCTCCAACCAGCGCATTCATAAGAGTGGATTTGCCTACATTCGGATTCCCGATGATGTTGACAAATCCAGCCTTGTGCTTGCTTTCGGTCATATCCTATTGATAATTGCCGCTCTTTAGCATCGAGATTTCCTTCTCGGTGAGGGGACGCCATGCGCCGCGGCGGAGCTTGCCTTTTGTAAGGCCGGCGAAGTAAACGCGGTCAAGACGCTTCACATTATATCCGAGAGCCTCGAACATCCTGCGGACGACGCGGTTTGCGCCGCTGTGGATCTCGATTCCCAGCTTGTCCATCTTGTCGTCGACGTACGAGAGCTGGTCGGCGTTCATGACGCCGTCCTCGAGCTCGACGCCCTTGAGGATAGAATCGAAGTCATTCTTGGTGACATCCTTATCAGTCACGACCTCATATATCTTCTTCTTGTTGTAAGAAGGATGAGTGAGCTGTTCGGTGAGTTCGCCATCGTTGGTGAAGAGAAGCACGCCTGTGGTATCCTTGTCGAGACGGCCGACAGGATAGACTCTGGTCGGGCACTGCTCTGGATCGATAAGGTCCATGACAGTCTTTTCAGCATGAGGGTCGCTTGTAGTCGTCTCGTAATCCTTAGGCTTGTTCATCAGGAGGTAGACTTTCTCTTCTCCCTTGATGAGCTGTCCGTTGAAGCGGATTTCGTCGGTCGTGATATTGACCTTCGTTCCTAGGGTAGTGCAGACCGTGCCGTTCACGGTGATTACGCCTGCCTGGATGTACTGGTCAGCCTCGCGGCGCGAGCACATTCCGGAATTTGCGATGTACTTGTTAAGACGTTCCACGTTCGGATCCTTTGGCTCAAGCTGCTTTGGCTCGGGAGCCGGCTTGCGTTCCTTCTTCACAAAAGGCTTGCGCTCGTAAGGACGGTCGCCGTCGAAGCGGCGATGAGGGCGGAATCCTCCGTCGCGACGGTCGCGATCTCCGTAAGGACGACTTTCCCTGTAAGGTCTGCGATCTCCGTAGCTGCGGCTTGCATTGCCTTCGTTTCCTTCTGTAGACACGGGACGTTCTGTCTGGGGCGCTCCATCGGCATTGCCGTTGTCATACCTGCGGTATGGCCTTCTGTCGGAATTGTAACCGCGATCCGAATGATAGCCACGGTCGGAACGATACCCTCCATCGTTGGAATGGTACCTTCCGGTGTTCGAGCGATAGCCGCCGCCATTGGAATGGAAGCTCCTGTAAGGGCGGTTCTGTCCTTCATTCTGAGTTCCTTCAGCCTTATTTCCTTCTGTCTGTGATGATGCGTCTCCGCCCTGGGCATTGTTGTCATACCTGCGATAAGGACGCCTGTTGTCGGAGTTGTAGCCTCCGTTAGAGTGTGAGTGATACCCGTGATCGGAATGGTATCCGCCATTGGAGTGGTAGCCGCCGTTCGAATGATACCCGCCATTGGAGCGATAGCCTCCGTTGGAATGATAGCGCGGCCTTTCGCCGTTTTCGCTGCTGCCTGCATTGTCTGTTGCGCCAGTCCCGGCGTTGTTGCCGCTTTCGTCATAACGGCGGTAAGTCCTGCGGGGTCTGTCCCCGTAGCTTCTTCTTGGACGGTCGGATCTCTCATCCGAATGTCCTTCAAAATCTTTTTCCATTAAAAATAAATATGTTACGCTTATAATAAATAATAAGTGGCGGCAAAGGTATGTTTTTAATTTAGATTTTCATACATTTGAGAGCTAATTTTTGAATTCAGAGAGATATGAGAGGAAAGAGATTACATATCATGACACCCATGCAGCGGGAAAATTTCAATGTGGCACTCAAGTCAGTGTCCGGAAACAAGCTGCGTTCATTCCTTACCATCGCCATCATAGCCATAGGCATCATGTCGCTTGTCGGCATTCAGACAGCCGTACAAGCGCTCACCAAACAGGTTTCCGACAGTTTCAGCAGGATGGGCGCAAGCTCGTTCTCAATCTCTCAGGACTGGGAACGCGGAGGGACCCATAGGCGCGTACGCAACGCTACGGCCTTGAAATATGACGACGCACTGCGCTTCAAGGAAAACTTCGACTCGACGGCGACAGTGTCGATATCAGCAACCGCCATCAGGCTTGCCACCATCAAGTCCGGCAGCGAGCAGACGGAACCGCGTGTGAACGTGATAGCCGGAGACGAGAGCTATTTTCCGGTAAACAGATACACCATTGCGGAAGGAAGGGGCATGGACCGGGGAGATGTGGACAAGGCCTCTTTCGTCGCCGTAATTGGAGGATCTGTCTCAAAAGCGCTTTTCAAGAAACAGAATCCCGTCGGAAAGGAGATAAATGTAAACGGGCGCAAGTACACGGTCATTGGGAAAGCTTCGAGCCAGGGCGCCTCGTTCGGCGGCGGATTCGACAATGTCGTGCTTATTCCGATTTCGAACGGCAGGTCGAATTTCCTCAGCGACGGGACGTCGTTCACCATTACCATAATGCCGTACGGCAAAAGTGTCGAGACTGCGGCAGGAGAGGCTAAAATGCTATTCAGGTCTGTCAGGAGGCTCTCTCCTCAGGATCCTGACGATTTCCGCATCGACACTAGCGCAGAGATGCTGGGAGACCTGAAGAAAATGCAGCACTCACTGATGATAGCTTCGCTGATAATCGGGCTCATCACAATTCTTGGGGCGGCAGTTGGACTTATGAACATCATGCTGGTTTCGGTAAAGGAGCGTACCAGGGAAATCGGTCTCCGAAAGACTTTGGGAGCCACCTCGCAGACCATCAAGAACCAGTTCCTGCTCGAATCGGTTGTTATCGGACAGATAGGCGGACTTGCCGGAATCCTGCTCGGGGTGGCGGCAGGCGACATCGTAGCCGCAATAATCAAAGTCCCTCCGGTCATTCCTTGGCTCTGGATGCTGATCGCGGTCGTAATCTGCTTCATTGTCAGCATTCTCTCCGGATACGTTCCTGCAAGCAGGGCAGCGAAGCTCGACCCTATAGAATCTCTAAGATATGAATGATTTTTTTATCGGAATTTGCAGCATTTGCAATATTTTTGCATTGTCATGATATGAAAACAAAAAGACCGAATATGAAAAAGAACCTTATCCTTGCCTTCATGGCATCGCTTCTCCTTGTGACATCCTGCAATTTCGACGATGGGGAAGATAGCTACTATACTTTGAACACCTCTTGCTTCAACATAGGCTACTGCCGCCTGAGCAGCATTTCAGGCACATTCCTTGATTCGCTTGACGCCATTGTCGTATCCCGCATCCTAAACTCATCCGAAGCTTATTATTACAACTCCGAGAGCAGGAACCTCACTAATTTTGCAGACATGTGCGCAAAATACGCCGACACCACTTACGACAAATCCCGCACTTACACCTTGGATCAGCTGGCTCCTGCATTCATTGCGGACGAATTCGACACAGTAAAAGTCACAGCTGTAACCAATTACGATGCTTCACATCCGGCCGGCTCCGACATGGGCGACATCGTCACGATAAACACCTGCTCGGAGTATCCTTTCATTTCCAGCCACTACAAGACCACACACGACTGGAGCACCATCGACGAAAGCGACATCTGGGGACGCTGGTATTCCAAATCCATACTCATGGACAACTATCAATCGCCGGTGCTCAAGCTGTTGAAGGACATCAAGCCTCACGACCTCGCCATGATTGGCGGGAAGCTCTATTATGGAGCCAATATGCCGTTCTGCATTCTCCATTTCAATTCCAAGCCAACTGGGAGCAACACGCAGACGTTCAGCATTGAATTCAACACGGACGACAATCCTGCCATCACTTACGACTGTCAGGTGACCGGTACCTTCAAATAGACTGATGGTCATATCTCTGACCGGTTTCAAAGGCTCGGGGAAAAGTACCGTAGCAAAAGAGATGGGGTGCCTTCTGGACACCCCAGTCTTTGATTTGGACGAGCTGGTCTTCGCAAAATACGGCGACATCGAGAAGCTCATATCCGACTGCGGAGAAGGACATTTCAGAAGAATTGAAATGCAGACATTGCAGGAGCTTTTCTTCCTTCACAGGGAAGATTTCATCCTCTCACTTGGAGGAGGCACCATACTCAACGAGGAATCATTGGACATGATACGCAACGACTCCGTCTGCGTGTACCTTGAAGTCCCATACGAAATCATGCTCGAGCGCATAGGCGATTACCGCAAGTACGCCATATTCTCAGGATGCCGCAACCGCGGCGGAGTGCGCAGGCTTTACGAAAAGCGACTGCCTATTTACGAGGCAGCCGCCCATTGTGTGGTCCGTTACCGAGACCGTTCCATAAAGGAAACAGCTTCGGAAGTCATCAGGACTGTTACTTGTTTTCGAAACCAATGATGTAGACAAGGCTGACCTGAGCCTGGGTAAGTCCCCAATAGCCGCGAGTCTTTGCAGTCTTGTAGACATAGCTTCCGTCGGTCAGGGAGTAAATGTCATAATCTCCGCCGATGTAGCCTGCTGAAAGTCCGAGATCAAGGTTTAGGTGCTTTGCGATTGGGAATGCATAACCATAAGTCAAGCCTGCTGAATAGGAGAAGTCGCTCTTGTTCTCTTCATTGTGAAGCATGGCGACGTCATAACTGCCGATGAGGCCGTAAAGTCCGATGTGATGGCCACGAAGAGGAATTCCACTTTCATTGCCAAACCATCTGCGAGCTTCGAGTCCACCTGCAAGGATGTTCCATTTCTTGTTCATCTTGCTGAAATTCCAGCCGGCATACATGAACTTGCCTTCGAGGGTCCAGTTCTCAGCTGTAGGGACTTCAATAGCGATGTTAGGAACGAGTGCGAGATCGTAAAGCATGTTGGTCTTGATGCCTAACCAGCAATTGTCGCAATAATCGCACACAGGCTCAGCAGGAACGACAGCTACAGGAGCTGGTGCAGGTTCCGGTTCCGGCTCCGGTCTTGGTTCCGGCTCCGGCTTAGGTTCAGGTTTCGGCTCCGGTTTCGGCTCCTCAACTACTGTAGTCACGTCATAAACGACTTCAGCTGTAGCTGAGCGGTATTCAGCATACTGGTCAGCGCTAGGACAAGAGAAATCAGGTCCCTTTGAAACTTCGCTCGTAGCGACACCATTTACATCTGCATTCTTCTCGATGTATTTCTTGAGGGAAGAAAGACGGTTCTTGGAAAGGCGTTCGTTCAGAGTCTTAGGGCCTTCAGGAGAAGCGGAGCTGACATAGTTCAGGCCGGTGACGGTCTTGTTGGCATCACCGGCGATTTCCTTAAGGAGAGCGACGAATCTGTCCAGATTTCCCTGGTTGTTGCTGAATGAAGGTTCAAGCTTGTCCTGGCTTACAGCATAGTAAACCTTGACAGTTTCCTTCTTAGTCTCCGTAATAGTCTTCTGCGCATAAATTGGCATGGCTGCGACGACTAAAAGCAGCATTAAAGATAAAAATTTCTTCATGGTGTTGATTATTAGATAAATAAGTATTTTTTATAAGTTAGGCATATAAATATAAGTAAAAATACTATTAAAAATCTAAAAAACAAATTCTTAAGCCTCCAAGACAGTCCTAAGTAAAAAAAGGACATTGCCCAAAAGACACTACTTACATAGTAAGAGTCACGATTTTGTCCTACATACCATTCGAAGGCAAGATAATTCAAAAATAATACGGCGTCCTGATTATAGGACGCCGTATTCAAGTCATATACTGATCAAAAGCAGATCATTCTATTGTCCCAACTGAAGGATCGGCCCCTCGACAAGCGCCTCTCCTTCTGCCGGAGCCGGGTTGTCGTTGCCTTGCCAGCGTACAGTGCCTCCATTAGGTGCAGACAGAGGTCCCTTTCCACTCGCCTGCCAGTTGGCGGCGCAAGTGAAGCGCACCAGGACGTTGCCGTCAGGTATTGCCGCAGTGAACGTCATCTTCTGGTCGATGCTCAGGTTGTCGGTATTGTTGAGGGCGTGAGTATAAGTCACAGAAGCCGAATACGTGTTGTAAGTGACCGTCTCTGTCCTTGCCGTCCCAGCCGTCTTCCATTCGCCGCCGTCCTTGTACTGCATCAGCCAATATTTCATTCCCGTGCCGGATGCTCTCAATATTCCCGTAAATCTGACCACGGTTCCGGACTTGAAATGCTTTACGGGAACTGAAAATTCCCAGTAGTCCCCAGGCCAGACGCCAGTATTGTATGGCTGGCCGGTGCCTCCGATGACCCTTGCTTCCTTCTTGGCATTTGCCTGGTCAAGCGTCGTGTTGTCGGGGAGAAAATAGAATGAAAGGTAACCTGTCCCGCTCCTTGCAGGCAGGGCATTGTCAACGACGTATTTCGCCACGGAAGCGGAAACCGTGTCGTTGACGTTGAAATTCCATTTTACAGCTTCATCCAAGCCTGTCATAGGCTCCTCGGCATTGGCGAGCTTTACCACGATGTTGTCGAGGAATATGCGGTTCTTGCCTGCGCCGACTCCCGTCAATGGGAAGTCCGCTCCAGCAAGGAACCTTATCTGAGTTTCAGAAGTGGCTCCAGTCACATTGAACGTACGCCTTGAAATGGAAGGATCCCACGGATCGTAACCGGTTCCCTTGGCTCCCTTTGGATCAGGATAGTTGTCTACCGTGAACGAGCTTTGAGATACCGTGCCGGGTCCTACGACTGAAACCATCAGGACTCCATCGTCAAGGGTTCCTCCTGAAGACGAATAGCCGATAGCGTCGAATGTCACGACGATGTCCTGAGTTCCCGAAATGCCTGTAAGCTTCGGAGATATGAGGTCTCCTGCCCAGGATGTCTTGCCCAGCTTTACGAAGCCGGGGCGGGCATATACCAAAGGAGTGTCGTTCGTGCCGTCGTTTACGTATGTGGAAGTCCAACCGTGAGCCTTTTCAGCGTCTGTCCAGAGATCCATTCTCGTTTCGCCCGTAGTGGTCCAAGGAACAGCCGAGCCATAGTTCAGCCAGCTGAAATCCTCGCTGAGCAATATCGAGGCATCATTTCCGGCCTCTTCAATGCTGAGCGAAGCAAGAATGTCGGCCTCAGCTCCGGTGAAGGAGACAGATCCGGTGCGGCTAACAGCAAATGGATTTGCCCCGACCGTAACGGTATAGACGTTGCCTGCATTGGAGACTGAAATCCAGTCTGCACTTGGCTCTGCAGTCACCGTCATATTTGTAGTCACATTCACGGAAACGATGCCTCCGGCAGCAGATACCTTAGCGGAAGCAGGGTCAATGCTCAGGACAGGGTCCTCTCCCGCCTGAACCAACGAGACTGTCTTGATCTGGTCTCCTGCCTTGATGATGATGGATGCCTTGCGGTTGAGCCCGGCATTGGCATCGGCAGAAATGGTAATCTGATTGAAAGTACCTGCTGTTCCTGAAGCAGGTTCGATCTTGAGCCATCCCGCTTCGGTCTCGGCAGTCCATGGATAGTTGGACTCGACTACGAAGTTGGTGGCTCCGCCTGCCTTAGGCAGGGAGACCGGAGTGCTTACATTCAGTACGACCGGAGTGGCAGCCTGCACGATGGTCAAAGGGAACTTTGCATTGTTGCATGTGAAGTCGATGACGCCGGTCCTTGGAGTCAAGGCAACATTCGCAGGAATCGCAAGGATGGCCTTCACTTCGGCTCCGGCAGTTCCGGAAGCAGGATTCAGGGCAATCCAATCGGCATCAGCCGCAGCTGTCCAGTCAAAGTTGCCGGAAATCTTGATTTCCTTCTCGCCTACACCTTCAGCAGCAATTTTGAGAGTGTCGGAAACGTTGAATTCGACGAGAGGCTGGTCAGCTGCTATCTGCTTTACATCAAGCACCCTGACAGCATCACCACTATATCCTTTGGCTGTAATGGTGATATTGCCTTCCCGTGCTTGCTGGGCGAAGTTCTGTGCAGCGGTGACGGCCACGATGGTCTCGTCATCCCCTACTCCCTTTGCAGGGCTGATGGTCAGCCAGTCTGCGTCGCTCTCAGCGACCCAGTCGAAATTGGAGGTAACCCTCAAGCCTCTGGACTGCCCTTCGGCATACATGGAGAGATCTTCATTGTCTACGCTTATGTAAGCGACAGGCGTTGCAGCCTGCTGGACGGTGAAAGTGGTTGTGGCTATGCCTCCTGCCGTTATGGTTACAACGGCAGTACGGGCTGCGCCTTCATTCGTGGCTGCGATTACATTTACCGACATGTCCTTGGTGGCTCCGCCCGCCCCGACAGGGAAGAAAGTCAGCCATTCGGCATCAGTGGTGATGTTCCAGGAGGTATTTGAAGTTACAGCGACTGTCCCGAAGCTCTTCAGCCCTTCGACAGCGACGGAGGCAGGAGTGACAGACACCTCTGGGACAATTATGTTCTGCTCACCGCAAGAAGCGAGGCACAGAATTGCGACAAAAGCCGCTATGATATTTATAATCTTTTTCATGGCGATTATTCGTTTGGATTGTACGTAACCTCGAATTTAGGGGAGGTGTCTGATTCATAGGCTCCAGACCAGCGATGAGTGCCTCCGTTAGGAACTGAAAGAGCACCAGATCCGCCGGCCTGCCAGTTCCCAGCGCATATGAAGCGCATGAAGAAGTAGCCGTCGGTCACGGTATTCTGAAGCTCGAAGGTCTCATCTACAGTAATGTCGACAGCGTTGGACATTTCGTGGGTATACTGCACTTTCGTTCCGTTCAGCGTAGTGTCCTTCAATGCAGGGACATCCCTGAACTTATAAGTGGAATCGGCATTCATTCCGTCGGAAATCTGCATCCTCCAGAACTTCTGTCCGGTGGCAGAAGGTCGCGTCTTGCCTGTAAAGCGAATCTTGGTCCCCTTTGGAAGGTTCGGAGCAGGTATCTTGAATTCCCAGTAATCTCCCGGCCATACGCCTGTCACGTAAGGCTGACCGGTACTTCCGACTACGCGCGTGCGAGCCTTGTTGACATCCACCGACTCATCCACGAAATAGAACGAGATGTAACCCTCGCCGGAGAATGCCGGAAGAGAGTTGGCTACAGTAGCGGAAGATGCCGAACTTGAGAAAGTGGAAGAATAATCAGCCATCAGAGAAGCGCTGAAAGCCCATGAAACAGGAAGGTCAAGCAGGTTGGATCCCTGTATGATCTTGATGGACCAGACGAGATTCGAGTAATCGCCCTTTCCCACAAGTGTCAGAGTTCCCTTGCGTGGAGCCGTTGCGGGGTCTACAGCTATCGTCACGAAGGTGCTTCCGATGGAAGTTACGCGGAACCAGCTTTCAGCTGGATACTTGAAGTCGAAATCGACAGTGGACGTTACAGGTATCTTGACCGTGCCACCGTCCTTTGTGCACTTGATCTCGTCGCTTGCCGAGAGCATAGGCACGTTCGCAGGCTGGGTGACTGTAAGGAGCGTGGGCTGCTCCTCCCCATCTACAACATAGGCGAAATACGCCTTTCTTTCAGCGAAGGTAAGATTCTTGGCGACATACACCTTGAAGATCCCGTCGAGCTTGCCTTCGGCAGGGTATACCTTTATCCAATCATAAGCTGCCTGAGCCTTGACGACCCAGTCGCGATTGGAACGGACAGTGAAGACTTCAGGACTGTCCTCGTTGCCTGCAAGAGGAGCCGTAAAGCCGGCCTGCTTGTCTTTCTCTATTGTGAAGGCAGGGTCTCCGTCATACCTATGGTCGGTCGTGTCCTTGCAGGATGTCAGAACGACAGCCGAAAGGGCAACGGCCAATGCTATAATACTTATCTTTTTCATAATCAAGGACTTTAGATGTTAGTTTCCAGACTCGATGGATTGTTTGCTCCACCACACCGGAGTTCTCATGGTATTCTCGGCGTTCGCGTCTCCCATCCTTACTAGGGCGGCCTTTGCATTATCGCTGTTGGTCGACATCGTTACGTTTGGGTAAGCGAAGCGAGTAGGAAGCACGCCATCATTATAGGTAGCTCCCTTGCCGATGGTCAGTACAGGGAAACCCGTACGACGGTACTCGTGCCACTGGTCCATTCCTATCGCGAAGAGGCATAGGTACTTCTGCTCGCCGATGACCTGAAGCTTGTCTTCATAGCGGTCCCAGCTGCCGAGATCGGACTTGAGGTATGTCTTGATCTGGGCGGAAGTGATGATAGTTCCAGCAGCGCTGTAGGCAGCTCCCAAAGCCGACCATCTCTCGCATGAAGCTGTGACTCCTGCTTCGTAATAAGCCTTTGCTGCGTTCGCGCCTCCGGAAACAAGCCCTCTCTGGGCGGCTTCGGAAAGGATGAGCTCGACTTCTGCATAATCCATATAGGTCACAGGCGCATCCTTGCGGCAGAGCATCTCGTAGTTGATCCACGAAGTGCCAGGGTCGCAGGTGGTCTGTTCATCCACAGTACAGCCGGCAATGGTACCTTTCCAGATGTTCTTTGGGTTCGTCGAAGTATAAGTGCACTTCTTGCACTCGATAGGCAGGCGCGGATCGACATAATACTGTTCACCCGAAACGTCGGCAAGAACCGTCATCTTGATCCATTGCCTGGTGAGTCGGCGTTCTTCGATGCCTGCCTCTGTAGTCGTACCATAATTGCTTATATATGGGTCGATCCCCGTGAACTTGACAGTCGCGTTGTCGCTGTTGGACTCGAAGACCGGATATTGTACCGGATCCGAAACGATAGCGGTCAGCTTCTCTCCGACATTCATCGCAGTGCGGCCGCTAATTCTCATCAGGAGTCTCATATACAGCGAATTGTTGAACTTCTGCCACTTCTTCATGTCGCCTCCGTACATTCCATCCATTTCTGGCTTGAGGAAAGTCGGGTCCTGCGCATAGAGCTTGTTGGCTGTTTCAAGGTCTGTCATCATCGCCTTATATGCCTCCTCCTGAGAATCGAACGTCGGAGTGAAGGTTCCGCCGACCTTGCGGCCGGTAAAAGCCTGGGAATAAGGTATATCTCCGAACATGTCGCTCAGCTGGGACATGAACAGCACCTTCAGCGTCAGAGCGCAGCCCTGCAGGGCGACATTTCCGTCCTTGACGGCCAGCTCGTACATGTGGTCGGCATTGTTGGCATATCTTGCATAGAAATTCCACAATCCTGACCAATCCTGTTCCTCGATCTTGTAGCGGTGCTCCTCACGGGTATAGCCTGAAGTATGAGCTGTCACTTGGATCAATTCGTTGTTGTAGTAAATGTTGTCTCCAATCCAATTGTTGGCAGACCAGTAAAGCAGAGGCTCGAACATTCCTGTAGCCTGTATCGAACCTACAGTGGTCTTGTTAGGGTTGGTGTTGATCTCTTCAAAATTGGCGGTGCAGGAAACGAGGGTTCCCAAAGCCAATACTGTCAAAAGTATTCTTGTAAACTTTTTCATGTCTGTGCCGCTTTAAAATTTGACTTTAAGGTTGAAGCCGTAAGTGCGGGTCATTGGGAAGGCTCCCGACTCGATGCCTTCGAACACTTGGCCGCTCTGCATCACTCCGCCTTCAGGATCGTACTGAGGCCAATGGCTCAGGCAGAACAGATTCGTTGCGAAAACGCCGAGGGAAATGCCCTGAATGACCTTCGTCTTTGCCACAAGCTTGTCAGGCAATGCATAGTCGAGGCGGGCTTCCTTGAACTTCAGGAACGAAGTGTCATAGGTGTGCGCCTCCATATTGTAGCGATAGAGAGCATAGCTCTGATAATAAGTATATACGTTGCTCGTGATGGTGTTGTTAGTCTGGCAGATGGAATTTCCGTCCGAATCGGTCCCCACGACGTTGACTCCGTCAGGAACGAGGCCGTCATAGCGTCCTTCGAGGGAATTCTTCAGCTTGCCCTGGTAACCGAGGATGGCGTCCGTCACTGAATAGCGGTGTCCGCCCCATTGGTATGTGAACTGACAGGCGAGAGAAAGGTTCTTATAACGGAAAGAAGTGCTGAAACCACCCTTCCAGTCAGGATTGACCTTTCCGAGATATTGGTTAGGAACCAATGTAGGCAGTCCTGTAGACGCGTCGATTATCGTCTTGCCGGAGCAGTCAACCTTGTTTCCGGCTGAATCAAGACAATATGACCCTTCCGGAGCCTTCTTCGGCGCATAGCCGTAGAGTTGGTGCATCTCCTGCCCTACATAAGAGTAGACGTAGAGACGCCCTCCGATGGTGGTTCCCATATCAGTCTGGAGCGGTGTGGAGTTGTCCCAGCCGTCCTGCAGGCTGACGAGCTTGTTGATGTTGCGTGCCCAGTTGCCGTCGATGGTCCATTCGAAATTCTTCGTGCGGACCGGAACGATGTGCAGCGAGACTTCAAGTCCCTTGTTGGTAATCTCGCCGGCATTGATGGTAGTGGAAGTTGCTCCGCTTATCTGGTCGACGTCCACATCTACGATCTGGTCGGTAGTGGAAGAGTAATATGCAGCGACGTCGAAACCGAGGCGGTTGTTGAAGAATTTGTTCTCCAGCCCGACTTCCCAGCTCTCGACGTTTTCAGGACGAATGTTCGGGTTGGGGATGTTTCCCGGCAGAGTGAAGCCGCCAGAGATGGAGCTGTTGCTGTAATAGCTGTCCAGAGAATAGGCTGAAGTGTCGTTGCCGACGTTAGCCCAGCTGAGGCGAAGCTTTGAATAGCTCACCCAAGGAAGATTTTCCTGGAAGTTGAAAAGCTTGTGGAGCAGGATGCTGCCTGCAACCGATGGATAGAAGTACGACCAGTAGCCAGGAGAGAGCGTCGACGACCAGTCGTTCCTGCCTGTGATGTCAAGGAAGAAAGTGTCTTTCCATCCGAGCGATACAAGTCCGTATAGGCTGTTGACGACCTTGTTGTTGCGGTATCCGTAAGGCGTCGGATAAACTCCGCTCGCCACGTTGTTCACATTGTAGACGCCGTCGATGTTAAGCTCTTCGAGAGTGATGTCCGCACGCTTGTACTGGTATGTCATGTTGTTGCCTCCGAAGGCAGCAGAGAAAGTCAGCCTGTCGTCAAGCCACGAATTGTTGTACCTCAGCAGGAAGTCGGAGTTAAGCTCGTATGCATTAAGCGTCTGCTCTGCATAATAGCCGTTCTCGTATCCGGCTGTAAGCTTTGGAAAGCGTTTAGTACGGAACTCTAGCTTCTGGTCGAGACCCGTCTTCGCAGTCAATGTAAGGTGAGGCGTGAAGTGGACCGTGAAGCCCACCTGCCCGACCAAGTGGTCCTTGTTCGAGGAGTTGATGTTCTCGTAAAGGTTGCGGTATGGGTTATATGAGCCAGTCCCGGCAACCACGAGGGACTTTCCATCGGCGGAAATCGTGGAATTGCGGTTTTCGGCTGTCCATCTGTTGTTGAAGTATTCGTCCTTCCAGCAGCTCATTGGGTTCGTGTTGTACCCCCATACGAGGTCGTACATGACGGTAGTCTCGTGGTAACCCGCAGCAGGCATGTTGCCGCTGTCGGTCTTGTAGTAGTTGATGTTGGCGTTCAGGTCGATGTACTTGTTGACTGGAGAGGTGAAGGAGAAAGAGATGGTCTCCTTGGTGTAGCCGGTGTTGGGAAGTATCCAGTTGTTCCGAGTATCCGTAGCTGCGAAGCGAACGTTCGTGCCCTTGCCGTTGCTGCCGGACACCTCGATCTGGTTGTTGTAGGTTACGCCAGTACGGAAGATGCCGGTATACCAGTCATCGGCATAAGCCCAAGGGAGTGCGGTGTATTGGCCGGTCGTCCAGTTCTTGCTGGCATACTGATAACGGTATTTCGATGAATCGAACTTTTCGCCCCATGCATATCTTGAAAGATTGCGGGTAGGATTGTCTGCCGTTCCCGTCTGGGACTCATCGAGAGTCCAGAAGCAGTACTCGTTCAGGCCCATATCGGAGCCAGAACCATATTCAGTCTGGAAATCAGGCCAATAACCGGATTGTTCAAGGACGACCGAGGAGTTGAAGGTAACCCCAATCCCTTTTTCGGAACGTCCTTTCTTGGTAGTGATGACGATAGCTCCGTTTGCTGCGCGGGAGCCGTAAAGAGCTGTTGCCGCAGGTCCCTTCAGGACGGAAACGGATTCGATGTCGTCAGGGTTGATGTCAGTCGCCCCGTTTCCGAAGTCAACAGGAGCGGAGGAAGAAGTGTAGCTCGATCCTGAAACCGCAGTCATTCCGGAATTGATTGGAATGCCATCGACGACGAAAAGAGCCTCGTTGGATCCATAATTCAAGGACTGGTCGCCGCGAAGAGTTACGCGGAGAGAGCCTATAGGCCCTGAACTGGCCGACTGGAAAGTCAGGCCTGCCACCTTTCCGTTCATGCCGTTCAACCAGTTGCTTGAAGCTGTCTGCGTAATTGCCTTGCTGTCGACTTTCGAGACGGCATAGCCGAGTGACTTTTCCTCGCGCGTCAGACCGAGGGCGGTAACCACCACCCCTTCGAGCTGCTCCGATGACAACTTCAATGAGACATTGACCACGGTCGACTTTCCGACCACGATCTCTTGAGGCTCATAACCGAGACATTGGAACACAAGCACATCGCCGGCTTTCGCCTTGATGCTGTAAGATCCGTCAGTTTCGGTCATTACGCCCGTTGTAGTGCCCTTGATCAGGACGCCGCATCCCAGGACAGGAGTCTTGCCGTCAGTCTCAAGGACAGTTCCCTTCACAGTGATTGTCTGTGCAAATGCGGCATAGCTGAAAACCAGCATGGAAAGAACCGCAAGGAACTTGATCAGGTAATTTTTGGAACTCATAGGTTTTTTTATTTGTTAGATATTGTCGTATTTATTTCATGGCTGCAGAGAACTCCTTTGGCCGAGTCATCGTCTGGGTAAAGACGTCCCCGTTCGGCTCCGTCAGAGTGATCACCAGAGTCGTGCTTGGTGAAGAAGCCGTACACTTGAACATGTGGACATTCGTCTCGGTGACGAAACCGCTCGTCGGGCTTGTTCCAGAATTCAGTCTTGCAGCTTCATAGGAGATGATGTGAAGCGGATCCTTTCCGGAAAATCTGGTCACGGAAAGTTCCCTGCCATCCTCCGTCACTTTCAACGAAGCTCCCTTCTCAAAATTGAATACATTGATTATTACTTGATTGGCAGAACTTGCAGAGCCGTAGTCTGAAACGTAGCTCGCAAATTCAGTCTTATTGTCAGAGCTTCCGGACGGCACGTATTTGTCGGCTGTAAGCTGGATTGTGTTCCTGTCGTAAGTCCGGAACTGGTAGTCGTCGTCATAGAGCATGCTCTTGTAGCGGTAATGGGCGCTCTTCCCGTCTATGTCGAAGACTCCGTAGCCTCCCTGCGATCCGTCAAGGCAGATGTGGTTGCCGGTTATCTTGCCAGTCCACCACCATGTGGCGCAAACGCCGGCTATGTTCCGCTCGATTGTGCTGTTAGTCACCGCGGCATCGGTCGCCTTGCAGTCGAAGTAGCTGTTCGTATGCGTATGTCCGGTAAGATATTGGACGTTGGAGAACGAGTTGGTCATCGCAAGCAGTCTTGATGCATTTGAGACCCGGTATGAAGTCAGCTGCTCCCCGTTGGACAACGCCGAAGGGGTGTTGTGCATCTGGATGTGCATCGCCACGAAAATCGGCGTAGACTTGTCGGCCACCAGATCCAGGTCCTTCTGCATCCACTGCAGCTGGTCTTCCGTAACCGTGGCGGCATAATTCCTATCGCCTATAGTACCCTGGCTTCCACCAGTATTTATGTAGACGATGTCGTCGAGAACCACATAGTGGCAGTCTCCAAGGTTGAAGGAATAATAGGAAGGCCCCACATACTTGCGGAACTGGGCAGACGCCTCGAGGTCGTCGGTGCAATAAGGGTCATTGTCGTGGTTGCCCATGATATTGAAGACCGGGGCACCTACAGAACCGATGGTATTCAACCAGTCGGGCAGCCTGTAATTATTGGAATACCAATAAGCGTCCCACGTCTCGTCGCCGAGCGTCAGGATATAGGTCTTGAGTCCCGAGGCCTTGCGCGAAGAGATCTCTGCACTTACCTCGTTCAGGAAGTCTGTCTGGAACTGGCTGATGTCGTTGTTGCGGTTTGCGAGATGGATGTCCGCCATCGCGATTAGCATATATTTGGAATTGTCCGTCTGGAACAACTCGAAATCGCACTGTTCCACTACATTGGCTGCATACTGCAACTCCTTGAAGAACTGAGGGATGCTGGCTGTGACGGTCGGCTCATAGTTCTTCGGGATAGTAATGAACACATAACCGTACTTCTTTGCCGAAGGAAGGTAATAGATTCCTTTCGCATCGGTAGTCGTAACCTCGACTCCGTCAGAAACAGGCACGTTTGCGACTCCCTTTCCACCGCAGTACACCACTCCCTTGACTGTCATCCCGTCCTTGTCAGGAACGCTGACGTCGGCTGCAATCGTGACAGCTATGGTCCCCAGTGAAATTCTCTTCGTCCCCCTGCAGGCATAAAGCTTGTACGATCCCGACTTCATGTCCGTTGGAATGTCGAAAACGACTGATGTCTCGGCTGCAGATGTCAAGTTGGCCTTATACTGCAGGGTGGTATCTGCTGAAGATATGAAAAGCACGAAGTCTCCTGTCTTGAACCCTTTGGCAGTCAATGTATAGCTTGAGCCAAATGTCACCTGCAGCGTTCCTGGAAGCGAAACTCCGGTAATCTTGAAGGTGTCGGCCGGCGTAGGAGTCGGGGCAACGCTCGGGCAGCCTGTGCAGATAAAGAGCATCGCAGCGAGCATGAATGAGCCGAGGGTTGCATTGAATGTCCTATCTTGTCTTGATTGCATTTTCTTGAGCATTTTGAAGTTCATTCTTGATCATGTCTTCCTTTTCCTGCCTCCAAGTCGTAGCGCAGAATGCCGCGGCCAGAATGCAGGCGACGGCGAACATCCAGAAAGTGGCATTCCAGCCGAGCTTGGAGTCGGCTACGGCGCCCATTACTATCTTCGCCAGGATTGCATCTCCGAAAAGATATCCGAAGAGCCCTACGAAGCCGGCAGCCGTACCTGCGGCATTCTTCGGAACGAGGTTCAGCGCCTGGATCCCTATCAATGCCACCGGGCCGTATATGAAGAAACCTATTTCTATCAATGAGACGAACACCACTATGCGAGTCGCAGCAGCAGGATCTCCGCCCAGGAAGCTTACAAACCAGTTCGCTATCGGGCCTGCCTGCCAATAAGTCAGCACTCCGACCAGCACGAGAACCATGTACAGCACGTTTGCGGGAGCGCAGCGCCCCTTGAACCACTTAGTGGAGATGAGTCCGCACACAATCGTGCCTAAGACCCCTGCATAGTTATGCAGAGAAAAGGCAAGCCGGCTCTGTTCGCCGCTCATCATTCCGGTTTCCTGGAGATACGTGGGAGACCAGTCTCCTATTCCGTAGCGTACAAGATACACGAATGCGTTAGCCAATGCAATCAGCCATAGCATCTTGTTCTTGAAGACGTAATCGACGAACAGGCGCTTGAAAGGAATCTTTACCTCCTCCCCCTTCTTTCCCTTGACGCCGGTATAGTCGTGGCGATAATCCTCGATTGCAGGAAGTCCGCATGATTCCGGTGTGTCCCTCAAGGCCCACCAGCAGAAAACGGCAATCACGATGGCCACGATGCTTGGAAGGATGAAAGCTCCCCTCCACGACTGGGTGAGTCCCCAGCCTGCAAAGATCGCTATGCCCGCACTGCCCAGGATGCCCATCGTCCCGCCGCCGAAAGTGTGCGAGGTGTTCCAGAGGGACATCTTGAACGCACGTTCATCCTGCGAGAACCAGTGCGACATGACCCTTCCGCATGGAGGCCATCCCATACCTGAGAGCCATCCTACGATGGCCATCATGATGAACATCAGCACCACATTGAAGCCCACGTTGTTGGGACTGTAAGGGATCAAGCCGGTGACGATCATTACGACAGCCGAGGCCACTAGGCCGACGACAAGGAACTTGCGGCAATCGCTCCTGTCGGAGACGCTGCCCATGATGAACTTCGAGAATGCATAGGCGATGGACACTGCCGAAGCTGCTATTCCGAAGCCTTCCTTGGTAAGAAGTCCCTGAGCTATCATGTCCGGCGCAGCCACTGAAAGGTTCTTGCGCACCAGATAATAGGCGAAATACCCGAAGAAGGATCCCAGGAAAACCTTGAGACGCATCTTCTTATATGTGCTGTCTATCTTGTCGGCGGGAAGCAGCGGCTTGGCAGCCGGCGGATCGAAAAACCTTGCCATTTATATTAGTCCTTCAGGAAATAATTGTTTGAAATCGCAGTGAAGTCGGCAACTTGGGCGTCTATCCATGCCTGGTCCCTGCCCAGTTCCTTCGCCATAATTTCAGCGACCTTCGGAGCTGCCTTCTGGGCTTCCCTTGCGTCGATGAAGAGCAGACGCACGCGGCGTGCAAGGACGTCGTCGACGGTCTCGGCCATTTCTTCGCGGACGGCCCAAATTACCTCGGCGACTGTGTATCCGTACTTTTCCGAAAGCTTCTCACCCATCTCAGGATTCTTTGCTATGAGCTCCTTGATCTTATCCTCGTCGCTTCCGTAAACGTAAAGATGGTCGTTCAAATCGGGATTCTTGTGATATCCGTGCAGGTGATGGAACCTTGTCTGGCATTTCCTCTTATCGAGAAGGCCTATTTCCATAGCCTTGTCGAGCGTATCCTCGGCCATCTTGCGGTATGAAGTCCACTTGCCACCGGTTATCGTCACAAGCTTGTTTCCTGAAACGATGATCTTGTGGCTGCGGGAGAGTTCCTTGGAGCTCTTCCCTTCCTTTTTCGGCGCTGCCAGAGGACGCAAGCCGGCAAAGACCGACTGGATGTCGGCGCGCGTTGGAGCCGGATCCATGTAAAGCCCTGCCGTATGAAGGATGAACTCGATCTCCTGGTCAAGAGGCTTCGGCTCTTCCGAGCAAGGGACCCCCGGAGTGTCTGTGGTCCCGACCACTACCTTGTCGTGCCAAGGGACAGCGAAAAGGACCCGGCCGTCGCTGGTCTTTGGGACCATTATGGCATCGTCGCTCCCGCCTATGAATTTCTTGTCCAGAACGATGTGTACGCCCTGGCTTGGAACTATCATCTTCTGATGCTCCTTGGTATCCATCCGCATCACGTCGTCGCAGAAAATGCCCGCTGCGTTTATGACGCACTTGCACTTCAGGTCATAGTCAGTCCCGTTCATCTCATCGTGTACGCGGACCCCGCAGCATTTCCCGCTTGCATCGTGAGCTATTGAAGTGACTTTCATCCTGTTGATGACCGTCCCTCCGTCTTCGACGCAAGTCTGGGCAAGGGTGACTGCCATCCTGGCATCGTCGAACTGTCCGTCATGATAGACCACGCCTCCTTTCAAGCCCTTCCTGACGCTGGTAGGGATACGCTTGAGAACCGCCTTAGGGTTGATGTATTTGCTCCTGCCGTAGCCGAACCCGAGAGATAGGATGTCGTAAACGGCGAGTCCGCAGAAATAAAGGAAATTATGCCAATAAGTGTAATTCGAGATTACGAATGCCTGGTCCTTCACAAGCTGAGGGCAGTTTTCCTTCATGATGCCCCTTTCGCGAAGCGCCTCCTTGACGAGGTCGACTTCGCCTGCCTGCAGATATCGCACGCCGCCGTGGACGAGCTTCGTGCTCCGGCTTGAAGTGCATTTAGCAAAGTCATGCATTTCGAACATGGCGACGCTGTATCCGCGCACCGCAGCATCGACGGCGCATCCCAGACCGGTAGCGCCACCACCTACGACCACTACATCCCAAATCTTGTTTAAATCGTTCAGTTTTTGAAGTTCAACTTCCCTTTTCATGATAGTTTAATAAATGAATTTCAATGATTTAACTATAAAAATATCCTTTCATTCGAAATGTGACATACATTTCGAAACGAAAGCGAAGATAGCGTTTTTTCAAAAACAAAGCAAACCTTTTCCAAATATTTGTTCAATATTCACACAATCTTAACATTGGGCTAAAATGCCCTGATTTTGATATTTCATTATTTGTTTTTACTTTTGTTCAAGTTTCACAAAAATTCTCAAACGAAATGAACGAAGAGCAAAACAATTCGCGGGAACAATCCAACACACTTATTGATAGGCACGAAAAAATCATTGAAATACTGAAGCAGAACGGTTCGGTTTCGGTTTCGTCATTAACGGAGAAACTGGGAGTCTCGGAAGTTACGATTCGAAAAGACCTGTCCATGCTGGAACAGCGCAAGAAGCTTCACCGGACTCATGGGGGAGCCATTCTTGCCAGCCCTTTCATAAGCGACAGGCACGTGAGCGAAAAGGAGAAGCAGAACATCGATGAAAAGCAGGCGATAGGAGCTGCTGCCGCCACTCATATAACCAAGAACGACTCGATTCTCATAGCCTCGGGAACCACCGTCCTTTACTTTGCGCGTGAAATTGAGCCCAAGTCCCATCTCACTGTCGTGACGGCTTCAGTCAACGTAACATCAGTGCTTTCCCAGCTCAAGGACATCGACGTCATCCAGCTAGGCGGCATCGTACGTTTCAGTTCGCTTTCGGTGGTGGGGCCGTTCGCCGAACAGATGCTCGACAACTTCAACTGCAGCAAGCTCTTCATGGGCGTCGACGGCATCGACCTGAGCTTCGGGCTAACCACTACGAATGCGCTGGAGGCCAGTCTGAACAAGATGATGATCAATTGCTGCCAAAGACTTGTCGTCCTTGCCGACAGCACCAAATTCGGCCGCCGCGGCTTCAGCAAGATCTGCGACCTAGAAGCCGTCGACGAAATCATCACCGACGACAAGACTCCTGCCCGATCCATCCAGGAATTGGAAGAGCGGGGCATCAAAGTCACAGTAGTGCATCCTTAAGGAATCAGAGGATCGCCTTCCTCATCGCCTCATCGTCGGGCTCCCTGCCGGTCATTAGGCGGAAGCCTTCGACAGCCTGTTCAAGCAGCCATTCACGTCCCGAGACATATTCCCCGCATCCGACACCGGACAGGGCAGGATCCCTGTAGTTCGCCTCCAGCAGCGCCTTTCCCGAAAAATCCAGCATTATAATCTCTTTCAATGCCACAGGAAGTGCATAAACGACTATCCCAGCCCTTTCAAAAGCTGCGGCGAACTTTCCATCATTCAATGCGACGGCCTCAGCCCTTTCATCCCGAAGTCTCATGACGAACTCTTCAGCAGTTTCGAATGTCCTGTCAGCGACGGCGACACTACGACATTCGAGGTCGACGGCTGCAATGGCAGCGGCGCGTCCAGCTCCTCCGCAGCCTATCACAAGCACACCGGCATCACGAAGACGGACATCGCGTCTGCTAAGAATATTGCGGACGCCGGTAAAATCGGTATTGCAAGCCACCGTGAGTTCCCCTCTCCTTATAAGGACGTTGGAAGCTTGGGCACGGAAGCTGGCGGGATCGCATTTTGCGGCAGACTCGAAAGCGTCCCGCTTGAAAGGAGCAGTCACGTTGACTGCGTCGAATCCATCACAGAAGCTGCGCCACGCATCGCTCCAAGCCTTGCATAGGACAAGCTCATAGGAATCCCTTCCGTCTGGGTAGGCCGCACGGAACAATGTGGGACTCAGGCTGTGGCCCACAGGATTGCCGACGATGCCGAATCTCATTTTGAAAGACGTTGGCGGACAGCTTCGTAACAAAGCACGGAAGCCGAAATTGACACATTAAGGGAATCCATCTTACCCAGCATCGGAATAAGCACGTGGGCGTCGGAAGCCTCGCGCCATGCCTGGGTGAGACCGACATCCTCGCTTCCGAGGACAATGGCGCAGGCGCGCTTCATGTCAGTCTCGTAATAGTTGGTTGAATTCTGGAGCTGCGCTGTATAGATGGCTATATCATTCCTTTTAAGCCACTTGATGGCGTCAGCTGAAGAGCAGCCTACATTAGGGACGGTAAACACCGAGCCTATGCTCGCGCGGATTACATTGGGGTTGAAGATATCCGTGGGGCAGTCGCAAAGGATGACGGCGTCAGCCCCCGCTCCATCTGCCGTACGGAGCACGGCTCCGATGTTGCCTGGCTTTTCAACCTTTTCCATCACGACTATCAGAGGATTGGCCTTGGAGATTTTCAAGTCTTCGAGAGCAAGCTGCTTCTCCTTGATTTCAGCTACCACTCCCTCGGTTCCTCCACGGTAAGCGATCTTCCAATAAATTTCAGGAGTCACCACGAATACGCGGTTGTCCAGCCAATCCGTGCTGTCAAAGCGCTTTACGGCCTCTGTCTGAAGATATTCCAGGACACTTGGGTCGGATATGTCCGGGCAGATGAACATGCTGTCCACCTTGAAGCCGCAATCTATGCAATGCCTTAGCTCACGGTACCCCTCGACCACGAACAGCCCCTGCCCGCGGCGTTCCTTCTGCTTTTCCGAAAGAGCAATGAGGTTCCTGATCTTTGGATTCGAGAAGGACGTAATCCGGTTGTTGATATATATCGGCACTACTCAGGTCTCATCTGAGGGAAGAAGAGCACATCCTGGATGGATGTGTTGTCTGTCATGAGCATTGTGAGGCGGTCTATGCCGATTCCGAGTCCGGAGGTAGGCGGCATGCCGTATTCAAGCGCACGCACGAAGTCCATGTCCACATACATTGCCTCGTCGTCGCCCTTTTCCTTGTTCTTCACCTCGTCGCGGAGACGCGCGAGCTGATCTATCGGGTCGTTGAGCTCGCTGTATGCGTTGGCAAGTTCGTGGCCGTTCACAAAGAGCTCGAAGCGCTCTGTAAGGCCGGGCTTGCTGCGATGCTTCTTGGTCAGAGGAGACATCTCGACAGGATAGTCGATTATGTAGGTAGGCTGGATAAGCTTGTCTTCGACATACTCTCCGAAGATTGCATCGATCAGCTTGCCCTTGCCCATGGTGCGGTCGAAAGGCACATCTAGCTTCTTGCAGGTCTCCACAAGCTGCTCCTCATCCATTCCCTCGACATCCTCGCCTGAATACTCCTTGATGGCCTCCATCATGGGAAGGCGGCGGTAAGGCTTCTTGAACTCTATCATGTTGTCGCCGATCTTGATGCAGGTCCTTCCGTCGTTGACTGCCTTGCATACACGTTCGACCATCTCCTCGACATATTCCATCATCCAGATGTAATCCTTGTAGGCGACATATATTTCCAGAACGGTGAATTCAGGATTATGAGTGCGGTCCATGCCTTCGTTGCGGAAGTCCTTGGAGAACTCGTAGACGCCAGGATAACCTCCCACAATGAGGCGCTTAAGGTAAAGCTCGTCGGCGATGCGAAGGTAAAGCGGAATGTCGAGGGCATTGTGGTGGGTGATGAACGGACGGGCGTTGGCTCCTCCGGGAATAGGCTGAAGGATGGGCGTCTCGACTTCCAGATAGCCGGTCTCGTTGAAATAGTCGCGCATTGTGTTCACGATCTTCGTGCGCTTTACGAACGTGTCGCGCACCTGGGGATTTACGATCAGGTCGACATAGCGCATCCTGTAACGGAGTTCCGGGTCGGCGAACTGGTCGTATGTCTGACCATCCTTCTCCTTCACTATCGGAAGCACGCGAAGCGACTTGCAAAGCACCTTCAAAGTCTTGGCATGGATGGTCAGGGCGCCTGTCTGCGTGAAAAATGCGAAGCCGGTCATGCCGACGATGTCGCCTATGTCGAGAAGCTTCTTGAATACTGTGTTGTAAAGGGTCTTGTCTTCGCCTGGACAAAGCTCGTCGCGGTTGACATAGACCTGTATCTTGCCCCAGCTGTCCTGCAGCTCCATGAAGGAAGCGGCCCCCATGATGCGGCGGCCCATTATCCTTCCGGCAATGCATACGTCCTGGTAGTTATTCTTTTCAGGGTCGAAACCCTTCCTTATCTCTGCGCTGTTTGTGTTTACCGGGTAAAGCTCAGCTGGATAAGGGTTGATCCCGAGATCCAGAAGAGCCTGCAATGAAGCCCTTCTGCCGAGTTCCTGTTCGTTCAGTTCCTGATTCTCCATGATTATGATGATTTGATTGCAAAATTAACCTTTTAAAATAAAAATCGAAATATATTGGTACCTTTGCAAAGATACGATGAATAGGAAATGGATAGTCAACGAGCCTGGCAATCCCGCACAGGTCAGACAGCTTTCTTCAGAGCTGGGAATAGACCAAGTGCTCAGCAATCTCTTGGTCCAGCGCGGAATCGCCACATTCGACCAGGCAAGAGACTTCTTCAGGCCATCTCTTGCCAACCTTCATGACCCGTTCCTGATGAACGACATGGACAAGGCCGTGGAAAGGCTTTCCAAAGCTGTTTCGAACAAAGAGAAGATTCTGGTCTACGGAGACTACGACGTCGACGGCACCACAGCCGTCGCCCTGCTTTTCTCCTTCCTCAGGGACCAGACTGACGACAACCGGCTCTACTATTACATCCCTGACAGATACGACGAAGGCTACGGCATCTCCTACAAGGGAATCGACTGGGCCCACGATCAGGGATGCTCGCTAGTGGTTGCATTGGACTGCGGGATCAAGGCTGTCGAGAAAGTCAAGTACGCCAGCGGAAGAGGCATCGACATGATAATATGCGACCATCACCTGCCCGATCCCGAGCTTCCTCCGGCCATCGCAGTCCTCGACCCCAAGCGTATCGACAACACCTACCCCTTCGACGACCTTTCAGGATGCGGAGTGGGCTTCAAGCTGGTCCAGGCTTATGCCCAGACCCATAACATTCCTTTCGACAACATCCTTCCCCTCCTCGACCTTCTGGCCGTCAGCATAGCCTCCGACCTGGTTTCGGTAACCGGAGAGAACAGGGTGCTCGCCTACTACGGCCTTCAGCAGCTCAACGAAAGCCCTCGCAAAGGGCTGGAATCCATGATCAAGCTTTCGGGCCTGGAGAACCACAAGATCACCATCGACGAAGTCGTTTTCAAGATAGGTCCCAGAATCAATGCAGCAGGCAGGATGGAAAGCGGACGTACAGCCGTCGACCTCCTGATTTCCAGAAACGACGAAGACGCGCGCAAGATCGGTGGGGAGATCAACACCCATAACAACGAGCGAAAGAGCATCGACCGCGAAATCACTACAGAAGCCATTGAGATGGTCCACACGATGCCCGACTTCGCACAGCGCAAATCCACGATCGTCTTTAACCAGAACTGGCATAAAGGCGTCGTGGGAATCGTTGCCTCAAGACTTGTTGAAGCATATTACCGTCCCACCATCGTCCTGACCGAATCCGGCGGGCTCATCACGGGATCGGCAAGGTCGATACCTGGATTCGACCTTTATGAAGGCATCGAGTCCTGTTCCGACCTGCTCGAGAACTTTGGCGGCCACATGTACGCAGCTGGACTGACCATGAAGCCCGAGAACTACAAGGCTTTCTGCGACCGGTTCGAAGCTTATGTGGAATCGAAGATTTCCAACGATATGCTCACTCCTTTCGTAAACATCGACACATATCTCGAATTCAAGGACATCACGCCTAAATTTTTCAGGATACTCAAGCAGTTCCAGCCTTTCGGACCTGGCAACCAGTCGCCTGTATTCATCACGGAAAACGTCTACGACAACGGCAACGGCCGCAAGGTAGGCAGCGACAACGGCCATCTGAAGCTCGAGCTGATACAGGAAGACGCACCTTACCGCGCAATATCCGCAATTGCCTTCAACCAGTCCGAGCATTTCAGCCACATCCAGGCAGGAAACCCCGTCGACATCTGTTATTCCATTGCCGAAAACTACTACCGCGGCATCGCAAACATACAGCTCCGCATCAAGGACATCAGGGACCGCGAAGAAATCATCTAGCATATTTTCAAAAACTACATATATGGCATTGAATAGAGTCCTCCTGATCGGGAATGTAGGCAAAGAGCCTGAGGTCAGACATTTGGAAGGCGGAGCAAGCGTCGCCAACTTCACGCTTGCAACCACGGAACGGTTCAGGGACCGCAACAACGGAGAGACCAAGGAGACCACCGAGTGGCATAACATCGTAGCTTGGAGACAGTTGGCGGACCTCTCGGAAAAGTTCATCCACAAGGGAAGCCAGATCTTCGTAGAGGGATCCATCCGTACCCGTTCCTATCAGGACAACAACGGCCAGACCCGCTACGTCACTGAAATCGTTGCCAGCGGCATACAGCTCCTGGGCCGCAAGGGCGACAACCAGGCCGCTCCTGCCGAAGGAAGCCAAGCATCTCACCAGAGCTCTTCCTACTCATCCGGTCCATCTTACCAGTCTCCACGTCCTGCATCGGCCGCACCTCAGCCTTCTCCTGCTCCGGAGCCCCAGCCTGCTCCTGCACCTGCTCAGGAAGAACCGATAGACCTTAACGTAGACCAGTCGCAGGACGACCTGCCGTTCTAGTTCAATACTGACCTTTAAAAAACAGGCTGGAAAGATTCCAGCCTGTTTTTTAGTACCCATCTGAATGCTGATGTCACTTCTTGTTCGGGACATCGAGTTCCAGGTCCGGACGCTTGTCCGAAGCCTTACACAGGCAAAGGGCTATCACAACAGCTACGACGCCCAGGATGATGAACAGGTATTCCGCATTGACAGCTGAAGCGTATGCAGCCTTGGCCTCCATGGCCGGAGTCAAGTCGGCAGCGCCGGTGATGAACCTTCCGTTAGTCTTGTCTATGACCTTTCCGACAATTATCGGCACTATCAGCAGACCGATGTTCTGCACCCAATAGATGAGTGAGAATGCTGTCCCGAGATTCTTTTCCGGAATGATCTTAGGCACAGAAGGCCACATTGCTGCCGGCACGAGGGCATAGCCAATGCCGAGCATCCCTATTCCGAGATATCCGCACCAGGCCATTCCTCGCGGTGCGAAAGCCACTATCAGATGTGCCACAAGCACCATTATCGAGCCTGTGAGCATCAGTCTCGTTCCACGCCCCTTCCTGTCGACCACATAGCCGAAGATTGGAGTGAAGACCATCGTACAGAACGGTATCAACGCAACCATGATGGATGCGACGTCCTGATGTATGCCGAAACGCGGGATGATGATGGAAGTGGCGAAGCGCCTGAATGAAATGATGCAGCAGTAGAAGAAGACACAAAGCAGGGATACGAGAATGAAATACTTATTGGAGAGTATCTTGCCTATGTCCGAAAACTTGAATTCGTCCTTTTCCTTCTGCTTGCCGTCGTTCTTTGCGGCCTCTTCGGCAGCCTTTACACTGTCGAACTTGGAATCCATCGCAAGGAACACTATCCAAAGCGCCACTCCGATTGCCATAAGGACCAGCCCGACGTGAGCCGGACGGATGGTCTCGGAGAATGGCACCCTTCCGTTCGAGACCGTCACCAGATAAGGTACAGCCACCAGAGCGGTTGCCGTTCCCAGCCTGGCCAATGCAAGCTGCAGCCCCATTGCCAGGGCCATCTCCTTGCCTTTGAACCATTTTGCCAGAGACCGCGTGACCGCGACTCCGGCAATCTCGCTGCCAAGGCCGAAAATAGAGCATCCCGTAATGGCCAATGCCAAGCTCGGCTTTGCAAACGCATGTCCGAGCCACCTGCAGAAGCCGCTGTTCGCGAAGCTTCCGGAAATGGCATAAGTGACAAGCGCAGCTCCTCCTACCATAAGCCCGATAAAGAGCGAACCTGTGAACCTGACACCCCACTTGTCAAGGAGCATTCCGCAGATGATAAGTCCGCCGCACACGCATAGAATGGAATATGCCCCGCCATAGGAGCCGTACTCTGCGGCGTTCCAGCCAAGGTCCACAAACAATCCCGGATCGCTGAAGATGTGGCTTACTGACGAGAAGATGTCGTCGAAGAAATAGGAGGCGAACATCGAGACCGAAAGAAGTATCAGCACCAGCCAACGCGCCCCTTTGGAGTTTTTCATAGATCCGATGACATTGCTCATAATAAAAAGGATGGTGATTTAGTTATAAAAAGACGTCCCGAAGAGGATAAATTCGAATCTTCGGAACGCCGCTGAAAATTTTCAGAAATTACTTGGATTCTTCCGCAGACTTCGCTTCAGCCTTCGCCTCAGCTTCGGCTGCTGTCGCAATGACAGGACGAGGCAAGTCAGGATGAGCTGCAAAATATTTGTCGAGGGCATCCTTCTTGTTTGGAAGCTCGAGCCCGTAGTTGTGCTTCTTGTCTTCAGCCTTGAGCCAGAGTCCGAGGAAGAATGCAAACACTCCTAGGGATGCGAATATCAGCATCGGCACCAAATAGTTCTTCTTATTGGGATTAATGACGCCTACGTTGGTGGCGTCAAGAGCCTTGCCGATGAGGATAGGGAATCCCCAGAGGCCGATGTTCTGGATCCAGAAGATGACGGAGTAGCCGGAGCCGAGGTACCTGTTCTCTACGAGCTTCGGAACTGAAGGCCACAATGAAGCCGGAACGAGAGAGAACGAGATGCCGAGAAGGACTATGGCAGTGTATGCGACGATCTTTCCGACAACAGGTGAGCCGCCGGCGATCTGAGGCAGGAATGCAAACGTCAAGTGGCAGACTACCATCAGGATGGCGCCAAGCATCAGCATAGAAATGCCCTTGCCCTTATTGTCAAGATAGCTTCCGAGCAACGGAGTGATGGCAGCGGCGCCGAGCGGGAACACAAAGAATATATTTGATGCCTGCGTCGCAGTAAGATGCAGGTTGCATTGAAGCATGTTGATGGCGTACTTCTGGAACGGGAAGATGGCGGAGTAATAGAGCACGCAAAGGGCGCAGACGAGAAGGAATGTCTTGCTGGTGAAGAGCTTGCCAAGGTCGGAAATCTTGAAAGGATCCTCCGGGGCTTCGCCCTTCTCTCCCATCTGCTTCTCAAGCTTGCGGTCCATGAAGAAGTATCCGATGAACATGCAGAGTCCGACGCAGAGGAGTATGAGGCAGAAGGCCACAGGCTTCGAGACCTTGTAGGCGCTGGTGGCGATGGAAGCAAGGCGCGGCGAAGTGAGCATTATTACGGCTACCCCTACGCGTGCGATGGCCATCTCGATGCCCATTGCAAGAGCCATTTCCTTGCCCTCGAACCATTTGACGATTCCTTTTGACACGGTGATGCCAGCCATCTCAGAGCCGCAGCCGAATATCATGAAGCCGAGGCAGGAAAGCTTGCAGGATCCAGGCATTGAAACCCACCAGGAGTTCAGCCAAGCCTCGAGTCCGGAGCCCGCGAAGGCAGGGGTTACTGCAAAATACTTCAATGAGGCGCCGAGCACCATTACCGAACCCGAAAGGACGATGGTAAATCGAACGCCCTTCTTGTCGAGGATGATGCCTGCAAAGATCAGGAACAGTGCAAAGACGTTGAGGAAGAACTCCGAGCCGCCTTCAAGGCCGAAGTTGGCTGCAGTCCAGTTATATGGCTGAGATTCCAGCAGTTCCTGCAGAGGCGACAGGACGTCGACGAACATATAGGCGAAAAACATTCCGCCCGCAAGGAGTATGAGGGCAAGCCACCTGAATCCGGGGACGTCCCTCATTAGTTTTTGAACTTTTTCCATAAGGTATTTCAAATAATGGTTGCTAAGGTATTTATTTTAGCACAAAGGGCAAAAACAATTCTTTTATTTTTAGGTTTCGGGCGAAGTTGCTATCTTCGCAAGTCAAAATATTCAACAATGAAAGCAGACGTAGTATTGGGATTGCAGTGGGGAGATGAAGGCAAAGGCAAGATCGTCGATGTTCTCGCAGGCCGCTATCCTATCGTAGCAAGATTCCAGGGCGGCTCCAATGCCGGCCACAGCATCCATTTCGGAAATACGAGCTTCGTGCTCCATACGGTTCCAAGCGGAGTTTTCCACGAAGGGACCACCAATATCATCGGCAACGGCGTAGTCTTCGACCCAGTCATCTTCAAGAAAGAGTGCGAAGACATAGCAGCTCTTGGCGTTCCTGTAAAGGAGCGGGTAGTGCTGGCAAAGAGGGCCAACGTGATTCTCCCGACTCACAAGCTCCTCGATGCAGCTTCTGAAAGCGCCATGGGAAAGGGAAAGATAGGCTCCACTCTGAAAGGCATCGGACCTTGCTATACCGACAAGACCGCCCGCAGGGGCCTCAGGATCGGCGACATTCTCGAGCCTGACTTCATGGAAAGATTCAAGGCTCTGAAGGCAAAGCACATAGATGAACTGAACCAGTACGGCGGATTCACATACGACGCAGAGGAACACGAACAGAAATGGCTCGACGCCATCGAATATGCCCGCGGCTTCCGCGTCGTCGATGGGGAATACTTCATCAACGAAGCTCTGGAAGAAGGCAAGGGTTGCCTTTGCGAAGGCGCCCAAGGCACGTTGCTCGACGTAGACTTCGGAGAGTATCCATTCGTGACGTCTTCGTCCACCATCTGCGCCGGAGCCTGCACCGGGCTAGGACTTCCTCCGAAATCCATCGGCACCGTCTACGGCATCTTCAAGGCTTACTGCACGCGCGTAGGCAGCGGACCTTTCCCCACTGAGCTTTTCGACGACACCGGCGAGACTCTCCGCAAGAACGGGATGGAATATGGCGCCACTACAGGGCGTCCGCGCCGCACAGGTTGGCTTGACCTCATAGCGCTCAAATATGCGGTAATGGTAAACGGGGTCGACGAACTCATAATGATGAAGGCCGACGTCATGGACGCCTTCGACAAGATAAAAGCCTGCACAGGCTACATTGTGAACGGAAAGCCGTCTATCCAGGTGCCATTCAACACCGACGCGTCCATACTTCCTCAATACACCGAATTCGAAGGATGGAAGACTCCTCTGTCAGGCATAAGGAATGAAAAGGACCTTCCAGAGGCCTTCAAGGACTACGTCTCTTTCATCGAAAAATCGGTTGGAGTCCCCGTCAAGGTCATTTCCCTGGGTCCGGACCGCGACCAGACATTATTCCGCTGATATCATGAGTCTCCTCGAGCGAGTGAATTCACCGGAAGATGTCAAGAAGCTCGACAAGGACGGGCTCTTGCAGCTATGCGATGAAATTCGCAGCTATCTGATCGAGTGCTGTTCAGCCAATCCCGGTCATCTGGGAGCCAGCCTCGGAACAGTCGAGTTGTGCGTTGCATTGCATTACGTATTCAATGCTCCAAAGGACAAGATCGTATTCGACGTAGGCCACCAGGCTTACGCACACAAAATAATTACTGGCAGGCGCGAAGCCTTCAGGAAGAACAGGATGGCGGGAGGGATCAGCGGCTTTCCGAAAATGTCCGAAAGCCCGTACGACTCTTTCGGAGTCGGACATGCTTCCACTTCCATCTCGGCAGCACTGGGAATGGCCGTAGCGGCGCAATACCGCGGCATTGAAGAACAGGTCGTGGCTGTCATTGGCGACGGCGCGATGACAGGCGGACTCGCCTACGAAGGCCTGCTGAACGCAGGGAGTCTCAGGACAAATATCCTGATAGTCCTGAACGACAATCAGATGTCCATAGACAAGAGCACTACCTCGATGCACAGCTATCTGGTCAAGCTCACCACAGGAAAAAGATATAACAGGATCAAGGAGAATGTCTGGACGAAACTTGGCCATACAGTATTCAGAAGATGGATACAGACAAGGGTGAAGAACCTCAAGCGGGTCCTGTTCAATACGAACGAGACCGCCACATTGTTCGACTCTCTTGGGATCAGGTACTTCGGTCCGATCAACGGCAATGACATCGAGCAGCTCGTCTTCGCCCTCCGAAGATTGAAGGACATCACGGGGCCCAAGATCCTCCACATCGTCACAGTGAAAGGCAAGGGCTACAAGCCGGCAGAAGACTCGCAGACCGTCTGGCACGCCCCGGGCTATTTCGACCCGACCACAGGAGAACTGCATCCTCACGACCATCGCGGCCGATGCCGCTATCAGGACGTATTCGGCGAGACTCTTCTCGACCTCGCCCGTGCCAATGCAAACATCGTAGGCATAACGCCGGCCATGCTTGCAGGATGCGGAATGTCAATAATGCAGCAACAGATGCCCGAAAGGGTCTTCGATGTAGGCATCGAGGAGCTTCACGCCGTGACTTTCTCCTGCGGACTGGCCTCACAGGGACTCCTGCCCTATTGCAACATTTACTCATCTTTCATGCAGCGGGGTTTTGACGGCGTCATCCACGATGCCGCCGTTCAGAACTTGAAAGTGGTTTTCTGCCTCGACAGAGGAGGACTTGTCGGCGAAGACGGAGCCACACACCAGGGGGCTTTCGACATGGCGATGTTCCGTCCTATCCCAAATCTCGTCATAGCATCTCCTCTGAATGAACACGAATTGCGCGACATGCTTTTCAGCGCCGCAATGCCGGAATGGAAGACTCCGATAATCAGATACCCGCGCGGATACGGAGAGGGAGTCGAATGGAAGGGGACCGAATTCAATGCAATCCCGGCAGGAAAGGCAAGGAAGCTCAGCGAAGGAAGAGGAGTAGCCCTGCTAAGCATAGGACCGATAGGCAACAAGGGAGCAGAAGCAGTTTCAAGGCTCCGCACAGAAGGATTTGAAGTGATGCATTATGACATGAGATTCCTCAAGCCGATCGATGAGGAGGCTATTGCCGATGCCGTCGGCAATGCAAGTATCATTGTCACCCTGGAAGACGGCGCGCTTCTCGGTGGGCTGCACAGCTCCGTTTCAGAATATGTGGCGGAGCGGAGCATTGACTGCGAGGTCATCGGGCTCGGAATTCCGGACAAGTTCATCGAGCAGGCCACACAGGAGGAGCAGTACTCTGCATGCGGCTTCAATACCGAAGACATATATAAGGTACTGGCTTCAGCATTGAAAAAATAAAAAAAATCCAAAATGTTTGCAGATTATCAGAAAACACCTATATTTGCACTCCATTTTTAAGAATGGGCAATGAATCATTGCCGGAGTAGCTCAGTGGTAGAGCAGCTGTTTTGTAAACAGCTGGTCGGGGGTCCAACTCCCTCCTTCGGCTCTGTTTTTTGAGGATAAGTTTTTTATTGGGGAGATACCAAAGTGGCCAACTGGGGCAGACTGTAAATCTGCTGGCGTAAGCCTTCGTAAGTCCGAATCTTGCTCTCCCCACTTTTTTTCATGCGGAAGTAGCTCAGTTGGTAGAGCATCAGCCTTCCAAGCTGAGGGTCGCGAGTTCGAACCCCGTCTTCCGCTCACAAGGCCAGTGTAGCTCAGTGGTAGAGCGCTTCCTTGGTAAGGAAGAGGTCATGAGTTCAATCCTCATCACCGGCTCCAAATTTTATTGAAAATAACTCATTTAAATACAATCAATTATGGCAAAAGAAGTTTTTCAAAGAACAAAACCTCACGTCAATATCGGCACCATCGGCCATATCGACCACGGTAAAACCACTCTGACGGCAGCCATCACCAAGGTCCTGTCCGAAAAGGGTATCTCCAAAGAAGCAATGCGTTCATTCGATTCCATCGACAACGCACCGGAGGAAAAGGAACGCGGTATCACCATAAACACCGCACACGTTGAATACGAGACCGCAAACCGCCACTACGCTCACGTAGACTGCCCGGGGCATGCCGACTACATCAAGAACATGATTACCGGTGCAGCCCAGATGGACGGTGCCATTCTCGTAGTTGCAGCCACCGACGGTCCTATGCCTCAGACTCGCGAGCACGTTCTTCTTGCAAAACAGGTCAACGTTCCAAAGATGGTCGTATTCCTTAACAAGGTTGACCTTGTTGACGATCCTGAAATGATCGAGCTCGTAGAGATGGAAGTCCGCGACCTCCTCACTTTCTACGGATTTGACGGAGACAACTCTCCAGTCATCAAGGGTTCAGCTCTGGGCGCTTTGAATGGCGACCCTAAATGGGAAGCCAAGGTCATGGAACTGATGGATGCAGTGGACAGCTGGATTCCTATTCCTGTACGTGATAACGAAAAACCTTTCCTGATGCCAGTTGAAGACATCTTTTCGATTACCGGTCGTGGCACCGTCGCTACCGGACGTATCGAAACCGGTATCGTAAAGGTCGGTGACGAAGTCCAGATCATCGGTCTGGGCGAAGATCCGAAGAGTTCCGTTGTTACAGGCGTCGAAATGTTCCGTAAGATCCTTCCAGAAGGCGAAGCAGGCGACAACGTCGGCCTTCTCCTCCGTGGCGTGGACAAGGACGAGGTAAAGCGCGGCCAGGTAATCGCACATCCGGGGACCATCACTCCTCACAAGAAGTTCGAAGGCCAGATATACGTCCTTAAGAAAGAGGAAGGCGGACGTCACACTCCATTCCATAACAACTACCGCCCTCAGTTCTTCATCCGCACCCTCGACATCACCGGAGAGATCTTTCTCCCTGAAGGCGTCGAAATGGTAATGCCGGGCGACAACGTCACCATTACAGTCGAGCTCATCTACCCTGTAGCACTCACAGTAGGACAGCGCTTCGCAATCCGCGAAGGCGGCCGTACCGTCGGAGCAGGACAGATCACCAAGATCCTCGACTAGTTCTGTCTGATTGACGAAAGTAAGCTCGGAGGCCCATATTAATAGACTTCCGGGCTTTTTAGGGACATCGTATAATGGTTAGTATAGAGGTCTCCAAAACCTTTGATGAGAGTTCGATTCTTTCTGTCCCTGCAAACTCCGGTTGTTACGAACCGGTTTTATTAAAATAGCGCAAGAGGGAGCTTCCACCCGCGAACGCAAAATTTATAAAAGAATGAGCAAATTTAGTTCATACGTAAAGGAGTCGTATATCGAATTGACTCAGAAAGTTGCCTGGCCTTCCTGGTCCAATCTTCAAAGATCGGCCATCCTGGTCATGGTGACTACCTTGTTATTTACGGTTGTAATCTTCCTTATGGACCTCGCATTCAAGAACCTGATGCAGTTCATCTACACATTATAATCGCAATGGGTGATTCTACTGGACACAAGAAATACATTGTCCGTTTCCCGGCTGAGCACGAAAAGGATGTTCTCGAATACCTGAAGAAGGCTTTCAAGGACAATAAGCTCGCCATCCTCGTAAAGGATGACAAGTACCGCAAGAAGCTGGCCGAAGGAGGCGCGATGAAGGAGGTAAAGGACGCCGCAGTTTCAATGGATGTGAATCCCGGGAAGGTCTTCGGAGGAAAAAGTTCCTCAGGATCTTATTCCAATGAACTCCACGGCATGGAATTCATTTCCATCGAAGGCGACCTTACTCCCGAGCAGGAGGACATCGTAAGGACCATAGTGCGTGAAGCGCCGAAATTCACTGCTGAAGATCAGACAGCAATGGCTGAGAAGAAGTGGTACGCGGTGCGCACTGCCGGAGGCAAGGAAGAAGAAGCCAAAAAGCTTCTCGAGAAGGAAATTTCCCTCAGGCATCTGGAGGATTCCATCGAGCAGGTACTCATCCCGACTGAAAAGGTCTTCGAAATGAAGAATGGGAAGAGAGTGCAGACCGAGAAGAATTTCTACCCCGGATACATCCTTGTAAAGGCAAACATGGCCCCCGAAATCCAAGGCGTCATTCGCGAACTCCCGGATGTTGCCGGAGTCCTTTCAAACAAGGGCAAAAGCTTCACGGACCATGTTCCCATCCCACTCAGAGAATCCGAAGTCAGCCGTCTGCTTGGACAAGTCGACGGTCTCGTTGAAGACCAGGAAGTCGGAAACGAAGTTCCTTTCATCCTCAATGAGCCTGTAAAGATTACCGATGGACCGTTCAACGGCTTCAACGGCACTATCGACGCCATCCTCGAAGACAAGAAGAAAGTCAAGGTCATCGTCATCATTTTCGGTAGAAAGACCGTTCTAGAACTGAATTACGCTCAAGTAACAAAAGAATAAACATCAACAATTATGGCTAAAGAAATTGCCGCGTTGATTAAACTGCAAATTAAAGGAGGAGCAGCAAATCCTTCTCCTCCAGTAGGTCCAGCCCTCGGTTCAAAGGGCGTCAACATCATGGACTTCTGCAAGCAGTTCAACGCACGCACTCAAGACAAGGCCGGCAAGATCCTGCCTGTCATCATCACAGTTTACAGTGACAAGTCATTTACATTCATAGTCAAGGAGCCTCCTGTTGCAGTCATGATAAAGGAAGCTGCCAAGGTCCAGACCGGTTCAGCTGAACCTAACCGCAAGAAGGTTGCATCCCTCAACTGGAACCAGGTCAAGACTATTGCAGAGGCTAAAATGCCTGACTTGAATGCATTTACTTTGAAATCTGCCATGCGGATGGTAGCCGGAACGGCACGCAGCATGGGCATCACCGTTGAAGGCGAATTCCCGGCTGACATTAATTAACGACGATCGCTATGGGTAAATTGACAAAAAATCAAAAAGCTGCTGCAGCGAAGTACGATTCTTCGAAGCAGTATAAGATCGACGAAGCGACCAAAATCCTTAAGGACATCACATTTACCAAATTCGACTCTTCAGTCGAAATGGCTGTCCTGCTTGGAGTTGATCCTCGCAAAGCCAATCAGATGGTCCGTGGCGTCGTCACGTTGCCTCACGGCACCGGCAAGGTCGTCCGCGTCCTCGTACTCTGCACTTCCGACAAGGAAGCTGAAGCAAAGGAAGCCGGAGCCGACTATGTCGGACTCGACGATTACATTGAAAAGATAAAGGGTGGATGGACTGACATCGACGTCATCATCTGTACTCCTTCGGTTATGGGTAAAGTGGGCCCTATCGGCCGCATCCTCGGTCCTCGCGGACTGATGCCTAACCCGAAGACAGGCACCGTAACGATGGAAGTCGGAGCAGCCGTCAAGGATGTAAAGGCCGGCAAGATCGACTTCAAGGTCGACAAGCAGGGAATCATCCACACTGCAATCGGAAAGGCATCCTTCACTGCAGAGCAGATCGCCGAAAATGCCAACGAACTTCTCAACACAATCGTGAAGCTCAAGCCTCAATCCCTGAAAGGAACCTATATCAAGAGCGTTACGCTGAGCACCACAATGAGTGATGGCATACACATCGATGTCAAATCCTTAAATGCCGCAGTTTAATTATGAAGAAAGAAACTAAAGCACTTATTATCGAAAGCCTGAAGAAACAGGTCGAAGAGTCCCCGCACTTCTACATCGTAAGCTTGGAAGGTCTGGACTCCGAAGGCACAGTCATGGTTCGCCGTGCCTGCTTCAAGGCTGGAGTCAAGCTGGTTGTAGTAAAGAACACTCTATTCAAGAAAGTTCTTGAATCGACCGGGAACCCTGAAGTTCAAAAGCTTGTCCCTACACTCGAAGGCACCTCAGCCATTATGTTAACGCAGAACGCGAACGCACCTGCAAAGGTCATCAAGGACTTTGAAAAGAGTCTTGGAAAGCCTGAGCTCAAGGGCGCTTATGTTCAGGAATGCGCTTATGTAGGCAAAGAAAACCTCGATACTCTGGTCAACATCAAGTCCCGTGAAGAACTCATCGGCGACATCATTGCTCTGTTGCAGTCTCCTGTCAAGAACGTCGTATCTGCCCTTCAGGCATCAGCCGGCGGAAAGATCGGAGGCATCGTAAAGACCCTTTCGGAAAAAGAAGAAAACAAATAAAAACATTTAATCATTATTAACTATTATGGCAGATATTAATGCATTTGCAGATCAGTTGGTAAATCTGACTGTAAAAGAAGTTCAAGAATTGGCACAGGTCCTTAAGGAAAAGTATGGCATCGAGCCTGCTGCTGCAGCAGCAGTCGTTGCTGCTCCTGCAGCAGCAGGCGCAGCTGAGCCTGTTGAACAGACTCAGTTCGACGTCATCCTTAAGAATGCCGGACAGGCAAAGCTTCAGGTAATCAAGGTCGTAAAAGACCTCACTGGCCTGGGACTGAAGGAAGCTAAGGATCTTGTCGACAAGGCACCGGAAGCACCTATCAAGGAGAAAGTCTCCAAGGCAGACGCTGAAGACCTGAAGGCAAAACTCGAAGAAGCAGGCGCGGAAGTTGAACTTAAATAAATTAACTCCCGCTCCCGAATCTAGGGAATAATTATCGGGTTTAGAGCCTTAAGACGGCTCTAAACCTTTTTGTCGTTAATTAGTTTATTTTCAACCAAGCCCACAACAAATGTCGCAAAAAAACAATAATCAGCGAATTAACTTCGCGACTTCCAAGACCCTTCTGGATTACCCTGACCTGCTTACGGTACAGCTCGATTCCTTCAAGGAATTCTTCCAGCTTGAAACCACAGCCGAGGACAGAAAGGACGAGGGGCTTTACAAAGTGTTCCAGGAAATTTTCCCGATCGAGGACACCAGGAACAACTTTAAGCTCGAATTCCTCGATTACTTCGTCGATCCGTCGAAGTATACGATAGAGGAATGTCTTGAAAGAGGACTGACATACAGCGTTCCGCTCAAGGCGAAACTGAAGCTTACCTGCACAGACCCAGAGCATGAGGATTTCCAGACTAGGGTAGAAAACGTCTACCTCGGCAACATTCCTTACATGACTCCACAGGGAACGTTCGTCATCAACGGTGCAGAGCGAATAATCGTATCGCAGCTTCACCGCTCTCCGGGAGTCTTTTTCGGAGAGAGCGTGCATTCCAATGGCACGCCGCTGTACTCTGCCAGAATTATTCCATTCAAAGGATCATGGATCGAGTTTGCAACGGACATCAACAACGTGATGTACGCATACATCGACCGCAAAAAGAAATTGCCGGTCACCACTCTTCTCCGCGCCATCGGATACGACAGCGACAAGAAGATACTTGACCTGTTCAACCTGGCTGACGAAGTACCTGTAAATGAGGAAAGCCTCCACGGATACATCGGCAGGGAACTCGCGGCAAGAGTCTTGAAGACTTGGAACGAAGACTTCGTAGATGAAGACACCGGAGAGGTAGTCTACATCGAACGCACCGAGACAATTTTCGAAAGGGGAACCGTCATTGCCGAAGACAACATAGCTGCTCTCCTCGACTCCGGTCTCCCTACGATACTCCTTCGCAAGCAGAATGAAGACGTAAAGGATTACGAAATAATCTTCAATACGCTGCAGAAGGATACCACAAACACTGAAAAGGAAGCCATCTACTATACATATAGACAGCTACGCAATTCTGAACCGCCTGACGAACCAACTGCCCGTGACGTCATCGACAAGCTTTTCTTCTCCGACAAGCGCTACGACCTAGGAGAAGTAGGACGCTACCGCCTTAACAAGAAGCTTTTCACTGACAAGGACGAAAAGTTGTCCAAAGACGCTCCTTCTTCCGACACCAGAACTCTGACCAAAGAAGACATCAAGTCCATCATCGACTTCCTCGTCAAGGTCATCAACCAGAAGGCTGCGGTAGACGACATCGACCATCTTTCCAACAGGAGAATCCGTACTGTCGGCGAACAGCTCGCCAACCAGTTCAGCGTAGGCCTGTCAAGAATGGCTCGCACGATTCGCGAGAGGATGAATGTCCGCGACAGCGAAGTGTTCGGTCCTACCGACCTGATCAACTCCAAGACGCTTTCATCCGTGATCAACTCGTTCTTCGGGACAAGCCAACTCTCGCAGTTCATGGACCAGACCAATCCTCTGGCAGAGATATCGCACAAGCGCCGTCTTTCCTCACTCGGTCCCGGCGGTCTTTCCAGAGACCGTGCAGGCTTCGAGGTCCGCGACGTTCACTACACCCATTACGGACGTCTCTGCCCTATCGAGACTCCGGAAGGGCCTAACATCGGACTTATCTCCTCTCTCTGCATCTTTGCGAGGATCAACAGACTCGGATTCATCGAGACTCCATACCGAAAAGTCGACGCAGGCAAAGTCGACCTTTCAGAGAAGGGTATCGTCTACCTGAGCGCTGAGGAGGAAGACAACAAATATGTCGCACAGGCGAACTGCGAGGTAGACAAGGACGGAGCCATCCTCGACACCAGGATCAAGTGCCGCTATCAGGCTGATTACCCGGTAGTGAACATGACAGACCCTGAAGAAAAGGACAACGTCACCTACATCGACGTCGCCGCCAACCAGATCGCTTCCGTTGCGGCCGCGCTCATTCCATTCCTCGAACACGACGATGCCCACCGCGCGCTCATGGGATCCAACATGATGAGACAGGGAGTCCCTATCCTCCAGCCGGAAGCTCCTATCGTAGGAACAGGTCTTGAGGATGTAGTAGCCCGCGACTCCCGCACACAGATAGAAGCCAAGAAAAAAGGCGAAATCGTCTATGTTGACGCAAGGGAAATTGACGTCAGGTACGAACAGACCGACGATGAAAGATTCGTAAGCTTCGCTCCTGAAATCACAGTATACAAACTCCCTATCTATAGGCGCACCAACCAGGACATGGCCATTACCCTCAAGCCTATCGTCCGCAAGGGCGACAAGGTCGTCAAGGGACAGATCATGACCGAAGGCTATGCCACCGCAGGCGGTGAGCTTGCACTCGGCAGGAACCTGAAGGTGGCATTCATGCCATACAAGGGATACAACTATGAGGACGCCGTCGTACTGTCCGAAAGGATGGTCCGCGAAGACATCCTCACGTCCATACATGTCGATGAATACGAAGTGGAAGTACGCGACACCAAGCGCGGAATGGAAGAGCTCACAAGCGACATCCCTAACGTCGGAGAAGACGCTACGAAGGACCTTGACCAGCACGGAATCATCCGCATCGGCGCCAATGTAAAACCGGGGGACATCCTGATCGGCAAGATCACTCCAAAGGCCGAGACGGAGCAGTCTCCTGAAGAGAAGCTGCTTCGCGCAATCTTCGGAGACAAGGCCGGAGATGTAAAGGATTCATCCAAGAAGGCCGACGGAGCCCTTTTCGGTACAGTCATCGACACCATGCTGTTCTCCAGGGTGACCAAGGAAAACACCAAGAAAGGCAAGACAAACCAGAAGGAATTGGCTGCCAAAGTCGAGTCGGATTTCACAAAGAAGACGAACGAACTCAAGAACATATTCCTCGACAAGATGATGGTCCTCCTGAAAGACAAGACAAGCAGCGGCATAAGCCTGCTCGACGGTCAGGTAATCCTCGATAAGGAAGAGAAGTTCACCCGTGAAAAGCTGAATTCGATTGCCAACTACGAAGACGTGGCTCCAGGAAAATGGATTTCAGACAAGAACGACAAGCACACCAACAATCTTGTCAAAGAGCTCATCAACAATTATCTTATTGAATATAAGAAGTATGATGCCGAACTCCAGAGAGCGAAGAGCACCATCACTGTCGGAGACGAGCTTCCATCCGGGATCATGCAGCTTGCAAAGGTCTACGTCGCAAAGAAGCGCAAGATCCGCGTCGGCGACAAGGTCGCAGGACGTCACGGAAACAAGGGCATCGTAGCCAAGATCGTCCGCGATGAAGACATGCCGTTCCTCGATGACGGAACGCAGATGGACATCCTTCTGAGCCCTATGGGCGTCCCTTCGCGTATGAACCTAGGACAGATTTACGAAACCGTACTCGGATGGTCCGGACAAAAGCTCGGGCTCAAGTTCTCCACTCCCGTATTCGACGGTGCAACTCCTGAAGAGATCGACGAATACATCGAGAAGGCAGGCCTTCCTAAGGACTGCGAAATCCGCCTTCGCAACGGCGAGACCGGAGAGTATTTCGACCAGAAAGCCACTGTAGGCATCATCTATATGATCAAGCTGGGACACATGGTCGAGGACAAGATGCACGCACGCTCCATCGGACCTTATTCACTCATCACACAGCAGCCTTTGGGCGGCAAGGCACAATTCGGCGGCCAGCGCTTCGGAGAAATGGAAGTTTGGGCTCTCGAAGGATTCGGCGCGGCCCACGCACTCCAGGAAATGCTTACCATCAAGTCGGACGACGTCACCGGACGCTCCAAGGCTTATGAGGCCATCGTCAAGGGCGAGCCTATGCCTGTCCCTGGCATTCCAGAATCATTGAACGTGCTTCTCGCAGAGCTCCGCGGCCTTGCATTGAGCATCAAGCTTGAATAATCCATTTTGAATCATTTAATTGCATCAATATGCCTGATAATAAAGATATCAAAGCAAACAGCAACTTCAGCAAAATCACCATCGGACTCGCATCTCCGGAACAGATTCTTGAGATGTCCCACGGTGAAGTGACGAAGCCGGAAACTGTCAACTACCGCACCTACTCTCCTGAGAAGGACGGACTTTTCTGCGAGCGCATCTTCGGCCCTACCAAGGACTACGAATGCCACTGCGGCAAATACAAGAGAATCCGCTATCGCGGAATAATCTGCGACCGCTGCGGAGTCGAAGTGACCGAGAAGAAGGTTAGGCGCGAACGTATGGGACACATAGCACTCACCGTGCCTGTCGCCCATATCTGGTATTTTCACTCGACCCCCAATAAGATCGGGAACCTCCTCGACATTTCATCGAAGGATCTCGACAAGGTAATATACTACGAAAGATACATCGTAGTCCAGCCCGGCATCATCAATTCGCTCGGCATAAACAACCCTGCTCCACAATCCAACGGAGAATGGGAACAGAACGACATGGTAGATGAGGAGAACTACATCGCCATCACAGACAAGCTTGCAAAGGACCACAAGGACAATGCTTCGCTTCCTGACGACGACCCAAACAAAGTCATCATCGGAATGGGAGCGGAAGCCATCTACAAGCTTCTCTGCAAACTTGACCTTGACGCCCTTTCTTATGAGCTCCGCAACAAGGCTCAGAACGAGACTTCCCAGCAGCGCAAGGCGGAAGCCCTGAAGCGCTTGAACGTCATCGAAGCCTTCCGCGAGTCAAAGGACGTCAACAGGCCTGAATGGATGATTCTCAAGGTCATACCTGTCATTCCTCCCGACCTTCGCCCTCTTGTTCCTCTGGACGGCGGCAGATTCGCCACCAGCGACCTTAATGAGCTTTACCGCAGGGTCATCATCCGCAACAAGCGTCTGAAGACACTCATAGAGATCAAAGCTCCTGAAGTCATTCTCCGCAACGAAAAGCGCATGCTCCAGGAAGCCGTGGACAACCTTTTCGACAATTCGAAGAAATCGAACGCCGTCAAGTCCGAGTCCAACCACGTTCTCAAGTCCCTCTCCGACTCCCTTAAGGGAAAGCAGGGAAGGTTCCGCCAGAACCTCCTCGGAAAGCGCGTCGACTATTCCGCACGTTCAGTAATCGTAGTCGGGCCTGAATTGAAGATGCACGAGTGTGGCATGCCGGTCGACATGGCTGCCGAACTTTACAAGCCTTTCATCATCCGCAAGCTAATCGAGCGCGGCATCGTAAAGACAGTGAAGTCAGCCAAGAAGATCGTCGACCGCAAGGATCCTGTCGTGATCGACATCCTTGAGAACGTCATCAAGGGACATCCGGTTCTCCTGAACCGCGCCCCTACCCTCCACAGGCTCGGCATCCAGGCATTCCAGCCCAAGCTCATCGAAGGCAAGGCAATCCAGCTTCATCCGCTTGCCTGCACTGCATTCAATGCCGACTTCGACGGAGACCAGATGGCCATCCACCTTCCACTTGGAAACGAAGCGGTTCTCGAAGCACAGCTTCTGATGCTCGGAAGCCACAACATCCTTAACCCTGCCAACGGAGCCCCTATCACCGTTCCTTCCCAGGACATGGTGCTCGGCATCTACTACATCACCAAGATCAGCGGAGTGACCGAGACCGGCAAGCCTAAACCAGGCTCAGACATTTGGGACGACATCAACAACGGCAGCGTATCCTTCGACAAGTCATTGGTGCGCGAGGACGGGAAGGGCTTGAAGCCTGCCTACACTTTCTACGGACCGGAAGAAGCCATCATCGCTTATAATGAAGGTCGCGTCGACATGCATACGCTCGTCGACGTCAGGGTACGCAGCGTGGACGAAGAAGGCAACACTATCCACAAGATAATGCATACTTCAGTCGGACGCGTGATCTTCAACCAGATCGTTCCTGAAGAGCTTCCTTATATCAACAAGCTTATCAAGAAAAAGGACCTTCGAGACATCATCGGAGTTGTAATGAAGAGATGCGGGACACCTCGCACAGCCAATTTCCTCGACGACATGAAGGACCTCGGCTACAAGCAATGCTATCTTGCAGGAATTTCATTCAACCTCGGAGACGTAATCATCCCGGGAGAGAAGAAAGCCCTGGTAGACAGGGCATACGAACAGGTCGATGAAATCCGCAGCAACTTTGCAATGGGCGTCATCACCGACAACGAGCGCTACAACCAGGTAATCGACGTCTGGACCGACACGAACAAGGACCTCAAGAATGACGTGCAGAAACAGATACAAGCCAGCAACGGAGGCTTCAATCCAATTTGGATGATGCTTGACTCCGGCGCCCGCGGATCCGTTGAGCAGGTCAACCAGGTCTGTGGAATGCGCGGCCTTATGGCAAACCCTCACCAGGCAGGTACTGCCGACAACAGGGAAATCATCGAGAACCCTATCATCTCGAACATCAAGGAAGGACTTACCGTCCAGGAATACTTCATTTCCACCCACGGCGCCCGCAAGGGTCTGACCGATACAGCATTGAAGACAGCCGATGCAGGGTATCTGACACGCCGTCTGGTCGACGTCTCTCACGATGTCATCATCAATGAAGAGGACTGCGGCACCTTGAGAGGCATCGTAGCTACTGAAATCAAGAACGGAGACATCGTCGTCGAGACTCTCTCCGACAGAATCCTCGGCAGAGTCGCCGTACACGACATCGTAGCTCCCGCAACCGGAGAGACCATCCTTGCAGCAGGCAACGAAATTACCGAAGAAATATGCGACAGGATAAAGAAAGCCGGCATCCTCAGCGTTGAAATACGTTCCGTGCTCACTTGCGAATCCAAGAAGGGAGTCTGCGCCAAATGTTACGGCCGCAACCTTGCCACGGGCCACATGGTCCAGAAAGGCGAAGTTGTGGGAGTCATCGCCGCACAAGCCATCGGAGAACCGGGCACGCAGCTTACCCTGCGTTCGTTCCACTCCGGCGGTGCAGCTTCTTCCAAGATCGTCGAAAGGGAATTCACTTCCATGTTCGACGGCATATTGAAGCTCAACGACTTCACCTCTTACCTGACCGACGAGAACAAGTACATCAATACCAGCAACATCGCAGTTGCACAGATAATCGATGCCAAGAGCGGAGCCATCCTTTCCCAGCACGATGTGCCTAAGGGAGCAGAAATGCTCAAGAACAATGGCAACGAAGTCAAGAAAGGAGACATCATCTGCAAGTGGGACCCTTACAACAAGCCTCTGATGGCAGACGTCCAGGGTACCATCGTCTATGACAACCTCTGGAAGAACAAGTATCTTGACAAAGCCAAGGGCATCGACATCGAGCCTACATTCTTCGACGACACCGACGAAACCGGCCACAACGAGAAGGTCGTGCTCGAATCAAAGGTCAAGGGAAACCCTCCTGCCATCAGGATCGTCAACAGCGATCCATTGTCATATCAATGCTATCCTTTCTGCGGAAACCTCGGTGAAATCAAGCAAAACCACAGCATGGTCAAGGCCGGCGATGACTTGGCATCCACCAAGATACTCTCCGAATTCGAGGGAACCGTCAAGATCGGCGACCGCCATGCCAACGAAAAGAACGTAGCTGTAACCGACCTCAGCATCATTCTCGACAACCGTTATCTCGACAGCTGCTACCTGATTCCTGCCAACAGCGAAATCAAGGTCGCCGTCAACCAGCGGGTAGATACCGGAACGCCTATGACGACCGGAGAGAACCCTATCCTCTCAGAAGTTTCGGGATCCGTATACAAATGCGAGAAAGCCAAAGGCCGGCAGCGCATACTCATCCTTTTGGAATCTGGCGAGAAGGTCATCAATTCGAGCAGTTATGCTGCCGTAAAGAAGGAAGACACAAAACTCAAGATTCAAGTTAGCGTAGGCGACATAATTACTGCCGGCTCTTCACTCGCTGAAGGAGACGTTTCTGTCATATCTCCTATAGACGGCATCGTGACAGGCATCGAAAGGGTCGAAAGCAGCTCCAAGAACGACTGGAAATTCACCATATCACCTTATCAGGAATACATCGTTCCTGAACAGCGCAAGGCTCTGGTCAACAAGGGAGACTCTGTCAGCGAAGGCACAGCCCTATACAGAGGAGCCGTCATCTCCGAAGTCGAAGGAATCATTTCCCTCGGCAAGATAGACAACGGCATCCAGGATATCACTGTCACTCCTAAGAGCGGATCGGCAAAGCATTACATGATTCCTGTCCACCACTACTCGATCCTCTTCAAGGAAGGCAATGCCATACGAAAGGGAATGCCTATTACCAACGGCGCCATCTTCCCCAGCATTTCGGCTGAAGTCGATTCCATCGAAAAGGGCAAGGACGGTCTTACCGAAATCCACTTGAGGAAACGTTATTCGATCCAGGATCTCTATAGGATTCTCGCAAACGACGGAGAACACCTGAGGGCAGGAGCCGCCATCGCCGACCAGGTCGTCAAATCCGGCATCGACGGAGAAGTGATCATCAGCGAAAACGAACAGTACGGATTGCAGATCACAGTCTCAAGCGACACAATGAAGACGTCACCTGTCCCTAAGGGAGCCGTCATCATGAAGCCGAACAGCGAAGGCGAACTGAAGCAGGACGTAAAGGCTGGAGAGATCTTCGTCAAGATTCCGCGCAGGATGGTCAGGGCGAGCGACATCACCAGCGGTCTGCCGCGCGTTACCGAACTCTTCGAAGCCAGAAATCCTTCCAACCCTGCCATCGTATCCGAAATTTCCGGTGAAGTCATCTTCGGCAAGATCAAACGAGGCAACCAGGAAGTGATAGTACGTCCTTCACTCGGCAAGGACAAGGTTTATCTTGTTCCTCAGCAGCGTCTTAACGTATTGGACAACGACTATGTAAAGGCAGGCACGCCGCTTTCCGACGGAGACATCACTCCTAGCGACATCCTCGCCATACAGGGGCCTGTCACAGTACAGCAATACATCGTAAACCAGATTCAGGACGTATACCGCGCACAGGGCGTTAAGATCAACGACAAGCACTTCGAGATCATCGTAAGACAGATGATGCGGAAGGAGCAGATTCTCGATCCCGGCGACACCCGCTTCCTTCCTGAGGAACTTGTGGAAAAGACCGAATTCAACAATGTTAACGACGAAATCTTCGACAAGCAAGTAGTGAAGGAGGAAGGCGATTCCGCCTCTCTCGGAGAAGACAGGAGAATGCCTGCAGGCATGATCGTGTCCATCCGCGACCTTAGGGAGATAAACGCCATACTACTCCGAAAGGGGCTTAAGGAAGTCGTTACCCGTCCTGCCAACACAGCAACTGCCGAGCAGATCCTGCAAGGCATCACCAGGGCAGCGCTGCGCACCAACAGCTTCATGTCGGCCGCATCATTCCAGGAAACCACCAAAGTACTCAGCGAAGCCGCCATCCACGGCAAGACAGATACTCTTGAAGGCCTCAAGGAAAACGTCATCTGCGGGCATCTGATTCCTGCCGGTACCGGCCAGAGGGAATTCGACAACATTCTTGTCGCTTCCATGGACGATTACAGGAAGGCTCTCGAAGATTCTGCCGCCGATGTCGACATGGCAGAAAGCCGGCCTGCCGGGACCATCAAATAAGGATGATTAACTAATAAATATCATGAAAAAGTATCTTTACTTTGCAATTACACTCTTTGTCGCTGCAGCTTGCGGCGGCAATCATGCCGGGTATCAGATCAAGGGATCTTTCACCGGCGACCCCAAAAGCTATGAAGGCAAGAAGGTCTTCCTCCTTTCACAGAAGGATGGAGCCACCGTCACCGACACTGCCTTCATAGCTAAAAAGACATTCAAGTTCGAAGGTGCCACCAACGACCCTCAGCAGGCTTCCATCAAGATTGAAGGCGTACAGGGAACCGTTCCTATCTTCCTCGAGAATTTCAAGTACACCGTAGTCATTCCTGTCGACAGCCTTCGCGGCGCAGTCGTAACCGGCGGCGAGACTCAGAACATCTACACCCAGCTCGCTCAAGCCAAGCATGACATCAGCGCCAAATACAACATGCAGGCGCTCCTTGACGAGTACACCAAGGGAAATCCAAGCGAAGACCGCAAGAAAGAGATTCTCGACACCTATAACCAGTATAAGGACGAGCTTCAGAAGAAGAACGAAGCCATCATAAACGCAGTTCCTTACACTTTCTACAGCCTTCAGAAAGTCGCCGACATGATAGACATCACTCCCATCGACACGATTGACGCCAAGCTGGCTCCTTATCGCAACAATCCCAAATTCCAGAATACTACCGCTCTGAAGGACATCGAAGACAAGGTCGCAGCCATCAAGAGGCTGCAGCCGGGCAACGTCGCTCCTGATTTCACTCTTCCTACTCCTGACGGAAAGACAGTAACTTTCTCCGAGATCTACAAGAAGAACAAGGTGACCATGATCGATTTCTGGGCAGCCTGGTGCAACCCTTGTCGCAACGAGAACCCTACAATCGTCAAACTGTATGAGATGTATCACAAGAAAGGCTTCGAGATTCTCGGCGTATCCATGGACAACAACCACGACGCTTGGGTAAAGGCCATCAAGGACGACAAGCTGACTTGGCCTCAGGGCTCTGAAGTCAAGTTCTGGAACACATTCGTACGCGACCTGTACAAGGTCAACTACATCCCTCAGAACGTCGTTGTCGACGAGACCGGCACCATCCTGGCCAGCAAGGTCGAGATCGACTCCGTTCAGCGCATTCTTGACAACAGGCTTAAATAACCCGAAGCATGATAAACAGAAACGGCCGGAAACGATTCCGACCGTTTTTTTTGTATTGCGCAATGCAATTCTCAGAGCTTTACATTGCCTTCGAATTCATATTCCCCTTTTGGGTCAATGCCTCGCACAAGCTCCTGCATGACTCCTGTATCTGATGAGGAGTAGAACACCGCCGAGCCTCTGCGTCCTCTCGAAGAGGCATCGGATGCAGGCAAAAGGCGCTGTGCCTGGCGGGCCACAGCGGGAGCAGGATTGATGACTGCAACTCCTGGACCTGCAGCACGTTGTATTGGACCAAGAAGGAAAGGATAATGCGTGCAGCCGAGAACTATGTTGTCGGCTCCGGCTTCGACCATTGGCTTGACATACTTGGAGACCAATGCAAATGCCTCCGGAGAATCGGTGTTTCCGCTCTCGACCAATTCGACCAAGCCCGTTCCAACTTCCTCTACCACTTTCACAGACCCTGCAAAATTAGCGAGGGTATGCAGGTAAAGAGACCCTTTCAGCGTACCGGCCGTTGCAAGCACGCCCACCACTCCGCTCTTTGTGTACTGTACAGCAGGCTTTACAGCCGGCTCCATTCCTACAAAAGGAATGTCGTAGCGTGAGCGCAGCCAGGATATGGCTGCAGCCGTAGCGGTATTGCATGCGACTACAACCATCCCTGCCCCTTTAGAAATCAGGAAATCGGTAATAAGTGCCACCCTTGCGCGCACGGCTTCGGCCGGCTTCGGTCCATAAGGGCAGAAAGCGCTGTCGGAGAAATAGACATAGCCTTCCTCCGGCATCAGGGCGTGAAGCTCTTTCCATACGGAAAGTCCGCCGACTCCCGAATCGAATACTCCTATCATCAGAACGAATAGCTTAAACCAAGGCCAAAGGTACCAAAAATGGAGGAACTGCGTCCTGCAACAAGATAAAATGCATCAAGCCCAATGCCGAACAGACGGAGGCCTAGCCCCAATGAGCAGTAACCGGCATTTGAAGTGTCATAATGGTACCCGATCCTTGCAGAGGCGATGCCGGCATAGGTGTAGTCAATGCCAAGTCCTGTATAATGAATTCCTTTTACTGCCTCCGATTGAGCCATAATGAACCCCGTCTCGCAAGTCCCGGTCAAGGCGTGGTCTTCCAAGGCAAGGACATATTCAGCGCCTCCGCAGATGCGCATAGGAAGAATATAGGAGCCATGGCCGTAGGACATCCTGCTTCCCACATTTAGGACTCCCACAGTGAACGAAATGGATTCCTTGCGATAGACTGCCAGGACATCGCCTGCGAAGGCGAAGCCCTGGCAGTCTGGTGCCAAAGACGATGAAACGACCTTCCCGGCCGCATAAAGCGCCACAGCCCCGCCAAGCTGGAAGGAAGCGCCGAGACGATAAGAAGATTCAACCGGTCGGAAAGTCCCGTCAGAGAAGCCGAAATCATCAAATAGGACCATTTGCCGATGGACTGCAATGGTGCCGCCAGCCGAAAGGGAAATCCTGTCGGACAAGTTCCAATATCCTCCGAGATTCATTGCCTTCACGTCGGATGAAGAAGGAAGCCAATATATATATGAAACGCCGAGCGATGCATTGTCCTTTGAAAAAAGTGCAGCGGCAGGATTCAGGGACGAGGCAGGCGAAGCGACTGAAGCTCCTCCAAGGGAGAAGCTGCGCACATCGGCCGGGATGCTCAGGAAGGAACAGGTCTGTGCATCGGCCGAAAGCGCTACGGCCAATGCAATCAGGACTGAAATGGCAATGAATGCAATCCGTTTCATAGCTTCACGAAAGTGCTGGTTGCGCTGTCCGAGCCGTGACTGACTGTAATCCTATAGGTCCCGCCGCTGAAGCCCGACACATCGATGGAATATGGCTCAAAAGGTGAAACTGAAACAGACTGGAACTCCTTCAACACGGCTCCAGAATCTCCGGTGATGATTATGGCTACATCCGTCAAGGGCTTTCCCGACCGCACATAAAGATTGTCCAGGACAGGATTCGGATAGACGTCAAAGAGATTGTCAGGATTGCGGACAAGGACGGCGAATGAAGCGGAGGCGCTCTTTCCAAGACAGTCAGTCCCGGTCAGCGTCACAGTAGCGTGCCCATATTGTAGGGGCGTTGCAGTCAATGAACCGCATAATCCGGAAAGCTGGACAGACTGGGGGTTGTCAGTCTCGAAGGAATACGAGAGCGTCTCCCCGTCGGAATCGGAGATGTAATCTGCAAACGCAAGGCTTAGCGAGCCCTTCAGTCCATTGAACGCAACATTGTCCACATCCCTTACCTTTACGGGAGCGGAATCGGGTTCGATGTAGTAATGGATATGCAAGCTGTCGGCCATTCCATACTCATCCTCCACCTTAAGGAATGCAAAATGAGAGCCATCTATGCCATAAAGCCCCGTGATGCGGACGGATACCGTGTCACGGCTGACGGAAGAAGTGCACTCGAGAGTGTCCGGCCGCAAGGTATATTTCAAAGGGTGAGAATCGGGATCCCGCATTGCGAAGCGCAGGATTCCAGTCTGGTACGCCTTGATGTTCAGAGAATTTCCGTCAAGGGGGACAATGACTGGATTATGGTTGTCCAGCGTCCTGAAAGAGAACGACGTAGACAGCGGAGATCTATTCCCGGAGAAGTCATAGGCGTCAATCGCGAAATAATATACGGTCTGAAAATCCAGATGCCCTACGTGAACTTCAAGCGAATCGCCCGCCTTGAGGTCGCCTGTCTGGAATGAGACCCGACTGACATTATAAGGAATGTGGTCAAGGTCCAGGGAAGACAGGTCCGACTTGGAATAATAGACGTCGAATCCCGCAGCGCAGCCATCGTCCCTGTCGCTCGGCACCTTTAACTTTAGAATCACGTCGTTCGAGCTCACGGAGCCGCTCAATCCGGAAACCTGATCAGGAGCATAATAGCTCGAAGGAGCTGCCGCCGCTGTTGCGTTGACGAGTCCTACCCCAAGCTCCCCATTGTATGACCTGTTGTAAATGTCCAGGGGCGTTGCAGACTTGACTAGCCTGTCCCAAAGGTCTTTCCTTGTAAAGCCTGCTCCGCCGAGATAGGATACGACCAGGGCTGCAACGCCGGAGACGCAAGGGCACGCCATCGAAGTGCCCTGAAGAAATCCATAACCGTTCTTCGTGACGGTACTGAATATTTGGCCGTTCGTGTACAGTTTGGAACCGCCCGGTGCGCTTATGTCTACCCAATCTCCGAAGTTTGAGTAATACGCCTTGGTATAATCAGGAGCGATTGCTGAAACCGCCATGCACCCCACGTATGACGCCGGCGAACCGTAGGCGACGTTGTCATTGCCGGCGGCGAAAAGGACAAGGCCGCCGGCCATAGGGCCGGTCTGCTTACCGTCCGCATCAATGCCGGCGTACTTGTTGAAATAGTCTATTGCGTCCTTGTCGGACTGATAAGTGTAATCCCCTAAGTCATAGCCCCAACTGTTCTGGAGGATCACCGCTCCGTTGTCCGCGGCATAAGTGGCGACTGCTAGGAAGTTGACCTGGTTGTCAGACACGCTGTTGAATATCTGACAGGACATCAGTCTCACGCCATTGCCGCTGCCGTTTCCACCGGCGATGCCGCACACTCCCCTTCCGTTTCCATTGACCGCTGAAATGATGCCTGCGATATGAGTAGCGTGGTCAGTTGGAGTGATAGTCCCCGTATGGGCTTTGAAATCATATCCATATATGTCGTCGACGTAGCCATTGCCGTCATCGTCCTTCCCGGCCACCCCATTCTTCTCAAGCTGGTTCACCCACATGTTGTCGGCAAGATCCTCGTGTCCATAGTCGATGCCACCGTCGACCACAGCCACGATGACATTGCTGCTCCCTGTAGAAAAATGCTTCCAGCAGTCAAGCAAATTTATTTCTGCTCCCGCTCTAGAGTCCATAAGCTCACCGGGATTGTACAAGTGCCATTGCCTATAGGAAAACGGATCGTCAAACAGGCTCTGTACTGTCATAGGACGTGCAGGATGAATCCTTTCCACGACGTCGACGCCCGAGACGCCAGAGATGTCCGCCGATGCCTTAGTGACCGAATAGCCACTGTCAAAGACGACTTCGTACCACAAGTCGAGTCCCGAATCCTTGATCCGTTTCTCGAACCTGCCGGACGGAGGGACAGACCTCCTCACTGAAATGATGCCAGGAACGGCCTCGGCAAGTTCGCCAGGGATACTTCCGGCAAGGACTTCCGGTTCGATCTTGTCGCCAAGCTCACGCGACACCTTGAGTCTCAAGGCACCGCGCACTGCATTGACATCCATTAAAGAAGAAGCCTTGTCGTCGACGTCATTCCTGACGCAAGCGGCAAGGCAGATCAATGCAGCGAAGGCTATAATAAAGCTCAGCTTCCTGAATCTCATCCGTTAAGGTTATTCAACTCTTTTATAGGTATATAATTCAGCTGTCCCAACGGTAGTCTCCATTATCAGCGTATTGCCGTCATCAGATATCGATACGGAATAAGTATTGCCCCAAGCCGTACCGTCGGAATATTTTCCTGAAAGGACGTTGTCGGTAAGGTCCCATGTCCCGGAATATTGCTTGATGTAGCTGTCTCCGACAGTCTGGTACATTACAAATGCATTTGTAGTCTGATAGCTTGAAAAAGAGACTGATACACTGACTTTCTGGTCACCGACGGTGACGCTCTTTGTGGAATAGCCGACGAGCTCCCATTCGCCGATGATCTGCGAATAGAGGTCCTTCTTGGTGGTCTTGGTGCAGCCCGAAAGCATTAAAGTCAATGCCAACAGGGCTATGATAGATATCTTTTTCATTACAGCCATCCTCCATTTGTGCTCTTGAACGATCTAACTATGATTGATACTTCCTGCGAAATTGCCATTCCGCCGATATTGTCTTCGCCTCCAAGCTGTGTGCCGCCGCCGATGGCGTGGATGGTAAGCTTGGCAGACCCGATTTTAGTCGGATTGATGTACAGACGGCCGTATTGGATGTATGGATCCTCGGAGAGGCCGATTGCAGCCTTGGCAGCGTCAGTCATTTCTATTCCGGTGTAGGTAAGATTGACTGACGAAGTCCCGAAATAAGGGGAGATGTCGAGCCACTGCTTGCCTCCTGTCGAGGCCAGGAGACAAGGGACACCTTCTATCTTCATCATAAGAAGCCAGGTGTCGATGGACCCCGTCCCCATCTTCTTCATATAGTTCTTCAACTGAAGGGCAGGCTCGGCATTATTGTAATATTCCTTCGTCCCAACCATATGTGTGTCGAAGTCATTTGCAGAAGTCACGACAAGTTCCTTGAATTTCTTGACCGTGAATGTCTTGCCCAGCTTCTTGGCATAGGAAAGGCCAAGGGCGGTTATTCCGGACACGTGAGGGCAAGCCATTGAGGTGCCTTGCATATATCCATAATTGTCTTTGTAAAGCTCATAAGGCACTGTAGACAGTATCAAAGCCTTACGGGTAGTCCACGGAGCCAGGTAAGCCTCTCCGCCAGGAGCGACTATGTTGCAGCCGGGACCGTAGTTGGTGTAATAGGTAGGCAGGTAATCCGGACCAAATGCAGAGACACTGATGATGTCGCTCATCGCTCCAGGATATGTAGCATAAGGGTCTCCGTCGTTTCCGGCAGCGAATATCGCTATTCCACCATCTACGACGTCATTGTTCTTCGTCGCCTCGAAATAGTGGATAGCATCGATCTCCACTCCGTTCGCACTCGAGTAGCTTCCGTCAGAAAGATAAGCGCCGCCTTTGTACCCAAAGGAGCAGGATATGATGGATGCGCCCATATCGGCAGCATATTTTACGGCTTTGGCGATGGTATACGAATCGCCGCCCGAATTGCCGTCGAATACCTGGCATGACATTATCCTGACGCCATCGTTGCTGCCGCTTCCTCCGGCGACAGAACTGATTCCCACATTGTTGTTGTTGACTGCGGAAATCACTCCGGCGCAATGGGTACCGTGTCCGGAATCTCCGCTCTTGCTGAAGGTTATCGCACCGTCAGAAACGAAGTTGTAGCCGTAGATATCGTCGATATATCCATTTTCATCGTCATCTACGCCTTCCTTGCCATTGTATTCCTTGGAATTTATCCACATATTGCCCTGGAGGTCAGGATGATTATACTTAACACCCTCATCCACGACAGCGACGATAATGGAAGGGTCTCCGGTCGTGAGGGAGCCCCAGACATCCTTGATGTTGATGTCGGCGCCCTTGTAGGCAGTCGTGGCAATCGAGGCATTGCCTTGATTGTTGAAGTTCCACTGGTCGGTAAGATACGGATCGTTGAATGTCGTCGCAGTGGACTTTGTATCGGTAGACGGAAGCGGATTGCCGTCGTAAGGATATACGATGCAATCCGAGGCCTTAGTAGCCTTGTTGTCATATTCTATGGCACTGACCTCTTCCACAAGCGAAAGGCTCAACGCCAACTTGTCGACGTCATTTTCGGAAATGCCTACCTTATACCATCGGTCAAGTCCGAATTTATGCTCCAAGGCCTCCTTGCCTGCGACGGATGTGAAGACAGGGGTGACCGATCCGGCACCTGCCGCCTTCAAGGCACCCAGGGTCTCGTCATTCAACGTAGCGGTCAGCTTGACAAGGACGAAATAAGGATCGCTGGCCTCCGACTTGGTGTTGACCATCTTTGCTGAAACCCGGCTTGCAGAGTTGCTTCCTTGATTCAAGTCGGCAGTGCATCCTGCAATCAGGAGCAAGAAAATGAAGGAAATGGTAATCCTTTCGTTCATCTTAAATCAGATAATAAAAGGCCTGGCTATTTGGCCAGGCCTTTTATTGTTAAAAGATAGTACTCTCGGTCATCATATCATCCGCTTTCCCGTTAAAAGCCCTGTGGCTTAAGAAAGAAGGGGAAGAAGAGAAAGGAACAGAAGAATGTTCAATCTGGGCATTTACGCCTGAAGATACTCCCTGGGCGTTTACGGACTTTACGTCGTTCCTGAAAGTATTCTTATTTCCAAGAAGGGTTGCATCCAATACAGAGAAGAACCTGTGCTGACCCGTTACGGCATTATAGCTGACTGAAGTCGGAGCTACTCCGTTATCATCCTTTGCGGGATCGACCAACAGATACTTGCTATAATAGCTATAGTAAGTGGAAGAAGTGCAGAAAGTCGCTCCGTTGAATCCGTAAGAGCTGTACTTCGGATCGAAAATAAAGGCGAAATAGCCATCCGCTACAGGAATTCCCAAGAGGATGTATGATGCGCCGTATACTTTCCCGGCGGTGGTAACATACTTGAAGGATGTGTTTCCGTCAACTGTAGTCTTGCTGGAGAAGTACAAAGCTCCGCCGTAATAGTCAAGTTCGATCTTATCATCAAAGTTATTTTTGGAAGCGGCCGGGCCTGCAAATCCGGTAGCATATACATATTCATCATACAGACCGTCGGCATCCGGACCGGCGGTAGCGGTGTTGCTTTGAGACATAGCTACCTTTCCGAGATATTCCCTCATGCCAAGGTTGCCATTTTCATCGATTCCGTACAGATTCCATGTTCCGAAGAATCCGGACGAATGTTCCGGAGCAAAACCTGAAGCATAGTCATCTATTGAATAGTCCTGATAGATAGGAAGCGGCTTGCCGTTGGTGGTAGCAGAAGCGGTAACGACCTTGTTTTCATAACCATTGGTCGCCCAAACCAGCAAATCGTATGTAGTCCCCGGTGAAAGTTTGGTAAACAGGCTGGCAAAACCGCTGGCATTGAGTGAATCGAGATCTGCCTTCCTTATCGGATCGGAAGACTCGAGATCGGCGATGACATCGTCATATTTCGTCAGGACGTCAACATGTTTGTATAAGCCTATCTTGGCAGATACGATGTCGGCCCCGTATACATAGTATTCAAGGGAATTCTCTGATGTATAACCCTTAGGGGCGTACCTGTCGGTAACAGTCAGGCCGCATTTGACGACAACCGGCACTTCGTCTCCTGCTGCGACGTAGCAGAATTCGACAGATGCAGACTCTTTAGCCTTTTTATCCGAATCGAACGTCACGGCAATAAGAGTGTACTTGCCGGTCTGGTCCAATGTGATGTTTTGGACACCGGAAGCAGTGACCGACTTTGCGTTTGTCTCCGTACCATCAGAAATATTTGCTACTCTAGCTTCTATCTGAGCCACATTGAGAGATCCTTCATACACGGCATACTTTGCTTCTGCCACATCAGAACCAAGAGTGAATTCTACAGGCAGTTCACCTGCCACCGAAATACCTGCTTCAAGTGCCAAGGTATAATCGGTCAATACGGCACCTGGGAATACTATGGTAATAATTCCATCTGCCTGAGTCTTATCCCATCCGCCAACTCCATCAATATAGAAGTACGGAGCGAGCTGAACACCTGCAGGCAGGCCGTTGCTCTGATACTGAAGGACCTTATTATAGGCAAGGCTTGCTTCATTGCGATACTTGGTGAAAGTTGCAGGGTAATCGCTATTCACAGCTCCCTTGTAATCAGGACGATAATATCCAGAATAGAAATTGACGAAGTAGACCAGACCTTCCTGAGTAATCTTGATAGGGCTTGCAGAAGAAGAATAAAGCACGTCACCGGGGTTCAAAAGCTTGAACTGGATGTATGGGCTTGGTGCATCCTTATAATAATTAGGAATATATCCGAAAGCCGTCAAGTTCTCGGTATTGTAAGGTGCAATGAGCCTGAAGAGTGACTTGTCCTTGTCGTTCTGGATAAGTTCACACTCATAGACGGTAGTAGCATCGAATATCCAGGAATCGGTAAACTTTGCCATTCCGAGTGAATTCCACTTATCCCTCATGACGGTATAGTCGAAAGCGATAGGTTGGCTCTTGTACTTGGATGCATATTTTTCATCCGTAATGACGAAATGGCAGGTGTATGAAATGCCGACTACCGCGCTGTTGAATGTAAGCGTACAGGTTGTCTCACTTTGTCCGTCTGCGAAAGCGATATCGGAGGCCGTGATTATGTCGGTATCACCTGTAAGCGTATAAGGCACGGTGATGGCTCCGCTTGTGTTGGCACGCACGACCTTGATGGTAGCCGTAGTAGGATCAGACGGATCCAAGGTAAGGCTTTCATCCTGCGATGGAAAATATACGCCGTAGCATCCGTCCACATCGGCTTCACCAGGCTGGTGCACCACCTCTTTATTACAAGAGGTGAGGACAAAGGCCAAAGAGGCAACAGCAAATAATATAGTATATATTTTTTTCATAAGAGTTGTAATTAAAGTTAGTCGGTGACGCCATCGCGCAATTCAGGGTTCTGGTCCTGAACAGGCAGTGATCCACCGGTATTGTCAACTATTCCGAAGTTGGTATTCATCTCGCTTGTAGTGAAGCGAAGCAGCCACCATCCGTCGTCGGCAGTCATGTTGAAGCGGAAAGCTTCGGGAACTATGCTTGTCTTTGCATCCGTAAAGCGGACCATAGGCTTGCCGAGGCGTCTGATGTCATTGTTGGCGAAACCTTCGCCCCAAAGCTCTACCCTCCTCTGGAACCATATCTCATTCTCGAGAGTACGGCCCGTAAGTGAGCAATCATAGGAAGGGTCACGGTATGTCTTCACGAAATTATTGAGGATTTCCTTTGCCTTCGATGTGTTGCCGCTCTTGGCGTAACACTCGGCCTCTATGAGAATCATCTCCTCCACGCGCATGAAAGGCCAGTCTTCCACATTGGTAGTGGTACCTATCGGGTTCGTTCCGAACTTGACATTGGTATAAGTCTGGAAAGCCAGTTTTTCATCGGTGATTTCACCTGCAGCAATGGCCTGTCCTGTATAACGTCCCCAAGTAAGGTCATTAAGCAAAGGCGAATAGAGATTTTCATCAACCCACCATCCCTTTCTGACGTCTGTACTCGGAATCTTGTCATAGAGGATGTTGTTGCATCTTGAATAGCATCCGCACGCAGCCGAATAGCCGTTAGAAGAGAAGGAACGAAGCCAGCTTGAAGAAGTGGCATACGGGAATATGCTGGCAAGAGTGGTGGTCATGTCATAGCCCCAAAGCCAGTTGTGTTCGCTTATGTCCATCAGGAAAGGCTTGGATACCTCGGCAATGGAAGCAGGGGTATAACCTGCGGCAGCTTTTTCCGCATCATCGGCAGCCTTCGCCCATTCTTCCATATTCAGATATGCACGTGCGCGGAGACCATAGGCGACCTGCTGGTCAATCTTGGATTTGTCCGAACGCACATAGCCTTCAAGGTTCGTGATTGCATAATCAAGGTCGGATATAATCTGAGCATACACCTGAGCGACCGTTGCACGGGGATTGTTAGTAAAGTTGGTGGTGGTATCAGTTACCAGAGGAACGCATGGACTATCTTTGGAGGTAGCGTAGCTGAACTGATAATACGGGGCCAGGCAAAGATATGAAAATGCGCGTATGGCATGAGCCTGCGCTATCTTCGCCAGAATGTCCTTGTTTTCGGTATCGCTCGGATATGCCTTTATTACATCGTTCGCTGCCGCGATTTCATTATAGCAGCAAGCATAGCGTATGTAAGGATTCGCATAGTTCGCATTTCTCGATGTCAGTTCACCGCAGACGCTGAACCAGTTATAGTTGTTATCGGCGAGCACGATGTCACCGGATTCGACGTCATTTGAGAAAGAGGACATGATGAAGCCGTAGTCGTCTGTGCGGTTGCGTGACCCGAAGACGCTCAGAGGCTGTCCGAGTTTAGTATACATGCCTGAGTACAATGCATCGGCACGTGTAGGGTCTGCGACGGTGCTCTCCTTTACCTGAGACGACAGAAGGGTACCTCCTTGAGGAACGATATTGTCCATGTCTGTGCACGCGCCCAAAACCAAAGCGGTTAGGGCAAGTGCAGCGAATAATATTTTTTTCATTGTATGTGTCATTAGTATTATTTAGAATGTGAAGGATACACCACCTGAGATGTTACGCATATTAGTGTAGCTACCCGTATTCAGGCCGGAACCGGAAGTATAGTTGCCGATACCGAATGAATATCTGGGATCAATACCCTTTCTGGCAGTCAAGAGAAGGAGATTTTCACCGGCCACATATATCCTAAGGCCACCTATATTGATCTTGGAAGTCAGTCTCTTAGGAAAAGTATAGCCGAATTGCGCATTGTTGACACTTAGATAGTCCGAACTTATGAGGAAACGGTCGACTGCCGTCTGGCCCACAAGCGTGTTGCCGTCAAGACGTGGGATATTGGAATCCTTGTTCTCGGAAGTCCATGATTTCAGAAGATCCTTATGCATATTCTGACCCGAATTGGACTGGGTGAACATCAGAGCCTGATAGGAACCGTCATAATACTGGCCGCCAAGCTGGAAAGACAGCTGAACCGAAAAATCGAAACCGTAAGCGGCAAGGGAAGTGCCGAAGCCACCGGAAACCTTGGGTAGAATGCATCCGATCTCGAACTGGTCGGCATCGGTGAAGACCTTGGTAGTGCCTATTTCCCCCGTTGCCTTCCCGTCGGCATCCTTTATCTTGTAATAATAGAGAGCCTCACCTGTTTCGTGGTCCACGCCAGCGAATTTCCGTAGATAAGCGTCCTGGAGGGATCCGCCAACCTTGATTATGCTGGCGCTCCCCTTTATGCCGGATTCAGAAACAGATTTGTCAAGTGATAGAATGGTATTCTTGTAAGATGTAAGGTTCAGGTTCCAGTTCCACTGGAAATTCTTCGCCTTGACGATTGGTCCGTCCAGGGAGAGTTCAAGACCGGTGTTGCTGATGGAACCTACGTTTACAGGATACACTCCGGTAGGGTTCCCGGCAGACAGAGGGACATTCTTGCTGTATAGCAGGTTGGAAGTGATACGGTCGAACCCTTCGATGGTACCGTTCAGGCCGCCGTGGAAGAGCTCGAAATCGAAACCGACGTTGATGGAATGTGAAGACTCCCAAGTCAGATCTTCATTGCCCTTGTACGAAAGGGTAAGTGAATATTCGCCGGTAGCTTCATTATAGGAATGGGTATACTGGTCGGAATAAGGAAAATAACCTCCGAGGTTATCATTGCCCTGGACGCCCCAGCTGGCCTTGAATTTCAACATATCGACCCAGTCCACATTTTCCATGAAGTCCTCTTTTGAAATGAGCCATGCTGCACCAACGCTGCCGAAGTTGCCCCAGCGATGACCTACTGCAAAGCGCGAAGAAGCATCGCGGCGGTAGGATCCGCTCAGGAAATACTTTTGGGCATAATCATACTGTGCTCTGAAAAGGAAACCTTCACTCATATAATTGGTGGTGCTGGAGTTGGTTTGCTTGGGAGTGGTGGCGTCCGCATTGTTAAGTTCGCCGATGAACGGATCGAAGAGGCGTTCGTTGTAGCCGGAAAGGCTTTGTTCCTTTACCTGGTAGCGCTCGTAGCCGCCAAGGATGTCTATGTTGTTCGATTCCCCGAGGGAAGTCTTATATTCAGCTAGATATTGGGTATTGACATCAAAACTCCTGCTGTGGGAGACATAAACGGCACCTTCAGTGGAAGATCCTGAACCGAACTGGCTGTATAGGGCGTTATAACGGGTGTTGTCGTTCATGAGCCCAAGATTGGCCGTTAGGGAAAAACCTTTGAATGGAGTCAGGACGACACCCCATTTACCTGTGATGACGTCAGCATAATTCTGTCTGGTATTATACTCATTGTCACGGACCGCGTTGCCGACGAAGTTTGGACGCTTGAAATTGGTCTGGTTTGCATCATAGACGATGCGGCCGTTTTCAGTTTTGATGGTCCCATCGGCATTGCGCACATAAAGCGGATAGATAGGAGCGATATTGTTACAGATGTAGAATATGTTCCCAGAAGAACCAAACGTGCCTGCAGAATACGAAGGGGTCTGTGAGTCGGAATAGGAGTAGCTAATATTCGTCGTGAACTTCAGCCAAGGTTTTGCCTGATAATCGGCATTGATGCGGCCAGTATAACGCCTGTAGTTGGAGTTGTCGACAATACCGCCGTCATCAAGGATGCCTGCGCTCGCATAGTATGAGAGCTGATCCTTTACACCGCTGACGGAAAGGTTGTATTCCTGCCTGAAAGAGCTGTGGAATACTTCATTATACCAATTGTCGGGGGTATAATAATATTCGCCGTCCGAATAACCGAGAGTGGCCTTGGGATTGATCTTGAAGTTGGTGCCGATAAGATTCTCGCCTTCGGGTACGGTATATACGTTATATCCCAGACCTCCGTTGTTGCCGTCAAAGAGGTATTTGTTTGCGTAAGCATAAGAGTCGGCCACGCTCTTCCCGGCATAATACTGGGAATTATACATCATTCTGTAATAAGTCTCATAATATTCGGCAGGATCCGTGATGACGTCATACTGAGGAATCAGTCTGGAGTTGACACCCCATTTGGCATCGAATTTCACATTGGGAAGATTACCGCCTGTAGCTCTCTTTGTCGTGACCAGAATGACGCCGTTTGCACCGCGTGCACCGTAGATGGCACTCGCAGCCGCATCCTTAAGGACTGACATAGATTCGACGTCATTGGAGTTGATATCCGAAATCGAGCCTTGATAAGGCATGCCGTCGACTACTACCAGAGGAGCGCTGCTGGCAGACATGGAACCGATACCGCGCACGCGGATGGAAACCCCATTGCTTGCAGGGTCTCCCGAAGATGAAATGATCTGGACGCCCGGGGTGGTGCCGGCAAGAGCTGAAGTGACATTGGTAGCAATGTGAGAAGCGATCTTCTCACTGCTTACCATCGCGGCCGAGCCTGTAAAGGAGCTCTTTGTCGCAGTACCGTAAGCGACGATCAATACATCCTCAAGGTTTTCAATTTCGGGTTCAAGCGCCATGTCAATCTGCGCCCTTCCATTAACAGGGACAGTTAATGTTTTGAATCCAAGGAAGTTAACAACAAGAACACCATTTGAAGGGACGAGGATGGAATATTTACCATCGACATCGCTCATTGCGTACTTGGTATTGTCTCCCTGCAACAAAACAGATGCACCGGCAACGACCTCTCCGTTGCTTGCATTAGTAACAACACCTTTTACCTGTATGTTCTGTGCGAGCATGAACCCGGTTGACAGAACAAGCATAAGGCCTGTCATCAATAGTTTGATTTTTTTCATCTGTTAGATTTTTAAGGTTAAAAAAAATAATGGTTAGTAATTGGTTAAATTGATTTCAAATTGATTTATTACAAGTCTGCTTACACTTTTAAACAAAAATTTATAAAACTGAAAAAAACGCATTTCCGAAATAATTGGGAAAAGACCTTCAAATATAGATTATTTATTTTAAAATAACAAATAATACTCCTTCTACCACCTCCAAACAAAGCATAAGATAAAGAGAAAAAGGGGGCGTTCGCAAAGTGAAAGCCCCCCAAAAGAATCATTTCAAATTATTAGATGATGCCCTGTTCAAGCATGGCGTGAGCGACCTTCATGAAGCCGGCGATGTTGGCGCCCTTCACATAGTCTACATAGCCGTCAGGCTGAGTGCCATATTTGACGCACTGCTCGTGTATGCTCTGCATGATCTGATGCAGCTTGCCATCGACTTCCTCAGCAGTCCAGCTCATGTGCTGGGCGTTCTGGGTCATTTCGAGGCCGGAAGTGGCAACTCCACCGGCGTTCACGGCCTTTCCCGGAGCGAAGAGAATCTTAGCAGCCTGGAATTCGTGGATGGCTTCAGGTGTGCAACCCATGTTGGAGATTTCGCAAACGCACCAGCAGCCGTTCTTAAGCAGTTCCTTAGCGTCGTTGCCGTCGAGTTCATTCTGGAACGCAGAAGTGAGAGCGATGTCGCACTTTACAGCCCAGGACTTCTTGCCTGCGATGAACTTGCTTCCAGGGAACTTCTCAGCGAATGGAGCTACGATGTTCTTGTTGGATGCACGGAGGTCTAGCATATAATCGACCATTTCCTGGTTCATTCCTTCAGGGACGCTGACGACTCCGTCAGGACCTGAAATGGCGACGACCTTAGCTCCAAGCTGAATGGCCTTCTGAGCTGCGCCCCAAGCTACGTTGCCGAAGCCGGAAACTACGACTGAATGTCCCTTGATGTCCTTGCCTGCCTTCTTGAGCATGTGCTGCAGGAAATATAGAGCGCCGTAGCCGGTAGCCTCCGGACGGATCAGCGAGCCGCCCCATGTAATACCCTTTCCGGTGAGGACACCTGTGTTGTACTGTCTCTTAAGCTTCTTGTACATTCCGTACATATAGCCGATTTCACGTCCGCCTACACCTACGTCGCCTGCAGGAACGTCGGTATCAGGACCTATGTTGTTCCAGAGCTCGAGCATGAAAGCCTGGCAGAAACGCATGACTTCAGCGTCTGACTTTCCGGTCGGATCGAAGTCTGCGCCGCCCTTTGCACCACCCATAGGAAGAGTGGTCAGAGAATTCTTGAAAGTCTGTTCAAAGCCAAGGAACTTCATCATCGATGGGTTCACAGCCTTGTGGAAGCGGAGGCCTCCCTTGTAAGGGCCGATGGCGCTGTTGAACTGAACGCGATAGCCGGTGTTGGTCTGGACTTCGCCTTTGTCGTCTACCCAGGTGACACGGAAGGTGAAGATTCGGTCAGGCTCTACCATCCTTTCGACGATCTTTGCCTTTTCAAATTCCGGGTGCTGGTTGTAAGTTGATTCGATAGATTCGAGAACTTCGCGAACGGCCTGCAAATACTCCTTTTCGGTAGGATACTTGCGTTCGAGGTTCGCCATGATGACATCTGTTTTCATTACTTTTATAAAATTAGATATTGTTAAACCTTAATTGTAAGTTCATTGGATTATTTCACCTCCCAAGTCTCGCCGCTGCGAAGCAGTTCATCCATGGAGTGAATGGTGGCTTTGGCAGACACCTCCGCAAGCTGGTCGCGGACGTTGTCGTCATAGGTGGCGTCAACCACGTCGCGGATGACCCCGAGAGCGACAGGAAAATCCGGATACTTCATGTCTATGAGCATGTTATGCATCCCGACGGACTGACTGTGAGAATCGTGCACGAGAATGTCCTTCTCAGTGATTCCGTTCTCCCCTATCTTGACGACCTTGATCTTGCCGTTTTCGAGAACCAGTCCCTTGTCACGGTCCTTTCCGAAAATCATCGGCTGACCGTCATGCAAGACGATGGTCCTGTCGTCGCGAAATTCGCGGTCCGTGATGTCCTTGTGGGCGCCGTTGTTGTAGATCATGCAGTTCACCAGCATTTCTACGATGGAAGTGCCGTCGTGACGCGCGGCGGCGTCAAGAATCTCTTCATTCAGCTTCAGGTCGACGTCGATGCTGCGTGCGAAGAAAGTTCCTCTCGCACCCATGACAACTGCACCAGGGTTGAAAGGATGTTCGACAGTGCCGTATGGAGAAGTCTTTGTGATGGCTCCAAGTTTCGAAGTCGGAGAATACTGGCCTTTGGTCAAGCCGTAAATCTGGTTATTGAAGAGGATTACATTGATGTCGATGTTCCTGCGGATGGCGTGGATGAAATGGTTTCCACCGATGGCAAGTGCGTCGCCATCTCCTGTCGCCTCCCAGATGCTCAAGGTAGGATTGGCGACCTTGATGCCTGTAGCGATGGCCATGGCGCGGCCGTGAACGCTGTGGAATCCATAAGTGTTTACATAATATGGTATGCGGGAAGAGCAGCCGATGCCCGAAACGAGCACTATGCGCTCCTTGGTATAATTATGGTCTTCGCATACGTCCGGCAATGCTCTGAGAAGTGAAGCCAGTACCGAATGGTCTCCGCATCCCGGACACCATCTCACTTCCTGGTCGCTCTTGAAATCCTGTGCTGTATATTTCATTGTGATTTCCTCCTATAATAATTCTTCTACCGCGTCGCAGAGTTCCTTAACTATGAAAGGCTGTCCCTGGACCTTATTATACTGCAGATAAGAGAACTGAGGGAACTTCGTTCTCAGGTAGCCTGCGAACTGGCCCATGTTGAGCTCGCATACGATGAGTTTCTTGTAATGCGAGAAGACTTCGGACGTATTCTTTGGCAGAGGGTCGATGTAGTCGAAATGGGCTAGCGCCACCTTCTTTCCGGCAGCCTCGAACTTGCGGGTCGCAGTGTACAGATGTCCGAAAGTGCCGCCCCAACCGATGATGAGGACGTCGCCCTCTTCAGGGCCGATGACCTTGAGGTCAGGAATGTAATTGGCAACGCGAGCTACCTTTTCAGCACGCTCGTTCACCATCTTCTGATGGTTAAGAGGATCGGAGGAAAGGACGCCGTCGGTGTTCTTTTCAAGGCCTCCTACCCTATGTTCCAGCCCCGGTGTTCCAGGGAGAGCCCAGCGGCGTGCAAGTGAAACCGGATCGCGCAGGAAAGGCTTGAACTCTGTCTCGCCTTCCGGCAGCCTTGTTATTATCGGCGGATGTATCTCAGGATAATCCTTCATCGAAGGAATCTTCCAAGGCTCGCTGCCGTTGCCGATGAAGCCTTCAGAAAGAAGGACGACAGGCATCATGTGTTCCATTGCAAGCTTGGCGGCATTGAAAGCCATATCAAAGCAATTCGAAGGGCTGTGCGATGCGACAACGCAGATAGGGCATTCTCCGTTGCGACCGTAGAGAGCCTGGTCCAGGTCTCCTTGTTCAGTCTTGGTAGGTATGCCGGTGGAAGGGCCGCTGCGCTGGACGTCTACCACCACAAGCGGGAGCTCGGTAATGACAGCGAGGCCAAGCGCTTCGGATTTCAATGAGAAGCCAGGCCCGGAAGTCGTGGTTACAGCTAGATTGCCGGCATAAGCGGCCCCGATGGCGGTGCAGATTCCTGCGATTTCGTCCTCAGCCTGCAGTGTCTTCACATTGAGGCTCTTGTAAATGGCAAGTTCCTCAAGGATGGCGGTGGCGGGAGTGATGGGATAAGAGCCGCAGAAGAGCGGCAAGCCGCTCTTCTCAGAAGCAGCCATCAGTCCCCAGGCTGTAGCCTGGTTGCCGGATATATTTCTGTAGATGCCAGGTTCCTGCTTGGCAGGAGCGACATTATAGGTATTTGCGAAAGCGTGGATGTTGTTGGCGTAGTTGAAGCCGTCGAAGAGCACTTTCTTGTTCGTGTCGATCATTTCCGGCTTCTTCTTGAACTTCTTCTCGAGATACTTGTAAGTGTGGTCCAGAGGCTTGTTGAAGAGAAAGAAGCACATTCCGAGGCAGAACATGTTGCGGCACTTGGCAATGCTCTTGGGATCAAGCCCCGAATCCTTCAGGCTTTCCTTTGTCAATGCAGTGATAGGAGAAGGTATCAGAATTCTCTCGCCGATGCCGAGCTCCGCAACGGGATCGTCGGTCTTGTAGCCGGAGCGTGCGATGCTTTCGGGCGTAAACGTGTCAGTGTCGATGATGATGGTGGCAGTAGGCTTTGCCCACTTGGCGTTAGCGCGCAGGGCGGCAGGATTCATGGCGACAAGTACGTCGCAATAGTCGCCCGGAGTGTTGATTTCGCAGCTGCCGATGTGCACTTGGAATCCGGAAACGCCGGAAACAGTGTCCTTTGGCGCACGGATCTCTGCGGGATAGTCCGGGAAGGTGGAGATCTCATTGCCCTCTAGAGCGGAAGCGTCGGCGAACAAAGTTCCCGTAAGCTGCATGCCGTCTCCGGAGTCACCTGCGAATCTGATAACCACATCCTCGGTGTCGATGATTTTGTGTTCCATTAGAAAGAGTTAACTTTTGATTTATTATTTGTTTTTGCTAAATCGTTTGCAAATGTAATCAAATTAATTGATTTTAGTTATAAAAATAACGCATCTTCCTTTATTAGAAGATGCGTCATCATTTCACCCGTCATGACGGGGTGACGAATTTGCTATTATTTGGTAGCAGAAGGGGCCGCTGCTGCAGTTGCGCCGGTTTCAGGAATCTGAGTTGGAGCGACCTTCTCTGCAGGAATTCCGAGCTCCTTCTTGGCTGCAGGAAGCAGGTCGGTGGAAACGGCCGTGTCCATATAGACAAGGGCGCCCGCAGAAGTGTCGAACACGTAAGTGTATTTGCCTTCCTTGGCAATCTTCTCGATGGCGGCACGGGCCTTGGTATAGACAGGCTGCATGTAAAGCTGCTGCATCTGCTGCATCTCGCTCTGTGCATTCTGCTTGAATTCCTCGATGCGCTGCATTATGTCCTGGATTTCCTTCTCCTTGGAATCCCTGACTGCAGGAGTCCAAGTGCCCACCTTCTGCTGGTATGTGTTGTATTTGGTCTGATATTCGGTCTGCATACCCTGAAGGGTCTCCTCCAGCTCGCCTTGGTAAGCCTGAAGCTTGATCCTTGCGGAGTCAGTCTCGCTCATCAGGGAAATGAGCATATTGGAATCGATGTGGCCGAACTTGAATGTCGTCTGTGCGCTGACCATGCCTGCCGTTGCAAACAGCAGCACTGCCAGGATTGTGATAGTTTTCTTCATTGTGTGTTATTTTAGTATTTTCAAAATTGCATCGTTGAGATTCCACTTGGGATTGTAATAGACGACTCCCGTGTTAGCGGCGATGTCGATGACAAGGCCGTAGTCGCCAGAAATGGCTACTGCGTCGATGGCATTCTGCACGCGCTTCTTGATAGGGTCGATCAGTTCAGAGGTCTTCTTGGCGATCACGCCGTCTTCCCCGAAATAGAGCTTCTGCTTCTCCTTTACGTCCTGTTCAGCGGAAATAATCTGATTTTCATAATTTTCCCTCTGAGAAGCCGTATAGGATGACTTGTCCTGCTGGTATTGCTTATACATTCGGTCGACCTTACCTAAATCAACCTCCACAGCGCTCTTGTATTTGTCAGCAAGATCGCTCAACTGCTGCTGAGCCTGAACATATTCAGGAATCTGCGCAAGAATCGAGTCCGTATCCATATATCCGACCTTCTGCGCGAATGTCGCCGTCAGTGAAAAGAACAAAACGGAAATGACAAGAATCAAACGTTTCATGATATTCATATTTAAATTAAGTAATTTTCCATCAATTAAAACTGCTGCCCAATCAGGAAATGGAAGTGGCTCTTCGAATCCGTTCCGGTATTGTCGAAGCCCCAGCCCCAGTCAATGCCAAGCAATCCTACCATAGGGAGGTATACCCTGAGTCCGACTCCGGCCGAGCGCTTGATTTCGAAAGGATTGAAATTCTTTATGTCTGACCAGCAATTGCCGCCTTCCAGGAATGCCAGGCCATAAATGGTGCTCTGGCTCTGCATTATGATAGGGTATCTGAGCTCGACCGTGAACTTGTCGTAGACATTGCCTGCGTAATGGCTATTCACATAAGGAGTCAAGGCGTAGTTGTCGTAGCCGCGCAGTCCGATGACTTCACTGCCGTAAGTGTTGTAGCCAGTCATTCCGTCGCCTCCGACCAGGAAGCCTTCGAATGGGGAGTAGCCCCACTTGCGGTTGTAATAGCCGAGATATCCGAACTGAGCTCTGGTCATCAGGACGAGATCCCCGACAATCTTCGTGAAAAGAGAACCCTTGAATGTCCACTTGTGATACTCGATCCAGTTATAATGTTCCTGGTCCGTCATTGAACTCCAGTCCGTATCCTTTGACCTGAAAAGCGAATATGGAGGGGTCAGCTGGAGTGAGAACGAGAAGGATGATCCCGAACGAGGATAGAGCTGCTGGTCCGTATTGTCGCGGGTAAGGTTGAACGTATAACTGATGTTATGGGAGACTCCGGTGCTGAAGATGAAGTTGTAGTTCCAATCCTTCAGGCTGTAGCTCTGCCATCCGAGGCTGTTGTAAAGCACGAAATAGTTGTCCGGCCATTCAAGACGCTTGCCGATTCCGATGGAAGCTCCGTAGATCTCCATATATTCGTCGTCGTTCAGAACCGTATAATAATAGGAAGTATATGAGTTGGTCTGCTTGGTATAATAGAGTGAAATGTTCAGGGAGATAGGCTTAACGCCTGTGAGCCAAGGCTCAACGAAACTGGCTGTCAGGGCAGTGTAATAAGTGCCGTTAGTCTGGAAACGCAGGGATAGTGTCTGGCCGTCTCCCAGAGGAACCGGTCTCCAGGCGCCTTTGTTGAACATGTTTTGCGTGGAGAAGTTGTTGAAGTTCACTCCGACGGTACCTACGAAGGTATTTGCGCCCCAGCCGCCAGAGAGTTCGAACTGGCTGCTAGGCTTCTCAACTACGTTATAAGCGATGTCTACGGTATTGTTTGCCGGATTAGGCATGATGTTATAGCCTTCCTCGGATGCAGCCTTTTCAGGTTCGAAAACGCCCATCGAGGCGATTTCACGAATGGAGCGCTCGAAGTCTGTCTGACGGAAAAGATATCCCGGACGTGTGAAGATCGCACGCCGGACTACATTCTCGTGAGTGAGCGTGTTGCCGTTGATGATGATGTTGTTGAACGTGGCAGGCTTGCCTTCGACCATTCGCATTTCGACGTCGACGGAATCGCCTTCGATGTTCAACTCGACAGGCTGGACGTTGAAGAACAGATATCCATTGTCCCTGTAAAGCTTGGACACGGCCATCTCATTTTCCTTGCCGCCTCCGAAAAGACGCTTCTCCATCGTGACGTTGTCATAGACGTCGCCTTTCTTCACCATCAGCACGGAATTCAGCGCATCGCTGGTATAAAGGGAGTTGCCGGTCCAGGTAATGTTCCTGAAATAATACCTCTTCCCCCTGTCGATGTCGAATTTGATTCCGAGTCTGTTTGGAGATATATAATAGATGGAGTCCTTGGCTATCCTTGCGTCGCGGTATCCCTTTTCATTGAACGCCGATATCAGGGACTGCTTGTCGCTAGGATACTCCTTCTCATCGAATTTCTTGCTGCTGAACAAGTTGTAAAGAGACATATCCTTGGTCTTCTTCATGGACTTGTCCATCTTGAACTTGGAGACCTCGTTTCCGGTTCCGGTGTAAGTGATGGTCTTGATCTTTACCTTCGGGCCTTTAGTGACATTGAAGGAGACGCGAACGGCGTTCTGAATGTTGGTATCCTTCTGCACGTCCACGCCGACGTCACATTTGAGATACCCCTTCTCCCTATAATAGCTTTTTATGAGGTCAACCGAAGTCTGCTTGATGTATTCAGATATCTGCTGTCCCTTGCGGAGATTCAGCTTGTCCTTCAGGTCGTCCTTTTCTGAATTCTTCACGCCGTTGTAAATCCAGGCTGAAACCCTTTCACGCTCAGCTAGATTCAATGCGAAATAAGCGGTATCTCCCCTTCCGAGGGAGTCGATGGTCAGACCGACGGAAGAAAAGCGCTTCTGCAGCCAGATCCTCTTGACGATCTGGGAGAGTTCTTGACTTGGAACGGTAATCTTCTGACCTACCTGAATGCCGGTAAGGCCGAGTACGGAATTCTCGTCAATGTACTTGATGCCTTTGACGTGAATACCTCCTACCGTGTAAGTTACAGGGTGGTCATAGTCGACGACGATCTGCGCCGGAGAATTTTCCACCTGCGCTAGCGCTGAAATGGAAAGACAAAGAAGAATGGTGGAAATGATCCAAAAACGTCTCATCGGATAACAGAAATGAACGACTTGCAAAGTTATACTTTTATTTTATTCTTCCATACCGTCTATCGCGCTTCGCAAAGCTGTCCAAGGCGGACTGAAACTGAGTTTTGCGAAAATCGGGCCATAACACGTCTGTGAAGTAAAATTCGCTGTAGGCGCACTGCCAGAGCATGAAATTGCTGATGCGCTCCTCTCCGCCCGTCCTGATCATCAAGTCCGGATCGGGGATGCCGCCAGTTGCAAGAATGTCTGAAAAAGTATCTTCGTCCAAGTCGGGAATCTTCTTGCCATTAACTCCAGCGTCAAAACAGAGGGCTCCGTAACGACGCGCAGCCTGTGCGATATCCCACTTGCCGCTATAGCAGAAAAGCACGTTCAAGTCAAGCCTGTTGAAAGCAGCAGTGTCGCGCTCGCCCTGCTCTATGGGCCCGAGCACATCAGCAGGAATGGCGGCCTTGTTGCCGATTACCCTGAACCTGATGGAGTTCTTCTTGAATGTATCCATCTCGCCCAATACGGAGCTCGCCATAAGAGCCATCAGCTGATGCACTTCAGGTTCAGGACGGTTCCAGTTTTCAGTCGAGAATGCGAAAATGGACAAATATCTGATGCCTTTTTCCACGGCGAATTCGCAGCAGTCGCGCACCGCCTCCTTGCCTTCAAGATGGCCGAGAGACCTGTCCTCGCCTCTTTGCTTCGCCCATCGTCCGTTGCCATCCATAATGATGGCTACATGGTTGGGAATGTGTGAATTATTGTCTGTCATTTCTCTTGTCTTCTCCCCAAAAGAGTTTTTCCTGAAGCGCCCCGATGAAATTCGAGCTTTCCAGAGCAACGGAATTTACAGTAAATCCCGCCTTGGCGAAAGACAGCTTTTGCCCTGAGACGATGGAAGCGGAGCGGTTGTCCATTGTAAGCATCGCTTCATGGCCGCGGGCATTAACCGCGATTTCGATCATGGAAGTATCAGGAACTATCAATGGCCTCACATTGAGGTTGTGAGGTGCTATAGGACTTATTATCAAAACTTTAGCATCTGGACGAACGATGGGGCCGCCCAAACTCAGGCTGTAGGCCGTGGAGCCTGTGGGAGTCGCCACAAGGAGGCCGTCTGCCCAATAAGTAGGAAGCCTGCTTCCGTCAACCGTCACGTCGATGGAAAGCATCACCGGATCGCGCCTCTGAACCACTACTTCATTCACAGCATAAGGGTACAGCCCTTCAGGCATGTTGTCGCAATGCATCGAGAGCACCGTGCGTCGTTCAAGGCGGTATTTGCCGTCTACAAGCTCGGATATCCAGCCGTTGGAATCTGTATCGCTTACCGTAGATGTGGTCAGGAACCCGAGACGGCCGAAATTCACTCCAACGACAGGAATTCCACTGCCACGCACCAAAGTAAGGGCGGACAGGAAAGTGCCGTCTCCGCCAAGTGCGAAAAAGAGCTTGCAGTCGGATGAAAGGTCGGAGCAAGCGTCGAACCTCTCGCCTGACGGAATCAATTCCCGAAGCGATCCCGGCAGAACAGAGAGAAAAGAGCTGTAATAAATGATTCGTACGCCTTTTTCCCCAACGCTTCTCAACAGAGTCAGAAGCTTGTCGCTGTTTGCGGCATTGAATTCCCTTCCGAAAATAGCTACTGTCATCAAATTTCTTATTAAGATTTCAAAAGTACCAATTTATAGCAAAATGTCAAATTAATATTTAATTTTGCATGTCATGACAAGATTAAGCGTAAACATCAACAAGTTTGCGACTTTGAGGAATGCGCGAGGCGGCAACAACCCCGACGTGCTACAAGTTGCAAAGGACTGCGAAAGATTTGGAGCCCAGGGCATAACAGTCCACCCAAGGCCCGATGAAAGACATATCCGCTATTCTGACGTCATTTCTTTAAAGCCTATACTCTCCACTGAATTCAATATAGAAGGCAACCCGATCCCGTCGTTCATCGACCTAGTGCTGAAAGTGAATCCAGCACAGGTCACTCTCGTTCCCGACGCTCCGGACCAGCTTACATCCAACCACGGATGGAATCCCAAGTCAAACATGAAGTTCCTCAAGGAAACGTGCAGGCGATTCAGCGAAGCGGGCATCCGCACTTCCATCTTCATAGATCCCGACCCGGCAATGATAGACTACGCAGCTGAAACAGGTTGCGACAGGGTCGAGCTTTACACTGCAGCTTATGCCGACAGCTATGCCGAAAACCGCGACCAGGCGCTCAAGCCTTATTATGAAGCGGCTCTTGAAGCAAGGAAATGCGGCCTGGGACTGAATGCAGGACATGACCTGTCCCTAGAAAACCTGAAGTTCTTCATAAGGAATATCAACTGGACAGAAGAGGTATCCATAGGACATGCGCTTGTCTGCGACGCTCTATACCTCGGACTCGAAAAAACCATCAAATCATATCTTGACCAATTGGCATAATTTTTATTGAAGATTTGTAAATTTGCGATGTAAAAAATCTGCCTCAACCAGAAAAAAACAAAACACAATAACAATGAAAAAAGACACTCTTACCCTTATCCTCAGCATCGTCGCTGCAGCAATTTCATGCGCCCTGCTTGTTTTATTCTTTACCATGGTAATGCCTAGGCTTGGCAAGAAATCCAAAGCGGCTGAAGCTTCCGGCGAAAGCATCACGTCCAATGGACAGGTTGCATACATACAGTTGGATTCGCTTATGAATCAATATGATATGTATAACGACTTAAGCTCAGCCCTTGAAAGTAAGGCAAATAAGGTTCAGAGCGATTTTCAAAGGAGAGGCAACAAGCTGAATTCGGATATGCAGGTTTTCCAAAACTCAGTAAATAAAGGACTTATGATCCGCTCCGAGGCGGAACGCCAGCAGCAGGATCTTCTCCAGCGCAAGCAGACTCTTCAGGATGAGGCTAATACCAAACAGCAGGAACTCGCAGAAGAGAATCAGGTAATGCTGAACCAAGTCCTCGATGCCCTACACTCTTATCTCATCACCTACAACGAAGACCATAGCTACTCTCTCATCTTCGTCACCAGCGGCACGCCTGGCACCATCATCATCGGCGACCCGGCCCTCGACATCACAAATGACGTCGTCAAGGGTATGAACGAAGAATATGTCAAGACACGCAGTTCAAAGAAAAGCAGCACGGCAGAAGACAGCAATTCAGAGACCACAAAGGCAACGAAATAAAGATGGACTCACTTTCACATACCGATTTAAAGTTCCCCAAGCAGGATGCGAAATACGTAGGTAAAGTCCGCGACGTCTATTCCATCGACGACAAGTATCTTGCGATGGTCGTGACCGACCGCATCTCCGCATTCGACGTCGTCCTTCCAAAGGGAATCCCCTACAAGGGACAAGTATTGAACCAGATTGCGTCCCTGTTCCTCGACAGGACCAAGGACATCATTCCAAACTGGAAGATTGCCGACGCCGATCCCATGGTGACTGTGGGATACAAGTGCAAGAACCTTCCAGTCGAATTCATAGTCAGAGGCTATCTTGCCGGTTCGTCTTGGCGCGCATACAAATCTGGCGTCAGGGAAATCTGTGGCGTGAAGCTTCCGGATGGAATGCTTCAGGACCAAAAGTTTCCTGAACCCATCCTCACGCCTACCACCAAAGCCGAATACGGCGACCACGACGAAGACATCAGCGGAGCCGAAATCATAAGCAGGGGCATCATCGAAAAGAGCCTTTACGAGAAGCTCGCAGCTGCAGCCATCGCGTTGTTCAACAGAGGGAATGAAGTCGCTGCCGAACGCGGGCTGATTCTCGTAGACACCAAATACGAATTTGGAATCCTCAATGGAGAGCCTATGCTCATAGACGAAATCCATACTCCTGACTCTTCGCGGTATTTCTACGCCGCCGATTACGAAGAACGCTTCAAGAACGGTCTTGAGCCGCGGCAGCTTTCCAAGGAGTTCGTGCGCGAATGGCTCATGGACAACGGATTCAGCGGAAAAGCTGGAGAAAAAGTCCCTGAAATGACTCTTGAAAAGGTACAGGAAATATCCGAAAGGTACATTGAACTTTACGAAAACATCACAGGCCGCAAGTTCGTCAAGACGTCTTACGAAAACGCTGAAAAGCGCATAGAAGACAACGTCAATAACATACTGGAGCGACTTAAATGACACTTACGGCTTTCGACGGGGCAGCATGCCTTTCGCATGTCGCCCCGTCGAAGCATAAGGTTGAATTGGAATCATGAAAAGACTGCTTCTCTCCTTGATTATCTGTCTTGCTACACTCGCAGGAGCCTCGGCGCAAGATTACGTGCCGACACCGGTACAAGTCTCGACCGAAAAGGTCAACATTTCCGGCAGAATTTACTGGACGCACAAAGTGCTTGAGAAACAGACTCTTTATTCCATTGCAAAGGCTTATAGCGTGTCGGTGGACGACATCTGCGAAGTCAATCCTTCTCTTCGAGACGGGCTGAAGTCAGGCTCGCTGATCTTCATTCCATGCGACAAGGTCATACGGCAGGACCAGAACCAAGAAAAGCCGCAGAATCAGGAAAACCAGCACTCACAGACGCTGCAGCAACACGACGATACTGTCGTCATTTCCGGGCATGATGCGGGACAGCAAAAAGGCACCGAAGATGCCATTGAAGTGCCTTACGGATATACTCTTCACATTGTCAGGTGGTTCGAGAGCTTGAGGAGCATTGCTTCAAAATACGGAGTCAGCGAAGAGGCCATCATGGAAGTTAACGGCCTCACAGACAAACGGGTCTATCGCCGCCAGAAGCTTCTTGTCCCTCCTACCGATTACATTCCCAAGGCATTCAGGACAGGAAATGAAGATGACAGCCTGAAAGAGTCGGTTGCCGACACAATTGGCGGAATCGTCACTGGCAACACCCCGGAACAAGACCTGATGGACAGGCTGCACCACGGCTCCATGTTCCACAGGTTTACCAAGTTCAACCCTGCAAAGGTAGCTGTCATCCTTCCCCTCAACTCAGAATCAGCAGAGCCAAGCCAGAATTTCTACGACTTCTACTGCGGAATGCTCTTGGCATTGGAAGGACTGAAAGAAAGCGGAGTCAATGCTGAAATTACATTCTGGGACAGCGGAAAAGCCAAGATTCGCTCTCTGGAAGCCGACGGCAAGCTTAAAGGGGCGGACCTCATAATAGGCCCCGTCATGGAAAGAGACCTTTCCCAGCTTGCTTCATATTGCGATTCGCTTCACATTCCATTCGTCTCGCCTTTGGACCAGAAGGCTGCATCGCTCATTCCTTACAGCAGCTACATGTACCAGGTGCCTCCTAGCGATGCGACGCGCATCAACAATTCGGTAGAATCGCTGAATGCCTCACATTCGGACCAAGTCACATTGATATACGAAAAAGGCTGCAAGGATACCGCTTTGGTCAGGATGTACCGCGAAGCTTTTTCCTCACAAGGCATCAAATACCAGATTTACAGCTACGACATCCATCAGGGACGGTCGGTAAGGGACAAGCTTCAGTCGCTCATGAACCGGAGCTACAAGCAGAAAGTCGTAGTGGCTTCCGAAGACGAAGCATTCGTACTGGACTGCCTTCGCAACCTCAACCTTCTTATCGATTTCGGACATTACGACCTTCAGGCATGGGGACAGCCCAAATGGCGCAATTTCGAAACTTTGGACCCGGGATACTGCCACAAGGCCAATCTTCACCTTTCAATGCCATACTATGTGGATTATTCGAGCAAGAAAGTGCAGTCTTTCGTGATGCATTACCGTGACCTTTATAATGCCGAGCCTACCCCTTTTTCATTCCAAGGCTACGACATTGCATTCTATTTCATCTCCGCGATCAACGAGACCGGAGGGAATATCGAGAATTACGTCGAATTCACTCCAAAATCCATGCTTCAGTCAGAAATGAAATTCCGCCGCAGCGGACGCCACGGCGGATTCATCAACATTGCGACAAAGGATGTCGTCTTGAAACCCGATTACAGTATCGAGTGAGGGTCGAGATTATCCTTCTCTACGTCCTTGAAGTAATTTACAGTTCCGACTTTCAGTTCAACGGTGGAGGAATCGTCGCAGACGATGATTCCTTTAGGATGCATCTGCAGGGCTGAGATGGTGCACATGTGTGTCACAGGTCCTTCGACAGCTGCCTGAAGCGCATGGGCCTTGTTGTGTCCGTTGATGAGGATCAGCACCTCGTCTGCTTCCATTACTGTAGCGACGCCGACTGAAAGCGCAGACTTCGGAACGAGGTTGACGTCGTGGTCGAAGAAACGGGAATTGGCGATGATGGTGTCGGTGGTGAGGAACTGTTCGTGGGTGCGGGAAACGAGTGAAGATCCCGGCTCGTTGAATGCCAGGTGGCCGTCAGGGCCTACGCCGCCGACGAAGAGCCTGATGCCGCCATTGGCCTTGATTGCCTTTTCGTAATCTTCGCATTCCTTTACAAAATCCTTGGCGTTGCCGTTCAGGATATGCACGTTCTCCTTCTTGATGTCCACGTGGTTGAAAAGACGGTTCCACATGAAGAAATGATAGCTTTCAGGATGTTCTTCAGGGATGCCGACATATTCGTCCATGTTGAAAGTGACTACGTTCTGGAAGGAAACCTTTCCAAGATTGTAATAGTGGATGATTTCGTTGTAAGTGCCGACAGGAGTTGACCCTGTAGCGAGACCGAGGACGAAAGGCTTCTCAGGCGTCGGATGGAAGTCATTGATTTTTTTGACGATGTAAGCGGCTGCCCACTGGGACATCTTGCCGTAGGAATCTTCAATAATTAATCTCATGATATTTTAGTTAGTTGAATTGATTTCAATTCTTGTGTCCCAACAGCACCCTGGCGTTCTCCAGAGCCGCATTGCTGAGTTGGGCTCCCGAAAGCATCTTCGCTATCTCGGTGACCCTTTCCTCCCCCTCTACCTTCCTTATATCAGTGACCGCAGTTCCGCGATCCTTGTCGTAACTCTTTGTAACCACGAAATGCGCATCGCCCTTGGCAGCCATCTGCGGAAGATGCGTTATGGCTATGACCTGCATAGACTTGCCCATCTCCACGATCCTGTCCCCCATCCTGTCGGCAATGCTTCCCGAGACTCCGGTGTCTATTTCATCGAAGATCATCGTAGGCATATTCCTGTACTTGGCCAGCAGTGCCTTGATGCAAAGCATTATGCGAGAAAGCTCGCCGCCTGAAGCGCATTTTGACAGCTCCTCGACAGATGTCTTCCCGTTGGCTGAGAACATGAACTTCACTTCATCCCGTCCTTTCTCATCGAACTCTTCCTTTCCATTCACGTCGGCGCGGAACACCGCATAAGGCATGCTCAGTTCCCTTATGGAGTCCTCCAACTGCTTCGAAAGAGGCCCAGCCGCATTGATCCTGCTTTCATGCAGTCCGTCAGCCAGCTTTCCGCACTCCATTTCCAGTCCAATGCAACGCTCTGCCAACTTTTGCCTTCCGCTCTCCAAATCAGTGGCATCGGCTATGGCGGAAGAATATCTTTCCCGGGCTTGAATAAGTTCATCTTCTGTTGCCGCACCGAACCTGCGCTCCAGTGTATATAGCACCGAGAGCCTGTCTTCGACCTCCTGGAGCCTTTCCGGAGAGACCGAAATCTCCTCTGCCAGCGCATCCATATCCTGCTCCATGTCCTTCAAGTCCAGCCTGCAGGACTCGAGCCTGTCGGCTATCCCATTCAGTTTCGGCATCCATTCCGCTGTTTTCCTGCAAGTCTGCGCAGCATCCTTCAGATCCTGCACTAGAGAATATTCATCCTCCTCGCGCGAGAACTTGTCAAGCACGGACTTCATGTTGTCCAGGATCTCTTCGGCGTTTGCCAGCTTCTTCCGCTCCTCTTCCAATGCCGCCTGCTCACCTTCATGAAGCTTGGCAGCATCAAGAACGTTGAATTGCTCCTGATTGAAGCTCTTTTCCAGCTTTGCCTTGGCTGTCCTGGAATCTGCAGCCTTCAGGTCGGACTCGGCCTTTCTCCATTCGGAGAGCCTGGCGGCGAATTCGGAACAGCGCTTGGCATTGCCGGCAAAGGCATCAACTACCGAGAGTTGGAAATTGCTGTCTGCAAGCATAAGCTGCTGGTTCTGGGAGTGGATGTCTATGAGCTTGGCTGAAAGTGCCTTCATTTCTTCCGCAGGGACAGGCTCGTCGTTCACGAACGAGCGCGAACGTCCCTGAGGGTTTACGACGCGACGTATGACATACTCTTCGCCTTCGACGGCAAACTCGCCTTCGACGACGCAGTTCTTGTCCTTGTCGCTCAAGACCCTTGCGTCGGACTTGGCGCCCAATAACAAAGACAAGGCACCGAGCAAGATGGTCTTGCCGGCGCCCGTTTCTCCCGTAATGATGATAAGATGCTCAGGAAACGAGACGTCAAGCGCCTCGATCAACGCATAGTTCTGTATGGTCAGCCTCCTTAGCATCTGTCAAGAGGCTATCTGGAACGTCTTCTGCCGGAGTAATCCTCTTCTTCCTCTTCTGGGCTGCAAGCGTTGCTGTCAGCGATCCTGTAGCCGATCTTTTTATCTTCGAACTCCTTCACTGCTATCAACGAAGGCTTTGGAAGCTGTTCATAATAGCGTGAGATCTCGATCTGTTCCTTGTTCTCGAAGGTTTCCTCCAGAGGTGCGTCAGGCTCCTTGCTGAACTCTTCCAGCTTGGCATCGAGCTCCCTCTTGACGTCTGTAGCTATCTGGTTCGCGCGTTTGGCGATGATCATGGTGGATTCGTAAACGTTGCCCTGACCGTCGTGGTTAGGGTCCGCGAAATTGGTTAGCTCACGAGTTATCGTGTTTGTTGGAACTGTCTTTAAATATTCGGTATCCATAGTCGATTGATTGTTATTTTTCTTCTGTTGTCTTGGTATCGGCGGCACTCTCGGCCGTCTCCTCGGAGGATGTGCCGATGAATTTCTGCGACTTGCGGTAAAGCCCGTCAAGTTCCCTTCTATGCTTCGATTCAGGGAATTCCCCGGCGAAGTTGAAGTAAGAATCGGCGAATGTCATATAACGCTCCTTCTGCTTCTGAGGTATGCTGTTCAAGGCGAACCTGTAAGCTGACATGGTCTCGTAATACATAAGGTCTTCGCGGTATACGTTGTCAGGATCGTCCTTTATGACATTCCTGAAAGCGGTGTAAGCTGCCAGATAGTCCTCCATCCCGTAATAGAGCCTTGCGCTCTCAAGAGCCTTCTTGTCGAGACGCTCATTAAGGTCCTTCTGCATGACAAGGCAACGGTCACGATAAGGAGAGTCGGCCTCCTCGTAAAGATACTCCTGAATGGCAGTAAGCGCCCTGTAAGTGGGCTGCTGGTCCAACTGGTAGTTATATGTCTTGCGATAGAGGCAGTCGATGCGAAGGAATTTGGCCTCTGTGGAGAACGTGCTGTGAGGGAACACATTCACGTACTGCTCGAAATTGCTCTCGGCCGTGGTGTAATCCTCCGCATTGTAATTGCTGAGCGCCCAGTAAAACTGGACGGTGTCCTCCTGGGGCGTGTTCTTGGTCTCGATGGAGAGGGATTCAAAGAGCGATGCGGCCTTTTCGTATTTCTTGGATTCGAAATACTGGAATGCCGCCTTGTACTTGGCCGGAGTGTCATAGCTTTCAAGAAGCAAGTCGTATTGGGTCTTGCATGATGTGAGAGCCGCGACGGCGGTAAGGATCAACAATAGGGATTTGCGGATGCGCATAGGATTTGGATTTTGATTATGCCTCCAAAGTAGGCAAATAACAAGCCAAGAATCTGTCTGCGTCAAGAGCAGCCCTGCATCCGGAAGCGGCTGCCGTTACAGCCTGACGGTAATCAGGATCCTGTACGTCGCCTGCAGCGAACACTCCTTCAATATCGGTCTTCGATGTTTTCCCTTCAGTGATGATATATCCTTCAGGATTGGTTGCTATCTGTCCCTTGAACACGTCCGAATTCGGATGGTGTCCGATGGCAAGGAAGAAGCCGTCGATAGGAAGGTCGGATACTTCGTTGGTCTTGTTGTTCAAAAGCCTTACCCCTGTGACTCCAGTAAGGTCGCCAAGTACTTCCTGAGGATTTCGGTTCCAGAGAACTTCTATGTTCTTCGTGTCTGCGACGCGCTTCTGCATGGCATCGCTGGCACGGAACACGTCCCTGCGGACGATCAGATAAACTTTCTTGGCAAGAGTGGCCAGATAGGTGGCTTCCTCGCAGGCTGTGTCTCCGCCGCCTACGACCGCCACGGTCTTGCCCCTGAAGAAGAAGCCGTCGCAAGTGGCGCATGCGCTGACGCCCTGGCCGGCAAATTTCTTTTCAGATTCGAGTCCGAGGTATCTGGCTGTGGCTCCGGTGGCAATTATTACGGTGTGAGCCTTGACGGTCTTTTCGTCGTCTATGACAAGTTCGAAGGGATGCTTGGAGAAGTCCGCCTTCGTTACGATGCCAAAGCGGATGTCGGTACCAAGGCGGGTGGCCTGCTTGCGAAGGTCCTCCATCAAGTCGTTGCCGGTGACTCCATCCGGATAACCGGGGAAATTCTCGATCCTGGTGGTTTCAGTGAGCTGTCCGCCAGGCTGGATGCCTTCATAAAGGACAGGTTCTAGATTGGCGCGGCAAGCGTAAATCGCGGCTGTAAATCCGGCCGGGCCGCTTCCGACTATAAGTACCTTGTAAACTTTATCTTCCATGACTATTTTTTAGACTGCAAATTTATACTTTTTTCAATGAAAATACCTATTTAAAGCGCAGGCACTTTATGACAATCTTCCTCCGTATTTGTATAGCAGGCGGTAAAGCGTCCTCTCTGAAAGGTTCAGGAATGGAAGGGCGATGCGGTTGAGGAATCCTGGCATGCATGAGGACTTGCCTTCAAACATAGCTTTCAATGCCTTCTCGACAGCCTTCTGGGGCGTAATCATCACGCCCAGGCCGCGGGCAAGCTTGCGATGATTGTCTGAGAGCTTATAGAGGCTTGTATCCACAGCGCCGAAGTAAGCTGCCGTGACCGTAACTCCGGTATGCATGAGTTCAATGCGAAGCGACCTGCTGAAAGACCTGTTGAAGCATTTCGTGGCAGAGTACATAGTGATTCCAGGATAAGGCATCCAGGCCGCAAGGGATGATATGTTCAGAATCCTTCCGTGTCCCCTTTCCTTCATCAGCTTCGAATAATGCCAGCACAATGTCACCGGAGTCACATTGTGGAGGACGTGCATGGAATGTACCTGAGCCTCGCTCCAGATGTCCATTGAGCCGAACTTGAAGAAGCCGGCATTGTTGATGAGTATATCCACCTGCCTGTCGCCAACCTGCGCGATCAGTTTGTCGGCAGAATCGAACTGTCCGAGATCCATTCCAATCGGAAGTATTTCCTGCGAATTCCCTATAATGCAGTGCAATCTCACATCCTCGACTGCCTGAGGGAGCAGTCCATTGTCAAGGGCAGCCATAATGATGCTGTATCCCATTTCTGCGAGACGGCGGCAATAATCCAGTCCCATCCCGCTCGAGGCGCCGGTCACAAGAGCGTACTGCCCCGCATTGGCTTCATTTTTGTATTCCCGCATAGCGTTGCAAAATTAGAAAAAATCGGGAGAGCTTGGGGAAATGTTGCATTGATTAAAATAATTATAATTGTATATTTGCAACGAATTTTTAGTAAAATCAAATGCGAGACGACATTAAAGACATTCTAAGAAGCCATAAGTTGAAGGCGACACCACAGCGCGTTATGGTTTACGGCAAGCTCCTTGAGATTGGCCACGCTTCTGCAGACATGGTTTACAGCCAGCTCAACGCGGACAATCCGGCCATGACCGTCGCTACCACTTACAACATCCTCGAATCATTCGTTAAGGCAGGCATCGTCAAGCGTCTCTTCAGTTCCACGAACAAGATGTTCTTCGACATCAACACCGACCCGCACATGCACCTTTACTGCGAGGACGGCGAGCATTTCATCGACTACTACGACCCACAGCTTCAGTCCATGGTCGAATCCTACCTCCGCGGCAAGAAGATCCGCAACTTCGACGTTAGGGACATAAACATCGAGCTGGTCGGGACCAGAAAGAACCATAAGAATCAATAAACTGTCTATCAAATATCAATTATCATGAAATCATTAAAAGGCACAAAGACCGAAAAGAACCTGCTGATGATGTTCGCAGGCGAATCACAAGCTCGAAACCGCTACACTTTCTTCGCCAGCCAGGCAAAGAAGGACGGCTACGAGCAGATTTCCGCAGTGTTCACGGAAACAGCTGAACAGGAAAAGGAGCATGCCAAGATTCTTTTCAAGCTGCTTGAAGGCGGCGAAGTGGAAATCACAGCTTCATTCCCTGCAGGAGTGATCGGCACAACAGCCGAAAACCTGAAGGCCGCTGCCGCAGGCGAATACGAAGAATGGACAAACTCTTATCCGATGTGCGCCAAGATAGCCGATGAGGAAGGATTCCCTGAAATCGCTTCCCAGTTCAAGCTCATCGCCACTGTAGAAAAGGGCCACGAAGCACGTTACAAAGACCTGCTCGCCAAAATTGAAGGCAACAAGTCCTTCGAACGCGACGAACCTATCGAATGGCAGTGCCGCAACTGCGGATTCATCATCAAGGCCAAGAAGGCTCCGGAAGTCTGCCCTTGCTGCAAGCATCCTCAGGCTTATTTCGAACCAAGAAGACAATACTAACAGGACTCCGCAATGAAAAGATTTTCTTTAGCATTGGCATCCTGTCTTCTCGTAATGCCGCTTATTTTCAGTTGCACCCAGAAAGTTCCTGAGACCAGGATAAAGGTGGTCTGTCACCGCGGTCTCTGGGATGCTCCGAAATCTTATGAGAACTCCATAGCCAGCCTCAAGCTTGCACAGAAAGGACAATACTACGGCTCCGAGTTCGACTTGAACAGGACCAAGGATGGCGTGCTGATCGTAAACCACGACCCTACGATCCAGGGGGACACCATCGAACAGACGAACTTCAAGGGCGTCATCGACACGATGAAGCTCCCTAACGGGGAAAAGGTGCCTACTTTCGAGCAGTACCTGGCTCAAGGGAAAAAAAGCAAGAAGACCATGCTGATCTGCGAGATGAAGGCACATTCGTCAGACTCCCTTACAGTATTGGCAGTCGACGAAGCTGTAGCTTTGATAAAGAAACATGACATGGAAAGCCAGATGGTCTACATCTCATTCAGCCTTCCTGCTTGCAAGGAATTCGCAAAGCTCCAGCCAAACAACACAGTACAATACCTCGGCGGCGACATGACTCCACAGGAAGTGAAGGATGCCGGCCTCAACGGAATCGACTACCTTATTATAAAGTTCATCATCCATCCTGACTGGGTCAAGCAGGCACACGACCTTGGAATGACTGTCAACGTTTGGACGGTGAACGATATCGAGAACATTTCCAAGATGGCCACCCTCGGAGTCGACATGATTACGACAAACAAGCCAGAACTCGTCCGCGACATACTCGTTAAGGAGAAGAACTAATCTTCGCCTTCGAGATGGGCGATGGCGTTAGAGTGGGTCGACATCAGGGACTATGTCGGTCGGGTATTCAGACTCCTTGCGAACCTGCTCGCAAGCCTCGGCGACAGCCTTCTTCAACTCCGGAAGTTTTTGCGAACGGGGCAGCTTGATCCAGATTTCGGTTATGTAAAGACCTTTCAGCTTGCTTCTTTCAGCTGCCACCGGTCCTGTGAACCTCAATCCTGCTATCAATGCCAGCTTTTCAGCCAATGCCGCCCCCGTACGCATGAGCCTTCCCTCGTGCCCGTCACGGAGAATCAGCTTCATCATCCTAGTAAATGGAGGGTAGCCGAACTGCCTGCGCTCATCGAGCATTTCAGAACGGCGCATTCCCGTCCCCAAGGACTGGAATACCGGATGCGAAGGAGTATCCGTCTGAATCAGCATCCTGCCTCGGATATGTCGCCTTCCAGCCCGTCCACGAAGCTGCGAGAGAATCTCCATGGCACGTTCGTCATTGCGGAAGTCCTGATATGAGAGAAGGGAATCGCCGGAAATCACCGCAACCAACGCAAGGTTTTCGAAATCGAACCCCTTGGTTATCATCTGGGTGCCTACCAAAATATCAGTCTTTCCCTCCGAAAAATCCTTCAGGACTGCATTGGACTTCGTCTTGGACTTGAACACGTCGGCGTCAAACCTGTCGATGACAGCTTCTGGAAAGACAGCCTTCAACTCCTCTTCTATCCTTTCAGTCCCGGCGCCGCGCGGCAAAAGATCCTCTGCCCCACAATTCGGACAGTGCGCATCGAACGGCGCGACATAGTCGCAATAATGGCACGCAACCGTATTGTTATACTTGTGATAGCTCAAATTCACGTCGCAGTTCGGGCACTTGAGGATTTCGCCACATTCAGCACACTGAATGACAGGTGCATAAGACCTTCTACTGCGGAAGACCATTACCTGTTCGCGCAGACTCAGGCAGTCCCTTATCTCGTTTATAAGCCTGTTCGAGAAGGATCCGGTCATGTCGTGGAGGCGCCGGGCCTGTATCGTGTCGACGATCTCTATTTCAGGGTCATCCTCCCCATAATATTTGGTTTCCAATGCAACGCGGACGAACTTGCCGGTCTCTGCATTGTAAAGGGACTCAAGCGAAGGCGTGGCACTCCCCAGGATTATGTTCGCTCTACGCATGCGGGCAAGCATCAGGGCAGCGTCGCGGCCATTGTAGCGTGGAGCAGGCTCTTCCTGCTTGTATGATGCGTCGTGCTCCTCGTCGATAATCACAAGTCCTAGATTTTCAATTGGAAGGAACACCGCTGAACGTGTTCCCAGAATTATTCTAGTGGAGGAATTATCCTTCAGCGATTCATAAAGCCTTTTCTTCGCCGAGGAGGCCTGCAGAGAGTGGAAGACCAGCAGCTTGCCGCCGAAGACTTTTTTCAGGCGGTCGCAAAGCTGCCTCGACATCGCTATTTCGGGCACCAGATAGAGCACACTGCGGGCAGGGACTGACGGCCGAGCGGCCGAGCCAGACGAGACGGCGGTACCGGAGAGCGTTTCTGCCGCGAGCGTGATATAGACTTCCGTCTTGCCGCTGCCGGTAACGCCGTCCAGCAGGACGGCCTTGCCGGCAGCGAAAGCGGTTCGGGCCTGCGAAGCTGCCTGCAGCTGAAGTTCGGAGAGCTTGGGCAGCTCCTTGAGCATGGAACGTTGCATTGACGCCTCGGCATCCCCGGAAAGAAGCCTCTCAGCAGCGCTTTCATCGCCACGCAAGACCTTTTCCTCGGCAAGATACTCTATCTGGCGGGCAAAGGCGCCGGAATATGCCGCCTTGTAGACCTCGCCGACCGTGCACATGTAATAATCTGCAATCGTACGCCAGAAATCGATCTCTAAGCGTGAAACGCCTGCAAATGGTTCTATGGAGTCGATAGGCTTGACCTTATCCTCGTCGATCCCTTCCGGCAGCTCATAACCGATTCCTTCGACCACCCCGAGATACTTTCTGAAATGCATCGTGACCACTACGCGGCTCCCTTCCCGGATGGAATCGCGCATATCGTCGGGCACGGAATATGTCATCCCGCCGCCAATCTTCAATGGAAGCATCACGGTTGCATACATAGTGACAAAATTAAGAAAAAGCGGCTGAAAAATTTCGGATAAATAAAAAATGCCTTATATTTGCACCCACGTAAAAAAAGGAACACTAGCATAGATGGTCCATGCGACGGACTGAAAATCCGTGGAATGTGGTTCGATTCCACAGTGTTCCACTTCTAAAGGCCGGATCCCGATCGGGACCAGGCCTTTTTTATTTCTGCGTAAGGATCCAGTCCGAGGTAAGCTTCAAGACTTCCGGCGAAATAGTTTCGGTTATGCCGTAATACTCGCTCGGAGCCCCCGTCGTGCAATGTTGGAACAAATGGTTCAAGCCTTCCATGCTGCGTATTTCGAGGGTGCCGCCGGCCTGTCCCGTCGCCTTCTCTTCAGCTATCGTCCTGAACACCGGCATATTCACATCCTGAAGCACCTGAAGATCCTTAGTGCCGCTGACCAGCAGCGCAGGGCATTTGGTCGCCCTGATGTCTGGAGCGGGGTCGTGCCTAATGAAATAATAGATCCACGGCGATTTATAGTCCTCAGGAATGTCCGCCGGAATCTCCTTGGAAGCGTATATCTTGGCATTGACCTCCTCCTGCTCCCTTTCCGTCTGCCTGACGACCTCGTCAGGAGCTCCTGCCGCCTTCAGTACAGCAACTTTCTGCGATGCCAGGATCTCTCCGCCTTTCACCGAAGTTCCTGCCAGCGACACGACGAACGCCACATCCGGCCTCCGCGCCGCTATCATGAATACAATGATTCCGCCTTCCGAATGTCCCTCCAGGCCGATCCTGCCATTGTCAATCTCAGGCCGTCCCTTCAAGAAGTCGAACGCAGACTCATAATCGCAAGAAAGGTCTTCGGTGGTCGACTTGGCCGCAATTTCCCGCGTCGCCTCATCCCAGCCTCGGTCGTCGAAGCGCAGGACCGCTATCCCGTGTCTTGCATAGTAATCGGCTATAACCAGAAACGGCTTGTGGTCCATCAGCTCCTCGTCGCGGTTTTCCGTCCCGCTGCCGGTGATCAACACTACCGCAGGGAAAGGTCCTTGCCCTTCCGGTTCAGTCAATGTTCCGTGCAGCTCTATTCCAGCCTTCTCATTCCTGAACGCGACCTCCTCGCTTCTATATGGGTAAGGCGGCTGTGGAGTCTGTGGCCTGACGGCCTTTTCACGCTCGCCGCGGACTAATGTCAGAGGGAACTCCATTCCTGACTGCCTGAACTTTCCGATGATGGAATTCAATGCCATCATTCCCTGATACTCGATCCCAAACTGCAAGAACTTGACTTTCAGAGTCAGCCCATCCATCTTCACCGAATCGGCCAGCAGTCCCCTTGCACCTTGCTCGGGCACGTCCATCTTGACCACATACTCTCCCGAAGCTCCGGCCTTTTCAACGTCAAGATTGACTTTCAGCACCTGCCCCATCGCATCGAGCTTCCCTACCCAGTATCCACTGAAATCCTGGGCATAAGCACTCTGCGCGCAAAGGCATCCAAAAAGGGCGAAGGCTCCGAAGAGCGCAGCGCATAGCATTGAACCATATTTTCTCATAACATCGTCAATCAGATTGTCGCTTTTCTTTAATCACCTACAAATCTAGCATTTTCTACGACATCTCGAATATCGACAACCAGCTGAGCGGCGGCGGACAGACAGAGGCGGAGAGGGCGGGAAACAAGCGCACCGGCACTTCACAGGCCGGCGCGACAAATACAATAATCTAAAACTAACTAAACTAACTTAACGCATCAAGATGTTTGATTACGCAAACACAATCAGTGTTATAAGACAAAGTGCCATGATTACATACGAAAGGAAGCGGTAATTGTCCTTCAGCTTGACCGATTTCAGGGCCACGGTATCGTTGTCGAAGTCCGCCTTGGACCAGAGGTACGGCGCAATGGCCGAATAGTCCGGTTTCGGAGTCAGCAAGCTGACCACAACCATTATGAGCATGCTCCAGAGCAAATAGAACGGGACCGTCAGCAAGAAGTGCATGTCGCCCCAGATGGATACCCCGAAGGCCAACTTGGAGACCAGGTTTGCAATGCCAAGCGCCGCTCCGCCTATCAGGCCCCAGAACGCCCCTTGCTTCGTAGCCCTCTTCCAGAAGATGCCAAGCAGGAATACGGCGACCACTGGAGGAGCCAGCATCGTCAGCATCTCCTGGTAATACTTGAGCAGCGAGTGGAATTTGGTTCCAATCAGCGGAGCCCATAGTACAGCTATCACGAGCACTATCATCGACGTTATCCTCGCCACGCGAATGTTGTCCTTCGAGGTAGCGTCCTTATGCGCCTTCGCATAGAAATCCATCGTCACAAGCGTGGCCACCGAATTCAGAAGCCCGCTGAGCGACGAAGTCAATGCAGCAACCAGCGCTGCGAGCATGAAGCCCACCAGTCCGACCGGCATCATCTTGATCACCAGCGAAGGATAAACCAGATCCGGATTCGGAAGCGAAGGGAAGAACTTATGCGCCATCACGCCCGGAATGATTATTATGAACAATGTCAGAAGCGTCAGGAACGCTGTCAGAAGCACTCCTTTCCGGCCTTCAGTCACATTCTTTGCCGTCAGCACCCTCTGCATCAGCTGCTGGTTGTTCCCCCAGAAGAAGAAGCCGAGGATCGGTATTCCGACTATCATCCCCAGCCACGGCACCGAAGCGTCATTCAATGGACGCACCAGATGCATCATGACCCCGTTGTTCCACTGATCGACCACGTAAGCGGTACCGCCTTTCGCCACCAGAATCACAGTCAGCACGATCGACCCGACCAGCAGGAATATGCCCTGTATCACGTCGACCCGTATCGCCGCCGACAACCCGCCAGGAATCGTATACAATGCCACGACCAGAGCGAAAATCGCCGCCAGCAGCGTCAAGCTGGCCCCCGGGAACACCATCTTCATCACAAGTGCAGCGGCATAAAGAGACCCAGCGGCATCGAGGAAAATATTGATGATGATCGTCACTATCGAGAAATAGTACCTCGACTTCTCGTCGAACCTGAGTTCCAGGAACTGGGGCAGCGTGTAGATGTTCGACCTCAAGTAAAGCGGCAAGATGAACCATACCACGAATATGATGACGAATATCGAGATCAGGTCATAGTTGAACACCGCGATGCCCGTAGAATAAGCATCGCCAGCATGTCCTATCAGCGTCGAGCTGGAAATGCTCGCGGCGAACATCGAAAAGCCTATTATAGGCCACGTCATATTCTTTCCCGCGAGGAAATAATGTTCCGAGTCGCTGCTCTTCCCGTACTTGATGCCGAGATAGACGATGAATACGAAATAGATGGCTATGACGATGATGTCGTAGACCGACATTGTGCTTAAGGCATTCATATCATTCGGCTAAAATTGAATCCACAAGTTCATCCACACCGCACGTTGCGACTCCGATGCATTTGTCTGCAGCTCCGTAATATACATACAGCGTGCCGTCGACTATCACGCTTCCGGTCGGGAAGACGCAGCCATTGTAGATCCCTTTCGTCTCATAGTCGTACTCCGGCTCCAGGATCGGCTCCTTCGTCCTTCCCAGCACTATCGACGGATTGTCCGCCGACAGCAGCGCCGCGCCTACACGATAGTATCCCTTTCCGCCATTCTCCACGCCGTGGTAAAGCATCAGCCATCCTCCGTCGACTTTCATTGGCGGAGTGCTGCCTCCGACCTTCTCCTCCCAAGTGCCCTCTATTCCTTTGAGAAGCAGCTTGCTCGGTTCTTTCCAAGTCAGGATGTCATCCGAATATCTGATCCACACGCCTGGATAGTTCGTCCCGTATCTTTCCCCGACCCACTCCTTCGGCCTGTGGATCATCACGAACTTGCCGTGGACCTTTTCAGGGAAGATTATCACGTCCCTGTCGTCCAGGTCGGAATCTGTAAGCCTTCCCAGCCTTCTCCAGCTGTGGAAATCCTTCGTGATGGCCAGACCGCTGTTCGCAATATTGTTCTTGAGGAAAAGCGGCGCATTCGGACCGAAGTCCTTAGTCACGACCTCGTCGTGCCTGAATGTCCAGTACTGGCCCGGGGGACATGGCCTGAAGGCGTATGTTACGTAATAATAGTCGTCCAGCTTTATTATCCTCGGGTCTTCCACTCCTCCTGCGTCCTCACCGTTTTCCGACGGGCCGAAAACCGGCTTGTCGCCAACCCTGGTGAAACGGACGCCATCGGTACTCGTGGCCAGGCCGAAACGTATGACATGGTTCCGGTCATTGCCGGCCGCCCGGTAAAGCATATAAAATTTCCCTTTTTCGTACCATACGCCCGGATTACATACGACAAGGTTTTCCCAGTCGTTCTCAGGCTTCGGCATGAGAATCGGGTTTAATTCTGATTTTAGCAGTTTGATCATTTGTTATATTGTTCAATGTAAAACGCCACAGGCTTCATTTGACTTCCATCCTGAAAGGGCCGAGCGGCAGCCTGAATGAATTGAATACATTGGAACGCGCCGAATCGTGCCAGCAATAGCGCACGAAACGGGGCTCGGCCACGCCTTCCGCCCCAAGCAGAATTTTGTCTCCGGAGAATGAGACTTTCGCCGCAACGAAATTCTCCCCGTCCGCCGAAACGGCGAATTCGGAGCATTCCCCATCCGAACTAAGTCCCTTCCCTGCATTACGGAAGGCCATTTCCACCTTTCCTCCAGACAGCTTCGCCGACACGCACCGCGGATAGGCGCACTTGAAGCCCCGCTTGCCATAAGCCTTGTTCAATGCGACCGCAGCAAGCCTTTCACCCACGTCCTTCTTGTCCCCCGGATGGATGTTAGCCGGATTGCCGATGTCGGCGGTGACTATCATCGCCGAGTTCCCGATGGCGTCTTCAGCCACTTCCTGAGACTCGGCCAGATATGCCCACCTGCCGCTCTGTGATCCAGGATAGACAAACGGGGGCAACTGCACGAAATAAAACGGCAGGTCGGCCTTCCAGTCCTCCCGCCATGATTCCACGAGGTCTTCCATCATGCGCAGGTAGCGCCCTTCATCCCCGACGTTTGCTTCACCCTGATACCAGAGCCAGCCCTTTATTCCGTAACCGATGACGGGATTTATCATGGCGTCATACAGCGCGCTTATCATATCGAATTCCGGCTTTTCAGCCCCTGAAGCCCTCTTCTCCTCCAGCCTTGCGTTCTCCTTCGCGTAAAACCGATCCTTGGCTCTCCTTTCAGGAATCCAGCTTTGTATCGGGCTGGCGCCATAATAGTCGCAGATGAGTCCTACCGGCACGCCGAGCTGTTTCTGAAGCATCGACGCAAAATAATAACCCACAGCAGACACCCATCTTACGCTTTCGGGATCTATCTTCTTCCATCCGTTCATTCCCGTATCTTCGAGCGGCGAGAATGATTCGTTCCTCTTGACGCTGTTGTAACGCACGTATTCGTTTCCGGCGGAAGCTATTTCGGCCTCTGCGTTGTCCACGTGCAAGTGCTGGTCGGGATAGGGCTGCATTATCAGTTCCATGTTGCTCTGTCCGGAGCACATCCAGACCTCCCCTATCAGTATGTCAGAAACCGTCAGGCTTTCCGACGGCTTGCCACTTTCCAGAGCGGCCCCAGACGCGGGATCCGCGGTGGTGTAAATACGCAGACACTGCGGAGAATATCCTGCTTCGGGAGTACGGATTCCGACGCTCCAGCGCCCCGAAGCGTCACACCCGGCCTCAGCCTTACTGCCCCATGAGGCATCGACAAAAACGGTGGAATTCGAATCCGCCATACCCCAAATCCGCACCGAAGCCTTTTGCTGGAGCACCATCCCGTCTCCGAAGACGTTGGCCAGCCTTATCCCGGCAAAGCAGGAAGTACAAAACAGAAGCGTCGGAACAATCAAAAAAATCTTTTTCATCTAATCTATATTTGTAATCAGCACAAAGGACCGGGCCTCCATCCGGAGCTTCAAAGCCTTTCCGGAAGAGAAGTCGATGCTCTCGTTCTCTTTCAGAGGGAGAGCCAGTCCCCTGCTGTCGGTCCTGCCCTCGAATAAGGAGCCGGACTTTGCATTGAACCAGTATTCTTTTATTCCTGTAAGCGGGGACCCGTCCTCCATCCTGAGGCTGAAGGAACAGGTATCGGCGCTGGAATTCGCAATGGCAACGGTCATCCTGCCATCCTTGAATCCCGCAACGGCCCTGAGGCCGGAGATGACCGGGACGGGAAGTTCCACATTGTGGATTTCGCTCCCCGAAGGGAAATAACGGCAAAGGAGCGAGGCGGTGTAAAACCACGGACGGATATCCTCGTCTTCCGGCCTGCCGTACGCCTCCTTTCCGATTATGTTCCAGAAGCCCCATTTCTTGAGTTTCTTCGAGGCCATGGCGTCGGAATTGTACATTGCGTCATCGAGATCCCAATATACCACGCCACCGCATCCGGCAAGCATCGCCTGTATCGTCGCATCGGCCACGTCGACTGCGTAGAATGAATCGTAAGTCATCATCTGGGAGTCGTCCGCTGCATAACCGTCGGCGGAAATCCTTGCTGCATTCTCAATGCCGTTCGCAGAGTTGGAACCATACTTGAAGCCGAATTCGCTCAACATGATTATGCGATCCGAAGGTATGGCAGCCTTGTACGCCTTGGCAAGATTGAGGAAGTCCGTGGAATGGACAAAGACGTCCGTGGGATATGCGTGCACGTCGTAGGCCTGGACTTCATCGGGCAGATTACGCTTGGCATTGGTCACCCAACCGGTTTCACTGGTGCTCCATACAGCCACATCCGGCCCCATTATCCTGACTCCGGACAGTCCTTTGGCCGTCATCCTGGCGTAGAAGGCCTTGACGATGGTCTGCCAAAGGCTGTAGCTACCGTCCACGGTGGACCAGCTGCCGTTAGGCTCGTTCACGATAGTATAATATCTGATGCAATTGAATCCCTTGTCCTCGACGAGATATTTCAGGAAGCTGGTGGCATCGTCCACCCATTCCGCATCCACGGAACTACCGCCTATGTGTCCCCACTCCCCAAGCTGTACGGTCACTCCGTTCTTCTGGCAGTAATCCAGTATCCGGCAAAGCACCGCATCGCTTTTGGAAGGGTCGTATACGCCGTTGACGATGTAGTTCCAGCCCCGCGACACCATGATTCTCATATATTGCGGCCTCATGAACGAGACACGCTCGAAAAGCGTATTCCAGTCCTCTTCCGAAAGCGTATTCCGGCCGATCAGATAATTCAGCACATCATAGCCTCCCCACTGCGGACCATTCCCGACGAAAGATTCCGTCACTACGTCCGATGTGACGGTCATCGTATTCTTTTCCGTTACCACCACCGGTCCGGTTTTGGTACAACCGAACGCCATCACGGCATAGGCGGCAATAAGGAGGGACAAACGCACTTTCATATTAATCCATATTCGTGAGGACAACCAGCGACTCTCCAGGAAGATTGACCGGATGGCCTTTGGAAAGGTCAAACGCAAGTCCCGTTCTGTTAGGAAGCTGCGTACAGTCTCCTTCCTTTATCACCATGCCTCTGGCGTAGTCGTATTCTGAAACGTCCTTAAGTTCCGGAATACCGGTTCCTTTCAGCATAACGTTCAATTCGTCCTTGGAAGGGTTTACGATGGCGACCGTCCATTTTCCCCAGCATTCGGCTGCGGCCGCACGCAGCTGCAGCCTGCCATGATGGGCACGCCTTGCTTCGTCGGTACCTTCGACGCTGACCGGACAGATCTTGCTTCCGGCAGGGAAGTACCTGTCCATCAGGGACCATGCATAGAAAGGCTCACGCACCTTCTCTTGCTCAGCCCCGCCGAAGTACTCCTCACCCAGGATATTCCAGAAACCCCAGATTTTCAACTTGCCGCGCCCTTCGTTCAAATTAGAATGCATGGCATCGTCGAGCATCCAGGCGGAAGCGCCTGAAAAACCTGCGTTCATCGCCTGGATTACGGCGTCGGCCATGTCGACCCCGTAATAGTGGTCGAATACCGCTGTCTGGGAATCATTCCTCGAGGCGAAAGGCATGCCGTCGATGCGCTTGCGGTTGATCCTGTCTAGCGAATCGCCTGGGACAGGCTTCAGGCCGATTTCAGCCATCACTATCTTGCTCCCTTCCGGTATGCGCGCCTTATAGGACTTGATGAATGTGGAATAGTCTCCGGAATTTACCGTCGCCTTTGTCGGATAGGTATGGATATCGTAAAGCTTGACGGCCCCGTCCAGGTCCGTGGCGCACCTGTCGATCCACCAGTTCTCAGAAGTATCCCAGACGGCGGCATCAGGCCCTACAAGGCCGACCTTCGAGTCAAGGCCGCACTCCTTCATCCTCGAATTGAAATACCTGACGATGCTTGCCCAAAGTTCGTAGTCACCCTTCGTCTCCGACCAGCTGCCGTTAGGTTCGTTTATGATGTTGTAGTACTTTATGCATGTGTACCCCTTGACATTCACGAGCCAGTCCGCATACCTGACGGCGTCGTCCAGGAGCTCCCTGTCGAATGTCTTGTTCTTGAAATCGACCATCCCGTGTCCCCAATCCCCTATGAGCACGGTTATGCCGTTCTTCTGGCAATAGCCGAGCATCTTCGAGACCTGAAGGGAATCGTGGCCGAAATCGAATTTTCCATCCCTGACATATTCGCCCGTCATAAAGATCATCCTGATGAACCGGGGCCTCATATAGTCCAGGCGGGCGAAAAGCTTATCCCAATCCTGTTCCGAGATCTCGACACGGCCGAAACCGTAGTCAAGTTCATACGGGTCCCACTCCACCCCGTTGCCGATGTAATCGGTGCTTACGGCCTTGGAAGCATCTATTGATATTATGGCATCGGCCTTCTGTGCCGTCTGGCAGGCGGCGCAGAAGACAGAAGCCATAGCTAAAGCGAATATGCCTGTGATGTGCATTGGAATTATTTGCCGATGAGAATGAAATAATTGTAAGGCATGTAGATTATCTGGTCATAAGCCGTGTAGATAGGTCCCCAGCCTCCCATGACTTTCATATCGTCGAATTGGAGAGCATAGTTCGGAATGTTCAGCGTCTTGCCGTAATTCGTCACGCTCGTACCATGAAGCACGGTCGCGGTATGAGTCTCGGAACCTTGCGTAAAGGTAATGGTATTTGACGTATAATCGTGTGTCCATGTCGATTCACCCTTAGGAATGCGGCGGTAATTGTAATTCACGTCGCCCACATCGTACCCGTTAGGGATGCTCTGCCAGACGAAATCAGCGTAAAGTCCGTCTAGGCCGGCATTGTTGGTGCATGTGCCATAGGTCTGGCCGGAATCATTCACTCCGGAAAGCGTGAATACGAGAGTGTTGTCCATCTCAGCGGCAGGGCCTGTGGTGGTGTTCCACCAGGAAGCGTCAGCCGTAAGGTTGTCGAACGAACCGCCGCCCCAGACAGGACCGCTGCCGCCCCAGACTACAAGCGAATTGATCTTCCAAGTACCGTCGAAAGGCTCTGTCAGAGGGGTGACAGTAACCGTATAGGTGCGTGTCCCGCCGTCGTGTCCGGTGACCGTCAAAGTGGCGGAATTATTAGAATCGAATTTGAGGGCGTCTCCCACAGCGACCGAAGCGGTCGCACCGTAGGACACTTCAAGTTTGGTTACCTTGAGCCCCGAAGCCATATCCGGGTTCACTATGGTCACGCCGGCCGTGCCCTTGCTGATGTCGTCGGTATTGATTGAGATCGTCGCATCGCCGGCCTGGTTTTCGAAAGATATGCCGATAAGCCTCTTCTCCTTGTTCCATGACCCCTCCTCGATTGTCGCAAGAGGGTCTTTCTGGCAGGCGCTCAGCGCCATGCAGATTCCGGCTATGACAGTTATGTAATGTATGAGTTTCATGTTCTTTACGATTAAAGATTGGAATTGAGATCGATTTCACGCTGTGGTATCGGATAGAAAGCGGCTTGCGCCTCCGTGATTCCGGCAGCTGCAGCCTTAGGGTCGCTCTTGACGACGATAGCCTTGCGGCGGAGATCATATAGGCGCTGCCCTTCAAATGCAAATTCCCAAGCGCGTTCCTGAACGACGGCGTTGCGGAAATCCGCTACGGACATGGTTTCGAGAGGGGCAAGCCCCGCACGTGCGCGTACCTTGGCAAGCCATCCACCGTCGTCGTAACCCATGGCTTCGACGTACGTCAATGCTATGTCTGTGAATCTCAGAAGGTAAGGTTTCACGCTGGACTTGTCTCCCGTGCTTAACGAGACCTGAAGGGGATCCGTGTACTTCAATGTGAAGGGATATGCGGAAGCCGATGACACCGTGCCGTCCGAAGCAAGCATGTCGGTATTCATAAGGTCGGTCTTGCGCTTGTCGCCGGCGGCGAAGCTTCCGTAGAAGGCGGTATTCGTAGGGAAGACCTCGTATCCGTAATGTGAAGCCCATACCTTCCCTTCGCTCTTGACATAGAAGTTGTTGCCGTTGTTGTACGGCATGAAGAGCATTCCTATCTTGGAATAGTTGCCTTCGTTCTGTCCCGTCCTGTCCATCGACATGATGAAAACGTGCTCAGGGCCGTCGGGCTTGTTTATGTCATAGATGTCATTGAGATTGTCCGAAAGCCCGAACGGACACTCGCCGCTTGTAGAGGCGTCAAGGACCTTCTTGGCATAAAGGGCGGCTTCGGCATACATTTCATCTACGCCCTCCTTCATATCGGAGTATTTTGCCACCCCGCTCTCCTTCGATGAGGCAGCGGTCAGGTAAAGCTTGGCCAACATGCCCTCGGCGGCGGCCTTGTTGGCCCTTCCGGTCTTCTGGGTGTATGTAAGGTCGGCTTCGGCTATCTTAAAGTCGTTTATCATGAAGTCATACATCTCGTCCATATCTGCAGCCATTGCAGGCGAAGTCTGGTCCACAGTCTGCACCATCTGCCTCTGTATCGGAACCAGCCCGAACACCTTTACGAGATTGAAGTAGTTGTATCCGCGGAGGAAATATGCCTCGCCGAGGAGGCGCTGCTTGTCGGCGGTATCGATGGCCGTGCTCTTCTCTACATTGCTGATGACCGCATTCGCGCGGTTGATGGCGATATAGCAGTACTTGAAATAAAGCTGCAGCGTCTGGTTGTTGGCATTGTCGGAAATCTTCCATTCGTCCAGAGCCTGGGCTCCAGGGTTGTTGGCGTCTTCGCCGGACTTGAGGTCTACGGTCTCGGATGCGCATTCCCCGATATAAAAGATGCCGCGCGAATATTCAAGGAAAGTAAGCGCGTTATAGGCATACATAAGCGCCGCGTCCGCATCGTCGACCGTCTGGTAGAAGTTGTCATCGGAATAGAAGCCGTAAGGCTTTTCTTCGATGTCGCAGGATGCGAGCAGCATTGTGAAAGCTGCCGCCAAGATTATATTTATGATTTTATTTTTCATATTACCAAACATTTAGAAAGTTATGTTCAATCCGATGGAGAACTTACGGAATCTCGGATATCCGCCCCAGTAAATGCCGTCTACGCCAACTTCAGGATCGTAACCTTTGAACGAAGTGAACGTATAGAGATTGCTGACGTTGAGATAAAGCTTTACATTCTCGATGGCGTTGTTGAACTGCGGACCGAAGTTGTAGCCGAAGTTGACTTCCTGGATGCGGACGAACGAACCGTCGCGGACAAACCATTCGGATACCTTTGGCTGCCTGTTGTTTCTCAGGCTCGGATATTCATTGCTTGGATTGTCGACCGTCCAGCGTAAAGGCTGGGATGCGGCATCGGTCATTCCGTACTGATAAAGCACGTCGTTCCCGAAGACTCCGTTGAGGAACATCGAGGCTTCGAACTTCTTGTAGGAGAATGCAAGGTTCATGCTGGCGGTGAAGTCCGGATTAGGATTGCCTATCACGGTACGGTCTTTTTCATCGACGGTGCCGTCGTTGTTTATGTCGACGTACTTTATCTCGCCGGCCTTGGCTTCATCGCCCGAAAGCCCGGCTGCGATGCCTTCAGCATCGCTCTGGATTATGCCGTCGGTCTTATAGCCATAGAAAACGTACATCGGCTGCCCTACGGCAAGGATGTTTACCATTCCCACCGGCTGGTATGTCAGTGCCGAACCAGTGAATTCGTATTGCATCCCGGTGTTAGGGTCTGTGTTCAAGCCTGCGGCGGTCGAATTGCCCAAGCTGAGCACCTTGTTCCTGTTACGGGAGAAGATGGCGGTAATGTTCAGATTCATATCCTTCGTACGGATGACATTCGCATTCAATGTTACTTCGATGCCCTGGTTCAGGACGCTGCCGTCGTTGACCCACATCTTGTCATAGCCTGAAGAAAGGGAAAGGTAGCTTTGGCGCAGAAGATCATAGGTATTCTTGCGGTACCAGTCGAAAGTGAGGCTGTAACGGCTTTCGAACATGGACAGGTCGAACCCGAGGTCGAACTGGGAAGTGGTTTCCCACTTGAGATCCTTGTTAGGGATGCCGCCCCAGTATTTGAACCTGTAGTTGGAACCGTAATATCCGTCTATGTATCCCGGACCTATGCAGGTGTTCCAAGCGCCGTTGTCATAATACTTCTCTGTGCCGTAGCGGCTCAGGGTCTGGTAAGGGGAGATGCCCTGGTTGCCAGACAGACCGTAGCTGATGCGGATCTTGGCTTCGTTGACGCTGGTCACATCCTTCATGAACTCCTCGTTGTGAAGTTTCCAGGCAAAGGCTGCGGAAGGGAAGTTAGCCCATTTGTTGTTAGCGCCGAACTTGGATGAACCGTCGCGACGGAAGGTTCCGGTAAGCAAATACCTGTCGTCATACGAATAATTCACCTTTCCGTAAAGCGACATGAGCTTTGATTCAGAATAACCGTTCGAAATGACGTTCTTCTCAGGGTCTCCGGCTCCGATGTTCTCGTTCTCCAACGACTCGTTGACGAAATCGTAAGCGTTCAGAGAGGATGAGCGCGCCATGTCATAGTCATAGGAATAACCTCCGATGACATTTAAATGATGCTTCCCGTAGTTCTTGTCGAAAGTCAGATAGGTTTCAGGGATCATGGTCTGCCCCAGCGAGTTGCCAATATAGGCGTGCCCGTTGTTGAACGTACCGTCTTCGGTGTAAACCTTTGGATTATATGAATCGTTGGTGGAGGCGCCGTACTTGTAGTTCAGCTGGCTGGTCCAGGTCAGGGCGTCGAATATCTTCCATGTAGCCTGAAGGAAGGATATGGCATCAAAGCCTATGCTCTTGTTCAACACCTTGTCCGTCAATGCCATAGGATTGCCGTAATCCGTCTCGCTCGCCCTGTAGTAGCTGCCGTCCTCATTATAGACAGGCCAGAGAGGGTTGCGGCCCACATCCATGCCGTTGTTTACATTCCTCCAGTCGCGGTAAATGACGTTGGAAGTGCGGACGGAGAATCTGTCGTTGTACTTGTAGTCCACATCGAGCTTGACTGAGAATTTCTGGTAGTCATCCTTAATATATACGCCCTTGTCGTTGTAGTACACTCCGGAAAGGTTGTAAACGAACTTGTCGCTCGCACCGCTTATCCCGAGAGTGGTCGTGTTAGTCACCGGAGTACGCATGATGATGTCGTCCCATTTGGTGTAATACGGCCAGGTGCCGTCCTGGATTTCAGATACGGAAGGATAATATACGCCATTGTCTTTCTTCCCCACATACAGAGCGGTCTGCCCTGCGTTTACCCTTGACTCGTTGCTTAGCTGCGCCATCAGCGCTGCATTGCGCCAGATGTTCAGCTTGGAAGAGAACTGCGAAACGACTGTCTGCTGCGAGAAATTGATGTGGGAAGTACCCTTTGCGGCTCTCCTGGTGGTCACCATGATGACGCCGTTCGCTCCCCTGGATCCGTAGATGGAAGTGGAGGATGCATCCTTCAGGACAACCACGTCGACGATGTCGGCAGGATTGATCTGCTTCAGGTCAGCGCCTTCGCCCATAGGGAATCCGTCCACCACCACCAGAGGCGACTGTGTCCCGTTGATGGAACTGAATCCCCTGATTATGATGGTAGGATCGCTTGCAGGCCCTTGTCCGGCATTGATTACCTGAAGCCCTGCGATACGGCCCTGAAGGTTGCTGATAGCTGAATTGGTCGTAGGAATGGAAGCAAGTTTCTCCATCTTCACATTGGCTACGGAGCCTGTAAGGTCACCCTTCTTGACTCCGCCGTATCCAACGACGATGGTCTGCTCGAGCATCTGGACGTCGGCCTTCAAAATGAAATTCACTGTCCCGGACTCGACCTTGGAGGTCGCTTCCAGAAACCCCAGGCAACTGCAGACCAGAGTCTGTCCCAGTTTTGCATTTAAAGTGAACTGTCCGTTGGAATCGCTCTGGACTCCGGTTGCAGTACCCTTTACGAAGATGGCCGCTCCCGGTACGGGAATACCGGAATCGTCTTTAACAGTTCCGTTCACTTTGAGAGTCTGGGCCGAAAGGCCGCCCGCAAAGAGAAACAGCGTCAAAGCAATTGTTAATAGTTTCCTCATATTGGCAAATTGTTAATTTTTGATATACAAACTTAATATCATAAATCCGTTAAAAATTCAATATTTCAGTTCAATATTGATATTTTTTTGAAATTAATTTTGCATAAAAAAGTTAGATATCATATTATCAATTATTTATAGTTATATTAATATGTGAGAGTCGATAGTATTTTTATGTCTAAAACTTATCCTTTCTTGAATTAATTACTATTTTTGCGAAAATCCATCTTCAAGATTACAGTTTATGGCATCAATACAATGCGAAGTTACACCTTTATTAAATGATGACCTATTTGTATTGCTGAATAACATCCAGGCAAAATTCGACTACCCGGTCCATTTCCATTCGGACTACGAGCTGAACCTCGTGCTGAACACGAGCGGCAAGCGCATAGTCGGGGACTCCGTCGAGAACTTCGAGAACACCGACCTGGTACTATTAGGACCCGGCCTGCCCCACAAATGGAAAGCGCCCACCAATGACAATACCCAGGTCATAACCATCCAGTTCCAAGACGAGCTTTACGATTCGTTCCTAATGAACAAGCGCGTTTGCCAGCCCATCAAGGAGCTTCTCGCCCGCTCCACTCGCGGCATCGTCTTCAGCGGCAACACTTTCAACACCACCAAGGAGAAGCTTTTCGTCCTCAGCACAGCCAGGGGCTTCAATACGATGCTGGACTTCTACTCCATCCTCTATTCCCTGGCCATCTCGGCCGACCAGCGCCTCCTGACAAGCGCCACCTACGACAGCACGCTGCTAGTCACGGAGTCCCGCAGCCGCAGGATCGAAAAGATCTGCCGCTATATCGAGCAGAACTATATGCACGAAATAACCCTGGCTGACGTCGCCTCATTGGTGAACATGTCCGAATCGGCCACCAGCCACTTCTTCAAGAAGCGCACCGGCCGTCCCTTCATCACATACCTCACGGACTTCCGCATCGGCACTGTCTCAAGAATGCTCATCGAGACCACCCGCAGCATAGCCGACATCGCCTACAGCTGCGGCTTCGCGAACCTTTCGAACTTCAACCGCATCTTCAAGAAATACAAGAACCAGACGCCGGCAGAATACCGTGCATCCGCATATAACACGATGAACAAGTACTAGCTATCGTCATTCTTTTCGAAGCCGGCTCCAGAAGCTTGAATCTCTCAGGCGCAAAAGGCAAGAATCCGCAACATGGTCAAAGACATGAAAGAAACTCCCCGATATCCTTTCCTATATTTCGTTCGGACTGCGCTTGCGGACATATATAGTATTGCCGTTCATGGTGACCTTGATTTTTTCAAGGCTGTTAAGGAGCCGCAGCGTGTTAGGAAGCGAATCGCGTCGGTTGGCCATAAACCTCACGTGGAGATCGAGGGCGGAAGTATCCGTCACTATTACATTTACATTATACCACTCACCTATCTTGCGCATTACTGAGCTGAGGGTCTGGTTGTCAAAATAAAGATAGCCGTTGTGCCACATGGAATAATTGTCGGTATCGACATCTGTGACATTCCATAAGCCCTCGCCGTTCATGGAAGCATCCTTGCCAGGCGTGAGCATCACGCTCTGCCGGCTCTTTTCCGAAGTGACCGACAGCTTTCCGCTGACCAGTGTGACATGCATGTCGTCAGGACTGTAGTTCCTTATGTTGAAAGCGGTTCCGAAGACTTCGGCACGTATGCCGCCACAGTGCACGACAAACTTCTTGGAAGTGTCCCTGGCTACGACGAAGAAGGCTTCCCCAATAAGCGATACCACCCTTTCAGACCCGCTGAATTTAGTAGGATAAGTCAGCTTGCTGCTCGAATTCACCCAGACTTCGGTGCCATCGTCGAGGGTGATCTTATAATTTACGCCTTCCGGGGTAATCAGGGTATGCACGGAAGCCTCCTCATTCTCCATCTCCGAGCCTTTGTAGCTCAGTTCATTCTTTACATTATTTACTTTAAGCGAATTACGAATGACTGAATCCTGCACCGAATACGCTTTGCCCTCCTCTGTAAGGATCATCACGTCACGGGGCTTTTCTGATGCGGTGTATAAATTCACTGAAGGCCCGGGATTGAAAGCCGGTTGCTTGATTATGAAGAAAAGTATGGCGATGGCCGCCGCCGCACCGACTGCTGAAAGGACCAATGACAGAATATGGACTCGTTCCTTATCACTCCCGATGTGCTTCCGGCGAAATGTTTTCCACTCCTTCTCAGGATCGGGGGCCACTGAAGGATCTCCCTCGAGAACGGATTGGCGGTAAGCATCAATGTCCCTGAGTGTCTCCATTCCTTCCGCCCCGGACATCAGTTCGTCGATATCATTCGCATCAAGCGAATCCATACCGTCCGCCAGACCTGAAACTCCGTCGAATTCATCCACGTTGCTATCGTAACACCTATCCATTTACTCTTGCAGTTCCCTGTTATTATAATAATACGTTTTCAATCCTTCTTCGGGTACTATTCCTTTAACAAATCTTCACGAAAAGCTTTCAACGCATTAACAATATGCTTTTTTACGGCATTTATGGTTATGCCTAATTCGCTTGCGACCTCTTTATATTTCTTTTGTTCAATGAAACACTTGTAAACCACGACACGGGTCCTGTCCGGCAGGTTTCTGGCTATCGCCCCTACCCGCCTGATATTTTCTTCACGTTCCTTGTAAAGTTCCTCCCCATCGGCTTCGTCCATTTTCAACATGGCCGAAACCATTTTCCTTTCGACAATCGAATGACGGAAGTAGTCTACACATTTGTTCCTAGTGTAAGTATAGAGGTATTGGTGCAAGGTGTTGTGATCCAGCGCTTCGAAATTAGTCCAGATGTTTGCGAATGCGTCTTCCACTAAGTCTTTTGCAGTTTCCGAATTACCGGTCCGCGACAAGGCATAGTAATATATGCCGGAGTAGCTCTCCAGATAAAATTTCTTGAAAAGAGATTCCCGTGAAAGATCGGACATTGACTATGGATTATTGGAAGCAAAGTTATTTTTTTTACGATTAGTTGCAAAACGCAAGTACCCGAAAACGCCTTTATTTCGTATTTATTAATATAAATCATATATCCAACCATCGTAGTTCACTATGAAAAAAAAATATAGCAAAACGATCCTGCCGTCTGTCATGATGACTTGCTTGGCCCTGGTTTTCCTTGCGGGCTCGTCCGTCTGCGCATCAGCACAGGACAGCGGCAACGATTACGGACGGTATTCCATAGAGTTCCGTGATGAACAGCTTCCTGCAGCCCTCAAGCGACTTGAGAAAGTCACGGGGTACAATATGCTGTTCACATACGAAGACATCAGCACCTACCGCATCACTCGCAAATTCACAAGATCGTCACTGAAGGATATCCTCGACGGGATACTCAACGGCCTTGAACTCAGCTACATTTTCAATGGCAAGAACGTCACCATCATAAAGAAGGATGCGCCTCGGGAAAACGAGACCATACGCCGCCTCCCCGCCACCGGCTACGTGAAGGATGAAATCGGGGCACTGCCCGACGTCACTGTCCTCATCAAGGGCACGAACACAGGAACGCTTACGGATAAGAACGGTTACTTCTCATTGGGAAAAATACCCGTCAACACCGTCCTCCTTTTTACCATGATGGGGATGAAAGACGTGGAAGTCACTTTCACCGGCCAGGAGCAGATAATGGTGGAAATGCAGATGAACTCCGATGAGCTTGAAGCGACAGTAGTAACCGGCATCTTCACCAGGAAGAAGGACAGTTACACCGGAGCCGTACAGACTGTCACCTCGGACGAGATCAAGAGAGTCGGAAACCAGAACGTCCTGCAATCCCTGAAGAGCATCGACCCTTCCCTGCTCGTCGTCGCCAATCTCCAGGAAGGCTCCAATCCAAATTCCATAGCTTCCATGCAGCTCCGCGGCGCCTCCAGCTTCAACATGGAATCCACCACCAGCCTCAAGAGCAACTTCGTGAGCGACGTGAACCAGCCGCTTTTCATCCTCGACGGTTTCGAGACCACCGTCGAAAAGATCCAGGACATGGACATGAACCGCGTCGAGAGCATCACCATTCTCAAGGACGCCTCGGCCAAAGCCATCTACGGCTCCAAAGCGGGAAACGGCGTCATCGTAATCGAAACGAAATCCCTGAGAAACGACCAGACCGCAGTGACCTACACCGGCAGCTGCGACATTGAGATCCCCGACCTCTCCAGCTACAATCTGTGCAACGCGCTGGAGAAGCTCGAAATCGAACGCCGCGAAGGATTCTACAGCCTCAGTTCCGCCACCCCGGCCGAGCTTCAGAACATTTCAGACCTTTACAGCGAACGCTACCGCCGCGCACTTGCCGGTGAAAGCACCTACTGGCTATCCAAGCCTCTCAGACTCGGAATCGGACAAAAACACTCGCTAAGCATAGAATTAGGATCCAAGGACCTGAAGTCCATCACGGACATCTCCTACAACAATACCCAGGGCACCATGAAAGGCTCTTTCCGCAAAGTGCTCTCAGGCGACATGAACCTTTCCTACAGGCGTGGGAACTGGACGTTCAGGAACATAATGAGCATAGCGAACATGAACAATTCAGACTCGCCCTACGGGACATTCGACACATACGCCTCCCTCAATCCCTATTATAACCCCTACGACGAAGAAGGCAACCTCGTCTCCGGCTTCAACAGCGGCGACGATGCGCTTGTAATGTACAAGAGCGCTTCGGCCCACAGCCTGCAGGGCTATGTCGGCAACCCTCTCTACGATGCCACGCTGAACCTGAAACTTACTTCCGAATACCTGAATTTCACAAACAATACATACATCGAATGGCAGGTCGCCAAGCCCATAAAGATCGTCGGCCGATTCGGCATAAACACCCAGAAGACCGGGTCGGAAGAATTCTATCCTGCAGCACACTCGAGGTTCAAGACACTAAGCAGCTCCTATTACGGCAAGGACGGCACATATGAGATGTCGGACGGCTATTACAATTCCTACTCCGGCGACGTCAGCGCGCAGTTCAACCACAAATTCACCGAAGACCACAGCCTTTTCGCCACCGCACAGTATTCCATCAGCCAGACCAGTTACGGTGAAGTGACCAACTATGCCGAAGGCTTCCCCAACAGCCACATGAACAGCATCATCTTCGCCCGGGAATACGCCTCAGACCATACCCCCACCGGCGCCTACGGCCTTAACCGCAACCTCGGAATCCTTCTCACCTCCGGGTACAGCTACAAGGACAAGTACATGCTCGATGCCACGATCAAGGCGAGCGCCTCTTCGGTTTTCGGGACAAACAACCGCTGGGGTACCTTCTGGAGCGCCGGAATCGCGTGGAACGCCCACAAGGAAGATTTCCTGAAGGATATGGCCGGAAATTGGCTCGAGCAGCTCAAGTTCCGCTTCTCCCTAGGCTCCTCCGGCAACCAGAACTATACCACCAACAATTCCCTGCCCGTCTACCAGTACAGCAACTACTATTACAACGGATTCACCGGAGCGATGCTCCAGAACATGGAGAACCCTTATCTCGGCTGGGAACAGAAGATGGACTACAACCTCGGCGCAGATATAAAGACCAAACAAGTGACATTCACCGTCGACGCCTACATCTCGGACACCGACAACCTTGTCTTCAGCCGCTCCATCCTACCCTCCACCGGCTTCACTAGCGTCAGCGACAATCTCGGCAAAGTGCGGAACAAAGGCATTGAGGCTGGCGGCAGCTGGACCATCATCCAAAAAGGGACTTCCTACTTAAGCATCTTCGCCAAAGTCATATTCAATGACAACCGCATCCTCCAGATTTCTGACGCCTTGCGCAATTACAACCAGCAGCAGCAGGAACAGGCGGAATCGAGCAAATCCACCACTCCTGTCATACAATACTACGACGGAGCCCCACTGAACAGCATCTGGGCGGTCCAGTCGCTTGGCATCGACCCGAAGACCGGGAAAGAGATCTTTCTCGACAAGGATGGAAACATGACGGACACATGGAGTGCTTCGGACCTCATTCTCTGCGGTTCTTCCGACCCGCTCTACAACGGCAACTTCGGATTCAACGGCGAAATCAAGGGATTCGGGCTCAACGCGGTCTTCTCCTATTACGGCGGCGGCTACCTCTATAACTCAACCCTCGTGAACAAGGTAGAGAACGTCTACATCGGAGAGAACGTCGACCGCCGCATCTACAACGGGCGCTGGTACTACGAAGGCCAGGTGGCCCAGTACCGAAACGGCTACAGCTCCCCGACGCAGGCCACGACCCGTTTCGTCCAACATAACAACGTCCTTGACATATCGTCCCTGACGGCCTACTATGAGTTCCCCTACAAGACAATCAGCAAGGCCAACCTCTCCCGTCTCAGGCTATCAGCCTATGTAAACGACCTTTACACTTTCTCTTCCATCCAGATCGAGCGAGGCACCTCCTACCCTTATGCCCGTACTGTATCACTTTCCGTCAGTGCGACCTTCTAAACCGATACTATCATGAAAAAGAAATTCAGCATATTAATCATAACCATGTCGATGCTAAGCGCAGTGCTTTGCCTGGCTTCGTGCGAAAAATGGCTCAAGGCCACTTCTTCCGACAAGATTGCCGCCGACGATCTCTTCTCCTACCGGGACGGTTTCAAGGACGCCCTGACAGGCGTATACCTCGATATGGGAGATGAAGACCTCTATGGAGGCAATGCAACATGGTTCTGCAACGATCTCGCCGCCTTCCCCTACATTTTACAGACCACTGCGACATTCAAGTGCTGGCAGGGGCACACTTACTCGAACTCAGTAGCCAAACCCTACATAAGCTCGATGTGGCTCAAGGCTTACAATACCATCGCCAACATCAATCTCATACTCCGCTACGCCGACTCCCAGCAAGGAGTTCTACCGAACTACGAGAAAAATCTCATCAAAGGCGAACTCTACGGCCTCCGCGCATATATCCAGTTTGACATGCTCCGGATGTTCGGCCTGCCGGACTGGTCAGGGGCAAATGCCTCCAAGATGACAGTCCCTTATCTCACAGTCTACGACAAGGAACCCGTAGCACAGAAGTCATATTCCGAAACGTCCAAGCTTCTTATGAACGATGTCGACAGCGCCCTTGCCCTTCTCGGCCAGGACCCTGTCCGCGGCACTGTCCCCGACAATTTCAGTTCGACCATCAACGCCGACGGTTACTGGGACAACCGCACCAAGCATCTCAATTACTTCGCCGTCAAAGCCCTCGCAGCGCGCATCTACCAATGGGAAAACGACACCGACACAGCCGCCGAACTGGCTCAGGAAGTGATCGACGAGGCGGAAGCGAAAAAGGCAGTCAGTTGGGTCAACTACGGGACCCTGCTTTCTACCACTTCCGACGACTCCAAGGACTGGACATACTCGACTGAGCATATCTTTTCCCTCGAAGTGCCGCTCCTCTATACCAACAGCAATGGCTACCTCATTTCCTCGTCGGCAACTTCCGGCATAGAGAGTGTCAGCCTGGATGACGTCTCCGGCTGGATGTTCCCGCAGATCGATCCGGCCACGGGACAGTCTTCCGGCGCCGAAGACATCCGCGGCACAGCCTGCGCACTGAAATTCAATTCCTACGGTTACATATGCTATAAACTATACGGTTCGTCCTATTATGCCAAAGAATACAAGAACCGCATGCCCATGATCAAGCTCGCAGAGATGTACTACATAGTAGCCGAAAACAAGATAGCAAAAAAAGATTATACGGGCGCACTTGCCACGCTTGACATCGTGCGAAAGAACCGTGCAATCTCCGAATCGCTGCCTACGACCGCGGACGCCTCGTCCGAGCTAATGAAGGAATATTACCGAGAGTTCATAAATGAGGGGCAGCTTTTCTACTGGCTAAAGCACAAGCAAGTCACAAGCTCCCTTTCGAGCGGGTTCAATGTAAAGGGCAGCGACCTGATCTACCCTTATCCGGACAGCGAGGTGAACTACGGTCGCAACCAGGAACTTTAGGAGACATAAGATATGAAAACAAGACAACGCACAGCAGCCTTATGTTTCACCGCAGCAGCGATATTGGCTGCCGGCTGCAAGAACGACGAAATAAAGACCTACCAGGTAGGGAATTCCGCAGTCAACTTCACTGCGGTTTCATACCAGTTCTCCCTGAAGGGAATGACGACCCCGACAGACACGCTTAAAGTGAACATCAACCTCGTAGGTCCGGCCACCGACTACGACCGCGTCGTCTCCATAAAGGCATCTTCCGACACTTCCGACCCGACAGCGGTATCAGGCAAGGACTTCACCCTCTTGGAGACCTCCATCAAGGCCGGAATGCTTTCCGGCACCGTAATGCTCGTGGTGAACGAACTTCCGGAAGGGACCGACAAACTGGGCACGGTACTCAACATCGAACCTAACGAAAACTTCAGGGAAGGCTTTCCATCTTACCAGAGAGCCGTCGTGACATGGAGCGAAGAATACGTAAGGCCGACGCAGTATGTATGGAAATATTGGTACACATACATCTGCCACGGCTACAGCCGAAACTTCCACGAGCTTATCGTAAAGGAGTTCGGCGAGGAGATGGAGCACTACACATGCAGTTCCTCTGCCGCCAAAAACGACACCACCCTGACCTATAAAAGCCCCTACTGGTGGTATGCCGCCACGCGCGAGTTCCGCCAGATGGTCAAGGACCACGATGCCGCCGACCCGGAGCACCCATACATGCACAGCGACGATTTCCAAAGCTATTCCGACTGGCAGATAGCCTGGGGCGAGGGCACCAAACCGGGAACCACACCAACCATTCTTGAAACCCTTATAGTATTGTAAAGAGATGAGAAAGACAGCATACATTTTAATTTCAATATTATGCGCGGCTGCCATAACCTCCTGTTATCAGGATAAAAGCACCTACGCGACAAAGGACATTGCGGAAATATACATCTCGTGTCCGGATTCGACCCTGACCGTCTACTACGGCGAGACTTTGGAACTGGCACCTACCGTTACCGAAGAGGGCCGCACCGCAGAAGACTTCACCTACCAGTGGAACATGGACATAACCCCCGGCAGCACGGCGAACAGGCTTGATCTCGGGACCGAGCCATCCCTGGAATATACCGTGATGAACTCGCCATCCACCACCCCCTACTCCCTTTCGCTCACAATCACAGACAAGATCAACGCCTACACCAAGACCTTCGTCTGGACGGTCTACGTAAACAACTCGCTCGGAGAAGGCCTCATAGTGGCTCACACACGTGATAACGGCACGACATCCAATCTCGACCTCGTTTCCGACGTCCCCATAACCTACGGCTATGCCAGCGCCTCTCCGCGCTATACCCGCAACATCTACTCGCTGGCCAACGGTTTCGTCATCGATGGGCCTGTCCAGGCCCTGTCCAGCAGGATGGCTTCCGACGGCAATGTCTTCAACGAAAGCAGGATCATGATAGGCACCGACAAGCATCTGTTCGCCCTCGACCCCCTTACCTATAAGATCGCATCAAAGGACGCCAAGCTTTTCAACTTCATCGATGCCGACGTATTCAATACCACTTGCATCTTCAATTTCGCGGATTACATATGTGGGACAGTCGTGAACGGCATCCTGTACGTTACGGTAGCAAACGGCACGAACACCTACAGCAAGCTGGCCTACAACGTCAGCAGCAACAACACCGTCCTTCCTTCCAACATCGCTTACGGCAAACCCGACCAGGGCGTCATAACCCACTTCAATCCGGCAGAACACAAATTTTACTCAATCCACGGCTGGGCGTCAATGACAGGCGGACTGTCGGAGGATTTCCCGACCGCGATATCCTTCAAGCTTTCCGATGCGGAATGCGTGGCAGCCGGCGCCACCCGCAATGCCTGCCTAGCCTTCATCCTGAAGACCACCGACGGCTCCTACCATATCCTCGTACAGGATCCGAGCCTCAGCACCGACTCCTTCACCGAATTCGACCTGACAGCCCCTGAAATAGACAAGGCGGTTTCGTTCGCCTTCTGCGACAACTGCGACGTGATCTACTATGCCACTGAAAGCACGGTCTACGCCATAATAATGTCAGGGGGCAAGACCACGGTCCGCAAGCTGAACTGGGCACCGGACGACTCCGAAGAGAAGATTTCCATAATTCAGCAGTACCAGCAGGCCTGGTGGGGCACGCAGCAGCTCTCTAACGGGGGTTATAATTTTACGTTGCCTTACCACAGGCTGCAGATCATCATCGCCACCTACGACGAATCAAAAGGAGAGGGCAAGATATACCTGCGTCCTTTCAATGTCAGCACGGGTCTTTTCACCTTCAAGTCGAACGGCACATACGACGGCTTCGGAAAGATCGAATCGATTACTACATCCTTTAGATAAACAAATCACCTCAAATGAGCAGAAAACTAATTTTAATCGCCGTGACCATACTGGGCGCAGCACTTTGCATTGATTCGGCTTATGCCTCGGAACCGGGGCTGTTCAACAGGAAGAAAAAAGCAAGGACGGAACAGAAAGACACTACAAAGAAACTCTCCCCTTACGTGGAACTCTTCAAGAAAGAGCAGAAAAAGGCGCAGGGCATGATCACGCTGCACCTCAAGGAAGGAAAAGTGTATTTCGAGCTGCCTTTGGCATTGCTGGGAAGGGAAATGGTGATGGGTTCGACTATCAAATCCATCAGCGACAATGCAAACGGAGTGGTAGGAGTGAAACCGTCCGAGATGAAGGATTTTGTATTCACGAAGGCGGACAGCACGATACAGATGCGCACTGTGAACTCGTCGTACATAAGCGGCGACCCGAATATCTGCTCGGCACTGTCGAAAAGCACGATCGGGGCGGTAGAGAAAGCGTTCCCAATAAAGGCATACAGCCCAGACAGTTCCGCGGTAGTATTCGACATGACCGATATTTTCCTCAACGACGACAAGAGCATGAGCCCGTTCTCGGAATATGCGCAGAACGCCTCATACAAGCGCGAAGACAACTATAAGAAGGACCTTTCCTATATCACGGATGTCAAGGCCTTCGAAGACAATGTTTCCGTTACCTCGAGCATGACCTATACATATACGTTGACTGACGGCAATGGAAAGGAAATGGTAAAGGATGAACCTCTTACGGCCGAATTGACACGATCGGTGATAATGCTGCCGGAAAAGATATACCATCCCCGCATGGACGACTACCGCATCGGCGTGTTCTGGACCGAACGCATGAAGCTGGCCGACGGCTCTTCGTCGTCCGAGCCTGTCTATCTGGCTAACCGCTGGCGTCTGGAGCCTTCCGATACCGCGGCATATCGCCGCGGAGAACTAGTCGCCCCCAAGAAGCCGATAGTCTTCTATGTCGACAACGACTTTCCGGAATGGTGGAAGCCTTACATTTCCGAAGCCATCTCCCAATGGTCCGAGATGTTCGCAAAGATAGGATTCAAGGATGCCGTGGTCGCGCGTCCGTTCCCGACGCCGGAAGAAGATCCGGAATTCGACCCTGAAAACATCAAGTACAACTGCGTCAGGTATGCACCTATCGGTATCCAGAATGCCATGGGACCCTCATGGACCGACCCGCGAAGCGGTGAGATAATCAATGCGTCCGTATATGTCTATCACGATGTCATCAAGTTGCTGACACAATGGATGTTCGTTCAGGTAGGGGCGGCCGATTCCTCGGTACGCCACGCCACCCTGCCACGCGAAGTGCTCGGCGACGGGCTCAGATATGTCCTTTCGCACGAAGTGGGCCACTGCCTCGGCTTCATGCACAACATGAGCGGATCGTCCGTCATTCCCGTCGACTCGCTCCGCAGCCCTTCCTTCACCAAGGAAAACGGTACTACCACGTCCATAATGGACTACGCACGCTTCAACTACGTGGCGCAACCGGGCGACAAGGAGCGCGGCGTCAAGCTGACTCCTCCTCGCTTCGGAAAATACGACGAATGGCTCGTCAGATGGGCCTATACGCCGGTATTCGACGTCGATGACTTCGCCAAAGAGGCTGAAATCACATCGGGATGGATAACCGATTCCCTAAAGAAAGCCCCTTATTACCGTTACGGCAAACAACAGATGAGCTCTATGCTCTTCGACCCGCGTTGCCAGAACGAGGACCTCGGGGATGACGTCGTGAAAGCGACGGAATACGGCATAGCGAACTTGAAATACATCCTGCCGAAATACTACGGCTGGATCCCGGACGCCGATGACATGGACATGAAATTCCGTACAGACGTCTACAATACTATATTGAACCAGTACCTCACGTATGCGCAGCAGGTGGCATTGAACATAGGGGGGCTATACACGAACGAGGTGAAGGCGGGCGACACCACTTCCCGCTTCGCGAACGTGCCTAGAAAGAAGCAGAAGGAATGCCTCGACTGCCTCTTCAAGATGGAATCTGACGTGGACTGGCTCGCTCCCAAAGAGCTTGCAGGCAAGCTGCCGATAGTCGGCACGCCGGAATACAAGGTGGCGCAGACCATACAGGGACTGATTCTGATGACGCCTTTCTGGGCAAGCTATTCGGACGGCGTCACAACCAAGGAATACAGTTTCCGCGAATGCATGGACGACATTTACGCCCGTATCTGGAAGCCGACGGCTTCCGGCTCCAGGCTCGACAGATTCGGCCGCAGCTTCCAGAGGGAGTTCGTCGACCAGCTCCTCACAGCCGGCAACTTCAAACAGATGGGCACGGATGCCAGATCGATAACCGACGCAAATCCAGTTTCCGGCTACGAATGGACGCCAAGGTTCATCTTCAACCATGGCGATGTGGCGGTGTCCGACGTATACGCCTACCTTTCGAAGGCCCGCGACCTGATGAAGCTACACAGAGCCGCCGCCTCAACCGAGGATCGCGCCCACTATGACCTTCTCATAGCTAAAATAGACTACGCCTTTGACAATTAAAACCATGAAAATCGCAAAATCCCTACTTCTGTGCGCCGCACTGTTCTGTTTATCGAGTGATTTCCAGGCAAATGCCAAAAACATCCGACCATTGGCCTTCTTGCAGCGTAAAAAAGCCTCCGACACGACCAAGATCGAACCCGCGAAGACCCCTTACGAGAAGTTCATAAACAAGAAAGAGATAAAAAAGGCGGAAGGTTTCGCCACCATCTATCGCAGCGGCGAAAGCATCCTGCTCGAAATTCCCGACAGCCTGATCGGCCGCCGGGTCATATTCAGCAATGTAATAACCGACTGTACCAGTCCGGATGTAATCGTCGGCACCGACATATCGGAAAACACCGTCTATGAGATTGCGGAGACCGATTCCATGGTGCTTTTCCTCAAGCCAAAGCGCAACATGCTTGCAGCCGAGAGCGATGACGATGCGACATCCGCCGACATAGCAAAAGCCATAGACAAATCGAACGCCGGCGTCATCCTCGCAGCCTTCCCCATCAAATACCGCAACGGAGACTCGACATCCAAAGTCATAAACGCCACCAAACTCTTCAGCTACTCCGACAGGAAGTCCGCCAATATTGATGGAATGGACTTCGGCGACTACACCATCAGTTCCGCCAAGTTCAAGACCGAGACATCCATCTTCAAGACTCTCTTCGCTACGCCAAACAGCATAGGAATCGACTATGAAGCTGAATTCGAACTCAGTCTCACGACAAAAATGCTCGTTACCGAGGTGGATGACAAGCCGTCACTCGCATTGGACCTGCGTACGGCCCTCACCCTTCTCCCCGATCCGGAAGCGAAGCCCGAACGCCGCAAGGCGGATCCACGCATCGGCGTTCTCACCGTCCCTTACTCCACCTTCAGTTCCACCGGCTCAGCCAAAGAAGAGAAATGGGCGCTCCGCTGGGACACCCGCAAGCCAATAAGGATTTATGTCGACACCCTTTTCAGCCCTTCCTGGTTCAATGCAATCCGCGACGGCATAGAAGCCTGGAACCATGCATTCGCAGAGGCAGGCGTTCCCGACGCCATCGAGGTCCTGCCGTACCCTTCCGGTCCTGCCTCGTCTTTCTTCGCTTCCGTCCCTCTCAACAGTACCGTGCAGTTCGCCGGCCAGGGTACCGAAATAGGGGCTTCAGTCCTTACCGACCCTGCCAACGCCCAAATCCTGAGTTGCAGGATAACCGTCCCGAAGGACTATGTCCAGAGTGTCCGCCGCAACTCCGTCTATGCAATCAGCGACGTCGACCCGCGATACCAGGCCTATTTCCTCGATGACGGTGCGGTCTGCGAGGTACTCAAGGCTCAGATAATGAAGTATTTTTCACTCTGTCTTGGACTGAAGGCCAATGCCGCCGGCAGCTACGCCTACACTCCGGACCAGCTCAGGGACCCCAAGTTCACTTCGACATGCGGCATTACTGCTTCGGTCACGGATGACGTGCTCTTCAACTACTTCACCGTTCCTGGTGACAAGGAGCGAGGCGTAGCGACCATAGCAGACCGTCTCGGCGCTTATGATATCTTCGCGATCCGCTGTCTCTACGGGCCGGCCGCCGGAGAGACGGACGGCGTCTCCACCTGTATTTCTGACAGCCTCCTGGCCACCGCGGCAGACCATCCGGAACTCGCCTACTCGGCATACGTCACCGGCTATCCCGACCCGCGCCTTGTCTCAAAAGGCCTCGGCAACGACAACATCGCAGCCTTCGATGCAGCCCTCTCACATCTCAAGTTCGTAGCCTCCAATGCCGACAAATGGCTCTCCGACGACCGGATACCGGAATCCTACCGCGAGCTCTTCCTTGACTGGATCTGGATTGCCTATTACAAGTATACGCGCTTCCTCTCTTCCGAAATAGGCGCGCTCATCTCCAACGAAATCGAGCCAGGTTACGAAACGCCAAAATATGAGACTGTTCCCGCCGATCTCCAAAAAAATTGCTGTGCAAGGATTTTTGAAGAGTACCGCGACATGGAATGGCTGCAGAAGAACAAGACCCTCCTGCACATTGCCGGTGCAAACAAGGACGTCTCGAACCTTACGATGCTGAACCTTTTCGCAGGCAGCGGCATCGACATGCGCCTGCCTTACGTGGAAGCCTCCAACAAACTTGCCGGAGGCACCTACACTTCGTCGCAGTTCCTCGACGACCTGCGACGAGAAGCATTGAAATGCCTGATGAAAGGGGACCTCAGCCGCAAGGGCGAGGATGTCATGGTTTCGGCCTACCTGAACCTTCTCGTCCAGCATTCCCCCGTACTCAAGCGCAACTATACCGAAGCCCTCGCCAATAAAAGCCTGGCAGCCTGTGTCCTGCCTTCCGTCGAGGAAGACACCGAATTCCGCATGAACCCGTCCAGGATTCCGGCCGAATATGATGCGGACCTCGAGAACCAATGCTACGCCCAGCTCGAAAAGGCTCTTTCAGACCTCAAGACCTGCCGTACCGCCGCAAAGAGCGACTACGACCGCAGAAGGATAGATTACCTGATCAGCTTTGCCGAAGCATCCCTTGGAAAACACAAAAAGCATACTAATTAACAACCAAATACCTAAGGTACAATGAAACGTTTAACTTACTTCTTGGCGATAGCTCTGACGGCTGTCTTGGCCTTCGCCTGCACGCAGAAAATAGAGGATGCACTCACCGTGTCTTCTTCGGAAATCACGGTCTCCTCATACGGGGCGCAGCAGACTCTTTCTTTCTCATCCAATGTCGCGTGGACAGTTTCAAGCAGCGCGGACTGGATTACATTCGACAAAAGCAGCGGCGAAGCGGGAGCAGCATCGGTGGTCATGAAGATTGCAGCCAACACCGGCTACGACCAACGTACGGCTACCGTAACGATTACGGCAGGCACCAAGACGACATCGATCGACGTCACCCAGACCGAAACAGACGAATTCGCAGCCATAGTAACCTACGACATCTCTTCCGAGGCGCAGGAAGTAGTCTATGAACTGACTTCGAACATCAGCTACACTTATACCGTAGACGCCGACGCACAGTCATGGATCAGTGCGACGGCTTCCACGAAGGCCGCTCCTACCAGCGGGAAACTGACATTCTCCATCAAATCCAATACCGACGTCAATCCCCGCACGGGCAAGGTCTATATCAAGACGGACCAGTACTCATACTGCATGGTAATCAACCAGGGCGCCGACTTCACCATCCTTGACGAAAGTTCGGTAAAATATCTCGGCAACTCCATGAACATGATCGATGAGAACGGCAAATACAAAAATTATCAGGAATATTACATCAAACTTTCGAACGGGAACGAGACCGTCAACCTTGCAGTCAACACCGAAGGCATGGAAAGTCCCCTCTCCGGCCTGCCTACAGGCACTTTCGAAGTCGACGCCGCAGCCAATCACGCTCCGAACACATTCTCCATCAAGCTTACCAACGGCAAAGAGTACATGTATACCTCCATCGTCAAGAACGACCTTGAAATCGCAGTCGAAGACGGTGAGATCAAGATCGAAAAGAACGACAACGGATATGTGATCACCGCCGCCCTGATCGATCAGATAGGCAACGAGAACAAGTATTACTTCAGCGGCTCACTAGGGGAAATCGCAGACCAGCACTTCGCGGCACAGGCCACAAGTGCATCATTCGTTGGCAAATACAACACTTACTATGCAAGCGGGGTCAACCAATGGTACATTACACTGCTCTCAAACTCCACTGTTACCGGAAGCCAGCAGCTGTTCCACTACGCCACATTTTACCTGAACGGCCCTACCGGCGATATCTCCGGAGAGGAGCTGCCTACCGGCACATTCACCCTCGCAGCCCCAGAAGACAGGACCGACCTGAATTGGGCTTCCGGAATTCTCGACGCCCAATCGAATACCATGTCCGGCGTCTATCTGTACGATGTGGACACCAACTGGAACTACAACTACTTCTATTTCGACGAAGGAGCCAATATAGTCGTAGATAAGAACGATGACGGGACTTATAATTTCTCGTTCCACGGCAAGGCCGCCCTCTATGTATACGACGATAACTACAACCTCGTCAAATCAGGCTCAAGCTTCGACTATGAATACAGCTATACCCACGTGGCAGTAACAGTCAATACCCAATCCTCTCTCAAGCCTTGTCCTGACGGGGATGTGGAATTCAAGACGGTCATGTCTTCACAGTACGTCGGATTATGGTGGGGCAAGGCATATCAGGAAAAATACGGCACCGATGCCAACGTCTTCACATTCGGCTTCTCCAGCGTGAACGACACATACACAGCCTATCTGACCGTCGTCGATGACAACAACTGGACATGGACCGGCAATTTCGGCAGCACATCGCTATACTGCAACACTCCTTTTGCGGAAGGCACCTATGATTTCTCGAAGACACCTGCGAAAATGACGCTGGTCCCTTGCGCATACAGCTATGTTCAGAACGGCTATTCAGGTACGAAATGCCCTATCACAGGCGGATATATCATGCTTGACGGCTCGAAGTGCTACTACAACCTGACAGTTGCAAACCCTGACGACGCCTCAGTCACCTACAAGGTCACCGGCAGCCACGAAGCCAGCCTTTATTATTTACGCAACTACTCCGCAAAGAGCAAGACCATGATCACCATAACCGAATAACATCATTTCGCAGCAGTGCGGAAAAGCGCTGCAAGCCCATGATCCTTTGCCACACCGCCGAACCGGTGTGGCTTTTTTGTCCCCCAAAAAATCGCACCTGCCATGAAATGACCGATGACCATGCGAATACCACCAAAGCAATAAGGCAAAGCGCTATTATGATATAAGAAAGTACGCGGTACGAACGAAAACACGAACGGGCTCGTCAGGCAGTACCTGACAAAGCATACAAGCTTCGAGTCCATCACCGGCGAAATGCTCCAATCAATAGAGAACAATCTGAATGGAAGACCAAGAAAAAGATTGAAATATTATACGCCAAACGAATATCATAAATCATTGACAGACACAGGTGAAAAAGTTGCAATTTGAACTTGGATTCAGGCAATCCTGAAAATTCTCAGAAATAAGATTACCTGACATTTTGTTTTCCGATAATTTTTTATTAATTCTGCAGTATGGACGAATTGGAGCAGCTAGGTGCGGAAATTTCGGAATGCAGGAAATGTGCATTATGCGAGACAAGGCATAATCCGGTCTATGGCGAAGGAAACAGGACCCCGAAGGCAGAAGAAATAATCGATCCTGATGCGCACATTACGCAGGTACGTGGGAAATGGATTGAATGGCAGAACAGATGGGTGATGCCTGGGAGGATTTAAAGAAGGTAATAGACAAGTACCGTGAAACGGTAGATCAGGCACATTATTCAAAGTATTATTAAGCAGTGAATGGTGGGCTGTCCTGGCATTGAAAACATTCAAAAACAAATATTATGAACCAAACGACAGCTAAAATCAAAGTCTTCGATGCATCCTGCATGCCCGGTTCGGGTGAAAGGGAGAAAATCATCGATTTCTTATTGGAGAATCTTGAAGAATACGGCGATCCGAGACCTGAGATAGCCCAAGCCGTGGCTTATGCATTGGGAGAGACCAGCCGGTTGGGAGGTTATATCCTGACTGCATACGACGGTGAGAACCTACATGGAGCCGTAGTTATCAACAGGACAGGAATGGCGGATTACATCCCGGAAAACATGCTGGTGTATATCGCCACCGACAAGAGATACAGGGGAAAGGGAATAGGCGGCAACCTTCTGGGAAAGGCCATAGAGATTACCGGCGGAAGCATCGCCCTTCACGTGGAACCTCGGAATCCGGCAAGATTCCTGTACGAAAAAATGGGTTTCACCAACAAATACTTGGAAATGAGACATAAGAGGGAAGACTAATGGCAACGTTAATATTAGATACGAAGAAACTCAAATCCAACTTCGACTATCTCGACACCCAATTCAAGAAAAAGGGCATAGAATGGTCGGTAGTAACTAAGATGCTTTGCGGCAATAAGCTGTTCCTTTCGGAACTGCTAAAGTTCGACTGCAAGCAGGTATGCGACTCGCGCGTCTCCAACATCAGGGAGATAAAGTCAATCAATCCGAACATCGAGGTCATATACATACGTCCACCGGCGAAAAGCATGATACCCAGCATAGTGAAATATGCGGATATCAGCATGAATACAGAGATAGAGACCATAAAGATGCTGTCGAAAGAGGCAAAGAGGCAAGGCAAGGTCCACAAGGTCATCATAATGATCGAACTCGGAGAACTGAGAGAAGGTGTCCTCGAGGAAAATGTGATAAATTTCTATGAAAAGGCCTTCGACCTTGAGAACATACAGGTAGTTGGAATCGGCGCCAACCTGTCGTGCCTCTACGGGATATTGCCGAACCAGGACAAACTGGTACAGCTATGCCTGTTCAAGCAGCTGATAGAAGCTAAGTTCAACAAGAAAATACGCTATGTGTCCGGAGGAACCTCGGTGACCATACCTATGATGTCCAAGAACATACTGCCGAAAGGCATAAACCATTTCAGGGTCGGCGAGACATTGTTCCTCGGAACCAACGTATATGACGGCACCAAGCTGAAGAATATGCATCCAGACGTCTTCCGCCTCCTTGCCCAGATCGTGGAGCTGAAGGAAAAGCCCATGGTACCCAACGGCGAAACAGGACACAACCTCGAAGGCAAGACGTTCGAATTCGACCAGACGAACATAGGCAAGAAAACCTACAGGGCCATAGTCGATCTCGGGCTTCTTGATGTGGAGACAAGCCATATCAGGCTGATGGACGACGACATGAAAATAGTGGGCGCAAGCTCCGACCTGAGTGTCATCGACCTCGGTGAAAACAGGCGTAATTACAAGGTGGGCGACCTAATCGAATTCAGGATGGATTACATGGGCATGCTCAGGATAATGAATTCCAAATACATAGAAAAGAAAGTAGTCTGAAGGGAAGCACATAGCGGGATCGAACTGCCTTACGAGGCTTTGCAGGCGCTCCATAGACACTCTGGCATAACATCGTTCTGGGGCTTGCAAATATTGTTCATATCCGGAATTTGCAAAGAGCGTCGGCCGTTATTGATTTTTAAACCTCGATGCGGCTTCTTTCCACGCCTACGAGTTTATATGCTGTTCCGACAGCTATATTCGGGCAATTTCTGCCGCCTATCAACTGGACGAACTCCCTACTTTATCCTCTTCTTGTAGTCGCTAGGCAGTTCTCCGAACTGTTCCTTGTAGCATTTCGAGAAATATGAAGGAGAGGAAAAGCCTGTTTCATAGCATATCTCATTTATATTCAATGAAGAAGTAGAAAGGAACTGCATTGCCTTGCGCAGCCGGAGAAACCTGATGTATTCATTAGGTGAATAATTGGTCAGCATCTTTACTTTGCGGTACAGCTGGGTCCTGCTGAGAGCCATCTGCTCGCTCAAGCTGTCGATGTCAAGATTCGGATTCGACATGTTGTCGATGATGTACCGCTTCATCTTGTCGATGAACTTGCGGTCCATTTCCACCATCCCGTTGCCGGCGTCTGCCCTCTCTTCCACGACGTCGCTCTGCATCCTTGCCCTGTTCTCAAGAAGGTTGTCGATCCTCGCAGTAAGGAGTTCGGACTTGAACGGCTTTGCGATGAAAGAATCGGCGCCGAGCCTGTAGCTTTCAATCCTCTTTTCATCCATTGCCCAAGCCGTAAGCATTATTATAGGGATGTGGCAAGTCTGCAACTCACCTTTCAGCACCTTGCAGCACTCCATGCCGCTCATTCCGGGCATCATCACGTCCAAGATTATGATGTCAGGCACATACTGGATAGCCTTCCTTATCCCGTCCTCCCCATTTTCAGCCTCGAGGACAAAGAAATTGCCGGCATATAACTGGCTGATGTAATTCCTGATGTCGGCATTGTCGTCGATGACAAGTATTGATGGCTTGCTGGAATCATATTCCTGATGCTCCTCAGGCTCGTCTGCCGGAAAGACCTTCTTCTCCGAAAGCATTTTCGACTCGCCTTCAGTTTCCCTTGAGATAAATTTGGCTGGCAGGTAGACCGAGAAGGTGGTTCCTTTGTCCATCCTGCTGTCAGCCAGCACATATCCTCCGTGAAGTTCAACGAAGGCCTTCACTATGGTCAGGCCGATTCCTGAGCCCATGTTGTTAGGGTCGGACTGATAGAAGCGGTCGAATATGTGCGCGATGTTCGAGGCGTCGATGAAAGAGCCGGAATTGTGTACGACAAGGCAGGCAAACGGCTTACCGTCGCGGCTTGCCGAAGATATCGACACTTCTATCGTCCCGTTTTCAGGCGTGTACTTGAAAGCGTTCGAGAGAAGGTTGTAGTATACCTGCTCCATCTTGTTGAAATCGGCTTCTATGACATTTTCCGCATCCGGAGCGCTGTTTACCAAGAACTTGATATGCTTCTTCCCCAGCATCGGGACAAACGAGTCGTTCCAGGACTTCACGGCCGACGCCAAATCGAAAGATGAGATGTTCAACGGCAACTTGTCGTCCTCGAATTTTCTGAAGTCCAATATCTGGTTGACAAGCCTCAAGAGGATGTCCACATTGCGCTTGATGAGCAGCAGCAGGCTCTTCTGGTTCCCATCGAGCGTGCTGTCCGAAAGAAGGCGGTCCGTCGGGTCGGCTATCAGGGTCAATGGAGTGCGGAACTCGTGGGATATGTTGGTAAAGAATACAAGCTTTGCCTGGGTGGCCTCCTCCACCTGCCTTGAAAGCAGGATCAACTGGTCTCTCTGCCGTTCCAGCTGCTGCTTCTGCTCATTGATGCTGCTGTTGGTCTCGACGAGCTTCGCATTGAGCTTGTTCTTCGACCTGAGCAGGAAAGTTACCACGAGAAGGAGGGCTATGATTATCGCAAGCACTGCAAGGCTCAGGTAAAGCAGCATCCTCTGGTTGGAATAATTGATGAGATAGGTATTGATCTTGTTGTTCAACAATCCAATCCTTTGTTCCTTTTCAGAAATCGATGCAGCCTGCATCTGCATCACCTTGACGTTGCTCTTGTCCACAAGGGCGGTGCTCAGTATGGTTTCGCGGGGCACGTTAATGCCCCTGAGGATGTCATTGGCCTCCTTCATCACCTGATCCACGCCGGAAGGATATATGAACGTCGCATCCAGGATGCCATCCGAAACCAGTTCGACTCCCCCGCCCTTGCCGGTAAGGGCGTCGATGCCGACAAACCGCATCTCCTTTTCACGTCCCACGCTCTTTGCAGCCATATAGGCTCCGTAAGCCATTATGTCGTTATGGGCATAGACGTAATCTATGCGCCTGTATTTTGCAAGAACCTGCAGCATTATGGAATAAGCAGACTCGGTATCCCACTTTGCATCTTCGCTGCAAAGGATCCTGATGTCGGGGCGCTGCTTGATCATCCCGATAAAGCCCTGATGGCGCTCCATTCCGGGAGTAGAGCCCATAAGGCCCGTCAGTTCCACCACATTGCCGCCTCGGGAGAGGTTCCCGGAGATGTATTGCCCGACAGCCTGGCCTATCTTGTAATTGTCGGCACCGATGAAAGCCGTATAGGAATCGGTCATCACCTTCCTGTCGACGACAATGATAGGTATTCCGGCGGAATACGCCTCCTCGACTATGGGGGTGATGGCGACAGCTTCGTTCGGGGAGATTATCAGCAAATCTATCTTCTTCCTGATGAAATTCCTGATATCTTCTATCTGCTTATGATTGTCACCTCCGGCAGAACTGATTTCAAGATCGATATCGTCATAGAACAATGCCTCGCGCTTCATGTCTTCATTCATCTTGATGCGCCATTCGTCATTTGCGCACTGCGAGAATCCGACATGGTATTTCTTTGGTTCGGCCTTTTCGCAGCCGGAGACCAGGATTGCCAAAATGGCTATGAGCAGAAATGCGAGGTATCCTTTCTTCATCGGCAAGTCGTCAACGGTTCATTTCGGGCATTGCGCCTGCCTTCGTGCATACGTAGGCGGCAAGTTCCACTGCCTCCCTGTGGGCTGTCCTCATGTCCTTGCCTTCAAAGATCGCTGCGCAATATGCGGCAGTGAACGAGTCTCCGGCACCGACTGCATCGACCACCTGGACATTCGGCGTATCGAGATACGACTTGTCATTTTTCGCAAAGATATAGCTTCCGGTCGCGCCGCAAGTCAATATTACCGTCTCAAGACCGTAATTCGACAGCAGGAATTCGGCGCCTGTCTCATAGTTGTCAGCCGTGAAGCCCAGCATGCCACTAAGAATGCGGTATTCGTCGTCATTGACCTTGAAAATGGTACTTTTGCGCAAAGAACGCTCGATCAGTTCCTTGGAATAATAGTGCTGCCTCAGGTTCACATCGTATACGCGAATGGAATCCTTGTCCATCGTATCCAGGAAGAACTGAATGGCATCCCGCGAGACAGCCTCGCGCTGAGCCAGAGTACCGAAACAAAAGGCGTCGCATCTACGTGCGGCAGCGGCCAATTCAGGAGTGACCGGAATGAAATCCCAGGCGACGTTCCTGGTGATGTCGAACGTGGGAGAGCCCGCGGCATCCAGAGTGACCTTTACCGTACCGGTCGGCTTGTCTACGACTGCGAATTGGTGCCTTATGTTCCTTTCCAACATGCGGTCAATGACATCCCTGCCCAACGCATCATCACCTATAGCACTGACAGCCAAGCCATCATAGCCAAGCCGGGAAATATGATATATGAAATTGACCGGCGCACCGCCGATTTGCTTTCCTGCCGGCAGGAGGTCAAAAAGGACCTCGCCCATTCCTACTACAAATCCCTTTTTCATTTCTCTAAAGTCCTAATTCCTTCTGTATCTGTTCAAACGTCTTTCCCTTGGTTTCAGGTATGCGAAAGATAACAAAAAACAAGGCTATGACGCTAAAAACTCCAAATATTCCGAAAAGCCAAGCACCTCCGAGCGAGTTCAGGATCGATGGTGAGAACTGCACTACGATGAACGTGCAGACCCAGCTGACGGCTGTGGCGAAAGAGACCGCCTGAGCCCTTACGGAGTCGGGGAAGATCTCATTGTTGACCACCCACATCACAGGGGAGAAGCTTGCTCCGAAGAAAGCGATGTAGACCAGCAGCGCGACCAGGACCCCGACCGGGGACCAAGAGAAGATGAAGGACAGCATCAGGTAAAACAGGGAAACGATCATCCCTATCGCTCCGCCTATCAGCAGAGTCTTGCGCCCTTTCGTATCTATCAGACGGATTGCAACTATGGTGGACAACACGTTGACGACCCCTACGATGCAGGACTGCAGCAGAGCCGTACCTCCGCCTACTCCCGTCTGCTGAAAGATGGTCGGGGCATAATTGATGACGGCATTGATGCCGGTAATCTGCTGCAGGGCAGCAAGTGCCGTCCCTATAAGGACGACATGGCCAATGCGCCCCTTGAACAAGCCCCCGAACTTGACACGTGGTGCCGGATTTGCCGACTTTCCGGCAGCGATATTGTGCTCCCACCTTTCGCTCTCAGGCAGCAACAGCAGCACCAGGATAAAGAAAACGACTCCGAACACAGCCGGGACTGCAAGCATATAACGCCATGACTGGCTCAGGTCGAGAAGGAAATAATCGATGACATAAGCCACAAGAATGCCGATTGTAATGAGGAACTGCTGGTATGTCACCAATTTGCCTCTCCTTTCTGCCGGAGCCATCTCAGAGATGTACATCGGGCCGACTACGGAATCAGCTCCTACGGCTAACCCTGCCATGAGGCGGAAAGCCATCAGCGCCCACTGGTTTGAGGCAAGCGCACAGCCCACGGAAGAGATGACGAACAGCAGCGCTATGGCTAGGAACACCTTCTTGCGCCCATATCTGTCGGCAAAATTGCCGGTAAACATGGCTCCCAAAAGACATCCTATAGTCAGCGAGCTGACTACCAAGCCTATGCCATTATCAGTAAGGCTGAAGGCATCCTTGATGGATTCGACTCCCCCCGAGATGCCAGCCATGTTGAGTCCGAAGATGAAGCCGCCGATTACTGCAATCGCAGTGACCAGATTGATGTTTTTTTTATCCATTATCGCGAGAATTAATTCATTTGATCTCCCTTACCACAAGATTGCTTACTGAGTATCGGCCTCCGACTGCGTAGAATGACATCCTGTCAAGCCTTTCAGCCGGAAACATCGCCTCGGTGACGGCCACCTCGCCTCCATTTGCGAAGCACTCGATGGAAGCCCTGTCTATCACGATTTCCACACTTATCGGATTTGCCCCTGATAGTTTTGCCTTATTTACGAAAGCGAAGTTGCCGCTGAATCCGACATCCTGGCAATGCTCCCTTTCGACTTTCAAGGTCGAGTCGGATACATCTATGAGAATGTCGGCATAGTCGCCCTTGGTGTCGAAAAGCTTTATGCCTGCAATGTCGCACTTCAAGTCGCTGATTTCGAACTTCACATCAATGGCGCAGCCACCTCTGTAGCTTTCGCAATGATGCTCTCCATCCACATCGAACGACGAGGTCTGGCTGACAGGCCTGGCCACTTCGCCTAGTTCTGAAACCGGAATGGAACAAAGCGCAATCTCTCCTCCGACGTTTTTCAGCCTCAATTCCCTCGGGACAGTCATGCCGCCGCGCTGAATGATGTCGGGAACTCTGTCCGCATAGAAGAAATTTGACATCCAGCCAATCATGATCCGCCTGCCATCAGGGACGCCGTCCCAAGTTACAGCCGCATAGAAGTCGCGGCCGTAATCGACCAGCCGGCTGCTTTCCGGCTTGTTCTCGCAGACAAACGAATGTCCGTCGAACTTTCCAGTGAAATACTGTACCGCTGGGCCCTGGCTGCCGCCGATATTCGAGCTTGTCAGGAGAACCCAGCGCTTATCGCCCGGATTCCCATCCACCGGAAGTTCGAAAAGGTCAGGGCATTCCCAGACTCCGTTATGGTACCCATATCCCTCCCCGAAGCAGCTCTCATATTTCCAATGCTTCAAGTCGGAGGAAGAATAGAATTCTATCACATTGCCTGCAGCGAGAGACATTATCCATTTGCCGGTCTCCTTATGCCAGAACACCTTAGGATCCCTGAAGTCGGGCTTTTCCGAAGTCAGGACAGGGTTTCCGACATATTTGGCAAAGGTCTTCCCCTCGTCTGCGCTGTAAGCCAGGCATTGCACCTGCCTCTTGCCTGCACAGGTATAGACAGCCACCATCGCATCCTTTCCGAAGCCAGCGGAATTGTCCTTGTCAATCACGCAGCTGCCTGAGAAAATGGTTCCAAGCGAATCGGGAAAGATTGCATTGTCCAGCTGGGTCCAATGCACAAGGTCCTTGCTGACAGCATGCCCCCACGTCATATTTCCCCATTTGGAACCATACGGGTTGTATTGGAAGAAAAGATGCCAATTCCCGTCAAGCCATATCAGGCCGTTAGGGTCATTGTTCCAGCCATAGGAAGGAGCGAAATGGATGGATGGCTCGAAAGGGTTCGGGGCAGCCTTGAACTGATTCGAAGTCTTCAAGGCGGTCCAGCACAAGTTTTCAAATGAGCAGTTGTCCACCCGCAAGCTCGCTCCCTCGGCAGGCAGCCGATAAGGGACATAGTAATCGACGCTGTCCTCCGCCAGCCTGACCGAGAAAGGCATTGATGTTCCATCCTTGGACAAAGGAGTGACAAGCGTTTCACGTGCCTTGTCCTGGACGGGCAAGAGCAGGTACTTCGCACCCTTCACGTCTATCTTTTCAGTGATGTTATCGATATAGCTGACTTTCAATGTGTTCATGCACGAAAGACAGATTGGGGCTATGGCAGCCAAAGCAAGGCAACGCAATAACAGGCTTTTCATACTCATTCAATTTTCTTCAATGTCATACAGTCCAATCCAAGAAGGCCATCCTTCTCCCTTTCGGTTGGCATCAGTGAAAGGTCAAGCCTGATCATTCCATCGGTCACATCGGACTTTCCCAAATTGCAGGGAACGTTCGTGACCTCATCCGAATATAGGTCGACTATCCGAACCGTCTTGCCGTCAAGGTCGATGCGTACCTTTCCGTAATCGTTCGCACGTGTCAGGTACAGGACGACTTCATAAGTCCCATCCTCAACATGAACCTCGTACTTCACATAATCCCCCGGCTTTCCGACAAAAGCAGCCTGATTCCCGCAACTCCACGTTCCGCGACTGAAACCAGTCATATACTGCGTGTTGCATTGAAATGAAGTCTCAATGGGCTTCAAGTCCTCAAATTCAAGAGCGTTCTTTTCAATCTTCAGCTCCAGAGGATTTTGGGGAATTGAAGAGACATATAATTGTCCCTTAGCTTTCAAGGCTTTCTGAATCGCAGGAGCTACGATGCGCTCCATCTGCGCATACATATATAGGTCAGGATGCACGCCGTCGCCTGAAAATTGAGGCGACAAGCCCCTTTCGGCATTGGCAAACGGGGCGAAGTAATCGACATATTGCAAGCCATTGGCGGAAGCATACCCTGCCAATGCCGAGTCCAGCTCCCTTATTCCTCCAACGGCATCAGAAGAAGGGCTCCAGCCAAATCCGGCACTGGGCAGCGGCGAGCACAGGATGACCTTGATTCCGTGAACCTCGGCCAGTTCGCACATAGAGACGATGTTGCCGACGATGTTTTCGGGACATATATATCCGTTGTTCCCTGCCAAATCGTTGATGCCTCCGAGCAGTACCACGACCTTCGGATGAAGGCCGATCACATCCTGCCTGAACCTCACGAGCAATTCCGAAGTCGTCTGGCCGCCTATCCCTCTTCCCAGGAAGCCATTATCGAGGAAGAATGCACTGTCAAGACTGTACCACAGCTCGGTGATGGAATCTCCATAGAATACCACCTCCGGCGACTTGCCTATCTTCCCATTCTGCGCGGCATATCGGCTGAACCCCGCCCAGTCCCGCTCCTGGGCTGAGACCGGACAGAGTGCAGTCGACAACACTATAATAATCAATAATCCCTTGACTGTATTGTTCATCTTCATTCCACTTTTTTCAGCACTACGCAGTCGAGCCCGAACATATTGCTCCTTGATGCTGGATTCTGTCCGGCTACGGAGACCGTAAGGGAAATCCTGCCATCGACTGCCGATGCAGTCCCCAAATCGATTGCACCCGTATCCGTGACTACGGTTGCGTAGCAATCCACTTCCTTGACTCTCTTTCCATTGACACTGACTGCCATGCAGCCGTAATCGTTAGCCTTGGTGGCATATAGGGAGAGGCTGTACGTACCCGGCTCGAGGTCGCCGAACTCATACGTTATCGAATCTCCCACCCTTCCGCCGTAGCAGGTGACTTGCCTCGACCTGCTCCATTTTCCATCTGGGAACCCTGCCATATCCTGCCTGTTCGTCTGCAATGATCCAGACTTGGCTGAATGTTCAAGGTCTTCGAATTCAATGCAACCCCCGACCTCAAATCGTGACGGATCGGCCGGAGCCGGCGGCAGAGGTTTGCAAGCGGCAGCGACATCGCTTTGAGTCACCGCTGAACTTTTCAGGTCGCCATACCAGAAGACCGTCGCAGAATAGTCCGCTTTCCCGGGAATCCAGCTCATCATCTCGATGTCGAAGCGCAAGCCGGAACTGAAAGGAATCACGTCAAGCGCTCTGGTCCTGAAGAAGGTGTTATATCCGGAGGAACTGGCCATATCAGCCCTAGGAGCACCTCCATAAGGAGTATTGAACGGGACTACCGGCGCCCATGACGAATTGTAGTAATCCTCCGTCCCCGTTCCGAAATGCGACGGGAAACGCTCGCCGTCGACATATATCTTTTCGTCCCCCTCTCCATACCAAGCCTTTGTGTAATTGAACAGGGACAGCACGTCGCCGACATAAACGCCTCTCCCGCCCTTGATGGACGCGAAATTCCAATCCTTGCAGCTGTCGGCCACGTTCGTGACGCCAATCCCCGGTTGGCTGTGCCACGACGAGTGGAAATACAAAGTATTAGGTCCCCTTCGATAGTCGGCCACCCGCGCGGCCACGGATACTTTCTCTTCCTTATCTGACAGATTCGTCACAGTCACGTAAGCTTCCCTTGCATACGGCATCACCCACCTGCAGACAGCCTTTCCTTTCCCGTCCGCCGACATGTATCTGCTTTCGGCTCTCGGGGCTCCCATGCCGCCTCCGGAAAAATCAGAAAGAGGGACGTTGACGGTTTCAACGCCGTCGAAAGTTATGGAAACGATGGATTCTCTCATTGCCGCTTCATAGGAACCCGCATCTGCAGAAGCCACTTTCAATTCAAGTTCAGTAACAGCCTTGGAGCCTTTCGGAAGTTCAAGCTTCAAGCTGTCGCCTCCCTTTACGGTTCCTGAAGCTCTTTCAGCAGTGCCTTCCATCTCCGGATGCAATCGTATCCGCTCGCCCGCCTTCCTGATGGCATCCCTGTATTTTCTTGCCGTACGGACGGAAAAAGTCTCGACAGGCGTCCCTTTCGGATAACTCCTGTAATTGATCTGATAATATCGGGGAACCCCCTCCCTGTCCGACGGCTGGGCCAATGTAACCTTGCAGCTCCTTGCGTAGGGAATCGGAAGATAGAGAGTGCTTCCACCCTTGACCCCCTTCTCATAGCTTGTATGGGTCTGGAGCAATCCGCCCAGCTCCCTCAGCCCGAACTCGGTGAGGTCGAACGAAGGTATCACCCATCCCGGGACATCGCTGCCGTCGAAATAGAATCTGATGACAGCTCCGGAAGGATTCTGTGTCGTAAGCCAGAACCTTGTGATCACTCCCGGATTGTCGTCTTCGAACAACACCTTTTCCACTCTCCCTGCAATCGTGTCGGTCCGGACGAATCCGAAGCCGTCATTGTTGGCGAACCAGCCGGCATTCCCAGGTTCGACGCTCCGCCTGTCATGGCTGGTAGTCTCGCAAGCCTTGTAAGGCACCGACGGATACTCCGCCAGCGACTTCGGCGCCAGCATCTCGTCCAGCAGCACAGGTTCGGTAATGGTCCGCGCACAGCTGCCGAGCATCAATGTCAAAAGGAATAGAGGAATGTATCTCATATAATCATCTTTCAGTATTGTCTTGATCCCTGCGCAATGGTCCCGGCATCGCCATACCAGAAGATTGTGGAACTGACTTCGGCAGTGCCGCTCTCCCAAGCCTCCATTTCAAGGTTGAAGACCAGGCTGGAGTTGAAAGGTATAGCGTCCAGATTCCTTGTCCGGTAATGGACGTCGATCCCGTGGAAAGTGGACGAATCGAGGCGCGGCTCACCGCTGAATGGAGTATTGAAGCGGAAGTAGCCGCAGAAGCTGAAATAATCCTCGACTCCGGTCCCGAAATGCGAAGGGAACGACTCATCGTCTACCCAAATCTTCTCGTCGCCCTCACCCGGCCATTTGCCGGTGTTGTTGTCTATCGTGTAAACATCGCCGCAATATATGCCTTTGCCGCCTGTGATAGTGGCGAAATTCCATTCGTATCCGTCAGAATAGTCAGACCAATAGACCAGTGGTACCTGGCTTGTCTTTGTAGCCGAATGGAAGTAAAGCGAATATGAATTCCAGGTATAGTCCTTGACGGAAATGTCCACATCCAATTTGACATTGCAGCTTCCGGAATTGAGGAATTCGATGGAAGCAGAAGTCCTATAGGGCATTATCCATCTGATTGTCTGCAGTCCTTTCCCGTTGGCCAAGAATCTCCAGCTGCTTGTATAATATCCACCGATTCCCGATCCGCTCAGTTCCGTCAAAGGTACCTCAAAGGTCTGATGCCCATCGAAGGAGCCTTTGACTATGATTCCCGAGATGGCTTCCTGATACTTTGTCTTGTCGTCAGATGATACATCGACGACGATTTCGGACACTGCCTTGGCTCCTTGCGGCAAATCGACGGTCATCCTGCCCGACTGAGTCAGGGTCAGGCTGCCCGATACCGTCTTGGACTTGACAGGAGTCGGCGACAGCAGCACTGCTGAAGCCTCCGCCACTTTGCTCCTTGCACTCTCCAGCCGATCCTTGTTGAAAGTTTGAATCTTGGCATTGTCTGGATACCTTCTGTAGTTGATATGATAATACCTCGTGGTCGTAGAAACGGGATCCCTCCGTTCCTCTATTGTAATCTTGCAACTCTTGGAATAAGGAATCGGCAGATATAGCGCGCTTCCCCTGATCCAGTCCGCGCCGGGCATTGCAAGGCCCTTGCCAAGCTTAACGCTCGTCGAATCGCAGAAATGCTGCAAGTCGAAAGAATTCACCTGCCAGGATGAAGTCCTGGACCCGTCGAAGTAGAAGCGGAGGATTACGTCGGTACTTCCGAATGACGTCAGCCAGATCCTTGAGATGATTCCCGGATGCAATTCGTCGAATATGACCTTTTCAGTATGCCCGTTCACGGTTTCCAGCCTCTCATATCCTAGCCCATCGTCATTTGAGAACCAGCTTGGAGTTCCGGGAGTCTTGCTGCGCCTGTCGTAGCTGCTCGCCTGTCTCGAAGCGTATGCGACGGATGGATAGTAGGTGACGGCATCCGGCGATGACATCTCATTCAGGAAACCTATGAGAGTCAACGTCGAGGTATCTTTCCTGACAACGACCGTCGTATCAGGATCCGGGGTCGGATCGGGTCCCGGATCTATCTTTCCATCCCTGCATCCGAAAAGGAACTGGGTGCAGGCGATGACCGTTACGGCCGTAGCAAATATCGAAATGGGCATCTTCATATCTGCGCTGCTCCTACCACCCCGGATTCTGGACGAGCCTCTTGCTGTTCTTGTCTATCTCCGATTGAGGGATAGGGAAGAAATAATGCTTCGGCGACTCGAATATCCTCTCTTCGCAAACCACTCTCTGATAGAATTTGTCGTCGTTGAGAGCATCTCCTGCGTAGATGTTCATACAATGGATGCTCTTGTTCTCGAGCTGCGGAGCATCCTTCCATCGACGCTCGTCGAAGAACCTGTGATTCTCGAAGGCGAGCTCAATGCGACGCTCGTGCTTTATTCTCTCCCTCATCTCATCCTTCGTCAGATTCTTCGCGAGACACGGCAGGCCAGCCCTTGCCCTGATCGTGTCGACGGCGGCATAGACTTCCTTTACAGGGCCCGAATATTCATTCAGGGCTTCTGCATAATTCAGGTACAGTTCGCCTACCCTGAAGAAATTCCAGGTCGTGCGGGTTGCGACGAACGGATTGGAAGTGATGTTGATGTTGTTATGCTTCCTCATCAGATAGCCGGTCTTGCAGTAGTCCGAACTTCCGTATTTCTTGCCGTCGACGCCGGAATACCAGAACGCGAGAGCGTGATTGTGCTTCCAGACCTGACCTGCGAAATTGATGCTCGCATAGAAGCGGGGCTCACGGTTTACGTACATATTCCTGACTCCTGCAGGCCAATACCCTTTGGAACTGGCCGAGGAAGCGTAGCCGGCCTCCTGATAGCCCGAAGCGGAATTGATGACTGGAGTCAGACCGTCGCCTTTGTATCCGCTGATAGGAGTTGACCCATCGGCCATCTCATAGGAATCGACCATTTCCTGGGTAGGATTGAATATCGAAGGGCATCCGAAACTTATAGGGTCGGAGCACCACATATAATGCCAGTAATCCCCGAGATTCTTGGCCCAGATTATTTCATCGTTCCAGTTGTCGACGAAGATCTCTTCGTAATTGTCTCTCGGATCCTTCGTGTCGCTGTAGTGCAGCTTTAGTCCAGCTTCCTTGCAAGCCTTCAGGGCATCTTCTGCAGCATCGGCAGCTTTCTTCCACTTTTCCGCATCATATTGCTGAGGTATCAGGTTCTCTCCGGTTTCCGGATCCTTAAGGTCAGCCAATTCTGAATTTCCATTGTAAAGAGGGCTTGCGACATACAGGAGCAGCCTTGACTTCAACGCCTTGGCCGCCGCCTTGTTGGGCCTGCCGTACTCCGTTTGAGGCCTTGTCGAAGGCAGGTAGTATGCTGCACTGTCGCAGTCTCCGGCAATGGCGGCAGAGACTACATCGACATTCTCCCTGACTATGGCAGTCCAATCCTCGTCAGTTCCCACACGGCGCTGGACGACAGGAATCGGCCCGTAGGCACGAAACGCCTGGAAATGGAAGAATGCTCTCAGGAACAATGCCTCGCCCCGAAGGGAATTGTAATCATCCTGGGTGAGGTTCGGCACCTTTCCGATGTTTTCAAGGAACGTATTGACGCAGCGCAGGCCGCAATAAGTCTCCGACCATATCGGGACCCGGTAGATGTTCGTAGCATTCCAGGATCCTGAATTTATCATATGGGAAAAGGCACCTCCGAAGGCGATCTCCATTTCATCGCAGCCACCTGTGAAAGGACTGCAGAAGGCTCCTCCATCATCGGCGAAGTTGGATTCGTTGTGGACCCAACTATAGCAGTTCGAGAGCCAGGACCTCGCCCAGTCGGGATTCGTGAATACTTCGTCCTTCGTCATGTCGTCATCAGGCGTCTTGTCCAAGAAGTCGGAGCAGGAAGCGAATGCCGCCAGACAAACCGTAAAGAGAACTATCTGATATAATCTTTTCATTGCAGTGTCATCCTAAAAATTAATCTGGCAACCGATGTTTATCGTCCGTTGCTGCGGGTAATTGCCTGTGCCGTAATCCGCCTCCGGATCGACGAATTTCAAGTGGTCGAAGCAGGCGAGGTTGATTCCATTCAGGAACAGCCTGACTCCCTCGACGCCGATCCTTGAGCACAGCCTGTCGGTGAACCTGTAGCCTATCTCGGCGTTCTTCAACTTAACATAGCTGGCATCGCGCATATAGAGCGTGCTTATCTGGTAGTTGTTGGAAGAGTTGCCGTTGATCACCGCAGGATACTTTGCCTTGCTGTTGTCAGCTCCTTCAACCCATCTGTTGTCGTAATACTCCTTCGATATGTTATACCTTGGATATTCCAAAGAGTATGGCCACATATCTTCGCTCGTCAGGAAGATTGAAGTATGTGCAGCTCCAGTAAAGCCCATGGAGCAGTCCCATTCCTTATATGCGACTGAAAATCCGAATCCGAACATATATTCAGGAGTCCTCGCATATCCGATGAACACCCTGTCGTATGCATCGACCACACCATCGTTGTTGACGTCCTTGTACTTGACATCGCCCGGACGGACAGTCGTCATAAACGTCTGCTTAGGAGAATTGTCAATCTCATCCTGGTTCTGGAAAATGCCCAGGGCGACATATCCGAATGGCTGGTCTATGCTGTGCCCGCGCGTATTCTGATAATTGAACTTTGGAGTCGGGGAATCGTCCTCGATTATTACGTTGTGTGCGTACGTCATATTCCCATAGAATGAATAATAGAATCCACCGGCAGTAGTTTTCTTGTAGTCAAGCATCAGGTCGACGCCCTTGTTGTTTACTACGCCAAGATTGGCATAGGTCGCTGCCGTTATGCCAGTGACGATAGGGATGGTGCCTCTTGACAAGAGGATGTTGCGCCTGTCCTCGTTGAAATAGTCCACCTGGATGTTGAAATCCTTGAGAAGCCTCAGGTCAAAGCCCAAGTCGGTCTTGTAAGACTTCTCCCACGTGACATCTGCTCCGACCTTGCCTTCATAAATCCCTTGGAGATACTGCTGTGTAAGGCCGAAATAGGATCCGTTGTCATATTGGACAGTCGAGATGTAGAGGAATCTGTCTCCTCCTATCTGGTCATTCCCGACTATTCCATAAGAGCCTCTGAACTTCAGATAGACGGCATCGCCTATAGTATTTTTCCAAAACGGTTCCTCGGATATCGTCCAGCCGAGTGAAAACGAAGGGAAGAATCCATATCTGTGTCCCTTCTTGAAATTTTCCGACCCGTTGTAGCCTAAATCGAATTCCGCCAGGTAACGATGGGAATAGTCATAGGTAAGGCGCCCTGCAAGGCCCTCCTGACGATACGGGAGATTATAAAGGCTGCTCCCTGCTGTAAGGTTCACATAGTCGCGGCGGTTGAACAAAAGCATTCCCGTCACATTGTGACTTTCTGCGAATGTCCTGTCATAGTTCAGCGCGACATCATAATAGTATGCCCTCCCTGCGGAATTGCCAACGGAGTAAGCCATGCTTCCCTGCTCGCGTATCTGATTGTAGACGTCATTACCTTCAGAGTCCTTCCCCATATATCTCTTCATTCCGTAACTGATGTACCTGACGTTGGAATTCACGTATGTAAGGTCATAGGAGAACTTGGAAGAGAGGGACAATCCCTTTGTAAGCAGGCTCGACAAATCCCATTTCAGGTTTGCGGTGCTCTGCAGGGTAGCGGCAAAGATCTTCGAATAGCCGCTTTGAGTGGTAAGAGCCCACGGATTCATTATAATGGCCGATGCGCCGCTGCCGGGAGTCCCGTCAGGATTCCGGACAGGCATAGAGATTGGCGAATTTTCGCGCATCTGGGTAAAGATGGTGCTTGAAGAGTTGCCCGGATAGGTCTTGTCTTGGAAGATGCCGCCAAGACTGAGGCTGAAAAGGATGTCCTTCGTTATGTTGACATCGGTATTCGACCTGAAATTATATCTGTCGGAGCGTGCATTCGTCTGATACTTGTATGTCGGGTCCTGCTTATAGAGACCGGTCTGGCTCGTGTAGCCCACATTCAGGTAATAGCGCACTATCTCGGTGCCACCGGAGATGTTCAGGTTGTTGATGGTCTGGTATGCATTCTTGTTCAACACTTCATTCACCCAATCGACGTCAGGATACATATACGGATCCGAGCCATCCTTGAATTTCTGCAGTTCATCGTTCGTCCAGGCCGGCGTACCTGCACCGCCTGTCGCATGCGCTACCGCCTCATTCATCAAAGAAGCGAACTGGTATCCGTTGATATATTGGGGGAAACGCAATCCGTGAAGCTGGGCCCATTCTGTCCTGAAGGTAACCTTCGGCTTTCCCATCGCTCCAGACTTGGTATTAATAAGGATCACTCCGTTGGCTCCGCGAACGCCGTATACGGCGGTGGCAGATGCGTCTTTCAATATCGTAAAGCTTTCTATTTCCTGTGGGTTGATCAGGTTGATGTCGCGTTCGACGCCATCGACCATAATCAAAGGTGTCCTGTTCTGCCATGTCGCCATGCCGCGGATATATATCGTAGCATAGTCATTGCCCGGTTCACCCGTCGATTGCCTGCTGATGATGCCCGGGATGGAGCCTCCAAGCAGATTTGACAATGTTACGCTTGGCTTGCTCACTATCGCCTTCGGAGATATCTGTGAAAGAGCGCCTGTGACAGACACTTTTTTCTGGGTACCATAGCCTACCACCACGGCGTCATTGAGCGTCTGGGTGGCGATTCGCATTACGACATTATGCTGCTTCTGGTCCACATACTTCAGCTCCGTCTTCTGATATCCGAGGAATTCGTATGCTACAATATCGCCTGCCGTCAAGCCGGAAAGGGAATAGCTGCCGTCGTCGGCAGTGATCGTGCCGACTGACTTTGCCGCAACGGAAACCGACACTCCCACCATTGGGGAGCCGTCGATGTCAAGCACAACCCCTTTCAGCGTTGCCTTTGTTTGCCCGTTTGCAGACAAACAGGCAAACATCAAGATAAGAAGATACAGATGTCTATAGAAAGTCTTTCCCATGTTGAAAAAAGGGCAGAGGCGCAGACCTCTGCCCCGAATAGCTAATGATTAATTATTTAAGATTGAAGCGCCGGCATCGTGATGGAAGCTGGCTATGGTCTGGTTGCTTCTTACGTAGATGGTCGTCAGCTTGCTGTTGGCATCCACCCAGACTTCGTTCATCGCATCGGCGCAAGCCCTGAGGTCAAGCGTAGTCAGAAGCGAATTCCAGCAATAGATATTGACAAGCTTCGGATTGTTTCCAAGAGTAAGCTTTTCCAATGTAGGCACATCCCTGATTGCCAAGTTGGTCAGATTCGTATTCTTGGTGGCGTCGAAGCTTACGAGCCTAGTATTTACAAGGATGAGGTTATCCATATTCGGAGCTCCGGAAAGATCGAGAGAAGTCAATGCCGAATTGTTTTCGAGGTTGATGTGAACCAGGGCGGTATTGTCCTTGATCGTCAGCTTGGATATGTTGTTGCTCCAGAGTATCGCCCGTTCCAACTTTGACAGTCCGGAAAGGTCAAGTTCCGATATCGCACTTGAGTTATAGTCCATATATGTCAGGCTGGTGCATCCGCTCAGATTCAGCTTCGTAAGGGTTCCGTTCCCGAATCCCCAGGTAACGTTCAGATTGCTCAGGCCGGAAAGGTCGAGGTCCGTCAGATGGCAATTATAGACATAGAATTCCGTCAGGTCGCTGCATCCCTTCACATTGACCTTCTCAAGCAGGCTGTTTCCTGCATCAAAGACATGCAGTGTGGTGATGTTGCTGAGGTCCAGTTCCTTGATCTGAGAATTCTGGATTCCGAACCAGTACAGCTTCGGAGTGATTGAAGAGCCGACCTTGATGCTTGACAATGCGCTGTTCGCATTGACATTGATCTCAGTCACTGAAGAGCAGTCAGAGAAATCGAGAGAGCCAAAAGTATTGTTGAAGCATCTGAATATCTGAAGTGCCGAGCATCCTGTCAAATCGGCGGCAGTGAACTTGCTGTCGAACCCGTAGAGTTCTGCAAGGCTTGAACAGCCGTTTGCATTGATAGTAGCGACATCGCACTTGTTGCCGTGGATGTCGGCATATTTAAGGCTGGCCAAGCCGGCGAAGTTGAACGAAGGGATTGAAGTGAATTGGGCATGGACCTCGCTCAAGCTGCTGCATCCGCTCACATTCAAGCTGGACATAGGAGAATCGTTGCAAAGCAGCGTAACCAGGGATGTCTTGTTGCTGACATCAAGCTTGTCCATTGCAGTCATCTGGACGGCAAGAAGAGTGAGCTGGGTATTGTAAGTCAAGTCAAGAGTCGTGAGCGGGGTGTCGTTAAGCACGAGTTCGAGCAGGGAGACACAATCTCCTACATCGATCGAAGCCAGGGAAGTCTTGTAGACGTGCAGATACTTCAGTCCTGCAAGCCCCTTGACATTGATGCTGCTGAGATTTGCATTGTCAAAAGCCCAAAGCACTTCGAGGTTCTTGTTCCCGGTCAGGTCAAGCGTCGACAGATTGTTCGTCTGGCAACGCAGTTCCTTCAAGTTGGCGAAATTCTCGATGCCCTTCAGGGATGCGATTCCAAGAGAATTGCAGTCTATGTTCTCGATGGCGGCAGCTTCACTGATCTGTATCTTTCCATCGTGGTTGGTGTCGAAATTATTAATAAGGTACTGCGAAAAGGCATTGTCCTCGACTGATACGGTAGGCTCGGTAGAGGTGCTGAAAGAGACCTGCTCTCCATACGCCGTACCAAGAGCGTTCGTCGCATAGGCGCGTACATAATAGGTAATGTCAGGCTGAAGTCCCGTGATGTGGGAGATGAAAGCATTGGAGACGATGTCGTCGGTAGTCTTGTTGCCGGTGATTTCAGGATTTTCTGAAGTGCCCCAGCATACTCCGCAGGCTGTGACTGGGCTTCCGCCATCCGAAACGATGGTTCCGCCGCTGTAAGCTTCCTCATAAGTGACGCCGCTGATGGCGACAGTCTTTACTGTAGGGGCTATGGAAGTAGTCTTGAAAGTGACGGACTCGCCATAGGTAGTGCCATTGCCATTGGTAGCATAAGCTCGTACAGAGTATTCGGTCCCTGGCGTCAGGCCAGTGATCTTAGATGTGAAAGATCCGATTCCCTTCCCGTCCGTAGTCTTGGAATCCGAAACGGTCGGAGAGCTGCTCTTAGCGGACCAGCACACTCCATAGGCAGTGATGTCGCTTCCGCCATCCTTTGTTATCGTACCGCCGGATACTGCAGTGGCCTCGGTAATCTCACTTACGGCAGTCGTAGTGATGCCGACTGTCTTGTCAATGTCCTTGACGCAGGCGCCAAGCAGCATTGCCGAAACAGCGAAAGAACCAATTGCAAAAAAAGTGTTCAATAATCTTTTCATAAATATGGCTATTAATAATTGATCATTTTAATCATATCCCGCATTCCAGGTTATCCTTAATGCGAAAATATGGTTAAAAAACTACTATTGATAACACAAATCGACCAAATGATAGAACTTTTATACCCAAGTCAGCAATTGGTCAAATAATGACAGAAAAAACCCTGAAGCGCCCGTCACAGTTTCAGAACGAATATTTCTTGAAGATTCTCCCCAGATTCCTCTCGCTCAGCACGTCCATGTCCACAAGGTCGAGACTCTTGACCATCTGGAGCGTGCCCGCTTGTATTTTTGGAAATGCACCGACTGGATATGCCGCTTGTAGGCATCTTGAGAAGCATATATCTCCACAATGCGGATCTTACAGGAATCTCGCTTCTCCAGCATCGGAAATATGGCTATCACGCCAGGCTCCTTCTCGACGGAAGTCTCCGCCACCTCCTTTGCAAAGACGAGGTACTGATCCAGGTATTCCGGATAGACCTCAATCTCCGAAATGCGCACTATCATATCACCGGCAACCGCTGCGCCATTTTCCATCTGGGCAGCCTTCTTAGCGACCTATGCCATCGCCTCGCCAGTCTGCGCCCAGGCTTCAGTAAAGCTCATAATGCTTACTGTCAACATTATTATATTTCGAGCAAGACGCCTCATTGTTTTGATGCCTTGCTCCCCTTTTCAACAGAAAACTTATTGAGCAAATTGACATCAATGATGGGCAGTGGGAACTGCGACAAGCTGGTACCGGCGGTCTTTACCACCAATATGCCTCTCATCGTTCCGACGGCTACGCTCAGAAGATGAGGCATTATGTCCTTGACAGTAATACTCTCATCTTCATTGAAAGTAACAAACTGCTTGAGATTTAATACCGAAAAGACAAAGCTGTAAATACTTTCGAGAACAATGTCCTCATGAATCACGTATCTGGCTCCGAAAACGAGATTCACACGGTTGTTCTCAACATCAGGTTCAATTTGCTCATTGAAGCCGATACGCAATTCCTTCGGGTCCATATTGTCCTGAATCTTGTCAGGAGTCATGCTGAAACTTTTTTCAGTCACCGACTCAAGCTTCATCTGTATCTGCACATTATCGTTTGCCATAATTGCCTAGTTTATATAGTTAAACGAACAATGATTATTGTTCCTACTTGTATACGTCGCATTTTCTGCATCAGACGGCTTTACATATTTATAAAAAGGGACAAACACATATTCCCCTTTTACCTGTTCTCGCGTCACAGCAACTACGGGCTCGCCAAGAACAACGGAAATCTTGGCTAGCGTAGATGTCGTAAAGCCGTGAGTTCCGGTCAACCATCTTGAAATTTCAGACTCTCTCTTCCCCATACGCGTGGCGAACTCCCGCTGGGTAATGTTTTTCGCCTTGAGCAGGTCATAGATACGGTTTGCGATATCTATGTTCAAATCGACTTCCTGCTTTATTTCAGGGTCGACATTCGCAAGGCATTGTTCGAAAATAGCGTTCTTCTTCATATCTGTCAGAGTGTAATGGATTCAATAATCATTTTAATTGCACCAAAGTCATCATATCCGGTTTCAGCATCCTTCGCGTGAATCTTGATATGCTTGTCTATTTCTCTTAGATCATTCACAAATTGCAAAAGAGACGGATCATCGTCGTATTTGCCGTGTATGGAAACCCCACCATTCCCGATGATTAGTAGCCTGTCGGAAATCCTCAGGCAGAACAACCTCATCTTGCCCACTTTCTATCGATTCTGGCCTAAAGAGATTTTCCCGTGCTCCACATTCCTTCATCTTATCAATCGCAGAAACGATGGCGCCAAAAAAGGACTTCAACTGGGATTCGTACAATTACCGTTTACTATGAAGAACTTTTCAAACTCAGTCTTCTCCTCGCCATCGTAGTGCGGCGAATATATACTGATTTTGTCTGTCTCGATGACAAGCTCCAACTTCCCCATCTAAATCCATCTTTAGAGTGCAAAGATAAGTACTTTCCTCTAATTCCCAAAGAAAACTTAACTTTTTTGTTAAGTTTTTATCACAGGCCTTGCTGCTTTACAGCGCACGCCCCAGCTCATACGCCTCCTCGCCGTATCGTGTGCCGCGCACATCTCCTGCGGCGACCACAGCCTGTGCGGCGACGATTCCGCAGTCCTTCCACCCCAAATATTTGGCTATCGTCTCGTAATGCAGCTTAATCGCATCGGCGTCTTCAAGCGAATCGTCCCCATACGACACCAGGAGCGCCGTCTTCTTGGGCACGCCCTTGATGGTGTCGTTTATCCAGTAAAAGCGGTCTATCACCGTCTTGAGTTGGGAAGAGAATCCGAAATAGTACATCGGCGAGCAGAAAACCACCATATCCGCGTCAATCAGGCGCGGCTTCAGCTCCCTTGTGAAGTCGTCGTCGTAAACGCAAGCTCCCGCAGTCATGCAATGGTCGCATGCAATGCAACCATTCACCTTCTTGAACGCCGCATCGAACCTGAATATGCTGTGCCCTGCCTCCTCGGCTCCAGCTATGAACCTGTCTGCCAGATAAGAGGAGTTCCCATTCTTTCTGGGACTCCCTGTCAATACTACGATTTGCATAGAATTTCCTCCTTTAGCTTTAAATCCGGACCAAACCGCCCCGGATTCCTTTCTTTCAATGCAAAGTTAACCTTTTTCTCTCCACTTTCTTCCGACCTTGCCCCACAAGTGTCACCCAGAAGTTACAAAAATGGAGCAACCTAACTTATCAGTTGCCACAGCAGGCCTCCACCCAGGCGATGAAGTTCGCTGAAGCCGTGCCGGAGTCCTCCGCCTCGGTGTGGCCAAGGCCCCAGATCGTCTCGAAGTCTACGCTCTTGACGCCGCTGTAAGCCTGCAGCGCAAGAGCCAGATTGATTTCGGTGCCCAGATGCGTGTCGCCCTGGTCGATGCCGAAGAGCGTATTCTCGGGATTGCTCTTGCCATCGTAGTCATCGAATGCCCCGAGACCCTTCGACGCCTTCTTGCAAGTTGAAACGAATGAATAAAGCGCATCGGAAGAAGTCGTCGAATAAGTGCTCACGCTTGCGCTGTTGTATTTGTTGGAGCGCGTTACGGCATCGTTGATGATGCTCATCCCGTACTCATGATACGATCCGGACTGATAATATCCGTTCGAGGTCGAAGCCAAAGTCAGCGCGCTGCCGGTGGAAGGGTTCTTGAGCCCTATTGCATTGACATAATCAGCATATTCCGCGGCCAATCCATTGCTTATCGCCGCATCCGCCGTCCCCAATGAGCCGCGCGTCAGCCCCCGCTCCACCGCCGATCGTCACGGTCGGCATTCATGCCGTAACAAACGAATCACAAAAGATCTTAATAAATTACCATAATTGGTAATTATATATATATTTGCAATCAAAACTGAGGCTATGAAGGTTACTTTCAAATACGAGGGTCTGCAAGAGTTATATGAGTATGGAAAATCCTCGGACAAGAAATACAAGCCTGTTTCCAAAGACAAAAGCCTGCTTGAAGGATTCATTAGAGCGGTAAACATAATGAGATACGAAGACAGCACTAAGAGCTTGTACAGTTATAGCTTTCTTCATTATGAAAAGCTGAAGAATCAGGGCGCCGAGAACAGGAGCTCAGTTAGAATAAAGAATGGAGACATACGGCGCCTCATTTTCACGGAAACAAGTGATGGAATAGAAGTAGAATTAATCGAAATAGACGATAAGCATTATGGAAACAAGCATTAACGAACTAGTCCCTTTCAAGGCGACTCATCCCGGTGAGATACTGCGCGAGGAGTTGAAGGAACGCGGCATAAAGCAGAAAGACTTTGCCGCCAGCATCGGCATGCAGGCCACACACCTGAACGAATTCATAAAAGGCAGGAGAGACATCACTCCGGAACTGGCCTTGAAACTGGAAAATGAGCTTGGCATTTCCTACGACTTCTGGATGAACCTTCAGAAGGGGTATCTGCATGACACGAAAGCCATTGAAAAAAAGAATGCGGACGAAAAGATTGCAATCTCAACAGAAAGGGAGTACTCCGAGATAGTGAACCTCTCCGAACTTTACAAACGTTTTTCCATCGATTCAGTTTCAGCGAGTAGACGCCTCGAGAAGTTGAAGACACACTTCCATTTCAATATCAAATCTCTTCCGGAACGCGAAAAGCAGGTCTCCGGTTTCTACAAGCACAGCGAGAAAGTACAAATTGACGAAAAGAACTTAAGGACATGGCTTGCACTGGTCTGGGCGGAAACAGAAAAGGTTGCATTGAATAAGGATTATACCGAGGGGAATGCCAAAAAGGCCGCCAAAGACATAGCTGAAAAAGCGAACAAGCAGGCCCTGACCACAGATTTTATTGCCGAATGCCTCGAAGAGAACGGAATAGCATACGAGGTCGTACCGAAGCTGGACAAAACGCCTGTCGACGGCTATTCCTTGATGGCTCCTGGCCACCACCCAGCAGTCATCGTTACCTATCGCTACAACGATCTCGACAAGCTCGCCTTCGATGTCCTTCACGAATTGGGGCACATCGAATTGCATCTGAACGCCCAAAATGAAGGATTCATATCCATCGAAGGGTACTCGGAAAGCGAAGAAGAGCGAGAAGCTAACTCATTCGCCAATGACGCCCTCATTCCCCCAGCCGTGTGGGAATCCATTATGAACAGCCACAGTGACAGTATATTACCTCACGCCATTGCAAAAATCATCGCCAGGGAAGCCATCAGGAACGGCATCAGCCCTTCCATCGCCGTCGCCCGCTATAAGCACGAAAGCAACTGCTACGACATAAAGGCATATAGGTCGCCGAAAATTCACTAGATTCGATGGTGGAGAAGGCATCTCATTTCGCTTTCAGCTTCTGTTCTTTCCTCTTCCTCCAGCTCTCCGCCTTCCCGCACTTCGGGCACCCGTTTCCCGTCAGATGATTGTTCGGCGTCTGCTCGAACTCGCCGTGTATCGGGCATATTATCACCACTTTAGTATGCGCATTCACATACCGCACCTTCGAGTAGTCATACCTGTCCCCGTGCACCTTCCTCGCCCTCTCGATCCATTCCTTCCCCGACGGCTTGTACCCGCTCCAGCATTTACCGCAGCCGTTCCCACAAGCCACCTCATTCACAGTCTTATACCACCTGTGCGACGGATCGTTCCTGCAGATCCAGTGCACCTTGCGCGAATTGGAATATGAAACATCCCTCGGAGTCAATGGCCAGTTCCGCTCATAATCCCACTCCAGATTCGTCTCCGTCCCCGCCGCCTTCTGGGCCTTCAAGAATGCCTCCAGGCTTCTCTCGTACGTCATCCTATACAGCCCTTCATTGACCTCAGCCCTTATCTTTTCAATGCAAACCGTGACTTTAGGCAGCCCTTTGCATTGACTTCGGAGGGAATCCAGAAACTTCTGCAATGCCTCCTGGAATTCAATGCTATCTCCATTGGGATTCGGGAAACTTATCACCTCGCATTCTCCCGCCTTTCCTGCCCGTTGCTGCATCGGCCAGCTTCCATCTTCCCTGAACCTCACGACCCTGTATCCCGCTTCGGTCATCAGCTTGTTCTTTTCCAAGTCCTTCCTGCAAGATGCCTTCGTAGTGTGGTAATAGTCACCGTCGTACTCTACAGCCAGACGGATCGACGGCACGCAAACATCAATCTCGCGATTCCCGTCGAGCCTCATTCTATGGACGGCATCCGGGAACATCTCTTTTAGATAGTGATATATAATCAATTGCGGAAACGACGTATGGCTTACCAACGTCGCGCACTCGAAACACCCCTCGTTCTTTGCTATGCGCTCCTGAATCGTCGCCTTCCACATATACCCGCAGACCTTGCACTTCCACCAGAACGACCTTGCATCGTTCACCCTCACCCCCTCCGCTGAAAGCTCCCCTGTCGCTTCAAGCGTCAGGTCCTTCGCATTTGTCGCTTCGGCCAACTCATCCGCCAGATCGGGCCGTTCCGCCTCCAGGCTGTCCTTCACATACTTCCGCTTCCCGCTGCAGTATGGGCACGCTCCCGCCGCGGCCTCGTGGTCGCAGACTCTCGCCCGATACCGCCTCCCGCACTTCACGCACCGCCAATGCACCAAGCACTCCGCCGTGGCCGGCATCATCTCCGCCGCCACCCCGTAGTTCGCTTCAGTGTCCCATTCCGATGAATTCTTCATAGTGACTGCAAGTTAAGCTAATCGGAAACCTTGTATTTTTGATTAGGATGATGTGGCTTGCCGGGAAAAAGCATCTGCAACTTTTTTTCCGCAACCATTTTTTTCAAAACGCCTGTCCGTAGGTAAGAAATCGTACGACCCACTTTACGTGACAGTTCTTCAATCGTTATAAACTCAGAGCAGTTTTTAATTATTAAATCTTCAAGTTCTACTCTTGCCATCTTCTTTTTTCGCTGCTCAGGAGATTCATGCTCATCCATTCTGTTCCCCGAAAGCGTAGCAGTATTACTGACATAATATGCGCCCGATTGGTTTTCTTGCGCCAAGGTCTCAATGTTTGGCGCCAAGGTCGCATTTCTTTTCAATTGATATGTAGTACCTCTTCCCACTCCGCTCGCAATATAGGCTGGTTTTTGAGTAGCGTCAGCTCTTGGGACACGAAGCACCAACAAACATTTGTCATTGTATTTCTCAATGCTTACATCCGAGTCCTTCATCAAATTGATGCTGACTTTAGAAGTATTATTTACATTATCCCAAAATTCTTTCTTGTACTGGATAGCATCCTCAATAGGGATTCCTTCTATCTTAAAATCGCCTTTCTTCTCACTCACACCTAAAATAATGATTCCTCCGTCAGTGTTTGCAAAGGATGAATATGTTTCCCAAAGAGACCTTGGAAATCCCCCAAAAGCACTTTTAAACTCAAGTTCATCAGACTCCTTATCAGCGACCAAGGAATCCACGAATGCCATGAAGGCATCAGTTTCTTTAATTAATTCTCCACCCATACATCTCACATTATTACAGTCTTTGTAAAGTTACTCATTAAAACATGCAATCTGCACATACCCATAACAAATTATGGATAACTTCGAATGCCGCTCATATTTTTCAATGCAAAGCCCCTACCCCCTGCAGGCCGGCCTACCTACCCTCGGCACCGCCTCAGGAACGCCATAACCTCCGGATCCGTTGCATAGACGAAGCAGCCACGGCGGCCGCGCGACATCAGCACGCGATATGCGTTCCTGATATGCCGCGTGTATATCTCCGGATCGCTGCACGGCACCGCCACATTGTGCCCCGGCACGCCGACGAGGCAGTCCCCTGCCGGCTTGCCGTCCAGCCCCATCCGAGGCGGCTCGTACTTGATGTCCGGCCCGAGTATCACCCCGATGTAATCAATCTCGAATCCCTGTATCGAGAAAATGCATCCCACCTGGTTGATGCCGGCGGGCTCGGTCGCCCACGTGTCCGCCGACGACGCGTATCGCGAAGCGAACTCTCCGCGCGCCTGCACATCCTTCGTCTCCCACGGCATAGCGAAGTCGCCGACCACCACGTCCTTCCGCAGGTCTCCGTCCGGAGCCAGCTCGTCCGCCCATTTCCAGCAATACCCCGCCGCCAGCCGCGCCACCGAAGCCATCCCAGCCGTCCCAGCCGCCGTCCCGTCCATCTCTCTCGCCTTCGCATACAGCGCCTCCGGCGAGTCGAACACCTCGAAGTCGTACTCCATCGGCGAGAACCGCGTAGTCACCGCCGCGCCCGGCAGATACAGCACCTCGTCCAGCCAATCCAGATAGTTCTGCGACCCGTTGCACCTGAACTGCGACTTCAGCTCCTGCAGCTCGATTACGCGCACAGGCTCGGTGAGATGACTCTCGACATTGTGCAAGCAGCACTCCTTGCGCCGCAGCTCGCTTTGCATTGACTCTATCTCCTCGTCAAGCGCAGCAATCCTCCTCACCTCCACAACATTCTGGGCCGATGCTGCCCCTTGCACTGCCAATGCTCCCCGCTCCGCCAATGCCTTCTGCAGCTTTACCTTGACCTTCAGCAACTTGGCATAGAACTCGCTGCCCTCGTAGTTGCCGACCTCCTGCAGATAATGCTCCGCGGCGGCGCAGATATCCTCCGAGTTGCCGATTTCCTCGGTCTTGATGGCCTGCTTGTCGTCGATGAAGAACACGCACACTTTCGCGCAGTAAATCAATGACATGACCTGCGACAGATACGTCTGGTCCTCGAACTTGTCGCCCATATAGTTCGCGCCGCGCTGCACGCGGTGAGCCTCGTCCACCAGCAGCAGGTCCACCTCGCTCTCCTTAAACCACGCCGGCTTGAAGTGGAATATGTTGGCGATCAAGTCCGAAGCGTCCGTTATCTCACCGTCCCCCGTCTTCACGTTCCTCAGCTTCAGCTTCAATGTCTCCCTCAGCGCCTTCGACCGCGTCGTGAAGTACATAATGTACCGCTTCCCCTCGTTGGCCATCCGCGCCAGCACGTCGAGCGCGATGACCGTCTTGCCAGTCCCAGGCCCGCCCTTGATGACGATGACCATCTTACCGCCGCGCGCCTGCGCCTCCCGCACCTCTGCGTAAATCGTCTCCGCCGCCGCAATCTGGTCATCCAGCAGCGTAAACTCCGCCTTCCCCTTCAGCATGTTCGCCGCTGCCTCGATCAATGTCTTCGACTGCCGTATCGGACTATCGATCACCCGATTGAAGATCTCAAGCCCAGAACCCTTGCAGAGCAATGCATTGAGCTTCATAGCCAGTTCCGCCACCTCGTTCCCTGAATACAGTCTATTCTGCTGCAGAATGATGTGATAATGATTCGAATACAATGCATGCGGATCCACCGTGCTCGAGTAGTTGTAGCAATAAGCCAGCCCCTCAAGGTGCGTGTTCGGCTCCTTCAGCGCCTCGACGTAGTTCAGCAGATGCATCTGGTAATTAGCCACTTGCTGCGACGGATGGCACACCGCCTGATAATGGTGGCCGGTGTACGCGTCCACCCTGAACACGCCGTTGTCGTACATCTCCGTGACCGAGCTGTTGCTCCACTGCTTGAGCTCGATGTGGACGACATTGTCCATCCCGCTCGCCCCCTTGCCGTACAGCATGCAGTCGATCCTCCCTCCCGTCGGCACCTGGTACTCGAACGACACCACGACGTCGTCCGGCACCCTGCTCATTTCCAACAGATTCCTGATCTTGTCCGAATTGTGGTTCCACGACTCCACCTCGCTCGGCCCTCCCCCAATGTGAGCCTCCATCGCCCCCGCCTCCATCTTCGCCATGAAACGATTGTTCACCACGTCCGCGATGAATTCCCCCTTTTCTGCCTGATATGCAACGCGATTCATAATTCTCTCAGTTTAGATTTGCTCCGTCTCGAGCGAGCATCTTGCTCACAAAACGTTAGCTTACCAAAGGTACGCAGAATTTGTGGGCAATGCAACGTGCAGCGCAATACCATCATAATCTCTTAAAAGTGTAATGTTAACCATATCCCTTCTGTATTATTATGTTTATATTTGCAAAAGAGATATATCTTATTTATATGGAAAACTATCATAAATTAATCAATGAATGGAATGAATTTATCTCCGAGCATCTGAATACTTGTAGGCAACTTCTTGAAAATGAGAATAACCAAATTCACGACTTATACTCAGAATACATCAAATCCAAAAAGGATGTTCCAGACCCTGGGTTCAACGTATTCACAATTACATCTGATTTCTATTACAGAGAGACTTACCATAGTGATATCATAAAAGCTTTCCTCGATCCTTCTGAAAAACACGGGGATGGAAATCTGTTTTTATTCAAATTCATCAATCTGCTTTCATCTTCCGAATCTGCGGATGGTAGTAAGAATAGCATCGATGTCAACAATTACAAAGGCTCAAAAGTAACTAGAGAAGAGGGGAAAATCGACATCTTGATAAAAGATGATGCAAGCAAATCAGCAATTATAATTGAAAATAAGCTCAATAACGCTTCTGATACATATAGACAACTACCAAAATACTATAATGCAATTAATGGGATGGGATACAATGTCGAAGCTATCGTATATATACCTCTCGACAGATATAAAACCCCAACTGATAACGACTGGACTCCAAAAGAGAAGAAAAAAATTAAGAGTATCCTCCACATAATTCCGGGTTATTCATTAGATGATAAGATTATTAATTTAGTTAATGATTGGATTTCACCTTGCATCGATTCAAGTAATAATATTGATAATATCTCTATTCTAAGACAATACAACAAACTCTTAAAATATTTAACACTTCATACAATGGACACAACATCTTTAAAAGGGTTCTACGACCTATTACAAAACGAACACAATTATGATACTGCAATCTCAATTAGGGATATGTTGAATGATCTTCCTAAATATCTGGCAACAAGAATCTATGATAAGTATTTAATTCAATGCCGACCATACAGTAAAATATGGATTTACAAAGAAACTGATGCAGTTTTTGAAGGGTTCGCCATCGACCAAATATATACAAAGATGGACATCACATGTTCGGAAAGAGGTTATCAAGTTTCAATTTACTCTCGCGATGACGAAACAGTAGACATAAAGTCTTTATTTAAAGGGATCAAATCAGTTGAACAATTTAATTATAAGCCAGACACGAAATCAGGAATGTCTCATAATATTCCCCTTTTCGACAACGGTAAAGATGGCATTTTTGATTTCATTGACGAATTCTTGAAAGAGATATGCGAGAAGGCAAACAATACTAACAAATAATTTCCATCATTTCGACAACACAGCTCGGACTATTTGGGACACATAAGCAAAACGCATTTTGGTGGGATTCAATTATGAGACGTTCCCCTACTGCTTTCTTCTCCTTTTCGAAAATGGCAATAGACTGCGTTCTAATCAATCCGCTACTATGACAAAGAATAGCCTGAACCCAGAATTTATTGCCAATTAGTTACACCCAAGTATGCACTCATACGTTCAATACAGCGTTTTTTCTGATTAAGGTTCGGGTGAACATAAAGGTTAAGTGTTGTTGACACATTTGAATGACCAAGTATTACACTCAGAGTCTTGCAATCACATTGGCTCTCTATGCATCTTGTTGCGAACGTATGACGAAGGCCATGAAACACAATAGGAGGAATATCTAAACGTTTCAAAAGCCTTGAAAAATAATCACGGTAAGAACGTGGTTCTTTTGAATGGATTGACGTTCCAACCACAAATGGAGTCAAAGACATTCTCCGCACAATCCTCAATGATTGAAGAAGCTGCCCTGAAATAGGTATTTCACGATAAGAATTCTGCGTTTTAGGAGAGGAGATTATTATTTCTGTTGATTTTGATTCACAGTTATAAACTCGTCCAATGGTACTTTGTACTGTGATAATGTGTTGTATCATATCCACATCTTCCCATTTCAGCGCGCAAACCTCACCGATACGCATTCCCGTACAAAGTGCTAATAGTACACCTATATTTTGCGGTGTTGGTTCTTCGATAAGATAAGACATTAATACTCGCTGTTGTGCCAATGATAATGTTGGTAAACGGTGAGGTAAGGGATTAGCTGGATATTCAATTGCCCACTCCTCAAAAGGGAAAATCTTATGCCTGCATCCATAACGGGCAATTGATTTCAAAACAGCGACTATGTCTCTCACCGTTTTTTTAGCAAGACCTGAAGAGCTTTTTTCAATAACGAATTGTTGAACATCACTTTCAGTTATCACTAACTTTGATCCGAAATATGGAAGTAGATGAGTCTGAAGTGTAAGCAAATAAACACACATTGTGGAATGCTTTACTATTGAGCGCTTAGCCTCACACCAACTAATTGAGACCTCCTGGAAAGATTTTTGTGAACACATATTTTGAGAATATTATAAATTGTAAATTCACATTCTCAAAATAGAAGCCATCTTTACCGATTACCTTTCGATCGATTATGTGTTCTACACAACATCTGGCAATTATCTATTGACGTTGCGCCACCTTTACTCCAAGCAGTTACGTGGTCAGCATCCATTTCTTCAAGTTTATATATACGTGTCTTATTGGCATTATCTTCCATCGCACAAAGTGGGCAGTTCGAAGTCCCTTTCTTCATTGCATCTTCAGTTTGTCGGTAATATGCGGCCTTCTTTGTAGATTCTTCGAAAATGCGTATTTCAAGGAGCATCTTATCCTTCTCTCCACCTAGTACATATTCATAAATATTTCGATGGCATTTTATGCTATCATCTGATTGCAAGGCTTGAACACGGTCAGAAATATAATCTATGCTATATGGAATATTATGATATTGCTCATAAAGTCTTCCCCACTCCAAACCGCACATGTCACGATTCACCATTGTAAAGGTTGTCGAAACCCAATTAATAACATCATCGAAATAACAAACCAATTCGTTTATTGAAGTATCATGGCGGTGTGAACTCATATAAGCATCAATGTTCTTTTTTTTGTTTGCGCAAATCCACTTAAGAGCTTCAGCAAGGAAATCCTGACGCTTAACATCACCCCTAATGTAGTGACTCCACTTCTGGACTTCAGCATTTTGTGAATTACTAAAAACGCGCTTTGCAGCATTGACAAATTCACCAGAATAAATGGCATTAAGCAGTTCCTGATCATTAAGGGGTATACCGACAATATTGATAGTCTTAAACCATTCCTTGATTTCCTTTTCATCCCCCTCGCATTCAAAGATAAGTAACGGTGAATTTAGTATCAATTGTTGTAATTCTGTTGGCAATCCAGAAAAAAACTGGACACAATTATTAGAATCGACTATTGAGAACTTGCCTGTAACAAATCTGCCAAATGAGGTTATTCTCTGTTGCCCATCAAGTACTTCTAATCTTCCATCAATCGTTCGATTGAAATATAATAAGCCAATGGGATAACCTTTCAACAAGGATTCAATTACTGCGACATCTCGCTTTCCATCATTATAGATATAATGACGTTGATACTCTGGCTGGATTGTAAGACGCCCGTCTAATCCGAATAATCCTTTACCTTCAAGTTCATTATAGGTAAATCCCTTACAAATATCCGCGACAGTCCATTCCGTATGCAAAATAGTTTTCATTTTATATAAGTTTTAAGTTGAAATCTTAGGGACTACAGAGAGCGAGGGTAAAGGGTCCTCAAATGGTCTGTGGTTTTCAGAATCTCATGTCGCCCAACCTCTTGTAAATTATTCTAAGATTTATAAACGTATCTTTATTAAACATGTTTGATAAGCATTCTTGCATAAACCTCATGCATATATATGGTAAATCGTTTGCCAGGATAGGGATTATCAGCTATATACCTATCTATCCCTAAGATTTCAAATTGCTCCGGGCAATATTTATCTAAGAAGGAAATAGGCACGCCCATAACACCATCATAATCAGAAGGGATTGCATCTGTATATGGGACTTCTATGGCATCGTAATTATCATAATGATCATAAGCAGACTTTCCTTGTATTTCTTTATGTCGTGAAAAGCGAAGATTATCTTCCATCGTCATTAAAGGAAGCGGTTCATGACGACGACCATGATCGATGTTAGTAAACCATCTAACACCTTTTACTCTAATAAATTTTCTCCCATTCTCATCAGTTCTATACCCAGCTGCGAGGAGAGGATATTCATTTGGAACTTCAAATTCTCTATCACCGCTATGGATAGAGTAACCCATCCACATTTTATTCTCTTTAATTAATGGAAATGTCTCTTTATATGTAACAGCATTTATATTTCCTATGATAATGAATTTTTTACCCGCATTAACAATCCATGATAAAAATTCGCGAAATAGAGAGAACGGGGGATTGGTGATTATTATATCAGACTCATCCCGTAGCGATGTAACTTCTTTACTACGGAAATCACCATCACCATCGAGATATTTCCATTGAAGATCGTCAATATTAACTCGACCATCGCCAGACATATCTTTATCCAATACAAATATTTTACCATTAGCCCGCGCCTTCTGTAAATCAAAATTAGGTGCCTCAGTTTCAAAAAGAGATGGTTCGGAAAATAAAGACATCTTTTTTGCTTCGGGAGCATAACTTGTCGAAATCAATTTTTTAAGTCCTATTTCATCAAATTTTGCCGCGAAAAATCTTGTAAAATTACTCCACTCCGGGTCATCGCAAGGCAATAATAGTGTCTTCCCCCTAAAAACATTAGGATCGTATTCAAGATAAGCATTCATCTCAAGTTCGATGTCATGGAACTGAGTATAGAATTCATCGTTTTTACCAGCTTTGGCATTCTGTAAATTTGCATTTACCATATTTCTACAAAAATGAATGTATTATAAAATTCACATCATCAATAATGAATGAAGAGACAACAAAAAAAGAAAGGCCCCAGAATTAGCTACTACGCACATTTTCATATATTTTACATAATTTCCTCGACAATACTGAATATAAGTCCTAACTTCTTTATTGCATCATAGCATTACCTCTTTAACTTATGTAAATGTACAAATAATTAGTTAACAGTTGCTTTTCCGATTTACATTAATTACTAATTTAAATTTCGCAAGTAAATTTTAATAAAAAACCAGGGTTAAAAATCGCGAAATATTTAGCTATATCACTGATTTTCCGTATATTAGTATCGCCAAACACTAACAACACCCTAGCATGAACAAAGATAGACAAATAGTCTCTGGGTTGCGCATTTTTTTCACGGAAAATGGATGCGGACTCGGTGTACAAAGGATAATGAGCATGCTGGACAGCATAAACATCACTGAAAGGCAGATGGCTTTCGAAAAGAAACCCAACTCCAAGTTCACTTGTCGTCAGGTAATCAGATGATGATTCTTTCCCCGTTCTTTTCTGTCAAGAATGCAGCGAACTACCGCATCAGCCCTCTTCAGTCGCTCTTTGATTGTCATAAGGATATGTTCTACCGCGTTCTTTCCAACGAAAACATTGACTGGAGACGCATCTTGTATTATGTCAACAGGAAACTTG